>Ga0207797_1000008_pt1 | contig 132060 bp, 105 predicted proteins | sample PRCRCaboRojoPR_6_FD_187275 | JGI IMG/M metagenome (GOLD analysis project Ga0207797, IMG submission 187275) | Marine sediment microbial community from Cabo Rojo, Puerto Rico - PR CR 10% Liquid 1 (SPAdes) | ecosystem: Environmental > Aquatic > Marine > Coastal > Sediment | place: Cabo Rojo...
CGCGATATCCTGATTTGGAAACTATCGTGGCGCATGCATGGGAGTGGCATCGCAGGCATCCACACGGTTACCAGTATTGATGCACGTCGCGATCAGCGGTTGGTTCTGGGATAGGCCAACTACCGGCAGCGGGCAGTACACAAGCCAGTTGATCAAGAGTTTAGATCGGCTTGGCGCAGACCTTCGAATTAGCCTGGTCATTCCCGAAGAGATTCTGGACAGGCACCGACAGGATACCGACGGTAGAGAAGAAGCATCCTTGCCTGGTTCCTGCACGGTACATCCAGTCCCTGGATCGGGCTCGAACTTAGGCAAACTCCGCTTTGAGCAGTTGGCTTTCCCCCGCGCCTGTGACCGTCTCGGCGTCGACGTTGCCCACGTACCGTACTGGGCGGCGCCGCTTTGCTCGCCGGTCCCCATTGTCGTCACGGTTCACGATCTGATCCCACTACTGCTGCGACGGTACCGAGGTGGGATGCTGGAGCGATTATATACTGCCTTGGTCAGTGCTACTACACAGGATGCGTCAAGGGTGCTTACCGATTCCAAGGCCTCGCGACAGGACATCTTGACTCATCTCAGGTTGGTGCCGGAGCGGGTGCACGCGGTTCCTCTGGCTGCGGCTGATTCTTATGGTCCCGACCCGTGTCCCGATGAGAACAAGGTTCGGACTCGCTATGGTCTGCCAGAGCGCTACGTGCTCTATTTGGGCGGCTTCGACGTGCGTAAGAACCTCGCCACGGTGCTGGGAACGTATCGTTGGGTCGGCCCGGCGCTGGGGGAGAGCTGTTCCCTGGTCATTGCCGGCAAGTTGCCTGAGCGGGATACAGCGTTCACGCCGGATCCGCGCCGCCTGATGAGGGAAGAGGGAGTGGATGAGGGACTTGTCCATTTCAGTGGGTTCGTGAAGGAGACCGATAAGCCGGCTCTATATCGCGGTGCGGTGGCCTTTATCTTTCCCAGTCTTTACGAGGGGTTCGGCTTGCCGCCGTTGGAGGCATTGGCCTGCGGCACGCCCGTCGTAGCCAGTAACACCACGTCGCTTCCCGAGGTCGTGGGTGATGCCGGCGTGCTGCTGTCACCATTTGACGCGGAGGGAATGGCAGGGGTGCTGATACAGCTGGCAACTGACGAAGGCTTCCATCTAGAGATGAGCCGTCGCGCGCTGGATCAGGCCGCCCGGTTCTCCTGGCATCGCACTGCCCGGGCCACGCTGCGAGCATACCACGAAGCGCTTAGCTGAGGTGCCCTTGCAGATGAATAGACCCGGAAGGCCGAAGCTCCGATTTTTGGTCCATAATTGGCAGTCTGTGCTTCTGCTCTTCGTCGTCTCGTTTGGCTTTCTCGCTCTGTATGGAGCGACGCTTCTCCCGGGGATGGTTCCGGCCGACGGAGGTGAGTTTCAGCTGGTTGCCCAGACTGCCGGCGTGGCACATCCGCCAGGCTATCCTCTGTACACCATGCTGGGATGGCTCTTTGCAAACTTGCCCCTCGGGCCTACGCCGGCATGGCGCCTCAATTTCTTCTCGGCCATCACTGCGGCGACCACGCTGGGCCTGGTCTTTGCCGCGGCCCGAACGCTCACGGGTTCCGCCCTTGGTGGCCTTATGGCTGCAATGACCCTCGGCTCCGCCACGACCTTCTGGGCCACGGCGACCAAAGCCAGCATCCGACCTCTGACGGGTTTCTTCACGGCGCTCTGTCTGTATGCCTTAAGTAAATATACGTCATCCCGTGCTTCTCAATCCTCCGGCGTCGCGGAGCGCGGTGGGGGGGCGCCCGGAGATCGATACCTGGTTTGCCTTTCCCTTGCCCTTTCTCTGGGCTTAACCCACCATCCCTCCCTGGTCTTTCCGGGTAGTGTGTTCCTGTTGTATCTTTTTCTTGTCGATCCCGCGCTGCTCCGCCAGCCCCGGCGCTGGATTCGGCCGATTGCTGCTTTTATCCTCGGTATGTTGGTTTTGATCTACCTTCCCCTCAGGGGGGCGCCAGACCTGGCTACGCTATCCGGGTTCTTGGATCATGTGCTGGCCCGTGGCTTCCGCGGCGATATGTTTGCGCTCAATTTGCTCGAGCGGCTGGTGCTGCTGCCCACGCTCTTGCGCTTTCAGTTCAACTGGGGACTTCTCCTGGGGATGCTCATCGGGGCATTGTTTCTCTTATGGCATAATCGGAGGCTGGCGCTCCTGCTGATGGGCAGCTTCGTCGTCCACACAGCGGCCACGCTGACGTACGATGCCCCCCAGACGGTAGAGTACGAGATGCCGGCTTACGTCTCCCTCGCTTTGCTGGTTGCCATATCCTTCAGAGCCCTCTCCGGTCTAAAGCCTGGGGTCCGAAGCTCGGAATCTTCACTGCACGGGCTGCAAGCTATCGTTCCGCTGGTCTCTCATCTGTTGGCTGTCCTTCTTCTCCTGGCGGGCGCTATCAATTTGCTTGCCCATCTTCCCAGTTACAGGGCTCTTTCCAGAAGCTGCGATACGCGGGACTATGCGGAAACATTGTTGAACGGCGCGCCAGAGAATGCTGTCGTCCTCTCCAACTGGCACTGGTTCAGCCCGCTGCGCTACCTGCGGCAGGTCGAGGGAGCCCGTCCCGACGTACAGATCGAGTACGTTGCGCCTCGAGGGGAGCCGCTGGCCCGCACGTGGGTTCGCAGCATCGAAGAACATATCGATGAGCGCCCGGTTGTCGTGGTGCGTTTTTTCGAGAATGAGTACAGGGATCTACCGTACAGATTTGAGCCGTTGGGAGAGGCCTTTCTCGTTCGCCAGGAACCGAGGACTGCGGTGCCTGCTGAGATGACCACGCTCGACGTCACGTTGGGTAAGCGGGTCGATTTGCTCGGTTATCGAGTGGAGAAAGAAGAGACCGAGCCTGCCAAGCCAGTGATGATGACTTTGGCCTGGTCACCCGTCCACATGCCTATCGACGACGTCGCCCTATTTGCCCAGTTGATTGGCCCTGATGGACGCCTGTGGAGTGCCGCTCAGGATCCACGTCATTCGGATGCGCAGATCGCGCCGGATGAGGTTATCCTCGATCGGTTTTTCATCTATCCCCTCCTCCACGCTGTGCCAGGCGACTACACTCTGGTGATCGGTGCTTACACATCTGACGGGCGGCTCGTCACGGGCGACGGATCGGGCACGGTGCAGCTTGATACTATCCGTGTTCGCCCATCTACCACGCGACCGGTTAGCGAGCATCCGCGTTTTCTACGTTTTGCCGGGGGGCCCACGCTGATCGGTGTTGACTATGAGGTTGGCAGGGGTGGTCAGCCCAGGACCTATCTCCACTGGGCGGGGCCGGGAGAGGTGGCCCGTCTCCAGCTGATAAGTACGGATGATGCCGTGCTAACCACAGGCCGCGTACCCGCGCTAGAGCGCGGTCAATACGCGACCACCGCCCTGGATCGACCGGGAATCCCAGCGCGACTGATCGTGCTGGGGGAGGACGGACCGCGGCGGTGGAACTTCCTCTTCCGTCGGGCGATCCGCCTGCCATCGCGAAGGTCGGACGGGCGCTACGTTCCTCTTGGCGACGGAATGGTCTTGGTCGGGTTTGATGCACCGGAGACAGGATTGGATCCCGGGAGCGAGTCTACGCTCTCCCTCCACCTTTACGGTCAACGTGCGCTGGAGCGTGACTATATCGTCTCTGCTGCGCTCACCGGGGTCAACCCCGACGGCACCTGGGCCTGGCGTACGGCCGACGATTCCGTCCCGGCACTGGGTGCGATTCCCACGCTAAAGTGGATCCAGGGTTCAGCGATCGTCGACCCACACCGGATGACGATTCCCGTCGATGGTTCTGACGTCCCCGTCGTGGGTTCCTTCTCGGTATACGATCATTTTACCCAGCGACTGCTTCCCCCTCTGGATGAGCGGAGCGACTCGGTTGTCGAACTCGGCACCTGGGATGCCGTTTCCCCGTAGATACCTCTTAGACTGCAATTCATTTTCCTACAGAATGAGAATGTGCTACAATTGCCGATGTAGGGAGGGGGCATGAGCACAGATGTAGCCAACCAACTCAAGCGGGTCGAGTTGTTCTCCGCGCTTGACGCGGACGATATTCAAGCGCTTTTGGAGGTGGCTCGTGAGAGAGACTATCAGAGAGGCACCCTCTTGTGCCGTCAGGGAGACCCAGGGCGTGGCTGGTACCTGGTAGAAGATGGCGAGTTGCGAGCGCTGCACGTCGATCCAGACGGGCTTGAGCGCGAGGTCGCCCGGTTTGGCCCAGGTGACTCCTTTGGACAGAGCTCGCTCCTGCTCGGTGAGCCTCACGACGCGACCATAGAGATCGTCGAAGACGCGACGCTCCTTATCATCGACAGGGAGCCGTTCGATCAGCTGTTGGAAGAGCGTCCGTGGATGCTCGATGATCTGCGGGTAGCAGCAGAGGTTGAAAGAAGGCGGCGCGCTCCTCGGTTCGAATGGCAAGAGCCTGACGAAGCAGTCGTCTTCGTTCTCCACAAGCATGACGTGATGTTGATCCGTGATCTCATCCTCCCGGGATTTCTGCTGCTTTTAGTATTAGGCGGCTACTTCGCCGTTGGAAGTATCTCAATGCTGGGGTTGGTGGTGGGCGGCGTTCTTGCGGCCGCCCCGCTGCTGCTTGGTCTGTATCGGATCGTCGATCACTTCAACGATAATTACATCCTCACCAACAAACGGGTGATGCATGACGAGCACGTCTATCTGATCCGCCAGTCCCGCGTCGGCGCGCCTCTTGTCAACGTCCAGAGCGTCCAGGTATTTCAGGAGGGCGTCCTGGCTCAGATGTTCGATTTCGGGGCGCTGCACATTGAGACTGCTGGAGAACCGAGTGGGCGGGTTGTGTTCCAGGCGGTTCCAGAGCCCGACCTCGTGCAGGAGATGATTCTCGAACAGAGGGATCGGGTTGAGGCTCGGGAGCGAGCTGAGGAACGTGCTGCTATCCAGGATGCTTTGCGGCAACGGTTTGGCCGAGGTTCTGAGGAGGAGCCTTCAGGGGGCGAGGGGGAAGAGCGCTCCGGCGGCGAGGGGGAGGTGATCTGGCCGGCCTGGATGCGGGCGCCGGTGGAGATGGTTCTCTATTTCTTTCCTGCTTTGCGGGAGGAGGAGGGGGACACTATTACGTGGCGGAAGCATTGGGTCGCTCTGCTGAGGCCAATGGCGCTTCCCACGGGGCTCATTCTTTTTGCCACGCTTGTTGTCGCCTGGCTGCTCGGTGGAGAAGGGGGCGATCGAGCCTCGATCCTGATCGGATATGGTATTGTGCTGTTGTTCCTCGTGCCGTGGTGGCTGTGGGTTTTCGAAGACTGGCAGAACGACGTCTACCAGGTGACGTCGTCGCGCATCATTGACGTGGAGCAGCTTCCCTTCGCTTTGCGAGAGGAACGCCGGGAGGCGAGCCTGGGTATGATCCAGAATGTCAACTTGAAGGTCCCTACGGCGATCGGACGGATCCTGGGGTACGGCTCGGTAACGATCGAGACAGCCGGTGCCGGGGCCTTTACTTTTGATTATGTGAAGAATCCTCAAGCAGTTCAGACTGAGATCTTCCGTCGCATGGCTGCTTTTGCGCAACGGAAACGTCGGCAGGAAGCTGAACGACGCAGGGACGAACTGCTCGATTGGTTCACGGTGTATGATCAGATGCGCCACCCGGAGGCCGAGCAACACGGCGGCCCCGTGCTTCCCAGTCCTTCAGGGGAGGTGGATGGATCTGATGCTTCATCAACTAGCTAAGGAACGAAAGAATGTCTGTTCGACAGATTGTGTTTTCTAATGACCCTATGCTTCGCGAGCCGTCGCGACGCGTGCGGCGTATTGATGAGCGTGTGAAAGATCTTATCGACGATATGATTGTGACGATGCGGGAGGCCAATGGAATCGGCCTGGCTGGTGTGCAGGTCGGCGTGCCCGAACGGGTGGTCGTCATCGAGGTACCCGTTGCCCGTGAGGAGGAGGAAGAGCGCCAGGAGCCTCCGGAGACGGAGCTCTACGTGCTCATTAATCCTGAGGTGGTCCAGGCGTCCGATGAGGTTGACGAAGGCATCGAGGGGTGTCTATCTATTCCGGGTTGGGTGGGTGAGGTTGAACGTCACCATATAGTCGTGGTGGAAGCGATGGATCAGCAAGGTCGTGACGTTCGTCTTGAGGCTGAGGGGCTCCTAGCACGTGTGCTGCAGCACGAGATCGACCACTGTGAGGGAGTCCTCTTCATTGACCGGATTGAGGATCCCGAGAAGATATGGCCGGTGGAGGAAGGAATGGAAGAGGAGGCCGAGGCAGCCCAGGAATTGACCGTCTAGCTTGCTGCTGCTGATCCTCTGTCTCTTGCGCTTCAGTTGGCGGCTGCGTTCAGCAGGATCAGCCTGACCTGCTTCTTGCAGGGGGAGCCGAGGTCCTCTCTTACCTTCAGATTGTCATTGTGGACTCAACAACGGACCCCGACGGTAGGCGAGCTGTGGTGTGCCGCTGGGGAGAAAGGGATGTTTATAGACGGTCCTCGGGAGGGAGATACAATGCGACTGGGAAAAAGCATGATCGGTAATCCGGTGTTCGGTATCATAGATGGACGCAAGTTGGGACAGGTCAAGGACCTCTACCTCGACGACGATCTAACCTCCGTGGTCGGGCTCTACCTCGGGCGGGAAGGGCTCCTCAGACCTACCCCGCTGTTTATCGAGAGAGCGGACGTCGCTCTCTTCGGCATAGACGTCATTCTGACGGAGGAGGGGGCAACGGTCTATGAAGGGGATCAGGCGCCCGAGCCACCTGGTTGGATAAGACTGGCGGAGCTTGAGGGCAGACAGGTTGAAACCCCTGGAGGCACAAGGATTGGCAAGGTTGGGGATGTGGCCCTGGATGAGGAAGCACGGATCACGGGCTTCAGCCTGACCAGCTTGTCTGTCAAGGGCCCTGTGGCGAAAGCGGAGGGGGTAGCCCGCAGCGCCGTGGTCGACGTCGGGGCGGTGGATGGCGTCATGAATATCGAGCTGGCGCGGGCGGAACAGGCTCCCCTCAAGATCGACTCAGATTTTCTCTTCTCCAGGCCAATGCCTACAGAGATGCCAGAGGAAGAGGAGGAGAGCTACGAGGAGCCAGGTTCCTTCGAGCAGGGATGAGTCAGCCCTCGCAGTCTTGCTGACGCGTCTCTCGTACCCTCGTCCGGGCGGTGGTGCAGCTTTGGAGCGGCGTTTGAGGGCAACGGTTAGCGGCGCTGCTCTTGCGGAAGCTTGGCCCGCGCGGTTGTCAGCCTGAGAGCAGAGCCGCACAATTCGAGCAAAGCGTTGCGTGCTCCTTCATACTTGAAGCACGGGAGGCTCACACGGCACCGAAGGGCTCAGCTGGTTCCTACTATCGGCGTCCCTCCGATGGTGTCACGCTCCACTTGTCACGCGTCTGCGGTGGCGCCATGGGTGTTACCTGACATCGTCCGAAGGAACCTCAGCACCTCGCCGCTTCCAACGGCGACACCTGCGCCGACAGCGACGCCGTCCCCCTAGCGGCGCGTCGGGGTACTGTCTTAGGAGGAGGGACATCTCGCCTTATGCCAGGATGCCGAAAGAGAATGCCTTATGAGTGAAATTCGTTTCAGCAGAGGGCTGAGCCTGCGCCAGGTCATGGCCCGCGGCATAGGGGTGATGATTATGGTCATTGCCTTCGTCTTGTTGGGCGACGTGTCAGCTGTAGCTGGTTCCTTCGCTCCTCTGTCCTTCTTGCTCGCGCTTCTGTTGCTGCTGGCCAATCTCCTGGGCTACGTCGAACTGGCGCTGAGCGGCCCCCGCCCTGGGAGTGCCTACGTCCAGGTTCAAGAGGCAGAGGGCGGTGCCGTAGGTTTCTTCACCGGTTGGTCCCTCGTCTTATCTGGCCTGGGGCTCTGTGGCCTGCTGGCACGCGGATTTGGCGTTCAGGTGGCCATTCTGCTACGCGACCATCTTAACCTGGCGCTCCATCCCTGGCTGTGGACGGCTGGTCTGGTGGTGTTGCTGGCGATCAACAATTCGCTGGGCACTCGAGAGGGTCGGCAGGGGCTGGTGACGGCGTTGGCGCTGTTCATGCTCCTCCTGCTGGGGGTGGTCTTCCTGGCGGTGCCACACATTGAGCTGGGTAACTACAGGGGCGGGCCTCAGAACTGGGGGAGGGGCATAACGCTCTTGATGACCTCGTTCGTGGGTCTGGAGATCACAAGCAGCCTTCAGAACGAGATGCGCCGCCGTGAGCGTAATGTGCCTCGTGCGCTGCTGCTGACGCCCGCCTTAGCTGCCGGGATTGGAGCGATTATCGCCGCCATCGTCACGGGTGTCCTTGGCCCAGAGCCGCTGGGCGATTGGCGTAATCCGCTGGCTGTTCTTGGGGCCAGCGTGGCGGGAGGGGCAGGACGCCCGCTCGTTCTCGGTGTGGGCGCCTTGGGCCTGGCCCTGGCGCTCAACAGTACCCTGGTTCTCGTCGTACGCCAAATCTATGTCATGGGCAAGGATGGCTACTGGCCGTCCCCTCTGCTTCACGTGAATCCGCGTTTTGGGACACCTATCCGGGCTATCGGTCTTGCAGCGCTCCTGATCCTGCCCCTTGCTGCCGTCCCTGTCCATTTCCTGGGCAGGTTGACGGGGCTGCTCTATCTGATCGTCTTGACGGGCGTCAATCTGGCCCTCATCCTTCGGAGACAATCGGAGACGGCCTCGTTCACATTGCCCTTCCATCCCTGGGTTCCAGGCTTGACGCTCGTCATCAATGTCCTGATCAGCCCGCTGTGGGGAGCGACATACCTGGTATGGGCGGCTGCGTGCCTTGGTCTGGGGGCACTCCTCTATTTGACGTACGCACAGAGACACCACGTCGCGGCTCAGGCAGGGGTCACCGTCTTCAAGCCCCCAGCCGAAAAAAAGGCCAGGGTGGGGTATCGCATCCTGGTGCCCATCGCCAACCCGGCGACAGCCGGGACGCTACTCCGCCTGGCGGGGGTACTGGCGCAACAGCAGGTCGGTGAGGTTCTCGCCTTGCAGGTCGTGACTGTGCCCGATCAGGTCCCTCTGGAGGAGGGGCGTCACAGGGCAGCGGTCGGCCGCGTCTTGCTGGAGCGGGCAATGGCACAGGCGAAGGAAGAAGGGTTCGCCGTGAAGACGATGACCCGAGTGGCCCACGGCGTCGCTGATGGCATATTGGATACGGCCCGGGAAGAAAAGGTGGACCTCATCCTCCTAGGCTGGCGCGGTTACACCCGCTCGGCCGGGGCTTCTATGGGGCCCATTATCGATGCTGTGATTCGCGATGCCCCGTGTGAGGTCACGGTGGTCAAGGGCGAGGAGTGGCGAGATGCGGGGAGGATCCTGGTGCCCACGGCGGGCGGTCCCCATGCGCCTATCGCAGCGCGGTTGGCGATGATACTGTCGGAGGCCTATGACTCGGAGGTGACGGCCCTCCACGTTCAATTGGGCCGAGCCACTCCCCAGCAGATGGAGGAGAACAAGCGGCGAATTGCGCAGACGCTGAATGGGTTGCCATTCAGCCAGCCTCCACAACAGAAGGTCATTGTTGCCGAAAGTGTTGTGGAAGGCATCGTGCGAGAGGCTGAGAAATACGATCTGGTGTTGCTCGGCGCTTCCGAGGAAGGGTTGTTTGACCAATTTGTCTTTGGGAGCATTCCCCAGCAGATTGCTGCGCGGGTACCTAAGACCGCGGTCATCGTCCGGCGCTACGGCGGACCGACCGAGTTCTGGACGCGGAAGTTGGCGCGGGGTCTGCTGCGACTCTTCCCGCGCTTGAATATCGAGGAACAGTTGGAGTTGCGTGAGGCGATGAGCGACAGCGCGCGACCAGGGGTCAACTTCTTCGTTCTCATTGTCCTCTCTTCGGTCATTGCCACGCTGGGCCTGCTGCTGAACAGTGCTGCTGTGGTGATCGGGGCGATGCTCGTTGCCCCTCTCATGTCTCCTATCCTGGGTTTTTCTCTGGGCATGGTTCTGGGGGATGTGCGCCTGATTCGGCTTTCGATCGAGGCTATGTTTAAAGGGGTGGCCCTGGCCCTGGTGATCGCCGTGCTGATCGGAATTGTCTCGCCGATCAAGGAGCTAACCGAGGAGATCATGATTCGCACCCAGCCCACCCTGCTGGATCTGACAGTGGCCCTGGCGTCGGGGATGGCTGGCGCTTATGCCCTGTCCCGCGAGGAGGTAAGCGCCGCTTTACCCGGGGTGGCGATCGCAGCCGCATTGATGCCTCCTCTGGGTGTGGCGGGGTTGGGGCTGTCTCTGGGAAGACCTCAAGTAGCTGGTGGGGCCTTCTTGCTTTTTCTTGCTAACATTGCCGCAATCAGCCTGGCCGGGGTGATCGTCTTCATCCTGCTCGGCGTGCGCTCTCAGACCTGGCAGCCGGAGACGCATCGTCGGATCAGACGGAGTCTGATTGGCTTTGTGCTTCTGGTGCTCGTCATCGCCATCCCGCTGGGCATTATTATGGCTGGCATCGTGCAGCGTTCCAACACGGGCATCGAAATCCGCCAGGTGCTGACCGAACGGGTGGACACGCAGGACAGAGAGTTGGTCGACTTTGAGCATCAGACAGAGCAGGGGCGCCTATTGGTGGTCGCTACCGTGCGGTCCATTGATCCCCTCCAGGAGCCGGCGGTCGAAGACATCGCTGCAGCGTTGAGAAGTCGTCTGGGGCGTCCGGTGACCCTGGAGATCGTGACGCTCCCTGTCGTTCGCTCGGAGGAGTGAGGCGAGGCAGAGGCGTGATGCTTCTGGTCGGGTGTCCTGAAAGAACACGCTCAATGGCGCTCGACCTGTATTCCTCAACCCACACTGACTTGGATCGTCTGCCCCGAAGAACCAGGTCCACCGCGCCGTAGCATGTAGCGGACACCCGAAGCCAGACGATCGATGTCCGGCTAACGGGTGTAGGTCCGAGAAGACCTGGCGCCGTTCCCACGCGTCTCACCTTACTCCTTTCCGTAATCGTGTAGCCCCGTCGTGTCAACCCCAGCGCGACGTGTGGAACCTTTCCCCTCCCGGAATCGTCTAAAGAATGACGGCTTGGAATGGATATCAAGCATTGACGTAGGAGAACAAGGAGGTATAAGGTGAAGAAGGTGATGTATGGGTTCCTGGCAACGGCAATTCTTTCGATGGTGGGTTGCAGCGCTATGGAGGGGGTGGGAGGTGACAGTCGCACGCCCGGCCTGGCAGTCGCCTCTGAAAAGGAAAGACAGATCTCCCCTGACGTGTCTAACGCAGATCTGGATGCCTTGGTGGAGGGAAATGCCACGTTCGCTTTCGAGCTGTATCGGCTCCTGACGGAGCGAGAAGGAAACGAGAACCTCTTCTACTCTCCCTACAGCATCTCGCTGGCACTGGCGATGACGTATGTCGGTGCGCGCGGCGAGACTCAGGTGGAGATGGCCGATGTGCTCCACTTCACGTTGTCGCAGGAGAGACTCCATCCAGCTTTCAATGCGTTGGATCAGGAGCTTGCGCAGCGCGGCGAGGGGGCAGAGGGAAAGGGCGAAGCGGATAGCAGAGGGGCGAAAGGGTTCCGACTGAATATCGCTAACGCTATCTGGGGGCAGGAGGACTATCGGTTCCTGGATACGTTCCTCGACATCCTGGCCCAGAATTATGGAGCCGGGTTGCGCACCCTCGACTTCGCCGGATCTCCAGAGGAATCTCGCGTCGCCATCAATGACTGGGTTAATGAGCAGACGGAGGGGAAGATCGAGGACCTCATCCCGCAGGGCGGCATCGACGCGCTGACTCGGCTCGTCCTGACCAACGCTATCTACTTCAACGCCGCGTGGGCGAATCCTTTCGAGGAGGCAGCAACTAGAGAGGAGGCCTTCACACTGCTCGACGGACGTGAGGTTTCGGTGCCGATGATGCGGCAATCCGAGTCGCTGGGCTACGCCGCAGGTGAAGGCTATCAGGCGGTCGAGCTTCCTTACGATGGACGGGAGATGTCGATGGTGATCGTGGTGCCTGAGGAAGGTGAGTTTGAAGCGTTTGAGGATTCACTAGACGCCGGACAGGTCGAAGCGGTCATTGAGCAGTTGAGGCGGCGTCAGGTTGCGCTGAAGATGCCGAGGTTCGAGTTTGATGCACGCTTCAGCTTGAAGGAAGCTCTCACAGCACTAGGGATGCCCCAGGCGTTCTCAGACGCAGGTGATTTCTCCGGTATGACAGGCAAGAAAGATCTTCTGATCTCAGATGTCTTTCACAAGGCCTTCGTCTCCGTCGATGAAGCCGGCACCGAAGCTGCTGCGGCCACGGCCGTCGTCATGAAACTGACGTCGGCAGCGCCAGATTCGGTCGAGGTCAACGTCGATCGTCCTTTCCTATTCCTGATTCGAGACATTGAAACCGGGGCCATCCTGTTCGTCGGACGCGTGGTCGATCCGAGCACGTAGATGAATATGCGACAGGGAGCGGACCTGGAGGTTGCAGGTTAGCTGAATGGTGGGCGAGGCAGGTGGTTTGTATTCCCCGGCTCCCGAAGAGCCGGGGAATGTTTTGCCGGGGTATGCTCATCCTTCGTTTGATTGGTGGTCATTCTGAGGCAGTCTGGCGAATTGGTGTTCAGACCGGGCGGTGCGCCTGGTCAGTTGACCGGGTGGGTGACTGGTCACCCGTATAGGGTGACGATCGACCTGTTGACCGATGCGCTAGCGCACAAAGGTTGCTATACTTGAAATTGGGAGTGGGATGAACATTGAACCTTACATCGCAAGGAGAGCGTTATGCGCCGAAGAGCTGAAACCGATACGAGATTCTCTACATTGGCCGCCCTTATGATTCGAGGGCTAATCTTCGCGGCCGCTGCTGGTTTGGTTTCTCTGGCTGCCATATGGCTGCCGGATCGCCCACCGCGGGCTGTGCTGGCGGAGGTGGAGCCCACCTTAGCTTCCAGTCCTACGTCTGTGCCAGGGACGGCGTCGCCCGGGCTGACACCGACGCTGACGACAACCCAGGTTGTGACTGAGCCTGTAACGGACCCAACGCCAAGTCCGACGGCCGCACCTCCAGTGCACGTCGTGGGGCAGGGGGAGACGTTGACTATGCTGGCGCGAAGGTATGACGTCTCGGTCGACGCGCTGGTCGCCTTCAATGACCTGGAGGATCCCGATCTGCTCTACGTAGGTCAGCATATTCTAATCCCGGACCAGGCTCAGGCGGCTGCACCAGATGCAAAGCCGACTCTCGAGCCTACTCCGGCAGCGACGCTTGATCCGACGGTGCCAGTGCTGTCGTTGGCTTCCCCCGATGAGATCATCGAGGGACGGTGGATCGACGTGGACCTCTCGGAGCAGCGGCTGACGGCCTACGAGGCGAGCACGCCGGTCCGTACGACGCTCGTCTCTACCGGATTGCCCAGCACGCCGACTCCGGTGGGTCAGTTCCGCATCTGGATCAAGTTTCGTTACGACGACATGGCTGGCAGCGACTACTACATCGAGGATGTGCCCTACGTGATGTATTTCCACGAGGGATACGGATTGCACGGGGTGACCTGGCACGGGAACTTCGGCAACCCGATGAGCCACGGCTGCGTCAATCTGCCGACGTCCGAAGCAGAATGGCTGTTCAATTGGGCGGACGTCGGCACGCTGGTGAACGTCCGCGAGTAAGCTCGGAACTCCTTCGTCCAGTTACACGTCTATGATCTAGAATTCTATTATGAACCACAAGAAGGCAATGAAGGGAGATGATATGAAAACTAAATCCTCCAAATCAATTCTGATGTTGCTCTTGAGCGCTCTAGTCATAAGTGGGTGTGCACCGGCGATAGCTGATACGCCCGGGAAGCCAACGGTTGCGCCGACCGAGGTGCTCGGGAATACTCCAGAACCGACTGAGGCGGGAGAAGAGGCGTCTGAGGACTTCGAAGGGCAGCCTGTCGAGCGGGTCGAAGGCTGGGTCGGCACCGTCGTTGATCTCCCGGCAGGCAATCAGCTGGGTCAGACCTTCGAGCGGGAGGACGGAGAGCGGTTCGAGCTTGGAATGCCCACCGACGCTGTGAGGGAACGGGTCGTCGAAGCGCGATCAGAGGGTACGCAGGTCAAGATTTGGGGTACCCTCCGTTATGGGGTACCGGCGACTGAAGTCCGCACAATCGTGGTGGAGCGTCTCGAATTTCTCTCCGAAACACGCGCCGATGAGGGGGAGGCGGTAGAAGGCTGGACCGGCAGTGTCTACCAGCTTCCGCCCGGGAATCAGTTCGGCCGTGCCTTCGTGCGAGACGATGGAAAGAGGTATGGTATCGGTACCGACGACAAGGCTATCCGGGAGCAAATAAACGATGCTGCCTGGGAGGGTGCCCACATTAAGATCTGGGGAACGCTAGATACTGGCGTGCCCGCGACGGACGCTCGACACATCCAGGTCGACCGTCTGGAGGTGTTGTCGAAGGTGGCGCCGGAGCCTCGATTGCTCTCACCCTTCGCTGAGGTCAGCAGCTCGTCACGACTTCCTTCGGATCGGTACGGGACGTACGGCCCCTATGCTGCCATTGATGGTTCCAAGGAGACCGCCTGGGTAGAAGGTGTGGCTGGGCCCGGAACCAGGGAGTGGATCCAACTGACTTTCCCCGGTGCGATCGAGCTTCACTCTCTTGGATTCGACGTTGGTTTCGACAAGAACGCCGATCTCTTCGACAAGAACAATCGTATCAAGAAGGCGACGTTGGTCTTTTCCAACGGCGAACAGAGGAGCATCAGCTTTCAGGATACCCGGGGGCTTCAAGAAGTCCTTATGGTCCGCGCTCCACGGCCAAACGTAAAGACGACCTCTATCAAGGTCATCATTGATGAGGTCTACTCGGGCACGACGTATGATGACACATGCCTGGCCGAGGTTGAGGTCTGGGGCGTCGTGCGGTAGGATATCGAGAGACCAAGCAGGTTCTAGACTCCCCGGCACATCTATGCCGGGGAGTCTCTGCCCTCTGGGTATCCTTGGACCTCGCTGTCTTTTTTGCATCGGCTCCATAGCGGACCTCGCTAGATCGGTTCAGTTGCTTGGCCGACCTCTCACTTCCCTTTTCGTGAAATCCTCGTATACTATGCCTAGTCGGAAAACAGCTGACGTCGAGACAAGGGGGACAGAAGAATGGAAGTCAACGTGCAGCATCGGCCGTCCTACGCGCTTGCGGTGGCCCGATTGGACCCGAATGAGCCCGTACAGGTTGAAGCTGGGTCGATGGTTGGTATGTCGGCCGGGGTGGAAGTAGAGACCGAGGCTCGGGGAGGCCTCCTCAAGAGTCTGGCTAGATCGATGTTGGGCGGGGAGTCGTTTTTCATCAATACCTATCGCGCTCCATCTCAGGGAGGGCGAGTGTTGCTGGCGCCGGCGCTGCCTGGAGATATCGTCGTGCGGCAGTTGGAGCAGGAGTCGCTGCTGGTTCAGTCTGGCTCGTACGTGGCCTCCGGCGAAGACGTCGACGTGACCACCGGGTGGGGAGGCGCCCAGACGTTCTTCGCTCGCGAAGGCTTGATTATGCTCCGGATTACTGGCACGGGTACACTGGTTCTCTCCAGTTACGGTGCGATCGAGGAGATGGAGCTGGTGGAGGGTGAGACGTTCACGGTGGATACGGGCCACCTGGTTGCCTTCAGTGATCGTCTCGGATTCAACGTCCGTCGAGTTGGGGGGCTGAAATCCACGCTGTTCAGCGGTGAAGGGCTCGTCGTAGATCTCAGTGGGCCGGGGCGATTCTGGATGCAGACTCGAAGCGAGGATGCCTTCCTCACCTGGCTTATCCCCAAACTACCGCGTCGAGAATCCAGCGAGTAGTCGCGATTCGTGAACTAGATAGAAGGAGGGACTGATGAGGAGAGGTGGATTGTTCTGGGGTATCATCCTTCTCCTAGTCGGCTTGTTGTTGCTGCTTAGCAACCTGGGAGTCATTGCCGTGGACATCTGGAGCGCGATTTGGGCCGTGCTCTTGATTGTGGTTGGGCTGGGTATCCTATTGAGCGGCGGTCCGGGTACTGGGGGAGAACAAGTGACTATACCGCTCGAAGGGGCTACCGGTGCCAGCCTGCGGGTTCGACATGGTGCTGGACGTCTCCGCGTTGGCCCGGCTGCTGATCCAGAGGTACTGGTGGGGGGTACGTTTGGTGGCGGCCTCGACTACCGGACCCGGTTGATAGGAGATGAGCTAGACGTTGAGATGTCGCCTCCCGGGTTCCCCCACGTGATTACCCCATGGAACTGGGGACGGGAGGGGCTGGGGTGGCGGATTGGACTGAACAGCGGCGTTCCCCTATCCTTGGTCTTTGAGACCGGGGCCAGCGAGGCTCACCTCGATCTCAGCGAGTTGCGCGTGACCAATCTGCAGTTGGAGACTGGTGCGAGCTCCGTGAGCGTGACTCTGCCAGCCGGCGCCGATCACACGCAGGCTCGCATCGAGGCTGGTGCCGCTTCCGTCTCCGTGCGGGTTCCCCCCGAGGTGGCGGCTCGCGTGCGGTTTGAGGGAGGACTCGCTTCGATTAGTGTGGATCAAGGTCGCTTCCCGCGCACCCAAGGCGTCTACCAGTCTCCAGATTACGATACAGCGCAGCACAAGGTCGACCTCGATATTAGAGCGGGCGTCGGCTCCGTCGATGTGCGCTGAAATAGTCGTTGCTCTCAAGAACGATTACGTAAAGGAGTTGACATGAAAAGAGTGGGATCCCGTATCCTATGGGGCGTTCTTCTCATCGTTGCTGGCGTCCTGTTTCTGCTTCAGAGTCTTGGTGTCGTTCAGTTTGCGGACATTCTATGGCCGACGTTGATTGGCATTGTGAGTCTAGCCTTTCTATTCGTCTTTCTGAGCGCGCCGCAGACCAATTGGTGGGCGGTCATTCCCGGTTTCGTGCTCCTCGGTGTAGCGGGGATCGTAGCGCTGGACCAATTGGCGCCAAGGGTTGGCGAAATCTGGAGCGGCTCGATTTTTCTGGGCGGTATTGCACTGGCCTTCTGGGTGATTTACCTTTTCAACCCTGAGCAATGGTGGGCGGTCATACCTGGCGGTGTTCTCCTGACATTGGCGGTCGTTTCCGGCCTAGCGCCCCAGCTGGAAGGAATTGAGACGGGAGGGATCTTCTTCTTCGGTTTGGGACTCACGTTTGCCCTGCTCGCGCTTCTACCCACGCCTGAGGGGCGGCTTACGTGGTCTATCATTCCTGCAATCGTGCTTCTGATTGTAGGGGCATTGATCACGGCTGCTGCTGCCGAGCTTATTAACTACATCTGGCCGGCATTGCTGATCGTGGGAGGACTCTATCTGCTATATCGTACGTTAAGCTCACGTTAGTTTGGAAACAGAGGGGGAGGGAAATGAGTGAAAAAGACAGTCGTCAGCGGGGAGGATTAGTTGGCCCGATCATACTTATTGGTTTGGGGATCATCTTTCTGCTGAACAACCTTGGGCTGTTGAGTTGGAGCATCTGGGGGACTCTGCTTCGGATGTGGCCCATACTACTCGTTGCCGCCGGGTTGGATTTGATCCTTGGTCGGCGCTCCGTCTGGGGTTCTTTGTTGGCGCTGGTGCTGACCCTGGCTATTTTCGGGGTAGCGCTGTGGTTGTCCGGGACTGAAGTCGGAATCGGACGGCAGATGCGCAAAGAAGAGATCATTCAGTCCCGCGAGGAAGCAGAGCAGGCCCAGATCGTCGTCGATCCCGGCGTCGGAACGTTGAGGATCGAGGCGGCGTCTGATTCGACAACCAGCCTGGTTGAGGGGACAGCCCGCGTGGCCCGTGGGGAGGAATTGACGCGCAGCTTTACTGTCGAGGACGACAGAGGCACCTTCGTGCTGCGCACTCAGACTGGGTCCTTCGGTCCCTTCGCTACTGGCTGGGATGGGCAGAGGTTATGGGAACTACGGCTTAGCCCCGAGGTCCCATTGCGCCTGGAGACCAACCTCGGCCTCGGAGAAACGACTCTCGATTTGACGGGTCTCACGGTGGACAGGATCGATGTGGAGCAAGGACTCGGGCAAGCTCGGATCACTTTCCCCGAGGAGGGACGTTTCGAGGCTAGGGTCGAAGGAGCTATCGGTCAGACAATTCTCGTGATTCCTGAAGCCCTTGCGGCCCAAATTCGATTGGATACGGGCATCAGCGGACGACAGATTCCGGATGATTATCGTTGCGAGGAGGATGTGTGCACCTCGCCCGACTACGGGACGGCCGATCATCGCGTCGATCTGGAGGTGAGCCAGGCTATCGGCAACGTGGCAATCACTCACTGAGACCGGAATTGGTGCCTCTGGTATCCTGTGAACTATGTGAAACAGGGAGAGGCCGGAGAAGGTTGCCAAGATCTCTCTGTGGTGTCAATATGGGGAGATCTTGATTGTTGATAAGGTTGCCATCGCGGTATAATCTAGCTGACGTTGGTTGATGGAAAAGCGGACGGATCAAGGAGTAATGGCTGGCCACAGGAAAGATTATCACATTCATACTGATTTCTCGATCGACAGCGAGGCGAACATGGGTGCCGCCTGTCAGGCGGCGATCGACCGTGGTATTGATGAGATTGCCTTCACCGATCATTTGGATTTCGGCCCCGAAGATCCATCCGGACAGTTCCGTAAGCCCGAGTACCTGGCTGCGATCACGGCGTGTCGTACACGGTATGGGGACCAGTTGACTATTCGTGCCGGCATTGAGGTGGGCGAACCGCACATCTTCGCTGAGGAAGCCTCTGAGATCGTTGGTACCGATGATTTTGACGTCGTGTTAGGATCGGCTCACTACGCCGCTGGAATGAAGGCGGCGTGGCTGGAAGACTTCTTTGAACAGCCATTGCGTCAGGCTTATGAGTCATACTTCAGGCAGGTTGTCGACCTCGCAGCAGAGGGCGATTTTGACGTGTTGACTCACATCGATCTGGTCAAGCGTGATGCGCGCAAATTCGGCAAGGTGTATGATGGTCCTGAGCCGTATGCCGATATGATCCGCACCGCTCTACGATCCCTCGTGGAGCGCGGGAAAGGATTAGAGTTGAATACGTCTCCATTGCGACGCGGGCAACCGGAGCCGTGTCCTTCGCTCGAGGTCCTGCGCTGGTATCGCGACCTGGGCGGCGAGATCCTCGTGGTAGGCTCGGACGCCCATGCTCCCGATGCTATTGGTGCTCATCTCGATCTGGCGGTGGAAATGGCAAAGTCCGCAGGCTTCGGGAGACTGGCGATCTTTGAGCAGAGACGTGTAGATTGGGTAAGGATTTAACGATGGAGAAGACTCAGAACCGAACGACTCAACGGCCGAAGCGACGTCCCCCGTGGATTCGGGTGCGGGCACCGGAGACCGAGTCCTATCATTGGCTAAAACGATTGATGCGGGCCAAGGAGTTGCACACCGTCTGCGAGGAGGCGCACTGCCCTAACGTTGGAGAATGTTGGGGAAATCGAACGGCTACCTTTCTTATTCTGGGAGACACGTGCACGCGGAACTGCCAGTTCTGCGATGTGCAGACGGGTCGGCCTGGTCCGCTTGATCCCGAGGAGGCTGAACACGTGGCACAGGCTGTTCAGGCTATGGATCTCAGGCATGCGGTCATCACGTCGGTAGATCGCGACGACCTGCCGGATGGCGGCGCGTCGGTTTTTGCTGCTGTCATCCGTCGTATCCGAGAGCTACAGCCGGGTTGCACGGTGGAGGTTCTCATTCCCGATTTTCGTGGCGAGATTGAGCCGCTGCGGGTGGTGATGGATGAACGGCCGGAGATTCTCAACCATAATATTGAGACAGTGCCAGGTCTCTTCCGGACTATTCAGCCGCAGTGTCGTTATCAGTGGTCACTGGACGTCCTGAAGAATGCCAAGGTATTGTGGCCAGAAGCGGTGACAAAGAGCGGGATTATGGTCGGCTTGGGAGAGACGGTGGAGGAAGTCCTAGACGTTATGCACGATCTGCGTCGGGTCGAGGTAGATATTCTGACGGTGGGGCAGTATCTTCAGCCTTCACGGGAACATGCACCAGTCGAGCGCTACTATGAGCCGGAAGAGTTTGATATGTTCAGGGAGCGAGGGGAAGAGATGGGATTCCGCTGGGTTGAGAGTGCGCCGCTGGTGCGAAGCTCCTATAACGCGGAGGCACAAGCGCGGACCTTATGTGGCGGTTCTTGATCGGATTTGTCCCGTAACGTCAGGAAGCCATCTGATGCCCTGGTCAAGTGGCTTCCGCGTTGATGGCACGGTGAGGGCACGGGTTGCATTGTTGCAGCCCAGCTCTAGCCCGAACAGGTTCAGATTTGGTCTATGCCGGCGAGGTGTCCAGCATCCTCAAAGTACGTCCGGAAGCGAGAGACAAAGTCAGCGATCGTGTAGTAGTGATTCTGCGGGCCTGGCTGTTCGAGAGCGTACGTTGCCGCTACGCTTCCCATTCGACCGATCAGTTCCCAAGGGAGTCCTAGAGCAAGCCCCTTGATCAACCCTGCCCGGTAGGCGTCTCCCACGCCGGTAGGGTCGTCTATGCACGAGGGGATGGCCGGGGGGATCTCGTATTCCCCATTGGGAGTCCATATGTGAGACCCGTCCGTCCCGCGGGTGATGATACAACCCTGACGGGGCGCTGCCTGAATCTGCGTGATCGTCAGAGCGGTCTTATCTTGCAACATCTCGAACTCGTATTCGTTGACGACGAGCAAAGTGCAGCCCTCGAGTCCCATCCGGAGCTCCTCTCCGGAGAGCCTCACGATCTGCTGGCTGGGATCGTATAGGTAGGGTGTCCCCAGTGCCTGACATTCGGCGGCGTATTTCACCATTGCCTGAGGATCGTTGGGTGAGATGACAACAAGGTCAATGGTGTCACCCACCATCTCCTGCAATGAGAGCTCTCGGGCTCGAGCCATCGCACCGGTGTAGAAGTTGGCGATTTGATTGCCGTCCTGGTCCGTGCTAACGAAGAAGGATGCAGTGAACAAGTCCCGTTCTGTACGGACGAGTGAGGTGTCTACTCCCCTTCCCTCAAGCCAAGCGCGGTAGGCGTCGAAATCCTGCCCCACCGTCCCCATCATTCGGGGACGCTCTCCAAGGAGCGCCAGATTATAGGCAATGTTGGCCGCGCATCCCCCGCGCTGCTTTCGCATCTCGTCTACCAGGAAGCTGACCGACAGCCGGTGAATCTGGTCAGGCAGGATGTGCTCGGCGAAACGGCCTGGGAAGTTCATAATGTAATCGAAGGCGATGGATCCCGTGACGACGACGTTCATCTCTTCCTCCCTGTTGTGCCTGCGGAACCGCTGAAACGTGCCTTTAGCAGAATCCACAACCAGCGGAAGCCGGTATGAAATGCTTTCATCCCCACCAGCCCCTTGCCTTGCTCTGCGGTACGGGGATGATAAGCGACGGGAACCTCTTTTATCTCGTATCCTCGCTTGAGTAGTTCACAGGGTAGCTCGAAGTCGAAGTCGAAATCCTGTGCACTGAGATCCATTGAACGAACCACATCTACGCGGGCCAGTTTGAGACCGACTGCGATGTCGGTCAGACTTCCGCCGAAGAACTGGTTGGCGAGCCAGGTAAGAAGACGGACCCCCCAGTAGTTCTCCGCGTACTCATAGACTTTGCGCCCTCCCAGCGTCCTAGAACCGAAGACCGCGACTGTGTTCTCGGGGTTGATCGCATCGGTCATCCGAGCTACATCACGAGCCTCATACTCGAGGTCAGCGTCGAAGATGGCAAAGTATTCACCGCTGGCGTGATCGATACCGCTCAGTATGGAAGCGCTCTTACCCAGATTCTCGGAGTGAAACACGACATTGACTCGGGGCAGATCTACTGACCGTAGCAGCTGGCGGGTCCCGTCGGTGGAGTAGTTGTCTACGACAATGATTTCCTGATCCCAGCCCGGGCCTAGGTCGACCTGTTGAGCCTGTTCGATCGCTCTGAGGATAGTCCTCCGCTCGTTGTAGGCACAGATGATAATGGATAGAAGTCTTGTAGAAGGGCTCATAGGTGATTGAAGAAGTCGGCGAATGCTTCCAGCACGTAGACGAGACGGGCATCATCGAGTCCGGGATAGACACCGATGAAGAAGGAGGAACGAAGGATGTGGTCCGCGTTTGGCAATTCGCCCACCGTGCGATGCTCAATGTGGCGAAAGCCGGGTTGTCGGACGAGGTTGCCCGCCAGCAGCAATCGCGTCTCGATGTTCCGGTTCTCCAGGAAGGTGATCAAATCACGCCGAGAGAAGGGAGCGCCTTCACGAACCGTGAGCGGGAGGGCGAACCATGCAGGGTCAGCTTGTTCGCGCCATGTTGGTAGAAGTAGATACTCCTCGTGACGGCGCAATCCTTCGTATAGCACATGGAAATTCTGTTTGCGGGCCTCCAGAAAAGCAGGTAGTTTCTGGAGCTGGGCTAACCCAATGGCGGCTTGTACGTCGGTCATCTTCATATTGTAGCCGATCTCAACGTAGAGGTAACGGTGGTCGTAGGGCTCTTCCAACCCCGGAATCTGCCATTCGAACCGGCGCCCACAGGCCCCCTCTGCTGGGCTCTCGTGGGTACACTCGCAGTCGCGTCCCCAATCGCGCAGGCTACACACAATGCGGGCCAGATGAGAGCTATTGGTCACCACGGCGCCCCCTTCTCCCGTCGTCATATGATGAGACGGATAGAAGCTGAAGGTCGCCATATCACCAAAGGTGCCCAATAGCTGGTCGTTGTAGGTAGAACCGAGGGCTTCGCAGGTGTCTTCGATGACGTAGAGATCGTGCTCCTGGGCGAATGCCATCACGGGCTCCATATCGACCGGGTTGCCCAGCATATGGGCTACGAAGATCGCCCGCGTCCGATCGGAGAGCGCTTGGTCGAGTTGCGTCGTATCGATGTTGTAGGTTCCCAGCTGACAGTCCACGAAGACGGGCACCAGCTCGTTCTGTACGATGGGAGCGGTGGTGGTGGGGAAACCCATCGCTGCAGTTATCACTTCATCGCCCGGCTCCAGTGGTTGCTCCAGGCGCGGTGATCGGAGGGCGGAGATGGTGAGCAGATTGGCGGACGAGCCAGAATTAACCGCTGCCGTTCGTTTCAAGCCCAAGTAGTCTGCCAGTCCCTGCTCGAACGCCTCGGTGCGAGGGCCGACCGTGAGCCAGAAGTCGAGTACCGCGTCCACCGCGCTGACCAGTTCCTGTTCGTCGTAGACGCGTCCCGCATAGTGAACGCGGGTCTCGCCCGGTATGAATGCTTGATCTGCGTGGGCCTGACGGTAGTATTCAACAACTTGATCGAGAATGCGTTGCCGCAATGCTTTGCCCTCATTCGCCTTGCGCGTCATTGCATTATCCTTCTTGTGTCACGCTCTGTATAGTCGTGCATAATCCCTCCTCAAGAGGCGTGGTAGCACGCCATCCTGTGAGTTGAGCAGTGCGTCTGGCGTTAGCGACGAGGCGTATCGGCCCTCCTGAACGATAGGGAAGGGCACCAGCTCTTATCTTTCCCCCCGCATCCGTCATCTGCCAGATCTGATCCACGATGGATCGGAGGGAGCAAGGAACGCCAGTTCCCAGGTCGAGGCTCTTTCCCTCGACCTGCGGTGCTTCAGCCGCAGCTGTCATACCCTGCGCGACATCTTCCACATATACGAAGTCTAGCTCTTGCTCCCCACGCGTCATCGGGAAATCCTGCCCGCGGAGCGCCGCGCTGACAGCCGCTGGGATCAGGGTGCCCTGGGGCTGTCCGGGTCCATAGACCTGGAATGGGCGCACGGTAACGATAGGGAGGCCATAGGCTCGCCAGTACATCCGTCCATAGGCCCAGGCAGCCACTTTCGACGCGGCATAGGCGCTGAAGGGGTCCAGCCCCTCCGTTGCTTCCCGAGCACCGTACTCGTGGCTTGTGCCGACGAGCACAATTCGCTCGACATCGCTTTCTCGGAGTGCTTCAAGTAGATGCACCACGCCGCCGGCGTTGACCATCAACGCTAGCATAGGGTCGACGGCTGGATTTGTGACTCCAGCTGCAGCGAGGTGGAACACCACGTCAGGATCAATTCTCTCCACCACCTCTTTCACAGAATCAGGGTCGCGGACATCGAACGTGAGTGAATGGGATCCGAGACGAGTCTCGGTGCCTGGTGATGCGCCCGTGTAGACTTCTGCAGCTCGGTTCTGGAGCTGTCTCACCAGGTATCTCCCGATGAACCCGGTCGCCCCGGTAATGAGGATGTGCTTTCCTGTCCAACTGGTCGTTTCAGGCACGGTCGTTCTATCGAGAGAGGAAGTCCGTATACCAAGCCATCGTCTCTCGCAGTCCCTCTTTCAAGGAATAATGAGGGGCCCAGCCCAGTACCTTCTTGGCCTTGGTACTGTCGAGATACTGATCCCGGATCTCGTTCTTGGCCTCTCCCAGGATGGCGGGTTTCAGCGTCGGCTGGTCTGAGACATCGATAATCGCCTGCACGACCTCCATAACTGACTTGGGATCATCCGTGCCGAAGTTGAATGCCTCACCTATGACACCCGATGCTCTGATGCTTTCTGCCAGCTTAAGATAGGCGGCAGCGGCATCTTTGACATAAAGGTAATCACGTAGCAGCGTGCCATCGGAGCGGATTAAGGGACGCTCCCCGCGGATCACGCATCGGATCGTGCCAGGAATCAGCCGGCTCCAATTGAGATCTCCACCTCCGTAGAGATTGGCGCAGCGGGTGATGGCGACGGGCAGGTCGTACGTGGCGGCGTAGGTGTGAGCGATGCGATCGGCGCAAACCTTTGACACGTCATAGGGATGACATCCTCGGAGGACGGATTCCTCTGTATACGGAAGCTCCTGGGGCGGACCATAGGCCTTGTCAGAGGAAGCGACGGTGACGGATTGGATTCTGGACGAACGACGGGAAGCTTCTAGTACGGTCCAGGTGCCTTTGATGTTGGTCTCGAAAGTAGAAAGGGGTGACCGATTGGCGATGGGTACGATTGTCTGCGCCGCGAGATGGAAGACGGTATCGATCTCGTACTCGTTCAGCGCACGCTCGACAAGCTCATAGTCAGTCACGTCACCATGCACGACGCGTATGCGTTCCTGATACCCCGAACGGCACAGATGGGAGAAGGGGACTTGATCGCGCACCAACCCGGTGACGGCTGCTCCCTTATCGACCAACGCGATGGTCAGCCACGAACCGAGCATCCCGGTGCATCCGGTCACGAATACTGGCCGATCGAGCCAGTAGGAATTCGTCTTTGAAGACATATCAGGTTTCACTCCCAGATTTTCCACGGCGCACTTTCGTGCCAGATGGCGTCCATCGCTTGGGCGTCCTTAAAGGTGTCCATTGCGCGCCAGAATCCGGTGTGAGGGTACACCGCGAGTTGACGGTCGGCGACCAGGCGGCTGAGAGGTTCCCTTTCCAGAACCACGTCATTACCCTCACCAAGGTACTTGAAGACCTCTCGCTCAAAGACGAAGAAGCCTCCGTTGATCATAGCTTCCACGAGGGGCTTTTCCTCAAACTGCGTAGCGATGGATTGTTCGTTGGTTCGCAATACACCGAAACGAGAGAAAGAGCTTACCCCAGTCACTGTGGCAACTCTGCCCATCTCGTGGTGGAAAGCGAGCAATTCGTGCAGGTCGATGTCAGCCACGCCGTCCCCGTAGGTGGCGAAAAACGTGTCTGTCTTGAGATATTCGGCAATCTTGCGAATTCGCGATCCCGTCTTCGTGTGGAGTCCAGTCGCGGCGAAGGTTATGCGCCAACCAGTCTCTGGGCTATGCCCGTGATAGGTGATGTTCGGTTCTCCGTCGAGAGTCAGGGTGAAATCGTGACTCATGACGTCGTAGTCGAGGAAATAGCGTTTGATATCCCATCCCCGGTATCCCAGTGCCAGGATGAAGTTCGTGAACCCTTGAGCAGCATAGATCTTCATCACGTGCCATAGAACGGGGCGACCACCAATTCTAACGAGCATCTTGGGCCGTTCGTCCCCCATCCGAATTCCCATACCGCCACACAGGATGACCACAGGGCACTGCTCAGTTCTCACGTTTCTTCTCCGTTGACGCTCTGACCATCCTCCCTAAGCTCAGGTCGAAGGGAGGGTAGGCAATGCCGTTTTCAGTCACGATCCCACTCACGTAACGGTATGGCGTGACGTCGAAGGCCGGGTTCGACACCTGCACATCCTCTGATGCGATGGGCTGTCCCTGATACGTAATGCCCGTAATCTCCTCGGGAGGACGTTGTTCGATCGGGATGTCGTCGCCACTGGGGAGCGCGAGATCCACTGTCGAAGTGGGGACGCAGGGGTAGAAGGGGACGCCGTTATCGTGTGCCGCCAGAGCCAGTTTGTAAGTACCTATCTTGTTGGCCACATCGCCATTGGCGGCTACTCGGTCAGCACCAACTAGCACGATATCAACCTGTCCAGTCCGCAGGAAATGTCCCGCGGCGTTGTCGACGATCAGCGTGAAGGGAATGGCCAGCTGCTCCAGTTCCCAGGTGGTAAGTCTGGCTCCTTGAAGTCGTGGCCGTGTCTCGTCTACTAGGACGTGGATCTGCTTTCCCTGCTCGTGGGCCGTGCGGATGACTCCCAGAGCAGTCCCATAGTCGACTGCGGCAAGGGCCCCGGTGTTGCAGTGGTGGAGGATGGTGTCGCCGTCCTGGACCAGAGTTGCGCCGTGTTGGCCCAGCCGCTTGTTGATCTCGACATCTTGATCGGCCAGTGCTTGCGCTTCTTCCAACAAGGCTTCGCGGATAGCGGCGAGGTCGCTCTCCAGTTCGGCGTGTCTCATCATACGCGACACTGCCCAAGATAGGTTGACTGCCGTAGGTCGAGCGGCCTTCAACGTCTCGGCTGCCTCGCGCAGATCGTCGAGTAGTTCATCCCGTTCCTCGGCTTGGCTGCAGTGGGCGGCTACCGCCATACCAAAGGCGGCGGTGGCGCCGATAGCGGGTGCTCCGCGTATGGCCATGTCGCGGATAGCCTCGGCGACCTCAAGGTGGTTCTCACACTCCAACATCTGGAACTGAGCAGGCAGGAGACGCTGGTCAATCATCTTCACCCTGCCATTGTGCCATTCAACGCTTCGCATTTTGCTTCCTCCGTCTAGCGATCCTGAAAAGCGCCACAGAACCGGTTCGCGCTTTCGCTTAAGGGTGTTGATACGAGCCTCTGCCCTCAGGTGATGAATGCATTGTAGAACAAGGCCTTAATCGGGCGGGCGCGCTATCGTATCACGGGTGTATGGGGTTGTCAACACTTATCGTGATGTGTTTGTTAGAACGGGGCGTGTTCCTCAAAGTAAATGCGGCAGCGTGTTCACGCTGCCGCATCTCTCACAATTCATCCACGGCGGGCTGGGAACGGTTATGCTGGAGTGGCGATGCCCAAGATCTCGGACTTCTTGACCTCTGGCTTCTCCTCGGCTTCGGGTGCTTCTTCTTCTGCCTCCGGCGCCGTCTCCATCTCCCCCTCCGCCTCCACCTCTATCTCTTCCTCGTCCGCCAGCTTCAGCGGCACACCTTCGTAGTTCTGGATGGGGCCGTCGGAGGACGGATTGTTGCCACGATAGCCTGTCCCGGCGGGGATCAGCTTGCCGATGATCACGTTCTCTTTGAGGCCCAGCAGTGGATCCTCGCGTCCCTCGGCTGCCGCTTCGGTCAGCACACGGATCGTGTGCTGGAATGAGGCCGCGGAGAGGAAGCTCTCTGTGTTCAGCGCTGCTTTGGTAATGCCCAGTAGCACTGGTATGGCCCTGGCAGGCTGCCCGCCCTGGTCTATGACCTCACGGTTGGTGTCCTCCAGGTCCAGCCGGCGTATCAACGTGCCAGGCAGCAGGTCCGTATCGCCAGAGTGCGTGACTCTCACTTTGCTCAACATCTTGCGGAAAATGATCTCGAAGTGTTTGTCACTGATGTTCACACCCTGCGAACGATAAACCTGCTGTACCTCGGAAAGCAAGTACCTCTCTGTGGCCTTGCGCCCGAGGACCTTAAGGATATGGCGCGGATTCTTCACGCCTTCTACCAACTGGGTTCCAGGAGCGATCTCCTGACCCTCCTCGACCAATATGCGACCGGTCTGGGGAAGCTTGTGTCGAACCTCGCGCCGTTCTTCGTGGATAAGCGTGATGTGTCTGTCATCGACGACGACGCGACCATCCTTTTCGGCTTCGATCTCTTCCTCGTCTTGCGAAGCGATCGGGTCGCCGGCCTGAACGTCGTCGCCATCCTCAACCAAGATGGTCCATCCTTCTTCGATGTCCAGCTCGAACTTCTCCGTCTTGGTGTCGACGACGGTGACGTAGCGTTGTCCGTCTGTCTTCCGAATTCGGGCAATACCGCCGACCTCTGATATCGGGGCCTCACCCTTAGGCGTCTTGCGTGCTTCGAAGAGCTCCTCTGCGCGCGGGAGACCAACCGTGATGTCACGGCCGGCCGCGACACCACCGCTGTGGAAGGTCCTGAGGGTCAGCTGCGTTCCCGGCTCACCGATCGACTGGGCGGCGATAATGCCGACCGCCGACCCAACCCCCACCATATGGCCACGCCCCAGATCTCGCCCGTAGCACAGGGTGCAGATACCATGGCGCAGCTCACAGGTCAATGGTGAACGAACCATTACTTCGCTGATCCCGCTTTCCTCGATGAGCTTCGTGGCGTCCTCGTCGATCTCTTCATTACGATCGACGATCAATTCGCCAGTCTCAGGATGGGCAACCGGGCTTGCCGCGACTCGCCCAATCAGTCGCTCATGCAGACTCTGTCCACCGACATCTTCATCCGCGTGGATCCAGATGCCGGTCTGGGTACCGCAGTCGTGGGCATTGACGATGACATCTTGGGCGACGTCAACCAGGCGGCGTGTGAGATAGCCGGCATCGGCTGTGCGCAAGGCGGTGTCAGCGAGCCCCTTGCGCGACCCGTGGGTGCTGATGAAGTACTCAAGGGCCGAGAGTCCCTCGCGCAGGCTGCTCCGGATGGGCAGGGGGATAATGCGTCCGGACGGGTCGGCCATCAGACCGCGCATACCGGCCAACTGGGAGATCGGTCCGTATCCGCCCTTTGAAGCGCCCGATCGTGCCATCACCGAGACGGTGCTGCTTTCAGGCTGGGCTCGGGCCACGACGTCGGCGACTCTCTCCCGGGCGCGCGACCAAAGCTCCACGGTGCGTGTATACTGCTCTTCCTCGGTCAGCAGCCCGCGACGATACTGACGTTCTACCTCGGTCACGGTCTCCTGGGTGTTCGCGAGAATCTCATCCTTCTTGGACGGGATAACCAGGTCCGAGATGGCGATTGTGATTCCAGATTTGGTCGCATACTGGAATCCCAGATCCTTGAGACGATCTGCTACCTCTGTTGTCTTCTCCCGACCAAGCCGTCTATAGCTAAGCGCAACTAAATCCTGAAGGGCGCCTTTCTCCAGAGGGTGATTGATGAAGCGAAGCTCATCGGGCAGGGCGCTGTTGAAAACACAGCGTCCGACGGTGGTTTCGATGGGCTCCTCTGGTGCTGGCTTGTCGTCGTAAACCTGGGCTATCAGCACAGGGGTGTGAAGGCCGACGTGTCCCAGACTATAGGCTAACTCGAGTTCCTCCAAGTCGACAAATGGCTTAGGCTTCTTGTCGGCGTACCGAGGATCCTCCATCGTCAGATAGTAGATGCCCAGGCACATATCCTTGGTTGGTCCGACGAGGGGTTGTCCATTTGCCGGCTTCAATAGGTTCTGTGTGGAGAGCATCAGCTTGCGTGCCTCCTCCACGGCTTTCTCTGAGAGCGGCACATGGACCGCCATCTGGTCGCCGTCGAAGTCGGCGTTGAACGCAGGGCATACCAATGGATGGAGCTGGATCGCTTTGCCCTCGATCAGCGTAGGTTCGAAGGCCTGGATACCAAGACGGTGTAGCGTTGGGGCGCGGTTGAGGAGGACCGGTCGGTCCTGAATCACTTCTTCGAGGACTTCCCAAACCTCGGGCCGCTCTCGCTCAATAAGTCGCTTGGCAGCTTTGACGTTCGTGGCATAGTTGTACTCGACCAACTTGCTGATCACGAAGGGGCGATAGAGCTCGAGGGCCATCGATTTTGGCAAACCACACTGGTGCATGCTCAACTCTGGTCCGACAATGATGACCGAACGACCAGAGTAATCGACACGCTTGCCGAGGAGGTTGCGACGGAATCGTCCCTTCTTCCCCTTCAACATATCGCTGAGCGACTTCAATTCGCGGCGACCATGGCGGGAGCGCGCCTTGCCACGGCTGTTGTCGATCAGGCAGTCCACCGCCTCCTGGAGCATGCGCTTCTCGTTGCGAACGATCACGTCCGGCGCGCCAAGCTCCAGAAGACGTTTAAGCCGGTTGTTGCGGTTGATGACGCGGCGGTAGAGATCGTTCAGATCGGAGGTTGCGAAGCGTCCGCCGTCGAGCTGCACCATAGGGCGCAGATCAGGCGGAATGACGGGCAACACAGTGAGAATAATCCATTCGGGCTTGTTACCGCTGCGACGCAACGCTTCGACAATGCGCAGCCGTCGTCGTGCCCTCTTCCGTCGGGTCTTTGACGTGTCGTGGCGCACCTGGTGCCATAGTTCCTCGGCTAACTCGTCCAGGTCGAGGTTAGAGAGAATCTCATGGAATGCCTCGGCGCCCATGCCGGCCTTGAAGACCTGTCCCCATTTGCTTCTCAGTTCTCGTAAGCGGGGCTCACCGATGCACTGATACTTGGCGAGGCCCAAGAGCTCTTCTCGGTCGGCGTCGAGGTCGTCTCGCCATTCCTCGACCTCGCCAGAAACTCGCTGGTTAATCTGATCAACCTCATCCTGCGTGGCGCCGCGCCAGTGCTCAAGGTCCTGTCGCAGCGGGGCGAGTTCCTCTTCTCGCCGGGCTTCCAACTTATCCTCGACTTCGCTGAGATGGTCTTGAACGACGGTGTTCAGCGCTGTCAGATGCTCATTCCCGACGACCTCTCCCTGTTCGGCGACGATTTCGCCGGTCGGTTTGAAGACCATCGGTGCTTGGAGAGTCTCCCCCTGGCGGTTCTCGATCTTCTTCTGAAGAGACTGCGCTTCCTGGACGACGTCGTCGGTCGCTTCGGCGAGTTTTTCCTCGTGTTCGTTACGGATATCCTCAATCTGCTCCTGGATCTTGGTTTCTTCCTCTTCCAAGCGGGCTTCCAGGGCATTGATGCTCTCTTGAGCTACTTCATCCCGCTGTTCCTTCTTCTCCTCGAACTCTTCTTCCATCCGCTGCAGCGCCTTCTGGCGCGCGTCCTCGTTGACGCTGATGATGATGTACTTGGCGAAGTAGAGGACCCGGTCCATATCACGCTTGCGGATACCGATCAGCTTACTGAGATGGTTGGGAACGCGACGGGTGTACCAGGTATGTGCAACCGGGGCAGCGAGATCGATGTGCCCCATACGCTCGCGGCGTACCGACGAACGCGTGACTTCGACACCGCACTTGTCACAGACGATGCCCTTGTAGCGGATGTTCTTGTATTTTCCGCAGTAACACTGGTAGTCTTTGGTGGGGCCGAATATGGCCTCACAGAAGAGACCGTCCTTCTCTGGACGAAGGCGACGGTAGTTTATGGTTTCAGGTTTGGTGACCTCTCCGTAAGACCAGGAATGAATCTCTTCCGGTGACGCCAGCTTAATGCGCAGACTACGGAAGTCTTGCGCCTCTAGCATACTGTCATTTCGGTTGTTCATAGCCTTCCTGTTTTTCTAGGGAGCTCTCCAGCATAAAAGAAGCGCTGCTGAAGGTCCTTCAGTGCTCAGCGCTTCGCTGCTTCGCATAGGGTTCTAGCCTAACCGCAAACCTACATTATAGGGACTTCTGCAACTTTGTCAAGTTCAGGTGTGGGCGTGGGCCAAGTCCGGATTCCTCACGCTCAGTGGTCAGCTACTTCAGGTATGCCAGGGCCTGGTCTTCAATGCTGTCCATCACGAGACTAAGATGGCGCCCACCTGTGACCGCTGGAACGTCTACTACCTTGACATATCGTGCGTATTCCGGACTATTGGGGAGGAACTCCATGAAAGCGTTGTGGGCTTCGTCGAAGAAACGGCGGTTGAATATGGTATCGGGATGGTTCAGATAGAGGGGCAGAGGATAGATGTGTGATTCCACCAGATCTTGGAAGAAATGGGTACCGTACGAGACCTCAGGGGCGCCTGCTGTGCCCGTCTGGGCGATCTCAATCAGGGCGCGGGCGTTGTATATCTCGGCATAGGTCACTTTGAGCCCTAGCTCGACGTTGCTGGTTCCCCAACGTCCAGGTCCCATCAGGATGAAACGCTCGCCTTCCAAGCGCTTGTTAATGCGTCCCACAGTTCGGGCTATCTCGAGCTTGGTGGTGCGATCCGGTGCGCTATCATATGCTGCGGGGTCGACAAAGACAATATAGCGTACACGTTCAACTTTGCCGTGAGGAACCATGCGTTGTGCCAGGAAAATCACATCGTTCTCGGGTACTTCCTCCACGGGTACCTGTATTGCGCTCCCGCCCTCGCGCCAACTCTGAGGGCGACACTGTAGCAGATGGAGAGTGAAGTGCGCTGGTCTTCCTTTCGAAATTCCTACTGTGAACTCGATGTCGACGGGCCGTCCGTAGTGCTTCTCCAACGTCTGAAGTACGCCATGCATTAGCGTGATGAACTCCCGATTTTTCACCAGGTTATCGAACGTGAGCACGAGGTTGGAGTCTCTCAGCGTGCCTGGCGCATAGATCGGCTGCAGATAGCTGCCCTTATCCTCCGACGCCAACAGTTGGATGTTTGGGTAATCGTGCTCCAATACGTCCCTCACCGGAAGGGTTATGAATTGATTTCTCTCCAGGTCGATGAGATCGACGAAGTGTTGTGAGTACTTTCGGACCTCCTGAGCACTCATCTCCGGCCTCAGGTGTGGGTGGCTAAGCGCTACCATACGGGGATAGTCGTTGGCGACGCGGTCTACCGCTCGAGTGCCCAGGCCCCATACGAGACGCAGGAACCCATCCTCGGCTTTGATCTTTTGGCTCCATCGGAACGGGTTGCGACTGAACCCGACACCGGCCAAGGCGGGAAAGAAGTAGTCTCCGTATTCCTGCCCCTGCACTTTCTGAATGAGAATGGCCATACGCTCGTCGTAGTCTACCAGTCCCATTCGCTGACGATAGAGCAGCGCGTCCGGACTTAACACGCTGGCGTAGACGCGCCGAATAGCTCCGGTCAGCGCCGCAAGATTCTGCTCCAGAGTGCCCTGGTTCGGGCAGAAGAAACTGTCATATTTGCCGGCAAAAGAGAAGCCGAAGTTGTCCTCCAAAAGGCTCGAGGATCGCACGATGAGCGGCGCATTCCTAGCTTTCCTCAATAGATTGCGCAGGCCCGTCACAACATCCTCCGGGAACGTGCCCCCGACGTAAGCCTGTTGAATATGTGGATAATCGGATTCGATTTCCTCTTGTGTCTTGTACTTCTGGTTCATGAACTCGTCCAAGTCGTTCAGGGCATGGAAATCGTAAAAGACATCGGCTCCGATGAAGTAGGAATCGGGAATTACGACGCGTTCCTTCAGATTCGGTGGGTCGGCGGAGTCCTCTCTCTGGAGTATCTTCCAAGCCAGCATCATCCCCGCTGCTTTCCCACCAATCTTGCCCCGCCCGATGCGACGCTTAGCGATCGTCTCAAAATCACTGGCATCGAAGAACTCCTTGGCCAGACTTATGAATGCCATCTGATCACTGATTATGCTCTTGGTCAGCACAACGGTGATTTCCCTGAGGTGATGGCGGATCTCCTGGCGCTGGTCAGGGCGTAGGGAAGCGTACTCTTTGGCCTGGGCAAGCAACATGCTTTGCGGGGCTAGCTCCGGGTTGAAAGAGAGCGAGATTGGCGCAGATGGTGCGTCCTCGGCCAAGACGTCACGCACGATATTCTCGAAGAGAGTATGGGGTAAGTTATAGGCGAAGTAGAAGTCCGTCAGGTGGTCCCGAATTTGCTCCAAGCGTTCTTCCCAGACGTGGATGGATTCCTGGGCGAAAGGATTTTGTAGCCCCTCTCGCCTCTGGGAGATAACGGCTTTTTCCTTAACCTCTTGCTCAAACGTCGGCTGATCGATGACGCCGCGCGCGAAGAGCTCCTCACGCATCCGCGCGCGGATGCGATGAGCGAGAATGGGGTACTGGGAGAGCTGTAGATACAGCTCCAGAATTCGCGGAATCTCCGCTGGTTGAGGATCCATCTTTTAAACTCCTGGCAGTGCTTCCAAGTCTTGTGCTTCCAGTATACCGTATGGGACTCCACCGTCAAATCGATACTGCCCCCGATTGACGGCCTCTTTGCATTGCTGTATCATTGGGAAGAGGAGGCAGCATACTTGTTAAGTTGTCTCAGACTGCTCTTGATGCTATGCGAGGAGGAAAGCTAATGTCTGCTGTTGTTGTAGTTGGGACTCAATGGGGGGATGAGGGTAAAGGACGTGTAGTGGACGGCCTTGCGCGCGAGGCGGATATCGTTGCTCGTTTCAACGGGGGCGACAATGCTGGTCATACAGTCGTCGCCGAGGGACACACGCTGAAGCTCCATCTGGTACCGTCGGCTGTTCTCTACCCAGATCTTACGCTCCTTATCGGGGCCGGCGTCGTGCTCAACCCAGAAGTGTTGACCTCAGAGATGGATATGGTATCGGAGCTGGGCGTGGACGTAGGGCCATCTCGCCTTAAGGTCAGTGCTGCTGCGCACGTCATCCTGCCTACCCATCGGGCGCTGGACGGCGCTCGCGAGGTCTCGCGAGGGGAAGGCGCGATCGGGACCACAAAGCGAGGAATTGGGCCGACCTACGCCGATAAGGCGGCACGGAATGGCCTGCGTGCTGGTGAGATGGTCAACCCAGATCAATTCGCTGCGCGGGTCGCCGAGCGCGTCGAAGCACATAACCGGCGTCTGGAACGATATGGCATGGAGCCGCTCTCCACGGAGAGTGCGGCTGTCACCTACAAGGCGTACGCCGAAAGACTAGCTCCGCATCTGGTCGATGGATCCGCCTTAATTGGTGAGTCTTTGGAGAAGGGAAAGATGGTGCTCTGCGAGGGGGCCCAGGGATTGCTTCTGGATCTTGATCACGGTACCTATCCGTACGTGACCAGTTCCTCCCCCATCGCGGGCGGCGCCACGACGGGTCTTGGATTTGGTCCTAAGCAGATTTCCCGCGTGGTCGGCGTCGCCAAGGCCTACACGACCCGGGTGGGTAAGGGGCCGTTCATTACCGAGCTCCTGGGGGAGATCGGAGACCGCATACGCGAAGCAGGGAACGAGTTTGGGACAACGACGGGACGGCCCCGCCGTTGCGGTTGGCTCGATCTCCCAATCTTGCGCTACGCCGTGCGTGTCAACGGCCTAGACGAGCTGGCATTGACGAAGTTAGACGTTCTCAGCGGGCTAGACAGGCTCAAGGTGGCAGTGGCATACACTCGCGGTGATACGCGAGTCGATCATTTCCCGGCGGAGTTCGGCGTGACCGCGCTGGCAGCGTGGGAGCCGGTCTACGAGGAGCTGCCTGGCTGGGATGAGGACATCACGGAAATCCGACGGCGAGAGGATCTGCCGGGGGCAGCGCAGTCGTACGTGGCACGTATCGAAGAGGGCACTGGAGTCCCGATAACGCTCATCGGCGTTGGTCCTGAGCGTGAGCAGGCCATAACCTAGTTGTCGGAAGAAGTATAGTTGTAATGAGTGCGGCTCTCTCGGAGATAGTCGAGGGAGCCGCACTCACGTCTTTCTTGATTGTCTTCCTCTAGCGACCGTCACTAACAGTTGGCAGCCGACCAATGCCTTCTGGCTAGAATGGTATCTCTGATCGTGCCTGCCGGGCTATCTGGACGGCATAGACGAAGCTTCGGGGGCTTCCTCCCGCATAAGATGCATCGTCTGGCGGGTGTTCTCTTCGATGGCTAGAAGCAGGTAAATAAGTTCGCCGACCGCGTAGAGCATCAAGAAGTAGATGATGCTGATGATCACAGAGATGATGAAGCCGGCGATTCCGCTAACCACTCCTACAGCCCCCGGCATCAAACTCGGGTCCTGACCGAACTGGCGCAGGATTATCCCGCCACTGCCCAGGATTCCGATCAGCAGGACCCCAATTGCGAGTAGGATACCGCCAATCAGGGCGATCCAGGCCAAGATCTTCCATAATGTGCCGATGATGCGCAGAACTCGGAATTTGTTTTCCATGATGCTCGCCCTCCTTGAAGCTAGATTATTTGTGATAGAGCGATTATATCATGAGACAGTCATCAGGCCAGTTCTTCTTGGGTACTCTCCCAGATGATTCTGGCCACGCGCTGTGCGGCACCGGGACGAGCGAGGGATTGGGCGCGCTGGCTCATCTGAGCCAGGAGAGGCGTTTCGGTATTGAGTAGTCTGCATACTGCTGTGGCAACTTCCCGCGGCGTCGGTGCCCACACGCCGGCGCCGTTTTCCACGACATAGTCCACATTGGGTCTCTCCTGACCCGGGAGTGCGCCGCTCAGCACCATGGGCAGGCCCATTACCAATGCCTCGCTGATGGTGCTGGGACCGGCCTTGGTTACGAGCAGGTCGGCTGCCAGCATCCACTCGTGCACGTTGTCGACGAAGCCTTTTGCGTGTACAGGTAGCGACCACGATCGCGATGCGATATCACGTCGTAGTGCGTCATTACGTCCTGTGATTACTGCTAGCTCAGCCTTCACGCCGCTGTCGGCGATAGTTTTCACGAGATGGAACAGAGGGCCCACGCCGTCGGCACCGCTGAGCAGAAGGATCACCGAGCCGTCGGGATCCAGGCCCAGTTTCTGGCGGGTGGGACCTGAATCACGCTGGGCCGCGTCGACAAAGCAGGGCTTCACGGGGAGCCCGGTCACCTCTACCCGAGAGCGTGGAAGTCCACACGTCACGGCGCGTTCTTGCGTCCGTTCGGTGGCCACGAGACAGCGATCGTCACCAGCGACGAACCAGGAAGCGTGGCCCGAAGCGAGATCGGTCACCAGGGTGATCAGTGCTTTCTCCTGGCTCTTGATTCTCAAAGCCTTTGCACACGGGGCCTTGAGCAGCGGATGACAACAGACGACCACGTCGGCCGGATGATGTTCCAGGAAGGTGCGGATGGCGCTCCTGGTGATGAGCCACCATGGCTTCCGGAGGAGAGACAGGCGGCGCTGGCCGTTGGTGAGGTGATACGTGAGGGCCCAGGGCCACCCGTGGAATTGGACCAAGGCCTGGTAGACGGCGCTCAATTCACTGAGCGGCCACGAGAAGTATTCCGCGGTCACGTCCACCAACTGGGCGTGGATGCAACCGCCGTAGAGATCGTGGAGTGCTTCTGCTACGGCGCGAGCGGTGCTGCGATGCCCCCCGCCGGTGTTGAGGTATGCGAGGATTACGCGGCTCGGACTTTTATTCACCCGCTCTCGAAACAGACTTTGCCTGTCTCTCGAACCTGGGCCGCGGAAGCATAATTCGGCGCCCGCAGGTGAGACAGCGGATGCCGATATCGGCACCGATTCGGGTCACGGTCCACTCATCTCCACCACAAGCATGCGGTTTCCGCAAGCGGACGCGGTCCCCGACCCGCACGTCCACAGGCCCCTCTCGGCTGGTCATAGGGTCACCTGCCGCTGATTCACGCGGCAGTGTTCTGCCCTTATGATTGCCAGCACGTGGTCCGCCGCACGGTCGAGCTCTCCCTTCCGGTTCATGACAACATAGTCGAACTCGGGCAATCTCTTCATTTCCTCGCGGGCAGTGGCGATCCGACGCTCGACCTGCTCTGGTGAGTCATCGCCCCGGGCACGGAGCCGTTGTTTGAGCTCCGTTTCTGAGGAGGCGGTCAGGAAGATCAGCACGGCCTCCGGAGCTATCTCGCGAATGGTGGCGGCCCCTTGCACATCGAGCCGCATGATGACGTCCTGGCCTGAGGCCATCGCTTGCCGAATCTGTTCCTTGGGGATGCCTTTGTACTGACCGTAGACGACCGCGTATTCAATCAGGGCATCCTCATCGATCATTCTCTCGAATTCCTCGGTGGAGACGAAGAAGTAGTCTTCTCCCTCCACCTCGTCGGGGCGAGGGGGGCGGTCGGTGGCGGTCACCACGAAGTAGAACGGGCAATTCCGTTCCTGCAGGCGTTGCACCAGGCTATCCTTCCCCACACCTGAGGGGCCAGAGACAACGATCAACAGTGGCTGGGATTCAAAGTTGTAGAGGGAATGTTTGTGCATAGGTGACGCTCGACTTGCGATCTCTGAGGCAAATTGGTATATTCATTGATCAGTGGATTGGAAGGCTCTACCTTGTAGTTTGCCGATCAGCCAATAGACCAGAATGTCGATAAACAGGAGGTTAGCGTGCCAATTTACGAATACTACTGCCACGATTGCAAACGTCGGGTCTCGATCTTCTGGCGCACGTTCTCGAAGGCCGAGGAGGGGACTGCGGTCTGCCCACGTTGCGACGGCACAAACCTCACACGTCTCATATCTCGTGTCCGGATGGTGCGCTCCGAGGAAAGTCGGTTAGACGATCTGGCGGATCCGAGTAGTATGCCGGATTTCGATGAGAATGACCCAAAGAGCCTTGGGCGCTGGATGCGAAAGATGAGTGACGAGGTGGGAGAAGATCTCGGCCCCGAGTTCGACGAGGTTGTCGGGCGTCTCGAAGCCGGAGAGAGCCCAGAGGATATTGAGAACTCTATGCCGGACCTGATGGGCGAAGGTGGTGAGGACTTCGGAGGAGATCCATACGACTTCTGATCGTCGTCCATCCACATCTCGATCTTCGACGCGCGGGCTGTGGGCGCCATCGCTTCTACGCTTCTCCCAGGAGTGCGGCTAGAGCAACTCGGACGTCAGATTGAACGACCTTTATCGGACGGTTCGCGTCCAGTATCTCCCATCGATCTTCCTCCGCTGCGGCCAGCTCCAGGTAGCCGGCGCGCACCCGTCGATGGAAGGCCAGCGCCTCGGCGTCCATGCGGTTCCACTCTTCTCCGCTGATCAGGCGCCGCTGGAGTCCCTCCCCCGGAGCAATGTCGAAGTAAAGGGTAAGGTCGGGTTTTAGGCCCTGGGTCGCGAAGTCGGTGATCTCCTGCAGCATCTCCAGATCGAGCCCCCGGCCATATCCCTGATAGGCGAGGGAGCTGCCCGCGTATCGATCGCTGACGACGAACTTGCCCGCAGCGAGGGAGGGCAGGATCAGCTCTGAGACGTGCTGCGCTCGGGAGGCCGAATAGAGGAGAAACTCCGTTCGGGGGTCCATCGCCGCGTTGTCGGTGTCGTGCAACGTGTCGCGAATCTGGTTTCCAATCTCGGTCCCGCCAGGTTCTCGGGTGAGAATGACATCGTGGCCCTGATCGCGAAGCCACTCGGCCAATAACTGCGCTTGCGTGGTCTTGCCGCTCCCGTCAGGGCCTTCCAGCGTGATAAAGCTGCCCACCGATGTCCCTCGCTGATCCTATCTCTGGAAAATGCGTACGCGTCGGTGGGGCTCTTTTCCGCGCGACATTGACGCCAGATCTGCCGCTCGCGCCAGTTCGTGCTGTCTACGGCGGACATAGGCGTTCTGTGGTGAGAGCAGAACCTCTGCCTTGCCGCCACGAACCTGTTGGATGGCCTCCTCCGCTTCTGTCAGTGCTCGATCCAACGGCGTGGGCTCTTTGCTTTCCACGTCGAAGACATCACTCAAGCAGCTCTGCATCTGGCCGATGGTGTCATTACGGAGCACATAGATCGGCAGGTCCTCCTGCTCGGCCTCCCTGATCACTTTAGTACGCTGACCGTAGAACTCCTTGGTCGTGATCATCAGGTCTGCCTCGGCTAGATTCTTCACCACGTGGATTGGCGCATGTATCCGGTTCGCTGCTTTTTCGAGACGCTTGCGGTTGATCCCATAGGTGTATATGTGGATGGGTTCTCTGCCGCGGGAGAGGATCGTTGGGGACGCAGACGACCGCGGCTTTGAGCGAGGCGATGGCATCCCGACGGCGGGCTCCTGCTGCCTTCGCTCGCGTTCCTGCAGCGACAGGGGGGTTGCTCTTTCGGTCTGGATCTCACCGTCGGCGCCCCGGTAGCGTCGCTCGACCTGCATAGGCTCCCGTCCTCGGAGCAAGGCATCCACCGATTGAGCCAGACTGTTGTGGACGATCAGCCGCTGCCGGGCCTCGATTTCGACCAGGACGTCGAAGGTGGGGGGGGCGCGCCGCTCCAGGATCGTCTTCTGGGTGTTTCGTCGGCGGGCCTCTTCATCCGACAGGGTCACGCTCTCAACCCCTCCGACCAGGTCGGAGAGGGTGGGGTTCATCAGCAGGTTACCTAGCGTATTTCCGTGAGCAGTACCGATCAGCTGCACCCCTCGCTCAGCGATGGTGCGTGCTGCTACGGCCTCCAGTTCGCGTCCGATCTCGTCGATGACGATCACCTCAGGGTTGTGGTTCTCAACCGCTTCGATCATCACTTCGTGCTGGAGCGCCGGGGTCTCGACCTGCATGCGACGGGCCCGGCCTATTGCGGGATGAGGGATGTCGCCATCGCCTCCGATCTCGTTGGACGTATCCACAATCACTACCCGCTTCTTCTCAGCCAAGACGCGAGCCGCCTCGCGGAGCATTGTCGTCTTGCCGACGCCCGGACGCCCCAGCAAGAGAATGCTCTTCCCGCTCTCGATGATGTCCTGGAGGATCGAAATCGTGCCGTAGACCGCGCGACCTACGCGGCACGTCAGGCCCACCACGTCCCCTTTCCGGTTGCGGATCGCGGCGATGCGGTGCAGGGTGCGGGCGATGCCGGCTCGGTTGTCCTCGTCGAACTCTCCGACGCGAGCCACCACGTACTGGATTTCCTCTCGAGTTACCTCCGTTTGGCGTAGCACCACCTCGCCGTCGGTATAGCGTGCCGTCGGCACACGGCCCAGGTCAAGGATGACCTCTAACAGCTCATCCCGCCTGCCCTCTTTCTGCAGAACCGCTCGAATGTCCTGCGGAAGGATGCCCATCATAGCATCCAAATTGTCCGTTATGTGATTGTATAAATGTTTCTCTACGTCAATCATATCTTACGTCTGATAATCAGGTCTATGCTGCAATCTATCGGCTGAAACGATTGGTCCGCCGACTTAGTGATCAGGGCGCCTTATGACTGTCCTGATGAAGCACCATCGGTCGCTCCCTCCATCCGTTCAGGTCGGCCTATATCGCCAAACATCGCCCGGCTGCAGTGGGCGATGTTCTGAGTGTCATCTGCCTTTATTGTACCGTCATTCGGCCTTTGCGTCAACGATGAACCATTGCCGGACCCGCTCGGGAAGCGCATCTCGATTCTCCATGGTCACTTCCCACACCTCGACCTCTTCCTTCGCCTTGAGTTCGTCGACCCAGGGGCGGGAGCCTCGCATGATCGTGGCCAGGACGGGATTCTCACTTTCCACTGCTTTGCTTACCGCTTTCTTGAAGGCCTCACAGAAGAGCTCCATCTTCCCAATTTCGTCCACGATGATGACTTCAGCCGACCCCAGTGCCCGTTGGATGGCCGCCACGCCGATGTCTTCGATGGCCTTTACGTCGACACCGTAGCGGCTCACCCGCGGTCGTCGATCAACCCGGAGGTCCGTGTGAGCCATCACAGCCTCGTCCCCTTCGAGAGTCACCAATCGGAAGCCCTGGCGTCGTCCGGAGGCGGCCCGGATCTCCTCGGTATAGAATCCTGCGGCCTGCTTCCCCAATGCGTCGGCCACTTTCTTGACGACCGTCGTCTTGCCAACGCCGGGTCGCCCCGTCAACAACAACGTCTTTCCCATCAGCTCCCCTCCTTCCTCTCCTACGAGTCACTTCGAACGTCATTGTAGCACAGACAGATTCGTTGTCCAAACCTTCGAGGCAATGTAGAATATGCGCGATGCGTGGGATTTGACAATTCCCTCAGAACAATTTGGATTCATTGAGTCTGTGTTGCTTGGCCAGGTATGAATCGTGACACCCGCCTAATCGCGCTGGCTCTCTTACTTTGGGGCTTTGGCGAAGGGCTCTTCTTTCACATCCAGCCCCTATACATCGAACAACTCGGTGCCGACCCGGTTCAGATCGGGGGCGTTCTCTCCACCGCGGCTGTGGTGAGAGCCGTGAGCTTCTTGCCTGCCGGGATATTGGCGGACCGGATCCCGCGTAAGTGGCTGATGGTAGGGGGATGGATCACAGGGCTGATTGGCGTGCTCTCAGTGGGACTCGCCCGCAGCTGGCAGAGCCTCATCCCCGGGCTTCTGATCTATGCCCTCTCAGCCTACTGCATCCCCGTGATCAACGCCTACCTGGCTCACGCGGTGGGAGGGCAACGTCTTGCGCGGGTGTTTACCACGGTCTTCGCTGGCTACGCTGCTGGTGGCGTGATCTCTCCCGCTGTTGGCGGCTGGCTGGCCGAGACCACGACGATGCGGATGGTCTATTTCGTGGCAGCCGCTCTCTTTGGCGCTTCGATGCTCGCTGTCATGCAAGTCTCCTCCCAACCCGTCTACCCGCAGAACGAGCGGAAAAGGCGATGGCGCTCCTTGCTAAGCGGACGCTTTCTTCGCTTTGCCGCGTTCACCTGTGTGTTATTTGTGGCTATGTACGTCGGCTATCCCCTGACCTCGAATTACCTCGAGGATACTGGCGGTTGGCGTGTGGTCAACATCGGGATGCTGGGTTCATTTCAAGCTCTGGGCATGGCTTTGCTGAACCCGCTTCTCGGACGCTTGAGCGACGGCTCCACTGGAAAGACTTCTCGCTCCGTAACGGGAGAGGGCTCTGGTCCTCAGATCAAAGAGGAGCACTCACTTCTGGGGCGCGCGGGCGGGCTAATGGTCGGTCAGGGCCTGGTCTGGATATCGGCGCTCATTCTCCTGCTAGCAGGTACGTTTCCTGTCCTTGCTGGAGCCTATCTGCTACGCGGTGCTTATCAGGGTTGCCGATCGCTGATTCAGGCCCGGGGAACTGCGCTAAGCAGCGAGGCGGATCGTGGACTGATTCTGGGTGCGACTGAGACGATCATCGCGGCGGCTCAGGTTCTTGCTCCTTATGCTGCCGGGTGGCTATACGCCAGTGATCCGGCGTATCCTCTTGCTGCCTCGCTGGTCCTTATCCCAATTACCCTCCTTCTCACCGTGATTGGGTTGAGGGGGTGAGATGCTGGTCACTGTTGGTCTCTTTCTCCTGTCGGCTGCCTCACTGGCTTTCGAGATCATACTCACGCGGGTCTTCTCTGTTGCCCAGTTCTATCACTTTGCTTTCATGGTCGTCAGTCTGGCACTTCTGGGCTTCGGGGCAAGCGGCACATTCCTGAGCCTTTTCCCCAGGGCTGAGAGACGGGCAGATCTGCTGCTGCTGTCCAGGCTGGGTTGGTTATTTGCGCTCACTTCTGTTGGTTCCTATCTCCTAACTCTCTACGTACCCTTTGACTCTTTTCGCATCGTGCGCGATTGGCGGCAAGTTGGCATCTTGCTGCTCCACTACGTCGCGCTGGCGATGCCCTTCTTCTGCAGCGGTGCTGTCGTCGGGCTACTACTGGCGGCTCGCCCGCATGACGTAGGACGCGTTTACGCGGCAAATCTGACGGGCTCGGCTGCTGGGTGTATGCTGGCCGTGGCGGCTCCTGTGTTGATCGGGGGAGAAGGGGTGATCTTGTTATGTGCCGCATTGGGCCTGATGGCTGCATTCCTGTTTCAACGTGCCACGATCGTCGACATTTCCCTGGATTCTCGGTTCAGAGTCTGGACCTCCAGGATCGTTCAGGCACTCCTTGTCGTCCTTCTTCTCTTGGGCGCGCTTTGGACTCCCGGTTTCTTCGAGATTCGCCTCTCTCCCTACAAGAGCCTGAGCTATCTGCTCCAGTATCCTGACGCCCAACGCGTCTTCCAGGGCTGGAACGGCTTCTCCCGCGTGGACGTCGTGGAATCCAGCAGTGTCCGCGGCCTTCCAGGGAGTGGCTTCCGCTGTGCTGCCGAACCGCCGCGGCAGATGGGGCTCACCGTCGACGGCGACGATCTGAACTACATCAGTCAGGTCGAGCCCGACTTCACGGAGCTGCCATTCACCGATTGCCTCCTGGCAGCCCTGCCCTATCGGCTGCGGCCCGATGCGCGGGTCCTGGTTCTGGAGCCCCGCGGGGGCCTGGACGTGCTCACTGCCCTGGCCCAGGGTGCCAGGGCCGTCACCGTGGCGGAGCCGAATCCCCTGATCGTCAGGGCCGTGCGCCAGCAGGATGACTGGGCTGGTGATCTGTACGATGACCCCCGTGTCGACGTTGTGGTGGAACAAGGACGTACCTACGCTCGGCGAACACGCGATCATCACGAGGTGCTGGTCGTCTCGCTGAACGCGCCTCAGCGTACGGTTACCTCTGGAGCGTACAGCCTCAACGAAGATTATCGCTACACGGTGGAGGCGTTCTCTGACTACCTGGCGCGGTTGAGAGAGGATGGGTTGCTCGTGGTGACGCGCTGGCTCCAGGTCCCGCCGTCGGAGTCGATTCGGGCATTCGCTCTCGCGGTTGAGGCCGTAGAACGGACCGGCGGCGATCCGACGGCCAGCCTCGTGGCCCTGCGCAGTTATCGACAGATGCTCATCCTGGTTCGGCGCAGCGGTTTCACAGAAGAGGAGTTGGCCGCCGTGCGAGACTTCGCGGAGCCGCGCGCTTTCGATCTCGTCTACTTACCTGACGTTCGTTCGTACGAGCTCAATCGTCACAACGTGCTGCCCAGCCCTGATTATCATGAAGCGTTTGTCGGTCTCCTGGAGACGGAGGATCGCCAGGGCTGGTACGCGGACTATCCGTTCGACGTCGAACCACCGAGGGACGATCGTCCCTTCTTTGGGCACTTCTTTCGATGGGCACAAACGCGGGACATCTTTGCTATGGCCGGCCATACATGGCAGCCGTTTGGCGGCGCCGGGTACTTTGTGATGCTAGTCCTCCTGGCACTGGCTGTGGTCGCGGCCGGGGGGCTGATTCTGGTGCCCGTGGCTGCCCTGAGGCGGCAAGAAGGGGCCCTGGGCCGAACATCGATCTATTTCGCTCTGCTGGGGTTAGGTTATCTCTTTATAGAGATTCCGCTCATGCAGCGGTTCATTCTCTTCCTCGGCCATCCGGCTTACGCGCTGGCGGTGGTGCTCTTCGCCATTCTCCTATTCTCCGGGGTGGGGAGCGCGATCTCTCACCGGTTCTCGCTGAGCCTGGTACTGGCGCTGCTGCCAGCCCTCGTTGGGATCTACGTGCTGGGGTTGCCGAGGTTCTTCGAGGCTACTTTGTCTCTTCCGCTATGGGCTCGGATGGTCGTCGCCGTGGTGACGCTGGCTCCTCCAGGTTTCTTGATGGGAATTCCGTTGCCGAAAGGGGTAGCACTGCTGGAGGAGCGATCGCCCAGCTTGATCGCGTGGGCCTGGGGCGTCAATGGTGCTGTCTCAGTTGTAGCCTCGATCCTGGCAGCACTGCTTGCGCTTTCTTCCGGATTCTCCGTCGTCCTGGTCCTGGGGGCCGCCAGTTATGCTGTAGCCCTTATTCTTACGGCGGCCAGCCCCCACCCTCTTCGTTTCCCCGGATCCCCTTCCCCGTGAAGGGAACGAAGGCCACGCCACCCTTATTGTAGGCCTTGAGCTCACCGTCAGGCTGCTTGACGAATTGCCAGAGGGTCTGGTAGCCGCCTCGGGGGCCGATGGGGATCACCATTCGTCCCTCAACTGCCAGTTGTTCCCGCAAAGGCGGTGGGACGTGATCGGGGGCGGCGGTGACGATGATGCCGTCGAAGGGGGCCTCTTCGGGCCAGCCATAATAGCCGTCCCCCTGCTTGCAGTGGACGTCGGTGTAGCCCTGGCTCTCGAGCGTTTCCTCGGCCCTCTCGGCTAGTTCCGGGATAATCTCGACGGTGTAGACCTCCACGCCAGGGAGCTCGGCGAGGACCGCGGCTTGATACCCTGACCCGGTGCCTACCTCCAGGACTTTGTTACCCTCCTCCAGTTCCAACAACTCGGTCATCATGGCGACGATGTACGGCTGGGAGATGGTCTGGCCGAAGCCAATCGGTAGAGGGTAGTCGCCATAGGCAGCGTCCTGTTGATCTTCCGGTACGAACTCGTGACGCGGGACGTGCTTCATCGCCTGGAGCACGTCCTCATCGGTGACACCTCGGTTCTTGATCGTGTTCACTACCATTTGCTCTCTCTGTCGGCTGAATCTGGCTTCATCTTCATAGGACACAGCGTTTGGGCTGGGGACGGCGGTGGAGGTCGGCGGCTCGTAGGGTACCGACGTCCTGGCGGTACACGCCGTGAGCAGGGCGAGCACCAAGATTACGAGCATCGTGCGCTGCAGACACCGTCGAGGGGCGCCCGCGTGACGGTCGATCGCATTCATCCGCTACGCCTCCTAGTCATACTATCCCTGCTGCAAGCGATTGTACCTTGAATGGTGCTGCATGCCAAGTGATCTGGCGCTCGTTGGTCGAGCTAGATCTTTTGTGGTACAATCTCGTCAGTGTTTCTGTCCAGTTTCCGGTATGAGATGCCTTAGAGGCCCTCAGTCGTCGCTTACGGGAATTGAGGGCTGTGTTTGTTTCGACCGTGATCCACGCAAGGGTTCCAGATTCCTAGGTGCCCGTCGGTCCATGTAGCCGCGTGCTTACAAGGGGACGCGGCTCTGCAGTGAGAGACTGTCCTGGGAAATGACCGAACGTAGCGTGTGAGTCGGTGCCCTGGGTATCTCGGTCAATGCCGGCTCATAATGAGGAGGTTTTCGTGCGTAAAGCCGTTTTACTTTCGCTCATCCTGTTGCTCACGATAGCTGCTGGGTGCGCCGACGGGACAAATCCGTCGCCGTCACCGTCGCCTTCGGAGGCAACGTCTACTTCAGCACCTGGTACGGACGCAACTGAGCCACCCGTGACTGACTCACCTGCTACCGAATTGCCGACCACCCCGACGCCTTCCGGTCCCGCCACCTGCGAGGTCTTCAACTTGCCGGAAGAAGCGCCCATCCCGGACATCAATGAAGACGATCACGTGATCGGTCCCGATGATGCATCCATTACCTTCATTGAGTATGCCGATTTCCAGTGCCCGGCCTGCGCTGGCCTGCATACCCTGCGTGATTACTTGCGAGATAAGTATGGAGATGAGCTTCGTTTCGTGTACCGGCACCTTCCGTTGACCAGCATTCACGATAAGGCCATCATCACGGCTGAGGCGACTGAAGCGGCCGCTGCCCAGGGGAAGTTTTGGGAGATGCACGATCTGCTGTATGAGAAACAGCAAGAGTGGAGCGGCCTGTCCGAAGAGGAGGTTGTGGATCAGCTGATCGAGTATGCCGGGGAGCTTGAGCTCGACACCGACCAATTTGAGACAGCGTTGACCGAGCATATCTACAGGGAAGAGATCCTGGCCGACTACGAAGCCTACCAGGAGTACGGGCAGATGGCCACACCGACCTATGTGGTGAATAACGTCTTCTATCCAACGCGAGAATTCGGCGGATTTGGCCAGCTCGAGGGCTTCATTGGCCTGGTTACTATGCAGGAAGAGATGTACGATTCGGTGCCGCCCCAGGTTATAGAAGCGGACAAGGACTACGTGGCTACGATCCGCACGAGTAAGGGGGATATCGTCGTGGACCTGTTCGATGACGAAGTTCCCACGAACGTTAACAGCTTTGCTTTCTTAGCCCAGGACGGATGGTACGATGGGCTCGATTTCTTCTTCGTCGATCACGAGCAGGTTGCTCTGAGCGGTGATCCGACCAACTCCGGGAGCGCGCTAGCTTATTCAGGGTACACCTGTGGTGACGAGACGGCCCCGGACATCTCCTTTGATGAGGCTGGGATGCTGGCGTTGTACACCCGTGCTCCCAATCGGAACAGCAGTTCATTCTTCATCAACTACACGCCCCAGCCAGATTTCACAGGTAGCTTCACGGTCATTGGTGAGGTGACGGAGGGGATGGAAGTCGCCGAGAGTCTTACGGCAAGGCAACCTGGACCCGATCAGCCGGAACCTGACGTCATTGAGACAATTGTGATCGAAGAAGAGTAACCCGCCGGCAGGGCTACCGGGCGTCGCCCGGCTCTGTCTATCCGTGATTCTTTTTTGGTGGTCATCGAGGTGATTTGAAACTGCGGCTTCGGACATCCATCTTCGACGGTGGTTGTCCGAAGTCGTTATCCCCTTTCTGCGAATTGGTTCCAATGCCCGATCGGGGTTAAGCTGCACCCGATCCAACACAAAGGGGGCAGAATGGCTCAACGCGTGTCGTCCTCGATCAAGGATCTTCCCATCCAGGAGCGTCCCCGGGAGCGATTGGCAAGGGTCGGCGAAGGGGCGCTTTCAACGACGGAGCTGGTGGCTATCATCTTACGCGTTGGGGTAGGTGGCGAGAGCGCGCTCGACATGGCTCGGCGCCTCCTTACCACTTACGATGGGCTGCCCGGGCTCGCTCGGGCTAGCTTTGCCGAACTGCGGGCCGAGCGCGGTCTCGGAAAAGCCAAGACGGCCCAGTTAAAGGCGGCGCTGGAGTTGGGGAGGCGGATGCTCCTCGCGACGCCGGAGGATCGTCTCATTGTTCGCTCACCATCCGACGTCGCGCAAATCCTGATCGCCGAGATGGCTCACCTGGAGCAGGAGAATTTCCAGGTGCTGTATCTTGACACCCGGAACCGTCTCCTCGGCTCGGAGACGGTCTACGTTGGTACCCTCAATGCCTCCCATATCCGCGTCGCCGAGATTTTCCGGGATGCTGTCAAGCGGAACTGCGCGGCGATTATCGTCGCGCATAATCATCCCTCCGGGGACCCGTCGCCGTCTCCGGAGGACGTGGAAGTTACGCGGCAGCTCATCGCAGCGGGGAAGCTGCTCAGTATCGAGCTGCTTGATCATCTGATTATTGGTCAGCAGCGTTTCGTGAGCCTGCGTGAACGTGGATTGGGGTTCGAGTAAATGGGGCGAGTGGATCTCTATTCGTAGCGCTGGTGCGGGCCCGGCCCGTGTTCTCGTCAACGACGAGGAGGTCGGGGCTCGCTTCGGTGATCAGGTAGCGTTCAGCGGGAAGGATATGGTATCAGTTGCCGTGGGAGGATGTCGGTGTCGGAAGATTTGCTGACAGACGGTGATCTTGGGGAGCCCGCTGAGACCACGCAGCCCGAGGCGAGCGATCGTCCTGGTTACGTTCTCTTGCCCCGGCTTCGAGATGCTTCCGAGCGACTCGAGTGGCGCATGGCGGTGGCGATTGGGTCGTCCAGGACTTTAGATACCTTCGGGCATTCGCTCGATGAGGGTGGCATCGGGGCACCGGGGTGCCGGCTGACAGCTGTAAATCCGGGCTATTGGGGGCGGGACCTGAGGTCCTGGTATCAGAAGCACTATCCGGGTGTCTCATACCGGGAGATTGTGGCTGATCTCCCATGGGAGGTGGCACTCCACCTCCTTCCCAGGTTGCAGGGAGACGCAGCTCTCGCACAAACGGACCCTCGGTGGGAGGATTCGGGGTTCGGCGAAGACCTTGAGACAGGCACGATAGGAGGGTACGGGAGTCTCCTTACCGGCTTTTCCATCATCTTGCGTAAGGTTTATCAACGCGCCATCACGCCGCCAGCTCTCGACAGGCTTCTCGTTGCTGCGCGGGCTGCTTTCGCTGATGACAACGTCCTGCTCTGGAACAGCGCGGTTCTTTCCTTCAACGCCTTCGAAGACACCATCAGCGACCGGCGGCGGCGTTCTGCTGAGCAGCTAGAGACGCTGTTGCGGGAGGGATGGGAGATCCTCGTCCGCGAGGTGGGTGACCCGGGGGCGGAGGCGGAGCATGTCGCTTACCTGGAGCGGGTCGAGGGCCCCGTGCTCCACGTCATCGATACGCGCGATGGCGAGCGCAGGGAGGCGACAGCCGAGGGGTACCGGGGAATCCTGGCGGCGCACGTGAAAGAGACTCCGGCGACGCCCGCCTTCGAGTTGCTTGCTGGCGATGGAGAACAGACAGCCGGCAGGCCACCCGAAGCGTATGATCACGCGCTGGTGCTCTTGCCGCGGATCGAGAACGAAATCGACCGATTGGAGTGGCGACTAGCGGCTGCGATCGGTTCTTCTGACAGTATGGATACCGTCGGGCACCTGGTGGGTGAAGGTAGTGGGGGACTGCCGCGTCGTCGCGTCCTAGCTGTCAATCCTTCCCGATGGGAGGGGAACCCGAGGGCCTGGTACGAAGCGCACGGATTGGAAGCGCGCGTTCGGACGGTCGAGGCCGGAACCCCCTGGGAGATGGCGGTAAAGATCCTTTCTAAGCTGAAGGGCGACATTGCCCTAGCCCAGACTGACCAACTCTGGAAGGGCTACGATTTCGGCGAACATCCGGACTTCGGCGGTGAGACGATCGGCCGCTATGGTTGCTTCCTGACAGGGCTTGCTATCATCTTGCGCCGGACTTACGGACGCGACGTCACGCCCTTGATGCTCGACAAACTCCTGGTGGCAGCTCGATCGGCCTACGTCTATGACAACTTCATGGCCTGGCGCGGCGCTGTTCCGTTGTTCCCGGTCTTCGACGAAGCAATAAAGGACAATGTGCGACGTTCGGCTCTGGAGTTAAGGGAGCTGCTGGACGATGGTTGGGAAATCGTCCTCAGGCGGGCAGATGGTGGTCACTTCGTCTATCTGGAGGGTGTGGAGGGGCGCACGCTCCACATTATCGACACATGGGATGGCAAGCGAAAACGAAGAAGCGCTGGTCACTATCTGGGTATTCGGGCAGCGCACGTCAGGGAGGATGCCGGTCGCGAGGTCGCCCAGGTGCTCATCGGATTCCACGATCAGGCGGGAGGTGAGTGGATGGTCGAGGAGGGCGTGAGAGGCTGTTGCGTCGTTTCTCGCCAGGTGCAGCGGCAGCCAGTCGAACTCGACCTCACGCATCTCTCTCAAGCAGGTATCGTCGTGATCGCGCGCCTGGGGTGGGGGTATGCCGACGGGACAGGGACGCTTCCTGCACCGACTGATCGGGAGCCGTTCACAGATGCCGTCGTCGATACCATACGCTCAGCGGAGGGCGTTGACTACTTCTACGTGGGAAGTGAGCCGAACAATCGCCGTGAGTGGCCCGGCTTCGGGGGGGAGAGTGCTTTCGCTCTCACGCCCGAGTACGTTACCGAGATTTACAACGATATCTGGCAGCGAGTTGAGGGACGGGCCAGGATGGGGCCGCCACCACTCGATCCTTATTTCGGGCCCAACTCGAGCAGCCGTGAGTGGTGGACCACTATCCTGGAGCACATAGACGGTGCCGAGTCGTTGTTTCTCCACGCCAAGACGCAGACGAACGATCCAGGCGAGGTGTGGTCGAAGAAGAAGTTCTCTGACTGGCCGCTGGAGTGGCAATATCGTCATCTCTCAACCGTCGAAACTGCCCTAGCGGTGGTACCGTATCGATTCCAGGAACTGCCCATCTTCGTCAGTGAGCTCAACCCCCAATGCCTTCGGACACCCGGAGGGGAGGTCGGGTGGCTGGACGAGAACGCCGAGTGGGTGCATCAGGCCTTGCGGTACTTGCGCGAGGAGATCCCTGTCACCGGGGTCGCCTTCTATCGGTATGGCCCGATGGGCGATGAGACGCCATTTAGCCTGCGGGACAGACCCGTCCTCCTAGAAGCGATCGGAGAGGAGGCTAGATGGGTGCCCGCGCAGGGCTGGGAGGGCGTTGCTCGACCTTTAGGACTGCCCTCTGGGGTTTGGAAGAGGGTCGTTGGAGCACGTAGCTGAGCTGCGTCTCCCCGTTCGTTGGCGATCTATCAAACACATAAGCCCCCACAGTCGATGTGGGGGCTCTTTCTCCATCTGGCTGACGGTGCCGTTAACTGTTACTCCTGGGCCAGTAACTCCACCTCGGTGACCATCGCGTTGAAGCTGTGGCCGGAAGCGTAGATCGTCACGCTTTGAACGAGAGCCGGAGGTGTGGTGGCCAACTCCTCCATCAAGTTTCCAGAGCTATAGGGCTGCCAGGTTCCAACCTCTACTTTCTCTTGCCACCCCTTAATGTCCCAGTCTTCGGCCGGATTGCCAATGTAGAAGCCGTGAAGCCATTCGTGATCTGTGCCGTGAACATCCTTGTAGTCGATGCGGACGATGATGGGACATTCAGATCCCAGGTACCCACATCCGCCGAAGCCCAAAATGTTCTGGTTGACGATGTTCACTGCCATATGGAGCTCGAGGGATGCGAAGTCCCGCACGTCGTAGTCGATCTCCTGGGCAATGCCGACCTCGGCGTGATTGACGGCCTCCCGGGAGAACTCGACTACGTTCTTCTCTTCGTTGCCAACCAGGGTGGTCGCGATTTGCACCTCTCCAGGCGGCAACTCTGGATCTGTCTGCTCATAGTAAGTCACCCACCCATCCTCGAGGGCTACGCTGAAATCACCGTTCTCAACCAGATTCCGGGCGGCGGGCAGCGGGCCATTGACGCTGTTGGCGCTCACGAGGGCACGCTCTGTGGGGCCGAGCGATAAGGTCTCTCCGGACTTGCAGGTTACGTCTGCTCGGCCGTAGCGGACCGTTGCCTCCGTCGTGGAGTTGATCTTCACCTCGTAGCTGCCTTCGTCCAATCTTATCAGACCTTGAGCGGTACGCACGTTCACGACTGTCGGTCTTTCGATATCCCCGAATACGTTAACCCGCACGCGACCGGCCTCTACCTCCAAGGCGATCTCGTGGGGTAGGTGACTCGTGGGGAACTGAGGCGAGCGTGCCGTCGTCAGCACAATCTCCGTCTCGTCGTAGAGCTGAACGGTGGCTATCGGGGCCTCCCCATTCGATTGAGGTGCCTGAATGATCAGACGGCCAGAGGTTGCGTTGGGAGCCCTTATCCTGCTGCCTCCGGGAACGTCGCCACTATTCTCGAAGACCGATCGGGGGCGTCCGTGCCCGCCATATACGACGCTCAACGGGCCTTTTTGAACTTCAAGGCTGACTCGCTGGTTTGCCTGGGCATGCCGGATGTACCAACGGACACCCAGGGGAGTCATCACACCCAGGGCGACACAAACGAAGAAGGAGCTTAGCAGGACGACCCAAGCCAGACGCTCCGGGTTGTTACTCATAGGTAGCGTACCCTGAAGCCGTCGAACTCGCCACTGGGCTCGGTCCATTTGGCATCGACATCTCCCACCGATGCGGCTGGGGACCCTCGGTGCAGGAAATCGACGAATTCCTCCAGGTCAGAGCGCTTTCCCTCGGCGACCGTCTCAACCGTACCATCTCTTCGGTTCGCGACCCAACCCTTGAGGCCGAGGCGCCGGGCGGTGCGGGTGGTGTAGTAACGGAAGTTGACGCCTTGGACGCGCCCATATACCGTGGCGTGAACACGAGCCTGGGGAGTCTTGTTGTTAGTCATATGGCTTCTCCTCTCTCCTTGCTACCTGAAGATGTGAAGAAAACGTGGCTCTCGCTTGTCGAAACGGTGCAAGCCTGCTTCTCGAGCCTGCTTATTGGCTTTCTCAAACTCCTCTCGCCTGATGCGACGGTCGAGGGGCGGCAGGTCTCCAGCCCTATAGCAGGGGCGGTACTGATCCATTATGTTGATGTAGGTTTCCCGCGAGACTTCTTCTACCAGGAACCGGGCCACATCGGCTGTTCCCGCCAATCCCTTCGGGAGCACCAGATGACGAACGAGCAACCCTCGTTCTGCAATGCCCCTCTCATCCATCACCAGGTCGCCTACCTGACAGTGCATCTCTTTGACCGCTGCCTGATTGACCTCCGGGTACCGTTTGACCTTTGAGTACTGGAGTCCAACGTCCGAGTCGGCATATTTCATATCTGGCATATAGATGTCGACCACACCGTCGAGGAGCGCCAGCGTCGCCAAGGAGTCGTACCCACCGGTGTTCCACACCAGTGGGAGGTGGAGCCCCGCCTCCGCACCAATCAGAACGGCCTCCAGGATTGGTGCGGTGACGTGGGTGGGAGATACGAGGTTGACGTTGTGGCAGCCCTGCTCCTGAAGGGAGAGCATCATCTGGGCTAGCTCCTGCGGTTCGACCTCTCGACCGTGTCCTCGCTGACTGATGTCGTAGTTCTGACAGTATTGGCAGCTCAAGTTGCACCAGGCGAAGAAGATTGTCCCGGATCCCTTGTAGCCACGCAGGGGATCCTCTTCACCAAAATGGGGGCCGTAGCTGGCCACCTTGGCTTTCATACCGGTGTTGCACGATCCCCATTCCTTCGAGCTTTCAACGGTGCGATCAACACCACAGGCCCGACCGCAGAGGTCGCAACGCTGCAAGTGATCATAGGCGCTTTCCACTCGCTCCTTTAGCTCACCGGAGCGATGAAGTGCCAGGTAGGCGGACTCGAAGGTCCGTTCGTCTACCATTTGACCGGGACCCTCCGTATGCGCCAATTGCGATCGCGGTAGCGGATGTGTCCATGCTGCTGGCCGAATCGGTACACCTGCCAAGTTACCTCGACGTCGCGTCGACAGTAGTCGATGACTCTCTGAATCTGTCCCTGGCGGAACCAGCGGACAGCTTGTAGACCATCGGCGCTCTTCCCCTCGCCTAGAGTCGCAGCGGCCACGTCGTCTAACTTGAGCCGCCAACCCAACATACGGTGAATATCGCGCAACATATCCACGGTTGGGAGATCCAGGAGTAGGTCGTCCGTATAGCGACGGAGGACCTCGTAGTCGAAGCGGAGCAGGTTGTAGCCGACGATCAGATCTGCCTCGCGCAGGGTAGCGATTAGACGTTCGGCATCCGACTCCAGGTAGGTGGTGTAAGCATCCTCGGCTGCATGATAAGCCACGCCAACCGCCAGTCGCATGTCGCGGATGTTGCCCCATCCGCCTACCTCACTGGCAATATACTGGGTCTCCAGATCCAATACGATTACGTCGTCCATTTTAGAGGGTTTCCCATCATCTCAACATGGCTCGTGATCGGGCTGACTCACGACCAATCCGCGTTTTCACCGAGATTGTCGGCGACGGATGCCTCCGATCATTGGTACGGCGACCAGCAAACTAAGCAGCCACAGCCCTATCCAGACGTCCACTTGGTCGAGCCACGCCCGCCAGCGTGCTTCCGGTCTCAGGCTGGTCCGCCAGGCGCTCTCCAGCTTGTTGAAGTTGACCCCCAGGGCCTCCTCCACGCCGCTGGTGCAGCTGGCGCCATCCGCGTAGGCTGAGAGGAGCCTACGGATCCCATCAGCGCCATACTGCTCGCGAATGAACCTTACCACGCTGGCGCTCTCAGCGTAAGACAGGGCTGCTGTGTGGGAATCCGGAGAGAACGGGGCACACAGATTCGCCAGCGGGAGAAGGTGATTCGCTTCGTAGGACTCTTGCAAAACCAGGGCATACTCCGGGGTCGGCAGCTGTTCGTTGGCCGTCGCCAGACCCTCATCCAACCACCTCGGCACGTGCTCGTAGCCTTCGGCGGAGACCAACTGATAGGTGAGTAAATGGGTGATCTCGTGCGGTAGATACCGTTTCAGGCGTGAGGCGTAACCTTGCTCTGGCGGGACGGCTACCAGGACGACGCCGAGCTCGGGGCGCGCCTGCCCTCCAGCCCAGTCGCGCCCGCTGAGCATCATCGCGGCTTCCAGATGGTGCTCTGAATCGTAGATGAAGATGTCGAGGGGGTCTGGCGGCGAGGTGCGGAGCTCTGCATTGACATTCTCCACACTGGTCTGTGCGACCTCGAGGGCCGTCTGAACATAAGCGGGGTCTCCCGCTCCGTCGATCCAGTGGATGGTGATGCCATTGGCGCTCCGTTCTCTCCACTGAAAACGATTATCCGTGTACTTGAAGTGCTTTGGTGCCGTCTCCAGCCTGTTGCCGGTCACGTCCTCTATCTGCCACCAAAAAGTGATGGTAGCGAAGGGGGGCAAGGGATAAACGCGTGCGTTGTGGGCGTGTCTTACGCTGACGTGGCGCCCAGGTTCTTCCAGTGATACTCTCTTCTTCTCCGTCCCGTCATCATCCGTGGCGTGGAAGAAGAGATAGATCTGGGAGATTTTTGAATCTGAAGTGGCCTCCAGAGTAAAGGTGACCTGCTGCCCAAAGCTGTGCTCAACGTTGTTTTCCACGACCGTAATGCCGCCGGCTACTGCTGGCATAGGGTCCAGAAAGAAGCCTGCAATTACGACAAGGAGCGCGATTATCCTTGAGTGGAAGCGCGTGGTGCGCAACGGCTACCTACCAGTAGGGTTCTTCCGCCAGGTCCGCGAAGACGTCGTCAAGGTCTCCGTGCAGGAATTCGAACTCTTGGATAGCAGCGTTGGCAGCCGAGCGAAGGGCTTCATCGCTTGCGCGAGCGTAGTGCTCCAGAATCTCCCGTGCTCGGTCGCCCCCGATTTGTCCCAGGGCCCATATGGCGGCTTGCTGAACCTCGATGTCGGCGTCCTCCGTTAGCTCCTTCAGCATCGACACGGCATCTGACAGCTGCAGCTCGCCACAGGCGCGAGCAGCCTCGTAGCGCATCTCTGGGGCGGTGCTGAAGAGCTCTTGCTGCACCTCTTGCTCCCAGCGTGTGTCGGCGCTTCGCCCCATGGCGAAGACGGCGCTGATGCGCATCTTCTCAATAGGGGAAGCGTAGGCCTGCCGAATCGAGGTGATGACGGTCTCATCACACACATAGGCCAGCGACTCCAGCGCTCTCCGCTGCACTTCGGTATCCTCGTGGGGGCTCTGGTGGGCCTCGACCAGAGCCTCATAAGCCTTCCGACGAGGCCCGGGACGGATCTTCTTCAGCTCTCCAAGGAGGATGAAACGGCCCAACGACTTGGCGGCGGCGGCACGGACTCCGGCTGACTCATCCTCCAGCAATCGCTTGGCGAGGCGCGGGACGAGCCGCACATCCTCGTCCTCCCACAGCCCTTCAATCGCGGACTCTCGCACGCTAGCATCGTCGTCCTCCATCGCGATGCGGAAGACAGCGCTGAAGTTCAGAGTGAAATCGGCCTCCGCCAACTCCACCAGCCAGGATGTCAGCTCCACACGCACATCTGTCGGGAGCTCCGCCCATACCTCGCGCACACGCTCCGCTTCTGCTGAATCGAGATTGGAGAGATAGTACAGCGAAAGCCGTTCAAGCTTCTGATTTTCCTCACGCAACTCGTCCAAGACGATCTGAAGCGGTTCATGCGTACCGTCCATACCGTTCACGTTCACCGTAGTCCTTACTTCAATAGCGACCAGGGAATGATTGGGTTCAAGAAGTCCTGGAGCATCACGAGAAGCATAAGTCCCACTAGGATCATCATCCCAACGAAGTGAATCACGGCCTCCCGCTCCGGTGGGACGCGTCGTCCCCGGATTGCCTCGATGAGTACGAAGATGATCCGCCCCCCATCCAGGGCTGGAAGAGGCAGCAGGTTTGTCAATCCAAGGGCAAGGCTTATCAGAGCTGCGGTCTGAAGCGCAGGGAAAGGAATGCCCCATTCGATGCTTTGTTGGAGAGAGAATGTCATGATCTGACTTATGCCGACGACGCTGGTTGGGCGCGCTTCCTGCGAGCTGACGTCCCCCCGGATCAGCATAACTGGCAACTGGAGGGTTCTCCTAGCTATCATGACGAGATCGCTGGCACTGGCTCTGGAGGCACGAGTCAGGGGGTAGCGCTGCAGCGCGCTCCGGTCCGGCCATGGCGCCATCATAATGCCTAGGAAGCCGTCTCCGTCGCGAGCTTCCGGCGTGGCTGTAAGGGACACTTGCTCTCCACTTCGCTTTACTTGGAGCTGAACGCGCTCCTCAGGGGCGGCAAGAATAATCTCGTGGAGCTCGGCCAATCCTTCGTCAATGGGCTCCCCGTTGGCGGAGACGATCAGGTCTCCCGACTGTAGCCCTGCCTGCTCTGCGGGGGTTCCTGGCATAACCTGGGTGACCTTGACTTGCCACTCGGTGGGAACACCGCTGGTGTAGGCTCCCAAAAGGATGAGAAAGGCTGCAAGAATATTGACCACTGGTCCGGCAGCCATCACGGCCAGGCGCCAACGTTTTGGCTGGGCCGCCAAGCTGCGAGGATCGGATGGATCTTCCTCACCCGTCATTCTGACGAAGGCTCCCATCGGGAGGAGGTTAATGCTGTACAAAGTGCCAGGCTCCAACTCGGTGACCACACCACGGACATGGACACCCTCACCGACTCGCTCACGCTTCGGTGTCAGGTCTTCGGCATCGGAATCGATGACTGTGAGCCGCTTCAGAACGTAGGTGCCGTCATCCTGTCGCCTCGTGATAGCGTCGACCCACGCGTCAGCCTCCAAGTCTGAGGGGAGCTTGAACGCGCGGGGGATCTCCACGCGGGTGCTGCCGATCTTCAGGTATCCCTGGCCGCGCCACAAGCCCAGTAGGCGTGGTGGAAAACCGAATCCGAACTCCTCGACCCGCGCCCCCGACAATTTTGCGAAGATGAAATGGGCCAATTCGTGAATCAGAAGAATCGGCCCCAACATGACGATCAATGTGCCGACAAGCCAAAACGCTATACTTACCCAGTTCATAGCCGTCTCTCACTTAGAAAAAGAACGGGCGCAGGAACGCCCGTCGTGTTCTCTTTTCTGCCTTCATAACAGAAATACCGCTTCCTCATTTTCGTGCTGGACGCCTATATTATACCCCTATGAGGTCAATGTCGCAACACCATCTGATTTCAGGGGAATGATCTGGGGATGTGAGCCTTCTTGAATAAGGACCTAGCGGCAAGCAGGATGATGCGACTGATTCTGATAGATCTGGACGGAGGCCGTCCTCAGGCGTATTGGTAAGTGCATCTCCCGGTGAAAGCAGCGAGGCGCGGCGCTGAAGCGGTCACCATGAGGATACTCGGTCTGCAGAGGCGAGTTCGGAGGTCTGCAGACCGGGGGGGCCGGGGCGACAAGCTCCGAAGCGTTGGTCCACGAGGACGCGTAGCGAGAGTCCCTTCGGTGCGGAAAGGGAAAGGCTCATGTTTCCCGCTTCAACGCTTCTGACCGCATAAGGGCGATTGCTCTATCTAGCTTAGTTCCAGTCCGTTCAGCACGGAGTCGAGGTACTCTTTCACCTCGGCCACTGTTGCAAGGTCAAGTGTGTGTGCAGCGATCTGCTGAGCCTCAGCAAGGGTCAGCGAGCGAATGATCTGCTTAGCCTCGGGGATGGCGCGCGGTGTCATACTGAACTCGTCTAACCCCAATCCGAGTAGCAGGGGGATGGCGCGCCGCTGTCCGGCAAGCTCACCGCAGAGCCCAGCCCATTTGCCGGCTGCATGGGCGGCGTCAATGACGTGGCGGATCAAGCGGAGCACCGCCGGATCCAAGGCCTGGAAGAGATCGCCAAGCTGCTCGTTGCCCCGGTCGCAGGCGAGGGTGTATTGGGTGAGATCGTTGGAGCCAATGCTGAAGAAATCGACCAGCGGCGCGATGTTGTCTGCTTCTAGCGCGGCGGCCGGCGTCTCGACCATGATACCGACGTCGACGTCCTCGGCGTGGGGAATGCCCTCGTCGGCGAGATCTTGATGAGCCTGCTCCAGCGCCTCTTTGGCTTGAGCGACCTCCTGATATGTGGCGATCAAGGGGAACATCACCTTTACATTGTGACCTTCGGCAGCACGGAGAATGGCCCGCAGCTGGGGCTGGAACAGGTCTGGTCGGCGGAGCGCGAGGCGGATGGCGCGCACACCCAGGAAGGGGTTCATTTCGGGCTCGAGGTCGACGTAGGGCAAGGGTTTGTCTCCGCCGACGTCGAGCGTGCGGATGATCAGGGGACGCTGATCCATCAGGTCGGCGATGGACTGGTAGGCCTGGAACTGCTCCTCTTCATCGGGGACTGTGGAGCGCTCAAGATAGAGGAACTCGGTGCGAAGAAGGCCGACGCCCTCGGCCGCGTACTTGAGAGCCTCCTCGGCCGAGCCGACATCGCCGATGTTGGCCACCACCTCGACGCGGTGCCCGTCTTTTGTGGTCGCCGGTGCCTCACGCTCGGCCATGGCGCGCTCGAAGCGGGCAGCGCGCTGCTCGCGCTGTCTCTCGTAGTCGCGGATGACCTCGGTGGGAGGATCGATCTCCACCAGGCCGGCCTGCCCATCCACGGCGAGGGGGGTCCCTTCGGGTATCTGGAGCACCCGGTCGCCGAGACCGACCACGGCGGGGAGGTTCCACATGCGAGCCAGGATCGCGACGTGGGATGTCGCTCCGCCGCCAGCGGTACAGAGTCCCCGCACCTTCTCGCGGTTCATCTGGGCTGTCTCCGACGGGGTTAGATCCTCGGCGACGACGACCACCGGCTCAGGAAGGGCACTGAGGGGCTGCTCCTCGGCCACGCTCAGGAGAATACGGAGCAGGCGAGTGCCCGCGTCGCGGACGTCGGCGGCGCGGAGGCGCATCAAGGTGTCCTGGCCGGTTTCGAAGCGAGATACCCACTCTTTGATGACCTGTTCTACCGCTGCCTCGGCGTTTATGGCGTTTTCCTGGATCTCCTCCTTAATTCGATCCACCAAGGTCGGATCTTCCAGCATCATGCGCTGGAACTCGAAGATCTCGGCCACCTCTTCGTCCCGCTGTGCTACGTCTTCTTGAAGGTCGGTGAGCTGCTCCCGTGCCTCCTGAAGGGCCGCGTGGAGTCTCGACGTCTCGTCTGATACGTCAGAGATAGTCCTCTGCTGAACATCCAGCTCAGGGGGTTGATAGACGAAGGCGGGGGCCACGACGAACCCCTCGGAAGCGGGAATCCCCTGGAGCTTGCCTTCTTTCTTCGCGACTGGGGTGGACGGAGGACTGGGTTCGGATGGCGGCTCGGGTGCCTCTGCTGCGGGCTTTCCCTCATCAGTGACTCTCTCCACAGCCCCTTTCTCCACAGCTTCTTTCTCCACGGCTTCCTCTATAGCCTCTTCCTCTACAGCATCCATCTCGCCAAAGCCGTTCTCCACCAAGGTTCTCAAAGCTCCGAGGGCTTCCTCGGCCTCGTCGCCCTCCGCTGTGATGCGGATCCGTTCTCCCTGCCACGCGGTACCGGTGTTGGCAACCTCCATCATACTCTTGGCGTTGGCCCGAGGGCGTCCATGGGTTACATTCTGAACGGTTATGTCTGCTTCGAAGCGCATAGCCGTGCGCACGAAGCGGGCTGCAGGGCGAGCGTGCAAGCCGGTGGGATTGGGTATCGTGAGCTCCACGCTCTTCTCCTCAGCGTCAGACTCGTCGGGCGGCGCTGCTGCGACAGGCTCGACCGGCGTAGCCTCCGGGACCTTCGGGGTTGCCAGGGCTTGCTCGGCGGCCCGTCGGACGCCGTCTATCTCCTCGCCGCCGGCAGATGCCACGACTGCCGCAATTGCGCCTTCGGTGAGGGGGGCATTCGTCATATGAATCCGCTTCTGAGCGTCCTCGGGCAGGGACTCGATCGCCATCTGGGTAACCATCACGGCGCTGCCTAAGTCCATGAGGATCAGGACGCCGTCACCTTCCTCCAGAGCTTGCTCCAGGGCCTGGGTGACTTTCTCAAAGCTCGTACCCAGGCGACCGTCTTCGGTCCCTCCAGCCGAGAAGATGGGAACCGACTCCTCTCCAGCCATCTGGCTGGCGAGCTGGGCGACTCCGATTGCCAGTTCTTCGCTGTGTGTGACGATAACGATGCTAACCAACGTTCACTCCTCGGTTTGTTCTAAGTGGTCTTGGTGGCGGTGCCTTGCTCCTCTGAAGCAGCAACGGATTCTCGACAGAAGTTGCGATCTCAGCAGGAGAGGGCTTCGGTCAGGCTCTCGTATCGAGGTCCCCGAGGACGGCGACCTTCCTTCTTTTGTAATCATTTCTACGTGAGTGCTCATCTCAGGCTTCTGTCGCATCCTGGGACACATCTTCTCGTGACCTCTGGATCCCAGTTCTGTGCAGGATATGAAGGTCTATGGACGGGCAATTGGATTTCCTCCAACTCTGTCTTAGAGGTTCTCTCCTCTTAGGTCGTTCTCGAGCTTGTGGGGCTTGAATCAGAACAGGCTGGGCACGAGGCGACCTCGACGGGCGGCGCGTTCGATCTTGTTCCCTTCCCTACATACCCAGTTCCTCCACAACGGCACGCGTACCACCCTTCGTGGACGCCTTCGAAGGGCACGCCGGGGGCAGTCAGGTTGATCAACTCGATCCCGGTTCTCCAGCGAGCGTTGGTAAGGAGACGCTGACAACCTGCTGCCTGCAAGCGATCGATGTAGGTGTGAAAGTGCTGACAATGGCGCATCAACAAGACGGCAGTTGTGACGTCGGACGGGATGGGGACATCAAGCGCATTGGCACAGATGGCATGGAGATTACGGGGTAGATCCAGGCCGATAATCTCCAGGGCCCAGGACAGGAGGAGCGGGTTGATCTCCACTGCATAGACCTTCTGTGCCTGCTCTGCCATACGCAGCGCCAGCCGGAGATCCCCCGCTCCAACGTCGAGCACCACGTCCTCTGAACCGATGTGGCTCAGCACGGCTTCGTAGATTTGATCGTCGTAAGGGCTGAACCAACCCTCCCAGTCGGTCAGATCGTGGCGCTCGGCGAAGCGGGCGAAGCCTTCAGAGAACTGAGGTCTCGGCGCTTTGGCGTGTTCTTCCAGGCGACGAATGGTGCCTTCCAGTGTTCGGCTAACGGCGGGTGCCACTCTCTTTCAGGTTCTGAGCGATAATCTCAGCCTCTCGGTGAGACAGCGCCAGCTGTGGGTCACGTTTTCGGTCCTTCTCTTTCTTCGTGTCGTCCTTTGGCGCGGGCCCAGACCTTTGGATAGTCTCCGCTTCATTCGCGGCTGGCGCAGACTTCTTGTCCCTGGTCTCGGCCTTATTGACTGGTGAGCGATCCGTTCGATCACCCATCTTCGTCAGAGGTGGATTTCTTCTCGCTCTTGCGGTTCTTGAGAATCGGCCAGCCGGACCGCTCCATTATGGCGATCCAGAATCCGATCCAGGCGATAGGAAAGATGATCATGCTGGGTATTTTGCCCACGTTCCAGAACATGAACTCGCTGAGGAGCAGGGGTAAGAGGAAGATCAGAGCCCATCCCCAGAGGGGGATCCAGCTGAAACCGCTTTCCTGCTCAAGATGCTGCTCTTTCTTGGCTTGTGAACGTTCTCGATGGCCGCTCCGCTTGGTCATATCTCGGTGCTCGATTCGATGCGTCTATGTCATCGTCGGTAGGGGTACTTCGGCGGTGCGGCAGGGTTCGTCGACGCCCATCTTCTCGGCGACGAGGTCGACGGTATCCTCGGCCATCAGGCGGGAGGTGGTCACCTTGCCACCGGTGATGGTGATGAGGCCACCTACGTCGTCCAGCTCCTCGTGGTCGAGGACGAAGTGGGCCCGGCTGACGTCCCGCCCTGTCTCCTCGCCGGTCAGGTCCTCCGGCGGCTCGTAAAGGGGCCGCACGCCGGCGTAGGTGCGCTGGATGCCCATCTCCTCGATCTTGGGGACCATCTCCATACACTCGGTGAGAACGACGTCGACCTCCCATTGCTCGATGGCGTAGTCGTCGGGGTCTTCGATGTCCTTGGAGGTGGTACCGAGGACGATGGTGGTGCCGACGGGGACGATGATGTCGCCATCGGAAGGATAGCGACAGCGGTTGATGACACGCTGTACCGGACGGCTGTCGAGGACGATCATGGTGCCCGGGCTGAGCTCCATCGGTACGTAGACATCGGCGAGGGCGGCGGTCTGCTCAGTCCACGGGCCGGTGGCGTTGACGACGTACTCGGCACGGACCTCGTATTCCTCGCCGCTGCTCTCGTCCTTGGCGCGGATGCCGACGACGCGGCTGTTCGCGGTCAGGATGTCGGTGACAGGGGTGAAGAGGAAGACTTTCGCGCCCAGCTCCTTGGCGGCGTTAACGCTGCCGATGCAAAGGTCCCAGCCGTCGATGGAACCGTCGGGGACGGCGACGGCAGTGCGGACGTCGGGGGAGAGGGCGGGCTCGGCTTGGAGGGCTTTCTCAGCGGAGAGGACCTCGGTGGGGATACCACAGGCCTCGCAGCCGTCGAGGAACCTAGGGAGAAACTCCTCATCCTCGTCGGTGAGGGTGATGAAGAACCCTCCGGTGTCCTCGATGGCCTGAGGAGCGATGCGGCGGAGGATGCGGTTCTCCTCGATGCACTCGATGGCAGCGGGCTGGTCCTTGACGGCATAGCGGCCGCCGCTGTGGAGGAGGCCATGGAAGTTGCCGGTGGTACCCTCGGAGAGGTTACCACGCTCGAAGAGCATGGCATCGATGCCGCGCATAGAGAGGTCTCGGAGGACGCTACAGCCGGTAATGCCGCCGCCGATGACGATGACCTGAGTTTCTAGCTTTTCCATTTCACGCTCCTTGCCTATTCCTTTTTGAGTTCCTCGATCAATGTTGGGATGATGTTCTCCCATTCTTCGACGACGCCGACGTGGGCAGCCTTGAATATGGGGGCGTCCTCGTCCTTGTTGATGGCAACGATCGTCTTGGACGACCCTGCTCCTGACATATGCTGAGGGGCACCAGAGATACCGATGGCGATGTAGAGCTGAGGTGCCACAATCTTGCCCGTCTGTCCCACGAGGTGGGAATGGGGGACCCAGCCGCTATCGGCAGCAGGACGGGATCCTCCAATGGCGGCGTCGAGGGCCTCGGCCAGTTTCTTGACGTTTTCAAATCCTTCTTCATCCCCCATACCCCGACCGCCACTCACAATGATGTCGGCACGATCGATACTTCGTCCCGCGAACTCGTCTTCTTCCACGATCTGGTCTACCACAGGCACTTGGGCAGAGAGGGCGTCGAGATTGATGTCGAGCGTCTCTACTACGCCTTCCCGGGAAGCATCCGGTTCGAGAGGCTCGAAGGCGAGGGCGCGCATCGTGGCCATCTGAACGGGCCCGGTAGCGATCATATAGGCCACCGCCTTCCCACCGTAGACGGGGCGGAGCCAGCGGATGTTCCCATCCCGGACCTCAAGGCCGGTGCAGTCGGTAACGATGCCCGTCTTGAGCCGACGGGCGAGGCGGGGAGCGACGTGCCCGCCGCTGAGGTGGTCGTGGGGGAAGACAACGACATCAGGGGAGAGCTGGTCGACGGCCTGCTCGACGGTACCGAGGATGAGCTCGGCCTGATGGTCCTCCAACTTCGGATCGTCCACGACGAAGACGCTGTCGGCGCCCCGGTGGATCAACGCGCTTGCGTGATCCGCGACGCCTGAGCCTACGAGGAGGGTTTGTACATCTCCTCCGCCAAGTTGATCGCTCAAGTTGCGAGCTGCGGCCAAAGCTTCAAGCGATACGGGTGGAATTTCTTCACTAGAAGCAGTACATAAAGTCAGAATACTCATTTTTCATCCTTCCCCTAGATCAAGCCTTCTTCCCTGAGGTGATCCACAAGGTTCCTGGCCTTGTTCGCTCCCGTCTCACCCCCGATGATCTCGATCTCGACATGGGTCTCGGGGATGAATATCTCGTCCATCATGATTTGAGCCGAGCTCAGTCCGAGCTGACTGGTGTCGATGCCCAGATCGTCGGCGGACCAGACGGGAATCTCCGCCCGGCGAGCGGCCAACATTCCTCTGACGGAGGCATAGCGGGGGACGTTGCTCTCATCGTTGGTGATGGTAGCCAGGAGGGGAGGCGAGGCTTCCAGGATCTCGTAGCCGATATCCACCGGCCGCCTCATACGCACTTTGCCGTTGTGGGGATCGATGTTGGCGATGATGGTGGCGCAGGGGAGCTCGAGCTCCTCGGCGAGAAACGGCCCCACGAGCCCCAACTCGATGTCGCCGGCCTGACGCCCGCAGAGGACGACGTCGAAGTCCTCAATCTTGTGGAGGGCAGCGGCGAGGATATGGGCCCTACCGAAGGCGTCAGCGTCCTCGAAGGCGGGGTCGGTGATGCGGATGGCCTGGTCGACGCCCATAGCGAGGGCTTGATGAAGGGATTCGACGGTGTCCTCGTCTCCCATAGTGAGGACGGTTGCTTTGCCGTCGGTCTTCTCCTTCAGTTGAAGCGCTACCTCAATCGCGACCTCGCTGTATTGTCCGATAACCAGCGGATGGGTTCCACGCACCTGTTTCATTTCCTCAGGATCGATCTCGAAGAGATGGGGCGGGACCTCAGGATCGATAACCTGCTTCATGCAGACAACTGTATGCACTTTGCACCTCATCTTTCTAATCTAACAACTCGCTTTTCATCACCGCTCAGCCCAGGTTAGCTACGCCAGCTCGCCAGTCTTCGGACTACCCAGCCAGTACCATACTTACTCGCTGGAGCGATGGAAGTAAGTCATTCGATGATTCAAATAACTGCTCACCTCGTGCTCGTCCCCAAGAAAGCGTTTGGGAATGACTCGGATACGTGACAATCAGACCAATGAGGCAACGCTCCGAGCGACGGACGCATTATCGAACGCGTTCTTAGCTCCAATCAGCGCAGGGTCCCTCCAAAGGCCCTGCGCTGGGAGCACCAAATGAATAGTTATCGCTTGTAGTGGCTCTGTACGCATATGTGAGAGAACTAGGAGCTCAAGAGGATCTCCTAGTTCTCTCCAGTTCCTCTGCCTCAGGTTCTATATGTTACCCGATGGTGCAGAGTTTGTCTATACCCAGTCGAAGGTCCGGGTCACGGCCTCCTTCCAGCCCCGGTAGAGTTCCTTGCGCCTATCGCTGTCCATCTGGGGCTCCCAGGTCTTATCGATGTTCCAGTTCTCGCGGAGGGACTCGACGTCGTCCCAGAAGCCGACGGCGAGGCCGGAGGCGTACGCGGAACCGAGGGCCGTGGTCTCGGAGACGGTGGGTCGGATGACCGGGACGCCGAGGATGTCGGCCTGGAACTGCATGAGCAGCTCGTTGTAGACCATGCCGCCGTCGACCTTGAGAGCCTCGAGCGGAACGCCGGAGTCCTGCTCCATGGCGTCCAGGACCTCACGGGTCTGATAGGCGGTGGCCTCCAGGGCGGCGCGGGCGATGTGGTACTTGTTGATGTAGCGCGTCATACCGACGATCACGCCGCGGGCGTCGCTGCGCCAGTAGGGGGCGAAGAGGCCGGAGAAGGCGGGGACGAAGTAGATGCCGCCAGCATCCTCGACCTCCTTGGCGAAATCCTCGACGTGCTTGGAGAAATCGAACATATCGAGGTTATCGCGGAGCCACTGGACGAGGGCGCCGGTGATGGCGATGGAGCCCTCGAGGGCGTAGACGGCGTCGTTGTTGCCCATCTTGTAGCCGAGGGTGGTCAGCAAGCCGCTCTCGCTGGGGACGGCCTCGGTGCCGGTGTTGAGGAGCATGAAGCAGCCGGTGCCGTAGGTGTTCTTGGCCTCACCGGGGCTGAAGCAGGTCTGGCCGACGAGGGCGCCCTGCTGATCGCCGAGGGCCCCGCAGACGGGGATCTTGGCGCCGAAGGGGCCGTCCTCAGTGGTGTGGCCGTAGAGGTCGGGGTCGCTGGAGGGGCGGATGTCGGGGAGCATCTTGCGGGGGATGCCCATGGTGTCGAGGATCTCCTGATCCCAGTCGAGGGTCTCCAGGTTCATCAACATAGTGCGGCTGGCATTGGAGACGTCGGTGACGTGGGCGCCGCCGTTGGGGCCGCCGGTCAGGTTCCAAATCTCCCAGGTGTCGATGTTGCCGAAGATGGCGTCGCCGCGCTCGGCCGCGGAGCGGAGGCCGTCGACGTTGTCGAGGAGCCACCGGATCTTGGGGCCGGAGAAGTAGGTGGCCAGGGGGAGCCCGACTTTGGGTCGGAAGCGGTCCTGGCCGCCGTCCTCGGCCAGGTCGTCGCAGATCTCCTTGGTGCGGGTGTCCTGCCAGACGACGGCGTTGTAATAGGGCTCGCCGGTGTTCTTGTTCCAGACGACGGTTGTCTCGCGCTGGTTGGTGACGCCGATGGAGGCGATCTCTGCCGGCTTGACGCCGGTTTCCTTCAGGGCACCCTCGATGACGTCCTCGGTGCGGGCCCAGATTTCCATGGGGTCGTGCTCGACCCAGCCGGCCTGGGGATAGATCTGCTCGTGCTCGAGTTGATGAGAGCCGACGACCTCACCGCCATGGCTGAAGATCATGAAACGGGTGCTGGTCGTGCCCTGATCGACTGCTGCAGCATATTTCTTCTCTGGCATCTGTGTTACACTCCCTTTCTTGTCCTATGTTATGGAACTACTAACGTTCCTACTCGTGATTGCCCAGGTTCCCGCCTGGGTGCCTACGACACGAAGATCTGCTTAGCTCTGCTTCTTCTCCTGCGCGAGGTCGGCCATGACCTGAATGAGCAGATAGGAGGACGTCGCGCCGGGGTCCTGGTGACCGATGCTGCGCTCGCCAAGGTAGCTAGCGCGGCCTTTCTTGGCCAGCATAGGGATGGTATCCTTCATGCCCTGCCTGGCGGCCTCCGCCGCGGCTGTCAAGGCCCCGGGGGTGTCGGCGCCTCCGTCCAGCGCCTGGCCCATCGCGTCGACGGCTGGCGTGATGGCGTCGACCATCGTCTTGTCACCCGGGCTGGCTTTGCCCCGCATGACAACTCCTTGCAGTGCGGACTCAAGGGCGTTGTGAACATCCTCACCCTCCAGTTCGTGCTTGCCGGCGACGGCCATACCGGCTTGCATAAAGGCCGTGCCATAGAGGGGCCCACCTGCCCCGCCTACACTGGACACGAGGGCCATGCCCGCGGTCTTCAGAATGGTGCCGGCGTCTTTGTCCTCGGCTGATGCGACTTTCTTCAAGACGGCCTGGAACCCGCGGTTCATGTTGATCCCGTGGTCAGCGTCACCAATGGCCGAGTCGAGCTTGGTGAGATACTTCTTGTTTTCCTCAATGACATCTGCCATGCGGTGAAGGCAGGTCAGCACGTCATCTGTCGTAATGGGCATCGTGGGCTGTCTCCTTTGCGTAGCGCCATCCACCACCGATAGTTCGTGCGACTCTCGATCTCTCTGCCCATCCCCGAGAGGATCTCGGGGATGGGCAGGATCTACAATTGATGTTTGTGAATCTACATCTTCCAGCGGAGCCCTATTGTGTGGACCGGTTCGTCCCACAGCTCGATCAACTCGTCGTCCATCTTAAGGAGGGTGATGGAGACCCCCTGCATCTCGAGCGAGGTGATGTAGCGGCCCATAAGGTTACGAACGATCTCCAGGCCCTTGGCCTCGCAGATTTCGTGCAGCTTGCGATAGACGATGGGGAGCTCGATGTCCGGGGTGCCGCCCATGCTGTTGACGAAGGCAAGCACTTTGTCGCCTTCTTGGAAGGGGGGATCGACGAGCTCGATTTCGACCCACTCCTCTTTGTCCATATCCCACTCGCGGACGGTGCGGGTGTACTCGTCGTCCTCGATGATGCCGAGGGCGAGCATCTCCGTAATCTCATCGGCGGGCTTGAGCTCTATGCGTTTTCGGCCAGGCTCGCCGTGGATGCCGATGCCGATCTCCATCTCGTTTTCTTCGAGCTCGAATGTGGGCTCGCCGGCCGTCGGGACGGTGCAAGGGGTGAGGGCCATACCCATGCTGCGGCCGTTAATATTGACCTTGCGGCAGAGATCGCCGAGTTCCTGCAAGTCGTAGCCCTTCTCCGCGGCTGCGCCGACGATCTTCTCGGCCAGGACGGTGGTCCCAACGCCGCGTCGTCCGGCGGTGTAAAGGCTATCTTTGACGGCAACGTCGTCGTCGATGAGGATGTTCAGCACATCGATGCCCTCGCCGCGGGCCATATCGGCCGCCATCTCGAAGTTCATCACGTCGCCGGTGTAGTTCTTGACGATGTACAGTACGCCGTCGCCACTGTCGGTCGCCTTGGCAGCTTCGAGCATCTGGTCCGGCGTGGGGGAGGTGAAGACCTCACCCGGGCAGGCGGCGTCGAGCATCCCATGGCCGACCAGTCCACCATGCATGGGTTCGTGGCCGCTGCCGCCACCGGAGATAACCGCCACCTTGCCATCGACAGGGGCATCGGCGCGGTAGACGAAGTTGGGCTCGTAGTGGACCTTAATCAGATCCGGGTAGGCGAGCGCCAGACCCTCGAGTTGCTCCACAACGACTCGCTCGGGGTCGTTAATCAATTTCTTCACAGGTGTACTCCTTTCTTGCCTATGAGTAAGCGAAGAAAAGGGGGGACATGGATTCCCCCCTTATGCTCCTACAGCTCCGTCTCGGACCCCCTTCCAGCCGGTTCCTCGGCCGGGAGGAACGGGCTAACTAGCCAGTCGTAGGTGAGGCAGCCGAAGGCCCCACCGAGCAGGGGGACGAGGACGGGCGGGATGAGCCAGTATATCCCGTCGAATAGGCCCTGTGTGCCGGCGAGAGCGCCGAAGATGCGGGGGCCGAGGTCACGGGCCGGGTTGATGGAGTAGCCGCTGGGGCCGCCCAGGGTCAGACCGACGGTGACGACCACGAAGCCGACGGCCAGGGGGCCCAGGTTGGCGCCGACGCCCACGTTCTTCGCATCGCCGGTACCGAGGACACCCCAGAGGAGCACGGCCGTGCCGAAGAACTCGGCGATGGAGGCGTTGAGTATCGAGTAGGAGCCGACGGGATCCATACCAGCACCACCCCAGAAGGACTCAGCAAACACTGAGCCGGGCCCTGTGCACCACACGTTTGGCATACCGGCCGCCTGCAGACCCTCCATGTAGACCAAGAAGACGCCCAAGGCACCAAGGAAGGCGCCGATGAACTGGGCGATGACGTAGGGAATCACCTTGCTCCAAGGGAAGTCTCCCTTGACGGCCAGTCCGAAGGTGACCGCGGGGTTGATGTGCGCACCGGAGACGCCAGCGGTAACGTAGACGGCCAGGAAGACGGCGAAACCCCATCCCCAGGCAATGGTGTTCCAGTTGTAGGCAGGAGCGGCCAGGCGAGGCGCAAGCCCCACATTGGCGACGACACCGTCACCGAGGAGGATGAGCAGGAAGGTCCCGAAGACCTCGGCGATAAACTGTCCAGTCAAGCTGTCTTTCTTCATTGTTACCCTTTCTCCTTAGTAGGTAGATTATGGTTATTGATTTCTTCGGTACGGGAGCGAGTGCTTAACGGTCAGAATTTGCCAATGTATTCGCGGGAGCACCTCCTTTGAACTGTTTCCACGGTTCAGACGTTTTCACTGCAGGTGAGAGCGGGCGCTGAGGGGGCGCTGTCGGACAGGCACAAAAAAAGCACCTTCCCGCGAAGCCGTGAAAGGTGCCCTTACGAGTCTCGTCGAGCCACAGCTGAGATGACCCATACACCGCGCCCATCAAGAAATACTGCCTGCCGCCCCTTCCGCCCGAGCATCGTGATCTTATTGATCCTCTCCGTGAAGCAGCCTGAGCCTGTGACTCACTTGGTTGTGAAATTCATCTGTCATTATATGTCCGAAGGGACCCGTGTGTCAAGGATTTCGTCGTATTGGTTTCAACATGAAACAGATTTGCATGGGTCTAGGTTTCATAATGATACATTATGGACCGCGGAGTAAGTTGAGTAAGCGATAAGGCGCGGGCCATCACAATGTGTATGTGGGGTGGACCCGCGCCTTCCGGTTGCTTTCTTCGCAAGCGAAGCTCGAACGGTATTGGAGCCCTGCTGCTTCCTTGGAGGGCTCCCCCGATCCCTTGGGAAGATCAGTTGTCCTATTGACCCTGCTGGGAACTATTTATCCTGCTAAAGCATTGACTAGCTCTCGGCAGAAGTTGGGGATGTCAGCGACGACGCGGCCCCAGACCAGGTTATCCTCGCGGAAGGCGGACTCGTCGACCCACGTGGCTCCGGCGTTGATGAGGTCATCCTTGATGCCCTGAGACCCGGTGGCGCGGTGACCGTCGACGATGCCAGCCGAAATCAACACCAAACCGGCGTGGCAGATGGAACCGACGATCTTGCCCTGCTCGTAGGTCTCGCGAACCAGATTGGTGACACCTTCGTAGCGGCGCAGCTTGTCCGGGGCCCAGCCGCCAGGCACGACGACGCCGTCGAACTGATCGGCGGTGACGTCGTCAGCGCTGACCTGGGACGTGGCAGTCAAGCAGCCGTGCTTGCTGGCGTACTCGGTGCCGCCCCGGGGGCCGACCACGGTGACGTCCGCGCCTTCTTCCTTGAGCCTCATGAATGGGACCCAGAATTCGAGGTCCTCGTATCCGGGTCCAACAAGTGCAGCGATCTTCTTTCCCTGTAGTCTCATATTCTCAGATCCTCCTGTTTGAGCTGTATAGACTGGTGCCTCAACTCGCCCGTCGGTGGGATAGCGCCATAACTGGGGACGGATGGTTGGTGCCTACGATGCAACAGCAGATTCGGCCGTGGCCTCACCTGGGAGAGTGGGGCTTGGTGCAGGCACGTATAGCACGTGACGTTACCCTTCCTCCTCACCCTCCGGGACTGCTCCCTCCTCAGGAACTTGCTCTACTTTGGGAGGGCCTGCCAAGTCCGCGATCAGCCCGTAGGCTGCTAGCAACTCCTCGGAGCTGAGGCGGTCGAGGGCGTCGATGAGCTTCTTGCGGGTTCTTTCGTAGCCTTTCTCGCTCTCCATTGCCTCGACGCCGGCCTCGGTCGGCCAGTAGTGAGCGTCTTTCAGCGTCTTGATGGCTCGCTCCTCTTGTTCATCCCAGGTATCCATTGGTCCAGTTACCTCCTTATGGATAATGCTTCATCTAGGGGCGCAGCGACGTGTAGCCTGGCGCGAGATCTCGTTTCGCGATTAGATTCCCAATCTCTCCTCTTTTAGCGTCTCGACGACAGACCTATACTTCTCGTGGATCATCTCCCGGTCGAACTCCTCCATCGCCTCCATCATCGCGTCCTGCTCGGCGGCGGATAGGTACTCCATCGAGGCCGGAAAGAAGACGTGGTCCTCCTTCTTGATGTGCTCCGGGTATAGCTCGATAAGGGTTGCTAACTTCTCCACGAGGATCTCAAGCGCTTCCGAATCGCCCTGGAGGACCCGTTCTTTTGCCTTGACGAGGTCGTCCACGGTCTCTCTGGCGTAGACGTGCTCGTCCATGAGTTCCTCCATCATCTGTCGGTCCTCTGCGGAGAGGTCCTTGTCCTCGAGATCCCGGAAGAGGATGTCTTCCTCCTTGCCGTGATGGGTCCTGTCGGCGTATGTGCGAAGGAAATCGACAGTCGTATCGATGAAGACAGGATTGAACTCGTCCTTGGTAGCTATCTTGAGCGTCTCGTCTCGGACCAGCTTAATCATCTGGTCGATGAGACCATGTTCAGTCTTCAACGGGACGATGGGTTTCATGACATATATCCTCCTGGTAAGCTTTCAGCGAATTGTGCCATAGCGTCGGCTCTGTCACTCCTTGGGTTTGCCCATCCGGGACTCCCAACGCTTATGGGCGGTCGAAGAGACCCAATCCCTTCTCTTCCTCTTGAAGCCTACGGCAGATCACGAGGGCTACTCTGAGAAGTGCTGACCTCCCTGAGGCGAGCTATGGAACCGCCTGTGCTCTAGGTACGACCTTGAACTGTGCACTCCACTTGGTGCCTACTTGATCGCGGCTACGCTTGTCGTCAACGCAGGTGGTTGAGGATATCCTGAGGCACATCAAGCAATCACCCCTGTACTTTGGATTTTAGCACAGAGGGAGACACACAGGGGTTGGATTTCGTTGGAGATTGCGTTGAGTCTGGTTGGAAAGGGTTTGAATTTGGTTGGTGGCAGGAAAGTGTATGTAATCTGGTACGTATCTTCGCCGGGTCCCAGGACCTGCCTACTCGCTGTCGCGGAGAGTCGCGCCATCGTCTCGCTTGAATGTTTCGACCGAGAGGTCGTAGGCCTTCATCTTCCGCCAGAGGGTGGTGCGGCCGATGCCGAGCGCATCGGCCATCTTGGTGACGTGACCTTCGAGGGCCTGTCCCGCCCGGATGATAGCTTGACGCTCGGCCTCCTGCAGCGTCAGCACCTGCTGGTCGCTTTCTCCGCTGAGGGTTGCTCGGCGGAGCTCCTGAGGTAGATGTTCGACGGTGATCTCCGATCCGTCCGCCATGTGCATCGCCCACTCCAACACGTTTTCCAACTCGCGGACGTTGCCGGGCCACTGATAGGACTGGAGGACGGTCATCGCCCGAGGGGATATTCTCACCGCCGTCCCCTGGCGCTGGGCTAACTCGTCGCTCAGGTGGGCGATCATCATCAGAAGGTCGTCGCCTCGCTCGCGCAAGGGCGGGATGGTCAGGGTCATGGCGCGCAAGCGGTAGAAGAAATCGGCTCGGAAGCGACCTTCCTTTACCTCCCCGGCGAGGTCTGGATTGTTGGAGGCGGCGACGATGCGTACGTCGATAGGAATGATGCGATTCCCGCCCAGACGGTTGATTTCTTTCTTGTCTATGACGCGCAATAGGCTGGCCTGGATATTGGGGGGCATGCTGTCGACGTGATCGAAGAAGATGGTTCCTCCATCGGCAAGCTCGAGCTTGCCAAGGCGGCCTCCCTCTTCGGCGTTCGCGTTGGGGGCCCCCTCGTAGCCAAAAAGCTCACCGGCCATCAGCTCGCGGGGGACTGCGGCACAGTCGAAGGCAATGAAGGGCCCGTCGGCGTACTCGCTGGCGTTGTGGATGGCCTGGGCGAAGAACTCCTTCCCGGTGCCGCTCTCTCCCAAGAGGAGTACAGGAGAGCTGCACTTGGCGATGGTTCGGGCGTAGTAGAGGACACGTCGCATCTTGACGCTGTGGCCGAGGATGTCGTCGAAGGTGAAGTGGGCCTTGGCTCCGACCATCTGGTGCACGAGTCTTTTTGCCTCGGCGGTGTGCTCCAGGGTGAGCACGAATCCGAGGGGCTGTGAACCTTCCTCCTGCAGGTCCACGCTCACAAGGCAGGATTGGGGTTCACCATCGACGCGGAAGACGACCTCCTTCTTATCGACGGTGTCCTGCTGGGCGATGACGTTTTCCAGCTCGGGGGGCATATGTACCAGAGAAGAGAAGCGCCGTCCCATGGCCATCCTGTGAGAGATGCCGAGGATTTCCCCGGCGCTAGCATTGATGTGGTTGACAATTCCTTCTGAATCGATCAACACCATCCCCTTACTCATGGCCTGGAGGGAGGCGTTTAGCTCACCGAGGTGGTGATGGGCTTCGGCTAGGAATTGGTCGGCCTGGAGCTGGTTCTCTATCGCCTTGGCCGCTGCCATGACGATTCCCAACGTGTGAGGATGGCTATTCTCCTCCAGCGTCACGAGGCCGATCACGCCCAGCATCTCCCCCGTGGTGGTGTGAATTGGAGCTGCTGTGTCGGTGATGAAATGGAAAGCCTGGTAGAAATGCTCTGGGCCGGCGACCTGGACCGGGATGCTCTCGCTCAGTGCCATCGCGGCTGCGTTCGTTCCCACTTGACTCTCGCCGAGCATCACACCAGGTCGAAGCCCTCTCTCCTCCAATACTCGAAAAAGAACGCTGTCGCCCAGCCAGTCTACGGCGCAGAGGCTCTGATCGGTCAGATAGAGGGCCATGTCGCGCTCGCCGGAGAACTGATAGATGTCCTCCATAAAGGGACGCGCGACAGCAATGAGATCGAAGGAGGCCTGCTGCCGCTGTTGGAAATCCTCTGCTTCACAGTAGGTCAGGAGGGGCTTTGAGGATGGGTCCAGGCCGGCGTCCAGGCAAGCGCGCCAGGAACGCTTCACCGCGGGATCCAGCGGTGTTGAGGGGACCTGCCCAGTTTGGATGAAGCTCGTCCACGCAGCTTTTAGCTGCGCAGGATTGTAGGGATAGGACGAGGGTAGCATCGTTGCTCCCTGGTATATCTTTGACTTGCGTAGGATTGAGCGGTGCGCTCTGTACGTCGTCCTACCTGCCCGGAGAGTATACCGAAATCGTCGCGTCTGTCAACGGACAGGGCTCGATCCGACGACAACCTCTGCGCCCTGTGCCGCCTTTCAGATGAGAATACTGGGGTTCACACCGGTGGCCTCCTGGTAGCAGGTAGAGACCGCGCTGAGAAGTCCTGGGCAGCTCGACGCTAGAGGCGGCCTCATCCAGAACTAGGGTGTGGAGATCAGCCCGGACGGCGCGGATGATGACGGTCAACAGGCTGACGAAGGTGCCGGTGGCCCCGAGCCAATAGTCCTTGAGGGAGTTGAGAGGGCAAGCCAGATGGTTCACGATAGACGGGGCCAGCCGGTTCCAGCAGCCCCCTCCATCAACAGATCCATTAAGTCATCGATCAACATCGGGAGGGGGCCGGGTCGATGGCCGTGGTGCCAGATGACCAACTGCTGAAAGAAGAGAGAGCGTATGACGCTGGCCAAATATACCGGATCCAAATCGCCACGGATCTCGCCCTCCTCCTGTCCCTGGCGCACTTGTTCGGCCAGCAGGTCACGGAGGGCGTGACCGGGATTGACGTCTCGGTGACGCATGATCGCTGCGAATAGCCGCTGAGCAAGTTGCTGTTCACATAGGGGATCCTCGGCCACCAGGCGCAGGGCCAACTTGATGCGGGCAACAGGGCTGGCAGGGGCACCGCGCTCGACGGTTAGCGCCTCCTTGAGTTGCTCCAATCGGCGTGCTGCGATGGCGGGGAGGATGGTCTCCTTGGTCTCGAAGTAGTTGAAGAAGGTCCCCTTGGCGACGTCGGCTGCATCGGTGATGTCTTTGACGGTGGTCGCGTCGTAGCCGCTTTCGCTGAAGAGACGTAACGCCGCTTCCATGAGGCTCTGACGTGTCTCCAGTTTTTTGCGCTCACGGCGCGAGAGATGTTTATCGATCACCATAAAAACTGACCCTGGAATAAATATGACCGGGGTCATATTATAGCTATATGGAGATGGTTTGTCAATAGGCTGTGATTTGCTTAACGGCCCACGTGGCGTGATCAGCGATCAAGGGGTGAGGGTCAGAGCGGGCGGCCTCCAAAGCGGAGATGGCGGCAGGGTCGCCAAGATTGCCAAGTACGACAGCTGCGTTGCGGAGCAGACCGGGGCGCCGAGACCGCCATAGCGGCGTCTCGCGAAACCGGGCACGGAATGTGTCTTCGTCAAGCTTGAGCAGCCTGACCAGGTCGAGGGTGGGATGGAGTGCTTTGAAGGTGGGTTCATCGGTGGGACGGGCGAACCGTTGATTCCACGGGCAGGCCTCCTGGCAGGTGTCGCAACCGAAGACCCGGTCCTCTAGGAGGGGGCGGATTGACTCTGGAATGGCGGCGCGGTTTTCGATGGTAAGGTAGGAGATGCAGCGCCGGGCGTCAAGGGTGCGCGGCGCGACCAGCGCGCCGGTGGGACACGCTTCCATACAGGAGGTGCATCGGCCGCAGCGGTCGGCTGGGGAGGGTGTATCGGTCTCCAGATCGAGATCAAGGAGCAACTCGCCCAGAAAGAAGTACGAGCCCTGCTGGGGATGGATGAGGTTGGTGTTTTTGCCGATCCAGCCCAGACCGGCCCGCTGGGCCAGCTCTCGCTCGAGCAAGGGACCGGTGTCGACGTAAGCGCGAAACGTTAGGGCTTGGCGCGTTTGACTGTCGATCCAGCGGGCGAGCTGGTGCAGCTTATCTAGCATCACTTCGTGGTAGTCGAGCCCCCAAGCGTAGCGGGAGACGCGTCCCAGGAGTCGCTTCGACGGGGGAATGTCGCCGGGCGAAGGAATCTCGCCCAAGTAGTAGTTCATTCCCACAACGACGACTGAGCGTGTCTCAGGCATGATACGCTTGGGATCGCTCCGCTTGGCAATAGCGTCGGGTCTTGCAAGATAACCCATCTCGGCGTGGTAACCTTGAGCTAGCCAGTTGCTGTAAAAACCGGTGTGGATGGAGGGAGTAGGATCGGTCACGCCGACCAGATTGAAGCCTAATTGATGAGCTCGCTTCTTGATTTCGCTTGCAAGTATGCTCATTGTGGGTACTATAACGTGGCGGAGCGCGGGTGTCAATAGCATCGAATCTTGGTCCATTTTTCGGGCTTTCACTTGCACGTTGCTCAGGGCCGTGTTATAATCCTGATCGCATAGCCGTATCGCATAGCCGTAGCGAAGAAGTGGGCAACCCCCACTTTTTTTTGTAGAATTGGGGTGTTGGTCTGTTCGTCGGGGGATTGAATCCCGACGCTTTGGTGTAAGGGGTGGTAGTCGGCCGAGACATGGCCAGAGCGGGGAGGACCCGTTAGCAGGAGAATAGTATGAAGTCGGAATTCTTGTTGGCGTTTAACGAAATATGTAGTGACCGTGGGCTTCCAAGGGCAGTCGTCCTTGATGCTGTGGAGAAGGCGTTGGTCTCTGCTTATCGACGCAACACAGATGTAAACACGGTGGAGAACGTCACAGCTGAGATTGACCCAAGTAGCGGAGAAGCCAGGATTTTCGTGCAGAAAGAGATCGTGGAAGAAGTCGCCGATCCTGCCTGGGAGATCAGCCTGCCGAAAGCTCGCGCTATCGATCCGGATGCCGAACTCGGAGAATTGATCACCGTCGAAGACACCCCTGACAACTTTGGTCGCATCGCAGCGCAGACCGCCAAGCAGGTCATTCTGCAGCGTATCCGGGAAGCCGAGCGGGACGTACAGTATGAGCATTACGTTGAGCAAGAGGGCGAGATTGTTCACGGAACTGTGCAGAGCGTTCGGTCGAACGTCGTGTTGGTGAACCTGGGGGGCGCCGAGGCGATTCTGCCGCGGAGCCAGCAGGTGCCGGGTGAGCGGTATCACATTCATCAGCGCCTGCGTGCGTACGTGCTTGAGGTTCGTAATACGAACCGCGGGCCGAAGATCGTCCTTTCGCGGAGCCACCCGAAGATGCTGCGACGGCTTCTGGAACTTGAGGTTCCGGAGATCTTCAACGGTACCGTCGAAATCAAGGCGATCGCCCGTGAAGCGGGTTCTCGCTCCAAGGTGGCCGTGGCGGCGCGCCAACCGGGCGTCGATCCGGTCGGCGCCTGCGTTGGTATGCGCGGTGTGCGCATTAAGTCGATCGTCAACGAGCTTGGCGGAGAGAAGATCGACGTCATTGAGTGGAGTCCGGACACGGAAACGTTCATCGCGAAAGCCCTCAGTCCGGCCAAGGTGTTGAGCGTGCAGCTGGATGAGGATCCAGACGGGCGGAAATCAGCGAGCGTTGTCGTCCCGGAGGACCAACTTTCGCTGGCTATTGGTCGAGCGGGACAGAACGCTCGACTGGCAGCGAAGTTGAGCGATCATCGCATCGATATCCAAGGAGTCACCGAGGCGGCTACCTGGGCTCTGCAGCGCGTTAACGAAGACCCTGAGGTCCTACCGAATCTGGGCTCGGCCGCAGAGCTACTTCCTTCCGTTGCCAATATCTTGCAGCGGCATGAGGAAGAGGAGGATATGCCGTACTCCAGCGAGGAACTGCTGAAGATGCGACGTGTTATCGAAGCCGTGTGGAATCATTATGCGTCGCTCCGGAGGGCGGAGCGGGAGCGCCGCAAGGCAGAGGAAGAGGCTCGCCTCGAAGCTCTCGAGCAGGTGCGTGCGGTCATACCTGGTAAGGCGTACGAGACACCGGTGGAAGCTATGGACCTGGGCACCCGCGCTGTTGGTCGTCTGGAGGATGCCGGGTTGGTGACGGCAGGCGAGGTGATGGAACGATTGATTGCTGACGGCGATGAAGGGCTGTTGGACTTAGAGGGGATCGGACCTAAGACGGTCGAGCAGGTGAAAGAAGGGATCAGCGAGTTGGGCTTGCTCGAGGGTGAGCCGGTTGCGGCGGAGGAAGAAGTTGTCGTTGAAGAAGAGGAAGAGGATCACCTTGAAGCTCTCGAACAGGTGCGTGCGATCATACCTGGTAAGGCGTACAAGACACCGGTGGAAGCTATGGACCTGGGCACCCGCGCTGTTGGCCTTCTGGAGGATGCGGGGTTGGTGACAGCAGGCGAGGTGATGGAACGGTTGATCACTGATGGCGATGAAGGACTGCTGGAGCTGGAGGGGATCGGGCCTAAGACGGTCGAGCAGGTGAAAGAAGGGATCAGCGAGTTAGGCTTGCTCGAGGGAGAACCGGTTGCGGCGGAGGAAGAAGCGACTGTTGAAGGGGAAGAGGTAGAAGAAATCGTGGCCGAAGCGGCTCCAGAGACTGAGTCAGAAGACGAAGCTCCCGTCGCCGAGGAATCTGCTGTGGGCGTGGGGGAGGAAGAGGTCGAGGATAAAGCCGCTATGCTCGAGAAAGCTATGCGATCTCGGGGCGTGGAGGGCGAAGAGGAAGAAGTCGAGGTCGAGGAAGAGGATCTCGAGGCTGAGGAAGAGAGAGAGTACTTCTTTGATGAGGAAGAGCCAATCGATCGGGAAGAAAAGCTGAAGCGAGAGCGAGGTCGCCGGGTACAACTTATCTTTGATGAAGAGACAGGCGAGCTAATCCCCCGCCGTCGGCGGAAGCGAGAAGAGGGTCCCGAGGATTGGAGCGAGTACCTAGATTTCTAGTTGCATGAGCAAACGAACTCGGAAGCGAAAACGAATTCCGCAGCGAACGTGCGTTGCGTGTCGTACGGTTCATCCCAAGCGAGAATTGGTGCGAATCGTACGGACGCCAGAAGGGCAGGTGGCCGTGGACGAGACAGGCAAGCAGAATGGTCGGGGTGCCTATCTCTGCCCGGAATCCGTCTGCTGGGAGAGAGCCATATCGAAGGGCCAGCTGAGCCGTGCACTTCGGGCGAATCTGTCAGAAGAGGTCCGAGCTCGACTTCGAGAATACGCGGCCGATCTCCGATCAGGCATCGGGAGCTTGGACAAAGGAGTAGGAGAAGATGAGTGAAGAAGTGAAGACACGGGAAGACAATGTCGTCGAAATCCCAGATTTTTTGACGGTGCGTGAGTTGGCGCAGCTGCTCGACGTCAGCCCTATTGACGTGATCAAGGAGCTGATGAGCGCCGGCGTCATGGCGAACATTAATCAGGAGATCGACTACGAGACGGCGGCCATCGTGGCTCAAGAGATGGGCTTCGAACCGGTAGAAGAATCTGTGGCCGCCGCTGAGGAAGCTGCGGAGGAAGGACCAACTCCGCTGTGGGAGCGATTCTATGCCAATGAGCCGCCTGAGAATCTCGAGCCCCGTCCGCCAGTGGTCACGACTCTGGGACACGTCGACCACGGAAAGACGTCGCTGCTGGATGTCATTCGTCAGGCTGACGTAGCGGGAGGCGAGGCCGGTGGGATCACGCAGCACATCGGTGCTTATCAGATCAAGCACGATGGGCAGCAGATTACTTTCATCGATACGCCTGGTCACGAGGCTTTCACTGAGATGCGAGCCCGGGGGGCACACACAACCGACATCGCCATTCTCGTGGTGGCAGCCGACGACGGTGTTATGCCGCAGACAATCGAAGCGATCAATCACGCGCAGGCTGCCCGGGTGCCAATTGTCGTGGCACTCAACAAGATGGATTTGCCCACGGCCCAACCAGAGAAGACGAAGCAGGAACTGGCTGATCAGGGGTTGGTGCCTGATGACTGGGGTGGAGACACGCTCTGTATACCGGTATCGGCCAAAGAGAAGACTGGTCTGGGAGATCTGCTGGATGCGATTCTGCTTGTGGCGGAAGACTCGGAACAGATCAAGGCCAATCCCGACCGTCCAGCGGTGGGTACAGTGCTTGAGGGGCGCCTGGATCGAACCCGGGGTGCGACAGCGACGGTGCTGGTACAGAATGGCACGCTGCACATAGGGGATGACGTCGTGGCAGGGCTAACCTGCGGCCGCGTGCGCCAGATGATGGATGAGGATGGGAATCCGGTCAAGGAGGCAGGGCCTTCTACGCCTGTTCTGATTCTGGGACTGGGTGAGGTCCCCGACGCGGGCGAGATCTTCAAGGTTGTGTCGGAATCTTGCGTGGCGCGGGACATTGTCGCCCAGCGTGAGGATGAGTTGGAGGCTGAAGCTCCTGGGCCAATCCGGACATTTACCCTGGATGATTTCGCCAGCCGAATCAAGGCTGGCAAGGCCAAGGAGCTTAACCTTATCATCAAGACCGATGCCCAAGGTTCCATCAATCCTATCGTCAACTCGCTGGAGCAACTGGGGGACGAGGAGTTGAAGGTCAACATTCTCCATGCTGCAACGGGTAGCATTGGTAAATCGGACGTCAACCTGGCTATCGCCTCTAAGGCAATCATCATTGGCTTCAACGTGAAACCAGATCCAGCTGCTCGTCGTCTGGCCGAGAGCGAGGGGGTGGACATACGGACGTATGACATCATCTACAAGCTGATAGACGATGTAGACCAGGCCCTTAAAGGGTTACTGGAGCCGACGTACGTCAAAGTGCTCGTGGGCGAAGCGCAAGTACGAGATACGTTCCACATTCCTGACATCGGCACGGTGGCTGGGTGTTACATTCGCAAGGGAGAAGCAAGGCGAAATGCGAAGGCTCGCGTCGTTCGGAATGGCAATCAACTGTACGATGGCTCTGTATCCTCGCTCAAGCGCTTTGCGGAGGACGTGCGTACGGTAAGGAAAGGATACGAATGCGGTGTGGGGCTGACAGGCTTCGACGACTTCCAGCTTGGCGACGTGATTCAGTTCTACGAAGAGCGAGAGAAGCAGGCCGGATAGAGGCGAGGTTGCGTACTGATGGGTAAGAAGTATCAACGTCGGGTATCAGAATTGGTCCACATACATCTGTCCAATCTTCTGGAGCGGAAGATCAAGGATCCCCGTCTGGATATGGTCACCATCACTGATGTGGTAGTGACCCCCGATGCATCGCGCGCTGATGTGTATTTCAGCGCGCTGGGTGGGGAAGAGGCACAGGGGAATGCCCGGAAAGGGCTGAAGAGTGCGGCCGGGTATTTGCGTCGAGAGTTGGGCCGAGAGCTGCGCCTGCGAAACATACCAGAGCTAGTTTTTCACTACGATCGTTCGGTAGAACGAGGCGAACGGATCTCTGCAATCCTCGACGAGTTGGGCCTTGGTGACGAAGAAGTCGATACTGAAGCAAGCTAGCCAGCTGATTCGGAAGGCGCGGCAGCCTCTATTGATATGTCACGTCGCTCCTGACGGAGATGCCCTCGGTAGTCTGACGGGGCTGTCTCGTGCTTTGCGTCATATGGGGCAGTCGCCGATTGCAGCTTGTCCGGATCCTGTTCCCTCCGGATTCGACTACATCCCGGGCATTGAGTCAGTGGTCCAGGATGTGGGGGATTTCTTTGATCTCGTCATAGCCCTGGATTGTTCCCATCCAGAGAGACTTGGCCGCTTTCCTGAGTTACCTCACTTTGATCAACATCCTCTGGTCAATATCGATCACCACGTGACGAACATCAGTTTTGGTGATGTCAATGTGGTCGATGCCGAAGCGTCTTCCACTGCCGAAGTTGTCTTGGAACTGGTGGATGAACTAGCTGTCAATCTCGATGAGCCATTGGCCACCTCCCTGCTGGTGGGCATTGTCACCGACACCCGTGGATTTCGCACGAATAATGTCACGCCGCGAGTGATGGAGGCGGCTTTACGGTTGATGGAGGCCGGTGCTTCGCTGCCATACGTCAGTCAACACAGCCTGGACCGCCGTCCGATGGCCGTCATTCGCTTATGGGCAGAGGCGCTCTCCCGCCTCCGCTTTGAGGATGGTATTATCTGGTGCAGCATGCCCCTGGTGATGCGGCAGCGAGCCGGCTATCAAGGCGGAGGCGATGCAGGGCTCGCCAGTTTTCTCTTGAGCGCTGATGAGGCTGACGTCTCCCTGGTTCTCGTCGAGCAGGATGATGGTGAGGTCGATGTGGGATTGCGTGCTATGCCTGGTTTCGACGTGGCTAAGCTGGCATTGGAGTTTGGAGGGGGGGGACATGCCCTTGCTGCGGGGTTCAAGACGGGGGGGCCACTGGGGGAAGCGGAGGATCGAGTCCTGGATGCTCTGAAGGTGGATCTAGTGCGTCAGCGGGCGGAAGCACTCTAGGCGCAAGATGCCTAGTGGAATCCTCAACATCGACAAGCCTCTTGGAAAGACCTCGCACGACATCGTAGAGTGCGTCCGCGAGCTGACTAATACCCGGCGTGTGGGACACGCCGGAACCCTAGATCCTCTGGCGACCGGCGTTCTATTGGTGTGTGTGGGACGGTCCGCGACTCGCGTCGCCGAGTTCTTGATGGGCGAACCCAAGACGTATCGTGCGGACGCTCGGCTGGGGGTTGTTACCGACACTTTCGATGGAGAGGGAGAAATCGTTGCCGAATCGTCGGTGGACAGTGACCGCAGGGACGTTGAGGAGGCCCTCGAACGTTTTCAAGGATCTATTGAGCAGATCCCTCCTATGTACTCGGCGGTCAAGTATGAGGGGCAACCGCTCTATCGTCTGGCTCGCCAAGGTGTTGAGGTAGAACGTTCGGCGCGTCAGGTGGAGGTCACGTCTTTGGAATTGGTGGCGTGGGACCCCCCAGAATGTACCTTGGAGATGACGTGCTCAGCCGGAACCTACGTGCGAGTGTTGGTTCACGACCTGGGTCAAGTGCTTGGCTGTGGTGCCTACGTGACGGGTCTGACCCGGCTCGCAAGCGGCAAGTTCCGATTGGAAGATGCGGTCACATTGGATCGATTCACTCAGATGGCCAAAGAGGGACGTTGGTCTCAACTACTGTCCCCCATCGATGAGGCCCTAGCTGATCAGTTCCCGGCGTTGACCTTAAACGCGGATGCGGCGTGGCGTCTCTGTTCTGGGCAGGCGATCGAGATGGGTGCGAAAGAGACCGATGATGAGGCCTTGGTGCGTATGTACGGACCAGAGGGGCGCTTCCTGGCGCTGGCGTCCTACGACGGTGATGAAGGAGTCTGGCGACCACGGAAGGTCTTCGTGTCCCCGTACCCTAGACCGCTTTCTGAAGACGAGCAAGTCTGACCGATGCGTGTGGTTCATCGCCTGAGCGAAGTCGATCCTCCCTCATATTCCTTCGTCACGATCGGTGTCTTCGACGGGGTTCATCGAGGTCATCAGCGAATCATCAGAGGGCTGGTGGAAGCGGCCCACGCGACAGGAGATGAAGCTGTAGCCATCACGTTTGACCCTCATCCGGTTGCTGTGCTCACTGACCACCGTCCACTTCTGCTGACCACGGTCGGGGAACGGATCGAGCTGATGGCGGACCTCGGGCTCGACACACTGGTTGTTTTCCCCTTCACTGAGGAGGTTATCCAGACCCCAGCTGCTGACTTCGTAGAGCGCCTGCTCCAGCATCTGAATCTGGCTGAACTCTGGGTCGGCCCGGATTTTCGGCTTGGCCACGACCGTCAGGGAGACATCCCGTTCCTGCGACGACTAGGACTTGAACGAGGGTTCAGTGTACATCTCGTCGACCCTGTGGAGTGGGACGGGCGCATCGTGCACAGCAGCCGTGTGCGTGAGGCACTGCGTCAAGGTGAGGTTGAAGAGGCGACGGGGTGCCTGGGTCGTCCCTATCGACTTTCTGGCGTCGTCGTCCGCGGGCGCGGAATTGGCCGGGATATGGGCGTGCCGACCGCTAACATCTCGCCGCCGCCAAAGCGGCTCATTCCCGCTGGCGGGGTGTACGCGTGCCGGGCGGAGACGGAGCGATGGGGCTCGTTTCCGGCGGCGGTCAACGTAGGCACCCGGCCGACGTTCACGACGAACGCGCAGGGGCTAACTGTCGAAGCGCACTTACTCGATTTCGACCGCAACCTCTACAACCAAGTGCTGGCACTCGACTTCGTCGGTCGCCTGCGAGATGAGCGGACCTATCCAACGCTGAATGCGCTGGTGGCACAGCTTCGAGAGGATATCGCTGAGACGCGGGCGCTTCTGAGTTAGAAGCCTCCGCGAGACGCAGTTGTTTCATGCGTCAGGAAGTATTTGAGGATGGCCTCTCTGGTCTGATCTCTAAGACAACCCTGGGTCCTATACGTATGGATTAGGGTGTGAGGGCTCTATTGGAGTCCGTCGATTTCGAACGTGTAGCCCAGTAGGCCTAGCATAACCGTAGAGGCGGCTGGCCTTTGGTATTGGAGCTCAATCACCTGTGCCTGGCCTGGCTCGATCGACCACGGCAGGGAGGGCGCGGCCATAACCAACTGACCGGGTCCGGAACTGGACGATAGGGTGATGTCGGCTGGGTTCACGGTGACAGGGTCTGCGCCGCCATTTCGTACCTCCCCGACGATAATCAGGGTGTTGCCATCACTACTGAAAAACGCATCGTCGACGGTTACGTCGAGCTGGGCTGTCGAGGGTGGGCTACCTGCTGCTGATTCGTAGGGGATGCCAATCCTCGCTTGGGCCTCGGTGCCCGGGCGAGGGGAGAAGATCCAGGTGAGGGACCCGGGCGGTAGGGGTTGGGGTACGAGGTAGCCCGCGGTGGCCTGGCTTGAAGCGCCAGGTTCGATCTCCCCGCTGAGAGGGCCAAACTCCCCAGCCTCACTGGCCGAAGGGGAAACCAGGTAGGTGTTTCCCAGCTCGTCTCGTAATCTCATCGAAAACGACCCCGTCGGCAGGGGGGCGTCGCCGACGTTCTCGATCGAGAATTCCACCAGGTAGTACATCGTGCCGGACGGAAGATTCGGGTCCTGCCTGACGTGACCTCGGTCGACGATTACCCGTGCACCCCCTACGTCCACAGGCTGGCCGAGTAGAGCCGATGGGTCGAGAGCAAGAGCCTCAGTTGATTCCTCCTCTGCCACATAGTCAGCGATGGCGACTTGCCACACGTCGTCCTGAGCCAGGAGCAATGTCAGGCGAGGTTGCTGCTGTGAAAGGACATCTTGTTGGCCCGGGGGCACTTCTCGGCGAGCAGTGAAGCGAAAGGGTAGAACGGTTCCGTTGGCGAGTTGGAGTTTGATTCCGTCGCCAGGGACCAGGCTCTTGATCAGTGCTTCGGCCCCCGGGGTCGGTTCCAGACCGATGACGTAGTTGACGACGGTCCCACAGACCCACAGCGCTACGTCAGAGCGGGTCGGAGGATAGCTCCACGCGTCCCCCTCGGGCAAGATAGGCTCTACGCGGAATTCTGTGCCCTTGACTGTGGTGGAGACAGGGAGTGCCACACTGACCTGGACGTTGCCGCTGTTTATTACAGTCTCACAGGTCCGCGTCGGCGAACGAGACGTGGAAGATTCCAAGGTCGGCTGCGCCTCGTTTGTCGCCGTTGGTGTCCCAGCGTTCCTCTGTCCGGTTCCTCTGAGTCCAAGGAAGATGATGATCACAATAGCGGCGAAAAGCAGGACCGAAGCTCCGATGATCGATAGGATCAACTCCTGGCGACCCTGTAGAAAGCTCGGGCCCATGGGGGGCTTTGCTGGCGGAGTGGGTTCAGGCATGGGTCAGGGGGTTCCTCCGATACCTGACTGCGGCGGAACGCGAACTTGGATGTTTGCCTCTTCTCCCACAACAAGGTGACTCAGCCCCAGGAAGGGGAGAGTGAGGCGAACCGGTCCCTGCGCTGAGACGCTGAACCCGAGACTCCCCTGGACATCCGTGTAATCCTCCGCCAGGAGCTGGTTGGTCGCGACCTCGTAGGCTCTGGCGGAGATGCCCGCGATTCCCTCGCCTGCGCCCCGCTGCCCATCGCCGTTGGCATCGTAGTAGACGAGGATGCTAACAGGCACAAAGCGGGGGGGCGATGTAGCGGCGGGGATGGGTGTAGTTAGGCGTCGGATGGACATCGATTGAGCCTGTTGCGTAGGCGTGGCGATTGGTGACTCGGGACTCGTGGGAGTCGGACTAAGTGTAGCGGTACGGGTAGGGGTGGGGGTCCGCGTGTCCAGCTCAGGACTTGGACTGGGCATAGGTGTTGGCAGTTTCCCCGCAGAACTCGATGTCGCGGTCGCCTGCGGCGTGCTAGTGGCCAAGAAGGGGTTGACACTCTTCTCGCAGAGCAGGGTATAGTCACTGGCGAATATGTCGCTAGGTGTGCGATCACCCGTGCCGAGCAGGATGTAGAGCCACCCCGTATAGTCGGAGAAGAAGCTGAAGGAGCTGTTGAAATTGCAGGGCTCAATGTCGTCGTTGCCGCCAATGGCAGCATCCCAGGATGGTGCTCTGAAGACGATCATGTTTGGATCGACGCCGGGCGCCAAGTCCGACGTTTGACATCTGTAATGGAGATCTGGCTTGACCCAAACCTTATAGAAGTCGTTGTCCGGCCCTTCACCAAACGGAGGTACGAAATTGAAAGTCTGGGATTGGTTCAGAGGAATGACACATGCCTGTTCGAAGGTGAGGTTATTCTCACAATCGTCCGCTCTGCCGCGGGGTGTTGGAGCGACGCCTGGCGTGGGCGAGGGGCCAGGGGTTGGGGCGCTTATTTGCTCGATGGTCAGATTGTAGCTGCCGGTGGAGTCGACATTGTTCTGGACAACGATGTAGTAGTATCCATCGTACTCTGATCTCCATCTGGCACTAGATGCGAGACCCCCAGCGCCGTCGTCGTCTCTCTCGATCCTTTTCTGATCTCTGTCGTAGACTTCCAAAAGGGTGTCAACACGGTCGAGGTCGCTTGTCGAGGCCTCAAACCACCGGTCACTCTTGGTGTAGAACAGGAAGTAGTCCCGGTCGTCCGTGGTATGGAACGTGAGATCCAAGAGAAGGGGCACCTGAATGGGGAGGGTGGGCGCTTGTTCAAAGTTGTTATTCGGCTCGTATTCGTCTTCGTTGGCGGCTGGCGGCTCGGTAGCTGTGGGCGTCGCCGTGGGTGCGCTGAAAGCGACCTCAAGGTCGTATGTCCCTCCAGAACAGGAAGCGCTTATCTGGGATACCTCGAAGAAATAGGGCCCTTGGGTGTCTGGCTCGAGGGTGAGTTGAGCTCGGTTGTTGTCCTGCGCGTTCGTATCGGAGAGGACCACGTCAAGATTGGAGTCGTAGACAGTAATTCCAAGGTTGTAGTTATTCGTCCTGTCGGGAAGGGTCTCTACGACATAGTTCGAACCGATCTGCGCGTTGTCTAGCCGGAACCAGTCTGTGTGCACGGGGAGCACGTCGTCCGGTGCGCCGTCCATGACTAGTGCCAGGTTATCGGTATCAGCCAAGATCACCGCGCGGTTGGCACAGGTATTAAGATTCTCCCCGGGGAAACAGGCGTTTGTGTTATTCAGTCTGTCGGTTGTCGTTGTGGTGAGGGTGCAACTAATCTCGCCTGCTTGTTGCAGGGGAGAAAAACCTGGTCTTAGGAGTTTCGAAAAAGCGTCTTGCTCAGGGCGTGGCGCGGCCAAGGCAGGATGGGAAGGTCTCAGAAGGGTACTGGTCACGACCAGCAGTAGAGCGATACTTACCGCTGTGGTTAGGAGTAGTAGGTGAGATCGCTTCATTGGTGTATTCCTCCCCTGGTCGGAGTGCTTAGTTGCAGCTACGTGACGCCCACTATACCACAGACGATAACAGACTTCAAGCTACCCCCGTTTATGAGCCAAGACATCGTTGTCAGGTATACGTTGGAAGCGACAAGTGTCCCCACATTGCCGGGCGAATTTGAGTTGAAGCTTACGCTTCATGCGTCGAGCGCTGTGCAGTGGGCACGGAGTTGGAGATGGGGCAAAGTGAATTATGTGCTCTCAAACCCGAGGCGGCGTAGCTGTCGATCATCCTCTCGCCATCCTTTTCGGACTTTGACCCATAGGTCGAGGTAGACTTTGCCGCCGATCAGACGCTCGATGGCCTGACGCCCCTCGGAACCAATCTTCCGAATCATGTGCCCCCTGCGGCCAATAATGATCCCTTTCTGTGATTCCTTCTCGACGAAAACGCTGGCAGCAATGTACGTTACGTCCTGTTGCCGTTCTCTGAATTCCTCAACGACCACGGCAACGGAGTGGGGGACTTCGTGATAAGTGTGGCGAAGTATCTGCTCACGGATCAACTCGGCGACAATCTGTCGTTCGGTCTGGTCGGTGATATACTCCCCTGGGTAGTATCGAGGGCCTTCGGGGAGTAAGGTTACGATTCTCTTAAGCAACTCGCCTAAGTTGACGCCTTCGGTCGCGATGGTCATCATCCAATCCCCGTGGAAGGGAGCGAGGTTCCAGTAGGCCTCGGTGTGGGGCGTGACCTTCTCGGGCGAAAGAAGGTCCATCTTGTTGAGCACCAGAATGATCGGCGCGCTGGCCCGTTGCTCAAGAATCTTCGCGATCATCTGATCCTCTTCCTGGGGCGGTACTGACACGTCTACTATGAATAGCACGACGTCGGCGTCCGGGATGACATTAGTGGCGGTGTCGACCATGATTTGACCCAGCCGATGAAAGGGGCGATGAATCCCTGGTGTGTCGACGAAAACGACCTGGAATTCCTCCTGGGTAACAATGCCCAGAATACGGCTACGGGTTGTCTGCGGCTTCGACGAGACAATGGCCACTTTTTCGCCCACGAACTGGTTTATGAGGGTAGACTTCCCTACGTTAGGCCGGCCGATCACGGCGACGAAGCCCGATCGATGGTCTTCAGGAACAGCGTACGGGTCAGCAAATTCGTGATTAGACAATTCGGACATTGATAGTACAAACCTCAGATATCGGATGCGCTTTTGGCAGGGTCGGAGCTGGCGTATGGTTGGGATATGCCGATTACGTTTCGCTCCCTACGCCGCACGAGTTTCAGGAACCAAGTAGATCCCTGGTAAGCTTACCAACGTTACGGCGCCTTTCACGATAACGTTAGAAAGGAAGATCGACCACACGGTTGCGCTGGCATATTGCCCTCCGAACGCTCCCCAGGCGAAAACAAGGCTATCCAGAGGCAAACTGAAACTGTTGCTAATGAGCACGCGTGCCCATTGGAAGCGGTGCGTTACCCTAGTGACCCAGAGATGGTAGATCTCTGTGTCTGCGAATTCACTGGCGATCTCGGCGACGATGGAGGCAACCACGATCCGCCAGACCGGGGTCAGCAGGGCGGAGAACTCACGCTGAAGAGGCCAAGTCGGGTCAGGCGGAAGCCAGGCGGCGAAGCGGAAGAGGGCGGCCATAAGGATGTTGACGGCTCCGGCGGCGAGAATGACGGCTCGAGCTGCGGATCGTCCGAGAAGTTTGTGGACCAGATCGCGTAGCGTGAACGTGAACGGGTAAATGAAGGTGCCAGCATCTACGCTTAGGCCGGCGACCGTCGCGATCTTAAGGCTTAGGACATCGGCCATCATCTGTGCGGCGACGTAGGCGGCGACAACCCAGACCCCGGTCACGGATAGAGACACGGCACGGTCAGAATGTTCCATAGACTAAGTGATGAACGGTTACTCCACAACAATGAACGACAGAGGCTCGCTCCGAGACTGAGAAGAAGCGAGCCTCACGTGCTCTGTAGTTGCTCGATAGCTCTACCGGGCTATTGTGATTCTTGCTCGCGGCGGAGCGTCTCGATGATTTCCTCCATCAAGTGAGAGGGTACTTGTTCATAATGATCGAACTCCATTGAGTAGAGGCCGCGGCCCTGCGTCAAGCTCCGTAAGTCCGTGGCATAGCGCTGCATCTCCGCGAACGGGGCGAGGGCGTTGATGATGGTCTTTCCAGCGCTCTGATCCATGCCCTGGACTTGGGCGCGCCTGGTATTGAGATCCCCAATGATGTCGCCGGTGTATTCTTCAGGAACGGTGACAGAAACCTTATATATCGGCTCCAGCAGGACGGGCCCGGCGCCCTTAACTGCTTTTTTGAATACCTCACGCCCGGCAATCTGGAAAGCAATGTCCTTGGAGTCCACCGGGTGCTCTTTGCCGTCGTAGACGGTGGCCCTGAGGTCCACCACAGGGTAGCCTGCGATGACACCCTGGTCAATCACCTGCCGGATCCCTTTTTCGATGGAACTCTGGAACCCGGTGGAGATAGCACCTCCGGTGACCTTCCACTCATATTCGAAGCCGGCACCAGCTGGCAAAGGCTCCACTTGCAGATGGACCTCGGCGAACTGACCGGCTCCTCCAGTTTGTTTCTTGTGACGATATTGATCGGCGTACGTGCGAGTCACCGTCTCTCGATAGGGCACCTTGGGGGTCGATGTCTCTACCTCTACCTCGAACCGGTTCGACATTCGTTGGATGGCAATATCCACGTGAGCCCCACCCATCCCCTGAAGGAGCATCTGCTTGGTGCTCGGTTCCTGATGCCACTGGAGGGTTGGATCCTCCTCACAGATTCGACTCATCGTGGGGCCGAGCTTCGCCTGGTCGGCCTTGCTCTTTGGCGAGACGGCTACGCTGTAAACGGGAGACGGGAAGACCGGACCGGGTAACGTCACAGGATGCTCCTCGTCGCAGAGGGTGTCGCCCGTCAAGGTCTCGGCTAGCTTGGCAACGGCGCCGAGATCCCCGGCTGGCAGGTGGGGAACGCTGATCTGCTCCTTGCCGCGCATCACGTAGAGCTGACCCATTCGCTCTTCTTCGTCAGCGCGCGTGTTGTAAACGCGACTGTCGGATTTCATAACGCCCCGATACACGCGGAAGTAAGTCAGCTTGCCTACGTAGGGATCGGCCGTCGTTTTGAAGACCATGGCTGCCAGGGGGCCGTCCGGATCGGGTTTCACCTCTTCATCCCCGGCAGGGCCTTCGGCCGTGATCGGTTCTCGATCCATGGGAGATGGTGCGTAGCTGACCACGGTATTCAGCACTGCCTTCGTTCCGATGTTCTCCGTTGCTGCGGTAACCATCACCGGCACAGCAGTACCCTGAAGGATGGCGCTGCGCAGCCCTCGCTGGATTTCCTCTTCCGAGAGGCTCTCGCCCTCAAGATATTTCATAATCAACTCGTCGTCGGCCTCTGCTGCAGCCTCGACCAGCTGAACCCGTGCATCCTCTGCCTGATCGGCTACGTGGGCGGGAATTTCCTCAGGTTTTCCCTCTGGACCCATCAGCGCTTGCATAGTCACCAGATCGACGACTCCAGAACATTTTTCTGCGGTGCCAATCGGGAGATGGGTAAGAACGAAGTTCTGTCCAAAAATCTCCTCCAGTGCCTCCATGGTGCGATCAAGATCAACGTTTTCTCGGTTGATCTTATTGATCACAACCATGCGAGGAAGCCCCGCTTCTTCGGCGAATTTCCAGACCAGCTCGGTGCCGACCTCGACCCCAGAGACGGCGTCTACCACGATCATCGCTGTGTCCGCTACACGCACTGCGCTTTTGACCTCTCCCACGAAGTCCGTATAGCCGGGGGTATCCACTACATTGACCTTGTGTCCTTGCCATTCAATGGGTACCAAGGCTAGGTTGAGTGAGATGTGACGTCGCCTCTCCTCTTCGTCATAGTCGGCGACAGTGGTGCCTTCCTCGACCTTACCCATCCGGTTAATGGTGCCACTGGAATACAGCATCGCCTCTGCAAGAGAGGTCTTGCCAGAACTGCCGTGACCCAATAGAACAACATTCCGTAACTGTTCAGTATCATAGTCCTTCATCGAGACAGTGACTCCCTTAGATCTAGTGTATACACAAGGCACAACGGGCGAGACCGAACCGGTGACAAAGCGAGGGGACAATCCATACCCATTGTTTTGCGCTCTGGTCGGTCGCTCATTGTTGATGACAGCATATTATTCTAAATGAGAATGACGCACCTGTCAATTGCCTGTCGGGATGAACGATAGTAAACTATGTTGACCTCGTGAACAGGTGGCATCGAGCACAAGAAAGGAGTCGTCGTGGCCCAATTCCCAGTCGAACCGTTCAAGATTAAGGTCGTGGAGCCGATTCGCCGGATCGATCCTGAGGAGCGAAGGGAGATCCTGGATGAAGCGGGGTATAATCTCTTCGCCGTAAGAGCTGAGGACATCTATATTGACCTATTGACGGACTCGGGCACTGCCGCAATGTCTGACAATCAGTGGGCTGGCATGATGATCGGGGACGAGAGCTACGCAGGCTGTCGCAACTTCTTCAATTTGGAGGAGAGCATCGGCTCAATCACTGGTTTTCGCTATTCCATGCCCACACACCAAGGTCGGGCTGCTGAAAGCGTGCTTTTTTCCTGCGCTGTAGCCCCAGGTGATCGAGTACCGAGCAACATGCATTTCGACACCACTCAAGCCAACATTATTGCACAAGGGGGAGACCCGGTCGATCTCATTGCTGATGAAGGACTCGATCCGACGGTAAGCGCTCCGTTCAAGGGGGACATCGACCTGGGAAAACTGGAGACTTTCATCGAGGAGACCGGACCCGACCGCATTCCCTTGGGAATGCTAACAGTAACGAACAACTCTGGCGGCGGGCAGCCAGTCTCGATGGCAAACATCCGAGCCACTGGTGAAATGCTTCATCGGTATGACATTCCGTTCTTTCTCGACGCTTGTCGTTACGCCGAGAACGCTTATTTCATCAAACTGCGAGACCGTGAGTATGAAGATGCCCCCATCCTCGAAATCGCTCGTGAGATGTTCTCCTATGCTGACGGTTGTACGATGTCAGCGAAAAAGGACGCGCTGGTCAACATTGGTGGGTTCCTAGCCATGAATGATGAACCGCTGTTCGAGCGGGCTCGCCAGGAGTTGATCATCCGTGAGGGATTTCCAACGTATGGTGGTCTCGCTGGTCGCGACCTGGAAGCCCTTGCCCGCGGACTGTGGGAAGGTCTGGACGAAGACTATCTTTCTTACCGCATCGCTCATACAAAGTATCTGGCCGACCGTCTGATGGAGGAAGACATTCCTATTCTTGAGCCTCCAGGCGGACACGCTGTTTATCTCGATGCAAAGCGATTCTTGCCTCACATCCCGCAGCAGGAGCTACCCGGACAGGCGCTCGTGTGCGCGCTGTACCTCGAGGGGGGGATTCGGGGGGTAGAGATCGGCAGTGTTATGTTCGCCCGAGAGGACTCTGAGACAGGGGAGATGATCTACCCGGAGTTGGAACTCGTACGCCTCGCAATTCCACGGCGCGTTTATACGCAGCCCCATCTGGACTACGTCGTGGACACGTGCAAGCGTATCTACGAGAATCGGGAGAACATAGATGGTCTGCGCTACACGTATGCGCCCGAGCTGCTGCGCCATTTCACGGCGCGGTTTGAGACTATCTAGCGAGTCTTGCTCGGCGGCAGCGCGGACGTAAGCCGGCTAAGGATTGGGTGCTCGTCGTTTAGCGTCATCATTGTGACAAGGAGACGAGCGCGAGGATCACGACCACGGCAATGCTCAGCAGGGCCACGAGCTTCTGCCAGGGGGCTGCGACAAGGGCCAGCAACCCGAACATCGAGCAGAATGCCCAGTAAATCAACACAATGGCTCGCTTTGAAAGCCCCAGATCGCGCAAGCGATAGTGAAGGTGTCCACGGTCCCCCTGGACAGGTGAGCGCTTGTGACGGAGGCGATCGAAGATCTGCCAGGCTACGTCCACGATCGGCAGCCCCATAACCATGAGCACGGTTGCTGTCCTTCCTCCAGCGATTAGCCCCAGACCGGCCAGGGCATAGCCCAGGAAGAAGGCTCCCGCGCTGCCCAAGAAAACCTGTGCCGGTGCGATGTTGAACGGGAGGAACCCGATCAGGGCGCCCATGAGCGCCACCGGCAGTAGGGCGACACTAGCTTGGGGCTGCGCCGCCCGATAACGCATGTGGATCGCCAGCACGAGGCAGAGGATCGCTCCCACGCCAGCGGCAAGTCCATCGAGTCCATCTAGCCAATTGACCGTATTGATCATGCCCATGACCCAGAGAACCGTGAGGGGGGCATAGACTAGATGGCCCCATGGATAGTCATTAAGCTTGATGGTACCGAAGAAGGGAATGGTGAACCGCTCGAGCCAAAGGAGGGTGGCGAGGGCTACCAGCGACAAGACGAACTGGAATGCGAACTGAGGCCAAGGGGAGAGGTCAAAACGGTCATCCAGCAGGCCGAATAGAAAGGCCATAGCCCCGCCGATTAGGAGCCCTTTGAGACGCAGAGCGTCGCTGGAGCTGTAGCCCTCCATGAGAATCCCGCGCCAGGCGGCCATGCCGACAGCTCCACTGAACCCAAGGAACACTGCCACGCCACCGAGACGGGGCACGGTGCCCTTGTGACGACGACGTCCCCCAGGATGATCGACGATACCGAGCTGTCTACCAAGACGGCCAACAACAGGGGTCATCAGTGCAGCAAGGCCAAGTGACGTGCCGAATATGAGGGCGTATTGGTAGATATACATCTGTCGGGAGATTGAAGGTTTAGGAAGGTACTAGAGACTGATAACGATTAGCCGGTTCCAAAGAGCCGGTCGCCGGCGTCTCCCAGACCTGGTACGATCAACCCTTCATCGTTGAGTCGGTCGTCCACAGCAGCGAGGAAGAGAGGCACATCAGGATGAGCATCTGACAGCCTTCTTATACCCTCAGTTGACGCGATGACCCCCACAAATTTGATCCGTTCGGCGCCCCAGTTCTTTAGAATGTCTACGGCGGCCGCTGCTGATCCTCCGGTGGCGAGCATAGGATCCAAGACGAGACAGAGATCGACAGTCGGGCTGACGGGCAAGCGCGCATAGTACTCAATTGGCTCCAAGGTCTGCTCATCCCGGCGTAGCCCTATGTGCCATACCTCGGCATTTGGCATCAGGTTCCACATACCCTCGACCATACCCAGCCCGGCACGAAGGATGGGAACGAGCCCAACACGCTCTTCCAGCCGGCGTTCGGTCGATTGGCCCAACGGCGTAGTGATCGATACCTCGTCTGTTGCAAGGTCTGCTGTGGCCTCATAGGCGAGTAGAACCGAAATCTCCCGCAGTAGCTCACGAAATTTCTTCGGATCCGTGCGCTGGTCGCGCAAAAGACCCATCTTGTGATTAACCAATGGATGAGGCGACACGTATACTTGGGGCATCATCGTTTACCTCCTAGATAGTCAGACGTCAATTCTACTCTCCAAACTTCCGCTTGTCAAAAACAGTACTTTGCATCTTGGCTATTCCAAGTATAATACCCGCAGAATGGACGAGCGGATCATCTCACCGGAGCCCGAAGAAGAGGAGGTCGTACTCGATCAGGCCTTGCGCCCACAACGCCTTCGAGATCTGATTGGGCAGGACCATGTCTGCGCGAACCTCTCGATCCTGATTGAGGCCGCTCAGAAGCGAGATGAGGCAATCGATCACGTGCTGCTTTATGGGCCACCCGGATTGGGGAAGACGACCCTGGCTCACATCATTGCCAATGAGATGGACGTGCCGATTCGAGTGACCTCCGGACCGGCTATCGAGCGGACCGGTGACCTGGCAGCCATCCTCAGCAACCTTCGACATAAGGAGATCTTCTTCATCGACGAGGTGCACCGCCTCGGACGTGCCGTGGAGGAGATTCTCTATCCGGCGATGGAGGACTTTGCGCTCGATTTCGTCATCGGTAAAGGCCCCAGCGCACGCTCCATTCGGCTCAATCTCCCGCGATTTACAGTGGTAGGTGCCACCACACGCCTGGCATTGTTAACCGCTCCTCTGAGGTCCCGCTTCGGGGCCACCTTTCGCGTGGACTTCTACGATCAGGAGGCATTGGCTGCCATTGTGCGTCGCGCCGCGGGCGTCTTGGAAGTGGAGATCGACGAGAGCGGAGCGGCGGAAATCGCGAGACGGGGTCGGGGGACGCCCCGGGTTGCCCTGCGGCTGCTTAAGCGTGTGCGGGACTTCGCCCAGGTGCGAGCTAATGGGCAGGTCACTGCCGAGGTGGCCGGCGAAGCTCTAGAGATGCTGAACGTGGATCGACGCGGCCTGGATGACGTGGACCGACGGGTGCTGACCACGATCATTGACAAGTTTGATGGGGGGCCCGTGGGTTTGGATACCATCGCTGCCGCGGTGAGCGAGGAGCCTGACACGATCATGGATGTGATTGAGCCATACTTGCTTCGACTGGGTTTCCTAGATCGCACACCCCGAGGGCGTGTGGCTACGGTCCGTGCTTACCAGCATCTAGACGTACCTTACGAACAGTCGGAGCAACCTCCGCTTTTGTAGCGCACGGTCGATCCCGGACGGTGAAGCGCTATCTTCTCCACATCAATTTGAGGGCACCTATGAATCCTGAAACTGAGACCTACGAAGTCCCCTACGGTCGCTCAACCATCAGATTCGAGTTACCGACTGGCATGAATGGGACGGTTTTGGTCTCTAAGCCAGCCCGGCCCTTGGATGACGTGGGAGCGGCTATCGAAGAGGCTTTGATGCATCCCCTCGAATCGCCGCCGGTGCGGGAGCTTGCACGCCCGGGAGACCGCGTTTGTATCGTGTTTACGGACATCACTCGGGCTAGTCCTGATCATTTGTTGGTGCCGGCACTGTTGCGAGAGTTGGAGGTTGCCGGAGTGCGCGACGAAGATATCACGCTCCTATGTGGTATTGGCATGCACCGGCCCTCCACACGCGAGGAGAAGGCGGCCAAGTTGGGGCGGGAGGTAGTCGATCGCTACCGGGTGATCGACAATGAACCTCGGAACGACGAGAGACTGGTCGATCTTGGGCTGACCGCGGGAGGCGTGCCTGTCTCGGCTCACGAAGCGGCCGTGAATGCCGACGTGCTGATTGCGACGGGGCTGGTGGAGCCTCATCAGTACGCTGGCTACTCCGGTGGACGGAAGACGGTGGCCGTTGGTGCGGCAGGAGAATCCCTAATCGCGCACACGCACGGACCGCTTTTTGTAGATCATCCTGCCACACGACTGGGCCGGACCGGGGGCAACCCTTTCCACGAGGCGATCACGGAGGCGGCTGGACGCGCTGGACTGGATTTCATCCTGAATGTCGTTCTAGATGACGAGAAGCGGGTGGTCGAGGTGAAGGCGGGGGAGCCGGTGGAGACGCACCGCCAGCTGGTAAACTTTGCCCGCTCCATCTATGAGGTGCCGATCCCGCGGCGATACGATGTCGTCATCGGCGGCGTTGGGTACCCGAAGGACGCGAATCTCTATCAGGCAAGCCGGGCAGCCTCGTACCTCTTTTTTGCGCCGACACCAGTGGTGAAGCCCGGAGGATACATCATCGTTCCTGCCCGCTGTGAGGAGGGAGCCGGAGAAGGGGTGGGCGAGCAGCGATTCCTCGAGGGGATGCGGGACGCCCCTGATGTTCAGGCGATTCTCTGCGATGCGCGTGAGCACGGTTATCCTCCGGGTCAGCAGCGGGCTTTCGTGATGGCTAGGGTGTTGGAAGAGGCGAACGTGGTCATTGTGGGGAGCGAGTGTCCCCAGGTTGTGACCGCTTGTAGGATGATACCAGCTGAGGCTATGGAGCAGGCACTGTTATCTGCGGCTCAAGATCTGGGGCAGAATCTCGAAGTGCTCATCGTGCCACACGCCTTGCTGACGCTGCCGGTGGTAGACGCGGAGGAGCTAACGTGACTAGAGAAGACTTCCTGAGCCGTTTGCGAGGTGGGGACGTGATTGTTGCCGATGGTGCGATGGGTACGATGCTGCAGGCGGCGGGTCTCCCGTCTGGTATGGCTCCAGAGGAGTGGTTGTTGGAGAACCCCGAGTCTGTTATCGGTGTTCATCAAGCCTATCTCGCTGCCGGGGCCGATATGATCTTGACCTGTACCTTTGGCGCGACGCTGCCGCGGTTGGAGAGGAGTGGGCTCGGAGATCGAGTGGGCGAGATCAACCACCGAGCCGTCGAAATTGCCCGTGAGGCTTCGAACGGTGACGCGTATGTGGCCGGGGACATCGGTCCAATGGGCGAGTTTCTGGCGCCCCTCGGCGAGATCAGTTATGAGGAAGCGGCAGAGATCTTCGCTGAGCAGGCTGGCGCGCTGGTGGAGGCCGGTGTGGACGTGCTCTACATCGAGACGATGGCTGCCCTGGACGAGGTGAAAGCCGCTGTGGAAGGAGCTTTGAGGGCGGGGAAGGGTACGCCCGTTACCGCTACTCTCTCCTTCGATAGCCACGGGCGGACGAACATGGGAGTGCGGCCGGAGGAAGCGGCTGAGGTCCTCGTCGAGCTCGGCGTGGATGGCCTGGGTGCCAACTGTGGCGCAACGCTCGATATGACGCTGGGTGCCGTGGAGACGATGTGCGAGGTTGCCCCGGAGATGCCGCTCATCGCCAAGCCGAACGCGGGTACGCCCCGTCTGGTCGACGACGATGTGGTCTACGATGCCATGCCCGAGGACATGGCAGCTTACGCACGTAAGCTTCACGATCTGGGGGTCAGAATCATAGGTGGGTGCTGCGGGTCCACGCCAGAGCACATTGCTGCCATCGCCAACGCCGTGGAATCCTGACATAGGCTCTGTAAAACAGAACGCGGAAACGGGCTCCGGCAATCTGGGCCTCGCGCTCCCGCTGCCAGACGAGCAGGAGGGGCCTACCAGCGTGAAGCCGCTGGGTGATCGGATCGAACTACAGGATCTGAATCTTTGGTGCTACGGGGTCTGTTCGCTTCGAGTTGCTATAGCTGGAGGCGGTAGATACGGTGGCGCTTGTACCATTCTCCACCGACGGCATTCACCTCGCCCATACTCTCTATGTTATTTTCCGCTACCTGAACAAGATCGGCGTGTTCGAAGTTGAATTCTGACACGCTTCTGGCCATCTCGGTGTAGAGAACAGCGTTGGCTCCCACTCCTTGATGCTCAGGCAACAAACCGGCTCCGTTGAAGTTCACCCAATTGGTACGCTTGAACTCTAGGAGCATGTGCAGCCAACCGAAAGGCCAGAGACGCCCATTGGCCCTCTGGATCCCGGCCGAAACGTCCGGGTATCCAATGACGAAGCCGACGACCTCCTCTTCCTTCATCACCAGCTTGATCAGCCGAGGGTCTGCGGCGGCGAGGAATCGATCGGCGACGGCGTTAGCCTCAGCCTGGTCGATCGGATAGTATCCCCAGACGGCAGGAAAAGCCTCGTTGTTAACTCTCTGGACCTCGGGCACCCAGCGGCGTACCTCGCGTTTTGTGCTGAAGGACTTGACCCAGAATCCCCGGCGCTGTTTGACTTTCTCGGCGACATCATAGAAGCGTTGAGGGAGGTCGTAATCACCTCGCAGATGAGCAGAGAGGAAGTCGATCTCCTTCTCGAATCCAAGCTCTGGCAGGAAAGAGGCGTAATAGGGGTAGTTGTAAGGGATGCCCATCGCCGGGCGATGTTCGAATCCTTCGACAAGTAGTCCGTGTCCGTCACCTCGCAGCAGGCCTCGAGGACCGATTATTGTGTCCAGGCCTCGATTGCGGGCCCACGCGAATGCGGCATCGAAGAGAGCGCGAGCCACATCGAGATCTTCGATCGTCTCAAAGAAGTAGAAGAAAGCAGTGTTGCTCTGATGGTACTCGTTGTAGCGGCGGTTGTCGATCGCCGCGATACGTCCGAGGACCTGGTCCCCTTCTTCGACGACGAAAAAATCGGCTGTTGAGTGGTGGTAGAAGGGGTACTTCTTTCGATTCAGGGCCAGTTTCATATCGGGCATAATCGGCGGTACCCATTGAGGGCAGCGGTGATAGAGCTGGAAAGGGAAATTGATGAATTGTCGGACGTCGGGAGCCCAAGCTGTGTCGATCTTTCGGACGCGCATATCGGATCCGTCGGGCTATCCAGTGACGAAGAAGGCGACGGCCAGGACGCCCGGTCCGGCGTGGGTGACGATGGCTGGCGGTACGTCAAGGATGGGAATAGGAGGGAGATCAAGCTTGGTGCGGAGATCATCCGCCAGGGCCTGAGCCTGGTCTGGGGCCGAGGCGTGCATTACCGAGAGATGGCCGCTGCCATCACCCGGTATCTGATCGAGTACCAACTCTTTGAGCCGGGCTACGGCGCGTTTATGCGTCCGGGTGCGCTCAAACTGATCCGCTCGTCCATCTCGCAACGTTAGAATCGGTTTGACACGCAGCACACTGCCTAGCAGGGCCGCTGCGCCGCCGATGCGACCTCCCTTGGCCAGGTACTCAAGGGTTGCGACCAGAAAGTAGACGCGACAGCGGGGGATCAGATCTCGAAGGCGTGCCTCGATGGTGTCGGCATCCAGGTCATTCGCTTTCCACTCGGCGGCGAGAGTGACCAATGTCGCCAGGGGGCTGCCGATGACGCGCGTGTCGATCACCCGAATATCTGCACCAGGGAAATCGGCAGCCGCAACAGTAGCCGAGCGGACGGTCCCACTGAGCTCACTCGATGGGTGGATGCACAGAATGGGCTCCCCCTCCGGGACCAAGCGTTCGAATGCGTCGACAAAGAGCTCAGGGGGAGGTGCAGATGTCTTAGGCAACTCTTTGGATCTCCGCAGGCGCTGCATAAACGTGTTGTGGTCGATCTCCCGGCCTTCGAGATAGGAATCGGATCCAAAGATGATGACCTGCGGAATGACGGGTATGTTGTACCGCTCTACTATCTCATCCGGCAGACCTGCGGTCGTGTCGGTTATAATCTTGACCATGGCATACGTTCCTTTCGTACGTGGCCTGAAAAGGGATGTCATCCGCTAGAGGCTAGAACGACCTGCCAAAGCGCGGTAGTCGGTCCTATCCAGAACAGTGCCTGAAGGTGCCCAGAGTGAGGGGAAATACCTGTCGCCTCGATAATGACAGCTCATTGTTCAGCCCTTCGACGCATTACACCAGGGAAGCTCAGGCAATCATACCATGAAACTCCGCTATTGCCAGACGATATGAGACCGGGACCTGTGTCTAGACGATCTCACGGGTCTGATAGTGGGGGAGCGCGGACAGTGACAACTGCTGATCGGCAGCAAGCGTGGGTAGAGACGGGCTAGACATGCTGGACTTGCAGCAGCTTCCCGGGTATACTTCGCTCCGTTATGTATGGGGAGATTACGGCAGGCACGGTCTCGGCGGGTTACGAGTTTCTCACTCTAATCGCTTGCTGCAACAAACCAAGGAGCCGACACCGATGGCTCTGGTGAAACTACTTCTTGTCTTCGCCGGCATTATTGTGCTCCTGAGCCGCAGATGGAATCTGGGCTTGGTGCTCTTGCTCGCCTCGGTTGCGGTCGGCCTTTTGTTCTTCTATCCGCTGCAGGCTGTGGGACGGGACTTCCTGTTGACCAGCGTGGATCTGCTCACGGTGCGTTTGGCGCTCTCAATCGTACTTATCATGACATTGAGTGAGCTGCTGCGTGAAACCGCCAGTCTACAGGGGATGGTGGAGGCCTTACACGCGCTGATCCCCAGTGGACACCTAGTCATCGCGGCGCTCCCATCCCTGGTTGGGCTTCTGCCGATGGTTGGTGGTGCCATGTTCTCGGCCCCGATGGTGGATGAGGTAGGCGATCGCCTTGGGGTGGATGGTGAGCGCAAGACCTATATCAACTACTGGTTCCGACATATCTGGGAATACGTTTTCCCGCTCTATCCGTCTTTCATGCTGGCGGCAGCACTGCTGAAACTGGAGACGATGCAGTTGGTGAGGGCGGCGTGGCCGTTGACAGCGGCGGCTATCGTCGGCGGGATCGCCTTTGGCCTGTTGGGTATGCCAAGAAACCGCGATGACGATCCATCATCAGGCGGTCGGCTTGACAATGGTCGGGTTTTGCTGGCAAGCACTTGGCCCGTCGCTATGGTCATTGTTCTCTCTTTGACGCTGCCGCTTGACGAGCGCGTCACTTTGATTCTTAGTTTGGTGGCGACCATCGTCTTGATGATGGCTGTTAACCGGATTTCGCTGGGTAAGCTCGGACATATTCTTCGCGATCGCATCCCCTGGGAAACCATCGTGGTCGTATTTGGCGCTCTGATCTTCCGGCGTGTTCTGGACAAAAGTGGTGCGGTAAGTGCCGTGTCTGAGGCCTTAACCCGGTCTGGCGTGCCCGTGGTGGTGGTTGCTTTTCTGGTACCCTTTATCGCTGGTCTACTTACTGGCATCTCGATAGGCGCATTCAGTATCGGATTCCCGGTTATCCTGCCTTTGGTTGCTGCTGAAAGCACCACCATTGCGCCGGGATGGGCAGCCTGGCTGATGGCGGGAGGCTTTCTGGGGGTGATGTGTTCACCTCTTCATCTATGCCTTTCGTTAACTCGCGTTTACTTTGGGGCTGAATGGGGACCGGTCTATCGCCGCATCATCCCGTCGAGTTTGTGGGTTGCGGTGATTGCAACAATAGTGCTGCTTAGCTGATGAACGCCAGGGATGGGTGACTACTCCCTGTCGCATCTGATTTATTGGCGATGAGCAAGGCTTTGATTATCGTGAAGGTAGGTGAGTCAATGGGACTTGCGGAGTTCCTGAGTTCATGTTAAAAAGTAGCTCGCAAAGGAAAAGGAGATGCAATGCCCGTTATTCCGCCTACTGTGCTTAAAAAGCTATACGTCGAAGGGTCGCTACGCCTTGAGGATGGAGGCTTTGCCTTCGATCTCAAGAATCTCATTGCGCCGGCTACTATCACGGGCGTGGATGGCCTTGAGGTCAACGGTGAGAAGGTCAACGATTCTCAAGTTGCGATCGTGCCCCCGAGCGGCAACGGACGCCCTATAGAACGAATATCTTCCGGGAGGCCGCTTGGGTTTTCGGTGGGAGAAGTCGTCACTCTTCACGTGTCAGGTGAGACGCTTGAACCAGGCGAGCACGACCTAACGCTCCACGTGGACGTGAAGGAGATTGGTGCGCTTGAGATCCCCGTATCTGACCGTATCGCCTGACAGACCTTAAGTAGATATTTCGCATCTCCAGCGCCATTCGAGGGGGCCGTATCGTCTTCTACTGATCGTCACGGCTTCCGCGAGGAGCTTGTGAAAAGGTAGATGGACCAAGCTTCGCTTCGGTACGCCTCGCTTGGGTGCAGTTGACATTACCCCGCAGGCACTTGCCACGGCACCTATCGATGCATGAAACTCATAGGCCCAATCGCCGGACGTTTCTGGTAGCATTCGCGGCTGTCTGTCTCGTCGCGACGGGACTGCGATTCTACCGTTTGTCCGAGCTACCCCTTGGATTGCATTATGACGAGGCGGCTAATGGCATCCTGGCTGGCGAGATCGCGAGGGGCCTCAAGATGCCGGTCTTCATCTCTGCATACACGGGTAAGGAGGTGCTGTTCTTCTATTGGGCAGCCCTGTGGATGAGGTTTCTGGGTGTTACGCGGCTGGCGCTCCGATTGGGGGCAGCTTCGATAGGCGTGGCGACTGTCATAGCGACCGTGTGGATGGCCTATGAGCTGCTTCATAAGGAGACTGAGGGATCGTGGATCGCTCTCGGTACTGCAGGGTTCTTGGCTGTGTCTTTCTGGCATCTCGTGCTGAGTCGCTACGGGTTTCGAGCGGTGGGGCAACCTCTGCTCCAGGCACTCACCGTAGCTGCGCTGTGGCGGGGATTGCGAACTGAGAATAGGAAATGGCTTATGGGGGCAGGTCTCTTTTGCGGGTTGACTGCCTACACGTACCTGGCTGCGCGCGCCTTTCCGATCCCCTTAGCCGGAGCGCTGACAGCACTTCTAGTCGCCGACCGCGATAGGCGACGCAAGCGTCTGACCCAGTTGGCGATCTTCGTCGCTGCGGCCTGCCTTGCTCTGGCACCGCTGGCCCGGTACTGGCTGACTCATCCTGGGAGTTTCATGGTTCGCGCTGAGCAAGTTGCGGCCGACAGCTGGAGCGAAGTCTGGCGAGGGCTGGTTGCTTGTCTCAAGATGTTCTTCGTGGAAGGAGATCCCTACATCCGTTTCAATCTTCCCCAGCGCCCGCTTTTCCAGCCAGGTACTGCGGGGCTGCTGATACTGGGCATAGGGTTTGGGGTGAAGCGGATTACGTGTCTGGGGCGCACTCCAGGTCGTCGCTTTGCTTCGCTGACTCTTGCATCTTATGTTCTTCTTCTCCTTTCGATACCTGTGATGATTCTGCCCAGTGCTCTGGCGACCGACGAAATCACGCCGAGCAATCTACGGACGGTTGGGCTGCTTCCATTTGTGTACGTCTTTCCGGCACTGGGTTTATTTGTGCTGAAGTCGGTGCTTCGACGGGGCGTCGAGCGGTTGATTGGTTCAGGTATTGGAGAGATGATCGGTCAGGGCTTCGCCATGGGGCTGATTGTACTTGTTCTGGTGCTTGGCACACCGACGACGGCGGGGGCCTACTTTCGTGACTGGGCTTCTTCCGCTGCGCTTTACAACGCCGCCGATGGTGATATGGTTCACGTCGCCCACTACCTCAACGAAGTCGACTCCGGTTCTATGGCCCTGTACGTCGCCAGCCAGCATTATCGTCATCCCACCGTGGCTTTTCTGGCGGCGAACTACGATAGGGTGCAATGGCTCGTGGATGGGCAAACCCTCGTCTTTCCGTCCAATGAAGATGCTCTGTTCGTCTTTCCTCGCTCAGCTTCGAAAGGTCTTGCTTGGGTGGCGTCGGTCCTACCGGATGATACCCTCGTAGCTGCGCCGTCCGGGCCTGACCAAGCCCCGGATTTGCATGCCTATCGGGTTGGTGGGGGGAGCCATCCGATGCCCGAACGATCGGTCAAGGCGAATTTCAGCGACGCTGTTGATTTGCTGGGCTACTCGGTTGCTGCCCAACCTCGCTCCGGTGGCAACATAGAGGTAGCGGTCTGGTGGAAGGTAGTCGGCGACGCTGCTCGGCCAGACTACCGACCCATCTTGCGCCTGGCTGATCGATGGGGTTTTGTTTGGGCGGAGAGCCAGCCGTTCCACTTTCCTTCGGAGCAATGGGTGCCCGGTCAGGTGGTTGTGGACTACTTCGTGTTTCCGGTGCCCCCAGGTGCGCCCCCGGGAGAATACCGCGTACGTTTCGGATTTTACTCGCCGGGCGGAGACGTTCGACTGGCCGTGCTCGATGAGAATGGGGCTTACGGAGGTACTTACGTCGAGCTTCCGGTCACTTTGGATCGTGCGGAGAGGCCCCCTCACGTCGAGGATCTGCCTATCGATGACTACCTGGACGTCGACATTGGTGGCTTGATCCTGCTGGGCACTACGATGGAGGAGACAAGCATCCGACCGGGGGAACGGCTCTTCGTGACGCTCTTCTGGCGAGCGGGTGAAGCGCCTTTGGCGTCGCGCCCTATTTCGCTCTGGTTAGGCGACGTGAAGCTGTATGATGGTGACCCTGTTCATGGAACGTATCCTTTCGGCGAATGGCCCTCTGGCGAAATCGTCAGTGACCGCTATGGACTTCGGATGCCGCTCGATATGCCGCCGGGGGATTACCGGATGGAGGTCCGGGTGGATGATGCCGCGGTCAGCCTGGGCAGCGTCACCGTGGAGGAAACGGATCGCGTGTTCGACGTCCCGTCGATGAGGTATTCGATCGAGGCCCGATTGGGCAACCGGGTGGAGTTGCTTGGGTATGATCTCTCAACTGACTCGGTCGCCCCCGGGGAGACGCTTGTTCTTACCCTCTATTGGCGCGCTCTTATCGAGATGCGTACGGATTATACGGTGTTCACTCACCTGCTAGCGCCCGATGGATCGATGACCGGGCAGCGCGATAACCCGCCCGTCGGCGGCACGTATTCTACCAGCTTATGGGTGCCCGGTGAGGTCGTCCGTGACGTCTATGAGATCCCGGTACGCGTCGATGCCTCCGAGGGTGAGCATCGACTAGAGGTTGGGATGTACGTATCTGCAACCGGTATGCGGCTTTCCGTTGAGGGGAGTCCGGACAATGCGGTAGCCCTGCAACCCATCACCGTCGTGGATTGACTGTCTGGCGACGACGTAACTCTGCTGATTGCGCGATTTTCTTGACTCAAGGGATAATCTATGACCTCCTTATTGGATTGGCTGCTAGCGTTTTCCCCCGTTCTGGCTGTTCTCGTATTGATGCTGCGCTTTCGCTGGGGAGGCGCCCAGGCCGGAGTGGTGGGGTGGGGGATCGCCCTGGCGGTGGGTGCACTTCGTTTCGGCGCGGGTCCACGCGTGCTGGGATATGCACAGGTGAAAGGGCTGCTGCTCACACTCTTTGTGATCTATATCATATGGGGAGCGCTTCTCTTCTATCGTGTCACTGACGAGGCGGGGGCTGTGAAGGCTATTGGCGATGGCCTCCCTCGACTCACACCGGATCGGGGCATGCAGGCGCTGCTACTCGGGTGGGTCTTCAGCACATTTCTTCAGGGGGTAGGAGGATTCGGGGTGCCCGTAGCCGTTACCGCGCCGCTGCTGGTTGGCCTCGGTTTTCCGCCTCTGGCGGCTGTCGTGATCCCCTCGATAGGGCACCCCTGGGCGGTCACCTTTGGCTCTCTGGGCTCCTCATTCTTCGCGCTGATGGCGGCCACGGGACGGAGTGGGGAGGCGCTGGCCCCATGGAGCGCGGCATTCCTGGGGCTAGCCTGTTTTGGGTGTGGTGCAGGCACGCTATGGGCAGCGGGTGGGAAGCAGACGCTGCGGTCTGGGTTGGGGGCGCTGTTCATCATTGGGGTGGGGATGGCTGTAACCCAGTACCTGGTCGTCACGAATGGCCTCTGGTCTATTGGTGCGATGGCAGCGGGGCTGGTTGGGCTGGTGATCGGTGTGGCGTGGGTGCGTTGGCGTGCCAAACGTTTGGGCGCGATCCGTCAGCGCGGAAACGGTCCACCTGGAGAAGAGGGTGTTCTTTCGACGATGTCGCTCGGATGGGCGCTGGCTCCGTACGCGATCCTGATCGCCATCGTACTGGTGGCCCAGCTGGTGTCACCCGTGCGGGACATCCTACGGGGAGTGGTGCTCCGCATTGAATTCCCGAGGCTGGTCACCTCGCGTGGGTGGACAACGCCGGCGGAAGAGGGACGTACAATTGAGGTGTTTGGACATCCGGGAGCGTTGTTACTCTATGCTTCTCTCGTGACATACGCGGTGTTCGCCTGGCGTGATGCGTACGGGTCGGGCGCCCTACGGCGTATCGGGGCGGGCGTCGTCAGTCGTGCCACGCGCTCAAGCCTCGGCACCGCTGCGATGGTGGGAATGGCGGTCACTATGGAGCATGCAGGGATGACACACCTTCTGGCCGACGGTATCGCGCGGGTTGCCGGGCCCGCCTTTCCACTGGCGGCGCCTTTCGTTGGTGCCCTGGGAGCGTTTATGACCGGCTCGAACACCAACTCTAACGTGATCTTTGGAGATCTGCAGCAGAGCGTGGCTGGGCTGATTGGGGTGAGCCCGCTGGTGATACTGGCTGCGCAGACTGCGGGGGGAGCCATCGGCTCGGCGTTCGCCCCGGCCAAAGTCATCGTCGGATGCAGCACTGTCGATGCCGAGGAAGGAGCGGCACTGCAGTCTGTGATGCGCTACGGGCTCGGTATCGTGTCTGTTCTTGCTCTGACCACGGGCGCGGTGATATACGCGTTGAGGTGGTAGCGGAACCCGGGCGGAGGGCCGCGCGGCGGAGCCGTGAGCAATTTTGAGGGCCTGTGCGCCGAGAGTGGTCAGTCGTCTGTCTGCGTCGGCGGCTGGTAGCCTGGCCCATAGTGATAGGCGGCCCGGCGCGGCTCGAACTTGCTGACGAACGTATCCTCATACTTCAGCTCGCCGCTTGCGTTGCGTACGCGGCGGTCAATTGTCGCGGTCAAGCCATCGACCGCTGACTGCCATTTAGTGACGGTTCCCGGCGCCAAATCCTCATCCAGTTCGTAGATGGGCGGGCCAGGCGCGGTCTGGTTAGTTATCTCCGGACCTATCATCTCCACTTCTCGCCCGTCATCGGTGGAATAGAAGCGGAAGAACAAGCGGTGGGCCCCCTGTTCGACCTCGGTCTCGATCAGCAGCGGTGCCGAGCGGTCATTGGTGAATTTGAGATCGACATTCGGAGAGTAGATTGTGGCATCCATCCCCACATCCCCACCCCGCAGCTCGTAATAGGCGACCCGCTGGGAGTGGGCCCAGCGCTCGGTGATCGGGTAACCGCCCCAGAAGGCGGCGCGGAACGCTGTGGTGCTGACCTGACAGATGCCACCGCCGATGCCTATCGCTAGCTGCTCGCCAGCTGTGATATACGATTCGTCATAGCCCGCCTCAGCGGTAACCTCTCCCAGATGGTGGTTGAAGGAGAAAGTCTCGCCCGGGGGAATAACCAGCCCATCGAACTGGCTTGCTGCCAACCGGATATTATGATCTCGACCGGAGGGAGATCCGATGAAGTAGGATTCGCCCGTGGCTACGAGATCGACGATTCCCAGCTCTTCGGCGGTGGCAGTGTCAGGGTAGCTTGGCGGGACCTCTTTCGTCACCAGGGCTACCTCTCGCTGACCAGCCTCCAATGCCTGCACGACCCGGGTTACGGTGGTTTCGGCGTCGAGGGTTTGCCCTACCCGGCTCTCGGTGATCGATTCCAGACTCCCGGTTGCCTCGTTGAAGTGGAATCGGGCGTCCACGGGCTCGATCTCCAAGGCGGGTGCGAGTTTTTCCAGGTACGTTAGGAACGCTTGTTCGTCGATGCTCGCGTGGAGCGCATCAGCCTCCCGCTCCACCTTTACCATAGCCACCAGTTCTTCAGGCGAGATCAGCCACGGTCCGGCGTTTTCTTCGCGGGGATCGTTCACGGTGAGCGTCAACGGGCCGTCGAGAAGTTTCTGGATCTCGATCCGCGCGGACTCCGCCTCCTGGATCTTCGGTGGGACCTCTTCCACAGCTAGTGGGATCGTCTTCGGGGCGAGTTCCGTAACGACCGAGGATAGCGCCGCCAAAGTCAGATCGACGTTGAGCCGACGGCCGGGTTGGGCAGGCTCGACCACGGGGGTGGTCCCCTTGAGGGTCAACCGAGCGTCTACGGGAGGGACATCCACTTGCTCGGACAACGCCTCGAGATAGCGGCGCGCCTCGGATTCGTCGTACGTAATGATTGGAGCTACATCCGCCCCGAAAGCGAGTAGCTCCAGTTGGGATACGAGCCTGGTGACCCAGGAGCCCTCTCGCCCCGTCCGATATGCCCGCTCTAACGTGGGAGCTGACTTCAGCTCGAGTCCCAGATTGGAGGGGCGAACGTTCCAGGAACGGTCAGGTCCGCTTAGCGTAATGAGAGGCTCATCCAATCTGGCATTGTTCTCCAATTCGGCGGCTGCTCTCTCTGGCACCATACCGCCTACCCCAGTCCCCCAGACGGAGATGCCAGGGTAGATCCGGTTTGCGTGAACGGCTTCGAAGGCTGCCACGGAGGTCACCAAGAGGATTGCCAGGATGAGGACGAAGCAGCCCGGAACACGCGCACTCATTCTACCGCCACCGATCATCCCGCCAGGGGTGATATTGACCCATATACTGAGTCGTCGGTCGAGATGCTATCAGACGGATGACGGCTAACCCGAAGACGAAGCCGCCGATGTGGGCCCACCATGCCACGCCGCCGGTCTGAAACACGTCGGCGGCTGTCAAGGCGAAGAGTCCGTTGAAGAGCTGGGAGATGAACCAGAATCCCAGGTAGATCAAGGCAGGGATCTCAATCAGCCGGATGAAATAGAAGAGGGGCACGATGGTGAGCACCCGCGCTTGAGGGTAAAGAACCAGATAGGCTCCAAGGACGCCAGCGATGGCGCCACTCGCCCCGACAGTGGGGAGCGTGGATTCCGCATAGGCGACGAGATGGGCCCCGCTTGCAGCCAGGCCGCTGAACAGGTAGAAGACGAGATAGCGTAAATGTCCCACGCGGTCTTCGATGTTGTCTCCGAAGATGTACAGGGCCAGCATGTTGGAAATCAGGTGCCACCAACCACCGTGGAGGAACATCGAGGTGAACAAGGTGAGCCACGAGCGAAGACCTCCCGTCTGCCAGAACCGAGACGGCACGAGTCCCCAGGTGAATGCGAAGCGTTGGAGTGGATCGGAGCTCAACAGGACGCTTTCAAACAGGAAAACCACCACGTTGACCGCGATGAGTCCTGTGTTGACAATCGGAAAACGGCGAGATGGGACATTGTCCCGCAAGGGAATCACGTTGGCGCCTCCAGAGAATCATCCAGAGACAGCTTCCGCGTTCTGTGACCCATTCCACCCAGTTCTATGCGCAGGTGCCGAAGCTATTCTCGGATGCGGCCAAAGCTGCATCTAAGCCCCGCTTCATCCGGGGCGCGGTTCATTTTACCCTGAGGGAGGGAGGTTGCAAGTCGACGAATCCAGCGGGAAGGCGATATTCCTTTTTGACCTGTTGTTGAGTATCTCATATACTCTCAACATTCACTGTCACTACCGATGGTTCGTACTGATGGTCCCATCTAGTGGAACTTCAATGACAAAAGGGGGCAAAATGACTGACAAAGAGAAATGGACTTGCCCGTCCGGGTTGGCTCATACGTTCTCTATCGTCGCTCGCGATCCAGAGAATGGCAGGATGGGCGTGGCGGTGCAATCACATTGGTTTTCGGTCGGTTCAGCTGTGACTTGGGCCGAGGCCGGGGTGGGCGCCGTGGCGACACAAGCATTGGTCGAGGTGAGCCACGGGCCGCTTGGTCTGGACCTGATGCGCGGGGGGCGATCCGCCACCGAGGTTCTGAGGGCACTACTGGCTGCTGACGAAGGGCGGGCTGTGCGTCAGGTAGCGATGGTAGATGCTGACGGAGAGGTGGCGGTCCACACTGGTGAGCGGTGCATCGCTGATGCCGGTCACGTCGCCGGTGAAGGATTCTCGGTCCAGGCGAATATGATGGCGACGCCGGACGTCTGGCCGGCGATGGCCGACGCATATCGGCGATCGTGTGGCGATCTTGCCGAGCGGATGTTGGAAGCTCTTGAGGCCGGTCAACAGGCCGGAGGTGACATTCGAGGGCGTCAGAGTGCGGCTGTTCTAATCGTGGAGGCGGAATCGACGGGCCGTCCGTGGATGGATACGGCGATGGAGCTGCGCGTTGAAGATCACGCTGAACCAATCAAGGAGCTACGCCGGTTGGTGACGCTCCATCGTGCGTACGAGCATATGAATCGGGGCGACGAGTTGCTGGGCGTGGAGAGGGTCGAGGAGGCGCTCGAAGAGTATCGGAGTGCCGCTCAGATGGCCCCCGAGATTGAAGAGCTGCCGTTCTGGCACGCCGTCACGCTGGCTGATCTGGGACATGTGGAGGAGGCATTGCCGATCTTCCACGAGGTCTTCGCCAGGAACGATGATTGGGCGACGCTGGTGCAGCGTCTGCCGGCGGCGGGACTGCTTCGGGATGATCCCGAGATGATGGACCAGATTCTAAGTGCACGATCCGACACTTGAAGTGGGCATCAGGGGGCTTCTTGCATAGCGTGTAGCAGTGCCTCATGGATGCGGCCGTTCGTGGCAACGCAGCGTGCTGTACTGACGTCAAAGGGCTTGCCGTCGAAAGACGTGCAACAGCCACCCGCCTCGGTGATGAGGAGCACCGCAGCGGCAGCATCCCAAGGGTGGAGGGCGAGGTGGAAATATCCGTCAAGCCAGCCAGCTGCCACGTAGGTCAGCCCTAGCGCCGCTGATCCCAACGCCCGTACGGTGTGAGAGAGGGGGGCGACGCGCTGGAGCCTGGAGAGTACCTGCTTCCGTTTTTCCTCATCGCGGGCCCAATCGAAGCCGATCAACCCCTCGGGGAGTTGCGGAATCGTGCTGACCTGCAAGGGCTGGTCATTGAGCGTGGCCCCGCTTCCGCGCTCGCCTGCAAATAGGTGACCTCGCATCGGGTCGTAGACGACACCAACCAGAGGCCTGCCTCGTTGCAGCAGAGCGACAGATACGGAGAAGATCGGTACGCGGTGTGTGTAGTTGCTCGTGCCGTCCAGGGGATCGATCACCCAGGTGTACCCCTCGTCGATCTCGCCCCCAGACGTTTCCTCGGAGAGGATTGCGTGTTCAGGGAAGCGATCCTGAATCAGGTTGAGGATCACGTGTTCGGCGGCAAGGTCGGTCTCTGTAACGAGGTCGCGGTATCCTTTGCGCGATACGTTACGGTGTGTGGGATACCGTTCGGCAATCAATTGCCCCGCACGGCGAGCGGCTTCAACGGCAGTCTGTAGCAAAGGTCTCTCCTCTTATGCCAGATCGACCGGGATCTGTTCGCTGAGCGTAATCGCCTCTTCGGTGACCCGGCAGGTCCAAGCATAGATACCTACGCCGACATCGGCGGCGTGGCGGAGTGCTTCTGCGAAGGCAGGATCGGCTCCGTCGTGCGGCGTGAAGCGGGAGGCATCCGGCCGCTGGACGACGAAGATGATAGCAGCTCGTGCGCCTTCGTCGAGCACAGCGGTCAATTCCCGGACGTGGCGTGTACCACGGGCAGTGGGGGCATCCGGAAACAGGGCTACTCCTTCTTCGACCAAGGTAATCGATTTGGTTTCCGCCCAGAGGATGCCCTCGGGCATTATGAGGCGGAAATCAACGCGGCTGCCGCCAAGAGCTACCTCTCGGTCGAACTCCTGGCATCCTTGGAAAGGGGATAGTCTTCCTCTCTCCAGAGCCTCAGCGAAGAGGGGGTTCGGCAGCCGGGCGTCAACGGAGACCAAGACATCGGCATATTCAACGAGCTTCAGATCGTAGCCCGTCTTACGATGTGAAGCATCGATTGGCTCGAGCCAGCACGGGCGGTCGACGGTAAGCAGCTCGGATAGTCGACCCGAGTTTGGCAGATGAGCATCGAACATCGTGTCTTCGATGGTGACGGTGACGCGAAAACGGTTGATGCGCCGCACGAAGCGCCCGGGGACGAGGGGAGGGAGGATCATAGGATAGGTAGGGATATCCTTCAACCGCTTCAACGGGTGGCTTTGAGGAGATTCAACAGGCCCAGCACGAAGCTGACGCCGCCGATCAGCACAGATATCCCTCCCGCGAACCAAGTTCGGAGCTGCCCTTCTCCGCGACCGAAGGCGATCATAGCCAGACCTGCCAACAGGAACGCACTGCCAACAAACATCAGAACCATCTCCTCATGGAGAAAGGACTGGAGCGTCTCCTTGAGTATGTCCTTGGCGAACAACACAGCCAGGAATGTGCCGCCCGATACGGCGACCTGGCCAAGAAAAAACAGGGGCGTTCCAGAGTCACTGCTGGCGAATTCTATCCCGAACATGAAGGGCGCGCCGCCAAATACGGCCGCCCAGATTGTCGTGAAGACGACCTGGCAGCCGTGAACCTCCCCCTCATGCAGCCCGCGCCAGAACGTGCGCAGCGCGCTGGCCAGGACCGCCGCGCCGATGATGTGGAAGAGTGAGAGAAACGCGAAGAGAAGCCAGGGATTGTCCACGATGGCGAGATTATACCTTGCCTGATGCTGTCAATCAAGTTTGACAGGCGCCTTCCCATATGCTACCATACCGGTTAGTATGGAACAACATGTTATCCAGATTGTCGTCATTATCCCTAGCAGCCCGCAGCCATATTGCTTCCCACCCCTAAGGGTTGGTTAGCGCTGCCTGGGCCGCTCGATAATTGCCCGATTGCCAGCCTTCCGATTCCGAAGGCTGGTTTTGTTTTTGCTCCAGAAGGAGGTTGTCGATGCTTAGGATGTCTCACCTGTTTGGACGCACATTACGGAAAGCCCCCTCAGGGACGGAACTGACAAGTCATAAGCTGGCACTTCGTGCTGGCCTGGTGCGTTTCCTGGGTGCCGGTCTCTACAGCTATCTTCCGCTCGGTTGGCGGGTGGCGCGGAATATTGAACAGATTCTGCGTGAGGAAATGGACGACGTAGGCGCTCAGGAGATGAAGATGCCCGTGGTTCATCCGGCTGAATTATGGAAGGCGACCGGACGGTGGGACAGCGTTGGCCCCGCGCTGATGTGTGTGACGGACCGGGGTGACCGAGAATATGCTCTGGCGATGACGCACGAAGAGGTCGTTGCTGAGCTGGCACGACAGGAAATCTTGTCCTATCGAGATCTACCGAAGGTGGTTTATCACATTCAGACCAAAGTGCGGGATGAACCGCGCCCCCGGGGAGGGCTTCTGCGGGTCAGAGAGTTCCGTATGAAGGATGCCTACAGCCTCGATGCGGACGCTGAGGGTCTGGACGCGTTCTATCCCCGGATCATCGAGGCATACGAGCGCATCTTCTCGCGCTGTGGGCTCGATCCAATCTCGGTTGAAGCTGACACGGGAATGATGGGGGGCGCCGATTCCCACGAATTCATGTTGCCCCATCCGGATGGTGAGGATACTTTCATCCGCTGTGAGGCGTGTGACTATGCAGCTAACGCGGAGCGGGCTGAATTCGAGCTCCCGGAGGTCGAGTCTGAGCCACTGGAGGACCCGGTGCAGATGGCTACTCCGGGGTGCGAGACGATTGCTGACGTGGCCAACTTCGTCGGTGTCCCGACCACAAAGACATTGAAGGCCGTATTCTACACCAAGGATGATGGAGATTTGGTGCTCGTCGTGATCCGAGGTGATCTGGACGTCAACGAGACGAAGCTACGGAACCTTCTGGATGGGGCGGCTTTGGAGCCCGCGATGGCAGAGGACGTGCAAAGCGTAGGCGCCGAACCGGGATATGGCTCGCCGGTCGGGCTGAACGTGCGGCGTTCGCTGGATGATACCGGTGTATTGGTTGTAGCGGACCCCTCGATTGAAAAGGGGAGCAACTTCGTGGCGGGTGCCAACCGGCATGGGTACCATCTGGTGGGCGTCAACTACCCGCGCGACTTCGCCGTCACGATTATGGCGGACATCGCCCAGGCGGAGGCAGGAGATCTCTGTCCCAGATGTGAGGGGGCGCTGGTGGCGGAGTCGGCGATCGAGTTGGGTCACTGTTTCAAGTTGGGCACCCACTATGCGGAGGCAGTTGGAGCCACCTACCTGGATCAGGACGGAGAAGAACACCCGATCATGATGGGCTCGTACGGGATCGGCGTAGGGCGGCTCATGGCGGCCGTGATTGAGGAGCATCACGATGACTACGGCATCATCTGGCCGCCGGCATTGGCGCCCTTCGACGTTCATATTCTGACGCTTGGAACTGACGAGGAGACGCAAGAGCAGGCCGAGTCTGTCTATGCCGAGCTGGAAGGTGTGGGTTTGGACGTGTTGTTTGACGACCGGGAGGAGAGCGCTGGCGTCAAGTTCACCGATGCGGACCTGATCGGCTGTCCGGTGCGGGCCACAGTCAGTCGGCGCAGCCTGGAGCGGGGTGGCGTTGAGTTGAAAGCGCGTTGGGCGGACGAGATGGAAGTCGTGAGTCTCGACGATTTGGTGGCTGCAGTGACAGAGCTGGTGCGCGGCTTCTAGGCGGTGGACGATTCCTCGGCCAGCGAGACGATACGGTCATAGCCCTCATCGATCAACTGCTCTAGCTCCTGGGCTATGTAGGAATATTCGAGTCGTGTGCCGCCGTAAGGGTCGGCGATGTCGTAGGTCTTCCCGATCATCTTGCTGAGCATGTAGACCCGGTCGGCGTGATCCGGGAAGGTGACCCGGAGCGCCTCAGCATGGTTTCGGGTCATTACCAGGACTAAGTCTGCTTGTTTCATCAACTTCTCGGTTACGCGGCGTGACCGGTGAGCGCCAATGTCGATCTGCCGGTCGGCCATCTCCGCGACAGCGTAGGCGCTCGCCGGTCTCCCCTCGGACGCCCAAGTGCCGGCGGAAATCACGCGCCAATCCTGGCGCTCCGGATCCCCTTTTAGCCGTTGTCGAAGTAGGCCAGCTGCCATCGGCGAGCGGCAGATGTTGCCTGTGCAGACAAAGAGTATGGTCTTCATTGTGCCTTGTGCCTATCCTTTCTGCGCAGATCGGGGTTGTTTTCGAGTGATTCCGTCAGCGCCATTAGCCCCCCAGCCACGACCGTGTGGCCGCCCATCAGCACAGGTATTGGGGCCTCCGCTGCGGCCCGGGTGATTCGCCGTAAGAAGGGCTCTTCGACAGTTTTCCAGTGGTAGAGATCGGAGTTGAATCGGTCGGGGGTGGGGGGCCAGAGAGATTTCGAGGCCAGAATGACCCGATTGTCGAGTAGCACTGCGTTGGTGAGTTCACTCAGCGCTTCGAAGAAGTGTTCAACTCCAACCAAGTCCATATAGTCGGCTAGAAGAGAGCGAACCTCTCCGCGTTCTTGTCGCCCACTGGCCCGCATCCCCCGCTCCTCGGCGAGGACACGAACCCAGCACCGTGTGCTTTGCTCGAGCGATCGCCATGCGGCAGAGGAGGCACGACCGGCTACCATGAGACTTCCAGCCTCCCGAGCCATCTCGGCCAGAACCCCGTCCAGCTGAGGTGATTCCCAATCGAGCTTATCCAAGTAGCGCCGCAGATGGGATCCGATCTCCGGGTGGCGGTGAGCAATTAGGAGGTCGACCGGCGTGTCGATATCGAAACGGGAGCCGGCTGATGCCTCCATTCCTATTGCAGGAAAGTCGGCCTGGTTGGCAAGGGTCCAGGCGATGGCATTGTCGTTTGACTGTCCAGCGATTAGCGGGCCGGCTTCGCCAGCGGAGGTAAAGGCGGCCCAGTCGCAAGAATGGACATTGTTGGTGATCACCAGACGATCCGCTTGCTCCAGCCTGCTCACCACCTCGGCCCAACGGGTCTTACTTAGAAGAGGCGCCGATCCGCCCCCGGTATAGAGTACTCGCTCTGCGCCATAGCGCCCGATGAGCTCGGCCAGCCGCTTACCGAAGTGAAAAGGCTGGTCAGGTGGATCGAGGTCAACCGTGACCGACAGATCACTCAAAGTGGCTGCCCAAGAAGGATCGTCAGTGGCGACAATGGCTTGGCCGATAGATGGAATCTGGAGCAGAGTCTCAAGAAGGTCTCGAGCAGCGGCCTGGTGTGCGCCGTCCAGGGCTTGCTCCGGATCGCTCTCACCCCATCCGCCGGTCAAGAGGCATAGTGTTGTTTTCTCCATACCAACCTCACCATTGGCCGAAATCATTTGCATCAGGAAGAGGGGGCCCGTTCAGAGCCGAACCCCCTCTTCGTTTACTACAGCGTTCCGAAACCTGAAAGGGATTCGGCTTCAGCCCACCTGGGGCTGCAGCAGCCCGTAGTTCCCATCCCGTCGCTTGTAGATTGTGTTGATGGTGCCTTCTTCTGCGTTGAGGAAAACGAAGAAGTGATGTCCAAGAAGCTCCATCTGTTCAATAGCTTCCTGGGGAGTCATTGGCCTGACCTCGAAGCGTTTGACTCGGACGATCTCGCCCTCGGGTTCCTCTTCAATCGGCTCCTCAATAGGGAGCTCCTCGGCGGATGACTGCCATCGATCCTGGCGCTTTCCTTTATAGCGGGCGATCTGACGGTACATCTTGTCCAGGACTGCGTCGATGGAGGCAAACATGTCACCGCTGCGCTCCTCCGCGCGCAGGATTGTCCCGCGCACCCACACCGTTAGCTGAGCTACTTGTCGATCCTCATCGCTACGTGTGTCTTCTACCTCCAGATCGAGACGCGCCTGCTCGATGGTGGGTAAGTAACGGTCCAGTCTCTCGACCTTGCTTTCTGCATATTCCCTTAGACGCGGCGTCGTGTCCAGCTTGCGAGTGAATATCGATAGTTCCATCGTTTTCCTCCACATTCATCCTATAAACGTCCTCCAAATCCTATCAGTGTGCCCTGGCGAGCGTTAGCGCGTCTACGCTGTCTACTCCTCCTTTCCGGAGCGCCAAGGCGCATGCTTCCAATGTCGAGCCGGTCGTACATACGTCATCAATGAGCAGCACCCGTCTATTAGCAAGCCTGTCGGTGGTACAGCGAAAGGCGTCTCGCACGTTGCGCTTCCTCTGCTCGTCGTCGAGACCGACCTGGGAGGCCGTGGCTCGGTGGCGCACCAGTGTGGTGGCGTCCATCGCCAGTTCAGCTCGCTCCGACAGTCTTTCGGCCAGCAATGCTGCCTGGTTGAAGCCCCGCTTCCGCCGACGCTGCGGGTGGAGCGGGACAGGCACGATCATATCACTTTGCGTCGCATGCGTCAACCAATAGTCTGCCATCAGTTGTCCCAGAGGCTCGGCCAGAGCCATGGCGCCATCGTACTTGAGTCTATGTATGGCTTCGCGGATTGCGCCTTCGAAATAGAAGACGGCGCGGATGCGTGGAATCTGGAGTGGCACGGTACGACATCGAAGACAGAGCCCGGAGGTTGGAGCATCGAGCTGGCCTCCACACCGGACACAGAAGGGGGGCTCAACGCGGGGGGTTTGGCTGACACATTGCTGGCAGAGCCACGTGCCCAGTTCGTTGCAGCCGACGCAACGTGGGGGGTAGAGGAGGTTGAGAACTGATGCCCAGATATGGCGGACTGCCCGGAAGGTCAAGAATCACTTGCCTATCGGCAGGTGGATCCTACGGTAAGCCCCCGCCCATGCCACCAATGCCGATGTCCATCGTCATAACCTGGATAACTGCTGGACCAAGGAGTACGACGAATATCGCGGGGAAGATTAGGAAGGCGATGGCCGGCAGCATCTTGATCGGGGCCTGTCGGGCTAGCTCTTCGGCCCGCTGCCGGCGTCGCCGGCGCATCTCGTCAGCCTGAATACGGAGCACCTTGGCAATGCTGACGCCCAGCTCCTCGGCTTGAACGATGGCGGCCACGAAGGTCGATACCTCTTGTACCTCTATACGATCTGCCATACCGCGCAACGCCTCTCGCCGGAGCTTACCCAGCTGGATCTCTTGGAGAACCCGTCTGAATTCCCTGCTGAGCGCGTCATCCCACTTCTCGGCGACCCGAGCTATGGCGCCGTCGAAGCCGAGACCGGCTTCCACACAGATCGTAAGCAGGTCAAGAGCGTCGGGCAGGGATCTGGCAATCTCTCGCTGGCGACTGCTGGTCTTACTCCTCAACCACAGAGAGGGTAGATAGTACCCTCCTACGGCCATAATCCCGGTCAGAACGAGGCGGCGTGGAAGCGCCATCCCCTTTGCCAGGACCAGGACCACGACACCCAGCCCCCCCAGCAGGAGGGCGGCCAAGAAGCGGAAGCCCAGGAACTGCGTAGGACTCCATCCGTAGGGATTGCCCGCCAGGTCGAGCTGGTGCTGGATATTCTCTGTCCCGCCCTGGGGATTGATGCGCTTGGCGAGGTCTGCCAGGCCTTCCAGGAGCGGTATCAATACGCGCTCGGAGAAGGGTTGGGAGAGTTCGAGTTCCTCCAAAGTGGGAGGACGGTCAAGGGTTCCAAACTCGTCGAGGCGGTCTTCGACGGAGGCAGAGTCTCTCGATTTGAGTAGCCTGACACTAATCAGGACGAGACCCGCAAGAACAGCTAAGATCAACACGATCGGCAATAGTAGTGACATTTATTTCTCCCAGGAAGCGCTCAAGACCTTTTCCCCTGGTTCGATCCTGTGCAACGATGGGGGATGATTTTCGTGTCGCAGAATGGCCTCGGGACGGCGTCCAGGCTTATACATCGATGTCCACGACCTTGTTGATAACGAAGAAGCCTGCTCCAATTCCGACTACGGCCACGCCAAGCATAATGTGCCCACACGTGTGCTCGAACAGGAGGCCCATGAAGTCGGGGTTGATCAAGTAGATGACGCCAGCCAAGACGACGGGAACAAGGGCGACCATATAGCCAGAAATACGACTCTGGGCGGTGAGTGCCTTGATCTCTCCCTTGATTCGTATTCGTTCTCGAATGGTAAAACTGATCGACTCCAGGACTTCGGCGAGATTGCCGCCGACCTCCCGCTGTATGTTAATGGCGGTTATCATCATATCCAGGTCTTCGCTGGGGACGCGCCGGAGCATGTGGGCAAGCGCCTCCTCTAGCGGAATGCCAAGCTGGACCTCCTGCACCACTCTCCCAAACTCTTCAGAGATAGGTGGAGCCATCTCTTCGGACACGGCGCGCATAGCCTGGAGGATACTATACCCGGCCCGGATGCTGTTGACCATCAAGTTGATGGTATCGCCAAGCTGTTCGTTGAAGGCCTTAAGCCGACGACCGCGACGAAGGCCCACGTAGGCTCGCGGAGCGAAGAACCCCAGGAGGCAAGCAACCGCCGTGACGATGACGTCCCGTTTCCAGACGAAGCTGCCGGCGCCGGCTCCCAAGACCAAGATGACTGTCAGGGCCATAAACTCCCCGACTGTCAGCTTCAGGTTTGCTCGCGCCAGCTGTGTGGACAGCTCCGACCCTATCCCCCGCTCGACAAGTGCCCGGTCCAGGGCATCGGTGAGGGGGGAGGGCCTCTGTTCTTTCGGCTGGCGCGCCTGGGCTTGCGGTTCCTCGAATCCGAGCCGTTCCTCGATCAGGTCACCGTCCGCTTGGCGGGACATAATGACACCGCCGACCACGGTTCCCAGACCGACTACACCAAGTACTATCAGTAACCAAATCATATTCTCACTACTTTCCCGACTGGCCTCCGGACGATCAGAATCGCCTGCGGCCCTGTACACCGAAGATGCCCGGCGGCACCCGGATGTCCTCTGCCTCAATCTTTTCCATGAACCTGGGGCGCAGGCCCGTGGGGCGGAGCTTCCCGATGACGCGGCCATTCTCGTATCCGGCTCTCTCGAACTTGAAGATATCGGACATCGTTACGATGTCCCCCTCCATGCCCTGAACCTCACTTACGGTGACTACCTTGCGACTGCCGTCCCGCAGACGTTCCAGCTGAATGATGACGTCCAGGGCTGCGGCGATCTGCTCACGGATAGCACCGTGGGGTAGCTCCATGCCGGCCATCAGGATCATGTTTTCGAGCCGGCCGAGGGCATCCCGCGTGTTGTTGGCATGGACGGTGCTCATACTACCCTCGTGACCCGTATTCATCGCCTGGAGCATATCGAAGGCCTCCGGCCCGCGGCACTCACCGACGATAATCCGATCTGGGCGCATACGCAAACTGTTGATCACCAGGTCCTGAATGGTGATCTCGCCCTTGCCCTCAATGTTGGGAGGGCGAGACTCCAGGGTGACGACGTGCTCCTGGCGCAGCTGAAGCTCTGCCGCATTCTCAATGGTGACGATGCGTTCGTCACCGGGGATGTATCCCGAGAGGACGTTCAGAAAGGTCGTCTTACCAGAGCCGGTGCCACCTGAGATAAGGATATTCAGCTTCGCCTCGACGGTGGCTTTGAGGAACTGCATTGCCTCCGCGGTCACGGAGCCGAAATCGATCAACTGGTCAACGGTCAACGGGTCTTCGGAGAACTTTCGAATGGTCACCGTCGGGCCGATTAGAGAGATGGGCGGAATGATCGCGTTGACACGTGACCCATCTGGAAGGCGCGCGTCCACCATCGGGGAACTCTCATCGATTCGTCGTCCTAACGGAGCGACGATGCGCTCGATGATGCGCATCAAGTGATCCTCGGATTCGAATACGGTGTTCGTTTTGGTGATCTTGCCGTCGCGCTCAACGTAGATGTCCTCGACGCCGTTTACCATAACCTCTGTAATGCTGTCGTCAGCCAACAGGGGCTCCAGTGGTCCGAGTCCCAGAATCTCCGCGACGATTTGCTGGAAGAGACGCTCGCGCTCTGTTCTGCTGAGCACGACGTTTTCCTCCATAAGGATGTCGTCGTACATCTCGCGGATCGCCCTGCGGACTTCGCCGGTGTGGACGGCTGCCATCGTCGGGTCCAACTCGGCGATTAGTTTGTCCTGTATACGCGCCTTGAGGTTTTGATAGGCGTCCTGGACGGACGACGCAGGTTTGCGTCGGACTCGCATCTCATCCCTAGCTGACGCGTTCTGCTTTTGCGTCTGCTTCCGTGTCTGATTCTCCTGTTCGATTCGACTTAGCAACGACATCGATAGTATGTTCCTTTCTGTCGGCGGCTCAATCCGAGCTTATTGATGAGCATTCGCTAACCTCGGCTGAGGGCTCTCTTCAAGCGCAACAGACCGGTTCCGCCCACATCTTCTGCTTCCGTCTCCCCCGCTTCCACTTCGGGTTCTTGGGGCGACGACAGTCTGTCGTAGATGATCTCCGCAAGTTGTAGAAGGCTCTTGGAGATTGGGCGGTCGCGGTCACGCATAATGACCGGAACGCCACGATTGGCGGCGGTCAAAGCTGCACGTTCATCGTAGGGAATCTCGACGGCCGCCGGCATTATGGCCTTCTCGATCTGTTTAGCCCGGATGCCACCTCGCCGATCTGTGCCATTGACGACCAAGACAAGCTTCTCCTCTGAATAGTCGAGCTTGTCTGCCACCTCTAAGAAGAGACGCGCACTCTTGACAGCGGGAATGTCGGGGGTGACGACGAGGATGATCAACTTAGCTGCATCCATCAAGGTCAACGAGACGTTGTCTATCCAACTCCACATATCGGCAACGATGACGTCGAAATTCTTCTGCATTGTGGTCAAGATGGCCTCGAGCGCTGGTACTCCATCGCTTTCTTTCTGAGTGGAGACAATGCTTTCCGCTGCCTCCGGGCTAGGTGGGGCCAGCAAGACCTTGATACCCGAGCCGTGAGCCGTCATCACACCGCTCAGCAGATCACTGTCGAGCTCATCGATGCGTTGCGTCAGATCCGCTATGCTCCGATCGGGGCGGAGGTTGAGCATGACGCCCACGTCCCCAAACTGGAGATGACCGTCCATCAACGCTACTTTGCCTTCGTCCGCGATCATTTGCTGCAGAGCAATCGCCGTGTTGACAGCGACCGTCGTTCCTCCGACTCCTCCCTTAGGGGCGAAGACAGCAACAAGATCTCCGGTTCGCTGTCGTTTTTCTCTCTTGGTGGGGGTGCTTGTGGAGGTCTTTGGTTGGACTGTCTGCCGTCCGCCCGACTGGGTCCTGCCCATCTCGAAGACGCGCTGGATTGTATTGACCAGTTCGTCCGCGCTGGCCGGTTTGGTGAGATAGTCACGGGCGCCAGCGAGCATAGCGCGACGGAGGTAATCGGTCTCTCCCTGTACCGAGAGCATCACGACCTGGGCGGTCGGTACCTTCTGCAACAGTTCTTCCGTTGCGGTGATACCGTCCATGTCGGGCATATTGATGTCCATCAGCACGACGTGCGGCTCGAGCTCTTGTGCAAGCTGGACGCCCTCGGTCCCGCCGGCGGCTGCCCCGACGACGTCTAGCCCGGGCTCGAAAGAGAGTAACTTGCGTAGATTCTCCCTCGTCTCGCCAATATCGTCTATGATGAGTACCTTGATCTTATCGACGGATTCTGGTGTCACTTTGGCCTTCCATCTTGAAGTTTAATCTCTATAAAACTCAACTATTCTCCCCCTGTCCCGCCGCCACCGAGTTCCTGCGGTAAGCCGTACTGACCCGCTGACTCGCTGATGGCGATGCGCTCCAACTCGGATAGGGGCGGTGTCACGCCGTGCGGCAGCTTAGGCGGCAACTCAATATTGTATTGGTCCATAAGATACCTGAGCGTCACGGATTCTGTCGTCGATTCACCCCCATCTCCCGCCCGGCGCAGGACGAAGTTGATCCGGGCACCGACGGCCTGGGCGTAGTCGAGGGCGATGGCTTCCTGCCGGCTGACTGCCAAGGTTACCGGTCTGATGGGAGGCGGGGGCGGCGTCGGAGCTGCTTGTTCTTCTCCTTCTCCTCCCTCTCCTCCCTCTGGTGACGGGGTTGGGGCAGGTGCCGGTGCCAACTCGTTCTCCCACTCGCCGACCTGGAGCACGGTAGCGTTTTGAATCGTCATTTGACTCACGAGCCGGGGCCGCTGAGCTTCTCGAGGGGTCATGTTGACGATCCACCCGTTGGGCAGAGACTCCAGACGTCCTATCATCCCGCTCTGGCATTCCTCCCCCTCGGTAGGGGACACGCACGTGTACTTGTTTGGAGAAGCGCTCTGGAACTCCTCATCGAGATCGACCATCAGGAGTGAGAGGATCACGTCGACGTGGTCTCCGGGCTGGAGCGCCCAGGCCACGCTCGAGTAGCGAGCGATCGGCATCGCGTAGGCTACCTTGTTCTCGGGTATCTGCAGAGCGGCATCGGAGCCGCTAGCCCCGAACTTACCGGGTAACTCGGTGAGCATGCCCTCCAATACGGGCATACCACGAACAATATCGACTCGGGCTATCCGTCCATAAGTGGACTCCAAATTTCGGATAGCCTTATCAGGCACGGCGTCCCGGGACCACCGACTGATGGCCAGCGCGCCTTGTTCTATGCTTCCCTCGGTGAGCCTCATACCGCGAGGGATGTCTTGAGCAGCTACGACAATCGGTTCCGTGTGTGCTGGCGTCGGCGTAGCTGCAGGCCCTTCGCCTGGAGGAGGAGTCCCGGGGGCTTGCGACCCTGCCCCTCTCTGATTCATCAGCATGTAGACCCCAACCCCCAGAACGGCGAGCAGGACCACTAGTCCTACGACGAGTAGTAGGCGACCTGTGCGCATGTTACCCCCCTGTTAACAGACTCTTGCGATTCTTAGAACTTTCGGAATTATGATACAGTCAGCAAATCGGCGTGTCAAACCGTCTCTCGGCCCATCGACGTCGTTCGAGTTCCCTACTATCGCTATTCGATCAGACGGACGAAGGTGTCTCCGACGATGTCCTCATACTCCATGCGCCATGTGGAGGTGTCCTGTCCTCCCTGTGAATACTCGGCATAGAGGAACCCGCCCACGAAGCCGTCCGGCACATAAACGCGGTCAAATCCGTCCGAGGGCGGTGTCCATGAGCCATTGCCCGACAGTGTGCCCCCCGTTTCGCCAGGAAAGCCCTCAAAGTAGTACTTGATATAGTTTCCTCCGACGTCGGTGTCCCAGTGGTAGACCCGAATCCAGACTCCAGCCGCCTCCGGCGGGATGTAAGCTAACGTGACCTTATACGTGGCGTCCTGGTTGACGTTGAGCGGGAGGTGGCCGCTTCCGTAACAGATCACGCCGGCGGAGTCGTGAGGGGTCTGGTCGCCCTGGTAGCGGAGGCGATCGATGTAGACGTTGCGGGCGTTGACGTCGGCGGGCATGGCGAGGTTGGCGGCCGTTCTCGGACCGGCCCAGAGGTCGAAGCCGTTCTCACTCCAGCCATCCACGGCCTCCACCTCGAGGAAAAGGCTTCGCGACCCGTCCTCGTTAACCTGGATGTCCGTCAGGGTGCTCATGTCGACCTCAAACGACGCTGGGTAGCCATTGTGGTCCTGGACACCGTTCTGTGGATCCTGGGAAGCGCTCCCTCCCGGGGAGACCCATTTCATATCGGTGTTGTGAGCGTTGTCGGGCTGGCCGACATAGGTGGCGATGCGCACCATCTCTATGGAGCCGTCGGCCCGCTCGGCCTTGTACATGAGCCGGTACTCGGTCTCCGTATCTGCCCCGGATTTGTAGCTGCCGGGCGTTTGAGTGTACAAGCGGTTCTCGTCCATACGCACGAACCAGAACTCGTTGGAGTCGTCGTCCTCCGGATTACCGCCTGTCGCTTCAAGCTTCTCACGATCGATGGCGAAGGCGTTCGTTCGTCTGGTGCTGTAGTCATCGTAAGTGTGGGTTACACCGTCGGGATTCGTGTTCTTCGCCACCACGATGGTCTCGGGCGACGTGATGGGCAGGGTCTTGGTGATGACGACCGTCGAGCCATTGGAGCTGTTATAACACTCCGGGTCGAGGATCTCGACCCGGACCGGGTCGGTGACGCCACCGGGGACGTGGATGCGGAAAAGGTACCCATTAGGTAATTCCTCGTGATTGGGGTTGGCTGGAGCTCCATCATCGGTCGTAGGGTCATACCATCCGGACTTCCCGGACACGTCTGCCTTGGGACAGGTATAGGCGTCCCCGTAGCGAGGGCTCTGCTTCGGGCCGAAGACCGATAGGTTGACAGGTCCGAGCTTGCCAGACTCGCCGGTCTGGCTGGTGTACATATCGATGTAGGATCGGTACTCAGCCGTAGCGGTCGCCGGGACGTCGACGGTGTTGATTCCAATGAGGCGCATCAAGGTGGTGTGAACCCGCCACTGGGCGTTGATGGTGAGGACGTTTGATTCGTCAACCGGGTCATCGGCGGGCACTACCTCGAAGCTGAGGAGCCCATCGGGATCGACCGCGTTGGCACGCATAAACTGCCGAGCTCTGTCCTCAGCTTCGTCCACTCCCTTAGGGAGATCGACGACGCCGGCCAGGGCGGCCGCGTCCACAGCGCGCGAGAGCTGTATGCGACGCACGTAGATCACGCCCGCATCCACGGCGAGGCCGACAAATAGCAGGAGCACCACAATTATGCCGGCGAAAATGACGAGGGTTTGCCCTGCTTCCTCGTTATTCTGAATCTCTTTTCTCTCCACGTATGCTCTCCTCGCTTTTGTCACTCTCCTAATGGTCGGGCCTCCGAGCTATGTCAGAAAGACCTCCCGAGAAAGGGTCCGGCCGGTAGGCCGGGAGGACCTGCGCTCACTGGCCCTACTCCCCCTCCCCGATCAGGCTGTGTGTCATCCGACTGAAGCCGTGACGTCTACTGACAGCTCGTGTCAATCCGAATGAACTCGGCCTTCAACGTCTTGTCACTGGCGGTTAGCTCCCCGTTAATCTTAACGATGGCGTAGCCAACGACGTGGACAGAGCAGTTGCGGCCGTTGCACGTGCCACCAGGTGGCGTCAGGCCGCCTGTCTCATCGAAGACGATGATGCGGATGTAACGGTCCATTAGGTGGTCATTTATGTAGCTACCGACCGACTGGACCCAGCCAGTATTCCCATATACCCAGTCCCCTACGTTGAGCTCCGTGTCATCGGAATCCGCGGGGTTGTGGTACTCCGTCTGACTGTTGTTCGGGTTTTGCAGGTTGTCCAACAACTCCTGCTGGCTCGTCTCACCTGGATCGTCGTTCCAACGGAGCCAGCCGAAGTTGCCGGGGTTATTCATGGTGAGGATGTCCGGAAGCTGGGTGTACTTAGGATGGCCATTTGGCCAGCCCACGAGGTCCTTGTGGATGGCCATGGGGTAGACCGGGCACCCCACCGACGGCGCGTTGCCGCTCTCCACGCGCATCAGCGTGAAGGCATTGGCTGGAATCTCATCAACTAGATTTGCCATGACGGGTAAGCCCAGCAGGGCCTTGTGGTCGTAGACGACGGCCACGCCGAGGGCGTCGGTATCTGCTCCGTTTAGTTGCGCCTCGACCTGCTCGCGGGTGACGAAGTCGGGGGAGTCGGGACCGTCCCCGATGGTGTGGTTCACACACCAGTACGACTCGGCGTCTTCCCGATCAGCCGGACAGTTGCTGTCGATGCGCGCATCGTCCCCGGTCTTGGCGTGGAAGACGTAGATATCGGCGTTCTCATCCTGATAGTTGAACAGGTTAGACGTGGCCATCTGGGTGCTGGACGAGATATCCTCGTCAGAGGCGCCCACGACTCCGAAGCGGGCGCCCTCGCGAGCGGAGTTGACGACGGTCAACTTGGTGTTCAGCACAGCACCAATCTCTACCACTCCCGCTATCAGAACCAGGAGGACGGGAGCGATCAACGCGAACTCGACCAGACTCTGACCTTTCGGCAGTGTTCGCCTTTGTTTTCTCTCGGTTCTCTTCTCGGTTCTCTTTATCACGTCACACCTCCTAATCTGGGTTCCTCTGTTCTTTGTTCTTCATGATGTTGCATCGTTCAGCCCGTGGAAGTTTCTGGCGTGTCCAGAATCTCCCCGGACTGAGCATCGACCACCAGCGTCATCCCGGTGCGGTCTGTTGATGATAGGGCGGCGATCATCCATACCGTTCGTCCCGGCATCAGGCCAGCGGACAGGTGCAGCCGGACCGTCGTAACGTGGCGGTGAGCCAGGAACTCGCTTCCGCCGTGGGAGAGGAATAGGAGCAAAGCATCGGCACAGTCTATCTGTACCTGCTCCCACTTGATCTTCTCCCGGCTGGTCGTGTGTGTTTCCCCCGGTGCTCCTTCGATCCCCCCATCTGTGACGATCGCCCGGTAGGTTTGATTGGCAGACGGGGAGAAGAATCGGAACGTCCAGGTTGCCTGCCCGTGGAGCAGGACGTCCTCGGTGGGCTCGCGCCACGTCGCGCTCAGTCCTACCAACCGGGCATCCCCCTGCCAGTCCTGAGCCAATCCCGATGCCTCAGGATAGGTCTCCGTGGCGGGGCAAGAGAGCTCTTCGGGAGGTGGGAGGGTATTGACCGGCTGGCTGACCGGGGCTCGACTCGCCGACGTCCGGAGGAACAGGGTTCCGTAGACGGCTACGACGAAAACGGCTGCCACGACCAGTGCGATGACTAGGAGACGTTTTGACATCTTATTGTCGGTCCTTATGCATTGCTGCGTTCTAGTTTCTCATGATGAGGGGCAAGTTGATGAATCTGAGAGAATTTACGTACCAGGTGTCGTATTTCTGACCGTCCTGCTCTTCATAGCGCTCTCGCCAGACGACGTGGACGATGCCGTCGCTCACACGTACATCCGGGTCGATGGAGCGTTCATTAGGCGTCTGCGAGACGTTTGTCACCAGGCTCCACGTCTGGCCGCCGTCGGTCGAGCGGCTGAAAAGAACCTCCTCAAACGTGCCCGGTCCCGGCGTGGTGCTCTCCTGGTCGCCGTGCCAGACGGCTACAACTTCCTTCTCCGCGTCGACGGCCAGGACGGGAGCAGCCTGAGCGGGGTCACTGGTATTGACCACCACTGGTATGCCAATCTCCTGTGCGTTGCAGACAACGGGTTCACCAGCGCACGATGCAAAATGGAGCTCGAACTTCTGGGGTTCGATGATCTTGCCCCACGCGATCAGGATGTCGGTTCCTATCGTCGCGATGCTCGGATGGACGCAGTTATCTCCCCGAGGCGACACGGTGGTGATGGGCCCCCAGTCGATGCCGCTCTGAGTGGGCACACCGGCGCGGTACATGATCTTCCCGATCCTCTTGGCTCCCTCTTTGACAGACTCGGCCCACACCAGGTGAACGCGCCCCTCACCATCGACGGTCATAGCGACGTTCATAGACGAAGAGGTCAGGGCAACGGCTGTGGCGCTCGAAGACCAGTTCTTTCCGCCATCCAGGGAGTATCGGTGGGAAATGTCGAAATCGAAGCGCTCTTCGGCGAGAGATAGCCAAGCTGCATGGACACGTTGCTCGTTGGTTGCGATCGTCGGTGCGGGCGGATCTGTGAGGCTCGCTAGTTGTTTGTGGACAGCCAGCGTTCCCCCGGTTGACCTCTTCTGATAGAATACTCGGTACTCATCGTAGGAGAGCTGCTCGGCCCAAACCGCGTGGAGGTTATCGTCCTCGTCTGTCGAAGACTCAGCGTGCTCTGATCTCGTCTTGCTCGACGGCGAGATTACCTCCGGCGTGGCCCACGAGCTATAGACAGATGGACGGGAGCACATAAAGACCTCGCTCTGAACAGCTCCGTAGATGCCAGTCCAGAGGACGTGTGCGCGCCCGTTTTGGTCGAGGGCGATCCGAGGGAACTGGGTTCCTTTGTCGATGCTGTTTGATTCACTCCGGGACAGGTTCATGGCACGAGTGCCCTGCCACGTGAACTCCTCCTCCGCCGACGCTGTATCCGTCGTTCCCGCTGCCGCTGCGTCCAACGTGCCTCCGGGCTGCAGAGCCACCGACTGCCAGCTGAGGAGGAGAAGTATCGCGCCAACCGCAGTAGCGGACGACAGCCAGAGCACGCAGAGCCGTCTCTTCTTCATGTTACCTCATCATCCTGTTCACTGTATTTCAGACTAGTTCCGGATTAAGTCAGAAAGACGGTACCAGGAGTAGATCGACATATTCTGTCTCCTGGCCACCACTGACGTCGACCCCGACGCGTTCATCGTAGTACAGGGTGCCGTCGATCTGAATTTCCCCCGTGACGCGGTAGTCTGTACCTTCCGGGATGTCTGTTAGTAGATAGGATCCGTCCTCGGAGTAGGTGGTCTTGATAAGCGTCCCATCTTTCCAGCACTTCACCTCGACGCGCCCCTGGGGCACGGTCCAGTTGCCGCCTACCCAGATCCAGGTAGCACCGCTGATGGATCCTGTATCAACACTGGTATCTGGGGTAGGGCTGGGGGTGGGGGTCACCGTGCTGGTGATGACGGTGACAGCCGTGCACATGGTGTTATTGCCTTCATCTAGTTCCGCTACCTGGCTGAGCGAATCGGCGAGGACGCAGGCTTCATAATCTCCGGTCTGGGTGAAGCCGCTGGAATAGGTCAGGGTGATGCCCACGGAAGCCCCCGGTGCCAACGAGCTTATCCCGGCCCAGCTGACATCGCTGGCCTCTCCCAACTCGGCATAAAGATCATCGGGATTGGTCGGATCGATGAAGAGGTCGTTCCAGAATAGGCTGTTCACGGGGCCGGTTCCTTGATTGTGGATGGTGGCGGTGAAGTCGACAGGATACCCGGTGTAGGCTGTGCCGACGGCAGTAATATTCTCCACGATCAGGTCGGGCTCGGGGATGGGCGTGGGGGTCGCCGTGGGCGGGCACGGCGAGTCGAAGTCGGCTGAGGCACTGCTGCGGCTATTTGACGCCTCAACGAGGCCTGGTGAATCGACAGTGACGTCAATGGTGGTAGTCCAGTAGCGCGGTTCGTCATCTGATTGGTCGGACGGCGTACCACCGTCGGCTTCGAGTGTGCCCTTCAAGACCTCGTTCCACGTGATACTGATGTCGTCGTTCTTGTTCTGGTAGGACCAGTTGAACCCACGGATGGTGATGGTGGTCGGTCCCTCGCCGCATTGGGGGGAGAGGGTGATAAAGGCCGTGTCAGGTGTGGCGGTGGGACTGGCG
>Ga0207797_1000009_pt1 | contig 132003 bp, 119 predicted proteins | sample PRCRCaboRojoPR_6_FD_187275 | JGI IMG/M metagenome (GOLD analysis project Ga0207797, IMG submission 187275) | Marine sediment microbial community from Cabo Rojo, Puerto Rico - PR CR 10% Liquid 1 (SPAdes) | ecosystem: Environmental > Aquatic > Marine > Coastal > Sediment | place: Cabo Rojo...
AGTGCCTTCGGCATCCCGGCGCTGGCTGTCTCTCTGGAGATGAGCGCCGAGCACCATCTGACCGGGGATGCAGAAGCCGACTATGCGGCGTCGCGGTCATTTATCCGTTACTTTGCCGCTGCTCTCCTGGAGCACCAGCTGCCCGTTGACGTCGACGTGCTTAACGTCAATGTCCCCGCTGGGGCAACCTCCCACACATCGTGGCGGCTGACGCGGCTCTCCCGCCATCGCTACTTCTTGCCTGTTCCCCCGGACCGCGCAAACGGGGAGGGACGGCCGGGCTACAAGTTGATTGAGAACGTGACCCGGACGGAACCGGGAACGGATATTCACACACTGATGGTTGATCGGATGGTATCGGTGACGCCGCTCTCGCTGGACCTGACGTCTCGGATCCAGATTGAGGTCAGGGACCGCCGGCTCTCAGAGGCCGGTGAGTCTTCCCCGGCACTGGAAGGGCGGTCGAGGGTATCCCGGCTCTTTGAGACGCGTCGCGACAACGGTCGATCCGACGTGCTCCCTCTTTCACAGCCCCGGTTCTTAACAAGGCGTTAACAGACCGTTAATCTCCTTTGAAAGGCGACGTGGTAGTATTGAGAGTCGGCAGGCGGCCGCGAGGGTCACCCACGCGATCAGTAGACGTCCATCGGGAGGATTTGGCGAGAATGACTAATGAGTGTGAACGGATTTATCAGAAGGGGTTAGGCTTTCATGAGAAGAATCATTGACACAGGGATCAGGTACGTTCTCTTCCTGAGCGCGCTCGCATCCGTCTTCATCGTCTTCTTGATCCTCCTGTTTACACTGCGCGAGGCCCTGCCGGCCTTTCGCGAGATCGGGGTGATCCCGATGTTGACGGGCACGGTCTGGCGGCCCCAGCAGGATAAACTGGGTATCCTTTCGATGGTAGCGGGCTCCGTCCTGGTCACCCTGGGATCCGTGGCGCTGGGCGTGCCTCTAGCTCTGGGAGGGGCGATCTTCCTGGCCGAGGTCGCGCCTCAGGTGGTGCGAGAGGTGGTCCGGCCGGCGGTGGAGCTTCTGGCCGGTATCCCATCCGTCGTCTATGGCCTGTTCGGGATGGTCGTTCTGGTGCCAGCCATCCGGAACACGTTTTCCGTTCCGGGCAACTCGGGGTTCAATCTCTTCTCTGCCTCCATCGTGCTGGCCGTGATGGTCTTACCGACCATCACCAACATAGCGGAGGACGCCATCCGGGCCGTGCCCAGCGACTTCAAACAAGGGTCCCTGGCCCTGGGCGCCACGCATTGGCAGACCATCGTCCACGTCACGCTTCCCGCGGCCCGTTCCGGCATTATCGCTGCCATCATTCTGGGCGTGGGGCGGGCCCTGGGCGAGACGATGGCCATGATCATGGTGATCGGTAACTCCATCCGCATGCCGCGTCCGCTGGGCGGTAATCCGCTCACGCTCTTCCTGAGCCAGGCGCGTACACTGACCGGCAACATCGCTGTCGAGATCAAATACGCCACCGGACTGCACGAGGATGCTCTCTTCGCCACGGGGGTCGTGTTGTTCGTACTCATCATGGTGGTCAACGCGTCGGCACGATTCGTGATACAGAGAGGAGGAGCAGAATGAGCAATCGAGGCCCTGTCTCCAAGAGCATGACGCGAGAGGACGCCACCTTCGCGAGACTGGTGCAGTTGGCAGTCTCGACGGAAGACGAGACGCCTCGGGAGAAGGTCAACCTGGCGCGCCGCCGTCTGATCCAGAAGGCGGCCTTTGGACTCCTCTGGTTGTCCGGCATTGCTGCCGTGGTGATCTTGCTGTCTGTGGTGGGTTACGTCGTGGTGCAGGGCATCCAGGTGCTGAACCTGGAGTTCCTGACCACCCCACCTGCTGGAGGACTGGCCGCGTCGGACGTCGGGGGCATGTCCACTACCATCATCTCCACCGTCTATCTGGTCTTCTGGACCATCGTGATTGCCGCCCCGTTGGGCGTCATGGCCGCGATCTACCTGGTGGAATATGCCGAGGAGGTCGAGGGGGGCACCGGACTGATCCCCGCCATCGTCAGCGTGGTCCGCTTTGCGGTGGAGATTCTGGCCGGCGTCCCGTCCATTATCTACGGGCTCTTCGGCTATGCCCTGTTCGTCTCCGCGGTTGCCCTGGGGTGGAGCTTCTCGCTCCGCTCGGCGGCGGTGACAGGGGCGTTCCTGGTCCTGCCCGTCATCATCCGCGCCAGCGAGGAGGCCATCAAGGCCGTCCCTAGATCTTATCGGCAGGCCAGCCTGGCCCTGGGAGCGACCAAGTGGCAGACGGCGTGGAAAGTGGTGCTGCCGGCGGCGGCCCCGGGGATTATCACCGGCATCGTCCTCAGCGTCGGACGGGTGGTGAGCGAGACGGCCGTCTTCTTCGTGACCTTCGGCGGCACGGTGCGCGCCCCGGACACGGTGTTCGACCTGACCTCTCCGGGCCGCTCGATGGCGCTTCACGTCTACTATCTGGCCATGGAGACCCGCGCCTTCGACAAGGCAATGGGTACCGGGGCGGTGCTGATTCTGACCATTATACTGATCAATCTTCTGATCAACGTCGTCACACGACGTTTGACCGCCAAGTTGAAGGGGAGATAAATGGAATTCGAGGACGTTAAGCTCGAGACGAAGTCGTACAACATGTATTACGGTGACTTTCAGGCTTTGCGGGACGTCGACATACAGATTCCCCGCAACGCCATCACGGCCATCATCGGGCCTTCGGGCTGCGGCAAGAGCACCTTCCTGCGCACGTTCAACCGCATGAACGACCTGATCTCCGGAACCCGGGTCGATGGCGGGGTCTATATTGACGATAATGACGTGTTCGAGATGGATCCGGTGGAGCTGCGCTACTGCGTAGGCATGGTCTTCCAGAGGCCGAATCCGTTTCCCAAGTCGATCTTCGATAACGTGGCCTACGGCCCTCGTGCTCACGGGATGCGGGATCGGGCCGACCTGGCCGAGATCGTGGAGCGGAGTCTGCGCGAGGCCGTTCTTTGGGACGAGGTCAAAGATGACCTGAACAAGTCCGGGCTGGCTCTTTCGGGTGGTCAGCAGCAGCGGCTCTGCATCGCGCGCGCTCTCGCCGTTGACCCGGATGTGATTCTGATGGACGAGCCGGCCTCGGCACTCGACCCCATCGCGACGCTGAAGATCGAGGAGTTGATCCAGCAGCTGAAGAAGGAGTACACTATCGTCATCGTCACGCACAACATGCAGCAGGCCGCTCGTGCGTCCGACTACACGGCCTTCTTCATGATGGCCGAGGACCGAGCGGGATACCTGGTGGAGCACGGCCCAACGGATCAGATCTTCACCAACCCGCACGAAGAGACCACCGAGCGGTACATCACCGGTCGGTTCGGCTAGAGGGGAGCGACCGTGACAAAGAAACCGAGAGTCCTATTCCTCTGCATAGAGAATCGCGCTCGCAGTCAGATGGCGGAAGCTTTCCTCCGCAAGTACGCGGACGATGACTTCGAGGTCTACAGTGCCGGGTTGGAGCCCTCTCCCATCCACCCTTACGTCTACCAGGTGATGGGGGAAGTGGGGCTTGATCTGGAAGGGCACCATAGCAAAGGTGTCGATGAGTTCTTCAATAAGGTCTACTTCGGCATTCTCATCACCGTCTGCGAGAAGGCCGAGGAGAAATGTCCTACCTTTCCCGGTCTCGGTGAGCGCCAGTACTGGCCCATTGAGGATCCCGTGGCCGTTAAGGGCAGCGAGGAGGAGAAACTAGCAGCCTTCCGCAGGGCGCGAGACCAGATTGAGCAGCACATCCTGGATTGGCTGGAAGAACGGGAGGGCGATGGTGAGTAAGAAGAAAGTCCTTTTCCTCTGCACGGGCAACTCCTGTCGGAGCCAGATGGCCGAGGGATTGGTCAACCATCTTCTGGGCGACCGCTGGGAGGCCTTCTCGGCTGGAACCGATCCATCCGGCTACGTACATCCCTTGGCGATCAAGGCCATGGCGGAGCTGGGGATTGATATCTCGGACCAGCGCTCGAAATCGGTGGACGGGTTCCGTGACACCGAATTCGACGTGGTCATCACCGTCTGCGACGACGCTGCTGAGAACTGCCCTGTCTGGCTGGGGCCCGGGAAACGGCACCACATTGGCTTTCCCGATCCCGCCGATGCATCGGGCGCCGAACAGGAACAGATGGAGGTCTTCCGACGCGTGCGGGATGGCCTGCGCCGCGAGGTGATCCAATACCTTCAGGAGCGCGGTGGTACGGCAGCGAAGGGAGAGGCCCATGGCACCCCGTGAGAGTTTCGATCGGGAGCTGGAGCGGCTGCGAGATGCGGTACTGGCCCTCGGCAGTCGCGTGGAGAGCGCCCTGGTAGAGTCGGTGGAGAGCCTGAAAGACAGAGACATCGACGCCGCGCGAGACATCATCGCTCAAGACCGCCTTATCAACGAGGACCGCTTCGAGATCGAGGCTAACGCCCTGGCCCTGATTGCCACCCAGCAGCCGATGGCGCGGGACTTGCGCACCATCGCTGCCGTGCTGGATATCGCGTCGGAGCTGGAGCGGATCGGGGACTACGCCAAGGGCATTGCCCGCATCAACTTGATGATCGGCGAACAGTCTCTGATCAAGCCGCTGAACCATCTGCCCACGATGGCGGGCAAGGCGAGCGACATGCTGCACGAGTCTTTGGAGGCCTTCGTTCGCGGCGATAAGACGCTGGCTCGGGCCGTGCCCAGGGCGGATGACGAGGTGGATGCTCTCTACAATCAAGTCTATCGGGAGCTGCTGGGGCTTATCATGGCGGACGCCAGCCGGATCGATCAGGCCAACTACCTCCTCTGGGCGGCGCATAACCTGGAGCGTGCCGCGGACCGGGTGACGAACATCTGCGAACGGGTGATCTTCACCGTGACCGGCGAGATGGTGGAGATGGATATGGAGGAGGCCGGAGTCGAAAGCATCGGGTAGCCGCCGCTGCGCGGAGTTCGAGACGTTGAGTCCTCTCTCGCAAAGCCCCACTCTAACAGTGGGGCTTTCGTCTGCTAACCTGTCGAAGTAGGGCCCTGTCATTCTCGATAGCCTCACGTAGGGTAGGCTGTTGTGTACCGTACGGTGGCGGCTTAGCGACGAGAATGGTGGAACCCTGCTGCCGACGTGATAGAACTTGACAGACGTGTCTCCCTATGATACAAATGGACGGGTCGGGCGGGTTTTGCCTGTGCTCGGCCTCACACTTATGAATTGTCTGCCCATTACCGAAGATCTCTGCTCCAACGATTGCTTCTACCGGCGTCTTCTGGTCGCCGGTCTGTTTTTGCTTATTCTCACACTCGGCCTCGCCGCTTGCGGCAGTGATCCGCAGGATTCAACCCCCGACGCGCCGACTGCCGAAACGATCGAGAATAAGGGCTCCGACACGCTGGTCAATCTGGCTCTCGCGTGGGCCGAAGAATACATGGATCTCCACCCGGAGGTGCGCATCTCCGTCACCGGTGGGGGGTCGGGCACGGGCATCGCGGCCTTGATCAACGGAACGGTCGACGTCGCCAACGCGTCGAGGCGGATGAAACCGGAGGAGGTTGAGGCCGCCGAGGCGAACGGCGTCTCGCCGGTTGAGTTCGTGGTGGCCCGCGATGCTATCGCCGTCGTGGTTCATCCCTCCAACCCGGTCGACACCCTCACTTTCCAGCAGATCTCCGATATCTACACGGGGAAGATCACCAATTGGCGAGAGGTAGGCGGCGATGATCGTCCCATCGTGCTTCTCTCGCGGGAGTCGAACTCGGGGACCTACGTCTACTTCCTGGAGAACGTCGTCCGGATGGGCAACGAGGAGAGTGATCTGCTTTTCTCCCCCGGCACACTCCTTATGCCGTCTTCGGAGGGCATCACGGCGGAGGTCAGCCAGAACCCTAATGCCATCGGGTATGACGGGTTGGGCTACGTGACCCCGGAACAGAAAGTCGTGGCGGTCGCTCGCACCGCCAAGGGCCCGTTTGTCATGCCCTCCGTCGAGACGGTCAACAATGATTCGTATCCTATCTCGCGCCCGCTTTTCGTGTATACCGCCGGCGAACCGACCGGGCAGATACTGGCCTATCTGGAATGGGTGAGAGGCGAAGGACAGGCCCTGGTCCCAGAGATCGGCTTTGTGCCTCTGCAGTGAACAGGAGGATTGGGTTGAGGGTCTGCCTTATCATCACCATCAGCATATCACAGGGAGTCTGACCTTGATTGAGGACGACGTACTGACGAACGGCAAGACCCGCTGGGCTGAGTTTCTCATCGAAGCGGTCATCCAGGTGCTGGGCTTCTCGGCCATCGGTTTTGTGACCCTGATCTTCGTCTTCCTGTTGCGAGAGGGTGTCCCGGCCTTTTTTGAGGTTCGATTCGACAACCTTTTTGGCACCCGCTGGTATCCCACCTTCGAGCTCTTCGGCACCTTCCCTCTGATACTGGGGTCTCTCTTGGTCACGGTGACGGCCATCGGCATAGCGCTCCCTCTCGGGGTGGCCACAGCGGTCTTCGTCCGGGAGGTGGCGCCGAACTGGGCCCGGGAGATCCTCAAACCGATGATCGAGGTGCTGGCCGGCATTCCGTCCGTGGTGCTCGGCTTCTTCGGCATGACGTTGGTGGCGCCCTTCGTCAGAGAGCGACTGGGCACGCCCACAGGACTGACGGCGTTGACCGGTGCGCTGATCCTCGCGTATATGTCTCTGCCCACGATCATCAGCGTCGCCGAGGATGCGCTGGATGCGGTGCCCAAGTCCTACCGCGATGGCGCCCGGGCGATGGGGGCTACCGAGTGGCAGACCATCTGGCGCGTCGTCGTGCCTGCCGCGCGATCCGGCGTCGTGACGGCCGTGATGCTCGGGCTGGGACGCGCCATCGGCGAGACGATGGCCGTCATGCTGGTCACCGGAAATGCCGCCCGGATGCCGGTGACGTTTGACTCTCTGTTCCGACCGGCGCGGACGATGACCGCCACCGTCGCCGCCGAGATGGGGGAGGTTGCCCAGGGCAGCGTCCACTATCACGTTCTCTTTGGTATCGGGCTCATTCTCTTCGTACTGACCTTTGTCATCAATCTGACCGCCGCCGTGACCATCTTCCAGAAGCGGCGGCGCGGGGGGTTGCGCTGATGAACCGGTACCAGGTGCAGAAGTTCGGCTTCGTCCTCCTCGGGGTTGTGGCGCTGATCGTCGTGGTACCCATTCTGATTGTGATCGGCGCTATCGCCGTGCGGGGCATCGCGGCCATCGATTGGGAGTTCCTGACCGCGATGCCGCGGGACGGGATGCGGGCCGGGGGTATCTTCCCGGCCATCGTCGGCACGCTCTGGTTGACGCTGGGAACGGCGTTGGCCGCGATTCCCATTGGCGTAGGCGGCGCCATCTACCTGGCGGAGTATGCCCGCGACACGTGGCTCACCCGCGCGATTCGATTGGCGATCATCAACCTGGCTGGCGTTCCCTCCGTTGTCTACGGCCTGTTTGGGCTCGGTTTGTTCGTGCTTTTCCTGCAGTTCGGCACCTCCATCGTGGCGGGCTCGCTGACGCTGGCCATTATGACGCTGCCTATCATCATCAGCACCACCGAGGAAGCCCTGCGATCCGTGCCTACCGAGTTCCGTACCGTCAGTGCGAGCCTGGGAGGCACACGCTGGCAGGGGATTCGCCACATCGTCCTCCCGCAAGCGATGCCGGGGATCATCACCGGAGTGATCCTGGGCTTGCTGCGGGCTGCCGGAGAGACGGCTCCCATCCTGTTCACTGTAGCAGCCTTCTTCCTTCCACGGCTCCCTCAATCGCCGCTCGATCAGACGATGGCCCTGCCCTATCACCTCTACGTCATCAGCACCCAGGTTCCCGGCATGCCGAAGGAGATTCAGTATGGAACGGCCCTGGTCCTCCTGGCCCTCGTCCTTTCGCTGAACATCGTGGCCACGGTGATCCGTAGTTACTACCGGAGGCGTCGCGAGTGGTGACCGAGCCAAAGACTCGGGACGTAGGTCGAGGAGGCATCGCCAGGCGAGTAGAGGCCTGTTCGTGCTCTTACCTTGGTCGCACTGCTGGGATTCTTCCCTGACACTTATGGCAAAAGAGACCGTTCCCAAGATCCGAATCGAAAACGTCAGCTACTTCTACGGTGACAAGCAGGCACTGCAGGACGTTTCCCTGGAGATCCCGGCGAAGGCCGTCACCGTCCTGTTTGGCCCGGCGGGCGGGGGCAAGACGACCCTGCTTCGCCTCATCAACCGCCTGAACGACCTGGTGGATAACACGAGGATGACGGGACATATCTGGCTGGACGGACAAGATCTCTACGACCCACAGGTTGATCTGCCTACGCTGCGGCGGCGGGTCGGTATGGTCTTTGCTCTACCGCTCCCTCTCCCCGGTACGGTTCGCGAGAACGTGACGTACGGCCCCGAGCTCGCTGGGGTCCACGACCGGGCCGAGCAGGATGAGATCGTGATCCGCAGCCTCAAGCAGGCCGCCCTTTGGGACGAGGTGAAGACCCGCCTGGATGAACCGGCCGGCGATCTCTCCGGAGGCCAACAGCAGCGGTTGTGCATTGCGCGCAGCTTGGCACTGGAACCGGACGTGCTGCTCCTCGACGAGCCTACGTCTGGTCTCGATCCCATCTCGACGGCCAAAGTGGAGGCTACGCTGCAGGAGTTGAAGGAGGAGTACACCATCGTCATCGTTCCTCACAGCATCCAGCAGGCAGCGCGCATAGCCGACTGCGCGGCTTTCTTCTTGATGGGAGAGATGATCGAGTACCGTCCCGGCGAGCAGATCTTCGTCAACCCTCGCGAGAAGCAGACGGAGGATTACATCACCGGTCGGTTCGGATAGGCAAAGATATGGAGAAAATCAGAGTAGAGCACCTCGATTTCTACTACGGAGAGAAGCAAGCTCTCAAGGATATCTCGATAGCCATCCGAGACCGCGAGATCACCGCTCTCATCGGTCCTTCGGGGTGCGGGAAGTCCACGTTTCTGCGCTGCCTGGACCGTATGAACGAGACTATTCCCGATACACGGCTGGAGGGGAAGGTTCTGCTGGACGGGGATGACGTCTATGTTCAGGAGACAGACGTCGTCGATCTGCGCCGTCGCGTCGGCATGGTGTTTCAACGTCCCAATCCGTTTCCCAAGTCGATCTACGACAACGTCGCCTTTGGCCCCCGAATCCTGGGTCTTGACAGAGATCAAGATCTCGATGGGATCGTGGAGCGGAGTCTGAGGGGCGCTGCTCTCTGGGGGGAGGTGGAGGACGATCTCCATCGAGAGGCTCTCAGTCTCTCCCTGGGCGAACAACAGCGTCTCTGCATCGCGCGCGCCATCGCCGTCAAGCCGGAGGTCATCCTGATGGACGAGCCCTGTTCGGCGCTCGATCCCATTGCCACGCTGAAGGTTGAGGAGCTGATACGCGAGCTGAAGAAGAACTATTGTATCGTGATCGTGACCCATAACATGCAGCAGGCGGCGCGCGTTTCAGACAAGACAGGGCTGTTCTGGTTGGGAGAGTTGGTCGAATTCGACGACACCGAGGTGATCTTCACGAATCCGAGCCAGCAGCTGACCGAGGACTACATCACGGGCCGGGCGGGATAGGAGCCAGCAGCTCGGCGGCACGAGTTAGGAGGGGATCTATGATACGCGAGAGCTTCGATCAGGAGTTGCAGCGTCTGGTGGACGAAGTATTGGTGCTGGGAAGTCAGGTGGAAGATGCGCTGACCGATGCCGTTCAGGCGCTGAAGGTGAGAGATCACGAGGCCGCCCGAGCCCTCGTCTCTCAGGATCGAGCGATCAACGAGAAGCGGTACGAGATCGAGGCCGACGCCCTTACCCTAATCGCCACGCAGCAGCCCATGGCCAGGGATCTGCGGATGATCGCTGCCGTTCTGGACCTGTCATCTGAGCTGGAGCGAATCGGAGACTACGCAAAAGGTATCGCCAAGATCGATCTCATGATCGGTGAGAAAGCACTGGTGAAGCCGCTCGTTGACCTGCCTACGATGGCGTCAAAGGCGGCGGATATGCTGGATCAGGCGCTAGAGGCGTTTGCTCGTCGAGATGCGCAGGGGGCCCGGAGCATACCACCTCGAGATGACGAGGTGGATCGTTTGTACGATCAGATCTACCGCGACCTGATCAGCCTCATCATGGACGAGCCTGACAGGATAGAGCAGGCCAACTACCTTCTATGGGCTGCTCATAACCTTGAGCGTGCGGCCGATCGCGTGACCAACATCTGTGAGCGCGTCGTTTTCACCGCCACCGGAGAGTTGACCGAACTCGATGCCGACGAGGGGCAGCGGGTCGGCGTTGAGGCTCTGGAGTGACCGGGTCCACGCAGTGACCGGGTCCACACAGTGACCGGGTCCACACAGTGACCGGCTCTACGCAGTAAGCCGGGGTCCCTCGATTTCGCTCGGGAGAGGCGGGGGCTGGGAGCAGGGGAAAAGTCAAGGTCTGTTTTGTGAAACAGCCCTGGGAGAGGAGTCAAGCCTTGAAAGCTCAGTTACTCACTATTGCGCTTGGTCAGATGGATGTGCCGCAGGGGCGTCCCGAAAGGAACCTCGCCAGAGCGCGCGAGTTCGCCGCCGCCGCGCAGGAAGCTGATGCCGACCTCCTGCTGCTGCCGGAGCTGTGGCTCCACGGGTATGATCTTGAGCATGGGGAGAGCTGGGCCGCGCCCCTCGGTGAAGGAGGCTTCGCGGAGATGGCCTCTATGGCCCGCGAGTTCGAGGTGCACGTCGTCGGCTCCGTGCTGGAGCGTCACGAAGACGGCATCTCCAACACCGCCGCGCTCTACAGCCCTGACGGCGAGCTGCTCGGTTCGTATCGGAAGATGCACCTCTTTCGGTTGATGCAGGAGCACCGCTACCTGACGCCGGGAACCCACGCCACGATCTGTCCTACGCCGTGGGGAGCGACGGGGCTGGGCATCTGCTACGACCTCCGCTTCCCCGAGCTCTTCCGGACGATGGCGTTGGCTGGGGCGAAGCTCTTTGTCGTGCCGGCCCAATGGCCGGTGAAACGGGTCGAGGCCTGGCTTCTCCTAGCTCGGGCGCGCGCTGCGGAGAATGAGTTGATCGTCGCGGCCTGTAACCGCGTGGGGGAGAACGAGGATGTTCCATTCCCCGGTCGCTCGATCGTGGCCGATCCTTGGGGGAACGTGGTCGTCGAAGGCGACGACCAGGAGCGGCTCCTGATCGCTCGCGTCGACCTGCGAGAGGTTGAGAAGGCGCGCCGCTATCTCACGGTCTACAAGGACCGCCGCCCCGCAGCGTACGTTGTCAAGTAGGGGAGAAGGAGGGTCTTCATGGGCGACAGCGAAGGCTATGAAGCAATGCTTAAGCGGGCTCGGGCCATCGCGCACGAAGCAGGCGATATCGTAGCTCGCGATTTTCCCAGCAGCTCTCTGGCGTTCATCGACTTCAAGGGGGCGGTCAATCCCGTCACGAAGACGGATGAGGCCGCCGAGGCACTGATCCGGAGTCGGCTGGAAGCCGTCTTTCCGGACCATCGGATTCTGGCCGAGGAGGGCGGCGGTGATGCGTGGCGCGAGCCCGGTGCGCCTATCTGGCTGGTCGATCCTCTCGATGGCACCAATAACTTCGCCCACGGCTTTCCGCAAGTCGGGGTCTCTCTCGCTCTCCTCGAGGATCAGGAGCCTGTGGTGGGCGTGGTCTACGATCCGCTCCGCGAGGAGACCTTCACGGCCGTGCTCGGGGGCGGGGCCGCTCTCAACGGCGAGCCGATCCACGTCACCGACGTGAGGGACCTGGCCGATGCCTTCCTGGGGACCGGTTTCCCCTACGACCGGCGGACTGCGCCGGATAACAACGTTCAGCGTCTCGATCACTTCCTCCGTCGGAGCCAGGGGGTGCGCCGCGCCGGGGCAGCCGTGCTCGATCTCTCCTACGTGGCCTGCGGGCGGTTTGACGGCTTCTGGGAGATCCGTCTCCACCCTTGGGACGTGGCCGCCGGCGTTCTGATCGTGCGTGAGGCCGGGGGCAGGGTGACGGACTTCCAGGGCGGACCTGATTGTGTCTCCGGTCGCCGCATCGTGGCGTCGAACGGTCACATTCACCGCCACATGCTCCGGGTTATCGAGGAGGGTGATGCCGCTCCCCTCCCCGAGCCTACGGATGCTTCTTCCACTGGCGCAAATTGAAGATTCATGGCAAAATAACAGGCTGGAGCCGAGAGGCTCTCTACTCGTGTGCCGCTGGGTGAACAGCCGCTGCGGCAAGAGCCGCTAGATTAGGAGCCGCTGTAGTAACAACCACTGTAGTAACAACGGATCGCTGCGCACCTGCGACGGAACGGATCCCCCTTTCCTGGGTTGAGCACAGCCCGGCCGTGGGTTGGAACAGTCCGATGTCGGCTGGGTCGGAACGGCTGCAGGTGCCGTGTTTGAATGGGTTAGGTTTACGTTCAATTTCGAGTTAAGGAGACGACACTATGGCAGAACTGACTGAGATTCGGTGGCACGGCCGCGGAGGACAGGGCGTGGTTACCGCTGGTGAGCTGCTGGCCGAGGCCGCTCTCGACAGCGGGAAGTACTTCCAGGCCTTCCCCGACTATGGTCCGGAACGCATGGGAGCCCCCATCCGCGCCTTCACCCGGCTCAGCCCCGAGCCGATCACCATCCACTCGCAGGTTGAGGAGCCCGACGTCGTTCTGGTTCTCGACCCCACACTGCTGGGGGCGGTGCCGGTCACCGAGGGTCTCAAGGAGGATGGTATGCTGCTGGTGAACACAGCGATGAGCCCCGCCGAAGTGCGGGAGACGCTGGGGTTCCAGGCAGGCAAGGTCTTCACCGTTGACGCAAGCCACATCGCCATCGAGGAGATGGGGCGGGAGATCACCAACACGCCGATGCTGGGTGTTTTCGCTCAAGCCACCGGCCTCGTCGACCTGGACGACCTGGCGGAGGAGATCCGGGACTGGTTCGGTTCGAAGCTCTCGCAGAAGGCCGTCGATGCCAACGTCCGTGCCCTCCGGCGTGCCGCCGAAGAAACAGAAGAGGGATAGGCATCAGCCATTCCCGGCCTGTTGAGCTTGTTGGATCAGTGACTAGCGCGAGCTGACCACGCCGGCCATAAGGCGAGGTCAGTTATCGATGGAAGGTAGCGAGTTACACGTTCGAGATTGTACGGGACGACCTGCAATCTTTGGTTTCGATCGATCATTTTGAATTGAAGGAGACTAACGTTATGTCAGAGTTGAAGGGCTGGAAGGAGATTCCCATCGGTGGGATGATCTTGGAAGCAGGCAACGCCGAGCAGTATGAGACCGGCGATTGGCGCGCTTTTCGGCCCGTTTTTGGCGAGGCCGAGTGCATCAACTGTTTCCAGTGTTGGTTGAATTGTCCCGATTCCAGCATCCTGGTCGATGCTGAGAACGAGGAGATGGTTGGCTTTGACCTGAAGCACTGCAAGGGCTGCGGCATCTGCGCTGCGGTCTGCCCGGTCAACGCCCGGGTGAGCAAGAAGGCGGAGGAAGAACTGGAGAAGGACGATCCTCGTCTTTGCATTCGCATCGTCGAGGAAGGGAAGTTCCAGGAGGTAGGCGATGAGTAAGTTTAAGGCATTGGATGGGAACGCGGCCGTCGCTACAGCGATGCGTCAGATCAACCCGGACGTGGTGGCGGCTTATCCCATCACCCCCCAGACGGCCACGGTCCAGACGTTCTCCGAGTACGTGAACAACGGCTTGGTCGACACCGAGTTCGTCACCGTCGAGAGCGAGCACAGCGCGATGAGCGCCTGCGTGGGCGCGTCGGCGGCTGGAGCGCGGGTGATGACCGCTACCTCCGCCAACGGGTTGGCCCTGATGTGGGAGATCGTCTACATCGCCGCGTCATCGCGGCTTCCCATCGTTATGAGCCTGGTCAACCGTGCACTCTCGGGGCCGATCAACATTCATCCCGATCACTCCGACGTGATGGGCATCCGGGACAGCGGCTGGATTATCCTGATGTCTGAGAACGGCCAGGAGGCCTACGACAACATCATCCAGGCCATGCGCATCGGCGAGCACCCCGAGGTGCTCCTGCCCGTCGCGGTATGCCAGGACGGCTTCATCACCGGTCACGGATTGGAGCGCGTGGAGATCTACGAGGACTCCGATGTGCAGAGCTTCATCGGCACGTATGAACCGGAGTGGCCTCTCCTGGACTTGGACAACCCCAAGACCTATGGTCCGCTGGACTTCTATGACTACTACTACGAGCACAAGCGCCAGCAGATCGAGGCTATGGAGAATGCCAAGCCTGTGATCCTCGACGTAGCCAAAGAGTTCAACGAGCGGTTCGGCCGTGACTACGGTCTGTTCGAGGCCTACCGCCTCGACGACGCCGACGTGGCCGTTGTCGTGGCCAACTCCACGGCTGGCACGGCGAAGACCGTCGTCGACGACCTGCGGGATGAGGGACACAAGGTAGGCATGCTGAAGATCCGTCTCTTCCGGCCCTTCCCGGCCGAGGAACTGGTCAAGGCGCTTGGCCACCTCGACGCGCTGGCGGTGATGGACCGTTCCGTCTCCTTTGGCGCTATGGGCAATGGCGGCCCCCTCTACTTGGAGTTGCTGGCGGCGCTGGCCGCCCACGGCGTAAGCCTGCCGGTGGCGGATTACGTCTACGGCCTTGGCGGGCGCGACATCCTCCCCCGCGAGATCGAAGGCGTCTTCCGTGACGCTCTCGACATGGCGGAAACCGGCGAGGTTGAGCGCAACGTGACGTACCTGAGCGTGCGAGAGTGAGGAGTCTATAATGGCGACGAGATTAACACCTAAAGAATTGGCGAAGAAACCGGAGCGTCTTGCACCCGGGCATCGACTGTGTGCTGGCTGCGGCGCTTCGATCATTGTGCGACAGATGCTGGCGGCAATTGATGACCCCGTGGTCCTGGCGAATGCGACGGGCTGTCTGGAGGTGGCCACCACCATCTATCCCTACACGGCCTGGCGCGTGCCCTGGATCCACAACGCGTTCGAGAACGCGGCCTCGACCATCAGCGGCGTCGAGGCGGCCTATCGGTCGATGGTCCGCCAGGGGAAGATCGAGGACAAGAACGTCAAGTTCATCTCCTTCGGCGGCGACGGCGGCACCTACGACATCGGGCTGCAGGCCCTTTCGGGTGCTGCCGAGCGCGGGCATCAGTTCCTGTACGTCTGTTACGACAACGGCGCGTACATGAACACCGGGATCCAGCGGTCGAGCGCGACGCCCTACGGCGCGCACACGACCACCTCGCCCGCGGGCGAGGTCATCCCCGGCAAGCAGCAGTTCCGCAAAGATCTGACCAAGATCATGGCGGCCCACGACATCCCCTACGCAGCGCAGGCCTCGCCCAGCCGGTGGCGCGACCTGATGGAGAAGACGCGCAAGGCCGTCAACGTGGACGGACCCGCGTTCATGAACGTCCTCTCCTCGTGCAACCGCGGCTGGCGCCACGCCACCGACGAGACCATCGAGGTGACCCAGTTGGCCGTTGACACGTGCTACTGGCCCCTCTACGAGGTCGAGAACGGCGAGTGGAGCCTCTCCTACCAGCCGCGTGAGAAGCTGCCTGTGGAGAAGTGGCTGGAGCGGCAGGGGCGGTTCCGCCACCTGTTCAAGCCCCAGAACCGGCACCTGATCGACGAGATGCAGGCTGAAGTCGATCGGCGCTGGGAGAAGCTGCTGGAGCTCTGCGGCGAAGCCTAACACCGGAAATAGCAGCACGTGCCGCCCCGTGGTCTTCTTTGGGCCACGGGGCGCTTCTCTTATACCCAATACACCCTTCACCGCACAATGACTGAACAAAAACCTACTGGAAGCCGGCTTCCTCCCCGCATGCCCATGCGGCGGATCGTGACCGCCTGGTGGCCGCTGGCTCTGAGCTGGCTCCTGATGGCCGCTGAGGGGCCAACCCTGGCTGCTGTCGCTGCCCGGTTGCCGAACCCGGAGATCAACCTGGCGGCCTTCGGCGGCATCGTCTATCCCCTGGCCCTCATTATCGAGGCGCCCATCATCATGCTTCTCTCCGCCTCGACCGCCCTGAGCCGGGATTCGGACTCCTACTACAAGCTGAAACGGTACATGATGATCATGGGAGGTGTTCTGACCGCCGTGCACGCGCTGGTGGCCTTCACGCCCCTCTATGACCTCGTCGTCGTCCAGCTCATCCGGCCCCCCGCCGAGATCGTCGAGCCGGCGCGCCTCGGTCTTATGATTCTGGTGCCCTGGTCCTGGGCCATCGGCTATCGGCGCTTCAAGCAGGGGGTCTTGATTCGCTTCGGACACAGCCGATCCGTCGGCCTGGGTTCGCTGGTGCGGCTGACGGCCGATGGGATCGTGCTGGCGGTAGGCTATATGATCGGGACGATTCCCGGCACCGTGGTCGCCGCCGCAGCCCTCTCTGTGGGCGTGGTGAGTGAGGCGATCTTTGCCGGGCTTCGGGCTCGGGGCGTGATCGAGAACCAGCTGAGGGAAGCGGGTTCCGTGGATGAGACCCTCACGCTCCATTCCTTCGTCGACTTCTACACCCCGCTGGCCATGACGTCCCTGCTTCGCCTGCTGGCCGAACCGTTGAGCAGCGCGGCCCTCAGCCGCATGCCCCGAGCCCTCGACTCCCTGGCTGTCTGGTCGATCGTGAGCGGATTCATCTTCCTGTTGCGCAGCTTCGGCATGGCCTACAGCGAGGTGGTCATCGCTCTCCTGGATGAGCCGCGATCATCCCGCAGCCTGCGGCGCTTCATGATCCTTTTGACCGGCGCGGTGAGCCTTATGCTGTTGATCGTTGCCGCGACGCCGCTCTCAACGATCTGGTTCGAGCGTATCACGGGGCTGCGTCCCGAGCTGGCCGCGTTTTCCAGCCGCGGACTCTGGGTCGCCCTCTTGATGCCGGGCATCAACGTGCTGCAGAGCTGGTACCAGGGTCTCCTGGTCTTCAGTCGGCGCACCCGAGCGATCACGGAGGCGGTGGCGATCTATCTGGTTATCAGCAGCGCCCTTCTTCTGACCGGCGCTGTGACGGATCGGGTCGCCGGGCTCTACGTGGGACTGGCGGCCATCAGCATCGGCAGGCTGATGCAGACGGTCTGGCTCTGGCATCGCAGCCGCCCGGCCATGAAGCGGGTGGAGGAGCGGGATGATGGTGCTGTTCTGTCTCAAGCAGCCAATGCTGGCGCACAATGAGGCAGACTCGAAGGCATTGATGGGGCGATCCTTCAACGATCGGGAGAGGGCCGGCAACCGATCTCGCTCGGCGGGCAGAAACGGTTCGCCCGGATGTCTTGTCGCGCGCAGCCTTCCGTATGCTGGCGGGAAGCGTCGGAGTCAGATCAGACCGGCGCGTCGGTGGTGGGGAGGGTGACGAAGAAGGTCGTGCCTTCGCCCGGTTCGCTGTCGAACCAGATGCGCCCGTTGTGCAGCTCGACCAACAGCTTCGTGATGTAAAGCCCCAATCCCGCGCCGCTGGCCTGAGCCCGTACCGCGCTCTTGGCTCGGAAGAAAGGCGTGAACAGCTTCTCCTGATCGCCGGAGGAGATACCGACGCCGGTGTCTGCCACCGAGAGTCGCAGGAAGCCCTCCTCCTTCACCGGCGCTAGACTGATCGTGATCTGGCCGTTTTGAGGCGTGTACTTGATGGCGTTCCCCAGCAGGTTATCGACGATCTGTTCTGTTCGCGCCGCGTCGCACAAGGCTGGCGGCAGGTCGTCGGCAACCCGCACAGCCACGCGCTGAGCCTTCGTTCTCAGTCGGGGGCCAAAGTCAGCGACGACAGCGTCCACCAGGGCTTCCATGTCGGTGGACTCCCTGGACAGTTCCACCTGGCCGGCCTCAATGCGGGACCAGTCCAGGAGGTTGCGGGTGGTCGACAACAGCCGCTGAGCGCCGCTCTGCAGAATCTCGAGGCTCTGACGCTGCGCTTCGGTGAGCGGCCCGAAGTCTTCGGTCAGGAGCATCTCCACATATCCGCTGATGAGGGTCAATGGCGATCGCAGCTGGTGTGCCGCCAGCGAGACGAAAGCGGGCCCGCTCTCGTCCATGCGGTGTAGCTCTGCTGTGGTGACGGCGAGCTGGAGGTTCTGACGGGCTAGTTCATCGCGCAGCAAGCTCAGCTCACTGCGGCCCTCTGCCTGCTGCTCATCGACGACGTTGATCTCACTGACGTTCTGCATGACGTGGATCACGCCCGTGATCTGCCCTTCATAATCATGGTGGGGAAGGGTGGCCATGGCGAGAACCATCGTTCGGCCCTCATCCGTCGACCGGTTGATCCGGGCCAGTTCGAAGCGGGGCATCTCACCGGCCACGACGTTCGTCACCACGGTCTCGAAGCCCCGTAGCTCGGGTACCACGTCCGGCAGCGAACGACCGAGACAGCTTGGGGGTTCGTGGCCGAGGAGTTCCACGGCTCCCCCGACGTCGACGACGTTCAGGCTGCCGTCGGTGACGAGATAGACGGTTTTCCGGTCTCGCAGGACCAACTCCGCTATGGTGGTATTCGCGGGGCTCTCTCGGACCATAGGAACGTCGACTCCCTCCTATTCACCATATCGCTCGAAAACCTCGCGCCTCACCGGGCACGAGCACATGTGCGAGTATCCGAAGGTGACGTCATAGGGGCAGTAGGTGGAGGTCGATCGGTTCACGAAGATCACGTCTCCGACAGACTCCTCGACCTCGCAGATGAAATCCTCTTCGCCCGACAGACACGCAAATCCCCTCCAGCATCTATCGGTCCTCTGGCGAGTTTCGTCAGATACCTCGAAGTCCACTCTGAGTATCTCCCTATTGTGAGGCGGCCACCTGTCTCCTTCTGCACTGCAGCAAGGCCCCAGAAGGCTTGTGGCTCAAGTATACCATAAGGTTGAGGGCTTGTATGTAGTAGAAGTTAGACTCTTTTGTGGCGCAAGTTAGATGCTTTTTGTGGCGTATGTTAGATTCTCCACCGTGGCCCGCGCCAACGAGGCAGATCTCACAGAAACCACGGCCTGCCGCTGCGGCCCGCCCTTAAGGATCGTAACCTTTTGTGATCGAAAGTGTTTGAAAGCAATCGAAAGCAAGCAGATACCTGCAACTGGGTATTGACAAGTTGCGCACTGTATGATACACTGGACGTCATGAATGATCACGCCGGTCCCACACTGACGGTTGAGAGACGCGATGCCATCGCTGATCTGGTGCTGCGGGAGGGCGCCGCTCGGGTTTCGGAGTTGGCGGAGCGATTTGACGTCAGCCCGGCGACGGTTCGGCGGGATCTGGAAAGGCTGGAGGATCGGGGCACGCTGAGACGGGTCCACGGAGGCGCCGTGGCCGTGGATAGGGACGAGAGCGTCTCTGCGCACGTGCCCTCGTCAGCTCCATCGCCATCAGCGGATGCGATGCGCATCGGCCGCGCCGTGGCGGAGATGATCGAAGAGGGTGAGACGGTCTTCCTCGGTCCTGGGGCTCTCTCTCTGCAGATCGCACGAAGCCTAGAAGCTCACCCCCTCGTGACGGTCGTGACGAACGGGCTCGAGGTTGCCCACTGGGTGGCAAGGCATACGGAGCACCGTCTCATCATCACCGGGGGACAGACGGAGGGTCGCCACCTGGGGCTTGTGGGGCAGTTGGCTCGCGATGGGCTTCAGCGCTTGCACGCTGACCGGGTGGTCCTGGAGTTGGACGGCATCAGTGCCCTCGAGGGCCTAACCCAAGATAGTCTTCCTCAAGCGGAGATCGCTCAGGTCATGGTGGAGACCGGGTCCAGAGTCGTCGTCGTGGTGCCCCCAGAGCGGGTGGGGCGCGTGGCGGCGGCACGCGTGGCACCTGTGACCAGCGCAGACGTGGTTGTGACGTCCCGCGACGCTCCCGCTGCGTATCTATGGGATCTGACGGAAGTAGGTGTAGAAATCGTCCTGGCATAATGGTTCCCGTATAGTCCTGGATAAGCCTAGAAGAGAAAAGGAGCAGACAGATGGCAAGTGTGACCTACAATCACGTGACGAAGCGGTTCGGTGACGTGGTGGCAGTGAAGGATCTGGACATCCACATCGAAGACAAGGAGTTCCTCGTCTTCGTCGGGCCCTCGGGCTGCGGCAAGTCCACCAGCCTGCGGCTGCTCGCCGGCCTGGATGAGATCACCGAGGGGGAGATCCTCATCGGCGACCGCGTGGTCAACGACGTGCCGCCCAAGGATCGCGACATCGCGATGGTCTTCCAGTCCTACGCCCTGTACCCGCACATGGACGTGTACGACAACATGGCCTTCGGGCTGAAGCTGCGCGGCACGCCGAAGGACGACATCAGGAGGCGGGTGGAGAAAGCGGCAGACATTCTCGGCATCCACAACCTTCTCGAGCGGAAGCCCAAGCAGCTCTCCGGTGGGCAGCGGCAGCGTGTCGCTGTGGGCCGCGCCATCGTCCGGGAGCCCAACGTCTTCCTGATGGACGAGCCTCTCTCGAACCTCGACGCGAAGCTGCGCGTCCAGGCTCGAGCCGAGATCAGCAAGCTCCATCAGCGTCTGGAGACGACCTTCATCTACGTGACCCACGACCAGGTGGAGGCTATGACCATGGGCACCCGTATCGCTGTGCTCAACGACGGCATTCTGCAGCAGATCGATACGCCGCAGAACCTCTACGACTTACCCTCCAATATCTTTGTCGCCGGCTTCATCGGCAGCCCGGCGATGAACTTCTTCGACGGCAAGCTGACCGAGGAGGACGGGAAGGTCGTAGTGAAGACTGACGAGTTCAAGCTCGATATCCCTGAGGATCGAGCGGACACGTTCCGACCGCATGCGGGCGAGGAGATCGTGCTGGGCGTCCGCCCGGAGGACATCCACGATCCCGATTTCGCTCCCCCCGACATCTCCCAGCAGCTGGTGGAGGCTGAGGTCGACGTGACGGAGTTGATGGGCGATGAGGTGGTCGTCTACCTGAAGTCAGGAGACACCGAGTTCCTGGGCCGGTTCGATCCGCGCACCGACGCCAAGGTGGGCAAGAAGATGTCCGCATCGTTCAATATGGACCGCATGCACATCTTTGATAAGACCTCAGAGAAGGCGATTCGGTAATCCCATCGGCTTGGGCTCCCTTCGCAGCGGCAACGGCTCGAGCCGTCGCCGCTGCTGAGGATCATCGAAGTCGTCGCTGCGGTGCCGGGATGATACCGGGCGTCGAGGCGGCGACTTCATCGGTTGAACGTGGGACGGAGCGCCTCAGCCTGCTGCGCTGGCCGATGAGGGTGCGGTCGGTGTGGCGAATCGTGCGTTGACGCGCAGTCCGGGTGCCAGCAGCTGAGAGGGGACGACGGTTTAGAGAGGGATGCACCAACTTGGAAAGGAGCGATGATGGCTGACTTGGAGCTGATGAGCAGATTATCGGAAGAGGAAGAGACCAAGATTCTACTGATTATCCTGGACGGCCTGGGTGGGCTGCCCATGACGCCTGAAGGTCCCACCGAGCTTGAGGCGGCCCGCACGCCGAATCTGGACGCACTGGCAGCGCGCTCGATCTGCGGCCTGAGCACCGCTGTAGCTCCCGGCATCACGCCGGGCAGCGGCCCCGGGCACCTCAGCCTGTTCGGGTATGACCCCATTGACTGTCTGGTGAAGCGCGGCGTGCTCTCGGCCCTGGGCATCGGCTTCGATCTCCAGTCCGGGGACCTGGCCGCGCGGGGCAACTTCTGCAGCGTGGATCCCGAGACGGGCGTCATCACCGATCGGCGGGCGGGCCGCATCTCCTCTGAGCTGGGGGCCCGCTTGTCCGAGAAACTGAGCCAGGTCCAGATACCCGAGGTGAACCAGGTCTTCGTCGAACCGGTGAAGGAGTACCGCTTTGCGCTGATTCTCCGGGGCGAGGGCCTGCAGGATGGCCTTACGGATACGGATCCTCAGGAGACAGGGGTGCCGCCGCTGCCCGTCACGGCGACGCGTCCGGAGGCCGAGGAGACCGCTGAGCTGATCAATAAGTGGCTGGAGAAGGCCCGCGGCGTGCTGGCGGAAGACGCCAGGGAGAACGACCATCCGGCGAACAGCTGCAATCTGCGCGGCATCTCCCAGGAACCCGGGCTGCCGAAGATGCCCGACATCTACAAGCTCCGCTGTGCCGCTATCGCCACGTATCCTATGTACCGCGGCGTGGCTCAGCTCGCCGGAATGGACGTCCTGTCGACGGGAAGCACCATCGAGGATGAGGTCGAGACGCTGAAGGAGAACTGGGACGGCTACGATTACTTCTTCTTCCACGTCAAAAAGGTCGACAGCCGAGGCGAGGATGGCGACTTCCACGCCAAGGCGGCCGTCATCGAGCACTTCGACCATGTGCTGCCGGACATCCTGGCCCTTGAACCCGACGTCGTCATTGTCACCGGCGACCATTCGACGCCGGCGATCTGGAAGGCGCACAGCTGGCACGAGCTCCCGGTTCTCCTCTGGTCCCGCTACATCCGCCGCGATAGTGCCACGGTGTTTGGTGAGCGAGCCTGTATGCTGGGTGGCCTCGGTCACATCGACCACGTCGATCTCATGCCGCTGGCCATGGCGCACGCCGGAAGACTGGAGAAGTACGGGGCATGATCTGACCGCTTTCGGATCCCTATGGACCATCGGTGAACCTACGTAGGGGCCTCTTCTCCCGCGAGCCGCTCTGGCCGTTGTCTGGCCGAGCGGCTCTTCGTTTTTCTGGGGAACGGCACGTCCGGGGTTCCGGCACTGATGGCCACGGTCGTGGTTCTCGAACACCGGTCGGAGGGCCGCGCTGTTTCCTGCACGGCTCTGTCATTTTCGGGTTAGCGCAGGTGACCGGCACTTAGGAGAGCGCCCTATAGGCTTAGTATAGGCCCTGATAGGCATCATTTCGGCTTGGCGATGTCCCGATCTAAGTGCCGGTCACCTTAGCGACGAGCATGATAAACCTCTGCTGTTTCCTGCCAGAGCGATTGACACGTAGTGTGAGTTCTGCTATAGTAACGCACAATCCAGGGATTGAGAGGGCTATGGCAAATCGACAACCACCAGAAGACCGGGATATGGAGCCGCTGGTCGTCGGGGCTCGCGAGCTCGGCGTCAAGCTGAATGAGCATCACCTAGCGGCCTTCGAGACCTGCTACGATGAGCTGGTGTCATGGAACCAGCGGTTCAACCTGACGGCGATCACTGACTGGAAAGGGGTGCTCATCCGTCACTTCCTCGACTCCCTCTCCTGTCTCAGGGCGATTCCTCAAAGTGAGCTAACCGGGGGCGCCCGGGTCGTAGACGTAGGGACTGGCGCGGGGTACCCGGGCATACCTCTCAAGATCGTCTGTCCGGGTATGCGTCTCACTCTCTTGGAGGCTACCCACAAGAAGGTCACCTTCCTGGAGCACCTGATCGACCGGCTGGAGATGGAGGACGTGCAGGCAATCCACGCGCGATCGGAGGAGCTGGCCCAGGATCCGGCACACCGTGAGCAGTATGATTGGGCAGTGGCGCGCGCCGTGGCGAAGATGCCGACCCTGGTTGAGTATCTGCTCCCTCTGGCCCGCGTAGGGGGCGCGATTCTGGCTCAGAAGGGGGAGGATGCGCCGGCTGAGGTGCATGGAGCCGACAAGGCGATCTCCACCCTGGGCGGTGACGTGCGGCAGCTGGTGCGGGTTGAACTGCGGGGACTGGCCGAGACCCGGTACCTCGTGGTCGTGGACAAGGTAGCTCCGTCGCCAGAGAAGTACCCGCGGCGGCCGGGCATGCCTAAGAAACGGCCCCTGGAGTAACGCGCCGATCAGTCCAACCGCGGTCTTGCGTCACTCTCGATGAACCAAGCCCCCCTCCACCTCCCAACTCACCGCTCGCTCCAGGAATGACCGGCTGAACATCGTCGGATCGGTAGCTGTGAGAATGGCCTGTTCCACGTCCTCGACGTGCTCCATGAGCACGTGCTCCAGCACAGAGGAACGCCGAGCCTTGTCGAGCTCGGCCAGGACTTCGTCGAGGAGCAGGACGGGCGTCTCTCGCGTCTGCTCGCGCATCCATCTCAGCTCGGCCAGCTTCAGGGAGAGCACAGCCGTCCGCTGCTGGCCCCGTGAGCCGTAAACGCCTAGATCGACCTCGTGGGTACCAAGGGCGGGACTGCCGGCGACGAAGCGGATCTCATCGCGGTGGGGTCCGAAAACTGTCACCCCCCGTGCGATCTCCTCTCGACGCCGCTGGATGAGGGCCTCCCGATAGACCTCCACCAGCCGTTCGAAGTCAACGTCTGCTGGAACGCTCTCCTTCTCTGGCAGATCCATCCCTACCTCGGCTCTCAGCACGGCGGGCGTGCCCGGATCGAAGTTCGGTTCATAATCGAGCCGTAACCACTCGGCTTGGTTGGTGAGCCGCTCGTGGATGCGCTTAACCCGCTCCGACAGGCCGTCGAGGAAGCTGCGTCGGCGCCGCGCGATCACCACCCCGTTCCTTGCCAACACGTTCTCAAAGGGCGCCAGTTGGGCGGGGTTTCCCCCCTCGTCTCGCACGTGACGCAGGGCCGCATTCCTCTGGCGCAGGGCCGTGGAATAGCGGCTCAGGGCCTCGCTGTATGCCTCGTCTACCTGCGACAGCACGTCGTTCATATATCGTCGCCGCCCGGAGGGCGAGCCGGAGACGAGCTCCACGTTCTGGGGCGTGAACAACACCACGTTGAGCTTCCCACTCAGCTTCGACTGGCGCCTCTGCGTCCGATCGACCCGAATCGTCTTCTGCAGGCGCGTGGTGCCGTTAGAGAGTTCCCGTTTCTCCAGAGCGATTTCTAACTCGACACTCTGATTCCGCCGTTGGACCTCCGCCCGCACGCGCGCGTAGGGCAGGCCCTCGGCCTCCGCCTGCCAACGGATCAGCTCGCGATCGGAGGAGGCGAGGGGCGAGGAGCCTGCTGCGAGAAGGTAGACCGCCTCCAGAAGGCTCGTCTTTCCCTGGGCGTTACCGCCGTGGAGAAGGAGGGGCTTCTGGGGTAGAGCGAGTTCCAGCCGGGCGTAATTTCTGAAGTTGGTCAAGCTGAGGTAGCGGATGTGCATAGCTCTATTGTACAATGAGAGGGACAGGCTGGAAAGGTGAGCAGTCCTGCGAAGTAGCTCTTGCGGTGCAGCTAGCATCGACCTGGTCTGGCGTCCCGACCGCGACGGAATGGGGGCGGAATCGGGGAACCTGCAGCGACAGCGTAACGGCCGATTACGGAGTGGTCTTGGCCGCCTCCCGGGCCTTGGCGATACGGGCGGCGACGCGAGCGTTGTTCACCAGAAGGGCTTCGTTGGCCCGCTGTGCCTTCCCCCCGGTCAGCGCTACGATCCTGGCGAGGAGGAAGGGGGTCAGGTCCTTTCCACTGACGCCCTCTCCGTCGGCCTCCTCTGTCGCCCGAACGATAGCCTCCTCCACGTCGGCCGGCGAAAGAGCGGCACCTTCGGGGACCGGAACGCCGATCAGAAGGGCGGTCGACAGCTTGAGAGTATCTCTCTTCTCTGCCAGGCGGGCCACGTCCTCTGGCGTCTCGAGGGCGATGTCCGCCTTCAGGCTCGATTCTCTGCTGTAGAAGGCCGGAAACGCCTCCGTACCGTAGCCGACCACCGGTATGCCTTTCGTCTCCAGATGCTCCCGCGTGCGCGGCAGGTCGAGGATCGCCTTCGCCCCGGAGCAGACGACCGTGATAGGAATCGAACCCAGGGCTGTCAGATCGGCGGAGACGTCCTCCGGATGGCCTCGGTGCACGCCGCCGATTCCTCCCGTGGCGAAGACATCGATCCCCGCCAGGTGGGCCAGGTGCATTGTTGCGGCGACGGTGGTGCCGCCGGTTTCGCCGCGGGCAACGACGATGGGCAAGTCTCGTAGGCTGATCTTCCGCGATGGCTCGGCCGAAGAACGACCCGCGGCGGTGAACGAGGCAAGGCGAAGTAGGTCGTCCTCGGAGAGCCCAATGCGCGGCTCTCCATCCAGAACGGCGATGGTGGCGGGTTGGGCGCCCTCTTCTCGGACGGCGGCTTCCATCCGGCGGGCGATGTTCAGGTTGGAGGGATGGCTGAAGCCGTGAGTGATGAGAGCGGATTCGAGGGCCACCACCGGGCGCCGCTGCGCCAGGGCGTCTGCGACGTCTGGGCTGAGGCTGAGGCACCCAGGTCTCACGCGATCTATCCCAAGAGTCGAGCGGCGAGCTGGGCGTACACCGTCGCGGCGGAGTAGACGTCCTCCAGGCGGACGTGCTCATCGGAGGTGTGGGCGAGCTCCTCTTGACCAGGCCCAAAGCCCACGGTGGGGATGTTGGCTGTCCCCGCCGTGTAGACGCCCTCCGTGGAGAATCCCCAGCGGGTGATCTGAGGCCGCCGCTTGAGCTGCGCGTGAGCGGCACGTACCGTTGCCTCGACGAGCGGGTGGTCGGCAGCGATCACCCAGGCCGGGTAGAACTCCCGAGTCTGGCACTCGTATCCTTTGTAGCTCGACGCCCTATAGCCGCTTACCTCCACGTCAGCATCGACACCCTCGCGCGCCACGACCCTCTGCACCTCCGACAGCGCCTTCGTCTCGTTCTCGCCCAGGGTCAGGCGCCGGTCGATGATCAGGGTGCACCGGTCTGGCACAGCGTTGCGGCTGCCCGCCCTCGATGAGATGTCGGTGACGGCTAGGGTTCCGGGGCCGAGAAAATCATCCTCTCCTAGCTGCTCCGCCAGCAACTCCAGTCCGAAGACGAGGCGAGCGGCGACGTAGATCGCGTTCTCGCCGAGGTGGGGGCTGGCGGCGTGAGCGGACTTCCCATGCGCGACGACGCGCATCTCCAATCTCCCTCGCTGGCCCCGACTGACGTTGAGATCCGTCGGCTCGCCCACCACCACCCACTCGGGCCGGAGGCCGCTCTCCTCCACCAGCACGCGGGTTCCAAGCCCTTCGCATGCCTCCTCTTGGACGACACAGGCGACCACCAGGTTACCGTTCAGCGGTAGGTCAGCATCGTGGAGGAGCTTGGCGCCGTAGACCATGGCCGCCAGGCCTCCCTTCATGTCAGAGGAGCCCAGGCCGTAGAGAATGCCGTCCTCCACCTCCGCGCCGAAGGGGTCGCGACGCCACGAATCCTCGGCACTGACGCGCACCGTGTCCATGTGCGCGTTGAGCATCAGGGTGGGGCCTTCGGCCGGACCGACGCGCCCGACGACGTTTCCCATCACGTCGGTCCGAACCTCGGCGAAGCCCAGGGCCTTCATCTCGCGGGCGATTCGTTCAGCTACGGCGCCCTCCTCGGATGAGGGGCTGGGTATGCGAACCAGATCGCGGAGGAAGGTGAGAAGATTGGCTCGGTCGCGAGAGCGAAGTCTGAATGGTTTCATAGGCTGGGTCTTATGGTAGCTGCTCTACGATTAACGTATGGATAGATGATACTACGAGTTGGGTCGTCAGACAAGCCAGGGCCGACAGGTGACCTGGGGCGAGCTCGGGCGATCTCTCTGAGGCCAGGAGCACCGTTTCAGATCCCCCGGGGTCTCGTCGAGCCGTGCGAAGACCCGCGCGACGGTGCCGGTCTGGATACAGCAGGATGCCGCGCAGCTCCAGTTGAAACCCCGGGGGCATTTGTCGCCAATAACCCCTTGCTCCTGGCTCGGAGGCACGTAGACTTGACATGGGCCGTTCCTGTGCTACTATAGTTGTCGTCGACGGACGTGAGACAACGTTTTGCGACTAGAATCGAACGCACCACCGAGCCCAGGTGCGCCTTCTTGAGCGCGCTTCGGTCGCGCTTATGGATCGAAGCGGCAGCCGGGTGATCGGAAGGTGCTTTTTTTGTAGATGAGAATCTTTAGCACATAGGAGTAACCACAATGGACGACCACTTGAGGATCGTTCCCCTGGGAGGACTGGGGGAAGTTGGCAAGAATATGATGAGTATCGAGTACGGCGGGGACATTCTGATCATCGACGTAGGGATGATGTTCCCGACGACGGGTATGCTGGGCATCGACTATATCCTACCGGATTGGAGCTATCTACGGGACAAGAAGGATCAGGTGCGGGCGGCGGTCATCACCCACGGCCATATGGATCACATCGGAGCCCTGACCCATTTCTTGGAGGAGTTCAACGTTCCTCTCTACGCGACCCGTTTGACGCGAGGCCTGATCGAGGTTCAGCTTTCCCAGCGCAACATGTTGGAGAGCACCACGCTCCACACGATGTCGCCTCGCGATGAGTTTGACGTGGGGCCCTTCACGGTTGAGCCCTACCACGTCTGTCACTCCATTCCCGATACCGTGGGGCTGGGGATCACCACCCCGGAGGGCCTCATCGTTCACAGCGGGGATTTCAAGTTCGACCACACGCCTGTGGACGGCTGGCCCACTGACTACGCAAAGCTGGCGGAGTTCACCGGGCGCGGCGTGCTCGTCCTCCTTTCGGACAGCACCAACGCCGACACACCCGGCAGGACCGCCTCGGAGGCGGCCCTCTATGATGCGTTCCACCAGATCATGCGACAGGCTTCCGGCCGGTTGATCGTGGCCACATTCGCCTCGCTGATATCGCGAATTCAGCAGGTGGTGGACGTCGCGGCAGAGCACAACCGTAAGTTCGCCGTTGCGGGCAGGAGCATGGTCAACAACACGGCTATGGCCCGAGAGCTGGGCTACCTCGACATTCCCGATGAGATGATGGTGGAGCTGCACGAAGTCGACCGCCTGCCGCCTGATGAAGTAGTCATCATGGCGACGGGCGCTCAGGGTGAGCCCATGGCCGTGCTCAACCGGTTGGCCACGGGACGGCATTACACCCTCAGCATACAGGAAGGCGATACTGTGGTGCTCTCCTCACACACCATTCCGGGCAACGAGGAGATGATTCACGAGGTCATCAACCGTCTGTACCAGAGGGGCGCGGATGTCTACTACGATCCCATCGCCGACGTCCACGTCTCGGGTCACGCCAGTCAGGAGGAGCAGAAGACGCTGATCAATATGCTCCAGCCGCGTTACTTCGTGCCCATCCACGGTGAGCTGCGCCATCTGAAGCAGCACGCCAAGGTGGCCCGCTCCCTGGGCATGCCCGAGGAGAACATCGCGGCGGTCGAGAACGGGTACACGTTGAGCTTCAAGGATGGTGAGATGGAGATCGGTGCCCGGGTTCCGGGCGGCTACGTCTACGTTGACGGCACGCTGGTGGGCGAGATTGGCCCGCGGGTGATGCGCCAGCGAGGTGAGTTGGGCGAAGCGGGCTTCGTGACCGCCGTCGTGCCCTTCAACCTGAGGACGGGGAAGCCCACTGCCCAGCCGCGTATTATCACCCGGGGCTTCGTCTTCGAGCCGGAGTCGGAGGATCTCCTGACCCGAGCGCAGGACGTGGTTCGCTCGGCGGCCAACGTCTCTCCGGGAGCGAAGCCGGTCGACGTTGAAAAGAATATCGAGCGGGCTCTTTCCAATTTCCTGCAGCGGGAGACGAGGCGCGACCCCGTCGTGACGGCAGCCGTGGTCGAGATCACGTAATCTCGATCACGTAATTGAGAGATATGACCGTCTTCGCTCGTTAATGAGCAAGGTAATCTACCTCGATCTCTTCTCCGGCGCTGCCGGTGACATGCTGCTCGGCGCTCTGCTGGACGCTGGGCTGGCCCTCGACGTGCTGGAGGACGAGCTGGGGAAGATGGACCTGGCCGGCTATGAGCTGCAGCTTGAGCGTCAGGTTCGGCACGGGTTGAGCGGCACCAAGCTGCACGTGCGGGACGTGACGAGGGCGCATCCGGCACGCCACCTGGACGACGTGCGCCGTCTGGTCGAGGGAAGCCGCCTCTCAGAGACTGTCAAAGAAGTCAGCACCGCCGTCTTCGAGCGGTTGGCGAGGGTGGAGGGGCAAATCCACGGCTTACCCATCGAGGAGGTCCATTTCCACGAGATCAGCGCCGTCGATAGTCTGGTGGACGTGGTGGGCTTCATCGCCGGCCTGGAACGGCTGGGCGTGGAACGGGTGTTTGCCTCCTCAGTCCCGCTGGGCAGCGGTTTCATCGACGCAGCCCACGGGCGACTCCCGGTCCCGGTTCCCGCGACGCTGGCCCTTCTCACCGAGTCGGGCGCTCCGACCCGTCCGCACCCCGCCGAGACGGAGATCGTCACCCCGACGGCAGCCGCGCTCCTGTCTGAGCTCGCCACGTTCGAGCGCCCGCCTATGCGCGTGAAGGCTGTCGGCTACGGCTTCGGACAGAAGGAGTTCCCCTGGGCGAACGGGCTGCGGATCTGGCTCGGCGAGGCCGCGGGTGCCGCCACCGCGGTCCGTGACCAGGTTGCCCTGCTGGTTTCCAATATCGACGACGCCACCGGAGAGGTTCTGGGGTATGCGATGGAGCGGTTGTTCGACGAGGGGGCCCTGGACGTCTGGTTCGAGCCGCTCCATATGAAGAAGAATCGACCGGGGATCAAACTGTCGGTCCTCTGCTCTCCTGAGGACGCCGATCGCTTGGCGGCCGTCATCCTGCGAGAGACGCCGACCCTGGGGCTGCGCTGGACGCGATTGGAACGTATCGTGACGGAGCGTCAGGTGCGGGAGGTGGAGACCCGGTGGGGCACGGTTCGGGTGAAGGACAAGTGGCTGGCAGGAGAGCGGTTCGCCTCCTCGCCGGAATACGAGGACTGCGCCCGCATCGCTCGAGAGGAGGGTATCTCCCTCCGCGAGGTGATCGAGGCCGCCAGAGAAGCGGCCGACTAGAGAACGCTTTTCCTCTCCTGCTTCATTTCGACAGCTCCGTCACCTCGGGCAGGAGCCCCATCTCTCCCAGTCTGGCGACGAGCTGGAGCCAATCCTGCCGCCGAACGATGGCCGCGGTGGGGCCGACGCGCTCCTCGATCAGACGGATCAAGCGGGGAGAGGCGACTATCCGGTCCATCAGCTCTTCCTCAGACACCCGGAGCAGAACCTCGCGTTTCAGATGCACTTCCGTTCCCCGGACGTTCCACCGGCTCAAAGCCTCCTCCACCGGGCGGGGCAGAGGTGCTTCCGTGATCTCCTGAAGGAACTCGAGAACCCGGGGGATGGCGATCCCCTGCCGCTGCGCCCGCTCCAGGGACGTGGGCGTGAGGCGGTAGATGAAGGGGGCGCCCGTCTCCACCCACTGGGCCACGCGGGCAAGCTGGAATCGTTCATAGCGGCGGGGTGCCGGCATCGAGATCTCAAATCCCGGCCGCAAGCGCGCCCGCGGCGGTGGGGACGGCGCGGGCGGATCTGCTAGCTTGAGGAAGGCTGCCCCCTCCGGGCTGAGGCGAAAGGCGTGCGGCGGCTCTTCGCTTCCTGCCTTCCCCAACTCGACGAGCCCCAGCCAGGCCAGGGGGCGGGTGAGCAAGTAGCGGATCAGCCGTCCCTCGACGGCGTCCCAGCTTTCGAAGCCCGAGACGTAAAGGCCACTCTCACGATCCCGGATGTACCAGCTTTCATAGTCACCGGCGGGACGCTGGAAATCGGGATCGACCTGCTTGATTGCGGCGATGAAATCGTTCAATCCATACCAGGTCTCTGGTGCACACGCGCGCAAGTGGCGGAGGACGGCCTTTCGCGCCAGCACGGGCTCGTTCCGCCAGGCGCCTGTCTCCTCGGGCTGCAGGCCCGGCACGTGGAAGAGATCGTTCCAGGTCGAATCGTCGCGCCAGGTCTCTGCCATGGCACGCCGCTCCTGGAAGGTATCCTCCTGCAGCCAGGCGGTGACGGTCTCGGGCACCAGACGGAGATGGTTCTTCTCGCCGGCGGTCACCCAGCCGCCGCGCGAGATCAGATGGCTGAGGAACTCAAATCTGGCCTGGCCTGGCGCGTGGAGTCTGGTCAGCAGACGCTGTCCCTGTCTCTCCTTCCAGCTGCCGTCTGGCCGCAGCCGGGGGCGCTCGTTCTGGATGTAGGCCAGCATCGTGCAGGCGTCGTCGAGCAGCTGATCTCCCAGCGCGACAACCTCGGCGGGGGGAGCGGCAGGTTCCAGCGTGATCTTCGGCCGGGCCCCGTCCGGCGCCGAGAGGTGTTTGGCGAGTTCTGGGGGGACGAAGACCGCGTCGTAGGCTCCGTCAGGTCCTTGCTTGAAACGCTCAAAGATGAAGCCGTGATACCAGAGACCCTCGGCCGCGGAGACCGGATTCTCCCAGGGTTTCTCTCGCTCCATGCGGCCCGGGCCCATGCTTCGAATCTCGCCCCACTCCCGAACGAAGACCTTACGCGGCATATCACCGTCCGATCCGAGCAGGGCGCGCAGGGCCTGCCGCTCTTTGGCATCCAGCTTCGCCTCAGCGACCGCGACGGCCGCGGCGTCAGCCATCGCGTCCGTCAACTCCAGCGCCGCCCCCCGCTGACGGGTCTCCGTCAACGGTATCTCCCAGAAGCGAGCGATGGCGCGAAGGCGCACCAGAGACGTATTCAGCAGGCTTTGCCGTAGATCGGGCATCGTTCTGCTATTATACAATGAGGCCGGAAGAACGAACAGACTTGGCTGGGACAGTTGCAGATTCCGATAAGGGGGCTATAATTCGTGCAAGCTGTCTGTGACCGTTGATGATGAGGAGTGACTGATGAGTGACGATCGACGACCGATACAGAAGCCGCACGATGACACAGGTGCTATGCGCGCGTGGCTTGAGGACGTTGTGCGCCAGCTGCGCCTGGCTTGGCGGCTGTTCTTTGATGAAAGGGTGCCTCTGTGGACGAAGATTGTGCCTCCGGCGGCCTTGGCCTATGTCCTTTCTCCGATAGACATCCTGGCGGACTTTCCTCCGATGGGGATCAACCAGCTGGACGACATAGCCATCGTCTTCTTGGGCGTCAAGATGTTCATCGAGCTGGCCCCGCCCGAGGTGGTGCGGGAGCATCTCGAGGACCTGGGTGCGAAGATCGAGGAGTGGCGCGTCGTGGAGGAGGAAGGCTCTGTGGTGGAGGGACGATACGAGATAAGCGAACGGGCCAGGGCTGAGGAAGATAGGACAGATATCAGAGAATAGTAGAAAGTGACGCCTTCACAGTTTATGTGTCACGCTCTTCCCGTGAGTTGCTCGCCCGAGCAATTCTGCTGTCCGCCTCGTCTCACCTCTCCTGGTGAGATCGTTCCGGTTGGATCTTCTGGTCGCACGACATCGACAGGGATCACAACGTCCTTGATCCCCTGACTTTCCATTCCCATACAGGAGGTCTTATGGCTGAAGGGTTCTTCGGCAAGACGCTCACGGTCGACCTGTCGCGAGGCACAACGGACGTCGAATCCCTGCCGCCGTCGATCTACCGGGAGTTCCTGGGCGGCTACGGCCTCGGCGTCAAGCTGCTGTACGACCGGATGCCCACCGGCGCCGACCCCCTCGGCGCCGAGAACATTCTCGGTTTCGTTCCCGGATTGCTCACCGGCACCGGTGCGCTTTTCGGAGGACGCTTCATGGTCGTCGGGAAGTCACCTCTGACCGGAGGGTGGGGCGACGCCAATTGCGGCGGCCACTTCGGGCCTGCCCTCCGCTCTGCTGGGCTCGATGGGGTATTCTTCACCGGCGTCTCCGAGAGGCCCGTCTACCTGGTGATTGACGGAGCTGACGTAGCCCTCGAAGACGCTGCCCATCTCTGGGGGCTGGAGACCGGCGAGACGGAGCAGCGTCTCCGCCAGGAGGTCGGCCGCAGGGCTCAGGTCGTCTCCATCGGTCCGGCCGGGGAGAACCGGTCGCTTATCGCTGCTATCATAACCGATGGAGGGCGGGCCGCTGCCCGCTCCGGTCTCGCTGCCGTGATGGGAGCCAAGCGGCTCAAGGCCGTCGTCGTGCGCGGTCGGGAGCGGGTTCCCCTCCACGACGACGACGCTCTGAAGGACTTTAACCGTCGCTACGGGCGGCTCTTCAAGAAGGAGACTTCTCCGGTATCTCGCCTCCTCTTCCGGCTGACCAAGACCTTCGCCCCAGTGCTGCGGCTGCTGCGTATGAAGCCGTCCGGCCCCGCCGATGCCATCATCTACCTCTACCGGACATACGGGACGAGCGGCGCTACCGCGTTCACGACCGAGGTGGGGGACGCGCCGGTATGGAACTGGCGCGGGGTGGCGGCTCGGGACTTCCCTCTCAGCCGCAGTCTTCGGATCAGCGACGATGCTGTCATCGAGCACAAGGTGCGGAGTTACCACTGTCGCTACTGCCCCGTGGGGTGCGGCGGCATCGTGGCGTTCGAGAGCGACGATGCCACCGTGGATGAGGCGCACAAGCCGGAGTACGAAACCTTGGCCGCCTTCGGGCCTCTGCTCCTCAACGACGACCTGGAAGCCATCGTCCGCGTCAACAGCCTCTGTGACCGGTTGGGCTTGGATACGATATCCGCCGGGGCCACGGTTGCTTTTGCGATAGAATGCGCCGAGCGCGGCCTCATCGACGGGGAGCTAGGCGGTGGTCTGACCCTCGCGTGGGGGAACGGGGAGGCGGTCATCGAACTGGTGCGGCGGATTGCGCACCGGGACGGCATCGGCGACCTTTTCGCGGATGGGGTGAAGGTTGCCGCCCAGCGAATCGGCGGTGGGGCCGAGTCCTTTGCCATGCACGCCGGCGGACAGGAGCTGCCCATGCACGATTCCCGGTACGAACCGGCGTTGGGGCTCGCCTACGTCGTCGATCCGACCCCGGCCCGCCACAACACGGCTAATGGGGGCCTCATCGACGTGCCAGCGGTGCGGGAGGTCTTCGAGTCCCAGGGCTTCTCCCCACCGGGCCGGTACGAGTACGAGAGGAAGGGTAGGGAGTTCGCCCTCCTCAATCGGTACCTTCAAGTGGTGAACTGCGCTGGATTGTGTATGTTCTCGCTCACCATGGGCCGCCCTCCCGTCCGTGAGTGGCTCAATGCGGCCACCGGTTGGGAACTGAGTCTCTCCGAACTGCTCCGCATCGGCCATCGGGTGCAGGTCCTTCGCCACGCCTTCAATCTACGGGAGGGTATCCGGCCCGAGGACGTCTCCTTGCCCGCCCGGGCGAGGGGGGAGCCTCCGCTGGCAGAGGGGCCTCTGCGAGGGGTCTCCCTGGACGTGGAGGCTATGAAGCAGGACTACTTCCGCGCGATGGGTTACGATGCCGATGGCGTGCCGACACGGGACCTGCTCGACGCCTTGGGTCTAAACCAAGTGCAGAACCTGGCGGAGGTGGCGTCGGAAAGCCGATCTTCGCAAAGTTCTTGAAAGTGATAGGGCTGTCTGCTTCGTCAGAGCGAGGCATTGGACGAGAGAGAAGAAAGGAGGGCCCATGGCCAAGGTACCAGGCATCGACGTATCTCGCTGGCAGAGAGAGGTCAACTGGAGTAGGGTAGCCGGTGCGGGATACCGCTTCGCGGTCATCCGCGCCACCATCGGCAACTACTACACGGATCCCAGGTTCTACGTCAACTGGCAGGGGGCCCGGGAGGCGGGCTTATTGGTTTCGGCGTATCACGTGGTGGCTCCAGAGAAGCCGGCTGATTCTCAGATGGAGCGTTTCTTCGACGTCCTCGAAGGTCGCTCTGGCGATCTACCTCTGGTGCTCGACGTCGAGCTGAGCCGTGAGGTCAGCCCCGAGGGCATCACGGCCTCGATTCAGGCGTGCGCGGCGGTGATAGAGGAAAGGGATGACCGCCTTCCCATCATCTATACGGCGCGCTGGTTTTGGGACCGCAACGTCTTGGAAGAACCGAACTGGGCCCAATACGACCTCTGGGTCGCCCATTACGGCGTGGAGGCGCCTTCGCTCCCCTGCGGGTGGGATGAATGGACCTTTTGGCAGCATTCAGATCACGGTCAGGTTCCCGGGATCGGACCGGCAACGGACCTGAACTGGTTCAACGGAAGCGAGGAGCAGCTGCTCAACTACGTCAAGGGCGAGTACGAACTCGGCGAGAGCCCGCTGGCCGGGCTGAAAGCTCGTGTCACCGTGGACGCCGTCAGCCTTCGGAGCGGGCCCGGGATGAACTACGGCGACGTGGGAGAACTGCGCGCGGGAGACCTGGTGAACGTGGTATCCTTGTCCGGGGACGACATCTGGATACAGGTTGAGCCTGGGAAGTGGGCTCCTTTCCGGTCCCAGGGTACACGGTATATGGAGCTGGAGTAGCCGGGCGCGAGCGCCGGTTGTTGATGTGAAAGCCTTCGCCTGCGATCACTACGCTCTGCCGCTGCCGCCGGGGCATCGTTTCCCCATAGAGAAGTACCGTCTCTTGCGGGAGGCCGTCGTCGCCAGCGGTTTGGTGGCGGGCGAGGATCTCCTCGTTCCTGAGCCTGCCACCGACGAGCAGATCCTCCGCGCGCACGAGCGGACCTACCTCGAGAACGTCAAGATGGGGCGGCTGACGGAGAAGGAGCTGCGGCGGATCGGCTTGCCCTGGTCGCCAGAGCTGGTCCGGCGAACACGGTGCTCCATCGGGGGAACGATCGCTGCCTGCCGAGCTGCTCTTCGGGACGGCGTGGCCGCAAACCTGGCCGGTGGAACCCATCACGCCTTTCGCGACCACGGACAGGGTTACTGCGTCTTCAACGACAGCGTGATAGCCGTCCGCGCCCTGCAGGTCGACAACCGCATCGAACGAGCCGTGATCCTCGACGGTGACGTTCATCAGGGGAATGGGACGGCGGCGATGGCGGCCGACGATCCCACCATCTTCACCTTCTCGGTGCACGGCGAGCGGAACTTCCCCCTGCGCAAGGAACGGAGCGATCTCGATATCGGCCTGGAGGATGGGACCGGAGACGTCGGCTATCTGGACGCCTGGGAGTCCGGCCTCCAGGAGGCGCTCCGGCGTTCTCGGGCCGATCTGGCTATCTTCCTCGCCGGCGCCGATCCTCACCACGGGGATCGCCTGGGACGTCTGGCGGTCAGCAAGGCGGGGCTGGCCGTGCGGGATGGGCTCGTTTTCGAGCTCTGCGGACAGGCGGGTCTCCCCGTTGCAGCGGTCATGGCCGGAGGCTATGGACGGCGGGTGGAGGACACCGTTCAGATTCACCTTCAGACCGTCCAGGCTGCGGTCGCGGCGGCAGCGCGCTTCTCAGGGAGGCCGGTCGAGGGGCGGGGCGGTCGTCGCATCGGCTGACCAGGCTGCATATGTGATGACAGAGCCCGCCTTGATGGGCGGGCTCTGTGCCTTCATCAGCGGCTCCGGGGGCGCTTAGACAGCCGCGCCCTTGAGATACTGCCGGCTCCCAGACGAGCCCCTACGGGAACCTCTCGTGGCCGCCCAATGGTTTTACCTCCTCAACAGACGAGTGGCCCCTCAATGCTCGACATTTCCTTGACAAGTATTATACTATATGCTATAATAATGCTGTAAAGGGAATGGCTGGTCATGATAGAGGGGGGTTAAGATGGACGTGAACAAGAAGCTCCAATGCATCAACATGATGGAGTACGTGGGGGACTGGAACGAGTGGCGCAAGAACCTGCGCAGAGCCGTCAGCGTGGGCAAGAAGGCCGGAATGTCTGACGACGAAATCGAGGGTCTGGCGACCCAGATCGGCGACTTCCTGGCGGAGAAGGTCTGTCCCGCAACGCCGGAGGAGGAGCTGCTCAAGGAGATGTGGGGTGTGGCCTCACCTGACGAGCGGAGGATGCTTGCTGGTTTGATGGTCAAGATGTCTGAATAGCGGGCTAAGACCGATCTGGTCGCATACAGCGCGGCTCGGGCGGCTTTCCGCCAGAAGCCGCGCTTTTTTGGTTAAGCCATAGGAGGGAGGGTTCTGATGAAGACGGCAATGGTCTGGGGGGCCAGCGGGGGCATAGGCACTGCGCTGGTGAAGCACCTGGTTGACGCGGGCTGGAAGGTCCTGAGTGCGGCGCGAGAGCCGCAGTCCGTCACGTATCTCACGTCAGAGGTGGTCGAGGCCGACGTTGAGGACCCGGAAAGCGTCCAGCAAGCCGTCCACCGGGCTGCCGATCTGGTTGACAGGGTCGACCTATGGATCTACGCTGTGGGAGACATCGCGTCTATCAAGATCGAGGAGATGGCCATCGAGGATTGGCAGCGTCTCATCACGGTCAACCTCAGCGGGGCCTATCTGGCAGCGCATCACAGCCTGCAGCTTCTAGCTCCTGACGCGCATATGATCTTCTTGGGCGCCGTTAGCGAGCGGCTTCGTCTGCCAGGCCTCGCAGCCTATGCTGCGGCGAAGGCAGGACTGGAAGCGTTTGCAGATGTCCTGCGCAAGGAGCAGCGGCGGCGGCGCGTCACGGTGGTACGACCCAAAGCCGTTGATACCGAACTCTGGGAGCGGGTGCCGTTTAAACAGCCTCCCGGGGCGATGAAGCCTGGGGACCTGGCAGAGCGCATTCTCCAAGCCTATGAAGAGGAGCACAGCGGGGTGCTGAACCTCTAAGCTATCTGCACTGAGAGACGTGCGTCCCATCATCCGCTCACAGTCTCGCCCCGGGGCTTTGAGGGGGTGATGCTGTGTCGCTCGTACAGCATGGTTGATCCTGATCTACCTCGCACTCCCGGGAAATCACGAGGTTTGACGCCCGGTGCCTTTACTGCTACAATCGATTCGTGTGGCATCACAAAGGCTGTTTTGCGAGCATGGGCGTTAGGCCGGGTGGCGGCGGCGAGAACCCCAGGCGCGCCCGTCAGGTAGATAACGGATCGAGCATCTCCACTGCGGCGGCTCAGCCCGTCCGACACCTCGTTCTCATCCTCGGCGACCAGCTCGACGCCCGTTCGGCTGCCTTCGACGGATTCGACCGCCAGGCGGATGTAGTCTGCATGGCTGAGGTGGCCGAGGAGGCCGAGCACGTCTGGGCGACGAAGCCGCATATCGCCCTGTTCCTGAGCTGTATGCGCCATTTCTGCGCTGCCCTGCGGGACGATGGCTACCACGTCGACTACCGCAGAATGGACGATCCTGAGAACCGGGGCAGCCTCGCCGCTGAACTCCACCGTGCGGCGGAGGCTTGGCAGCCCGAGGGGATTGTCCTGGTGCAGCCGGGTGAATGGCGCGTCCAGGAACAGCTCATTCAGGCTGCCGAGGAGATCGGCGTGCCGCTGGAGATTCGTCCAGATCACCACTTTCTTTGCTCCACGGAGGCTTTCGAGGCCTACGCCGAGGGACGTCAGCGGCTCCTGATGGAGCACTTCTACCACGAGATGAGGCGTCGCACCGGCGTCCTGATGGAGAACGACGAGCCAGTCGGTGAGAAGTGGAATTACGACGAGCAGAATCGAGAAGCGTTCGGTAAGGAGGGTCCGGGAAGTGTGCCGGCCCCGGTCGGGTTCGAGCCCGATCAAACCACCCGCGAGGTGCTCGATCTGGTGGAGCGATGCTTCCCGAAGCATCCAGGTAGCCTGGAGCATTTCGACTGGCCGGTCACGCTTGAGCAGGCGAGGGAGGCCCTGACCAACTTCGTGGAACACCGCCTGCCGGATTTCGGGACATACCAGGACGCGATGTGGACCGACGAGCCGTATCTCTACCACTCACGCCTCTCCTCCGCTCTCAATCTCAAACTGCTCGATCCCGAGACGGTGTTGGAGGCGGCCGAACGCGCCTATCGCGAGGGCCGGGCGCCCCTCAACGCCGTCGAAGGCTTCATCCGGCAGATTCTGGGCTGGCGTGAGTACGTGCGCGGCATCTACTGGCGCCATATGCCGAACTACGCCGAACGAAACGCCCTCAATGCTGACGCGCCGCTCCCGGGGTTCTACTGGACCGGGGACACCGAGATGGCCTGCATGCGCCAGTGCATCGAGCAGACGCTGACGTACGGCTACGCGCACCACATTCAGCGGTTGATGGTCACCGGGTTGTTCGCCCTCCTGCTGGGGGTCGAGCCGCGGCAGATCCACGAGTGGTACCTGGCGGTCTACGTCGATGCGGTCGAGTGGGTGGAAATGCCGAACACCCTGGGGATGTCCCAGTTCGCCGATGGAGGTCTGATGGCCTCCAAGCCCTACTGCGCCAGCGGTAACTATATCCAACGGATGAGCAACTACTGCGGGGGGTGCCGCTACAGCCCATCGCAGCGAGTCGGCGCAGACGGTTGTCCCTTCACAACGCTCTACTGGGATTTCCTGATGCGGCACGAGGAGCGGCTGGGCGAGAACCCGCGCATGGGGCTGCAGCTCCACAACCTGACCAGGATAGACGAGCAGGAGCGACAGGCTATCCGCAGGCAGGCAGACCAAGTGAGTCAACGGGTCACGGCGGACTAGGGGGAGGGCATGATCCACGACGAGCGCATCCAGTTCTTGAACGACGCAGACACCTGCACTGGCGGCCGGTACGTGCTCCATTGGATGCAGCACAGCCAGCGGGCCCGCGTCAACCACGCGTTGACGTTCGCCGTTCGCAAGGCCAACGAACTCCGCCTGCCCGTGCTGTCGGTATTCGGCATCACCCAGCGCTTCCCCGAGGCCAACACCCGGTCGTACGCCTTCATGCTGGAGGGACTGCGGGAGACGCAGCAGGCGCTGCGGGATCGAGGTGTGAAGCTGGTGGTGCGCCTCCAGCCGCCGGTGGAGGCCGTGGTCGACCTGGCGTCCGAGGCAGCGTTGGTGGTGGTCGATCGCGGCTATCTGCGCGTCGAGCGGCGGTGGCGGGAGCGCGCGGCGGACCGGTTGGGCTGCCCTCTGGTTCAGGTGGAGAGCGACGTCGTCGTGCCGGTGGAGACGGCCTCCGAGAAGGAGGAGTACGCGGCCTACACCATCCGGCCCAAGATTCACGAGCACCTGGACCGGTTCCTGGTCCCCCTGGAGGAGACGGAGCTGGAGCGAGACTCACTCGATCTTGGGGCCGACGGCGTTGAGCTCGCTGATATCGAGGCTCTGCTGGAGCGGATGCGCATCAACCGCAGCGCCGAGAGGGTCGATACCTTTCACGGCGGTCGCTCTCAGGCCGACGCACTGTTGGACGATTTCATAACCCATAAGCTCGGCGGTTACGGCGAGGGCCGCAACGAACCCAGCCAGGACTATCTCTCGCACATGAGCCCCTATCTCCATTTCGGCCAGATATCGCCCCTGGAGATCGCCCTTCGCGTGCGAGAGGCTGACGACGTGGGGCAGGAGAACCAGGACGCCTATCTGGAGGAGCTGGTCGTCCGCCGCGAGCTGAGTATGAACTTCTGTACGTACAATGCGGACTACGATTCCCTGGCTTGCCTGCCGGACTGGGCCAGGGAGACGCTGGACGTTCACGCCGATGATCGGCGGGAGCATGTGTATGACAAAGCCGCGTTCGAATCGGGGCGGACGCACGACCCGTACTGGAACGCCGCGCAGCGGGAGATGGTACTCACCGGCAAGATGCACGGCTATATGCGCATGTACTGGGGGAAGAAGATCCTGGAGTGGACGGCCTCTCCCGAGGAGGGCTTCCGGATCGCGCTGGAGCTGAACCACCGGTACGAGCTCGATGGACGCGATCCCAACGGTTTCACCGGGGTCGCCTGGTGTTTCGGCAAGCACGACCGGGCCTGGGCTGAGCGCGAGATCTACGGCAAAGTGCGCTACATGAGCGCCGGCGGGCTGGAGCGGAAGGTCGATATCGACGCCTACGTGCAGCAGGTGCAGGACTTAACGGCAGATGTGAAAGGTGAAGCATGAACGATCCGGAAATGACTCGAAGTGAGCGGCGTGCCGCTTCAGCTCTGCGGGAGTTGTTTGCGACGCAGCGTCTGGCCGTCCTGGCGACCCAGGAAGAGGATGGGCATCCCTACGCTAACCTGATGGCCTTTGCAGTCAGCGATGATCTGAAGACGATCCTACTGGTGACCGGTCGATCTACGCGTAAGTATGCTAATCTGCGCCAGAATCCGCACGTGGCGCTCCTCATCGACAACCGGTCGCATCAGCCGTCGGACATCCACGAGGCGATGGCTGTCACCGTCCTGGGCGAGGCTGAGGAGGTGTCGGAGGCGGAACGCGACCGTCTGCTGCAGACCTACCTCGTTAAGCACCCCCATCTGGAGGAGTTCGCCTCGTCTCCCTCTTCTGCTCTCTTTCGAGTGGACGTAGACCGCTACTACCTGGTGCGTCGCTTTCAGCACGTGATGGAACTCCACGTACGGCGATGAGCTTGGCACTCTCCCTTCCAGAGATCCGTCCCCCCCATCAAACCAGCGTGGGCGGCAAGTGCTTCAACCTGGCCGAGATGGAGCAGCATGGGGTTCCGGTCCCCGGCACCATCTGCGTCCCGGCTCGCGCTTATCGAGACTACGTGGCTGCCACGGGGATCCGGGAACGGATCATGCTGGAGCTGGGACGAAAGGATTTCGACGATATGCGTTGGGAGGAGCTCTGGGATGCCTCACTGCGCATTCGCAATATCTTCCTCAGAACACCCATGCCGGGTGATCTTCGCACGGGGCTGGCTGATGCTCTGAGCAACCGTTTCCGGGGCGAGGCTGTGGCCGTTCGCTCATCGGCTCCCGGCGAGGACTCAGATGCGGTCTCATTCGCGGGTCTGCACGAATCCTTCATCAACGTGTCGGGGATCGAACGCATCCTGGAACACATCCGCCTGGTTTGGGCGTCGCTCTGGTCGGACGCGGCTTTGCTCTATCGGCGAGACCTGGGTCTGGACGTGGCAGACAGCGCCATGGCCGTCGTGATCCAGGAGCTGGTGAGAGGAGATCGCTCTGGCGTGGTTTTCAGCCGGAGTCCGAACGACGACTCCCAGACCGTGATCGAGGCGGTGTACGGGCTCAATCAGGGCCTCGTGGACGGCACAGTCGAGCCAGATCGCTGGGTCCTCGATCGGGCCACCGGGGAGATGCTGTCCCACGTCACCCCCTCTCGCGACCAGAGGCTCGTGGCAGAGACCGAGGGCGTGCGTCTGGAGCCGCTGCCAGAAGGGCTGTCCTCTAGAGCTCCTCTGACGGCTGAGGAGGTTGCCACGGTCTTCGACCGCGCCCACCAGTTGGAGGATCTCTTCGGCCGGCCGCAGGACGTCGAATGGACGTGGGGTGAACGAGGCTTAGTCGTCCTCCAGTCTCGCCCGATCACCGCGCTGGCGGAGGCCGATGGCGAGCGGCGGTGGTACTTGAGTCTGCGCAGGAGTTTCGAGAACCTGAAAGTGTTGCGCAGTAGGATCGAGGATGACTTGATTCCCCGGATGATCGAGGAGGCAGGCGATCTGGCGCGCCAGGACGTGGAGCACCTGTCGGATGAAGGCCTGGCCGCGGAGATCGATCGCCGGGCCGCGATCTACGAGGGGTGGGTCGACGTATACTGGGATCAGTTTATCCCCTTCGCTCACGGCATACGGTTGTTTGGTCAGGTCTATAACGACGCCCTCCATCCTGACGATCCCTACGCCTTTATGGATCTGTTGACGGGGACCGAGATGGCCAGCCTGGCTAGAAATCGTGCTCTGGAACAGATGGCAGCGGAGATCCGGGACGACGCCCGGTTGGAAGCCGCACTCCGCGAGAGGCTGGCGCACGGTCGGGATACGGAGATCGATGCCGCATTCCAGGAGCGGATGGACGACTTCGTCGACCGCTACGGTGATCTCACGTGCGCTGTGACCGGGGGCGCCCGATGTGGTGAGGCTTCTGGTGCGCTGATCAAGATTCTCTTGGAGATGGCGAGCCACCAGTCGGCCGGCGAACGCCGTTCGAGGCACAGCGAGAAGGAACGGTCTCAATCCGTGACGCGAGAGGAGTACCTCGATCAGTTTGAGGGGGAGGAGCGGGCGCGGGCGGCTGAGCTGCTCGATCTTGCCCGAACGAGCTACCAGCTGCGGGATGATGATAATATCCATCTGGGCCGCATCGAGGCTGAAGTACTGGTCGCCGTTCAGGAGGGACAACGGCGTCTCGAGAGGCGGGGCCTGGAGGAGGCTGAACGGCTCGGCGCCGCCGAGGTAGCTCGGGCGCTTCGAGATCCGGACTTCGTGCCCTCGGTATCAGCGGTGGAAGAGACAGAGGACGATTTTCTGATCAGAGCGCGCCAACTCATCGGCCAGCCGGCCGGCCCCGGGGTTACTCAGGGGCGGGCTCGGGTTATCGCCTCCCAGGCCGATCTGGCGTCGTTCGAGCACGGCGATATCCTGGTCTGTGATGCAGTGGATCCCAATATGACCTTTGTCGTACCATTGGCGTCCGCCGTCGTGGAACGTCGGGGCGGCATGCTGATTCATGGGGCGATTATCGCCAGGGAGTACGGGTTGCCTTGTGTCACGGGTGTTCCCGACGCTACATCGTTGATCCGTACCGGAGACGCCCTTACGGTCGACGGGTACCTGGGGATTGTCACGCTCACGACGAGAAGAGGGGATCCGGTGGATGATGGTTGAACTCGGCGCGCGACGAGCATCTGCCGCTGGTAGGGTGGAGACGGGCGGGAGGTAATATGGGTATCTCACAGGCTTGGGCCGACACTTGGACGAAACTTCAAGAGATGATCACGGCGTTTTTCACAGCCCTGCCGCAGTTGATTCTGTCGATCATTGTATTCGGGCTCTTCTATTTTGTCTCTCACTGGGTCAAGTCGGCCGTCAGGAGGGTGGCGCGAGCAGCCGACCTCCACCCAGGGGCGGAGATGGTTCTGGGACGACTGGCCCGCTGGACGGTCATCGCCATAGGTCTGCTCATCTCGCTGACCATCGCCCTGGAGAGTTTTGAACCGGGCGAGCTGATTCAGCTGCTCGGTATCAGCAGTGTCGCCATTGGCTTCGCGTTCAACGATATCCTGCAGAACTTCCTGGCCGGGATACTGCTCCTGCTCATGGAGCCTTTCGAGATCGGCGATCAGATCGTGGTCAACGACTTCGAAGGCACGGTTGAGAACATTGAGACGCGGGCCACCATGATCAAGACCTACGACGGGCGCCGGGTGGTCATTCCGAATGGTCAGCTTTTCACGGAGGCCGTCACCGTCAACACGGCCTTCACGGTCCGTCGCAGCGAGTACCAGGTGGGCATCGGCTACAGCGACGACGTAACCAGAGCTATTGGACTGATGCTCGAAGCTATGGGGGAAGTGAGGGGCGTCTTGAAGCAGCCAGCACCGGACGTGTTGGTGGCTGAACTCGGCGACTTCAGCGTCAACCTTCGAGCCCGCTGGTGGACCGATTCGGTGCGGTCGAATGTTCTGAAAGTCCAGAGCGACGTTATTGCCGCGATAAAGGAAAGACTCATCGCCCACGGCATTGATCTCCCCTTTCCCACACACCAGGTGCTGTTCCACGATCAGACGGAGGCGACGGATGGGGATCGCGCCCGCCAACGAGAGGGATGGCCGGCCGGCAAGGGCCCGATTCCCGAGCCTCGCGGCAGCATCTCGGTCGACCTTGTGACAGAGGCATCAGTGCGCGGAGAGGCGACGCAGAGCGAACCCTCCGGGTCTGCAACAGAGAGAGGTGGAACGTGAACGACGAGAGAGCACGAGGACATACATGGCTGACGGTCGGGATAGTCTCTTCGATCGGTATCGGGGTGCTGGTGGGCTTGTTCGTGCTGCTCCAGGCCCTGGCCTATGCAGGCAGCGCCGCTGAGCCAACCTTTGCGAATGCGTGGAGATACCATCAGCTGGGGCAGGCGCGCCGAGAGTCCCGGGTCGCCGGGGCGACCTCGCCGCAGCCGGGCTCCCGGGGCTTGCAGGCGGTCTTCAGCGAGACCTTCGACGCCGGCATAGGCTCGGGCTGGACCGTGACCGACGCCGGCGCTGCCGGTGGGGCGACGTACGGCTGGGGGACAAGCACGTTCACGTCCGCCGGCGGAGGCCGCAGTGCGTGGTGCGCTGGTGGAGGCGCCGAGAGCGGTGATCTCTACACCGACAGCATGGACGCCTGGCTCATCTCCGAACCTATCGAGCTGGGCGCTCTAGGTGCGGACCTATGGGGTGCCGAGGTCGAGTTCGCCTGGTGGCTCGATACGGCGGGTATGACGGCTTTGGGCGCGCAGTCCATCCAGCGGGTCAGCTCTCCGCCTTCCTCAGGCGACTGGTTTGGATGGGGGGTGCTGACGGATGCACATGACCTGGACAGCGGGCAGTTGACGTACGTCTCCGGCGCCACCTCCCGGTGGACGGATGGTTGGCTGTCACTGGATCATCTCCTGCCGGAGACGGAGGGCGAGACGACCACCGTGCGGATCGCGTTCCACTTCGTCAGCGATGATGACGGTGCCGTGGGTCACGGCGCCTTCGTCGACGACGTGATGCTCCGGGTGAACCAAGGGTATCAGATGGCCATTCCGCTGGCGCTGCGTCAGCCTACGCCCACACCGACCCCTACACCGACACCCACCCCCACACCCACGCCGACGGCGGAATCGATCCTGGAGAATGGCAGCTTCGAACAAGGCTGGTATGATATTATCATCGGACAAGTGCCGAACAGTTTTGAGTGGCAGTGGGTGGAGGGGGAGGTGCTGCCCGGAGGGGACGATCCAGCGCTCGCCCCGGAGTCGCGTGTCCTGCCGGAGGAGCAGCTCCCGGACGACGAGCGCGATCTTTTTATTCTGGACGGAGCGTACTGCGTCAAGGTCTTCAAGACCTACGCACCGATCTACATCGCTCTCTCTCAAGATCTCAGCGACCTGGAGGTGGGGCAAACGTACCGCTTGACAGCGCCTGTCTACGTCGACGTCTTCGACTGGGAGGGCGGGAAGGTGCCCCCGGATGACCCCTCTGCTGCTCGCGTGCGGCTAGGCGCAGCTCCCACGGGGGTCACGTGGCGTGATGAAGACGCTATCACCTACGGTCAGTGGTGGGATGGCAATGACTTCGAGGGCGACTTCTATTTGTCCTACAACGATTACGTCTTCGACTTCACCGCGACCCAGTCGGAGATGACGGTCTTCATTGAGGTTATGGCCAAGTGGGGGCTGGAGAACAACGGGTTCTTCATGGACGATCTAAAGCTTGTTCCACTCTCCCAAGTTCAACGTCAAGTGGAGCGACGTAGATGATGGGCGGACGATGTTACCCTGCTGCCGAAACCGCGGCCGGGAAGGAAGGAGAGAGGCGATGACGAAGGATGCCGCTCGTTCAAGACTCTGGTTGGCCCTCACGATGGGGGGCGGTCTATTGGTCCTGATGCTCGTGCTGCTCCAGGCGGTCGTCGGGGCAGAAGCTGCTGTCCTGCCTGCCGAGACGACAGCTTTGCAGGATGACGTTCAGTCGGGAACGTCCGAGGGATGGCAGACGATTCTCAATGAGTCCTTCGAGAGCGGAATGGGGCCCGGCTGGACGGTGACCGACACCAGCGCCGCCGACGGCGGCGAATACACCTGGGGTGCTGACGCCGTCGAACCCGGCAGCCCGATGACGGCGGCCTGGTCCGTGGGCGGCGGCGCCCAGGGCGCGAATCTGACCGCCGGCGTCGATTCCTATCCCGACCACGTCGACTCGTGGATGATCTACGGCCCCGTCGACCTGACGGGTGCGTGGGATGGGTACGTCCGGTTCAGTTGGTGGATGGGGAGAGATGGGAGCAGCCCCACGGCCGATTTGAGCCGGGCGGCGGCGATTCAGGGCCTTGAGAGGGTGGATGCCAGACCGAGTCGGGGTGATTGGCTGGGGTGGTGCGTCTTGACCGATCCGAACGAGCTGGCCACCGCCGACTGCTCCTACGTTTCGGGAGGGTTTGATGCCTGGATGCGTGGAGCCATCCCTCTGGAGGACTACGCATCGGCAAACCAGGCTACTGCCCAACCGGTGTGGTTCGCCTTCCGCTTCCTGAGCGACGGAGACGGTCGCGCTGGGCCGGGGGCTTTTATCGACGATGTCGAGCTGCGCGTGAACCGCGGGTATCGATCGTTCATGCCCTTGGTAGGGACGGAGGTCTCCACCCCGACGTATGAGCCGCCAGATCTGGTGACCAATGGCGGGTTCGAGGAAGCTGGTGACGCTTTCCACCGCGTGCGGGTTCTCCCCACCGGCGGCGACCCCCAGGAAGTGAACGATACCTCCATCGCCACCCCGCCGGGCTGGTTGACGTGGTACTACGATGAAGGAGGGGCGTGGCACAAGCCCCAGGTGGAGAGCCTGGCGACCGCGTCGGAAGCGGTCCAGGCACGTCGAGTTCTCCATGGGGACAACGCCACCTTACTCTACACGTCGTACCGGAAGCATCACGCCGGATTCCTGCAGCAGGTGGAGGTGAGGCCCGGCACTCAGGTGCGGCTGGAAGGGTGGGCTCACGCCTGGTCGAACAACGGAGGCGGCCCTGCTGGTCAGGAGGAGGACCCAGGATGGAGCGAAGGAGCGGGGTTTGATTGCTTCTATGCTGAGGACGGGGACGAAACCCTCACTTCGGACCAGGAAAACGTCACCTTCTTCGTGGGAATCGATCCGACCGGGGGTGTTGATCCCGGTGCCGAGACGGTCCAGTGGAGCACGGGGGCTCACATCTACAACTGCTATCAACAGGTTCCCACCGTGACGGTCGAGGCTCAGTCCCAGAGAGTGACGCTCTTCCTCCGCTCCCACAACCGGTGGGCCTTCAAGCACAATCACGCCTACTGGGATGACGTGAAGCTGGTCGAGGTCGACGGTGACGGGAAGCAGTCTGCCTGGAAGTATCCCGTGGTGGCCCAGGGGAGCAAGATAGGGATTCACAGTATATGGAACCCGGGCCCGGACATATTGGGAGGGTCTGGCGGCCCCGACGTCTCCTACCCGGTGGTCAAGGCTGTTGACGACCTGGGCTGGCTGGCAGACGTCAAGGAGCGGCACCCGGAGACGCTGATTATTGCCCGGGTGACCTCAAGGCTGGAGGGATGTCACAACGTGGAGGACCCGGCCACCGATCTGAATGAGATGGCGAATGGGTTGATGTCCTACATCTTGAACGCCATCAGCGAGGATCCCAGCCTGCGGGGCGTGGTGGACTACTGGGAGGTCGCCAACGAGCCGGATCCTCCTGGTGTGGAAGGAGACGAAGGTGCAGGCTACCGTCGACTGGCCGAGCTGATGATCGTGGCTATGGAGAAAGCCGAAGTATACGACCTCAATCTGGCTCTCTTCAGCCCTAACGCCGGAACGCCCGAATGGGTGGAGATGGAGGCTATGGTCGAGACGGGCGTCTTTGCCCACGCGAAGGCCGGTGGGCATATCCTGACGATTCACGAAGGCACTTTCGCCACGCACGATCCCAAGCATGGATGGGGATCCTCCATCGGCGGGGACCATCCCGTCGTCGAAGGAGCGGGATCCCTGAACTTCCGCTATCGGTACCTGTACCACCTGCTTGAGCAGCGCGACGAGGTCATCCCCCTCGTTGTGTCCGAATGGTACTGCGGGGATGAGGATTCAGCGACCGTAGAGACGCTCATCAATGCGCTGAAGTGGTACGACAGCGAGGCGAGCAAGGACTACTACTTCTGGGCTGCCCTTCCGTTTACCCTCGGTCCCACGTCCCAGTGGGAACACACGAATTACCGTCGGGTGTACGAAGGAGGGCTCATCGACTACATCATCGGGATCGAGGACCGGGAGAACGCCCCTCTGCCCGCGCATCTGGGGAGATGAGGTCGCCCGTCGGTCCGCGCAGTAAGTAGGGAGGAGAGACCTTGAGCCTTCTTCAGGCTGTCGTTCTCGGCGTTCTGCAGGGCGCCACGGAGTTCCTGCCCGTGAGTAGCTCCGGGCACCTGGTGCTCGTCCCCTGGCTGCTTCGCTGGCAGTCGCCCGGGCTCGCCTTCGGTGCTGTCGTTCACTGGGGCACCGCCCTGGCCGTGATCATCTACTTCTGGAGAGAATGGATCGCCATCATCCGGACGGCCGTTCTCTCCCTACTGGGGCTGGGGCGGCCGTCGCCCCGCTCGCTGGAGAACGACGAGGAAGAATCGCGCGCTGCGATCCCGGCATCGCTGGCCTGGCTCATTCTGTTGGGCACCGTGCCCGGTGTTCTGGCCGGCTACTTCCTCGACGATTTCTTCGAGGCCATGTTCGCCCGGCCTGCCGCTGCGGCGGGCTTCTTGCTGGTCACGGCACTGCTGTTGACCGCCTCCGAGCGCCTCGGCGGGGGGGAGCGCGGTCTCGTTGACCTGGCGTGGCTGGACGCTCTGATCGTGGGGGTCGGGCAGGCGCTGGCCATCTTTCCCGGTATCTCTCGCTCTGGTTCCACCATCGCGGCCGGTCTCGTACAAGGCATGAAGCGGGAGCCCGCGGCGCACTTCAGCTTCCTCCTGGCGACGCCTATCATCATCGGTGCCGGTTTGCTCCAGGTGGTCGAGCTGGCCCAGGCAGGGCATCTTGTTGCAGAGGCGCCGGTTCTGATTACCGGTTTCGTCGCCGCGGCTCTCGTCGGCTTCGGCTGCATTCACTTCCTGCTTCGCTATCTCCAGCGTCATCGGCTCTATCCCTTTGCTCTCTACTGCTCCCTCTTCGGAATCCTCTCCCTCCTGGTGTGGGCGGTTCGGTAGAGGGCCCTGTCACGTCATTAGAATCGGTATGGAGGTTCGGTATGACATCATCTGAGGTCCCTGGGCCCGCCTACCGGGTGCGCACCCGCCGGCTCGTTCTCCGCTGCTGGGAGCCTGCCGACGCGCCGCTTCTCAAGGCCGCCATCGACGCAAGCCTGGAGCATCTTCGTCCGTGGATGCCTTGGGCCCACGATGAGCCCGAGGAGCTCCAGGCGAAGATCGAACGGACGCGTCGCTGGCGCGGCACGTTTGATCTGGGGCAGGACTTCGTCTACGGCGTCTTCAGTCCCGATGGAGAGCAGGTGCTGGGAAGCACCGGTCTCCATACCAGGGTTGGCGAGAAGGCTCGAGAGATCGGCTACTGGATCCACGCCGACCACATCAACCAGGGACTGGCGACGGAGGTGGCCGGGGCATTGACCAAGGTCGCCTTCGAGGTCGACGGCGTGCAGCGTGTCGAGATCCACTGTGACCCGAGGAACGTCGCCAGCGCGGCGGTGCCTCGGAAGCTGGGGTACATGCACGAGGCGACTCTCCGCCAACGCACCCCTGGACCTGAGGGGCAGTGGCGGGACGCCATGATCTGGACCCTACTGGCCGACGAGTACGAGACGAGCATGGCCTACCGGGCCGAGATCAAGGCCTACGATGCAGCCGGGCGCAGGATCCTCTAGCTGGGGAGCCCCGGGTGTGTCCTATGCGCGCTCCGACACGGAGATGATTGTCCCGGTCGCGGACTCGGGGTATAATCTCTCCGTACCGTTTGGCACCATGTCCCGCTAGCAGCACCGATTAGCGAATGCAGCTTCCCCACTTCAAGCTAGAGAGATATTTCGCCCGCTACGAGTTCGAGGTAGAGCACCTGCTCTGCTGCTCCGACTGTGAGTCCCTGACGGTCGCGGACCTGCTGGCCCTCGAACCCGGCGCCGAGGAGAGGTTTCAACGGCACTGGCTCGGCTATACGGAATCGCAGGGCAGTCCCACGCTTCGAGAGGCGATCACTCGTCTCTACCACACGGTCTCGCCGGACCAGGTGCTGGTGCACAGCGGCGCGGAGGAGGCGATCTTCCTCTTCATGCACGCTGTACTCCAGCCGGACGATCACGTCATCGTGCACTGGCCCTGCTACCAATCGCTGGCAGCGGTGGCCGCCAGCATCGGGTGTCGGGTCACGCGCTGGCGGGCCCGGGAGGATGGCGGTTGGAGGCTGGATCTGAATGAGTTGCAGGACCTGATCCGCCCGACCACCAGAGTGATCGTCGTCAACCTGCCGCACAATCCAACGGGCTACCTGATGGAAAAGGAGTCGTTTGCCGACCTCGTAGAGATGGCGCGTTCGCAGGACATCATCCTCTTCTCCGACGAAGTCTACCGCGGCTCCGAGTATGCCGCCGACGACCGGCTGCCCGCTGCTTGTGACCTTGACGAGCGGGCGGTATCCCTCGGCGTGATGTCGAAAACCTACGGCCTGGCCGGGCTGCGCATCGGCTGGATCGCTACCCGCAACGCCGCCGTCTATCAGAAAATGGCAGCGCTGAAGGACTACACCACCATATGCAGCAGCGCTCCCAGCGAGTTCTTGGCAGAGCTGGCCCTCCGCCACTGTGATCAGCTGGTGGAGCGCAATCTGTCGCTCATCACCCGCAACCTGGCGCTGCTGGACGACTTCTTTGACCGGCACGCCAACACGTTGGCCTGGCAGCGGCCCAAGGCCGGCCCCATCGCCTTTCCCCACCTGCTGCGGGGCGACAGCGAGACGTTTTGCGATCGGGTGGTGCGCGAAGCGGGGGTCTTGCTGCTTCCCGGGGCGGTCTTTGACGATCCCGGCAATCACTTCCGCATCGGGTTTGGACGCCAGACTATGCCCCAGGCGTTGGCTCGACTGGAGGACTACCTATCCTCGTAGTCGATGAAGGTCCGATGGCACTTGCCGATCCCGGCGGACGGAAACCTCTTGTTGCGAAGGAGCGCATAGATGATGAAGACTTGGAAGCTATCTGACGTGGCGGCCCGGAAGCTGTTGGAAGGCGCCGAGGTCCGCTTTGTGCACGGGGACACGATGACCGTCGCCTACTGGAGCTTCGAGGCCGACGTCCCTTTGCCGGAACACGATCACCCCCACGAGCAGGTGACGAACGTGATCGAGGGGATATTCGACCTGACCGTCGATGGAGAGACGACACGTCTTGAGGCCGGTTCCGTGGTCGTCATCCCCCCGGACGCGGTGCACAGCGGTTACGCCGTCACCGAGTGCCGGGTCATCGATGTGTTCCATCCGGTGCGCGAGGACTATCGGTGATCCTCGGCCTGCGGTCCGCTCTCCCTCTCGCGCTGCTGGTCTGCGTCGTGCTTTCAGCCTCAGCCTGCGCGCCGCAGCCGATGCGGGTAACGAGAGAGCCCCAGACGCTCCGCTTGGTGGCTGCTGCATCCTGCGAATCGTCAGCCCAGCGGGCGGCAGAGGCGTACGAAGCCTCCCGGCCCTGGGTGACCACCGACGTCCAGGTCTTTAACACGTCCGTGGCGGAGGAGGTCCTGCGGGAGGGTGGCGCCGACGTCGCTCTGCTGTCCTGGCTGTGGGACGGCGTGGAGGAGCCTGACGTGCCGCTCTGGACGGAGGGCTTCGGGCGTGACGGGGTGGCCGTGATCGTCCATCCCGAATCGTCCATCGCGGAGGTTGGTCTGGTCGAGCTTCGGGAGATCTTCCAGGGACGGCTCCAGGAGTGGGACGGTATGACGCTGACCGTTGTCAGCCGTGAGGGCGGGTCGGGAACGCGGGCAGCGTTCGAGAGCATGGTGCTGGGTGGGGAGAGCCCCACGCTTAACGCGGTGGTGGTCCCCTCCAGCGATTCGATGATCGAGTACGTGGCGAGCACGCCCGGCGCGATAGGTTACGTCGCCACGGAGCGGGCCAGCGGTGACGTGCGGATCCTGCCCGTCGAGGGAGTCTTGCCGACGGAGCAGGCGATCGCCGATGGACGGTATCCTCTATGGAGGCAGCTCTACCTGGCCACCAGAGGCGAGCCGACCGGCGAAGCCCGTGAGTTCTGTCAATGGCTCCTCCGAGGTGGTACGAGGATCCTTTCCGGTGTGACGAGCCGCCGGCGACCGGCGGTGGCTAGAGAAGAACCAGATCCAGGAGGTACGTAGAGCGATGGAGCACGACGAGAAGGAACTGCAGGAGGCACGCCGCGCGTGGGAGGAGACGACACTCCAGGAGACGCTGAGCCGCTACCCAGAACGAGCCGACGAGTTCATCACCACCTCTGGCGAGCCCGTGCAAAGGCTGTATACTCCGTTGGACGCAGAGGGCGACTACATGGACGAGCTGGGCTTCCCGGGGGAGTACCCCTTCACCCGCGGGATCCATCCTACTATGCATCGGGGTCGCCTCTGGACCATGCGCATGTTCGCCGGGTTTGGCACCGCCGAGGAGACGAACCAACGCTTCAAGTACTTGCTCGACCAGGGTCAGACCGGCCTGTCTGTTGCCTTCGACCTGCCGACGCTGATGGGCTACGACACCGATGCTGCCGAGGCAGAGGGCGAATTCGGGAAGTGCGGCGTGGCCATCTCATCGCTCCGAGATATGGAGGTTCTCTTCGACGGTATTCCCCTGGACCAGGTGACGACCTCGATGACGATCAACAGCCCGGCGGCGATCATATGGGCGATGTACATAGCTGCTGCCGAAAAACAGGGCGTGCCCATGGAGAAGCTGGGCGGTACCATTCAGAACGACATCCTCAAGGAGTACATCGCACAGAAGGAGTACATCTTCCCGCCGGGGCCGTCGATGCGCCTGGTCACGGACACCATTCAGTTCGGTAGCGAGAACCTGCCTCGCTGGAACACCGTCTCCATCTCTGGCTATCACATTCGTGAGGCGGGGTCGACCGCGGCACAGGAGTTGGCTTTCACCCTGGCGGACGGGATGGAGTACGTCCGGTGGGCGCTCGACCGCGGGCTCGACGTGGACGCTTTTGCGCCGCGGCTCTCGTTCTTCTTCAACTGTCACAACGATTTTCTGGAGGAGATCGCCAAGTTCCGGGCGTCACGCCGCATCTGGGCGCGGGAGATGCGAGAGACCTTTGGCGCGGAGAATGAGCGCTCGTGGTGGATGCGGTTTCATACCCAGACCGCCGGCTGTTCGCTAACAGCGCAGCAGCCGGAGATCAACATCGTGCGGGTGGCGATTCAGGCGCTGGCCGCGGTGTTGGGCGGCACTCAGTCGCTGCACACCAACAGCATGGACGAGGCCCTGGCGCTTCCCAGCGAGCACGCCGTCACCGTCGCCCTGCGCACCCAGCAGATTATCGCTCACGAGAGCGGTGTTCCCAATACCGTCGATCCGTTGGGCGGCTCGTACGCTGTGGAGGCCCTCACCGATCGCATCGAGGAGCAGGCTTACGAGTATTTCGACAGGATCGAGACGCTGGGCGGCGTGATCCCTGCCATCGAGCAAGGCTTCTTCCAGCAGGAGATCGCCGACGCGGCCTACCGCTATCAGCGGGAGATCGACGAACGGAAGCGCCTCGTCGTCGGGGTCAACGAATACGAGGAGGAGAAGCCTCCAGAGATCCCGATCCTTAGAATGGATCCCGAGGGGTATGAGAAGCAGTGTGCTCGGCTGGAGAGGGTTCGAGAGGAACGCGACAACCGCGCGGTGGAGGAGGCTCTGAGCCGCTTGCGCGCCGCGGCGGAGGGCACCGAGAACACCATGCCCTATATCCTGGACGCCGTGCGTGCCTACGCCACCCTTCAGGAGATCATGGACGTCTTCCGCGACGTCTTCGGAATCTACCGGGAGCCCATGGTCATTTAGCCCGCCCGGACCCGGCCGCCGAGAGGGACAGCGTCCGGTCAACGAAGACCGTGCAGCTGGTCGGTGCCGACCAGCTGCACCGGGTCGCCGATTTACTTATCCATGATCGTGGATAGTTCGTACAGGTCCTTATCAAGCTCCTTCTGATAGGCGACGGCTTCCTCCAGGGGCGTCAGCTGGAAGTCGTTCTTGATCCACCCGATCATCTTGCCGGACTCACCATTCACCAGTTGACGCACGGCCTCGGCGCCCAGCCTTGTGGCCATGATGCGGTCGAACGCGCTCGGCGAACCGCCTCGTTGGACGTGACCCAGGCGCGTGACCCGGACCGAGAAGCCCAGGTCCTCCTTTCGTTCGCGCAGCTTCTCCGCTATCTGATCCGTGCCCGGTTCCCATCCCTCCGCGACGACGATAATCGCGTGGGCCTTGCCCCGGATGTACGACTCTTCGACGGTTTGGGCGACGTCCTCCAGCGTGCTCTCTATCTCCGGGCAGAGAACGAGTTCAGCGCCGCCGGCCAGTCCACTCGCCAGCGCCAGGTAACCCGAGTTCCGCCCCATGGTCTCGATCAAGAAAGCTCTGTTGTGCGACGAGGCTGTGTCCTTGATCTTGTCTATGGCGTTGATGATCGTGTTCAATGCCGTGTCGACGCCGATAGAGATGTCAGTACCGTTGATGTCGTTGTCGATGGTGCTGGGGATGCCGACGACGGGGAAATCGAGACGGTGAAGCTCCAGAGCGCCGGTCAGAGATCCGTTTCCGCCGATGACCACCAGGCCGTCGATGTCGAAGCGGTTCAGCGTCCGCAGGGCCTTTCGCCGCCCCTGAGGTTCCATGAACTCCGGTGCCCGGGCGGTGCCCAGCACGGTGCCTCCCTGGCCCAGAATCCCACCCACTGATCGGGCGTCCATCTCGTGGATCTCCCCTCCAATCAGCCCGGCGTAGCCGCGATGAATGCCCATAACCTCCAGTTCTTGATGGAGCCCCATGCGCACCACGGCGCGAATGCAGGGGTTGAGTCCTGGATTGTCTCCACCACTTGTAAGAACGCCTATTCGATCCATTGTGGCCTCCTGGTGGTTCTTGTTGGGATAGACAGTCTCCCCAGCTTGCTGAGCTGTACGACGGCGATATCTCCCTACCTAAGGGGATCGCACCGTGTGCCTCAGAAGGGACGTGGCTCAAGGCCCAGCAGATAGCCGAATCGGGCCTTGAACTCCTCCAGCGAGAGCTTCGTATGCTCCGCCATCTTGCCAAGCAGCTCATCGTCCTCGCTGTCGTCCGACTTGAGGCGGATCATGAGTTTGTAGGCTGAACGGAAGATGAACGATTCGAGGTTGACCTTTCTCACCTCCGTGCGGCCGGTCTCCTGGTCCATCATCTCATCAAACGGAATCGGTACGACGCGCGTCCCCTGCACAGTGACCGTGGCATTGGTGCCGCCGTCCAGCAGGAAGGCGACCGCTGCTTCTCCCAGGCTGCGCGTGTAGTCGATGTCATAAGCAACCGGATCCGTGCAGCGAAGCTCGTATCCTAGATCCTTACTCGTAATGCGGGTCGGGATATCCAGCTTCTCCAGCTCGCTGTCCAGCTCGTGCTTCAGGATGTCTGAGAAGTTGATCTCGGACAGGTGAACGTTGCCAAAGGCGTCCCGTTCCACGTAGTCGAGCTCTCGCAGGTCCTGATGGGACATGTGCTCCATCACGCCCTCGGAGACCAGGGCGACGCCGTAGGGTTTGCCCTCCGCCATGCGCTTCAGAATCGAGGTGACGAGGATGTCCACGACCTCCTGCATGCGGATGGTACGTCCCTCCCACTCCTCCGGAATGAGCGTCAGGGTGGCGCCCGAGCTCTTTCCGATGCCCAGGGCCAGGTGTCCCGTCTTGCGTCCCATGGTCACCACCACAAACCAGCGCCGCCCGGTCAGAGCCTCCTCCATCAGGCTCATGGTGATCTGCGTGCCAACCTCGCGGGCTGTCTCATAGCCGAAGGTGTTGATCTCCTCGGGGAGCGGCAGGTCGTTATCGATCGTCTTGGGAGCGTGTGCCACCTGAATGTCCGCGCCCATGTGCTCCTGGGCGTAGCGTGCCACGCGGTAGGCGGCATATGCCGTGTCGTCGCCGCCGATTACCAGAAGACAGCCGACATCGGCCTCCATCAGAACCTCACTGCAAAGGCGCAGGTGTTCTTCCTCCTGTGTCGGATTCGCCCGTGACGTGCGCAGGATCGATCCACCCTTGAGGTAGATGCGGCTCACGTCATCGATGTCGAGGGACGTCGCAACCAGTTCTCCCTCCATCAGATGCTCAAATCCGTCGTAAAACCCGATGACCTCGTAGCCGTTCGTACGGGCTTCGATCGTCGCCGAGTGAATCACACCGTTGATCCCGGGAGCCGGGCCCCCGCTGACGATAATGCCGAGTTTCTTCTTGTTCGAGTTGTTAGTCACCATCTCCTCCTCAGTGTATGTTCTATCAATTTCGATGCCCGGCTCAAAAAGGCGCGAACATCCGTTATCCATTAAGCTGCATCCGTCCTCACGCGGCGATAGGGGACGTTGTATCGATCCGTCACCGTCACACCCTCGGCCGCTGGTTCTCCTCGTTTTTCCTAGGCGCCTTCCTCCACGCGAACACCCTGGCCTCCGACGAGCGCCCTGAGATCGTCAGCCAGCTCGGGGCAGTACGACGTACCCTGGTTCGGGAATCTCAGCTCTACGCCTCCACCGGAGCCGTCACTCAGCCGAATGACAAACTGATCGTGCCCCTCGTGCCCGATCAGGAGGTCGTGTATCTCTCGCAGTCTCCGTTTGTCCTCTTCCTGCTTGGCTGACCGCCGCAGGGTGACACAAACGAGCTTGCGACTTTCGGGATTCCGTTGCACAGAACGCGTCCGCGATTCTGCTGGGCTCGGGGTTTGGCGAGGGGGCGGAGGTGGTTCCGGGGGTGGACCGGACGGCGCTGCATACCTACGGCTGTCCGGGGTCTCGGTCTCCCCCTCAATCTGACCGTTGGGATCATCGGCCGGGACGGCCACGCTCACGTCTTCCGGGCGCTTGACCCAGCTGCAGAGCAGACTCGGCTCGTCACGCCGGCTGGAATCGACCTTGCCATTGACCACCAGAATCTGTTCGGGTTGCCAGATGTCTCTGGTTTCCTTCCAAATGCTGGGAAAGACGACCACGTCACAGCTGCCCTGCATATCCTCCAGGGTCACGAAGGCCATCTCATTCCCCTTCTTCGTCGTGTGGCGGTAGACCCGCTGCACCATCCCTGCCACGGTGACCTGTTGACCGCTTCTCTCCTCAGGCAGGGTCCCCACGGAGCCGGAGAGGACGTCGTTCAGACGGTCCATTACCCGCTTCAAGGGATGCTCTGAGATATAGATGCCGACCAGTTCCTTCTCCCAGCCGAGAATCTCTTTTCTCGGAATGTCGGGCACCTGATGAGGCGGAGGCAGAATCGTATCCTCCGCGGCAAGGTGGACGCCGGTGGCGTCGCCGAACATACTCAGCTGGCCCGCGTCTTGAGCCTGGTGAAGGCTGGCGCTCAAGCCGATGATCCGATCAGCGATGGGAAGCAATTGAGCGCGTCTCCCGAAGGGCTCCAGGGTGCCAACCTGGATGAGGCTCTCCAGGGCGCGCCGGTTGACCTGCCGCAAGTCGACGCGGCGGCAGAAATCATCCAGGTCATCGAAGCCCCCTCCCGCCTCACGGGCCTCGAGAATCGCCTCGATCGGCCCCTCCCCGACGTTTTTCACCGCTCCCATGCCGAAGCGAATCGCCGAGGCCTCTCCATCCTGCTCTTCAATGGTGAACCCCAGGCGCGACACGTTGATGTCCGGTGGGAGCACCGGGATGCCCAAGCGGCGGCATTCATCGATGAAGCGGCTCACCTTGTCGGTGTTGTTCCGTTCCACCGTCAGCAGGGCCGTCATGTACTCGACCGGGTATTGGGCCTTGAGATAGGCGGTCTGGCAGGTGAGGACGGCGTAGTCGGCGGCGTGGCTCTTGTTGAACCCGTAGCGCGCGAAGTACTCGATGTCGTCGAAAATGGCCTCGGCTGTCTCGCGGGGCATGCCGCTCCGCTCCATGGCGCCCTCGATGAACGTCGCGCGGTGTTTCAGCAGCGCCTTCTTCTTCTTCTTGCCCACCGCTCTTCGCACCAGGTCCGCCTCACCCGCCGTGTACCCGGCGATGTCCGTGAGGATGCGGATGATCTGCTCCTGGTAGACGATGATGCCGAACGTCTCTTCGAGGATCGGCTCCAGGCTGGGGTGCCGGTACTCTATCTCCTTCTTGCCGTGCAGGCGGTTGATATAGTCGTCGATGTACTCCATCGGCCCGGGGCGGTAGAGGCTGATGGCAGCGATGACGTGTTCGAACCGCTGGGGCTGCATCTTCATCAAAGTCCGCCGCATGCCTTGTCCCTCGACCTGGAAGACGCCCATCACGTCACCGCGAGATAAAAGATTGTAGATGACGGGGTCGTCACGGGGGATGCTCAGCAGATCCAGCTCCACGCCGTGCCGCTCTCTTATCAGCTCGCAGGCGACCCGCATCACGGTCAGGGTAGCCAGACCCAGGAAGTCGACCTTGAGAAGGCCCAACTCCTCGGACTCTGACATGGTGTACTGGGTAACGGTGCCGATCTGGTCGTCGCCACTGCTGCTCGTCGGTCGGCGGAGCGGCGCGTAGTTCACCAGAGGCTTGTCGGAGACGATGACTCCCGCCGCGTGAGTGCTGGCGTGACGGATGTTCCCCTCTACGCCCCGGGCAGTGTCGATAAGGCGGCGGATATGCTCCTGCTCCTCGTACTGATCGCGCAGCCCGGGAACGTCCTCCAGCGCCCCGTCGAGCTTCACGCCGGGGCCGCCGGGTACCAGACGGGCAACGCGATCTACTTCTGAGAGGGGATAGTCCAGGGCTCGCCCCGCGTCGCGAATCGCCGCCTTCGCCCCCATGGTTCCGAAGGTGATAATCTGCGCCACCTGTTCTTGCCCGTACTTGTCGATCGTGTAGCGGATGAGGTGCTCCCGCTGGTCGTCCGGATAGTCGAGATCGATATCGGGCATCGTGACGCGTCCTTCGTTCAGGAAGCGCTCGAAAATCAGATTCTGATGCAGGGGCTCCAGATTGGTGATGTAAAGGCTGTAGGCGACGATGGAGCTGGCGCCAGAGCCGCGTACGTTCCACCAGATGTTCTCCTCGCGCGAGAAGCGGCAGAGGTCCCAGACAATGAGGAAATAGGTGTCGAAGCCCATCCGATGGATCACGTCTAGCTCGTAGTCGAGCCTCTCTTGGATGCGGGGTGTGACCTCAGAATAGCGCTCTTCCAGACCCTTCTCGCACAGGTGTCGCAAGTAGGACTCGGCGTCGTAACCGTCGGGAACCTCGAAAACGGGCAGGTGGTAGTTACCGAAGGATAGTTCTACGTTGCACCGGTCCGCGATCTCCAGGGTGTTGTTCAGGGCCTCCGGCGCGTGGGGGAAAAGCGCGGCCATCTCCTCGGACGTCTTGAGGTAGTAGCTCTCGCCGTCCATCTGCATGCGGTTAGGCTCGGTGACGGTCTTGCCGGTCTGGATGCAAAGGAGCACGTCGTGAATCGAAGCTTGATCGTGGCGCGCATAGTGCACGTCGTTGGTGGCCACCAGCGGCAGGTCAAGGTCATCGGCCAGAGCTATCAGGTCGTCGTTTACCCCGGCTAACTCTGGGATGTCGTGATCCTGCAGCTCGAGGTAGTAGCGATCGCTGAAGACGTCCTGATACCAGCCGATGACTTCACGCGCTCTTTCACGTCGTCCCTTCTTGAGGGCCCGGGCGAGCTCAGAGGAACCGCAGCCCGAAAGAGCGATCAGCCCTTCGTTGTACTTCGCCAGGACCTCCCGATCGACGCGAGGCTTGTAGTAGAAGCCCTCGAGCTGGGCTATCGTCGCCAGGCGCATCAGGTTCTGATAGCCGGTGTTGTTCTGAGCCAGCAGGACCAGGTGGTAGGGAGAGCGGTCGCGCTGAGGATCTCGATCCTCGCGCCCCCGGGGTGCCACGTACGTCTCCATGCCGATGATGGGCTTGATGCCCGCGGCCCTGCACGCCTTGTAGAACTGGATCGCGCCGTACATCGCGCCGTGGTCCGTCAGAGCCAGCGCAGGCATGTCCAACTCGACGGCGCGCTCAGCCAGCTCTTTGCAACTGCTGAGGCCGTCGAGGAGTGAGTATTCGCTATGGACGTGGAGGTGGACGAAGTCACTCATCGAACCAGTATTATACCATACTGGTTGGAGATTTGTAGTTGGTGCGCGAGAACAACACAGGTCAGGCGTTTTTCTAATTCTTGTACCTATAGTAACATGCCCGCGAAAGGGGGATGTACATGGCGCCGTTGAAGATAAAGGGAGACTAGGAGTGAGACTACGGACCACGCAGGACTACGTTTCGCTGGAGGATCGCTACAACGCCCACAACTATAAGCCGCTCGACGTGGTCATCGAGAGAGCAGAGGGACCCTGGGTCTGGGACGTCGAGGGGGACAAGTACCTGGACTGTCTGTCCGCCTATTCGGCCGTCAACCAGGGACACTGCCATCCCCGCATCGTGCAGGCCATGCTCGATCAGGCTTCGCAGTTAGCCCTGACGTCCCGGGCTTTTCGTAACGACCAGCTCCCCCTTCTGGCGAAGGAACTCTGCGAGTTGATCGGATACGAGATGATGCTGCCGATGAACTCCGGCAGTGAGGCGGTGGAGACCGCCCTGAAGGCGGCGCGGAAATGGGGCTATCACGTGAAGGGCGTGCCGGACGACCAGGCCGAGATCATCGCCTGCACCGGGAACTTCCACGGTCGCACCATCAGCATCATCAGCATGTCTCCTAACGAACAGTACCGGGACGGTTTTGGCCCCTACACGCCCGGGTTTAAGCTGGTTCCTTATGGGGACGCAGACGTTCTGGAGCGAGCCATCACGGAACATACAGTCGGCTTCCTCTTCGAGCCGGTCCAGGGGGAGGGCGGTGTCGTCGTCCCCCCGAGGGGGTATCTTCGACGCGTGCGGGACATCTGCTCGCGCCACAACGTGTTGATGATGGCTGATGAGATTCAGAGCGGTCTGGGGCGGACGGGCACGCTGCTGGCATGTGATCACGAAGACGTGAGGCCCGACGTGGTCACCCTCGGGAAGGCGCTCTCCGGCGGCATGTATCCCGTCTCCGCGGTGCTTTCCTCGCGGGAGGTTCTGGGTGTCTTCGGGCCGGGGGACCACGGCTCTACCTTTGGAGGCAACCCGTTGGCCTGCGCCGTGGCAAGAGAGGCCCTAAAAGTGCTCGTGGACGAGGATCTCTGCCAACGGTCGGCTGAGCTCGGGGCGTACATGATGTCGCGTCTGAGGACCATCGACAGTCCTCACGTCAGGCGCTACCGCGGCAAAGGCCTCTTCGTGGGCATCGTGCTCGAGCCTGCGGCTGGAGGAGCGCGGCGCTTCTGTCAGGCGCTCCGGGATCGGGGCGTGTTGGCCAAGGACACGCATGGAAACGTGATCCGTCTGGCTCCTCCCCTGGTGATCAGCAAGCAAGAACTGGATTGGGCACTGGAGCGGCTCGAGGACGTCCTGATGATGGACTAGTGTCTTGGTGCGGCCTCAGCGAAGCGAACGGAGAGAGCAGGGGAAGTCATCCCTGCTCTTCTCTCTTCTGAGAGTCCCGGGCGCCAGCCCGACGTCTGACGCCCAGGACTCAGTCCGCTGAGGTGGAAAGCGGATCCGGTAGGCTACTCCGGCAAGTCGGGGTAGAAGTCGATCACGCGCGTCCCGTCCGCCAGGTACGTCTCCGCGGCGGCTCGCCCCGCTGCGGCCTCTGGTGCCAAGGCTGAGGCCTCGGTCTGAGCGACGGCTTCCTCCAGACCCTCCAGAGAGAGGGCCAGGCCGACGACGGTGCGAGACTCCCCGAACGTGTAGCGGACCTCGGGCCCGTTCGCCCAGGTGCCGTTCTCCGAATCCCACACCAGGGAGTAGGTCTCGTAAGCTTCGGTGTTAGCGTTGTAGCTCACCCCTATGGCTACCTCGTCCCCCAGGTCAGGGTTGATGCGTCGGCTCCCGACCGGACGGCCAGTCTCGGTGTTGCCGTCTACGTCGAAGACGAACAGCCAGTTCATGTAACCCCGGGGCGGGTCCGGTATGGCGTCTTGGAGCGATATCCAGAAGAGGGTTTCCCCCTCTTCGACCCATCCTTCCAGCTCTGCCGGCGGGTCCTCCCTCGGCTGGAACGTTACGCTACCGTCAGGACCTATACTGGCATCGATGATGTCCACGCCGGCGGGAACTGTCTCCACGGCAGCGCCGGTCTCGTACGTACCGACGTCTCCCTGGGGGTCCGGACTGGTGGGCGATGTCGGCTCGGTCTCCGTCGGCTCCGGTGTAGCCTCGGGCTCCGGGGTGGCGGTGGGAGGCATCGTGGGCAGCGGCGTGGCGGTCGGCGTCGGCGTGCACGGGATGATGTGAACGATCGCTCCGGCTGCCCTTCTCGACTCCTCCCGTGCTGCACTGACCGTATAGTCGCCTGGCGTGTCGCCGGCCGTAAAGACGCCCTCCGAACTGATCGTACCGCCGCTGGCTTCCCAGGTTACCTCGGCGTCATCGGCCACGGCGAACTGCTGCTGCTCGCCTGGACAGAGGCTGATCTCGGGCGGTGTGATCGTGAGCGGCGGTTCCGTTGGTGTAGGGATTCCTCCGCACGCTCGTAGAATCGTGACAGCCGCCACAACGGCAACGGCCAACATCAGCACGATGGTGAACCAGAATAGAATGATGCGGGTTCTATCGTTCAACGGCATAGTACCTCCTCAATCGAAACGGGAACGTCAAGGCCGACGGACGCTGCATACCCTTACAGCCTCAAGTTATCTCACGATGACGCAAAGGCCGGTGGCTGGGCCGCCGTCCTTCTTGGGTGCTGCACAGGCCTAATCCGCACGCTGGAAGCGACATCTCACGACTCGCTCCGTCTCGGACCGTACCCTTCCGCTCCTCGCTACGCGGTATCCACACACCCAAAGGATCTCTCCTCCGGCCACCAGGAGCGGCACGTGGCTGCGCCAGGTCTCCGGGATCTTGAGATTGATCATCAGCTCGCTTACTTTGACGTGGTGGCCCTCCATACCCATAGGCTGAAAGCGGTCACCCCCGCGGCGGCGGCGGAGCACTAGGGGTTCACGAAGCACGCGTTCGTCGAAGTAGGCTGTCCACGGATGGTCTGGGGCCGTGATCTCCGTCATAGTCCATCTCTCCAGGACGTTGACCTCCAGCATCCAGCCACTCTCCGGCAGAAACGTTGCCCCCGGCACGGGTACGGGCAGCGGTTCCTCTCGCCAGAGCAGCGGCTCGTCAGGAGGCGGCCCGGGGCTGCCAGCCTCGCCAACGGTTAGCGTTTCATACCCAACCTGCAGCTCCAGCCCCATCGGCAGGGTAGACGCCTTTCCCGTCTCCCCCTCGAGGGCTATCTCGCGGGCATTCTCAACGTGGATGAAGGTGACGTCGCGCAGACTGCGCCGCATGCGGTACGCCGCTTGGCGCAGCGTGGATCGCTGTAGAGCGATCGGCAAAGCTTGCCAGGCGGCCTGGTGGAAGACGATGGCGTCCTCACGCTCCTCTCGAACCACCTTGTCCCACGCCTCCCGGCGGACGCTCACCAGCAAGTCGTAATCGGCGGCGGCGACGGTCGCCATACGACACAGCCTCTCACGGATCTCCGGGTTGTACGTCTCCAGCTCCGGCAGGAGCTCGTGGCGCAGGCGGTTGCGGAAGTAAGTGGTGTCCAGGTTGGATCGGTCGAACCGCGGTTTAAGATCATGGTCGGCGCAGTAGCGTTCGATGTCGTCGCGCGGCACGTCCAGAAGCGGCCTGATGATGCAAACGGCGGGGCCCACTTCCTCCGCTTTCGCCTCGGCTCCAGATCCGGCCTCCGACCGACGCCCCTCATCTGGGTCCTCCTCAGCCAAAGGGGCAAGCAGCCGATAGTCGGTTATCGAGGTGCGGGGCAGCATGCCCCGGAGCCCCGCCAGGCCGGAGCCTCTGATGACGTGCATCAGAACGGTCTCCGCCTGATCGTCCGCATTGTGCCCGACGGCTACGGTTTTCGCGCCGACGGAGCCCGCCACGCGGGCCAGGAAGGCGTACCGCACCCGGCGAGCCGCCTCTTCGAAGGCCAGGCCGTGCTCGTCCGCCAGCTTCGGCACGTCGCGCTTCTCGATGGTCACCGGCAGGTCCCATCGGTCCGCCGTCGCCCTGACGAACGCCGCATCGGCGTCCGAGGCCTCACCCCGTGTACCGTGATTGAGATGGGCGACGTGAAGAGCCAGGTCGTAGACCCCGCGCAGGCGTCTCAAGACGTGCAGAAGACATAGGGAGTCCGGGCCGCCGGATAGACCGACGACCAGCCGGTCGCCGGACACGAGAAGATCGTGCGTCTCGATGGCGTCGCGGACTCTTTCCAGAACGTCGCTCAAGAGCCAGGTTGCCCTGTCGACTCGATGGCCTTGTACACCCGGTCGCCGGGACGAGCGCGCGACGTCAGTTTGACGCCGATCTCATCGCCGGCACCGGCTTCACTCACGTTCTCGTTGTCGAGCTGCATAGAGTCGACGTCCTGCTCCAGATCGGTCGTATGGCCGATGATGTGAATCCGGTCGCCGACGACCAGGTCGCCGCTCAACTTGATGCCAGCCACGTTGATCCTGTCAAACCAGTGACTGACTTCGCCGATCAGTTCCTCTGCCATAGCCATCCCCTCCCTCGTCGCCCGACTATTCCTTGGCTGCCTGAGCCCTGCAGCTAGATTCGAATGACGCTGCCGCAGTATTCACAGGTGATTTGGCGCATCCCTCGGACCACCGCCACCTCGATGGCAGCCCCGCAGGTGGGGCAGGTGGTCGGCACATTCTGGACCGCCTCCAGGACCGCTTCCTCCTTGGGGCGGGAGCGTTCCTTCACGATCTCACCGGACTGAACACGGCCAATCAGCCCGGCCCACGCTTCGTTGTCTGTCCCGCGCAGCCGGATGAGCGCCCCGCTCAAGTCCGCTTCGGGAGCGAAGACCAGCTCCATGATCTCCTTGCGTCCCAGGAAACCCTTCTGGCTCGTCTCAACCCTCTCGATCTGCCCGATGGGAACCGAGAAGATCACGTCCTGTACCGTCTCTTTCTCCGTAGCGATGAAGAGCACCTTTTTGGTGGCTTTCTTCTCCTTCTGCTCGAAGATGAGACGCTCGTCGGTGAGGTAGAGCAGGCCCTTGGGGCCGTCCTTCTTCGTCTCCATATACTGGGCCTTGCACACGGCGACGGGGTCTTCGGCCGGGTGCAGCCGGAAGCTGGCTTGCTCCAGCTCCTCTAGGAGCCATCTGATCTCCTCGATCTGCGCCTTCGTCTGATTCACGTTCTGCTGCAGCGTGTCGTACATGGCCCTGACGGCTGATTGAGCTCCCGCCACCTTGAACTCCAGCGCCTCTACCGCGCTCTCGGCGCGAGAGATGGGAACGGTACCCCCTCCCATCGCCAGCTGGAGCGCGTTCTCTGCTTCATCGGCCTCCCGCTGCAGCTCCCGGGTGCGGCGGACGATCTCCCGAGAGGCCTCTGAGGAGGCATCTTCCCACTGGCTGGTTAGTACCTGCACCTTCTGTTCCAGGAAGCTGCGGAAGACGTAGCCCCGGCTCCGTAAGGTCTCCATCTCCGTCGGCAGCAAGGTCAGCGTTGTCCGGATCTCGTCCAGGTCATCCTGAACTGCCGTCAACAGCAGTTCCTCCTGAAGATCGCCGAGTTGAGTCTGAAGCTGGCGCAGTTGAGCCTGGCTTTCTTCACTCACGGAACTCGCACGCGAACTCGCACGCGAACTCGCACGCGTTCCTCCTGTCCGCCGTGCGGCATGTCTCTCGGCAGGACTGGAGAGTCCTCTCCGTTTTCTCTGAGAGCTCATTGGGCCTCCTGTTGGTTCTCTCTCGTGGGCTTCTAGTTCGGGCTTTGCCCGCTCAGGCTTGGCGCCCTCCGGCCCCTCGTGTCCACGGCAGCTGCGGCCGAAAAGAGGGCGCCGTCACGGCGCAGGTGGTCTAGGAAGTGCCCATCCTGAAGCGGAGGTAGGCCTCCATGAATGGATCCAATTGTCCGTCGAGCACCGCCTCCGTGTTGCCGGACTCGTGACCGGTCCGGTGATCCTTGACCATGTGGTAGGGGTGCAGGACGTAGGAGCGGATCTGGTTCCCCCAACGTGCCTCAATGTGCTCCCCCTTCAGTTCGTCAATCTCCTCCTGCTGCTTCTCCTCCTCAAGCTGGACCAGCCGGGCGCGGAGGACGCGCATCGCTGTCTCCTTGTTCTGCGCCTGAGAGCGCTCATTCTGACAGGAGACTGTGATGCCCGTAGGTACGTGGGTGATACGGACGGCGGTCTCATTCTTCTGCATATGCTGACCGCCCGCCGAAGACGCTCGGAAGGTCTCGATCTCTAGATTGCTGGGGTCGATCGTCACGGAGATGTCCTCTGCGATGTCGGGCCAGACCTCTACCAGTGTGAAGGACGTGTGGCGTCGGTGGGCTGCGTCGAAGGGCGAAAGCCGCACCAGACGGTGAACCCCCCGCTCCGACCGCAGATTCCCGTAGGCGTACGGGCCGGAGACCGTCATCGTCACGCGCTTGATCCCTGCTTCATCACCGTGGAGCCGGTCGATGATCTCCGTCTTGTAGCCATTCGTCTCGGCCCATCGAAGGTACATGCGGAGCATCATCTCGGTCCAGTCCTGAGCATCCGTCCCGCCGGCGCCGGCGTGGAGGGAAAGGATCGCATCCTCCCGATCCCGAGGACCGGAGAAGAGCAGAAGGAACTCGAGCCGGTCTATTTCTTGCTCCAGCGTCTCCGTCTCGGCCTCCAGCTCCGCCCCCAGGCTCTCGTCGTCCAGCGAGGCGAGCTCGAGCGTATCATTCACCCGTTGCGAGAGGTTATTCAAGCGCGCCACTTCATCCTTCAGGTTCGAGAGCCGCTGCATCACTTTCTGCGCCTGCTCGGGAACGTCCCAGAAATCGGGAGCGCTGGCGCGCTTCTCCAGCCTGGCTATCTCCTCTTCTTTCTCACCCAGGTCAAAGATGCCCCCGGATGGTCTCAAGTTTGCCCTTTAGGGTCTCTAATCGCTCCTGCAGTTCTTCCATCAATGCTCCTCTCCTCAGCCCTGGGATCGCCTGCACCGTCTATTCAAACAGTCCGTCTATGAACGCGTCCGGATCGAAAGGGGCCAGATCGTCCAGCTGCTCTCCCGTGCCCACGAAACGTATCGGCAGCTCCAGCTCACGGGCAATGGCAAAGACCATACCGCCCTTGGCTGTGCTGTCGAGCTTAGCCAGCACCACCCCCGTCACCTCCACTGCCTCCTGGAAGTGTCGGGCTTGCGATAGAGCGTTCTGACCGGTCGTGGCGTCCACCACCAACAAGGTTTCGTGAGGGGCGCCCTCCACGTTCTTCCTCGCTACCGTATGCACCTTCTGAAGCTCAGACATCAGGTTGTACTGGGTGTGGAGCCGGCCAGCGGTGTCGACGATGACGATATCCTTCTCTCGGGAGCGAGCTGCCTGCACCGCATCGAAGACGACGGCTCCGGGATCGCCGCCCCGGGGGCCCTTAACGATGTCGACGCCGATCCGCTTCGCCCAGATATCTAGCTGCTCCACTGCTGCAGCCCGATACGTGTCGGCCGCGGCCAGCAGCGGCGTCCGGCCCTGGTGCTGCCATCGGTGGGCCAGCTTCGCGATGCTCGTCGTCTTGCCCGATCCGTTCACGCCCACCACCAGCACGAGGTCTCGCTCGCGACCTCCCAGGTTCAGCGGCACCGGGTCGGGCAGCATGGCTCGCAGCTCCTCGCGCAGAGCCTCTTGCAGCCCCTGGGCCTGCAGGATCGCCTCGTCCCGAGCGCGCTGGCGCAGCCTGTCGACGAGGTACATCGTCGTGCTGACCCCGACGTCCGCCCGGACCAGCAGCTCCTCCAGCCGGTCCCACGTCTCATTGGTGACCTCGCTCGTCCCAAGAAGCCCGGCGACCCGGCTGAAGACCGCGTTGCGCGTCCGCGTCAAACTCTCTCTGATTGATTTGGCAAACCCTATGGCCATAGCCCTCTGATAGTCCTACAGTCTTTCGTGTCGAATCCAGCCCTCCCCATTGGGTAAGGCGAATCCCCCCGTTCACGTCCGTGCGTCACCTCGATCGGGATCCGCTTGGGCTGGAAGAAACTCAGTGCACGATCTGGTTGCTCTTTGCTGGTCTCGATTATACCGTAAAGACATGACTTGAGCAACGCCAAGGTCTCACAGTGCAGGGGTTTATCATGCTCGAGGATGATAAAGCCGTGGGACGCACAGGCATGGTTGACATGCCACCGCTTCTCGGATACCATAAGGCGCTGCGCAGCGACGGCACCTTTGCCGCCGTGCCTCTTGGGATGCGCATCCCGGTGGTAGATTACAAGGTCGCCTATCAGGAAGAGGGTTCTTCGTTCCTGGTGGGTTGGAAGACGTTACTTTCGCTCAAGGGTTTACACAGGAGGTATCACAGCAATGGCGAAACAGGACAACGTTCGGGTGGCGATCGTCGGGGTTGGTAATTGCGCCTCCGCGCTGGTGCAGGGGGTTCAGTTCTACCAGGATGCTCCAGACGATGCGTTTATTCCGGGCTTGATGCACGCGAATCTGGGCGGTTATCACGTACGCGACATTGAGTTCACGGCGGCCTTCGACATTGATATCAACAAGGTCGGGCTGGACCTCTCGGAGGCCATCTGGCAGAAGCCCAACAACACGGCGGAATTCGCGGACGTGCCGCACCTGGACGTCCCGGTGAGTCGCGGCATGACGCACGACGGCCTGGGCAAGTATCTGGAGAAGGTCATCACCAAGGCCCCAGGCCCCACTGACGATATCGTGCGCATTCTGAAGGAGACGGAGACCGACGTGGTGGTCAGCTTCCTTCCGGTGGGCAGCGAGATGGCCACCAAATGGTACGTGGAACAGATCCTCGACGCGGGCTGTGGGTTCGTCAACTGCGTGCCCGTCTTCATCGCGCGCGAGGAATACTGGCAGGGGCGTTTCGAGGAGCGGGAGCTGCCTGTCATCGGGGATGACATCAAGAGCCAGGTGGGGGCGACCATCGTCCACCGCGTGCTGACCCGCCTGCTGCAGGACCGCGGTGTCAAGATGGATCGCACCTATCAGCTCAACTTCGGCGGCAACATGGACTTCTACAATATGCTGGACCAGGACCGACTGGTCTCGAAGAAGGTCTCGAAGACGGGGGCCGTCACCAGTCAGCTTGACTACAGGCTCGACGATGACGATATCCACATCAGTCCATCGGACTACGTGCCGTGGCTCACGGACCGCAAGTGGGCCCACATTCGGCTGGAGGGTACGACCTTCGGCGAGGTCCCCCTCAACCTGGAGTTGAAGTTGGAGGTCTGGGACAGCCCCAACTCGGCTGGTGTGGTGATCGACGCGGTGCGCTGCTGCAAGCTGGCACTGGATCGCGGCCTCAGCGGCGCGATTGTTGAGCCCTCGTCCTACTTCATGAAATCACCTCCTGTCCAGTTTACCGATGACGAGGCCCGCCGGAAGACCGAGGCGTTCATACGCGGGGCAGGCGAATGACGTCCGACGTCCAGTGCTCAGCAAGCTGCGCCTTCGGTTTACAGGGGGATCTCTGATGCTGTGCGACATTGGAGGGGGCGCTTCGGCAAGCCCGAGAATCCACTGGGCACGCGGCTCTGGCTGGTCTCGCCAGCCTCCCGGTTCGTCACCGGCATCGTCGTGCCCGCTGACGGCGGATTCTCGGCGGTCAGCGGAGTCTGATGAGCCTGCTGGCAGGCGCGAGCTGCGTTGAGAGGGTCCTGACAGAGACTGACGTCCGTGCTCTGCTGCGTCAGGCTTTCTCTGCCCTGGACCTGACCGGCAAGCGGGTTCTGGTCATCATTCCTGACAGCACCCGGACCGCGCCCATCCCTCTTCTGTTCTCTTCACTTCAGGAGATCCTGGGCCCGCGAACAGCCGGGCTCGACTTCCTGGTGGCCCTCGGTACCCATCCGTTGATGGGCGACGGCGAACTGAGCAACCTGGTGGGCTGTGAGGTGCGGCACGAGCACGTCCCTGGTTCTCGCGTTTTCAATCACCGCTGGGACGATCCCGAGACATTCGCCATCCTGGGCACGATTCCGCGCGGCGAGGTAGAGGACATCAGCCGCGGCAGGCTCTCCCTCGACGTGCCCATACGCGTCAACAAGGCGATTCTCGACTACGACCACTTGCTGGTCTGCGGCCCCGTCTTCCCCCACGAGGTGGTCGGCTTCTCCGGCGGGAACAAGTACCTTTTCCCCGGCATCTCGGCGCAGGAGCTCATCGACGTAAGCCACTGGCTGGGCGCACTGATCACCAGCATGGCCGTCATCGGTGCCGCGGAGACGCCCGTCCGGGAGATGATTGATCGCGCCGCATCCTTTGTCCCCGTCCCCAGGCATTGTCTCGCCATGGTGATGGACGGCGCGCGGCTGCGCGGTCTCTGCATCGGCACGATGGATGAGGCCTGGCGTGCGGCAGCGGAGCTTTCTGCTCAGCTGAACGTCGTCTATGTGGAACACACCTACCAACGCGTCCTGTCGGTGATACCGACGATGTATGAGGACATCTGGACCGGTGCCAAAGGGATGTACAAGCTGGAGCCCGTCATCGCGGACGGTGGAGAGGTGATCATCTACGCTCCGCACATCACGGAGATCTCCTACACCCACGGCCGCATCCTCGACGAGATCGGCTATCACGTTCGAGACTACTTCGTCAAGCAGTGGGACCAGTTCAAGGGCTATCCTTGGGGCGTGCTGGCTCACGCCACGCACCTGCGCGGCCTGGGTACCTATGAGAACGGCAGGGAGAAACCGCGCATCCAGGTCATACTGGCCACGGGTATCCCTCGCGAGCGCTGCCAGCGGGTTGGTCTCGGTTACCAGGACCCAGACGCCATCGACCCGGAGACCTGGGCTGGCCGGGAGGACGAGGGCGTCCTGCTGGTGCCCCAGGCCGGGGAGAGGCTGTACCGGCTGAAGAGCGGAGCAGAGGATAACGAGGGTACGGGTGGCGGTGAGCACGACCACAGTCACGGCTGAGCGGGTCGAACCCCCGGTCATCCTTGCCATCGACGTGGGCACGTCGTCGGTGCGCGCGCTGCTCTTCGACCGGTGGGGGCGAGCTGTGGAGGGGGGGACCGCCCGTCGAACCTACCAGCTCCAGGTCACCACCGAGGGGGCGGTGGAGGCCGATCCCGACGCGATGCTCGATCGGGTCTGGAGCTGCGTCGACGAGGTGCTCCAAAGGCAAGGCGGAGAGCTGCGGGCGGCCATCGGGGGCGTGGCCGTCTGCACGTTTGTCAGCAACGTCTTGGGCGTCGATCAGCAGGGCCGAGCCGTCACGCCCCTCATCACCTACGCAGACACGCGATCGGCTCGGGACGTCGCCTGGCTCCGCGAAGCGACGGACGAGGGGGCCGTCCATCAGCGGACCGGGTGCCGTTTCCACACCAGCTATCTACCCGCCCGCTTCCGCTGGCTGGTTCGCAGCCGACCGGCCTTGTTCGAACGGGTGGAGCGCTGGATCTCCCTCGGCGAGTACATGGAGCTCCAGCTCTTCGGCGAGGCCGCCGTCAGCTACTCCGTCGCCTCGTGGACCGGTCTCCTGAATCGGCGGCGGTTGACGTGGGACGAGCCGCTGCTGGCTCTCCTGCCTGTGGGGCAGGAGCAGCTCTCGCCTCTCACCGACGTCGACGTGCCGCGGCGAGGCCTGCGCCGCCCGTTCGCCGATCGCTGGCCGGCCCTGCGGGACGTGCCCTGGTTCCCGGCCGTCGGCGACGGGGCGACGGCCAACGTCGGCAGCGGGTGCACGAGCCCCGCACGGGTGGCGCTCTCCATGGGGACCACCAGCGCCGTGCGCCTGGTGACCGATCGAGAGGTGGAGCGGGTGCCGGAGGGATTATGGTGCTACCGGGTGGACGGCCATCGTGCCCTGCCCGGGGGAGCCCTGAGCGAGGGCGGCAACGTCTTCGCCTGGATGCGAAGCGTCCTCCAGCTTGGCGACCCATCGGACCTGGACGCGGCCCTGGCCCGCACGGAGCCCGACGCCCACGGTCTCACCGTGCTCCCTTTCCTCACCGGGGAGAGGAGCCCCGGCTGGGCGGGAGATGCCCGGGGGACGCTGCACGGTCTATCGCTGGCTACCACGCCGGTCGATATTCTCCGCGCCAGCATGGAGGCGGTGGCCTACCGTGTCGGTCTCATCTTCGACCTGATGCAGCCGCTCCTCCTCGACGACTTCCGAGTGGTGGTTAGCGGCGGCGCGCTGCTCAACTCGCCTTCCTGGCTGCAGATCGTGGCCGACGTCCTGGGTCGTCCTCTGGCGGTCTCTCAAGTGGAGGAGGCTTCGGCGCGGGGCGCGGCTCTGCTGGCGCTGGAGGCCCTGGGTGCGCTGGATGACGTGTCCGAGGCGCCGCCGTTCGTCGGTGAGTCCGTCACGCCCGACGAAGGAGCACACGAACAGTACCGGGAGGCGATGGAACGCCAGCGAAGGTTGTACGAGAAGCTGATCGCAGGATCGGGCCGCTGATCGATCCTCTGGGACCGGCAGCGGCCGACGGTCGTGCTCAAGGTCCTATGCTTTCCTCGCCCGCTCTGCCGCTTCGTACCCCGCCGCCAGCGCCTTCAGGTTCGTCTCCGCCGTCCCCTGCGGGGCCCGCGCCCGTATCGCGTTCTCCAGAGACCCGCGTGACACGATGTCCGTCAGGCCGGCCAGCAGCCCGAGCCCGACGACGTTGGCCGTGATGGCACGACCGGTCACCTCTCGCGCCAGCGATGTGAGAGGAATGCGCACGGCTCGCGTCGTCGGCGCGCGGCTGACGTGGTCGGTGTCCAGGATGAGCAAGCCGCCCTCGCGCGTCTCACTGCTGTAGCGGTCACAGGCCTCCTGGCTCATACAGAGGGTGATGTCCGGCTCGAGCACCTTGGGATAGTCGATGGTTCCCGCGGAGATCACCACCTCGGAACGGCTCGCGCCGCCGCGAGCCTCGGGGCCGTAGGACTGCGTCTGCACCGCGTTTTTGTCGTCGCGGATAGCTGCCTCGGCCAGGAGAATGCCAGCCAGGATGGCGCCCTGCCCCCCCGTGCCGGCAAGCCGCACCTCATAACGTCTCGGCCTGGGGGGCGCCATCAGTCTGTCTCCTTCTGCGCTTCCGCGATGAGCTGATCGTACCGGACCGTGTATTCGACCATGTCGCGCTCAGCGAAGACGCCCCGTACGATCTTGTCCTCCTTCTCCTCTCCGGTCATCTTCTCCGCCTGCTCCCGGGTCACGCTCTGCTCTCGGATGCGCCGCATCATATCGGGCGCGGTGCCCCAGTGGTTGATGCGTCCCAGCGTGGTGTGGCAGTAGCTGACGGCCTCCACCAGGGAGAAGCCCTCCTTGGAGATCGCTTGCGCAACGTACGACTCCAGCTCGCGGACGTGATAGACCGTGCTGCGGGCCACGAAGGAGGCCCCGGCCGTGGCTGCCAGCTCGGCGATGGGGAACTGTTGTTCAATGTGGCCGTAGGGTGTGGTCGCGGTCTCTATACCCTCGGGCGTGGTTGGCGAGTGCTGCCCGCCCGTCATCCCGTAGGCCGCGTTGTTGACCACGATGGCGGTCAACCCGATGTTCCGGCGGGCGGCGTGAATGAAGTGATTCCCTCCTATGGCCAACGCGTCGCCGTCACCCATCACCACGATCACCTTCATGCCGGGCTTCACCATCTTCAGACCGGTGGCAAAGGCCAGTGCCCGGCCGTGAGTCGTATGCATGGTGTTGAAGTCGACATAGACCGGCATACGGCCCGTGCAGCCGATCCCCGAGATCATGGCTACGTCGTTCTTATCCAACCCCAGGTCATCCACGGCCCGGATGATCGTCCCCAACACGATGCCGATGCCGCAGCCGGCGCACCAGACGTTGGGGAACTTCTTGCTGTGTCGCAGGTAGCGCTGGTGAACGCGCGATTCACTCTGCTGCTTCATACTGCCCTCTCCAGGTCTTCTATGGCTGCGACGATCTGCCCCGGCCGTATCATCTCGCCGTCGGCGCGGGTGACGCGCCGCACCTTGTGGCGTCCCACGACCCGCTCTACCTCGAGCGCCAGTTGCCCGCGGTTGAGCTCGGCGACCACGACGTGGTGCAGCCGCGAAGCTGCATACTCCACGACCTCCTCGGGGAAAGGCCAGATCGTCTTCAGGCGGAGGAAGCCGACACGGCGCCCGCGCTCTCGCCCCCTTTCGACGGCGTGACGGGCGGCCCGCGCCGCGCCGCCGTAGGCGATGACCAGGATGTCGGCGTTGTCGACGCCGTTCGCCTCGTAAAGGAGGATGTCGGACAGGGAGCTCTCGATCTTGCGGAAGATCCGCTCCAGCCAGGGTTGAACCTCGTCCGGTCGATTGGTGGGGTAGCCGCGCTCATCGTGGTGGAGTCCGGTCAGGTGGTAGCGGTATCCCTCGCCAAAGGGGACCAGCGGCGGCACGTTCACGTTCGGGCCCTCGGGGAAGTTCTCGAAGGGCTTATACCACTCGGGCGGCACGCGCGTGTCGGAGCGCTGCTCCAGATCCAGAGTCTCGGGGTCGGGCAGCTCGATCCGCTCGCGCATGTGGCCGATCAGCTCGTCCATCAGCAGGATCACCGGGGTGCGGTACCGTTCCGCGAAGTTGAAGGCCTGGACGGTCAGATCGAACGTCTCCCGTACGCTCGACGGCGAGAGGGCGATTATGGGGTGGTCGCCGTGCGTCCCCCAGCGAGCTTGCATGACGTCGCCCTGGGAGGGGCTGGTGGGGCGGCCGGTCGACGGGCCCAGACGCTGGACGTCAACGATCACACAGGGGACCTCCGTCATGGCTGCATAGCCGATGTTCTCCTGCATCAGACTGAAGCCGGGTCCAGACGTGGCCGTCATCGCTTTGGCGCCCCCCACCGAAGCGCCGATGACGGCGGCGATGGAGGCCAGTTCATCCTCCATCTGAATGAACTTCCCCCCTACCTGGGGCAGCCGACGGGACAGGACCTCTGCAATCTCGGTGGCGGGGGTTATGGGGTAGCCGGCGAAGAAGCGGCAGCCAGCGGCGACAGCCCCTTCCGCGCAAGCCTCATCCCCCTGCATCAATCTCGCTGTCATGCAGCCTCCTCTTCCAGGACCGCGGCCTGCTCTTCCTCCCCAGGTTCCTCTCCTTCTTCGACGTCCGACACGAAGATGGCGAAGTCGGGGCAGTGCAGCTCGCACCAGCGGCAGGCAGTGCATCTCTCGGGATGGGCGACGATGACGCGTCCATCCTCTCCCTGCTCGAGCACGCCCGTGGGGCAGAACTCGACGCAGAGGTTGCACCCCTTACACCAATTTGGGAATACGACGACCCGTCCACGCGGTCCGCGCTTCCGGCTCCGGCGGGCGGACCGGTCCGATTCTCCCTTCTGGCTCGGTGTGTTCTCTTCGCTCATGCAACCACCTTCCGTTCCTTCGATAGGGCAACCGGTCTGTCGCTGGACGATCGGTACTAGACGACGTTTCATTATCACACAAAAGACCTCTTCGTGCCAGTGAAAGAAGAGAGGGATTTGCCTGCGAGTTGACAAACCAGGCGATGCCTGGTAGAATACGCGTCGCTTGGCCCCATCGTCTAGTGGACTAGGACACCGGCCTCTCAAGCCGGCGACAGGGGTTCGACTCCCCTTGGGGCTACTGCCTACGAGGTCGTTCGGGCGAGGCCAACCTAAGCTGAGCCCTCTCGATTCTATCTTTTGCCCCACCGCCTGGTGGGGTTTTCTCTTTTTGGGGAGCGTCAGACGGAGCAGGCTGTCGAGCGGTCGTGGCGCTTCGTGCTTGTCGTCCGAAGACCGCTGGGAGACGTCAGTTGATTCTGTCTCTCTCCTCCTTCTGGTACCTCATGAAGTACGAGTAGAGATCCTCTGCATCGTCCAGAGTAGCTGTCGTTAGCTGGTGCTTTGCAGGCCACGCGATGAAAGGAGCGGTCTGCTCGCCTCCCAGGCCGCCGTGGGTAGCAACTTGCGACTCGAAGGTGACCACTCTCCCGTCCTCTCGCACCTCTCCCAGGATAACCAGGTCGCCGGCGTGGGGAAAGTGCGCCAGACGATGAACCTGCTGGGCTCCATACGCTGGATCTCCAAAGGGGGCTAAGGGGTGCGGCGGATCCACCAAGACCGGGTCGCTGCCGATCTCCAGCGTCCCTCCACCGTTCCCCAGAACGATGGTTCGAGCTCCGGCACGGCCAACGACGGCGCCAATTCCTGGCGTTGTCGTCAGCCTGTCCATCAGTTGAGGGTAGAGGAGAAGGACCTCGATCATGTCGAGCGGGCGCGGTGTCACGTTGAAGTAGACGTGTGCCAGCGACCCGGAAGCGGATACGATGACGTCCTTCTGCCTCTCTGCGTCATAGTCCAGGTCCTCCGCCTTCTCCACATACTGATCCAGGTAGCGGCGGGCGGCGGCCAGAGGGCTCCGAAGGCGGGGGAGAGCGGTTGCCTCTAAGGCACGTATCTCCTCGCGAAGGTACCGTGCCCGATCCTGGAGGTGCGTGTGTTCCTCAATCCGCTCCTCCAACGAGAGCTCCTCTCCGATCCCGTCCATGAGGTGCTGTCCCAGCGTCCTCCCGTTCTGCCAGCTGAAGGGGACTGACGGCGTATTCCCGTGGTCCGACATCACGTAGAGATCGTACGTGTGTCTTCGGTAGTGAGCCCGCATGCGGTCGATCTGGTGGATCCGCCTATCGATGCCTCGCAGGAGCTGGAAGGCGGCCGGGTGGTCCGGGCCTAGATCGTGAGCCACCTCGTCGTAGCCGTTGTAGTTGGCGTAGATCGCTGGAACGCAGCGGTAGATATCCAGCATAACCCCGAACGTCTGGACCTCGGTGAAGAGCGCGTCGCTGAAAGCGTGAAGGAGAGGAGAGAAGATGTCGAGAGGGTTGAGGACCTGGGGCTCCTCTTCCTCGTCGGCGGTTCCCAGGTGCAGGCGAGAGCTGAGCCGGCTGCCCACGGCCCTTACCAGCGTGAACAGACGCCGGGCCACACGCGAGACGTAATCGTAAAGAGCCAGTCCGAGGACCCGCAGCACCCGGAACGGGCTCAGCAAGAAAAGCACCAGGAACCCGAAACCCCGCAGGCTTTCGAAGAAGCGCTGGCGGCGGAGGGTGCTCAACGTGAAGAGCGCCAGCTCGGCATCTCCATCGAACATGCTGACGTAGCACGAGCCCCCGCCCAGGATGCCGTCTCTTCCGTCGCTGACGCGATCGTACACCGTGCTGATCTGCTCAAGCCGCTGAGGTGTCACCATGACCCCCCGGTCCTTTTCGTACCAGCGGAACCCCGGGATGTCGAACCGATTGCCGAACATCATGCCCGCCTGGACGGCCGGCGTCGAGCTGGGGAGGCCGCAGCGCCAGGAACCGAGGTTCAGCTCACCGGAGGTCAGGAGGCGATTCACGTAGGGCATCGCTCCCTCGTCCAGAGCTTGAAGCAGGTGACTGTGAGAGAGTCCGTCTATCTGGATGAGGATGAAGCCCGGCCCGCCGTCGGACGCCACGGGAGATCGGCCCAGGCGCCGCGCCATGGTGCCGTACTTGCGCCGGTAGTAGATGTCGGTCAGTCTCTCAACGACGTCGAGGACTCGGCGCGCAAACCATGTGGCCATGTCTGGAGGCTACGGCTCATCGACGATCAAGCCCAACCGCCGCGCCGCGGAGCGAAGTGATGGTGAGCATAGGACTTGCCCGCTCGACGACCCCCTAATGCTCCGAGCGCTGGAAGATGGGCGGCATCGCCCGCTTGTGGGCCGAGCCAGCCACCATCTCCTTCACCTTCCGCAGTGTAGCGGCTGCAACGTCCTCGGTCTTGCCCGCTGCCATCGCCTTCAGGACCCGGTCCAGCTCGCGGTAGCTGATGCCCAACTCGTCCTCATCGGTCTGACCCGGCCAGAGGCCCGCTGACGGTGGGCGTTTGACGACCTCCGCCGGCACTTCCAGATCACGAGCCAGCTCCCACACCTCCGTCTTATAGAGATCCCCCAGCGGGAGCAGATCAACGCCCCCGTCGCCGTGCTTGGTGAAGTAGCCCACCATCAGCTCCGTCTTGTTCCCCGATCCGAGGACCAGGTAGTTATTCGTCTGAGCCAGGTAGTAGAGGCTGGCCATGCGCAGGCGCGGCTTAAGGTTGGCTGCCGCCAGTCGATGGTCGGTCGGAGGGAGGTTCGCGGTGAGCGCATCGAAGGCGGCGTCCAGGTTGACCGTTACGGTGGGTATCTCGAAGGCATCGGCCACGCGCCGGGCCAGACGATCGTCTATGGGCTCGGAATGACAGGGGAGAAGGGCGGCCAGGACGGATTCGGACCCTGCGGCGCGCACCGCCAGTGCCGCCGTCGTGGCCGAGTCGACGCCTCCGCTCAGCCCGAAGACAAAACCCTCGGCACCGGCCAGGGCGAGTTTCTCAGCAAGCCAATCGGCGATTTCGTCTGGAAGGCTCATAGCATAGTCCTGGGACGGTGATGATCTGCTTTCTGGTTTCAACGTGCGGGGCGCCCCGACTCGGCCTACGTGAGTCGGGTCACTACCTCGACGTCGTTCAGGGCCATCTGGTAGAGGAATATCCGGTGCAGGAGGTCGCCGTCGTGAGGCATCGCACCGACCTCCTCCGCTGCCTCAACGGGCATATCGAAGGTCTCGACCGCGTTGGCCGGGACGATGACGCGGGCGTTCTCCTGCCCCTGGGCGTTAGCACGCACGCGAAGGTAGATGGCCGCGTGGTAGACGCAGATGTCCGTGCAGACACCGACCACGATAAACGTGTTGACCTCCGGGTGCTCGTCCAGCCAGGGCTCCAGATCGGTGCCCACGTTGGAGCTGATCGAGTTCTTAGGGAGGACCACGAACTGGTCGGAGAAGGGGAGCGTCTGGAGCTCTTCGATCGTCTCGCTCTCCTCGCTCCCTGCGACGCAGTGAGGGGGATAGGCGGAGAACTCGACGGCGTCCGGGTCGTGCGTGTCCTGGAGCAGCAGGAAGTGACGCACGCCCAGCTCGTGCGCTCGCTTGAAGACGTCTACCGCGTTCGGTACGATGCTGGCTGCCCGTTCGCTGGAGAGCGGTCCGACGTCACAGAATCCTTTCAGCAGATCCTCAGACACCACCGCGACTTGGTTCGGGTTCGTCACTACCTCCCCGAAATCCAGGCTGGGAAGAGACGCTGCCCACCCGTACAGCCAGTCCAGGAAGGGTTTGCTTCTCATCTTTTCGTCCGCCATAAGTTACTCCTACCTCTCTCTTCGTCTATGGACCTTGTCCCTTGCGCTAACCCTATTGTCAATCAGCTCCGCCGTTTGGTCAAGCGCTCGTCTGCGGTTCCCGCCGTCAGGGGTGCACTCTCACCTGGGTGAGGGTAACGTGGTCGGCCTGCATCTGGCCTCCGGGCGGCGTCACGGGCAGGTGCTCGATCTCTCCTTCCTCGTGGACGTAGACGGCGATTCGCACCTGGTACGGCCCGGGAACGGCATCAGGAGAGAGGCTGAGCAGGACGGCATCCTCGATCGTCTCTCCCGTCTCCCAGGCTGCCGTCGGCGCGGCGCCTTCGACGGGCCAGCTGTCGTGCTGGGCCGCCTTCCGCTGGGACGTGTCGATCACCTGTGCCGACACGGTGTAGTTCTTCTCCATCGTCTGGAGCGCTTCCCAATAGAGCGTCAGGGTGAGGGTGTCACCGGGGCGAACCGCCCGCTGGCTCAAGTCATAGCCGGTGAGGAGCATGCGGTCGCCGAAGTTGACGTCGATGGGATTGGGAAGCTCCCCGGCCTGACGCTGGATGCTCACCTGGCCGAAGCGGACGTTGTCGCCTTCCGGCTCTCCGCTTCCGTCGAAGGCCGTGAGACGTCTGCCCGTCTCGGTGTTGAAGAGGCCCACCTCGACCTGGACCTCGTTCGGCGCGTAGGCAGTGTCCGGGATCGGTATGACGTAGCGGTCGGCCCAGCGGTAGCCCGGCTCCAGCCAGGTAGTAGAGAGTAGACCCAAGCCCGGGAGTGTGTCTCTTTGGGCGATGACGAGCTCGTGCTCGTCCAGCAGGTGGACGAAGACGGCGTAGTCCTCTTCGGTCGGCGCCAGGGCCTCCCAGTACAGCGTCACCTCGAGATGACCGCCCGGTCTCGTCGACTCCGTCTGAAGGTCGTAGCCCAGGAGACGGACCGTACCGTCGAAATCGACCTGTCTTCGCTGGGGGATGGCCGCCACCTGACCGTCACTCAGCGGGTCAGGCAGCGCATAGGCGGGTCGGATCCAGGCGAACGGCGCAGCAGCCGAGAGACCCAGCAGAAAGAGGGCCAGGAGCAGGACCAGCGGCGGTACGCGCAAGCGCGAGCCGACACGGAATCGTTCCGGGGTCCAGGCACTCAGTCCCAGGGCCATGAGCAGCGACCAGACGGGCAGGGCCGCGAAGACTAACCGACCCTGCGACGACCACGTCACCCGCGCCCACTGGATCCATGGGATCAGCACGCCCAATCCCCAAAGAAGACAGAGCACGAACCGCAGATTGCCCGTTATTCCGTTGGCCTCCGGCGCTAATTCGTTAGGATCGGAGGAGGAGCCCGTCCCGCTTCCTGTCCCCGTGACGTCTTCGTCTCCACCACGCCTTCGCACCATGTGGATGACCGCCTTGGTGAAGGTGACCACCAGCCCCAGCCCGACCACGATCAGCGAACCGTTCAGTATTCGATAGGCCCAGGGCGGCATGGGGACGTTGAGCCCGCCGAAGTTGCCCCAGTAACCGGCGAGAAAACTGTACCGCTCGCGCCAGAGCTGAGCCAGGTCGGCCGGAACATCGCGCTTTCCCAGGACTTCGATGAAGGCGTTGAGGCCGGTGAGGTCCCCGTAGAGACGCAGGTTACGCAGATACCACCATCCGGCGATGGCGAGCAGCGGCAGCAGGGTGGCGAAGCCTCCGACGAAGAACTCCTTCCATCCCCGGGCCCGGTCGTCCGAGCCCCGCCGCACCGCCCGGACCGTGACCACCAGTGCCGTCAGCACCGTGAGGGCCAGGGAGCTGGCCTTCGTCAGGGCGGCCAGGCCCAGCACGACGCCCAGCAGCAGGTAGCGGGCCGTCGTCCGACGCAGCGTCGCCTCTTCCTCTGCTGCCTCCGGGCGCAGCAGACGGAGCAAGATCAGCAAAGCGAGGCTGCTTATCGGCACCACCAGGTTGTCGTTGTTGACCGAACCGGCGATGAAGACGACCATAGGGGTGAAGGCGTGTAGGGCCGTCGCCCCGAGAGCCAGAGCCGGCCGACCCGGAAAAACCTCTCGGACGACGAAATAGGTGAGGGCCATGCCCACCGTCGCCATCGCGATGGAGAGAAAACGGACCACGTGGACCGCCAACACGGTCCCGCGCCACGGGAACTCGTTCCGCTCCGGTCGGTGAACCACCAGGTTGACGTTGCCGTCCGGCGTAGCGATGCCGTTGTCGACGTAGGGGTTGAGGTGACGAACCTGAGGCATGTCCGACGTGTCGATCCAGAAGGTCGCCAGGGCGCCCAGGACGTAGTAGAGAGGCGGCTGGCTTCCCTCCTGGCGCCACGGCCCGACGTTTGCCGCGTCCTGCACGGGCAGCGACCAGGTGTCGGCGATGTGTTCGACCATCGGATAGTGCCAGAGCTCGTCGGAGGCCTCGAACGGGGGCACGACGATGCTGTATGTCGTGCTTAGGAGGACAAACACGACGAGAACGGCGGTCAGTACGGTCCGTTCCGTCTCTTTGGTCATCGGCGGCCCGCCGTCAGCTGCTCGAAGAGGTCCTCTGTCTGCTGAGCGATCCGTTCCCACGCGAACTGGTCAGCGAGCGACTCAGCTCCCGCCTCCAGACGCCCTTGAAGCGTCGGGTCATCTGCCGCCCGTCTCACCGCCTGCGCCAGTGCTGCGGGATTCTCTGGTTCCACCAGTAGCATAGTCTCCCCGTCTTTCACCTCCGGGAGCGGCACGGCTGGTCTTGTGGTGACGATCGCCCGGCCGTGGGCCAGGCACGCCAGCAGACTGCCGCGGCGGAAGGAGACGCCGTCGCGGTAGGGGAGCACGCAGACGTCCACGGCCCGCAGGCTGGCCGAGACCTGCTTCGGCTCCACATACCCCGTCCAGTGGACGCGGGTCTCAAGGTCGCGTTCGGCGATCAGCTGCTCCACCCTGTCGGCGTACGCCCGGTTGGTGGGATCGGACGACCCCACCCGGCCGCCGATCTTCAACAGGTGCGCTGGCACACCGCCCTTCACCAGGATGCTCAGGGTCTCGATCAGCTCCTCACTGCCTTTGCTCTCGTTGAGGAAGCCGAAGTAGCCCAGCAGCAGGTCGTCGGGTCCGACGCCCCAACGCGCTCGCTCGGCTTCCCGGTCGTAGCCGTCCGGAAGCCTGGTTTCGATGTTGCTGCCGATGGGGATGCGGGTCAGGTTTGAGATCACGGGTTTCAGACTGGCGAGTCTCAGCTCATCCTCCCGGTTGGTGACGATGACGCTGTCAGCCCGGCGAGCCAGGCTGCGCACTACCCAGCGGCGCAACGGGCCCGCCTTCGGGAATAGATAGGGGACCTTCAGGTCGTGGAACGTCGCTACCACCGGCAGCTGCCGCCGACCGGGCACCAGATTGATGGCGGGGTGCATACCGTAGGCGGCGGCCTGGTACTGGACGTTCAAGACCTCGAGGTTCAGACGTTCTGACAGCTTCAGGATCTGCTGCCAGCACCCGAAGCGCCAGTTCCTCAGGCTGCGGTGGACGGTGACCGGTTCGGGTGACCTTGACCTACTTTCGTGCGTTCGGTCTGAGGTTTCAGCCGATGATGTGATGATCTCCACCCGGTGTCCCAGGTCCCCCAGAGCGGTTGCCAGCTGGTGGGTGAAGTCCCCCACACCTCCCCGGTCGGGTGGGTATTCGCCGGTGACCAGTCCGATGTTCATAGGCTTATTCTACCACCTCGACCCGGGTCAGCGCCACCCGGTCCTCCGGTTGACGAACGCCGTCCCGGTGCGCAGGAAGCCTTCCGGATCCAGAGGGATCGTAGAGCCCCACCTCCAGACTGTAGTCGCCCGGCGGCAGGTCGGCAGGGAGGGAGAGTGTGCGAGGGTCCTCGACAACTTCTCCGGGCTCCCAGGTGTAAGGTGGGCGAGTGCCGTGATACGCCCATCCGTCAGACTGCGATTGGAGCCGGCCTGAAGCATCATACAGGTGAACGAACACCTTGGCGTCCTCCTCGGTCGGCGAGGTAGGCTGCCAGTACAAAGTGAGGTGCAGCCGGTCTCCTGGTCGTCTCAGGGTTTGGGGAGGGTTGAAGCCCAGGAGAGACAGGTGGTCGCCAAAGGTCACGTCCAGGGGCTGTTCGATCGCGTAGGTCTGCTCTGCCCCCTCGCCCTGGAAGAGCCAGAAGGTGTAGGGGCTGTAGTGCCGGAAGGAAGGGTTGTCCGTCTCTGCCTCGAGCCTGATGCGGGTCTTCTGGCTGCTGATCCTGTCGCCCGGCACGCGAAAAACGGTCTCCAGCCAGCGGCCGGGCACCCGCGGATAGGCCCAGCGTCCAACCTCTTGGCCGTCGATCATCACGTCTACGCCGCCCGCCTGCTGAGCGTGCAGCCGGGCCGCGATCCAGAGGTCCCTGCCGGGCTCAGTACTGGCGTTGAAGGCGATGCCGCCGGTGAGGAGCCTTCCCCCATCGATCACCTCGTCGTGAGGGGGAACCCGGTAGGGTAGCTGCCAGACCTCGGTGGGAAAACCGGCCTGCTTGACCTCCTGCCACCATGCCACGCCGTGCGCCGTCTCATCTTCGAGATCCGCCACGTCCAGCGTATCGACGCGCTCCAGACCTGCCGTGCGCCTGAGGACGTCCGGTTGACGCAGGGACTCGCCGCTTCCCGCCAGATGCCAGTCGGCTCGCCAGGCCCCCTGGACCGGGCCGGCGCTGGCGACGGCGTAGTCAGGGACTTCCACGCGGAACAACTCCTCGGCGAAGAGATCGGTCTTCGCCAGGTAGGGAATGGAGAAGACGTCGGGGTAGATGGCGAAGTAGTCAGGACGCATCGGTGAATGCTCCATCTTCTCATACACGCTCCCGGCGCCGTGCCGCCAGGCGACGGCGGCGTCCGGGGTGGTCAGCCCGATCAAATCATAGATCGACTGCCCGCTGACGTATCGGAGGCTGCCTGCGTCGTGGACCCCCACCCGGGCTTCGGGAGGGAGATTCTCCCTCAGCCAGTTGGCAAGGGGCAGCTGTTGATGCGCCACGGTGTGCACCGCGCGTCGGTAGAGCCGCTGCGCCTGGACGGTTGACGTGGCAGACGTCACAACGAGAAATAGGCTGGCAGCCCCCATGATGATCGGCTTCCATGTTCCGCGTAAGCGCTTCTCCAGGGCGGCCAGGCCGCAGGTCCCCAAAACGACGACGATCGGTACGAAGGGGACCTGATACCGTCCCACGTGCCAGGTGGCCGTGATCAAGGTGGCGGCAGACAGCGTGCCCACCAGGAACCAGGACAGCGTCACCGACAGGGCTTTCCAGCGCCGCTGCACGCCCAGCGTCACCCATCCCACCAGGGAGAGAAGAAGGAGGCCCGGGATTACAACCCCCTCTCGGCCCATAAGGAAGCTGCCGATGATGATCCGTTGATAGGAACGGAGTATGGACCCGATGATATTCCCGGGGTAGAACGGCACGTTCAGAAACCAGGACTTGGCTCGCAGGCCGGCCGCCGAGGGGTCTCCCGTGAGGGCCCAGTTTACCACAGACGGGATGAATCCCGCTGCAAGAGCAGCCGACAGGACCCGAGGACCTCTCCAACGGTCGTCACCGTCGTCCAGGAATCCCCCGGCCGCCGACGCGGCCCAGACCAACCCCGTCAGGATCAGGCCCTCGGTTCGCGTGAGCGCCGCCAGTCCCAGCCATAGGGCGCAGAGGCCGTGTTTCTCGGTGAAGAACGCGTGAAGAGCAGCCAGGGTGAGAACGGTGAAGAGACCGGTCTCCATCCCGTTGAAGCACCCCCACTGAAGAGAGCCGGTGAGGATGGTCAGGGTGGCGCCGAACAGAGCCCATCCTAGGCTCTCCGTCAGATGGCGTGCGAGGCGGTAGGTCAGCCAGCCGATCAGCCCGAGCCAGATCGCGCCCGCCACTACGGCAGAGGCGACCAGCCTTTCACCGGCGAGGCCAATCCAATGGACGCCGGCCAGCAGGAATCCGAACAGGGGGCTCGTCATCCCGGTCGTTGCCGGGTCGCCATCGTTGTACTGATACAGCTGCCCCTGGGCGATCTGGCGGGCGTACTGATACGTGATGTAGGCATCATCCAACGGCGCGACAGCCCGACCATCCGCCGTGCCGAGACCGATAGCCACGTATGCCGCACTGATCACGACCACCAGCAGGAAGGGGACGGTAGTCCAGTAGGGAGAGATCTCTTTCACTGTTCTGGCGGACTCCGCCGGAGTCCGCTCCTCAACACCTGCCCGTATGCCGTCATTCGCTGGGCCCGGAGAGGACGTCTGTGGCCCAGCAGCCATTTGGCGGCTTCTATGCTCAGTTGAAGGCCGTAGTTCGCCAGCAGGTACCAGCGGAGCGCCTCGGCAGCCAAGGCTCCATGGTACTTGCGGACGTAGCGAACTTTGCTGCTGTGGAAATGGACGTCGCGGGCCGCGACCACTTGTTCGCTGCTCTTTCCCGCGTGGTGCACGATCTGCGCCGTGGGAAGGTAGACCACGCGCCAACCCGCCTCTCGGAAGCGGCGGCACCAATCCAGCTCCTCCGAGTACATAAAGAACCCCTCGTCCAGCGGTCCTACCTCCTCCACGGCCTCGCGCCGAGCCAGCATAGCGGCTCCGGTGACCCAATCCACGTCCTGAGTGACGTCGTCGGGCCGGTCGGCGACGTAGTAACGCTCCAGCAGGCGGCGGAACGGCGTCGTGAGCGCACCGACCAGGCTGTCGGACTTGACGTCGGCCAGCCTGTACTGGAGCCAGGTCGACTCCACGAAGGCTGTCGCCAGGGTGGGGAAGCGGCGCCGCGACGATTGGACGGTTCCATCGGGGTTGAGCAATTGGGGTCCGATCATCCCCACGTCCCGATGGTGATCGGCAAAGATGACCATCTCGGCCAGCGCGTTGCCGAGAACCTCGGTGTCTGGATTGAGGAGAAGCGTGTACTCCCCTTGGGCCAGTGCGATACCCTGGTTGTTTGCGGTGGTGAATCCTCGGTTGACCTGGTTGGCGATCAGCTCTACCTGGGGAAAGCGCGCCTTCACCATATCAACGCTTCCGTCTCTCGACCCGTTATCGACCACGATGACCTGGATCTCAAGATCTTCAGATCCAGCGTGTTCCCGACCGGAGAGAGCGAGCGACTGGTAGATCGATGCCAGGCACCGTCTCAGGAGGCGGCGAACGTTCCAGCTGACGATGACAACAGAGAGTCTGGTCATGTTTTCGACGCGCGCTGTATAGAGGCAGCGAAGGGGAGCGAGGGGGGCTAGAAACGGCGGTTCACCGTGAACTCGGCCAGCTCGAGCAGCGCCGTTCGATAGGGTGTGTTTGCGAAGCCGGCGAGGGCCTGCTTCGCTCTGTCGGTGTGTTGGTTTGCTCGGGTCAACGCCTGCTCGATCGCGGGGGAGGTGAGGACGGCCTGTACAGCCTCGTCCACGAGGCCCTCGGTGCGGTCGCCGTCCAGCACCTGGCGCACCGGCGAGGGGCCCGGCTTCGCTTCAAGGTAGAACAGCGTGGGCAGTGTCGCCAGTCCCTGCCGCAGATCGCTTCCTACGGGCTTCCCCAGCGTCTCCTCCTCAGCCACGAAGTCGAGCACGTCATCCACGATCTGGAACGCCGTGCCAATCTGTTCCCCGTACGTTCGCAGCGCCTTCTCGTCGGCCTCCTGAGCATGTGCGAGCATGGCCCCCGCCTCTGCCGACAGGGCTATGAGGGAGGCCGTCTTCGCGTAAATCCGTTCCTCGTACTCCGCAACGGCGTCGCGCCCCGGTTGAGCCTCAAACATCTGACGGATCTCGCCGTTGCATATGACCATCAACGTCTCCGCGAAGCGCCGCGTGAGACGTGTGTTGTTCGTGCTGGCGATCAGATAGGCGGACCGGGCAAAAGCATAGTCGCCGGTGAGAATCGTGGCGGCGGGCGTCCAGCTGGCATTGAGCGTCTCCACCCCGCGGCGGATGAGCGATCCATCGATGAGGTCATCGTGAACGAGGGTCGCGGTGTGGAGCATCTCGGCCGCCGCCGCGGCCAGGACCGCTTCATCCATCGGCGCGGCGCATAGGCGGGCCGAGAGCAGGACCAGGAGCGGGCGGAGTCTCTTGCCGCCCCCTCCCACGAGATGGTCCACGGCGAGGCTTATGGCCTCGTGTTCCTCAGGGGGATGCTCCTGGAGTAGCGCCTCCACCTTCCCCAAGTCGTCTTCAATCGGATTAGGGAACGATAGCTCAATCACCGATACGCCTCGATGGCTCTGACAAGCTTATGACACTCACGTCAACAGACTCAGTCCGCATGGGGCAGTCCGAACAGACGACGGGCGTTCTCTGCCGTGGCATCGGCCACCCGCTCTACTGGTAGTCCCCGCGTTTCAGCGATCACTTCCGCGACAAAGCTGACGTACGCTGGTTCGTTTCGTCTCCCGCGGTGCGGCTCCGGCGTCAGATAGGGACAATCGGTCTCCACTAATAGACGATCCAGAGGAACCTCTCTTGCCACGCGTCGTAGATCATCGGCCTTGGCATAGGTGACCGGACCCGAAATGCCGATGAAGAAACCCAGGCCTATCACCTGATCCAGCCGGCCTGGACCGGCGGCGTAGGTGTGCAGCACGCCCACGCCGTCCCAGTCATCCAGAATACTCAGGACCTCGTCATGGGCATCGCGACTGTGGACCACGACCGGGAGATTCAGCTCCGAAGCGAGAGCCAGCTGGTCCCGAAACGCCTGCCGCTGTGCCGGTCGGGGTGAGTAGTCGCGATAATAGTCAAGGCCGATCTCTCCGATGGCCACGGCCTTCGGGTGCTGCGCCAGCGCACGCAGCTGTTCCAAGGCCTCCGAGCTGGCCTGGTCCGAATCGTGCGGATGAATGCCGACGGTGGCGTAGATGAAGTCGTGGCCCTCCGCCAGCTCAACCGAGGCCCGACTGGTGCTTACGTTCGTCCCGATATTCACCAGCGCGACGAGGCCTCTCTGTCGAGCTCTCTCGATGACGGCGTCGCGATCGTCGTTGAACTGGGGGAAGTCTACGTGGGCGTGCGAATCGATGAGGTGCATAGACAATTCTTGCAAGCCTACTTCAGGCCGGCTAACTCCAGTCCCGCGTCCAACAGCGGCTCCACCTTATCCGGGTCCGTCGTCTCACAGTAGACGCGGATGATGGACTCCGTCCCGGAGAAGCGGATGAGGAGCCAGCCGCCATCCTCGAGCTCATACTTGTAGCCGTCGACGGTCACGATGTCCGTCACCTCGAGGCCAGCTAGCGTCTCGGGTTCGGCAGCGTCGAGCCGAGCCTTGGCTTCGGGACGTTTCTCGTCGGGGAACCGAGTATCGATCCGGTCGTAGTAGTATGAATCGCCGAGCTTCTCGTAGAGGTGCTCGATCAGCTGGGCTGGCGACTTGCCGGTCCGGACCATCAGATCGAGGAAGTAGAGGTTGCCCAGGATGCCGTCGCGTTCGGGGATGCTCTCGCCAAAGGCGTAGCCCCCGCTCTCCTCGCCACCGATCATCGCGTCCGTCTCGATCATCTTCGGCCCCACGTACTTGAACCCGACGCCGGTCCGGTAGACCGGGACGTCGTACATCTCTCCGAGCCTCTCCAGCATGGACGTGGTCGAGACGGTCTTCACGATGGGCTTCCGCTTCCCCCGCACCTCCAGCAGGTAGTAGGCGAGCAACCCGTAGACCTGCAGCTGGTTGATGAAGGTTCCGTGCTCGTCGCCGATTCCCATGCGGTCGGCGTCTCCATCCATGATCAGGCAGACATCGGCGCCGAGTTCCACAGTCTTCTCCAGGGCGGCGTCCACGTTGGGAGGAATGGGCTCGGGACGCGCCATGCCCGGATAGAGCGGATTCCGTCTGTCATGGATCTCAGACACGGTCGTCGCACCGCCGCCAAGAAGGCGTGGGAACCACCCCATGCCGTTTCCCCACATCGGCTCGACCAGGATCTTCAAACCTGCGTCCTTGATTCGCTCGATGTCCACCAGCTCGCGAACGTGGTCAATGTAGACGGGATCGGCGTCGAATATCTCGACCAGTCCCTTTTCCTTGGCCTCTTCCAGATCCATGCGCTGGACGTCTTCCAGCGACGGGATCACGCTCTCGATGGCCCGCAGGCCGTCGGGTGCCACGGCGGCTCCCTTCTCGTCCCGCACTTTGAAGCCGCAATCCCAGGGCGGATTGTGACTCGCCGTGATGTTGATCCCCCCGGAGGCGCCTCGCTGGACGATGGCGTACGAGATCACGGGCGTCGGCGTGGCACTGTTCGTGAGGGCAACGTGAAACCCGTTGGCTGCCATAACTTCGGCGGCCGCGGCCCCGAAGTGCTCGGCTGCGAACCGCTTGTCGTAACCCACGATCACCTCGCTGCCCGCGCGGCCCTCTTCCGTCAGGTAATTGGCGAAGCCCTGGGCAGCACGTCGCACGTTGTCAAAGGTGTAGTCCTCCGCAATCCGCCCCCGCCAACCGTCTGTTCCAAACTCGACGTCCTCTGTCATCGTGAGTCTCCTTGCCCTTTAGCCTAGCCCGTTCTCCTCTTTCAGCAGCTCGGAATCGCTGTCCACCATCATGTGCACCAGTTCCTCGAAGGAGACGGAGGGTTTCCATCCCAGCTTCCGGTGAGCCTTGTCCGCGCTGCCGATCAGGATGTCGACCTCGGCTGGTCTCATGAACCTCGGATCCTGGACAACGTAGTCCTGCCAATCGAGACCCTTGTAGCTGAAGGCGGCTTCGCACATCTCTCGAATTGAGTGGGTCTCCTCGGTGGCTACCACGTAGTTATCTGGCTCCGGCTGTTGAAGCATCATCCACATAGCTCTTACGTAATCGCCGGCGAAGCCGATATCCCGCTTGGAATCCAGGTTGCCCAGAGGGAGTTCGTCCGCCAACCCCAAGTCGATCTTCGCCACGTTGTACGTGATCTTGCGCAGCACGAACTCCAACCCGCGCCGGGGGCTGGTGTGATTGAACAGGATGCCGGAGCTTGCGTGTAAGTCGTATGACTCCCGGAAGTTGACCGTGATCCAATGGCCGTAGACCTTCGCTACGCCATACGGGCTCCGCGGATAGAACGGTGTGTCCTCGTCCTGCGGCACTTCCAGGACCTTCCCAAACATCTCGGAAGAACTGGCTTGATAGAAGCGGATGTCGGGGTCCACGGTGCGGATCGCTTCCAGCATACGTGTCACGCCGAGGGCGGTGACGTTACCGGTGAAGACAGGTTGTTTCCAAGACGTTGGCACGAAGGACTGGGCTGCCAGGTTGTAGACCTCGTCAGGGTGCTGTTCTTGAAGGATGGTGATCAAGGAGACCTGATCGAGGAGGTCCCCGGAGACGAGGTCGATCTTGTTCTGGATATGCTGGATGCGGGAGAAGTTGAGGGTGCTCGTCCGCCGCACCATACCCACAACGTCGTAGCCCTTCTCCAGTAGGAACTCAGCCAGGTAAGAACCATCCTGTCCCGTGATCCCCGTGATTAATGCCTTTGGCATGCCTTAGCTCCTTGTTCTCTCTGTCTCGCTTGACACTCGTTCCCGCCAATAGCCGAGTGTGTCCCGTAGCGTCTGCTCGAAAGGAATCTGCGGCTCCCAGCCGGTGCGCGCGCGGAACTTATCCGCGCTCCCGTAGACGACCGGAACATCTACAGGACGATACCGCGCTGGGTCTCTCTCTACCCTTATCTCCACATCCGTATAGCTCAACAGTGTATCCAATAAGGCCTGAATGGACTGCGGCTCTCCCGATGCCAGGTTGTAGACCTCACCCGGCTCTCCTTTCGTGACGGCCAGGTGGTATGCGCGCACGATGTCCCGCACATCGGTAAAGTCACGCGACGTGGCCAGATTCCCCACCTTCATCACCGGCTCCTGAAGCCCCGCCTCAATGCGAGCGATCTGACTGGCAAAGGCAGGAGCGACGAATCGAGCTGACTGTCCCGGGCCGGTGTGATTGAACGGACGCACGCGCACCACGTTGACCTCGTAGGCCAGATGGTACTGGAGCCCCAAGAAATCCTGACCTACTTTGCTCACGGCGTAGGGGTTGTTGGGCCGAAGGGGAGTCTGTTCCGTCTGAGGCAGGTCCTCTGGTCTCGGCGAACCGTATTCCTCATTCGAGCCGATCACCAGGACGATGGTCTCGCGTTCTGACTGGCGAACGGCCTCCAGAAGATTCAGCTGCGATCGGATGTTGTTCTCCAGCGTCTCCCAGGGGTCGGAAAAGGAGGCCCCTACCGATGACTGAGCAGCTAGGTGGAAGAGGACGTCCGGCCGGATCTCCTCCACGAGGGAGGTGACACGCTCTTTATCCCGCAGGTCGACGACGCGGAGTCGGAGTCGGGGCTTCTGTTCGGTGGTCTCGGAAGACGGGTGGAATACGGTCCCCGCCACGGTCCAATCGGTGTGCGCCAGGAGGTAGCTGCACAAGTGCCCCCCGACGAATCCCTCTGCTCCGGTTATCAGTGCTTGCAATGGTTGCCTCCTTCGGGGGAGGATTATACCGTACTTTCCAGGCCCTGCCAACCAGTCAGCCCGGAGAAGGTCTGTGCGGACCCGCGGAGGGTCGCCTCTAGAGGGTGGCGATGCTGGGCTTGCTCAGATAGGGGGCCTTGAGCCGGCAGGAAAAGGGCAGCGCGGGCACGCCTTTGGCGGCGAAGGGCCAGAGTCATTCAGCAGAGGATTGCTTTGCGGGCGCGGCGCACCGGGCCGCCTGGCCCGGGCTGAGCGATGAGCGCGGTTACCTTAAGGACGCGGGTGGGGTCATCGGGCACAGCGGGGACTGCCGCTCCAGTCCCGTCGCGGCGATCGACCTGGTCCGCTTCTAGGTAGAGACGGCGGCCGGAGGGAGCAGAATGGTGAACGTGCTTCCCTCTCCCGGGGCGCTCTCCACCTCGATCTTGCCTCCGTGGAGGTGAATCAGTTCTTGAGCGATGGCCAGCCCGAGGCCCGCTCCCTGTTGTTCCATCTTGTCGCGGTTGATCTGTCGGAACCGCTCGAAGAGGTGTTCCTGTTGGTCAACGGGTATACCCACGCCGTGGTCCGATACTGCGACTCGGACCCAGGACTCACCCTTCCGCGCCTCTATTCTGACCCGTTTCGTTTCGTTCCGTGAGAATTTTATCCCGTTCTCAATCAAGCGCCGCAAGGCGTCCACGAAGAAGGGCTCGCACAGATTCACCGGTGGAAGGGCGGGGTCCGTCTTTACGTCGAGCGATACGCCCTGCTTTCTGGCCTGCGCTGTGCACTGTCCTACTGTCCGCTTCACGATCTCGTCCACATTGGTGTAGCGAGCGACGAGGGTCTTGAACTCCTCGTGCGCCCGCCCCGAGTCGATCTGCACGAGCTGCAGCAGATCTTCCACCAGCCGATTCAGACGGTCTGCTCCGGACTTGATCCCGCTCAGGAACTCTTCCACCTCCTGAGGCGATAGGGACGAGACGTCCTCCAACGCCAGGTCGGTATAGCCAGTCACGTACGTGAGCGGCGTCCGCAGCTCGTGTCCGAGCACGGTGACGATCTGCTGCTTGAGCTGTTCGAACGTCTTCTCGCTTGCCCTCTCGATGGCGCGGGCACGACCCAATCGGGATCGGACGCTGATGATCAGTTCCTCAGCATCGAACGGTTTCGTGATATAATCCTCGGCTCCCAGTTCCTTCCCCCTCAACTTATCCTCGCGTTCCGACTTGGCAGTGAGGAAGACAAAGGGAATGGGAATCCACTCCGGGCAGGCTCGCACTTCCTCGTAGAGGGTGTAACCATCCATTCTGGGCATCATAATATCGGCCAATATGAGGTCCGGGACGACGTCCGCCATGATCTCCAGGGCTTCTATGCCATCCGTGGCAGTGGAGACCGAATACCCTTCCGATTCCAGGATACCCTGGATGGCTCGAGACATGGATCTATGGTCCTCTACGACTAGTATATGTTGCCCGCTCATATGCTCTCCTTGGAAGTTCTCCGCCTATGCCTCGACCTTACTGGGTAGGCGGTGTCAATCTTCAGTTTAGGTCGAATCCTAGATGCAGCGCCAAACGCCGCAGTGGACTATAAAATGTACCGTGATTCCTCTTCGATGTCCACTCAGAGTCCTGTCGGAATCCCGGCAACGAACCCGATCTACGGTCCAGAAACCTCCGGATTCAGCGGCAGCACGAGCGCGAATCTACTCCCCTGCCCGATCCCCGGACTCTCTACTTCCGTCCGCCCGTTGTGCACCTCCGCCACGTAACAGACGAAGGCCCAGCCTATGCCGAGTCCTTCTTGGCCCCGACGCAGAGCATCAGCGCTCTGCTCAAACGGGTGTCCCAACATCGCCAATCGTTCCTCTGACAGCCCAACACCTGTATCTGACACCTCGATGACTACCATCTCACCGGACCTGAAAGCCCTCACCTTCGCCTTGCCGCCGGGCTCATTGAACTTCACAGCGTTGTGCGTCATCTGGAAGACAGCCTCGGTAACCAGTTCGGCGTCCATCTCGATCTCTGGGATGTCAGGCGGGAGAAGCATCCGGAAATCGACGTCCCGCGCTTGTGCGATCATGGCTACCGGCTGAACGGCCCACGGGATCACATCGTCCAACGCGTGAGAGTCCAGCTCCGGCTCCCGCTGCTTGTTGACCAGCTCCGCGAACTTCACCACGCCCTCTATGCGCCGGTGCAGTCCCGCGATTGACGCTGACAGGTCCTCCAGCGCCTCCTCGAAGTCGGTATCGCACCGTTTGCCTTGTCTCTGGAGAAGCTCCAGCGTGGTGCCTATAGAGGCGAAGGGCGTCAGGAGTTCGTGAGTGACCGTACTGACGAAAGCTGCTTTCAGGCGATCCAGCTCCACCAGCCGCTGGCGAGCCATCTCCAGGGCCTCTCGCTCCTGCCGTTCCCGCTGCCATAGTTCCTTCAGGTCTCGAGCATAGACCGTGAGTTGGTCCAGCGACATCGTGCTTATACTCGGCTTCTGGGTCCTCGGCTCCAAGGACTGCCCTGCCAGCGTCTCCTTGACGAGATCGATAAGCTGCACGGGGCTGAAGGGCTTTGTCACGTAGGCGTCGGCCCCTGCGGCGAGACCGAGCGCTCGGTCTTCCTTGTCTGACTTAGCAGTGACCAGGATGACGGGGATCTTCGAGCTCTCTGCTCGAGTCTTCAGCGCTGCGCACACCTCGATGCCTGACTTGCCGGGCATCATCACGTCCAGAAGAACGAGGTCCGGGAACAGCTTGCGCGCCAGAGACAGGGCTTCTTTGCCGTTGTGTGTAACGACTGTCTCAAGACCCTCCAGGTCCAGAGTGGCTGCAATAGCCTCCGCCAACAGAGGGTCGTCCTCCGCGATCAGGACCGTATGTTGATTGTTGTTCTGGAGATCCTCAGGTTTGTTCATCGTTGAACTGAGTTGCCAACAAGGGACTCGCAGCAGCTGTATTCACGGATTCCTCGGCCGGACGAGGTGCCTCCGCTCCGGTCCGCCCCCCGTGAAACATCATTGTGACTGACTGGGCAGCCAAACGGTGAAGGTACTGCCCTCATCCACTTCGCTTTTCACCGTCACGCGGCCGCCGTGCAGCTCGACAATCTCCTTCAGAATGGCCAAGCCCAGGCCGGTGCCTGAGACTTGCATCGTCCGCGGTTTCTCTCCGCGGAAGAAACGATCGAAAATGTACGGCAGCTCCTCTTCTGGGATACCGATCCCGGTGTCGGCGACGGTCACCGTGGCCCAACGACGGCCGCTGACGACCTGGTTGCCTGTGGTGACGGTGATCGTGCCTCCTTCCAGCGTGTATCGAATCGCGTTTGAGAAGAGGTTGTTCAGGACTTGCATCATCCACTGTGGGTCTGCCAGGGCTATCGGATCAGGTTTCGTCAGGTGGTAGGTCAACGTTAGCTGTTGATCCTGCGCCTTGTTTCTGTGCTTGTCCATCGCCATTTGAACCAGGCCGTTAAGGCTCGTCGGCTCCGGACGGATCTCAAGCCGGCCGGCGTCCACACGAGACATCTCCAGGATGCCCCGCACCAACTTGGCCTGGTGTTCCGCTTCTCGTATCAGGGGTTGGAGGTACTCCTCCCACTTCTCCGGCTGCTGTTCCATCAGGTGGGCCAACAGCTTGATGGTTGCGATCGGTGTGCGCAGCTCGTGGGAGACGTTGGAGACGAAACGGGATTTCATCCGGTTGAGCGCCTTGAGATGGCTGACGTCGTGGATGGCTACCACCGCCCGCGCCTCCTCCGTCGTCGGCTTGCGGACCGGGGCCGCTGTGAGCTGCAGGTCGAGCCCCGTGAGCTCCAGCACCACCTCCGGCTTGACCTCGGCTCTTGCGGCCAACGCCTTCACTGCCTCCTGGAGCTGCTCTGATTCCTCCGGTGAAAGAGCCTGCCTGAGCCAGTTCCGAGCGACGGGGTTCGCGAGAACCAGTTCCCCGTCAGAACCTGCCAGGATGATGCCATCGGTGGTGCTGTCGAGAATCGTCTCCAATTGAGCGTACTGAGAGCGGAGCTGAGACGTTCGCTCCTCGACGCGCTTCTCCAGAGCGTCGGCGTGGGTATGGAGCTCCTGATAAAGCTGGGCATTCTCAATAGCGGCGGCCGCATGGTTTGCGAATGCCTCAAGGCGCTGAGCATCCTCCTGGCTGAACGTCCCCGCCTGGGTGCTGTTCACATTGAGAAACCCTACCACGACTCCGCCAACCTTGATCGGCGCTCCCACGTAGGAATGCCAGAGCTCGTGCCCTCTCTCCTCCACCCAGCGGTCATCGGCTGTCGTGTTCGACACCAGAATGGGGTTTCCGGTCTCGATCATCTCCAGCAAGAGCGGGTAGCCTGGGATCGAGAGGGACGTAACGCCCCAGTTCCTGGTATCGTATCCTCGCCGCCGCACCACGTGAGCCGTCTCCTCGCCTCTGATGAGCACCACGTTGAAGGCGTCGCCGTCGACGACCTTCTCCACCTGCTCCAGAATGCGGTCCAGAACCTGTTCTAGATTGAGGGTGCCGCTGACGATGGCGGCGGCTTCCTCCAGCGCCTCGGTCTGGCGCCGCTGTCTCCGCTCCGCTTCGAAGAGCCGGGCGTTCTTCAGCGCCACCCCCAGCTGGCTGGCGATGGTGGCGTAGAAGTCCAGGTCTCTTTCATTGAAGGCGTTGGGGCGATTGCTCTCCACACAGAGTACACCCGCTACCTGGCCCCGCACGCCGACAGGCACAGCGAGCTTGGACTGTGTCCTCGGCAGGTCCCGGCAGTGGCAGTCCGACCCGTCAGGGTCATCTACCACCATCGGCTCACCGCTGAGCAAGACGCGGCTGCACATACCCTGGTCCCTCTTCAGGGTGACGGCCTCGGCCTCCTCCGAGAATCCTATCTGAGAGGGGTGGAGGTGGAGGAACTCGCCGTCCTGCTCCGGCATCGCAAAGCCTATCCGTTCGATGCCCATCGTCCTGTGAACTGCCGTCAGCGTTCGTTCCAAGACCAGATCGAAGTCCAGGGTGGAGGCCGCGGTGAGCATCAGCTCTCGTAGAACCTGGCTTTGCGCCAGGCGGTGAGCAGTCTCCTCGTACAGCCTCGCGTTATCCACGCCGACAGCTACTTGCTCGGCGATGGTGGTCAAGAGCCGTTGCTCGTCGTCACCATAGGCGTAGGGTTGGTAGGCCTGTACGGAGATCACGCCGACCACTCGATCGGCTATCTGCATCGGCACGCCGAGCCAGGAGGCCGTCTCCCGCATCGTCCCCCACAGTTCAGCCGAGGGCAGATCCTCTTCTTCCTCGTGGAAGTTCCTGATGAGGAGCGGTTCTTTGTTCTTTATCACGGAGGCGGTCAGCCCCTCGCCCAGCGGCTTCCGTTCTGGAGGCGTGACCGTGTCGCCATCTACCTGGAGGCGGTAATCCAGTTCCTCGCTCCTCTCATCGTACAGAGCGAGGAAGAAGGCATCCAGTTCAAAGGCAGCCTCAATCTCCTGGTGTACGACCTGGGTCAGGCTCTCCAGATCCAACGTCTTGCTCACCGCGTGAGCGATACGGTTGATAATGGCTAGATGCTCCGCGTGCAACCGCGTCTGCTCGTATACCCGGGCGTTCTCTATAGCGACAGCAGCCCGCGCCACCAGTCTGTCAATGAGTTCGCTCTTCTCTTCAACGAACGTGGGGGCAGAATGAGATGCGAGCACCAGCGCCCCCACGAACTGGCCCTCCAGTCGGATGGGGAGAACGGCCGCAGCCAGGCTGTCCGATCCATCTTCGGTCTTTCGACCATCTACGATGAAGGGGGTTGGACTCTCCCGAACCTGATCGGCTAGCATGCTGTCTTTCTCAGTCAAGCTGTGGACCGCCGATGGTTGAAGTCCGACGTTGACCACCGGCTCGAACCCGTCTTGGTCCGGATGGTAGAGGCATAGGTGCCCGCCCTCACTACCTGTGAGGTCCATCGCATGCGAGACCAAGGCGTGAAACAGCTTCTGTGAGTTCAGCTCGGCCGTGAGGTCGAGACTGGCTACTTGCAGGGCCTCAAGTCCGTCTTTCTCTTCCTGAAGCGCAGCCACTGCGTCTTCTACTTCCTTATCCTAAACCGTCAGACAAAACTCCGCCGTCACTCGCTTTGCGGTCCGGGCGATCTCAACAAGGGGGGCACGCGATTCCATCGGGAGAAGCAGCTATCATGCAGGCCTTGCTTCCATGGCCCAACCTAGTTGCGTAGTGAGTATAACATAACCCAATACCACTGGCAACAAAGGCTGGATGGTCACCAGAGTCTTATCATTCTCGTCGCTAAGGTGACCGGCACTTAGGAAAGCGCCCTGAAGGCCTAGTATAGGCCCTGATAGGTATCATCTTGGCTTGGCGATGTTCCGATCTAAGTGCCGGTCACCTGCGCCAACCTGACGATGACAAAGCCGTGGATGGTCCCGTTCTTCGATTACAGGTGGGTTCGACCGGCCGAGAGCCTCCGTTCCATCCATCGTTGCTTGTCCTCTGGAGACAACGGTTGTATAATCTTCCTGTGGTCATAACCTCACCCAATCACACCATGGTCTTACTTGAAGAAAACATGCTCGAGTTCATAAGTCGCAGCGCTGAGCAGACCCAGCGTTTGGGCGCTCGCTTGGGCACCCTGCTGCAGGGAGGGGATGTCATCTGCCTTGAGGGTCCTTTGGGCTCGGGTAAGACGACCTTGACCCAGGGCCTCGGCCGCGGCTGGGGGGCTCAACAGCAGCTGGTGAGCCCTTCGTTCGTCCTTGTACGTGAGTACGCGCGGCCCGAGGATGAGCAGAGGCTCTACCACGTCGACCTGTATCGCATCTCCGGCGCGGAGGAGGCCTGGGGCCTGGGTGTCGAGGAGTTTTTCGGGAGCGAGCACGCTGTTACCGTGATTGAGTGGGCCGGACGGGCAGAATCGCTCATCCCCGACGACCATCTCTGGATCAAGTTCGGCTTCGTCGAGCCCGTCGATCTCAGCCGGCGTCATCTCTGGTTCTCGGCTCGCGGCCGCCGCCACCAGGATCTGCTGCGACAGTTCCGGCAGTTGGCGTTTGGGGCATAGCACGATGCTGATAGCCATAGACACAGCCACCGACCAAGCTAGCCTGGCACTCCACGACGGCTTCCGGATTCGCGCGGAGCACACCTGGGAGGCCCCGCGCAGGCATACCAGGGAACTCGCTCCTCGACTGGCTGATGCGATGGACCAACTCGGCCTCCGTCCTGGGCGACTCACTGCTGTGGCGGTGACGAAGGGGCCCGGTTCCTTCACCGGCCTGCGTATCGGCCTGTCCGTGGCGAAGGGGTTGGCCGTGGCCCAGAACGTGCCCTTGGTCGGAATACCGACCCTCGATGTCGTCGCCGCAGCTCAAGGGCGCGATCGACGGCGGTTGGCGGCAGTGCTTCCCGCGGGGCGGGGACGAATCGCCATTGCCTTCTACCGCTGGGAGTCCGACGGATGGCAGGTGGAGGAAGAGCCCCATCTCACCACCTGGGAGATTCTCGGCGAGGCACTTGCGGAGCCAACGCTCTTCTGCGGCGAGATCGATGAGAAGGGGGGCGACGCGATAGCGCGGCTCGGTCATCGAGCTGTGCTCCTGCCGGCAGCGTGGCGTCTCCGTCGAGCCGGTTTCCTGGCCGAGCTCGGCTGGCGGCGTCTCAACGCCGGCGAGACCGACGACCCCTTCACGCTCACGCCCATTTACCTTAAGCATTCTGTTTAATGTCTCTCACGCTTCGGGCGATGGAACCCCGTGACGTTCCGGCGGTGGCTGCCATCGACAAGCTGTCCTTTCCCACGCCGTGGCCCGAGTCCGCCTTCTACCGCGAGCTGAAGAGAGAACGGGCAACCTACTTGGTGCTTCTCCACTCCTCGGCGGATGGACCGGATGAACCTGGGCACGGGGAGCCTGGGCACGGGGAGCCTGGGCAGAAGGAGCCTGGGCAGAAGGTGCCTGGGCAGAAGGTGCCTGGGCAGCAGAAGCAGGGTTGGCTACAGTGGCTGTTCGGGTCCGTTCAAGACAGTCGTGTGATCGGCTACGTCGGCTTTCGCCTGGAGGGCGGGGCGGGGCACATCACGACCATTGCTCTTCGTCCGGAATGGCGGGGTCGCGGCCTGGGCGAGCTGCTTCTTCTGACGGCGCTGGAGAGGATCGTTGAGCAGGGAGTCGACGCTGCGACGCTGGAGATGCGTCCCTCCAACGACGTCGCCCACCAGCTGTACCGGAAGTACGGCTTCGAGATCGTCAAGTCCCGGTGGCGGTACTACAGAGATGGTGAGGACGCTTGGGTGATGGCGGCGGATGTGGGCGACGAGGACTACGACCAGCGATTGTCCCACCTCCGTCAGTCGTTGGAAAACCGCTTGGATCAGCAGGCGATCGATGTTGGACAGATCATCGACCAGGCGCTATAATCCCCGCGGGCGGCCTAAGGAAGATGCGGCGCCCACCGTCTGGATAGGCGAACGCGAGCTGTCTCATCGTCTGTGCCGTTGTTGAATCAGGTTTCGGGAGGAAAGTGTGTCAGACTTGGAAAGACTTGCGGCGGAGGTCGCTCAGTGCACCAAGTGCTTGCTCCATCGCGGCCGGACCCACGCTGTGCCGGGGGAGGGGCCGGAGGACGCCGACATCATGTTTGTGGGTGAGGGGCCGGGCTTCCACGAGGATCAGCAAGGACGTCCGTTCGTCGGTGCCGCAGGCCAGTTCTTGGAAGAACTGCTGGAGAGTATTGGGTTGACGCGAGAGGATGTTTTCATCACGAACGTCGTCAAGTGCCGTCCACCGGGGAATCGCGATCCCCTGCCGCAGGAGATCAACGCCTGTAAGGCTTACCTCGATCGTCAGATTGAGCTGATCGACCCTGTCGTGGTCGTTACTTTGGGCCGCTTCTCTATGGCCCGCGCCTTTCCCAAAGCCCGCATCTCCCGCGTCCACGGTGAACCCCGGAAGATCGACGGCATCGTCTATTACCCGATGTATCACCCGGCTGCGGCTCTCCACCGTCCCAGTCTACGCCCCACCGTCGAGGCGGACGTGCGGCGCATCCCGGAAGTGGTTGAGCGGGCGCCGCAGATGGCCGAAAGCGAGCCGCCCCCCCAGGCGGAGCAGTTGTCCCTCTTCTAGTTGGGCTTCTCTCCGCCCATGATGGTTTGCTGCAGCTCAGTGATTGACCTCTGAGGGAGTCAAGTGATCGCCTTCATCTCTATCATCGTCCTCACCTTTGCCTTCGGTCTGATAGTGCTCGGCGGGATCACGATATGGCTGGAGCGAGGACGGCGGCGCCTGCAGGGCGTAGCCTTGACCCTGGTAGGGATCCTCACCAGCCTCGGCTACGCCTTCTTGGGGAGTCGTTTCTCGCTCCGGTGGTTCGGCCGGCTAATTATCCAGGTCGATCTTCCGACGCTCATGGCGACCGCACTCACCTATACGGCCGGGGTACTCATCGGCTCGGCCCTGGGCCTGGGGTTGTTTCTGTGGGTGACCGGACGCTTCCACGACCGCGTCGAGCGGACTGTGGTAGCTTTCGTGGTCAGTGGACTCCTGATAGGGCTGGCTGTGACCTTTCTCGCCGTTGTCCTCAGCTCGCCATAGGTCAGCTTCCCGGGGCCTGGCTGCGCCGCTGGGGCCTGTAGCGTTAGGGGTTCTCACTGCGGAGCAACCGCAGCGCCGCCTCGGCCAGGATGGCCGCACCGATCGGGAGACACCCTTCGTCGATGTCGAACCGCGGATTGTGGTGCATGCGCTCGTCTCCCTCTATCTTGCAGCCCAACCGGAACATCGCTCCCTGGGCCAGCGTACTGAAGAAGCCGAAGTCCTCCGCTCCCATCTCCTGCCGGCCCGTTCCAACGTGCTCAGCGCCCAATAGATCCGCTGCCGTCTCCTTCACCAGCTCGACGACCGCCGGGGCGTTGACCATCGGGGGATAACCCTTGGTGATCTCCAGCGTGTAGTCGCCTCCCATCGCTTGAGCTAGGCTGAGGGCCCGTTCGATCTCCTCGTGCACGCTCTCGCGTACGTCCTCTTCCATGTAGCGGATGGTCCCCGACATCTTGACCTCTTCCGGGATCACGTTGCTGGCTTCCCCGCCGTGGATGGAGCCGATGCTGACTACCGCTGCATCGGCGGGATGAATCTTACGAGAGACGATGGCGTGCAGGGCGAGGGTCACGTGCCCGGCGATGTGGATCGGGTCGGTTACCGCGTGCGGGTATGCGCCGTGGCCGCCCGCACCCAGCACGCTGGCGTAGAAGGTATCCACCCCCGCTGTGACCGTCCCTTCGGCTATGGCGATCTCTCCGACCGGCAGGCTGCCGTTCACGTGGAGGCCGAGCACGACGTCCACGCCCTCCATCGCGCCGTCCTCGATCATGCGCGGGGCTCCGCTGAGCCCCTCCTCATCCTCTATCTCCTCGGCGGGCTGAAAGAGGAAGCGAACTGTACCGGGGAAGGATTCCGAGCTGAGCAGGGTGGCGACGCCCAGGGCGATAGCGACGTGGGCATCGTGGCCGCAGGCGTGCATCACGCCCTCATTCTGGGAGGCGTAGGGCACGTCGTTCTCCTCCTGGATGGGAAGAGCGTCCATATCGGCCCGAATGGCGATGATCGGTTCGCCCTCACCCCTTTCGGCCACCACGCCGGTTCGTCCGACGCCGGTCTCCACGCGATAGTCCAGGGCCTCGAGCTCTTCCGCCACGCTGGCAGCGGTGCGGAATTCCTCAAAACCAAGCTCGGGATTCTTGTGGATGTCTCGCCGCCAGGCGATCAGTTGTTCTTCGATCTCGCGAGCTCTTTTTAGCATCTCTCTCCTCGGGTATCTATGGGCTTCGCGTCGGGGGCGGGTTCGCGCCTCGTATCGTCAATCCAGCCTGCTGCCTGTTGCAAGTCGGCGTAGATCGGTGATCGCCCTCCCGGAAGCGGCGATCACCCCGTTTCAGTCTTCTCACTCTCAGCCTGACTCGGCTTCCGGGAAGGCTCAACGGCTATCCCTGGTCGGTCTCGTCCCCCGGTTCAGTGCATCAACAGATAGTGGTAGGCGGAGAGCGCGGCCTTGATCCCCTCGCCAATGTGTACCAGCACCTGTTCTGAAACCAGCGTCACGTCGCCGGCCGCGAACACCCCCGGCCAGCTCGTGGCGTTGTACTGATCAACGATGATATGACCGCGGCTGTCGCAGTCCACCCACTCGCTCACCAGGTCCGAGTTCGGAACCCGGGTCAGCTTGACGAAGAGGCCTTTGATGGGCATCTCTCGCGTCTCCCCGTCCGGGGTGGCGGTGACCACGCTGTTCACGAAGGCCTCGCCCTTCACCTCCTTGACCACGGCTCCCTCTATCACTTCCAGGTTGCTCATCGTCTGCAGCTTCTCGGCCAGGGGTGTCGTCACCAGGGACTCCGGCGCGAGGAGATAGACCCGGTGCGCCTTCCGTGCCAAACTCGCCGCGGCCCATTGGGCTCGACGTCCGTTGCCGACCACCGCCACGTCCTTTCCCAGGAAGAGGCCGGCGTGGGTGGTGGCCGAGTAGCTCAGCCCTCTTCCGGCCAGGCGTCGCGCTCCTGGAACCTCGAGGCGCTGAGGCTTCGCTCCCGTGGCGATAACCAGGGACCTCGCCTCGAAACGATCGGCATCGGTGGTTTCCACCACGAAATGCTCGTCGGTGGGCTTGACCTTGGTCACCCTATCGAAGTGACGCACGAAATCCAGGTAGTCGAGCTGGCGGCGGAACGATTCCAGCAGTGTCTCGCCGCTGATACTCCCGCGCCCCTCGTTGTCCTCAAGCTGCATCTGGTACGTCGTCTGACCGCCCCACTGCTCGGCGACGATCAACGTCTCGACGCGTTGATTGAGCGCCATAGCGGCGGCACTGATCCCGGCTGGACCGCCACCGATAATAATCATCTCATACATTGGCTTTCCCTCCTCAGGACCACTCTTCTGGGACAGGCGGGATGATCTCTTTGTCCATCAAGAACTGAGTCATCTGCTGCGCTTCCTGAATTTTCTCTCTCGCCTGGTTCAAAAGCTCGGTGTACGATAGCCCATGCCTGGCAACACCCTGTTCCTGCGCTCTGACCCCGACAGCTGCAGCCTCTTGGGGGAAGACCTCCCAATCACTCATCGTTGGCAGAAGGTGCTCTTCGTCGAACTCCCGCTCCCTCTGGAAGCTGGCCAGAGCTTGGGCAGCGGCAATAGCCATCTCGTCAGTGATGGTGGTCGCCCGGACGTCGAGGACGCCGCGGAAGATAGCAGGGAAACCCAGCGAGTTGTTGATCTGATTCGCGAAGTCGCTGCGGCCCGTGCCGACGATCCTTGCCCCCGCCGATTTCGCCTCCCAGGGCCAGATCTCCGGAATCGGGTTGGCGCAAGCGAAGACGATGGCATCGTCGGCCATGTCGGCCACCCATTCGGGTTCGATGGTGCCTGGCCCGGGTTTGCTGGCTGCGATGCAGACGTCCACGTCGCGCAGCGCCTCGGGGATCCCACCGCGCCGCCCTTCGGCGTTGCTCTGCTGACAGATGCGCCACTTATCCACATACTCCGTCTTCCGTGCCTCTATGTCCGCGCGGTCGGGGTGGAGGATGCCCGAACTGTCCGAGGCGATCACGTTGCCGAACTGAACGCCGGAGGCGAGGAGCAGACGGAGCGTCGCCACGTTGGCGGCGCCAACCCCGATCAAGGCGACCTTGATCTCCTCCATCTCCTTCCCTACGATGGTCAGGGCGTTGATCAGGCCGGCCAGGATCACCGTGGCCGTTCCCTGCTGATCGTCGTGCCAAACTGGGATGTTGACGTCCGGGTCCGTGCGCAGCATGTCGAGCACCCGGAAGCACTTGGGCTGCTCAATATCCTCCAGGTTCACGCCCCCAAAGGACGGCTGCAGCCACTTGGCAGCGAGAATGATCCGGTAAGGATCCCTGGTGCCCAGACAGATCGGCACGGCGTCCACGCCGCCCAGGTACTTAAACAGGAGGGCCTTTCCCTCCATCACCGGCAGCCCGGCGGCCGGGCCGATGTTCCCCAGCCCGAGCACCCGCGTGCCGTCGGAGATGATGGCTACCGTGTTCCCCTTGTTGGTATACTCATAGGCCAGCTCCTCCTCCTCGCTGATAGCGCGACAAGGTTCGGCCACGCCCGGTGTGTACCAAATTGCGAAGTCATCGAGCCCGCGGACGACGCACTTGGGAGCGGTCTGCACCTTCCCGCGGTAGTGAGGATGCAGCCGCATAGCGTCCTCTGCTGGCTTCTTCGCTTGCGCCAGTAGTTCTTCCTTCGTAAGCTTTTCCTTCTCCATGATCGTCCCTCGTTTTCAAATCCGCTCGTTCTCTGTTCCACTCAGTTCCAGTCATCCATCGTCCTATGTCGGTCGCGGTCTCGACTGGTCTACCCGTCGTCTCCAGCAGCCTCCATCACCTGTTCAGCAGACACGATCGAGCCGTACGCCTCCTTCAGCGCTTCCAGGCCCTCTCTCTGCTCCTCGTAGATCTCGAAGATCCGAGGAGGGACGTTCTTCTCGTCTCGATAAGCTTCCTCCTGGAGCTCAATCCGCGCCAGGATGTTGTCAACGTATAGGGCAAACTGCTTGTCGTAGAGCTCCTTCGGGTACGGCTTGTCGATCTCCGCGAACAGCGGTGCCAGGTCCGAGTACTTCGGGATATACCCGATGGGCGTCTCGATGGGCTCTACTTCCCCGTGAGCCATCTTCTCCAGCCACCCAAGCCATACAATCACGTCCTGCTTCTCGCCCAGAAGCCCCTTTCCCTCTCCTCCGCGGGCGCCGTGGGTGAGGAAGTAGTTCAGCCCCGCTATGATCGGCTCGTAGGCCAGCTTGTCCGAGTTAAAGAAGGTGAACTGGGCATCCATGTAGTCGGCCAGAGGTCCCGGGATAAAGGGCTCGTTTGCCCAGGGTTGGCGCCGCACACCCTTCGCTCCCACCTCCGTAGCCGTGGCCGCCGAGAGGATCGAGGCCCCGATGACGACGCCGCGGTCGGCGTCCTTGGCGACTCGAACCGGCGGCATAGTGTCGCTGTCGCGGCCGCCGTAGGTGATCACCCGCACCTCCACCCCACGTGGATCCTCGGCTGCCTCCTCGTTGTAGTTGCCGATCTCTCGACAGTCCACCGTACAGCGGGCGTTCGGATGGGAGAGGGGGACAGCATTCCCCTGCCCGTCTCTCTTCCCTTCCCACCACTCACCCTGGAAGTTGAACCCTCTATCGGGCAGGTCCTCTCCGTTGCCCACCCAGTAGGGCACGCCGTGGACGTCGATCAACACGTTCGTCCAGATCACCTCGGCGCCTTCTTCTCGGAGCGCTTCGATCAGATACGGTTCGCTTTCCGCGTTTACGTCTCGGACGATGCCGAAGATCCCCTTCTCGGGGTTGATGGCGCGCAGCGAGCCGTCCTCGTCGATCCACAGCTGGGCCAGGTCGTCGCCGATGAAGTCCGTACCGGTCATGGCCGTGGTCGTCTTGCCGCATCCCGACGGCGCCGCTCCCGCGAAGTACGTGGTCCGGCCATCCCGCGTTATCCCGGTGACGAACATGTGCTCGGACAGCTCCTCTTCCCTCCGGTAGTAGGTGGCCAGATCGACGGCAAAGCGGTGGTTTCCTTTCTTCAACAGGAGGGTGTTACCCGCATACGTGCAGAAGAGGGAGTACGTCGTCAGCCAGCTTCTGTCCATGAAGACCCGTGCTTTCGGCAGGTCCTCCGGCCTGTTCGGTCCCTCGCTGTGGACGTTGGTGAAGAACAACCCAGCTCGTTCCACCTCCTCCGCGAACCGATGGTAGACGTGTCGATAGAGGATGTTGGCCGAGTGCATAACGTAGGTCGACGTCGTGATCTCCAGGGCCGGGATGGCGGCCTTGGCGCCGATGGGCCCCCGGCTGAAGAAGCCGATCAGCAGCGTCTTTCCCTCGCCGATGCCCGTCATGTGCTCCTCGACGTAGTCCAGAGCCTCGTCTCGCAGGATGCTCTGGGCCAGAACGCTGGTCTCCTCGCCTTCGTTTACGATATAGGATGTCCTGTCGATGATGCGCGCCTGCTCCTGGGGAAGATCGAAGTGCACCGTGTGATCCTTCATAGCCACGGGGCGTTCCTCGGCTTTTGCCATGCTCATGACCCGCACCCGGCGCATATCCTCTTCCGATCCCGTGTTGACGAAGACGCGATCGGGGTTCGTCATAGAGATCGCGTTGGCGATCTTCAGCAGTGCCTCTTCGTTGTTGATCCCGTCCAGCTTGCGGACGGTCTCCTGGTCACATCGGGACTCGAACAGCTCCTCCGCTTCGTCCAGGGTGTTGATCCCCCCGATCTTCGTCAGGATGTCAACACCTTCCTGCAATTCCAACATGCCGAACTCCTTATAGTTAAGTCTGCTAGACACCGACAGCGGCCCTTCCTGGCTGTCAACGAGTGGATACCCTGAGGGGGTTCCTGACGGCAGTGGGCGGCTGATGGGTGTTTCTCATTCCAAACGAAAAGACGTGGCGCGAAGCCCGCGCCACGTCCGTTATGCTCATCTTCCCGGCAGTACCTTGCCCGGATTCAGGATCCCCTGGGGATCTAGGGCCTCCTTGATGCGTCGCTGAACGTCCAGCGACAGTGAACCCAGTGCTTGTTCCATATAGGGCAGTTTCAGCGTCCCAACCCCGTGCTCACCGGAGAGGGTGCCGTCCAGGTCCAGTGCCACCTGGAAGATCTCCCCCACGATCTGCTCCACCTTCTCCCACTCTTCTTCCTTCCGCTTATCGAAGAGGATATTGGGGTGCAGGTTTCCATCTCCTGCGTGGCCAAAGACGACGATGGGAAGGCCGTACTCAGCACTGATCCTCTTGATGCGGCGAACGGCCTCCGGGATAGCACTGCGAGGCACGGTGATATCCTCACCCAGCTTGTTGGGCGCCTTGCGGGCGAGCGACGGTGAAACGGAGCGTCGTGCTCGCCAGAGCTGCTCCCGTTCGTCCTTCGTCTGGGCAACGACAACCTCCCGGGCCCCGTTCTCCCGGCAGACGCGGGCCACGGTCTCTATCTCGCGCAGCACCGTCTGCTCGTCGGAGCCATCGGTCTCGATGATCAACATAGCCTCCACGTCCAGCGGCAGGCCGAGCTCCATGGCCTCCTCAATGCACGTGATGGCGGTCTCGTCCATCATCTCCAGCGTCGCCGGCACGACCCCGGCATCCAGGATGGCGTTCACGGTGCGCGACGCGTCCTCCAGGGCCGGGAACTCGGCCCGGGCGGTGCGCACGCACGTCGGCTTCGTGGTCAGGCGCAGCAGTGCCTCGGTGATCACCCCCAGCGTTCCCTCGGAGCCGACGAAGAGGGCGTTCAGGTCGTATCCGACGACGTTCTTGATCGCCTTTCCCCCTGTGCGAAGCACCTGTCCGTCGTGGAGCACCACAGTGAGGCCCATGACGTAGTCGCCGGTCACACCGTATTTCAGACAGCGCGGCCCGCCCGCGTTGCAGGCGATGTTCCCTCCGATGGTCGACTGTTCGTTGCTGGACGGGTCGGGGGGATAGAAGAGCCCCAGTTCATCAACCGCTGCCTCCAGGTCGGCCGTGACGACCCCGGCCTCGACCCGAGCCGTATGGTTCTCCTCATCGATCTCCAGTATCCGGTTCATCCTGGTAAGCGAGAGCACGATGCCCCCGCCGAAGGGGATGGAGGCCGCTGCCAGGCCGGAAGCCATGCCGCGGGGCACGACTGGCGCCTTATGCTCGCCGGCGATCCGCATGACGGCCGCTACGTCCTCGTTCGACTCGGGCAGGACAGCGACGTCCGGCAGGCCCTGTTCGAATGTCCCGTCGTAGGAGTATGCAATGCGGTCCTCCAGAGAGGTGAGGATTTTCTCCGGTCCTAGGGCCTCCTGGAGGTGCTGGATGAGAGCTTGATCTGGCATAGTCGTCCTTCGTTTCTCGTTTGGCCTAACGACGGACATCGGCCGCCTCCAGAACCAGTTCTACGATGTCCTTCGCACGGACGCGGATGCGCTGCGAACGGGCAGCGCTGAAGAGCGTCCGTTCGCACTGCTGGCACGCCGAGAGCACGGTCTTCGCTCCGGTCTCCGCCGCCTGACGTATGCGTCGCGCGGCGATGGCCTCGCTCAGCTCCGGGTCGAAGCTCTCCAGATTACCGCCGCCGCCGCAGCAGTGAGAGCCCTCCCGGTTCTCCGGCATTTCGACCAGCGTCACGCCCGGGATCTGCTCCAGGATGCGCCGCGGTGCGTCGAAGACGCCGCTCTTGCGGCCCAGGTCGCAGGGGTCGTGGTAGGTGACCGTCTGCTCGCGCATGTCCTCGCGCAGAGGCAGCCGACCTGCCTCCAGGAGCTCGGCCAGCAGCTCGGTGGCGTGCATCACCTCCAGGTCCATCCCCTCCTCCAGGGCCACCGGGTAGGTGTGCTTCCAGAAGTGGTAGCAGGATGGACAGGTGGTTACCACGGTCTTCGCCCCCATGGCCTGCACGGCCTCGAGGTTATGGCGCATCGTCTCGCGCGCCCGTCCCTGTTCCCCGCCGATCGCCTGCGGATAGCCGCAGCACCATTCCTTCTCCCCCAGAAGCCCGTAGTCAACCCCGGCCTTCTCCAGCAGCTCGACGAAGGACTGGGCTACGGAGTAGCTGCGGGGGAACATCCCGCTGACGCATCCAACGAAGTAGACTACCTCCGCCCGATCCTTGCCGACGCCCGTCGGCGGGTTGGGGAGGTTGTCGGTCCACATCAAGCGGTTCTCATTCGACTCGCCAGAGATGTTGTGCCCTTCGGCGATCCGGTCGCCTAAGGCCACCAACGGTTCGGGCGTGAGGCCCAGTTCCGCCATCTCTCCGCGCGTCAGCTCCAGAATCCGGTCGACCGTCACGCCGCTGGGGCATGCGAAGGTGCAGGCGCTGCAGAGGAGACAGCGGAAGAAAGGCGCCGCGGTCTCGTCACGCGGCTCTTCAATCAGTCCCTCGCGCACGGCGCGCAGCAAGGCCACACGGGCACGAGGAGAGTCCGTCTCGTTAAGGGTCAGGCGGTAGAGGGGACAAACTGATAGACAGAGCCCGCAGCGGATACAATGGAGATAGTCGTCTTCAGCTGCTTGCGCAGCAGGGGAGTGGATAGATGGTTCAGTCGGTTCGGGCATAGGATTCTTCTCGCTATTCGGATTGATCGTCCGTCAGCCAAGTTCGTTGCCTAACTCGTTCCACCTCGTCGTGCCTGATTATAGCACGGAGGGTGGGAAGGGAAAAGAGAAGCGAGACCTACGAGCCAGACTTTGCCAAGGCCGTGTACACCAGCCCGGCCTTCGCGAGGTTGTCGAGTGCTACACCGCGGCGATGATACACGCCGCCGGTTCCAGCATCGTCTCCAGACATCCCTCGGACAGGGTACACACGTCCTTTGTCAGGAGGTCCTGCAGCTGGGCATGCTCCGGCGGAAGCATGATCCGGAAGGATTCCGCCTCTTTCCAGTTCAGATTGAAGATGATGCCCAGCGTCCTTTCGCCTCGCCGCCGTATCACGGCCCAGACGTTGGCGTTGGTCGAGGCTCTCAACTCAAACGTGCTCGGATCGGGATCGGTGATCAGATCGGCGTGGGCCTCTCGAATCTCGAGCGTGTGCTGAATCCAGGCTACCAGATTCGACTCGTTCGTCCAGCTATAGGACGCCTCGCTGAAGAGAGGCAGCTCCTCTGCAGGATAGTCGGACAGCATCTCCGGGTCGAAGTCGAGCCCGGTGTTGACCGGCATCGTCTCGGCGATCTCGAAGCCGGCGTGACAGAAGGGGAGAGCCGGCAGCAGCGTGCCGAGAGCCCAGAGGAGTCGGGCATACCCTTCTCCGCCGGGACGAGCGGCGGCGCGCGGCGTGTTGTGGCTCTCCGGCGCGGCGAAAAAGGGCAGGGGATACCCCGACTCAGCACAGGCACGCAGCATCTCGTGGACCAGCCTGTTCGGCCGGTGGCCCAGCCACCAGTAGTTGCCGATGACGGCGTTGTACCCTTCTTCGCGGCTCCTCTGGGTGATGCTGAAATTCTCGTCCCAGAACGCGAAATCGGGGTCGATATCGCGCGCCGTTCTCACCAGGCGCTGCTTCAGCGGCATTGGGAGCGCGTGGCCCATATCGATCATCACACCGTCGATGTCGAAGTTGTCCTGGTAGTACGGGAGAATGCCGATAATCTCCTCCCAGAGGTCCTCGACCCGGTATTCCGGCTGTGCGAGGGCCGCATCGTACATCCGCACGGTGTTGTAGGCGATGTAGTTGAAGTCCGGATGGTCGTACATCCGCAGGTACGTCACGTCGGTCCAGGGCGGCTGGGGATCGTCGGGAGGCCAGTCCGCGAAAGCGCCGGGAATCCGCACCCGTGTGCCGTCCGCCAGCGTGCCGATCCAGCTTCCCTCGATCATCTCCACCTGCTCGGGCTCAGGGGGCGGTGTGAACATGTCTCGGTAGACGGCGTGGGGCGGGATCAGGTCCTGCGAATTCCCTCGTGCGACGTCCGCCTTGATACGATCCAGCTCCTCCTTCGTGAAGACGGGCGCGCCGTAAGCCTCTTCCGTCTCCTCGCCGGCCTCTCGGTTCGGGATCTCCGCCTCGATCCAGTAGAACCAGTCCGGATGCTCCTCCACCCAGTCTGCGTCCTTGGAGGCGGTGCGGAAGACGAACTCGACCACCACGCGCAGCCCTAGATGGTGGGCCGCTTGCACGAAGGCCGCGAACTCCTGCTCCGGTTCCAGGCCGAGAATCGGCTCACTCAGACGTGGATCGGGACGATAGGGGTTCTGGATGGCGTAGACGGAGCCGAGGGTGCCCTTGTGGCCGTCCTGGCCGATGGCCGTGATGGGCAGCAGGTGGATGGTGTTGAAGCCCATCTGCCTGATCAGAGGAAGGGTGGCGATGGTCTTGAGGAACGTGCCCGTCTCCATCCACCCTCCGCCCAGGGCATCGAGAGCCACATCGCCGTCGCCGTTGTGGTCGTAGCCCGTCGCCGCCCTGATCAACGTGTTGTAGATCACGGCGTTCTGCGACCACTCCCCACCGCCCGTCCCGCCGACCAGGGACGCCTTGGGCTGATCCTCAATCCAGTTGATCCGCTCCAGGTAGAAGCGAGCAGGGTCGACGGAGCACTCCCCGGGCGCGTGGTCGGCGTCGATCCATAGACCGGGCACCACGTAGGTGAGGTCCTCATCCTCTCCTGTCTCGACGATCTCCATCAGTCTCTGCTTGACCGTATCAAGCGCTTTGGCCATCGCTCAACACCTCCTATCCTTACCTCCCGACCTCCGACTGAACAACCAGCCCTAGCGGGGTCCATTATACGATACGTGCGCGGTTTGGGGTAGCCGACCCGGCGTCTCGGGCGCTGGCGGTGAGCGCGTGCCGGGTTGTCCGAGACGGAGCGTGGAGTATAATGGAGCCGTCGAGCGGTGCCGGTGCACGGTCAGTCTCTTGTGAGGGGGCATTTATGGCGGAGCAGTCAATCGCGGAACGCGTAGCTGAAGAGCTTGTCGAGCGAGAGTTGAAGCTCGGAACCGTGGAGTGCGGTGAGGGTGGGGTGGTCAGCCATCGTCTCTTCGGGACTGAGGAAGGCGTCAATGCCCTGGGAAACAGCCTGATCGTAGACGACGTGCAGGAGGCCATCGGTCTGATGGCGCTGCCGCGCCCTCAGTTCAAGAAGGCCGGCGACTTCTCTGCCAAGGCAGCCCGCGCAGCAGCACGGGAGGGACGCGGCTTCCTGGGCGTCCACCTCTGTGTGGCGGTCTGGGCAAAGGGCCCCATAGACGAAGACGAGGTTCAAACGGTCTACGTGGCCCTCAATACCGCGAGGAAAGTGATCGACGAGAGCTACGAGGTGGGGGGATCTACCGGGAAAGACGGCGTTTGGCTGGCGGATCGGGCGCTGGAGATGGTCTGGCAGACCCTTCAGTAGATCGTTCCAGCGTGATTGCGTCTGCCAATATCTCCGCGGTTTACGCCCACCCCTGTGCGGCATACACGTTCCGCTGCTGCCAGGAGCCCTCGGCAAGTGTCTGTCTTGCAAACCCCGGAGGCCCTCGCTGCCCTAGATTGCTCAGGGGCGATTGGCTGGGAGAGCGTCCCATTCTCTCTTGACAATCTCCGCCACTTAGGATAGAATAACCCTCGTTGCTTGGACGCGTCGTTCAGACGCGTAGTGCCGAGGTAGCTCAGCCTGGTAGAGCACTTGACTGAAAATCAGGGTGTCCCCAGTTCGAATCTGGGCCTCGGCATCTCCCCACAGCCCCGCCTCAAAGGCGGGGCTTTTTTGGTGTCTGTGGGTCCCGTTCAGACGAATCGGTCGACTATCTCAGCCGCCATGCCGGCCAGGGGAGGGACGATGAACGTCACCCCGTACCGAATCAGCGCCGGCCGCAGATCGATCAGAGCGATCTCCACAGGCAGACGGGAGACCGACCAGAGGGCCCATGCGGTCACGAAGCCCACCACCGCGCCGATGCTGGCGCCTGCGTGGTAGAGCGATGCCACCAGAGGGAACGTGGCATACGGTGCGCCGGGCACTAACCCGCCCACCACGCATCCGATCAGAATACCTCGGATCCCCGCTTCCTCGCCCAACCAGCGTGTGATCAGGTCTCTGGGAATGAGGACCTGGACCAGTCCCGCCAGCACGAAGCCCAGGATCAGCAGCACCAGGTTCCGCCGCAGCGTGCGCCAGGCGGCCAGGAGCCCGTTTGCTGCGACCTCCGGGCCTCTTCGGAAGGCGAGAATCAACAGAATACCGGCAGCGACGGCCAAGACCAGGGTTGTGGTGTCCACTGAGCTGCTCCTTCCTTCTTTCGATGCCACGTCCCATTCTCCTCACCAGATCTGATGCTCCACAGGGGAGTCCAATCAGCCGGGGCTGTCCGGGCGCCCGCCGGGCAGCGTCCCGACGTCAACGTGCCGCGCCGAGACTGGGCCATTGTAGGTTCATTCGTGCAATCGCGCCAATCTCTGGTCGTGGAGCCTCTCGCTGCCTTCCTGCTCCCGCGCTCGGGGTCGCGTGTTCGGGGCAGATCGAGACGGGCCGTACTGCAAAGACTACATAGCCTCACTAGCTCGCAGCCCCGTCTCGGGCCGTCGCCTACAGACCCCGGCCGCTACACGTCACGACCAATACCAGAAGGTGAGCTGATCTGAACAACCGTCCAACCCGGAGGGTTGACAACTTCCGGAGGTGCGATACAGTAAAGCCTCATCGGCGTGCCCGGCGGACTCCGGGTAGGGGCGAAGCTCAGGGGACTCGAGCTGGCTCCATCGCCCGACAGTTATCGCGAGGATAGGAGAATCAGGGACTTGTGGATTGGGGAACCTTCTTTTCTGTTTTTGGACTCGTCTTCGTAGCTGAGCTGGGGGACAAGACCCAGCTCGCCGTGGTTACCCAGACCTGCAAGTACCGCAGGCCGGTGGCCGTCTTCGGCGGGGCAAGCGTTGCGCTCGCTATCGTCACCGTCATCGGCGTCATCGGCGGTCAGGTGCTGGGGCGTCTGATCCCACAGCAGGTGCTGCGTCTCGTGGCGGCGTTAGCGTTCATCGTCATGGGGGTCCTGATCGCCCGAGAGGCTTCCCAGATCGAAGGAGATGTCTGGGGCGAGAATGCCTGCGATCACGGCTGCGAAGATCCGGGCGCTGACTGCCCAGGCGTTGACCGCCCACGTGCTGCGTCGCTCTCGGTCTGGAATTGGCAGGCCTTCGTCGTCTCCTTCGGCTTGCTCTTCGTGGCGGAGTTGGGCGACAAGACACAGCTGGCTGTTCTCAGCTTGTCGAGCAAGTACGGGGACGCCTGGGCCGTCCTGGGCGGAGCGGCTTTGGCGTTAACGCTGGTCACTGCGCTGGGCGTGGTCGGAGGACGGATGCTGTGCGACCTCGTCCCGCAGCGGCTGATCCTCTGGCTTTCGGCCGCCCTCTTCATCGTCATAGGTGCCTGGATGGGACTGAGCGCGCTTTGAGGGTGCTTACGGCTGGGCGTTCTGGACGCGGACGTACATCGAGAGATAGTGATAAGGCCCGACACCTATCGTCTCCGTCAGGTCAAAACCCTGTCCTCGCAGCAAGGCTTTAACCTCTTCCGGAGCGAGCCGGACCTCTACCGGCGGACCCGGCGTCCCCGCTACCTTCTTGAACTCGATGACTGCCAGCCTGCCCCCGGGCCTGAGAACTCGAACCAGCTCCCTTATGGCCGCATGGTGGCCCCCCTCGCGAACGAAGTCGTGCAGGGCCGAGGCAATGAGGCAGACGTCGACCGCTCGATCTTCGACCGGAATGCGCTCGCTGACGTCGGCCACCTGCGGGCGGACGTAATCCAGCCCTCTGGCGTTCGCCTCTGATCGTAACGCGGCGATGCCCTCCTCCCAGAGATCGACGGCGTAGATGACGCCGTCGCTGGTCACATACTCGGCCGCCTCCAGGGTGTAGTCACCGCGGCCGCAGGCCAGATCCAGAAACGCGGTATCCGGCCCTAGACTCAAAGTCGTGAAGAGTTTCTCCGCATCGATCAGGTCGTAACTGCTTCTGCCTGCTCCAACCGGCGTCTCCGTCATCTGTACGTCCCTCCGTGCTTTGGTGTTCGTGACTGATAGCTGTGGTGACGCAACCCCCGTCGTTCCACCAACAGACGTCTATCAGCGGAGGAGGTTCTGTGCCTGCTTATCGATCAGGGTCTCGTTTAACGGTCCTACGTGTTTGGCTCTTATGACCCCCTCGCGGTCGATGAAGAAGCTGGTCGGAATGCCGCGGATCTGATACGTCTTTGCCGCACGACTCTTCTCATCCACGAGGGTGGTAAACGTCAAGCCTTGCTTCTCTACGTAACCTCGGACCTTGCCCGGCGCCTCGCCGATATTGACCGAGAGGATGACGAGATCCTGGCCTTGGTAGTGTTCCTGGCTGCTCTGGAGAGCGGACCGCTCTCGCCGGCAGTGCGGTCACCAGCTCGCCCAGAAGTTGAGCAGCACCGGCTTCCCCCGCAGTCCCCTGAGGGTGACCTCGTGCCCCGCCAGATCCGGCAACGTCAAGCTCGGTGCCACCGCTCCCACCTCCGGGCTCTCGGGCAGTCTCGCGGGCTCCTGCGTGGCCGTCGCCGTAGGCGGCACCCGTGTTGCGGGCACCGGCGTCACGGTTGGTTCACGTGTTGCGCCGGGAGCGTCCCCGTCCGCCGACGTTCCGCCTGCCGGCGTCGCCGTCTCCAGCAGCGGCTCCGGAGCTCCCAGAGCTCCGGTCGTCCGGCATCCGGCCGCCAGGAGGACCATGGTGAACAGGAGCACCAGCAGCGGCACCGCCGTCTGCGGGCCCCGGCTCAGCCTGAACGATTTCAAGACGTCAGGTCCTTCGTGTCGTTCTGCTCTCGATCTTCTCGTCACACCCAATCTCCCATACTAACGGCAAGCGTCTGTCCCACGGCCCTCTCGAACGCGGTCTTAACGGCTGTTCGCGTTGGAGGGCGGAAGTTCCTTGCTCTGCACGCGTTCGCTGGTCAATCGACGCCGGAAGCCATCGGATAGCCTCTCTCATACCACGCGGCCAGTCCTCCCCGCAGGGCGTATACCTGTTCGGGGTCCTTGCCCCTCTCGATCACCTGGAGCGCCACCCGGGCGCTCGCCTGCTCGTTCGGTCAGGTGCAGTAGAAGATCAGCGCTGTCTCGTCCGGTAGCTCGTCGAAGCGTGCTGCTGCTTCCTCCTCCGGGAAGGAAATCGCCCCCGCGGCGCGTTGGCTCCGGTAAGCGGCGGCCGAACGTGTGTCGTAGAGCACCGCCTCGCCCGCGTCCAGCAGTGCTTTGGCTTCCTCCGGGCCGATCCGCTGTACGTCGGCCGGGTCCGTCACCGTCCCAGAACCTGCCCCGCAGCCCACCAGGAGCGCGGCCAGTCCAACCAATACCATCACCCAAAACCATCTCTTCATCTCTCAACTCCCATCATCTGTAGGTCTCTTCTCTCGTTCGATAAGTCACAGCGCCACAGCCCCCGCCCGATCGTCTACTGCCGCAGCAGTCGAGCCGAGCTCAGCATGATCAGCAGGTCCGGGATCGACTGCCCGGCCGCGGCCGCCACGGGCGGCAGGATGCCGAGGGCCGCCAGCGAGATGCCCACCACGTTGTAGAGCACCCCCAGCCCCAGGTTCTGCTGGATCACGCCGAAGGTGCGCCGGCCGACCTGCACGGCCTCTGGAAGCGCCCGCCAGTCGTCCTGCATCAGCGCGACGTCGGCCGCCTCGAGCGCCGCGTCTGTACCCGCCACGCCCATGGCCACCCCGACATCGGCCTGGGCCAGCGCCGGGGCGTCGTTGACGCCGTCGCCTACCATAAGCACGACGTGCCCCTGGCTCTGGAGGTCTTTCACTACCGCGATCTTCTCCGCCGGGAGCAGTTCTGCCTGGTAGTCCACCCCCAGTCGCTCAGCCTCCGCCCGGGCGGTCCGTTCGTTATCGCCGGTCAGTAAGAGGAACCGCTCCACCCCCATCTCGCGCAGGATCGACAGGGCCTGAGGGACCTCGGGCCGTGGTTCGTCGGCGACGGCCAGGAGGCCTGTCGCTTGGTCGTCGGCCGCTAAGAAGAAGACCGTCATGCCTGCCTCCTGCCAGGCTTCGGCCTGGGCCGACACGTCGTCAGGGAGGCCGATGCCTTCGGCTTCCAACAGCCGCCGGTTACCTACCAGGAGCTGCCGCCCCTCCGACTTGGCTCGCACGCCCATGCCGGTCAGCGTTTCGAAGCCATCGGCGTGAGCCGGGGCCAGGCCTCGCTTCCGGGCGGCCTGCCGCACGGCTCCTGCCACCGGGTGCTCCGAGAGCCGTTCTACGGCTGCCGCCAGACGGACCACGTCGTCCTCTGACCGACCGTTCAGGGCTGCGACTCTCGTCACTGTGGGGCGCCCGAAGGTGAGTGTGCCCGTCTTGTCCATCACCACGGTATCGACCTGCGCCAGCAGCTCCAGATACCGTCCTCCTTTGATGAGGATGCCGCGCCGGGCGGCGCGTCCCACCGCGGCGATGACGGCCGTCGGCGTGGCCAGGGCGATGGCACAGGCGCAGGAGACGAGGAGCACCGCGATGGCGGCGGACAGATTCCGCCCTATGAGGTAGGTCACCGCGGCGGCCGCCACGACGGCCGGGATGTACCAGGCCGTGAAGCGATCCGCCACCCGCTGCACGGGGGCCTTGTTCGCCTCGGCTTCCTCGACCAGCTGAATCACGCGCCCGAGCGTGGTGTCGGCGCCCGCTTTGGTCACCAGGACCGTGAGAGCCCCGTTGTGAACGATGGTACCGGCGAACACGGTCGTTCCCGGTTCCTTGGTCACCGGCATGCTCTCTCCCGTGATCGGCGACTGGTCGACGGCGGCCGTCCCGCTCTCGACTTGGCCGTCCGCCGGTATCTGCTCGCCAGGTCGGACGATCACCCTGTCCCCGGGGCTGAGGGCCTCCAGCGGCACGTCCTCCTCCTCACCGTCCCGCAGCCGATGCGCAGTCTCCGGCGTCAGGTCCATCAGAGCTCGAATCGCCTGGCGAGAGCGCTCCGTCGTCAGCCCCTCCAGGAAGTCGGAGACCCGCATGAAGAAGACGATCACCACGGCCGCGGTGTATTCACCGATACTCAGGGCGCCGATGATGCCCAAGGTCATCAAGGCGTGGGACGTCACCTTACCCCGCAGCAGGGACAGGATGACGCTGCGGAAGATCGGGTAGCCGCCCACCAGGATGACGGCTATGGCCAGCCAGGGAGGTATCAACGCGAACGCGGCATCCAGCAATCCCAGTCTCTCGCCCACCGCCTCGATCAAGATGACCAGAGCTGCGATGGCGACGAAGAGCCCTGTCAATCGTTTGCCCAGCGTTGCTGCGCGGTCTTGGCTTTCCTCGGAGCCCTCTTCTTCCACCTGGTACCCGACTTGTCGGACGGCTCGATCGATCCTCTCCGTGTCCGTCTCCGAAGGGTCATAGACGACGTCCAGCCGCTCGGCGCCCAGGTAGACGCGAGCCTCTCGCACCCCCGGCACGCCGCGCACGGCCTCCTCGACGTGGAGCGCGCATTCGGCGCAGTCCATGCCCTTGACCTTCGCCTGTCGCTTCTCGAATGCCTGTTCCATTGTCATCTCAATCTCTAGTCCTATATGCCGCCCCCGGAATGGAGGTGGGGAACGCGGTCCTCCCAACGCCAGGCCTCATCCAGCAGCACGACCTCCACGGACTCGCCGTCGGCCGCCTGGCGCGCTTTGCGTCGAACCTGTTCCAACAGGTAGCCGGCCATCGGGTGCGCGGGGGAGGTGAGCACCATACGGATCTCCACGCCTCGGCCGTTTGTCTTGATCTCCCGGATCAAGCCCAGATCGACGACGTTGATCCCTATCTCTGGATCGATCACGTCGCGCAGGGCTCGGCAGATCGCGGCTTCCTTTCCCTTGCCTCTCTTTCCGCCGTTGCCTCCCGCCAGCTGGGGCAGGTCGACGCTGGGGATCGTCTCCTCCAGCTCGCTCAACGTCTCCTCGAGTCGACTCTGGCGTTCAAGGATCTCGCTCAAGGTGCGCAGCACCGGGTCCGGGAGGTTCCCGTGCTCCAGCAGATCCGTCTCGGAGGCCGTCGAGGATGCCAGGCCAGCAATGTGGCCCGGCACGCCCACGACCGTCGTTCCCGGCGGCACCGGCTTGATCACCACGGAGCCGGCCCCAATGCGCGCTCCGTCTCCCACGGTGATGGGGCCCAGGACGGTGGCATCGGCTCCGATGACCACCCGGTCGCCGATGGTGGGATGCCGCTTGGTCCGCTCCGGGCTCGTGCCGCCCAGCACGACGCCCTGATACATCAACACGTCGTCGCCGATCTCCGCTGTCTCGCCGATCACCACGCCCATCCCATGGTCGATGAAGCAGCGGCGCCCGATCTCGGCCCCCGGATGGATCTCCACCCCGGTCAAGCCCCGACTAATGTGCGAGATGAATCGTCCCAGGAAGCGGAGCCCGCGATCCCAGAGAAAATGGGCCAACCGGTGAAGCCAGACGGCGTGGAGCCCGGGATAACAGCAAAGGACCTCTCCCAGGGACCGGGCTGCCGGGTCTTTGGCGAATACGGTTCGGACGTCCTCTCTCATTCTCTGGAGCATAGTGTTCTTTCTGGCATAGACTTCTCTTCTCGATCCTTCACGATCCCTCGAACAGGCCCGTGCTGAGGTAGCGCGTGCCGGTGTCGGGCAGAATGACGACGACCAGCCGACCCTCGTTCTCCGACCGGGAAGCGACCTCGACCGCTGCCCGGGCGGCGGCGCCAGAGGAGATGCCCGCCAGAATGCCCTCCTCCTCCGCCAGACGGCGGGCCATCGCGCCTGCTTCTTCATCCTCCACACGGATCACTTCGTCGATCGCACTGACGTCCAGCACGTCGGGGACGAAGCCGGCACCGATCCCCTGGATCTTGTGCGGGCCTGCTTCGCCTCGCGACAGGACCGGCGATCCCGCTGGTTCGACCGCAATGGACCGAACGGTCTCCTTGCGATCCTTGAGTGCCCTGCTGATGCCCGTGATCGTCCCCCCGGTGCCCACGCCCGCCACCAGGATATCGACCTCGCCCTCCGTGTCGCGCCAGATCTCTTCGGCCGTCGTTCGCCGGTGGATTGCGGGATTGGCCGGGTTCTGGAACTGCTGGGGCATGAAGGTGTGAGGGCCCTGTGCCGCCAATGCCTCGGCTTTCTCAACGGCGCCCGGCATGCCCTCCGCGCCCGGCGTCAGGACCAGCTCCGCTCCCAGGGCCTTCAGCAAGCGTCGCCGCTCACGGCTCATCGTGTCCGGCATCGTCAACACCAGCTTGTACCCGCGGGCAGCGCACACAAAAGCGAGACCGATTCCCGTGTTCCCACTGGTCGGTTCCACGATCACGGTCTGGTCATCGATCCGCCCGGCTGCCTCCGCGTCCTCGATCATGCTCACCGCGACGCGGTCCTTCACACTTCCCAGGGGGTTGAACGACTCCAACTTCGCCGCGACGGTGGCCTTCACCCCTTCCGTGATCCGGTTCAACCGCACCAGCGGTGTCTCGCCAACGGTCTCCGTAATGTCGCTGTAGATCCTCGTCACTCTCTACCAATCCTCCCATCAAGACGCCGCGCATCGCGCCGGACTGTAAGGTATACCGACCCCACTTGTACCAGTAGGGGCTATGTGCACCATGCGTTCCTTTTGCGTCAGTCAGTGATTCCCTACTCAATCTCCATCCCCGGCATTGTAGTACAGTTGAGTAGTTTTGTCAACTATTCCCGCCAACAGGTAGCCCTCGGTTGACCAAACCCCTCTGTTGCTCGAAGCTCCGGTCCTCGCTCTTCCCCTCGCTCGTAAGCCCCGTCTGGGGGCGGTCGCCAGCGCCGTCCTCGCTCTTCCCCCCGCTCGTAAGCCCCGTCTCGGGGCGGTCGCGGCAGTGTCCTCACCAGAACGACATCTTCGCCGGGACCCCCGTTTGTCTTCTCGGTCCCCTGGTGTATACTGACACCACGCACGGGCCTCGTTCGTCAAGCGTCGTCACTCCTATGCTCTGGCCTTACGCGACGATCGGGCTTTGTCATTCTCGAGAACCTGGGGAAGGTTGTGCCGTTGTCAGTCACTCTGTGGCGGCTGAGCATCACAGGTTGATCTGACTCGAGACCTGGAGCACAATCCTCGCAAGGTTCGGCGCGAAAGAGGATAAGACGCAGGAGAGCGCGCCGCTCAGAAAAGACACGGGGGGACCGATGATGTCGAATGGCGGGGGGAAGCTCACCACGTACGAGGAGAAGCGGGACTTTCGCAAAACGCCGGAACCGAGCGAGGGCGAGGTCGACTTCGACTGGGCGGACGAGCGGCCCATCTTCGTGATCCAGAAGCACGACGCCTCCAACCTCCACTACGACTTCCGCATCGAGGTCGACGGAGTGTTGAAGTCCTGGGCGGTTCCCAAGGGCCCTTCCACGGATCCCAGTACGAAGCGATTGGCCGTGCCGACGGAGGACCATCCCCTCTCGTACGCCGATTTCGAGGGCGTCATCCCGGAGGACGCGTACGGCGGCGGCACCGTCCTCGTCTGGGACCGCGGGAGCTACCGCAACCTGAAGGAGGCCGACGAGGGGGAGGAAGAGCCCAAAGCGGTCTCCCAGCAGCTCGAGGAGGGCCACGCCACGATCTGGCTCCAGGGCGAGAAGCTCTCCGGCGGCTACGCCCTGATTCGGACCGGCCAGGGAGACGATGCCCGCTGGCTGCTGATCAAAATGAATGACGATGAGGCCGACGCGCGGCGGAACCCCACGTCCACCGAGCCCACGTCCGTCAAATCCGGCCGGACCCTGGAGGAGATCAGCGAGGAAGGAGGGGAGGGTGATGGATGACCTGCTGGAGCGTCTCCCCGAGGAAGAGCGGGAGAAAGCCGAAGAGACCTCCATGCCGGACTGGCTCGATCCTATGCTGGCCAAGCTCACCCACGACTACTTCTCCGGCGAGGACTGGATCTTCGAGCGGAAGCTGGACGGTGAGCGGGTGCTGGCTTACGTCAATCCGGACGGCGAGGTGCGGCTCATGTCGCGCAACGAGAAGCAGCTCAACGACAGCTATCCCGAGATCGAGGAAGCTCTGACCGAGCGCGCCCCGGCTGGCTGTATTCTCGACGGCGAGATAGTAGCCTTCAACGAGCAGGACGTCAGCGACTTCCAGAAACTGCAGCCCCGGATGCACGTTTCCAGCCGAGAAGAGGCCCTGGAAAGCGATGTGCGGGTCTACTACTACCTCTTCGACTGCCTCTACGTTGACGGTCACGATATCACCGGCTGCACCCTGCGAGAACGGAAGAAGCTCCTCAGGGCCGCCCTGGACTGGGACGACCCGCTGCGCTTCACGCAGCACCGGAACGAGGACGGCATCGAGTACTATCAGGAGGCCTGTGAGAAGGGTTGGGAGGGGCTGATCGCCAAGGATGCCCGCTCCAGCTACGTCCACAGCCGCTCCACCAAGTGGCTCAAGTTCAAGTGCGTCATGCAGCAGGAGTTCGTCATCGGCGGCTTCACCGAACCTGAGGGAGAGCGGGTGGGCTTCGGCGCGCTCCTCCTCGGCTTCTATCGCGACGGCGGCCTCGTCTACGCGGGGGAGGTGGGCACCGGGTTCGACGACGAGACGCTGAAGGACCTGCGCCAGCGGCTGGAGAGCATGGAGCGAAAGACATCGCCTTACGATCAGGGCGAGCCGGGGACGGACGACGTTCACTTCGTGACGCCGAAGCTCGTCTGTCAGGTGGCGTTCACCGAGTGGACCGATGACGATAAGCTTCGCCATCCCCGCTACAAGGGCCTGCGGCGCGACAAGGACCCGGAGGACGTTCATCAGGAAGCCGAGAGCCAGGCGGCCGACCTGTAGGAGGAGCTGGAAGGGGTGATAGACTCGGGCCGAACCGCAGAGACGATGACGACGAAGGTTACCGAGACGGGCTGGGAGAAAGAGATGAACGACTGTGTCTTCTGTCAGATCGTGGCGGGTGAAAGTCCTGCCAGCGTCTTCTACGAGGACGACGTGGTGCTGGGCTTTATGGACATCGGTCCGGTCACCACCGGCCACGCCATGATCATCCCGAAGCACCACGCCGCCTGTCTGGCCGACCTGGACGAGGAGACGGGTCGCCATCTCTGGACGATCACCCAGCGAACCGCGGCGGCCATCCGGAAATCCGGAGTCCGCTGCGAGGGCATCAACCTCTTTCTGGCCGACGGTGAGGCCGCGTTCCAGGAGATCTTCCACGTTCATATGCACGTCTTTCCCAGATATGCGGGCGATGGTTTCAAAGTGATAGCCGACTGGGATGTGCGGACGCCGCGGGAGGAGCTCAACCGGGTGGCGCGTCAGATCGAGCAGGCCTACGACCGCTTATGGGAGCACGAAGAAGCGGAGGGCACGTGACGTCCTGCGCTTAAAGAGGGAGAGTGCACTGTGGCGCGATACGATTGGTACTGTGAGGACGTCCTCTCCGGTGGGATCGAGGTGGAGACCGTCTGGGAGGATGAACGGGTGCTGGCCTTCCACCATCCGAGGCCCAAGGCCGAGATCCACGTCGTGGTCATCCCCAAAGAGCACGTCGGATCGATCCTCGACCCGGCGGCGCTGGACGGCGAGCTTCTCTCCTCGATGGTCCGGGCGGTTCAGGAGACGGCCCGCAGGCTCGGCCTCGACGAGGAGGGATTCTACGTCCGCACCAACGCTGCCGCTCCGGGTGTCACGCCTCACATGCACTGGCACGTTCGGGGTCCGGGAATCCCCGCGAGCTGACGCTGAAGGCTGATCATCTTCCGGAGTCGCTACCTGATGCGCTACCGAGTTGCCGTAGAGGACATCGAACCCGGTCACTACGTCTGCTGGGTTCTCGATCTGCCGGGCTGCTTCAGCTCAGCCGCAAGTCAGAAGGAGGCTGTGGCGGGGGCACCCTCGAGCATCGCCGATTACTACGCCTGGACCAGAGAACGTGATCCGGCACTTCCAAGGGTGACGAAGCGTTTTGAGGTCGATCTGGTGGAGGTGTTCGAGGCCCATCCATGTGCAGGGGACCCCGACTACCTGGTCAACGCCTTCTTCCAGGACGACCGGCGTCCGCTTTCCTACTGGGAGGTAGCTGGCGGGCTCAAGCTGCTGAGTTGGACCCGTGACGATCTCCTCGGGGTGATCGGCCCTCTGTCCACAGAGGAGCTCCAGAGGCCTGTCCCCGGCGAGGACCGACGTTCCATAGCAGGGGTCCTGGAGCACCTGGCCGGGGCGGAGAACTGGTACCTCAGCCAGCTTGATCTGGCGGTCGAGAGGTCCAGTCTGCCAGAGGGCGTTCTCGGTAAACTGGTGGCTGTACGAGCGAACGCCAGGGGCCAGTTGGTGAAGCTGATCGGGGAGGGACGGATAACCGAACGCTGCGGCGAGAGGTGGTCCGCTCGCAAGATCCTGCGCCGCATGGTGTGGCACGAGAGGGATCACACCGAGCATATCGTGAAACTCATTGCTCGTCTCTATCCTTGATCTGTTGCGATCCGTTGTTCTGCCTCTGATAGAACACGGATTGCAGGAAAGGACGGATCAACGGCTTGTGTTTACGATCGCGGCAAGGTGACCGGCACTTTCACGATCACCTTGTGCAGACAACGCTCTTAATGGGAGCCAGGTCCGCCGTGGGCAGAGACCAGGGCGCAAGTGCCGGTCACCTGGGTCCTGCACTTCCTGAGATCCGTTGTTTTATGGGCGGGGCTAGGAGAGAACGACAGTGGACCAAGAACCTATCGCGCTGGACGCGTACGAATCGCTGGCCGAGGCCTATGCGGCGCGGGTAGATACAAAGCCGCACAACGCCTACTACGAACGGCCCGCGACGCTCTCCCTCTTGCCCGATGTTGATGGTAAGCGGGTGCTGGACGCCGGCTGCGGCCCGGGCGTCTACGCCGAGTGGCTCGTGAACCACGGGGCGGACGTCACGGCCTTCGATCTCAGCGCCAGGATGGTTCAGTTCGCCAGGGAGAGACTCGGCGACCGCGCCCCCGTCTTCCAGGCCGATCTCGAGAAGCCCCTCGATTTCCTTGAGGATCAATCCTTCGATCTCGTCCTCAGCGCCCTGGCCCTCGACTACGTCAGGGACCTGGGGAGCACGTTCCGGGAGTTTCATCGCGTGTTGGCTGAGCCGGGTCTCCTGGTCTTCTCCCTCAGTCACCCCTTTGCGGAGTTCGTGCTCCATCCGTCGGCAAACTACTTCGACACCGAGCTGGTCACCTATGAGTGGACCGGGTTTGGCACGCCGATCGAGATGCCGTCGTACCGTCGACCAGTTGGCGCCCTGCTCAATCCCCTCCTTGAGGCTGGCTTCGCGCTGGACCGGTTCCTGGAGCCGACGCCGACCGACCGGTTCAAGGACGAGGCGCCGGAGGACTACGAGGAGTTGTCCCGGCAGCCCGGCTTCCTCTGCGTGCGAGCGGCGAAGCGGGCGGGCAAGAACCCGAGGGAAGGGGTTGTATGAAGCTCTTTGGAGAGCTGGAGGCCGTTATCCAGCAGGTTGAATCCGCGCTGGACGTCCGGCTGACGGACGAGGACTTCGCCGACGGGTGGGAGGAGCTCCTCCACGTCTTCACCCACGAAGCGTGTCACGCGGCCGTCTCCCATCGGGTTCCCTGGATCCACGAACTGGACGAGGAGGACCACACCGTCCTGGACGAGGTCCTGGCCCGGCTGCTCGAAGAGAGGATCGGGCTCGCTCTGGGCCTGTACGTCCACAGCCCGGAGGAGCAGGTCCGGGAGCTGTCGCGGTATCCGGTGGAGATCACGGTGGAGCAGTACGAGCACCTCTACGCCGAGTGGCGGCGGCGGTACTGGCCGGCTCGCGATCTGGAGGGGATGGCATCCTACGCTCTCAGCTATCTGAGAAGGGAGGGCGCGGCGGACGACACGGCCCGGGCGGCCGGACAGGAAGAGCGGCTGTGCGCCGTGCTGGTGGGCAGCGCGCCCACCAGCGAGAAGGCCGAGGCGGTCGCTCGCAATTCGCAGGGCTGTCCCTACGTGGCGTTCTACGCCGCCGCCGATCGCATGGTCGTCGCGGTGTTCGCGCTGCCGCGGAGCAAGCGCTGGTGGATCGAGTATCCCCAGGAGCATCCGGAGCTGCTGGGGCTGGAGAGGGTGGTGGTGCACGTGACGGACCGAATCGAGCCCTCCAGCCCGTGGACGCGGGGAGACGTGACGCCCACGCTCTCCCTGGCTCCCTGCGGCACCGACTGCGAGCGGTGTCCCCAATACAGGGGCCGGTGTTCGGGCTGTCCCGCCACGACGTACGACCTCCCCGGGATGCAGACGTGACGCTCTCTGCCGTCCGCCGAGCGAAAGAGGGGTAACGGTTTGATCCGGAGTCACCTTCAGCCAGCGCCAACGATATGTAGTGGCGGAGAGGCCCGGCAGGCGCTGATGGACCGTGAGAATGAGGAGTGCGGCGCGTATGCAGATCGGTGACAGAATACGAGTTCGGGCCTACAAGGCGGACGGCAGCTGCTACCGGAGATGGCGCGCCATCGTCGAAGAGGTGGGGAGGGGCCGGGTCGTCACCGTCACTCCCTTCGGCCACCGCCTGGAGGGGGAAGAGGGTATCTGGATATGCCAGCACGCCATTCGGACGTACTATTGGGCGGATCGGTGGTACAATCTACTGGAGGTGTACGGGCGCGACGGCGAGCTTGAGGAGATCTACATCAACGTGAGCAGCCCCGTGGAGATCCATGATGTGGAGATCCGGTTCACCGACTACGAGCTGGACGTCAGCAAGAGGCCGCCTCATGAGCCCCGCATCTGCGACCAGGACGAGTTCCGGGAGGCCGCTGCCCGGTACGGGTATTCTGATGCCTTCCAGAAGGCCTGCCACCGCGTGGCGCGAGAGGCGGTGGGCATCGCGAACCGCTGGGTCGCCCAGGGGCTGCCCGCCATAGAGACCGAAAGGGGCACGACAGCATGAAGCAGTGGTACCGCGAGGACTGGCGCTTCCGCATCGAGGTGCTGCAGGTCGGCGAGGAGAACCAGCCCGAGGCCTGCCGGCTGGGGCTCGAGCCGGGGGACGTGTTCCAGTGCGAGTACGGCACCCCGGCCGGCTTCTGCCCCACCTCCTTCATCAAGGCCTTCCCCAGCATGGAGGCCGTTCGCTGCGGCGGCGACCTGCGGAACCTGGGCGGCACAGGCGCCTCCGAGATAACCTTCTGCTGCCCCGACGGCGTCGTGCGCTTCAGGCTGACGGCTGAGCAGGTCGAGGAGTAGGACGCTTGGCGCAGGATCAAGACATGCACTCGGCCCCCCACGGGACCGATTATTACAAATACATCTTTCGAGACCGGACCGGCTATGTGATAGCCCCGTGGCTCGACGGCGCCGCCAACGACTGGGTCTACGTCCGCCACAGCTCCTCCGTGCCGCCCTGGGTCGACGGCGCCGTCTTCGTTACACGGGGATCCACAGAGAGGACGCAGAGAAACACAGAGAGTGGACTTTGTGTGGCTCCGTGTGACCTCTGTGCGTCTTGGTGGCATGTCCGTCGGAGGTACGGCAAGACGGATGATCTCACTGTCCGCCTCCGCTGATGTCCCTGCCGCCGCGAGCAACTGAGGGCGCTGAGGGAGATGGGTATACGCAAGACCATAAGCCGAGCCCTGCTCAGACTGGCGCGGTCCCCGCGCATGAAACCCCTTCTCCGCTGGGTGATGACCCACGCCAGCTTCGCCCTCCCTGTCGAGCGGGTGCGAGAGACGGAGACACTGCTTGCGTTCTACCATCCCCGGCCCCTCTATCCGGTCCATATCCTACTCGTACCCAAGGAGCCGTTCGGGGATCTCATGGACGTGCCCCTGGAAGGGAGTGACTTCATGGGTCAGCTGCTGGAGACGGTCCAGGTGCTGGTTCGGGAGCACCGTCTCGAGGAGGAAGGGTACCAGCTCATCATCAATGGCGGTGCGCACCAGGACGTGCCCCATCTTCATGTCCATCTCGTCTCGGGCGTGGGGGAGGAGACCGGGTGTCCTCGGTAAGGCCGTCTGGAGGGCGATATGATCGACGCCGTCCCGTTGATGGGTTCCCTCTGCCATCTCGTCGAGGAAGTCGATCGCCAGACGGCCCGGCGCAGACCGTGGTCCGCTAGGAGCCCCCTGGTCCTGCTCGAGCCGGATGACAATCCGGCGCCACAACGTGGACTTTTGTCGACTGAGAGCTCTCGATACTTGCTCGAGCCGGATGATAATCCGGCGGTCCGACGGGGACTCTCGTCCGCCAGGAACTCTCTGATCCCGCCTGGTGTATACTGTGCTCAGATATAAGCCCGTCCGTTCAGATCGGTAGTGAGGTGACACATGGGTATCTCCACAGCTCCTCCCCGTCGGAAGCCGTCGCTTTCCCTCCGGTTGGCGGTCTGGATCGTCCTGCTGATCTGGCTGGCCTACACCGCGCTCTACACCCTCCGTCCCAGCGACGTCCTGGCTGCCGTCTTGGAGTTCCTGCCGGGTGTCCTGGCCGTGGCCACGCTCGTTGCTGCAGGGCTTTCCCTGCAGGCGTGTCACCTGCGCACAGCGCCCATCTCGAGGACAGGACTGGTGCTGCTGGCCGCCTCATCCCTCGTCGCACCCGTTATGTGGTTGACGGGCCGCTGGACGGGGTGGAACGCGGCGGCCGCCCTCATCTACGCTCCGGCCAGCGGCGCGTCTCAGGAGCTCTTCTTCCGTGCGGCGCTGCTGCCCGCGCTCCTGGCAGCGTTCGAGGGGCGGCCCTTTCGTGCCACCGTGGTACATGCCCTGCTCTTCGCCCTGTGGCACGTGCCCACAGCGTACACGTCGGCCCCCGTGGGAGGCCTGATCGCGGTCACCGTGGTGACCTTCGCCTGTGGGTTGCTGTGGGGGGAGCAGGTGCGGCGGGATGGGACGGTCTTCTGGCTGATGGGCCTCCATACGCTACTGCTCATCGGCAACTCGTTCTTCACCTGGGAGTAGGTAGGATACGAGCGTACAACCCCCCACGTGGTCGAGCCGGTGCGCCATCGGGGTTTCGAGCTCCTCCGATCCCACTGCGGCGTGCTTGAGATCGACGGCTTCGACGTGGAGATGATGGGCGACGTTTAGGAGCGGCTGGACAACGACGTGTGGGAGGAGCCGGTCGACGTGACGCGTCACCGACGCTGGGCCGCCCGATTATCATCCGGCTCGAGCGGGAATGGAGAGCTCGTAGTGGACGAGAGTCCACGTTGTGTCCCCGGATTGTCATCCGGCTTGAGCGTCATCCGATGGCTCTCAGCGGACGACAGTCCGCGTGGCCTTCGCGATCATCCTGGCCCCCAATAGTACGGGGACAGTCTCAAACAGTTGTAGGTATACCGATAGTCCAGAGGAGTCGAAGAGGGATATGGAGCGCGAGCTGCCGCTGGTCACCAAGAGCCGGCTGATACACGATCTCAAGGAACTGGGAGCGAGGCCGGGGCAGACGATCATGCTCCATGTCTCCGTCCGAGCCATCGGGTGGATCGTCGGTGGGCCCGACGTGGTCCTCGATGCCCTGCTCGACGTCCTCACGCCGGAGGGGACGCTGATGATGTATGTGGCCTGGGAGGACTCGACGGAGGCTTTCCCCGAGTGGCCCCTCGAGCGCCGGGCCGTCTACCGAGCGGAGTGTCCTCCCTTCGACCCCGCTACGTCCCGCGCCTTTCGGAAGTGGAGCATCCTGACCGAGTACCTCCGCACGCGGCCCGGCGCCTGCAGGAGCGGGAATCCCGGGGCATCCATGGTCGCCGTCGGGGCCAAGGCCCGCTGGCTGACGCGCGACCACCCGCTGAATTACGGCTACGGCCCGGGCTCTCCCCTGGCGAAGCTGTGCGAGGTGGGCGGGCACGTGCTCCAGGTCGGGGTCCCTCTCGCCACGATCACGCTGCTCCACTACTCCGAGCACGTGGCGGACGTTCCCGACAAGCACGTATGGCGCTACGCGGCGCCCATTCTGCGCGACGGCCAGCGGACGTGGGTGGAGATTGAGGAGTTCGACACGGCAAGCGGCATCGTGGACTGGGAGACTGATTACTTCGAGACGATCGTGGAGGAGTACCTTGCGACGGGAAGAGCGAGGTCTGGAAAGGTCGGAACGGCTCAGTCCCACCTGTTCGACGCCGTCGACCTCCACCGGTACGCGGTGGCGTGGATGGAGAGAACCTTTGGCCGCAAGTAGACTGTCGGCCTGAGAGCCCGGCCCGTCATCGAGTAGAGGAGCCAGTCATGGTTTGTCCTTTCTGTCACCTAGAATCCCAAGATAGGCAGCGCGTCGTCCTGGAGAATGAGCACTGCCTGTTCCTCCAGGAGCCCCAGGAGGTCTTGATCGGCTCGGGCATGATCATCCCACGGGAGCACAGAGAGACGGTCTTCGATCTGACCGAGGAGGAGTGGGCGGCCACGTTCTCGCTCCTCAAACGGGCGAAGGCGCTGTTGGACGAGGTGTACGAGCCCGACGGCTACAACGTCGGCTGGAACAACGGCAGCGTAGCCGGGCAGGAGGTCTTCCACGTCCACCTGCACGTCATCCCCCGCTACGCCGACGAGCCGCTGGCCGGCAAGGGCATCCGCTACTGGATCAAGCAGCCGATGAACAAACCCGGCAGGTGAGCGCTATGGGAACACACAAGAACGTGCTTCTGCTGGTCGACGGTATCGTCAATCTCCTCCTGGGCCTGATCCTGCTCCTCT
>Ga0207797_1000010_pt1 | contig 127019 bp, 109 predicted proteins | sample PRCRCaboRojoPR_6_FD_187275 | JGI IMG/M metagenome (GOLD analysis project Ga0207797, IMG submission 187275) | Marine sediment microbial community from Cabo Rojo, Puerto Rico - PR CR 10% Liquid 1 (SPAdes) | ecosystem: Environmental > Aquatic > Marine > Coastal > Sediment | place: Cabo Rojo...
AGCCTGGCCAGAAAGTTGCGTGCCTTCTCCACACTCCCCTCGTCCACCACCGTTATCAGGTGTCGACCAGCGCTGGCACTATCGATGCCGATCCCGTCGCAGACCACCTCTATGATTTGTCCCTGGTTGTCGCAGAGCAGGGCCAGTCCCTCCGGTTGCGATTCAGTCTCTCCGGTCACGCTCGGTCGTTCCCCTTCTGTAACAGCTCTCCTTGCCGAGTGATCATCCATTCAAGGAAGCGGACGATCTCCGAACTGTGCGCCGCCGGGAGATGTTCCTCCACCACCTCGCGGTAGGTACAGAAGCGGTTAAGCACGTACTCTGGGGACACCCCATCGTGCGGCAGGCGCTCCATAGCCCAGGTCAATTGATCCTCCAGCAAGACTACCTCACCCATCACCATGGCTGCCTCCAACATTCGTGTGGTGAACTCGATGCCGGACCTGATCAATTGCTCAGCTTTCTCCCCATGATGAGCGACTTCGTCCCGTTGACGCAACGACCGGGTCGTGACCTCCTGGATGATTGTCTTTTTTTCCTTTCGAAACGCCGCTAGGGCCGCGTCGCTGACCGGACCGGAAGGCTCCTCTGTCAGCATATGATCTTTCCTCCTTGTCTAGGTCTTTGAAAGCAGTTGCTCTGCTATGCTGAGGGCACCCTGAGCATGGCGAGCGTAAGCATCCGCTCCCACCTTCTGCCACAGGTCCTCCGCGAGGTTGAACGGACGTCCGCCTGCCAGTATTTTGACTTCCTTACCCACGTCCGTCGATCGTACCTCCATGATCATCTCTTTCATCGCCTCCAGATTGAAGGTGATAGTCGCCGAGATGGCCAGGATGTCCGCTTCCCGCGACTTGAGGGTCTTCAGAATGCCCTTTGTTGGCGTGTTCGCTCCCAGGTAGTAGGCATCCCATCCTTCCATCTCGAAGAAGTCGGCCACCATGCGCACGCCAATTTCGTGCAGTTCGCCGCTCACGCAAGTGGCTACGAGACGACGCCCCGTCTTTTGAGTGCTGAAGATACGGGGATAAAGCTGCGACATAATGAGCTGTGTAGCGGCGGTGACGTAATGCTCCTCGGCTACGCTAATCTGATTCGTCTCCCAGAGACGCCCGATCTCATACTGGCAAGGCTGGAACACATGCAAGTAGATCTCCCTGATGCTCACCCCCTCTCCTACGGCGTCCAGGATGAGCCGGCTCGCGGTGTGACGTTCGCCGCGCAGCAAGGTATCCAGGTACTGGGTGGCCAATCCGGTTAGCGGGCTGTCGTCGCTGTGGAAGCGTACCTCGGCGGGTCTCGTTCCACTGTCGTCCATAATCCTCCTCACTCTCTCGCTGCGGGTCCAAACGCTGTCTGGATCAAGGCAATTGGCACTTCGGATTGTCCGATGGGTTCCATCCCAGTTGCCTTCTGGCAACACGAACACCTCACTCCTAGCAGGATGGGCCAGGCGGTGGCGAGGGTCAGGTAGCTCTCCCATCGCTCGTCAGTTGCCTGAGTACTTCGGCGACTTGCTCGAACTCCGTGGCCTTATCGAAGAAATAGGCCGCCCCGGCCTGGAGACATCTCTCCCGATAATGGCGGTTCGGGAACGATGTGAGTACGATTACCGCTGCTTCAGCCCCGTTCCTTTTCAGAGCCTCCAGAGTCTGGATGCCATTGGTTTCGGGCATGCGGATGTCGAGGATCAACACGTCCGGTCGTAAGCTCTTGAAAAGCTCAAGCGCTTCGTCCCCGTTACTGGCCTCGCCGACGATTGTGACGTTCTCCACCTCGGAGATGAGCTCGCGGACGCGTATGCGTACAGCATCCGAATCATCGGCAATGACAATCTTGAGCATTTGTCTGAACCTTTCCCTCTTGGGGGCGATGGATACGCAGCGTCTGTCGTTCTCCGTTCACCAGGCAATCCCTCCGGGATTCAATCGGTTCCAGAGAAACCCCCGAATGAACGCACGTCCGTTGGTAGTGTAACACAGACGTATCCGAATGTCTGTAGGAGAATTCCGAGGCTGGTGTAGGACAAATCCTACACGAGGGAGGGTCCGTAATCGTCGATTGAGGAAGAGATCCCACGGGTGGCGATCCAGCCTGAGAGGTCGGGCTGGTTTTGTACTCGCCGAGTTCTCTACTCCACTAATTGGTGCTCAAGAGCATAGCGGATGATGTCGGCAGTGGTGTCGAGGTGGAGTTTCTTCAGGATACGAGTGCGATAGGTACTGACGGTCTTCACGCTCAGAGAAAGTTCCTTCGCGATACTGCTGATCGTTTCTCCTGATCCGAGCAAGCACACGACCTGGAACTCTCGATCTGAGAGGATCTCCCGGGGGGATAGGTCCTCCTCGTCCAAACGGTCGGCCAGTATGGCAGCCACCGCGGGCGTGATGTACCTCTTGCCTTCCGCAACTCGACGGAGGGCAGCCACGAGCTCGCCTGGTGCACTGTCCTTGGTCAGGTAGCCGGCGGCGCCGGCCTTGAGAACCCGGGTGGCGTATTGCCTCTCCCCATGCACGCTCAGTACCAGGACTGGAAGGTCGGGGCGCAGGTCCTGGAGTTGGCGCAAGACCTCGAGCCCTCCACCGCCGGGCATGGCGATGTCGAGCACCAGCACGTCAACATCGTCCCGTCGCAGTACGCGGAGGACCTCACGGGCGGTAGTAGCCTCGCCCGCGACGACCAGGTCATCTTCGTCCTCTAGGATCTGAAAGAGGCCACGGCGTACCACAGCGTGGTCGTCGGCGATGAGTACTTTGATCATTTCCTGAATGTTTCAAGGACAAACTGAACTGGATGAAAGACGCCACAATAGTATCACAAATACCCGAATCAAACCAGTGTGGTGACCGTTTTGACTTACAGTGTGACTCTAAGCCCGTACCCGCACGATTTCTGACCTCGGGCTATGGGTGTGATTCGTGAGGCTGACGGGGGATACGGGCGATCACCGTGGTTCCCGCGCTCGGACGCCCGTCAAGCGTCAAAGCGCCGCCCAGCGCGCGAGCACGCTCCCGCATACCCATAAGTCCCAGAGATTCCACGTCGGTAAGCTCGGCCTGAGTAATGCCCCGGCCATCGTCCTCCACAGTCAGCGTCACTTCCCTGGGTTCGACGTCCAGATCGACGCGCACCCAGGACGCGTCTGCGTGGCGTGCCACGTTCGTCAGCGCCTCCTGGAGAATGCGGAAGAGAGCGGTAGCCAGCTGACGATCGAGGTCATCACCCTCTTCGTCCAGATCGAGCTCGCATAGGATACCACTCCGCTCGCTGAAGGTCTCGGCCTGCCACTCGATGGCCGCTGCCAACCCCAGGTCGTCCAGGATGCCGGGACGGAGCTCACTTGAGATGCGCCGGACGTTATACAGGGTTTCATCGATGGTCTCCGACATCGCATCGGCCTTCCGCGAGAGTTCCGGCTCGTCCTGCGGCAGCCGTTTGATCAACCAAGATAGATCCATCTTCAGCGCTGTAATCATCTGCCCGAATTCGTCGTGAATCTCCCGTGCGATACGCGTTCGCTCCTCCTCGCGTGTGTTCTGGAGATAGCTTGCCAGGTCGCGTAGTTGCTGACGGGCAGCGTGTTCCGCCTCGTAGAGACGGGCGTTCTCCAGGGCTACAGCGATCTGATCGGCCACTGTCTCCATCACCATCACGTCGTTCTCATTGAAGGCACCTAGCCGCTCGCTCTGGATGTCAAGCACCCCTACGACATCCTCGGCTTTGCAAATCGGCACGCTCAGCTTGGATCGAGAGGAGCTTTCACGCGGACAGGGACTCACGTACCGGGGGTCAGCTTCAACATCGTTCGCCAGTACCGTCTCGGCATGGCGGGTGGCCCAGCCAGTGATCCCCTCTCCCAGATCGAAGTGCGTGTCTTCGGGCACGACCTGTACCGGATCGCCAGCCGTAGCCCTGACAACTAGTCTCTCCCGTTCTCGATCCAGGGTGAGGATAGTCACGTTGTCGTAGCCAAAACTGCTCTGGACGATCTGGGCTGCACTCTCCAAAACCATATCCAGGCCGAGGGGGCGGGTGATCCTGTTGCCAATCTCGTTCAGCAGGGTCAACTCTCTCACGCGCTGTCTCAGGGCCCTCTCAGCCTCTTTCCGTTTGCTGAGGTCCTGAATCTGCGAGATTTGGTACAGAGGATCACCTTGAGAGTCGCGAAGCATGGCGGTGCTTATGAGAGTCCAAACCACGCGTCCATCGCGACGGATGAGTCTCTTCTCAAATTCCTCGTGGTCTAGCCTGCCGGCAAGTTGAGCGCGGAACACCTGGAGCCCGGCCTCTCGATCCCGGGGATGGGTGACCGTCTGGAACCCTTGTCCTATCAGTTCCTCGTGAGAATACCCCAATATATCGCAGAAGCGTTGGTTGACCTGTAAGAAGCAGCCATCTGGATCGATGATAGCCATCCCCGAGGCAGCGTGTTCAAAAGTTTGCCTGAACCGTCGTTCACTTTCGCGCAGCGCTTCCTCCACGAGCTTCCGCGTGGTAACGTCGGCGTAGGCGATGGCGACGCCGTAGCCTTCGAGTGGGATCGGCGCGGCGGAGACGCTGACCCACGTGGTTTCGTCTTTCGCGCTGACCATGCCCATCTCCGCGTTGCGAACAATTTCCTGCTCTTCCATAGCCCGAACGCTGGCGTATTCTTCCGCCGGCATAGGCGTGCCGTCTAGACGGATGATCTCCCATTCTTCCCCGTCATGCCGGCGCTGTCGCTGTTCCGCCACCGGGATGCCAAGTACCTCCTCCGACATCCGATTGGCCTCGATGATCTGCCCTTCTTCGTCGATGATGGTGATCCCCACCGGTACGAGGTCCAGCAACAGCTGGCGTTCCTGACTTACACGGCGTAGGCTCTCCTCTGCCTGTCTCTGTCGCAGCGACGCGGCGGCGACGCGAGCGAATGTCTGAAGTACCTCATTTGATGGTGAGGCCTGTCCTGACTTGAAGACAATCACCGCCGTTCCCATCACTTCACATCTGTCAGTCAAAGCCAGACCGATGAAACGGTCGACCCCGAACGCGCATTGCACTGCCGCGGCGACAGGTTTGGGAACTCTGCCAAACGTGATCTCAGAGAGATCCGATACCGTCCTCACAACCTCTTCTGCCATCTGGGCGTACATCTCTTCACTTACTGGGGTATGGAGTCCAGCGATCTCCCAGTCGAGCAAGTCGTTCAAACGCGAGATCATGCCGCTGTCGGCCGCGACGTGTTTAACCACCAAGGATCGCTTCTCCTCATCGTAGACTGACACGCTGACGCCAACAGCGCCCGTGATAGCTCTTAATTCCTCGGCGATTAGCGCGTAGTAGTCAGTTGCACTCTCAGCCGCGGCCAGGCTAATGGCAAACTCGTTGATGGCCCTCTGCTGGACAGCGCGTCGCTCGAGCGCCTGCTCAGCTTGGAGTCGCCTCGTGATATCCCTGGAAACCCCGATGATCGCCGTCAACTTACCGCCTTCATCTTGAACCGGGGTGTTAGTCACTAATGCGTGAAAAGTCGTGCCGTCTTGGCGCTGGGCCGGGAACTCTCCTGTCCAACGCTCACCGGCTCTCAGCCGTTCCATAATCTCGGTGGCCCGTTCCTCAGACCCAAGAGCGGGCGCCACATCCGTGAGGTTACGTCCCAGAACCTCTTCCGCCGACCATCCGTAAAGATCTTCCGCTGCCTGGTTCCAGTAGATGACCTTGCCGGTTCGATCGGTTGCCATGACTGCCTCGCCGACAGCATCCAGCAGGCTTGCCCGCAACTGCGCTTTCTCCTCGGCTCGTCTCCGCTCAGCGATCTCATCTTGCGCTCGCTCATATGCTTGGGCTTTCTCGATAGCGAGTGCTGCTGACGTCGCCAGGGACCTCAGTAGCGCAGCGTCGTCAGCCTCGAAACTGTCAACCTCCTCATCGACAGCCTGGAGCGCACCGATTGTATCTTCATCGCTATGGAGTGGAACGGTGAGGATAGATCGCAATCCTAGGCCGGTCTGTTCATCTACGTCCTGCAGGTGTCGCTCATCCTCCTGTGTGTCCCCTACGATGGAGCTCTTCCCATGGCCCACCGCCCAACCGACTAACCCCTCTCCCGGCGGCAGGCGCCAGCCCCGTACGATGTCGCCCTGTGGACCACTGGCCTGGCGACAGACCAAATCGTCACTGATGGGATCTCTTAGCCAGACAGAACACCCGGTCACATCCAGCACGCGGCGTACTTCCTCGAGCACGGCGCCGAGAACCTTGTCCAGATCTAGACTGGCGTTAAGGGCTTGACCGGCCCGATTGAGCAGCTCCAACTCACGAGCGTGACGGCGGACTGCCTGCTCTGCCTGTCTCTCCTTGGTGATATCCTCAAGAAGATAGACGAACCCGATTAGGTAGCCGTCATCATCCAGTACAGGATCGACCGTGCCTTCCAGCCAGCGATCATCCTTCTGCCAGACGAGGCTCGCTCTCCCCTGGGTTTCTAGAGCTCGGGTGTACGGACACCCTTCAATTGGCTCCGATACCCCGTGCAACAGCTTGCAGCACGAGCGGCCGACAATCTCTGTACGCGCTAGTTCCGTGAAGTCGAGAGTCGCTTGATTACAGCGTACGATCCTTCCCCCGGCGTCGAGCAGGAAGAGCGGATCGCTGATAGCGTCGAAAGTGGCCTGCCACTGGCGGGCGGAGATGTGTGCGTTTCGCCGTGTCGCGCGACGCTCGTCGCGAAGCCGCCTCGTCTGCATTACGTTTTCCACCGCCGGTCCCAGTCGCTCCAAACGGTCCTTCAGCAAGTAGTCATCGGCCCCCTGCTTAAGGCACGCCACGCCATCCTCCCCATTGGTGGCGCCGGCGACGACCAGGAAAGGGATGTCCAGATTGCGCGCCTGGAGCAGGCGTAGTGCCTCCATCGCGTCCAACTGTGGTAAGGCGTAATCGGCCACGATCACGTCGAGATCTGGCCTGAGATGTGCGACGTACGCCTCTTTCGTCTCGACCCGTTCCCACGTCAGGTCGAAACCCTGTCGTCGCAGCGCATCCACCATCAGCGCTACGTCGGATGGTTGGTCTTCGAGAATCAGGACCTCTAAGTCTCTGGCCATGTGAGCGGCTCCTCCACCGTTTCGAATGCTCTGGATGAACGACGCATCTGTGGGGTATTTGCTCTGGGGAGACGTGCTACCACTTCTCACTTGCCGCTTCCCATTCTTCCGGCGTGTTCACGTTGCGGAACGACTCCATCTGTGGGTCCAGCGCCCTCACCTCGTCGGGGGTCACGTAGCGCACGCGCACCGCGGGGAAGAAGGAGATAATGCGCCGCTTCCCGGCGCGAATAGCCTTTTCGATTGCGGGCAGGCACGCCCGTCGGTAGGCTGCGTGGAGTGGTTCCACGTACTCGCCACGCCGGAGCAGTGCCACATCGGCACCCGCTGCCCATCCCGCGAATGCTCGCAAGACCTCCGGCTTCAGAAAAGGCATGTCACAGCCCACCGCCAGGGTCAGCTCGTGAGAGGCCGCGTCCAGCCCAGCGTGTAGCCCCGCGAGGACGCCGACGTTTGGGAAGCGGTCCCGCACGACCGGAGCACCGAAGCCTGCGTACGGTGCCGCGTCCCCGGAGACGATCAGCACCTCGGTACACACCGTCATCATACGCTCGACGACAAGCTGGATCAGGGGCCGTCCGTCAAGCTCCAGAAGCGCTTTGTCCCGACCCATTCGTCGGCTGGCGCCCCCCGCCAGCACCAGGCCGGATAGGTCATGCCGGGGTTGTTCCAATCCCATTGCTGAAGAGCTGACTCTCTATCTCTTTTAGCCGATCGATGCCCTTTATCTCATAGGGGAGCTGCGGCATCTTGGTGAGCTCTAGCATATCACCGTACTCATCCTGCAACATCTGAATATAGGGCCGTTGCATCTCCATACGCTGCCGGAGGAAGTCGCATTCAGCTTTCGTGACGACGTGGTTGACGATCAGGTGTTGGACGTCGATCCCGTGCTTCTCCAGTCCCCGCTTCACCCGGCGGGTCTGGTAGACGCCCAGAGCCTCCGGTATCGTGACCAGGATGAACCCGACGTTGGCTGGATCGGTGAAGAACTGGGTCACCTCACGAGCCAGCTCTTTCCAACTTTCGATTAGACTTGTGAAAGGCGTTCTGGACAGATTGAAGGTGTCTCGCACTTCCATATAGACTCTGGGTGCGGTGCGCAGGTGCTCGATGAAGCGGCGGGGTAGGTCGAGGAGCCGGAGCGTGTCGCCTGCCGGGGCCGTATCCCACACCATTATGTCGTACTCCTCCTTCCGAACCCGCTCCAGGATGTAGTCGAGCATGAACTCCTCCTGGATGCCGGGTGCCATCGCCACGTAGTCCACGACCTCATCGTAGGGAAGATCGACCAGAGCCGAAGCAGCCTCGTAGACTTCCGGGCCAAACTTACGTTTCCATCGACGCATCACTTCATCGGGGTCGATCTCCAGCGCGAAGAGATTGTCGACCTTGGGGACTGCTTTCTCCTGAGCACCGATCTCCGCTTCGAAGATGTCCGAGAGCGACGGCGTGTAGTCGCTGGTGATGATCAGCGTTCGCCGTCCAGTCAGGGCATAATGGAGTGCCGTCGCTGCCGACGTGGTCGTCTTTCCCACGCCGCCCTTACCGCCGAACATCAACACGCGTTTATCTGTGTGGTCCAGTCTTTCAAGTGTCATGTCGTCATCTCATCTAAGTCAGTTAATCGCGAGGCTCCGTGGGCCGGGTTCTGCCCGGACTAGGCCACGCGTGCCCCTGACCGCCAGGTCCAGGTCAAGGGGAGCGAGCTCCAAGGGAGATTTGACAATTTCCTCGGAGCGATCTTGGATCTACTTTGTCTGCCCTGGTATTGTCACACAAAACGTCCCGGCCTACAAATCGGGGCCGGGACGTGGGATCCAGCGTTGCCGAGGATGGGGCCTGAAACCGTTCTAGCCGCCCCAGGGCATCTCGGCGTACTCTTCGAATGCCGTGTCGTGAAGCCGCTTGAAGAACCTCGCGTGACCGCGCTCCCACGCGGCCAGCCTCTCCAGCGCTTCCTGCGCTTCTCCCTCGGCCTTCTCAGCCGCTGACTCGTAGAATTCGACGAAGTCCTGCTCGATCAGGTAGGCCATGCGGAGCGCAGACAGATCAGGCACCATCGACTCCGCCACCGTCTGATCGAGCATCTCGGACGCCGCGCGCTCCGAGAAGAACTCCGTGCCCTCCAACTCGATGTCGGTAGCCCCTGCGCTCACACCGGTGTCCAGGGCTTCCAGCAGGCTCTCGATGAATTCAATATGCTTCTGCTCCTCGCGCCCCAGGCGTTGGAAAGCACCCACGACAGCCGCATGTGTCATCCGCTCGGCGCTCTGTTCGAAGAACCGCTTCCCCTCGTGCTCCCGCTGGAGGGCGTACTCGTAGATCTTGCGTAGGTCCATTGTCCTCCTATCCTTTCCCGTGTCCGTTCACCGGCTCGACCTTGACAGCACAGACCTTGTACTCCGGGATCTTCGCCACGGGATCGAGGGCTGGATTGGTGAGGAAGTTGACGGCCGAGTCGGGGTAGTGGAACGTGGCAAAGATCAAGCCCGCGGGTACCCGGTCGGTGATCTGGGCCTTGGCGACGATCTCGCCGCGTCGAGAGGCGACCTTCATCATCTCGCCGTCGTCGATCCCGTGTTCCTCGGCATCGATAGGGCTGATCTGAATCTCCGCCTCGGGATACATAGCCGTCAGACCGCGGGCGCGCCGCGTCATCTCGCCACCGTGCCAGTGGTAGAGAACCCGGCCGTTGGTCAGCATGAGCGGATACTCCTCGTCGGGCAACTCGTCGGGTGGGGTGTGCTCGACGGGTTCGAAGTGACCAACGCCGCGGCTGAACGTTCCGACGTGCAGAATCGGAGTCCCCGGATGCTCCTCCGTAGGAGCGGGCCACTGCAGCTGCTCGCCGTCGTTAAGCCGCTCGTAGGTGATGCCTCCGTAGATCGGCGTGAGGGCGTTGATCTCAGCCATTACCTCGGCAGCAGAGCCGTAGTTCCAACTGCCGTGGGAGGCCCCATCCAGAGGATCGATCGCGCCGCGATCGATCAACCTCGCAGCGAGCTGAGAGACGATCCAGATGTCGTCCTTCGACTCTCCGATGGGCTCGATCGCTTGCTGAACGCGCTGCACACGCCGCTCCGAGTTGGTGAAGGTCCCGTTCTTTTCCGCGAAGCTGCACGCTGGGAAGATCACGTCGGCCAGCTGCCCTGTCTCGGTCAGGAACAGATCCTGAACGACCAGGAACTCCGTGCGCTCGAGGGCGTGGCGTACGTGGTTGAGATCGGGATCGCTGGTCATCGGGTTCTCGCCGATCACGTAAAGGCAGCGTACCTGACCTTCATCCGCTGCATCAAGCATCTCGGTGACGGTCAGACCCACCTCGTTGGAGAGCGACACACCCCAGGCCTGCTCGAATTTGTCCTGGACAGCCGGATCGGTCACGGACTGGTATCCTGGGTAGACGTTGGGCAGGCTCCCCAGGTCGCAGGCCCCCTGCACGTTATTCTGACCGCGCAACGGGTTGACGCCCCCACCGGGCACGCCCATATTTCCGAGCACCATCTGTAGGTTGGCGCAACTCATCACGTTGCCCACGCCGACGGTGTGCTGCGTAATGCCCATCGCGTAGAGCAGGGCGCCCGGTCGATTCTCAGCCATCATGCGGGCTGCCTTCTCGATATCCTCGGCCGGTATGCCCGTGATCTCGCTCGTCACCTCCGGTGGATATGCTTCGACCGTCTCCTTGATCGCCTCGAAGCCCTCGGTCCGTTCCGCGATGAAATCCTCGTCGTGCCAGCCCTCGCGGATAATCACGTGCATCAGTCCGTTGAGCAGGGCGATATCTGTACCCGGTTCTTGCTGCAGATACAGGTCCGCGTAATCAGCGATATCGATGCGTCGTGGATCCGCCACGATCAGCTTTGCGCCACGCTGCCGCTTTGCAGCCCTGACTCTGATCCCGATAACCGGATGCTGCTCCGTCGTATTGCTCCCGATAATGAATATGCAGTTGCTCTCCTCGGTGATGTCCCGAATCGAGTTCGTCATCGCACCACTGCCGAAACTTGTCACCAGACCGGCGACAGTAGCGCTGTGTCAGAGGCGGGCGCAATGGTCGATCGAGTTCGTCATCATCAACTGCCGCGTGAACTTGCTGAAGAGATAGTTCTCCTCGTTGGTGCACTTGGCGGAAGCCAGCATGGCGAAGGCGTCGGGCCCACTCTCCGCTTTGACGTCTGCGAACTTGCGCGCGGTGACGTCTAGAGCCGTGTCCCAATCCGTCTCGATCAGGCTGTCGGGATCGATGGTCGGGTTGTTCGCCTCATCAGTGCCGTCGTGGACCTTCCATGCGCCGCTCTCGAGTTGCTCCTCGACCCCGTTCAGCCACTTGGCGCGCACCAGCGGGCGTTCCAAGCGATCGGGGTGATGGATGAAGTCATAGCCGTAGCGCCCCTTCACACAGAGAGACATCCCATTGACCGGGGCGTCCTCGGCGGCGGTCACGCGGATGACCTCGCCATCGCGCACGTTCAGGTCGAAGTTACAGCCTACGCCGCAGTAGACACACGTGGTGCGGACCTTATCCACGCAACTGGTCCACCCCCTCTCCACACTCATCTTGTCAAAGAGTGCACCGGTGGGACAGTAGGCTACGCAGTGACCGCAGCTCTCGCATCGAGCATCGAGCATGGGCTGATCCGCGCCCGCAACCAGCTTCGTTTCGAAGCCGCGGTTGGCGAAGCTCCACACGTCGCGATTCTGGATCTCCTGGCAGGCGCGGATGCAGCGACTGCAGAGGATGCACTTGTTCCGATCGACAAGAACGAATGGATTGGAATCGGAATCGATCTCGTAGCGCTGGACCTTCCCCTGGGAGGTGGGCTCCTCCACGCCGTACTCAGCGGCCAGGGTCTGCAACTCGCAGGCGCCCTCTGCCTGGCACGCGCAGGCCAGACAACGCGCTGCCTCCGCCAGAGCGGCCTCTTCGGTGAAACCGCACTCGACCTGCTCGAAGGTGCAGAGACGCTCGGACATATCGAGCTCGACCTGCTCCTGACGTTCGGCCTTCTCTACGCCCTCGAAGAAGGACTCCGGCGTCTCGTCGCCTCGCGTCACGCCCCGACGCTCCGGCAGACCAACAACCTCCTCGCCGTGCAGGTACTGATCAATGCTGGCGGCTGCGCGGCGTCCCGCAGCGACAGCCCGCACGGCGATGTCCGCGCCGGTCACGTCGTCCCCCCCGGCGAAGACCCAGGGCACATTCGACTGGAGGGTCTGCTCGTCCACCTCAATGGTGCTCCAGCGCGTGATTCCCAGCTCGCAGGTCCCGACGCAGGAGGGATTGACCACCTGCCCGATGGCCATCACCACCGTGTCGGATTCGATGCTGAACTCCGAATCATCAATGGGGACCGGGCGCCGTCTACCGCTGTCGTCGGGCGGCCCGAGTTCCATGCGGATGCTGGTCACTTTGACGTGCCCATTAGTCCGCTCGAAGGCGACGGGCGAGGCCAGGAAATGGAATTCGACCCCCTCCTCTTCAGCGGCTTCGACCTCCACATCGAGGGCGGGCATCTGCTCGCGTGAGCGTCGGTAGAGAATGGTGACCTCATCGGCACCCAGGCGAACCGCCGTGCGCGCCGCATCAATGGCCGTGTTCCCACCTCCGACGACGATCACGTGGTCGCCCAGGTCGACGTCCTCGCCACAGGAAACAGAACGGAGGAACTCCACACCACCCTGAACTCGGTCGATGTCCTCGCCGGGTATACCTACCATCCGCGACTCCTGAGCGCCAATGGCCAGGAAGACGGCGTCGTAGTCCTCCTCCAGCTCTTCCATCGTGATGTCGCAGCCCAGGGCTGTGTTGCATTCTATGTCGACCCCAAGGTCGGTGATAGCCTTGATCTCCGCATCCAGGTCCTCATGCGGCAGGCGATACGAGGGGATGCCGTAGCGAAGCATCCCGCCCGGCTTTTCGTGAGCCTCATAGATGGTCACCTGGTGGCCCTGCCGACGGAGGTAGTAGGCAGCCGAGAGACCAGCGGGGCCAGCCCCCACGATGGCCACTTTGCGACCCGTATCCGGCGCCACATCCGGCAGATATCGCTTGTCGCTGAGCAAATCCTGCTCGGCAGCGAAGCGTTTCAGTGCACAAATCGACGTGGCCTCATCAAACTCGCCGCGACGGCACTGGTCCTCACACGGTGCGGGACAGACCGTCCCGAGTGCAAGGGGAAGTGGAATGGTCTCTTTGATGATGCGAATCGCCCTCTCGTAATCCTCCTCGGCGATGGCGCTGATGAACCCAGGAATATCGCAACCGGCCGGGCAAGTGACCTCACAAGGACCGTAACAATCGCCGCAGTGCTCAGAGATCAGCATCTCCAGCGTGAACTTCCGTGTGTCACGGACGATGCCACTGTCAGTGTCGACGACCATATCCTGGGCAATGGGCGTGGTGCAGGCTGTTTGTAGGCCCTTCATACCCTCTACCTCTACCACGCACATGCGACAGGCGCCTACGTTCGTAAGATCCGGGTGATGACAGAGGGTTGGAATCTCTATGCCGGCCGAGCGTGCAGCCTCCAGAATGGTGCTCCCCTCAGGGGCCGTGACGCTCCGCTCGTTGATGGTCAGCATTACACTCATCTATATCACTCCTATTACTCCGCTGTGACCGCGTCGAACTTGCACACCTCATAGCACGTGCCACAGTGAATACACAGATCTTGGTCGATCTGATGGGGTTCTCGCCGCTCACCGGTGATGGCGTCGACCGGGCATTCACGAGCACACAAAGCACATCCGGTACAGGCCTCGCGATCGATATCGTACGTAAGCAAGTTCAGACACGTCTTAGCAGGACACGTCTTATCGATGATATGAGCCTTGTATTCGTCCTCGAAGTGCATCAGCGTGGACATGACCGGATCTGGAGCAAGCTGTCCTAGTGCGCACAGTGCGCCGTTCTTCATGCCCCGGGCGATGCGTCGGATCTCGTCCAAATCCTCAATCTTGCCCTCTCCGTCCGTGATACGCTCCAGGATCTCCAACATCCTTGTGCTGCCGACGCGGCATGGCGGGCACTTGCCGCAGCTCTCATCGCATACAAACTGCGTGAAATACCGTGCGAACTCCACCATACACGTGCTCTCGTCGGCCACGATCATGCCCCCGGAGCCCATCACAGACCCGGCCTCCGTCAGGGAGTCGAAGTCCACCGGTGTATCGAGGTGCTCCGTGGGGAGACAACCTCCCAGTGGGCCACCAGTCTGGACGGCCTTGAACTCGCCCCCTCCCTGGATGCCGCCGCCCACGTCGTAAACGATCTCGCGCAACGTGATGCCCATTGGAACCTCGATCAGGCCAGTATTGTTGACCATGCCGGTCAGTGCAAACACGGCTGTGCCCGGGCTTCCCTCCGTCCCCACGCTGCTGAACCAGTCCGCACCCATGCGGATAATGCGGGGAACATAGGCATAGCTTTTGACGTTATTGATGTTGCTCGGTTGACCCCACAGGCCGGAGACGGCTGGGTACGGCGGGCGCGGCCATGGCTGTCCACGCTCACCCTGGATGGAGGCCATCAGAGCGGTCTCCTCGCCGCAGACGAAGGCACCGGCCCCCTCTTTGACGATAATGTCGAAGTCAAACCCGGCCCCGAGGATGTCCTCGCCAAGCAACCCCATCCCTCGGGCGGCCTCCAGGGCGATGTTCAAGCGGCGGATGGCCAGGGGATACTCGGCCCGACAGTAAATGTAGCCTTGCTGAGCACCAATGGCGTACGCGCCGATGATCATCCCCTCGATGACGGAATGGGGATCGCCCTCCAGCACAGAGCGGTCCATAAAGGCTCCCGGGTCCCCCTCGTCGGCGTTGCAGATCACGTACTTGGGCCAGCTCTGTGTCTGCCGGGCGAACCTCCACTTGAGACCGGTGGGGAAGCCAGCGCCGCCGCGACCGCGTAGTTTGGAGTCCAGAACCTCCTGGATGACGTCCTCCGGTGTCATCTCCTGGAGGACCATCTCCAGCGCCTGATAGCCATCTAGGGCCAGGTAATCGTCGATCGACTCCGGGTTGATCAGGCCGCAGTTGCTCAAGACGATGCGGAGCTGCTTCTCGTGGAACGAGGTCATCTCTTCGGTCTCTGGATCGACGAAGCTGAGAGAGCGGAGCATGTGCCCGTCTCTTCGACGGGTGGTCGGCTCCACCTGGCCCACGATCTCGCTATGCTCCAGCGGAGCACCGTCGAAATACGACGCGAATATCTCGGGCACGTTCTTCGCCGTCGCATCGCCGTAGTTGAGGCGCGCCCGGCCCGGGACCTGGAGCTCGATCATCGGTTCGTAGGAACACATGCCGACGCACCCCACCGGCGAGATTACAGCATCTAGGTCGCGTTTCTCTACTTCCTCCTCAATGGCAGCCAGCGTCTCCTTGGCACCGGCAGCCAGACCGCAGGTCGCCATACCGACGGTAACGTAGAGGTCGGCCTGCTGTTTCTCCTGCCACTGTGCTTCCGCTTGCCCTATGCGGGCATCGAGATCGGCCATATCACGTGATGCCATTCGATACTCCTCTCGTAACCATCGCTAGGCCGCCGCCTCTGCCTCAACGGGAGCGGCCAGCTTCTTTTTCACTCGACGGACCAGCTTGTCCGGGTCCATCCGTCCCATCACCTCGCCGTCCATCACCGCCACGGGAGCAAGGGCACATGAGCCCAGGCAGTAGACCAGCTCCATCGTCAGTTGCCGATCCTCGGTGGTTTCACCGGGTTCGATGCCGAACTCGTCTCTGACAGCCTTGACCAGGCGAGGCGTGCCCTTGACGTGACATGCCGTCCCGTCGCATAGATACAGCTCGTGTTCGCCCCGGGGCTCCAGGTAGAACTGGGAGTAGAACGTGGCTACGCCATAGACTTTGCTCGGCGCTGTGTTTAATCGGTCGGCAATCGCCTCCAGGGCTTCCCCGGGCAGCCAGCCATACGTAGCCTGGGTCTTCTGGAGAATGGGAATCAGTTTCCCCGGCTGCTCGCGATACTGCTCAAAGATAGGATCGAGCAAGGAGAGATCAACCCGGTCGTTATCTGTCATTCGTGTCTTTCTCCTCTAAATGAGTGCGTTTTCGATACGAGACCGAGAAGCAGCAGGAAACTCGAGCTTCGCTCGGCTGTGAAAATCCTGTGCTCCCGTCCAGAAAGATGTGATTCTCTTCGTTGGTCCAGTCGGTGGATGACGGAAAGGCGCACTTGTCCGGGGGCTCGTCTCTACCGAGTGGCTTCGTCCCCTTCCTTCTCGAGTTCAGCGAGAACCGCGTCAACAGCACGAGGAATTGCTTTCTTCAAAGCAGGCGTACATTGCTCGGCAAATTTCAACACGTCCTCAGCCTCGATGGCAAGGATGATGAAGTCTTCGTCGTCAGGCAACCTGAGCCCCATCCCCCGGCCCAGCGCCAGCGCGCCAGGCAGGGACAGATCGTGAGAGGATCCCGCGTGCAGCGAGAGCTTCAGATCCTGCGGAGACAGGCGATAGATCTCGCCCGGTTTCCCATTGCGAGTCTGGATCGCGTCGACCATAACCACCCGGTCGTACCCTCCGACGACGTCGAGGATGCGCAGCCCCCCCACGCTTGCCTCGTCGAAGTCGACATCGTCTCGCCGGAAGCGTTCGGCTACCTCGCGAACGACGTAAATCCCGATCCCGTCGTCGCACAGGATCGTGTTCCCCATTCCTAGTACCAAAGTCTTCAAGGTGATAATTGTCTTTTCATCAGTCGATTCCGGCGCAGGGTGTAGCTCGCAGGTTGTCTCCAGGCCCTTTACACCGAAACATTACCAGAAAGGGTAGATCGGCACCCGCAGATTGGTCAGCAGGATCAGCCTGCCGGTCGCCGATCTACCCTTGCGTAGTCCTATAATGGGCCGACGAGTTCCTATTCGGATGGGCCGCACCGGGGGGCTCTACTTCCCACCCCGAACGTCCTGCCTAATGCGAGCCCACTCGTCCGACCTATTCCATGTTCTGCTGCAGCACCTCCACGACCTCGCCCTCGGCGTCACGGATGCGCAGTTCCAACGGCATCTGGCCAGGCAAGGTGTGGGTGGCGCAACCCAGACAGGGGTCATACGACCGGAAGGCCATCTCTACCTTGTTCAGGATACCTTCGCTGACCTCTCCGTTATGGATCAGCGCATTGGCCGCCTTCTTGATGGAGATCGACATCGGTGCGTAGTTGTTGGTCGTGCCGACGACTAGGTTGCACTTCTCCACAATCCCCCTCTCGTCGGTGATGTAGTGGTGGGTCAACGTCCCGCGCGGCGCCTCGACGATGCCTACGCCTTCGTCGGGCACCTCGGTGGGCACCACTCGCACCTTCGGATCGGTGATCTGCGGGTCGGTCGCCAACTCGACCAGACGCTCAGCCGCGTAGAGCAACTCGATCAGCCGAGCCCAATGGGTGGCCAGGGTGCCGTGTACCGGCTCGCCACCCAGGGTTTCGTAGAACTCCTCGTATGCCTCCTGAGCCTTAGGGGTGGCCATGCCGTCTGCAGCGTTGAGCCGAGAAAGCGGGGTGGCCTGATAGACGCCACTTTCGATCCCAGTTTCGAAGCCCTTCCACCCCACGTCCTTGAGATACGGGAACTTCAGATACGTCCAGGGTTCGACGTGCTCGGCAATCACATCCAGATACTGGTCGGGGGCGTACTTCACGAACTCATTCCCCTCGGGATCCACGACGCGTACCTTTCCGTCGTAGAAATTGACGTGATTGTTCTCGTCGACCAACCCCATGTAATACATCGGCGTGGTGAAGGCATCGGAGAGGATCATGTCCCGGTACTTGTCGTTGCCGAGCACGACATCTTTAAACAGCTGGAGACCGAACAACCCGAACTCGACCAGGTCATGCCCCCAGGCCTCGATCTGTGCCCGTTCCTCTTCGTCGATGGCCTTGCTCATTCCGCCCGGAAGCGCACTGATCGGGTGAACGGTCTTCCCGCCCAACATCCCCACGATATCCATTGCCTTCCCGCGGGACTCGATGACGGTGGTTCCCGTCTCCACGCCCACTTTGTGGATCAGGCCTAGGATATTGCGCTCCGCCGGGGAGGCCTCCGGCCCGACGACGAAGTCGGGTGCCGCCAGGATGTAGAAGTGGACGGTATGGTCGGCCACATAGAACGCGGAGTAGAGTAACTCACGCAGCATTTTGCCCGCAGGAGGCGGCTCGACGTGGTAGACGGCATCGCACGCCTTCGCCGAGGCCATAAGGTGTGCCTCAGGGCAGACGCCACAGATGCGGGGTGTGATGCGCGGTAGTTCCTCCACAGGGCGTCCCTCGGAGAACTTCTCAAACCCCCGGAGCTCTGGAACCACCAGATAGGCATTGGCGACGTTTCCATCATCGTTCAGGAAAATGTCGATCCGGCCGTGTCCCTCCAGGCGCGTAATTGGATCGATACTAATCTTCTTCATTCAACTCCCTCCAACTTCTTCCGATGCAACAGTGAGGCTGGTAGGCCAAACCGATAGAACGTCCCCACTGGATCCACGACCTCGGCCACGATGCGGGCCGCGTCCTCTTCGGTGTCGGCGTCGACGACCGAAGCGACCGCCGATAGGAGAGCTGCACCTTGGTCTATGATACCCGGTGCCGGACCGTAACATCCTCGACAAGGCATACCCACGGCGGTGCAGAGGGCACCGCAGCCAGCCCTTGTTGCTGGCCCGGCACAGATGATACCTTGGTCGAACAGGCAGCGATCCTCTGCGATGATCTCGTGTGGGCGGTAGAACTCCTCGACCCGCTTCTCCTCACGGTTGTACTCGCATTCGTCACAGACCGTCTTGTCCGGGCTAGCCCCAACCACGCTACCCTTGGGCGGTAGATTGCTACCTAGTATCGCCTCGATAACGGCCCAGATCTGCGGGGCCTGCGGTGGGCAACCCGGTACAAAGTAATCGACATCCTCGACCTGACCTAGCGTCTTGACCGTGTTGTAGAAGTATGGGATGTCCACCTCCCCCTCGGGCATCTGATAGGTCGTCTGGGGGATGATGCCCTCCGGGTTATCAGTAGAGGGGCTCTCCAGGTAGACGCGGTTGAAGATGGACTCCCGGTCGAACATATTGCCCAAGCCGGGGATGCACCCCTCGTGAGCGCACGATCCGAAGGCGACTAACACCTTCGATTTCTCACGCAACAGGTGAGCCATCTCTTCGTTCTCACTCGTGCGGATGGCGCCATTGAAGAGACACACGTCGATATGGCCGTCGGGCATTGCCTCGACGTCCTTGTACTTGAAGTCCATCGCGCAGGGCCAGAATAGGATCTCGGCCGCAGCGTCCAGGTCAAGTATCTTCTCTCGCAACTCGACGATGGCGATTTCGCATCCACCACAGGAGGCGGCCCAGTAGAGTCCCAGCTTAAGCTTTCCGTTTTCTGCCATCGGGCTAGTCCTCCTTGCTCTGAAACTGTTGCTTCCAATCCAGCGGGCCCAGTCCTCGAACCTGTTCGGTGAACTCGTTCACCAGCTTGGCCCATTTGGGGGCCTCAGCGCCAGATATCCATCCCCAATGGAAGCGTTCCTTCTCAATACCGTATTGCTGCAACAGGGCCTCCACCATCGGCATTCTACGGAACGTCTTGAAGTTACCCGTGCTGTAGTGACAGTCACCGGGGGGGTGACATCCGGAGACGATCACTCCATCCGCCCCCTCAGCGAAAGCTTTGAGGATGAAGACCGGATCTACGCGCCCTGAGCACATCACGCGAATGATATCCACGTTAGGCGCCTGCTTCATCCGGCTCACTCCAGCCGTATCAGCGGCGGCGTAGGTACACCAGTTGCACAGAAAACCGACAATCCGCGGTTCGAACCCGTTTCCGTTATCGCTCATGATCGTACCCTTTCGACTTCAGCGTCGACCGGCTCTTCCTCGGGCATGCGGAACAATCCCTCGATCTGAGCCATCATCTGTCTGGTCGTAAAGTGCTTGGCCGTAATCGCGCCGGCCGGACAAGCCGCCGCACACGTGCCACATCCTTTGCATAGCGCCTCGTTCACCCTCGCCACGTTTTCCTCCTCGAGGAAGTCGATGGCATCGTAGGGGCAAAGTGAGATGCAGGTCTTACAGGCTGAACATAGCTCCTCGTTCACGACGGCCACCTGGGGAGAGATCGTGACCTCGCCCTTATCCAGCAGGGCCAGCGTCATCGATGCGGCTGCACCGGCCTGTCCTACCGTGTCTGGCACGTCCTTGGGACCTTGAGCATTGCCGGCCAGGAAGACTCCCTCCGTGTTCGTCTCCACCGGGCGCAACTTGGGATGGGCTTCGGCGAAGAATCCATCTTCCGAGCGTCCCAGGCCGAACAGAGAGCCAATTCGATCTGCATCGTGGGGGGCCTCGATGGCGGTGCTGAGTATCACCATATCCACGTCAGCCTGCACGAGCCTCCCGAGGTCCGCATCGTCGCCCTTGACCCGTAGCTTTCCGTCATCGAGCACCTCAACCTCAGCTCCGCGGCCGCGGACGAACGTGATCCCTTCCTCCTGCAAGCGCTCGTAGAACTCCTCGTAACCCTTCCCGAAGGTCCGCATGTCCATATAGAACTCGTAGACCTCCGCGTCGGTCTTGTCCCGTACCAGGTGGGCTTGCTTCAGCGAGTACATGCAGCAGAAGCGGGAACAGTACTCGTGAGCGTTGTGGTCACGGCTGCCCACGCAGTGGATGATGGCGACGCTCTCTGGCTCCTTTCCATCGGCGGCCAGAATCTCACCGCCGGTGGGGCCACCGGCACTTGAGAGCCGCTCAAACTCCATACCGGTGAGGATGTTCGGCGACTTCCCGTACGAGTACTGGGGTAACTGATGCGGATCCCACATCTCGAACCCCGTTGCCACGACGACCCCGCCCACGTTCAAATCCAGAACCTCGTCCGTCATCTGGTGATTAATCGCCTGCGGACCACATACGTGGACGCAGTGGTTGCACTCGGAGCAAATGCCGCACTGGAGACAGCGCATCGCCTCGGCGATCGCGTCCTCTTCTGTCAGCACACCGCACACCTCACACCAGCTCTCCACGCGCTCATCGACCGCTACCTCCGGCACGCAAGCACGCGGTGTATCCGCGATCTCTCCAGCAGCTCGCTTCTCGGCGATCATCTCCTCCGTCAGCTCTGCCACGGGGAGCTCCGGCTCGGGACCAGGCATGGGCTCATTCCGCAGGTAAGCGTCCATCGCCCTCGCGGCCTTGTGAGCCGCACCGATCGCGTCCACCACAAAGGCCATGCCCGTCACCGCGTCGCCGGCCGCGAACACGCCCTCGGCGCTGGTCATCATCGTATCCTCGTCGACGACCACAGTGTCCTGGAGCGTGCATTCAACCGCGTCCGATAGACAGACCGGATTCGGCCTCGCGCCAATGGCCCAAATCACGTAGTCCGCGTCCATCAAGAACTCCGACCCCTCCACAGCGATCGGACGGCGGCGCCCGCTCTCGTCAGGCTCACCCAATTCCATGCGATTACAGCGCAAGTCGCAGACGTTCCCTTCTTCGTCGGGAACCACCTCAACCGGCGATACCAGCCAATCGAAGATCACGCCCTCTTCCTTCGCCTGGCGGAACTCGCCCTCTTGTGCCGGCATCTGTTCCTCAGTGCGCCGATAGGCTACCCGCACCTCGGGCTTGTTTCCACCGCGTTTCTCGGCCTGCATCGTGCCGATGCGCAAAGCCGTGCAAGCTGCATCCATAGCCACGTCGCCACCGCCGAGTACGACTACATCCTTGCCGATGAGATCCGGGTAATGTCCCAGATTCGCATCGCGCAGGAAGTCGACAGCGGTGATCGATTGGGGAAGGTCAACGCCATCAACGGGTACCTTGACACCGCGGTGGGCGCCGATACCCAGGAAGACTGCGTCGTAGCCGTCCTTCTTGAGCTCCATCACATCCTCGACGGGATGGTTGAGCTTAAGCTCAACACCCAAGTCAAGGATGGTGTCGATATCACGCTGTAGCGCCTCCGGGGGCAGACGGTAATCGGGAATGCCGACCCGCATCATGCCGCCCGCGACGGGTAGGGCCTCGAAGACAGTCACCGCGTGGCCTTTCTGCACCAGATCCTGCGCAACGGTCAGACCCGCTGGCCCGGCGCCCACAACCGCTATCTTCTTCCCTGTTGGCTCGGGCTCCTCCGCCTCAGAGTCGATCTTGGGCTCGAAGGCCTTGGCTACTTCTTCTGGATGGTCATAGGCCCACTCGGTGACGAAATGCTTGAGGCGCATGATGTTGACCGGTTCATCGACCTCACCACGCGAACAGTAGTCCTCGCAGACGTGATTGCAGACGCGACCACAGACAGAGGGGAACGGATTGTCCTCCTTGATGGTCCGGAAAGCGTCGGCGAATCGTCCCTCTCGGATGAGTGCGATGTACCCCTGGGCTCGCTGATCCGTGGGGCATGCGTTCCGGCAGGGGGCCACACCTTCTTTGTCAATCACGAAAGTAGAGGGGATCGCCTGCGCGAAGGCCCGATAGATCGCGGGACGCTCGCTCAGCCCTTCGTTGAATCCATCTTCCACGTGAATGGGGCAGACGTCCAGACACTCACCGCAGGACGTGCACGCATCCTCGTCCACGTACCGCGCCTTGCGCCGTACCTGCACGTCAAAATTGCCCACATAACCAGAGACGGCCTCGACCTCGCTGTAGCTCAAAAGTGTGATGTTGGGATGTCGACCGACATCCATCATTTTTGGTCCGACAATTCAGAGGCTACAGTCGAGAGTGGGGAACGTCTTATCCAGCTGAGCCATGTGACCACCGATGGTCGATTCGCGCTCAACCAGATAGACCGGATAGCCCGCATCGGCGATGGTCAACGCTGCTTGCATCCCTGCGATGCCTCCACCGACCACCAGCGCGGACTGAGTCACCGGTTCGACACGCGGCTCCAGCGGTTCCTGATAGGCCACACGAGACACAGTGGAGCTGACCAGTCGCTTCGCCTTGGCCGTGGCCGCAGCCGGGTCGGGTACCACCCAGGAGCAGTGCTCACGGATGTTGGTCATCGCGAAGTAGTACGGGTTGAGTCCTGCTTCCGCAACGGCTGCCTGAAACGTCGTCTCGTGCATGCGCGGTGTGCACGAAGCCACCACCACGCGATTGAGGTCGAACTCCTCAATGTCTTCCTTGATGATATTCTGACCTGTCTCGGAACACGTATACTTGTTCTCCCGAGCGATGGTCACGTTCGGCAGTCGACTGGCAAATCGCACGACCTCCGGCACATCGACCCTGGAGCGGATGTTGATGCCGCAGTCGCAGACATACACGCCAATCTTCGGTTGTTCCATGATCAATCCTCCCAACGGATACGCTGAAATCTTCTATCTATCATTTGCCACTCCCGTCATCGCATCGAGCATCTAGCCAGCCGCCACCGGGGCAGCTTGCTCCAGGCGTGACAGCACCGGTTTGACCGATACTATGTGGCGTTCAAACATCAATACGTCGTCTGGTAGCCCAAAAGCCAGGGCCATAAGCTGAGGCAAGAACAGGACAGGCACATTCACCTGTCGCTCTAGCACCTTCGAAACCTTGTCTTGATATCCTTCCACGTTGAGCTGGCACATGGGGCAGATGGTCACCAGGCAGTCTGCTTCCTCGCACCCGTCCAGAATCTCCGCGACCATGCTCACGCCCACTTCCTGCTTCGTCATCAACAGAGAGGTCCCGCAGCAACTCGCCTCCCGGTTGTGACGGTGGATGGTAGCCCCCAGAGCCTCCAAGATAGGAAGCATCGAGGTTGGTGCCTGATCGTCGTCGTAGGGGCTGAAAGGACGCACTGTCTGGCAACCGTAATACGGGGCCACCACGACATCTGTCAACGGGCGCCGGACGTGAGAGGCAACCTCTCGGGGCGAAAAATCGTTAGCCAGGACGTCCATCAAGTGGCGCACTTGCGCCTTGCCCCGATAGGTCAGCTCCTCCACCTCCAGAGCGCGGTTGATCTGCTCCAGCAGGGCGGGATCCTCGCTTACCGCCTCCTGGGTGCGCCGGAAGTTGGTGTAACAGGCGCTGCATCCCGCGATCACCGCGAGATCTTCACCCGTCTGCTCGGCCAGGGCCAGGTTTCGCGCCGGCAGGACGTGACCCAGCAGGTCGCTGACGACGGAGGCCGCGCTGGCCCCGCAGCAGGTCCAATCGGAGAGCTCCTCTACCTCCGCTCCCAGGGTCTCCAGGACGGCCACCGTCGAGCGCTTGTACTCCAGCGCTGAGGTATCCATCGAACACCCGGGATAGAACAAGTACTTCATTGCTCAGCCTCCAGTTCTGCCACACGCTCGAACAGTTTGTCCAGCGAGCGACCCTCGCGGTCTACCGGTAACTCCGGATGGACCTTACCACGCATCATCATCACGGCACCCATACGAGCGAACTTGAAGGCCGTCAGCGGGTTGCCCTGCAAGAAGTAGCGCACCATGAACTCCATCTCCCGGTTGCGGCCGTAACGACGCATCACGTCGGCAAACGCCCGGTAGAATGCCTCACTCTGATGCGAGGCAACCGCTCCTTGCTTCATAGCTATCTGCTTGAGTTGGGTGATGGTCTCTGTGAGAGGAATGCCCCGCGGACAGCGCACCTGGCACTGATAGCACAGGCTACAGAGCCACATCGTCTTGCTGTGTAGGACTTCATCCACCAGTCCCAACTGTACCATCCGCCACATCTGGCGTGGCAGAATGTCCATAGCGTCCGAGGCCGGGCAAGAAGCAGTGCAGGTGCCACACTGAATACACCGTTTGATGTGTTGGTTCGTTGGAGCGAGACGATCTACAAACGTGGGGTCCCGTTCCGCCGCGGTCAAGTTGATGACGTCATTAGTTGCCAAGAATAACCCCCTTTTCCCCGCAGCAAGAGCCCTCAATGGCATCTGCCTCGGGGGAATCTATGCGTAAGTGGTACGAATTCATTGTATACGCTTGCCTTGCCCTGTCAACTGAATTGCCGCCTGTGCGAAGTCCGACGGCGTGACGCCAGGGCTCTGGATATCATGCCTGTCGTAGAAGTTCGCGATGGTTTGTTCCACCTCCTCGATAGGTACGTTCGCCAGCGCTGTCTCCAACTGCGCTAGCTTTTCCTCTGGATAGAAGAAGAAGTCACCGGAGAAGGAAACGCTCACAACGATTCCATCTCGGACCTCGGTCGAGACGCGGATCAAGCCGCCTGGGGCTTTGTGCACTTTCTGCCTTACCTCCACGCCGGACCGGATCTTCACTGCTCGATCCAGATGTGACCGCTTCTTGGTGCTGCGATATAGCCATTCGTCGGTGAGAAAACGTGACGCCAGTTCATCGGCCTTGGCACGCCACCCACCATCGATCGTCTCCTCAACCTCCATTGGGCCCAACACCCTCTTAAATGACTCCGTCAGTAGATCCCACAGCTGTTCCCGTGACGGGACCGATCCTAACTCTCGCTTGAGAGTGGAGAGGTTCTCACGCAAAGTCCTGTAGACTTTGTCGCGAAATTTCTCATCGGGCACCTTTAGCACGCGAGCCATCGTCTCGTAGTCGAAGTCGACGATGAGATTGCCCACAAAGACAACGTACTCACCAATCTCTCCCACCCCGTTGCCCGAAATCTTCCGCCCGTTGGCCAAAATGTCATTCACCGGCTTGTACTCAGCTGGAATACCCAGTGCGCGATACGCAGCAATGGGAGCCTCCAGAAACTGCCGGTAAAAGGCCTCCTTGCTGGCGGGGACGAGGGGATTGTCACGATGGATGACTAGCTGATAGAACAGCTGCTCCCCGTCTAAGAAGACGGCCCCTCCTCCGACCTCGCGCCGGAAGATTGGGATACCGTGCTCGCGGCAGTAGGCCACATCCACCTCTTGCTCCACGTCCTGGAAGTAGCCAATGCAGACGTAGGACGTTGCGGGTGCGAGAAGATTCAACCCCTCCCGGCCCAAACGGGGCTGGGCGTGGTACAGCAGTTGCGAGTCCTGCCAGGGTACAGTCTCAAGGCGGTAGAGCTTCATTCTTGTCCCATTTCTTCAAGAATAGCGTCGATCAGGGCTGGCAGCCTTGCTTCAACCTCAGGGCTGAGCCCTTGGCCCCAACCGGTGTCCCCAGGTTGCACACCAAACACGACGATGGGCGGGAGAGGGTGATCCAGAGCGCGCGCCAGTGCCAAGACCTCTGCCAGCCCGGCATGGTGAAGAGAGAATTGTTCAGCCGCCTGGACCAGATGGACTTGATCCGGAGTAAAACGTACGAACTGCCCTGGGACGGGTTGCCCCGGAGCAAATTGCTTCGCACCGCCGAACTCAGCAGCATCTATGATGACGATCCGGTCCCATCCCTCCATCACGTGGAGCAGGTCGAGCCCACCCGTTCCCCCGTCCAACGTCTCCACAGCCTCAGGAAGTCCGCGATCTTGCAGTTCCTCAATGACGCGTGGTCCCACACCGTCGTCCCCACGCAACGGATTCCCCAGGCCCAGGACGAGAACGACGGGGTGCGCGTCCCTGCACCCCGTGTCTCGTCGTTCACTCATACGAACTTTACCGTCAAGACATGCGCCGAGCAAGAGATGCAGGGATCGTAGGCTCGAACCAGCATCTCCAGCGTCAGGCGAACCTCATCCTGCGGCTTGTCGATGATTTGGGGCACCAACTCCTGCATGTCTTGATTCAGATTCGCCATATTCTGGTTGGTGGGGATGATGCAGTTCGCATCCACGCAGCGGCCCCCTTCATCGTATGCGTAGTGGTGGAAGAGGATGCCTCGCGGAACGTCACATGAGCCAACGCCTTCGCCAGCTTTGATCTCGACCTCGGCTGGCTCCTCTGGCTCGACGCCTCGCTCCAGAAGCTCGTCGATGATGTCGATGCTATCCTCGACGCAGTGAACCATCTCCACTACCTGGGCAGCGGTGTTGAGGAACGGATTGGTCACCATAGGCTCCATACCCAGCTTGGCCGCTGCATCCTTCGCCCTGGGGTGCAGTTGATCGAAGTTGTTGTTGAAACGGGCCAGGGCGCCGACCATATACGAATCCCGATTATGATGTGTCCACTTGGCCGTGGAGAACGGTACCATCTCCTCGTTGGTCACATCCTTATAGTCCTCGAGGGAATACTCGAAGCCGTCACTGCTCTTGATCCGCCCGCCGACGAAGGCATACTCGTCATCCTTCGTCAGGGAAATGTATTCCGTCTCCCGCTCGAACTGGGGCCAGTCCAGCGAACCGAACAGCTCGACCGATGCATCCATATCTTCCCGCGCGGACACGAATCGCTCACGCATTGCCCGTAGTTCATCCTCGGTCGGGGTGTGGGTGAAGCCCCCCACGACCAGAGCGCACGGATGCGTGTGACGCCCGCCGATCATAGCGCACAGGTCGCCGGAGAGCTTCTTGATCCGCAGGGCTCGCTCTACAGCTTCGCGGTTGACGTCGATAAGCGGGAACACAGAGCCGGCGCCGAAGAAGTCCGGTGCCACCAGATAGTACGTGTGCAGGACGTGACTGTCGATCTGCTCCCCGTGGAAGTTGAGCTTCCGCAGTAACTGAGCCTGCTCCGTGAGCTCGACCCCGAGCGCCGACTCAGTGGCCATCGCGCTGGTCGTCGAATGACCGACCGCGCAGATGCCACAGATGCGCGAGGTGATGTGGTTCAGCTCATTATACGGTCTGCCGCGTACGAAAGCCTCAAAGAAGCGAGGGGCCTCGACGACCTCGAAGCGACAGTCCTTTATCTCGCCGTTCTGGGCATCTACGACGATGTCGCCGTGTCCCTCGACTCGGGTAACGTGATGTACGTCGACTTTCAAATTACTCATATCGCCTCCTATTCAGCCACTTGCCCTTCCTGGTAGTACGCATTGAACATTGTCATGCGCGACATAATGTCGTCCACTGTCATGCCGGCCTCGTCCAACACGTCCTTCATCGCGTTTTCGTTCGGTTCGGGAATGTATCCGCGACAACCCTCGCATCCGTCGCCGTAGGTGGGGCAGATGGCGTCGCACCCGGCTCGGGTGACAGGCCCGAGGCAGGGCTTCCCTTCGAGCAGCAAGCAGACGTTCTCCTTCAGTTTGCACTCGACGCAGACGGGATAATCCGGGATACCGGGCTTCTTGCCCAGGAGTACGTTCTTCACGACCTTGACGAATTCCTCTCGGTCGATGGGACAGCCCGGGATGAACGCATCGATGTCGATCACGGCGCTAATCGGTCGAGCCGGATAGGTCTCGTACCAATCTGCTTTATCGCCATAGACATACTCTCGCACGTCGTCCAGCGACGGCTGCAGATTCTTAAGCGCGTTGACGCACCCTGTATGGGCGCAGGCTCCCAGCGCCACGACCAGGTCAGCCTGGTCGCGGATCTTGAACAAGCGAGCCTCATCCTTCTCCCGGGTGCAGGAACCCTCGACGAAGGCGATCTGGTAGTCCTCACCCTTCTCCGTCATCGCCTCGCGGAACTGAACGATCTCGACGGCGTCCAATAGATCTAGATGTGTCTGAAGGGAGTCCACGACCGTCAGCTGACATCCCTCACAGCTTGCAAAATCGAAGAAAGCTACCTTGGGCTTTCCGTTTTTGTCACTCATTACAGTGCCTCCTCGAAGCCCTTAATGTCGGCGTAGTTGAAGACCGGGCCTTCCTGACAGCAATACAGGCTGTTGATCTGGCAGTGACCGCACTTGCCCACGCCGCACTTCATCCGACGTTCCAATGATAAGTAGATATTCGACTCGGGGATCCCCTTATCCAGCATCTCCATCAGTACGAAGCGGTACATGATCGGTGGGCCACACGTGATGGCGATGGTGTTCTTCGCATCGATGTCGATCTGCGGGAACAAGGTGGTGATCACACCGATGTTGCACTCCAGCTGTTGCTCTGGCTGCCATTCTTCGCCTTCATCCTCACAGTCCACCGTCAGAAGACACTCGACGTCGTCACGCTCAACCCACTCATTCAGCTCGTCGCGGAACAGCAACTCGCTGCGCCGCTTGGCGCCGTAGAGGATTATGACGCGCTCGAATTCGTCTCGCTCGTCGAGCACCTGGTTGATGAGCGAACGCAGGGGTGCCAGGCCAAGACCCCCTGGAGCGAAGAGCACGTCTTTCCCTCGCATCCTGTCGATCGGGAAGCCATTGCCAAACGGCCCCCGAATGCCAACCTTATCGCCGGGCTGCATCGCGTGAAGTGCCCCGGTAACGTCTCCTACTTGGCGCACACAAAGCTCGAAATTACCGTTGGAGCGGCTGGGCGAGGAGGTAATCGAGATCGGCGCCTCGCCCACCCCCAGCACTGAGAGCATCACAAACTGCCCCGGGTCGTGACCTAGATCCCCGCCGTTGGGCAGATCGATGTGGAACAGCTTCTCCGTTGCCGTCATCTGCTGCACGTCGGTCAGTTGAGCCAATTCCGGTCTATAAATGGATGTTGCCATTATCCCTTACCTCCTAGCGCAACGATGCGTGAATCGTGTTGAATCCCTTGAGAATGCTGATGCTCGCGGGGCACGTGCGAATGCACCGACCACACCCCACGCAGCCCAATGCGTCGAACTTCTCATAGAGATACTTTCCTTTGCGCATAAAACGATGTCGCTGGCGGGCGCCGCGATCCTCGCGGAAGTTCTCGCCACCCGCAACGCGAGCGAACTCAGCTAGCTGGCACGAGTCCCAGTGCCGAATCCGTTCCCCTTCAGTCAGGGCCAGATTGACCTCATCCACGACGTTGAAGCAGTAGCACGTGGGGCAAACGTTAGTGCACGACCCGCAGGCGAAGCACCGCTCCTCCAGCTCTTCCCAGTAGGAATGATCGAAGGCATCGCCGAGCAGCGGGGGCAGCTCACCAGAGCCGAAATTCAATCGATCGGCGAAGTGTTTCACCTTCGATGCTCGCAACTCATTCTTCTGACTCCGTTCAGCCTCGCTAGCATCGCGCGCGTCGCCGTAGTCGGCGAGAAGTTCCTCGCCGGCCGCCGTCCCGATCTCCACTGCATAGGCATCTCCCAGATCGGTTAGGTGAAGGTCGAACCCCTCCTCGACTGTCAGCGTCTCCATGCTCCTGCAAAACGATTCGTCGTCGCAAGGTTCCAGGCATTCCAGGCTGACGATGAGCGTCTGCTCTCGTCGCGACAGATAGTGAGCATCTGGGTAATCCTCAGCGAAGGCCTTGTCTAGGAGATTGAGAGCGTGCAAATCGCACGTATGCATCCCCAGCAGAACCGTCGGTTCCACCTCGATAACCGTCTCTACCTCGGGATCCTCACCCATCGTAAAGGTCGCCAGCCGCTCACGCTGTGGTTGGAAAACCTTCTTGGGCGGCAGGATAGTCGTGTCGTAGTCGAGCCGCAGTCTCGCTGGGTCGGTGATGGGGTCGAACGCAAACTTGGGTCCCTTCGCTTGTGGCCCAACGACCCTGTAGTCGACCATCAACGCCTCGACCAGCGGGGCTACCGCTTCCTTGTCCAAAATCTTCAGAGTCATATCAGTCTCCTCACAATAACATCTTGATATGCTATCCCTCATACCGGTCGAGAAGTCTCACCCTCTCGACCGTGTCACGAAACGATTCCTCGTACAGTTTCTCGACTCGCGCCGGCAGATACCGTTTGCAGCCTGGAGCGAGGTCTTCGACATCTCTCCGAGACCTCCTCACTTCAGCTGCACTACGCTCTTGACTCTAACACCTCGTCGATCGTGGTCAGCAGCTTTTCAGGCTTGACCGGTTTGTCGATGAAGGCTTCGACGGGCATGAACGATTCGTCGGGGGTCATATCGTATCCCAATTCCAACACTTTTTTGACGCCCGAGAGCATAACGACCGGGATGTCCTTGAGCTCGGGATCCTTTCTGATCCGCCGTGAGATCTCAATCCCGTCGGGCCCTGGCGGCCCTGCGAACATCACGTCCAGCAAGATCAGATCCGGCTGCTTCTCCTTGGCCAGATCGAACCCTTTTTCAGCTCGGTGGGCCGAGAACACTTCATACCCCACGCTCTCCAACAGCGTTGTCACTGACTCCACGAGTTGCACGTCGTCGTCGACGACCACGATACGCCCCTTCTTCTCAGGCATTGTTTGACCTCCTTGATTGGCTAGGCAATGTAAAGCTGAATCGAACCCACTCTCCTGCTTTGGAATCAGCCCATATCTTGCCACCGTGCTCTTCGACGATCTCTCGACAGATGTAGAGTCCCAAACCGGTGCCTTTCTTCTTCGCGTGCTCTGGGCTGTCCAAGCGGCTGAACTTCTGAAAAAGCTTGGGCATCTTCTCCGGTGGGATGCCCTTCCCTTCGTTAAACACACTCAAAGTAACGTTATCTCCGTCCCTACGGCCATCCAGCTCGATCCTTCCGCCTTCCTCGCCGTACTTCACGGCGTTCGAGAGCAGGTTGTCATAGACGACTCTCAGCAGATTGCTGTCGGCGTATACCTGGAAATCTTCAGGAACCTTGTTCGCGACTTCCATCCCTTTGTCTTCCAGGCTCTGTGTCAGACTCTCCAGAACCGGCTCAACTACCTGGGAATAGAGCGAAATCTCTTCCTTGTGAACCTCGAGCTCTCCCTTCTCTAGGCGTGAGAGGTCGAGGTAGTTCTTGACCATATCCTCAAAGTACTCAAGGCTTTGGGCCACCGAGGCCAGGCTTTTTTCCTGAGCGTCGGTCAAATCTCCGAGATAACCATCCTTCACAGTATGAAGGCTCATCATCGCAGATGAGAGCGGATTCTTAAGCTCGTGAGAGACGAAACCAAGCATCTCCATATAGTTCCGATTTGTTGTCCTCAGTTCCTCGTTGAGGTTCTTTAGCCTTCTCTGATTCTGCTCGATCTCACGCCGCTGTGTCTCGAGTCGCTCCGCCATTGTGTTGAAGGACGATGCCAGGTCACCCAATTCGTCTTTTCTCTGAACATCGACACGATAACCTAGTTCGCCGCTAGAGAGCTTCTGCGTCGCTGTCGAGAGCTTGCGAACTGGCTTGATCACTCCTCGGGTCAGGAAGTAGAACGTGAGAAAAGCGATAACCATCCCCCCGAGGACGACCGATAGAAACATGGCGACTGCACGCCGGCGCAAGTCCAGATACTTCTCTTCCAACTCCCCGACGTATAACATACCAATGATGTCGCCATTGGGATTTCGAATCGGATCGTACTGCGAGAGATACCATGTGTCGACGACGTATGCACGACCTGTCCACGGCTCTCCTCGCTCCAGAACTTGCTCGGCAACCTCTCTCGAGACACGCGTCCCCACTGCTCGACGCCCCTGGTTATCCAGCACGTTCGTCGAGATTCTCAGGTCGTCCATGAAGATGGTGGCTGTCCCTACAGGCTTCCCCTCATAGGTCTCGTTCGCGAAGACAGCACCGCGGATACGGTCAACTTCCTCCACCCCACCGTTCAGCAGGCTACCCATCTCCAGGATACCAATCACTTCGTTGTCGCGCACCACCGGCACCGCAGCTCCTGCGAACATGCCTCGCGGTTCTTGACCAATAGCGAGGACCCGCTCGAGGAGTCCTTCCCCAGCGGTGTCAAGTCGCTCTTGCGAGAAGATAATGTCACCTGAGCTGTTTTGCTCTTCCGCTATGACTTGCTGGACGATTGGATCGCTTGCCAGGTTATCCCCTTCGTTGTAGGGATACCGTGTCCTAAGGACAACCGTTCCGTCAGGAGCCAGTACGTTGAGCACGTCCGCCTCCTGTTCTTGGCGGATGCGTTCTAGCTTCTCTCGCATCACGACCAGCTGCCGTTCTCCCTCTGCTTCCTGCAAAAGCTCTTCTACCGACTCTGCCCGAGCCAAGACCTCCAGAGCTGCCTCGGTTTTTCGGATCCGACTGTCATGGATCTCCCAGGCGGCCCGCATGTATATCTGCACACGGTTCTTGGCTTCCCTGATTGTGTTGGTGTTCACATACCAGATACTGAGGGCCCCGATGCCAATGGCGAGCACTACGAAGATGACGATAATCCCGAGGTTGAACTTCGACTGTAGCTTCATTGACTCTCGACATCTCTCGGTGGTGCCGGGATGAGACCGCTACTACCTGAGTCCCCTGCATTCGTCTGTGACCCGTGATGATACACCCATCAGCAGCAGTATAGCATGTAACGATGCAATCAACAACGGAGAGGTGTCCTGGGCTGATCCTGAGATCTGTTACCAAGCCCAGCGTGCTATCAGCGGTACTGCTTCGATCGGTCTATTGGGGCTGACCTAGCCTCTCTACGCGGGTCTCAAGTCTTCCTCTAATATCCCACTTTCCACTAGAAGATCCAGCGTCTCCTGTGCTTCAGCTTCGTTGACCTGGCTGATGGCGAAGCCGGCGTGAACGATGACGTAGTCGTCGACGTCGGCTTCTGGGACGTAGGCCAGAGAAACCTCGCGGATGACACCACCAAAATCGACCTTCGCCATCCGCATCAGCCCGCTGTCCTGGGTCTCAATAATGCGTCCGGGTATGCCTAGGCACATGTCAGGCTATCTCCTCTCTCAGCCAATTCAGCCACGCCTCCAGACCTTCGCCGGTTTTGCACGAGACGGGTAGGAATCTCAGACCGGGGTTGAGAGCTTCAACACCACGCCGGAAGTAATCCACGTCAAAATCGAATGCATCCAGGACGTCCGTCTTGTTTAGGATCACCGCGTCGACTCCCCGATACATCACCGGGTACTTGTAGGGCTTGTCGTCTCCTTCGGGGACGCTGGCAATCAGAACCTTCCGGTGTACGCCCAGCTCAAAGCTGGCTGGGCAGACCAGATTGCCCACGTTCTCGACGATGAGTAGGTCGAGTTCCTCCAGTGGCAGCTGGGGAAGCGCCTCTTGGAGCATTACCGCATCTAGGTGACACGCGCCGCCAGTATTGACTTGCACGGCGGGGATGCCCAACGCAGCGATGCGGTCGGCGTCCAACGTGGTAGCGATATCGCCGTCCACAGCGCCAATCCTGAAATCATCGCGCAGGGCTTCCACTGTCCGGGTAATAAGGCTCGTCTTGCCGGCGCCAGGAGAAGCCATCAGATTGATAGCGAAGATGCCAGCATTATCCAGCCGCTCGCGATTGCTTGCTGCCAATTGATCGTTGGCGTTCAGGATATTCTCAACGACCGACACACGTGTTGACACTGTATACGCCTATCCCTTTCTGAGTTTGTGTTCTAGCTTGTGATTATCGCCGGAGAGGCGACTTGAATCTCCGTAGACCCAATCTTGCTTGGCCTGGGGCACACATGTCCCCATCGCCAGATTCGTGCCAAGAGCAGGCATTTGGCAATCTCCCAACAGCGATTTTGGATCTACTGAGCGTAATGTATTTCAGATATACCTCGAATATTTTACCACGCCTGCCAGGGATTGTCTACTGCGCCAACGGGCGAATCAGGGCAATCGCAATCCTCCAAGAACGCAGAATTGGATTGCCCTGACGCCGGTCTACTTGTCGGGCATCCGTAGCCCCTGGAAGTGCGCATGTCTGGGCCTCTGCCAGGAAGTGATGCACAGAAGACCTGCACGGCCGCAAGCTGGAGCGCGTCTGGCAGGAACGTGCTTCGATGACTCGCATGACCTCAAAGCGCCCTGCGCAACGCCAGTTTCATTGGAGGAGAGATAGCCCGTCCAGGCAGGTCCTTCCGGAGGTCGTGCGACGCGGGATGTGCTTCGTCATAGGCGACTAGGGTGGACGCGGCAAGAGTGGCGATTTTCGAATTTGGCTGTCAACGAGCTCATCTCGGCGTGGGGGTCACCGCTTAGAGCCTGTGCGGCCTGTGTTTCACTGCCTCCAGCCCTGGGCCCTGTCTGTGGCGAGTGACCGAGCCTCGTTCCGATCTGCGGTCAGAACGCTCGCTCTTTCTGTCGCCCGCACCTGATGGCGGCAGTAGATAAACCAATAGACTGCCGCCACCAGGAACGCACCACCGAAGATGTTGCCGGTGGTCACGGCAAGAAGGTTCTTAAGGAACCCCTGCATTGTAAGGTTGGTCAGCTCGGCTGCGATCCTCCCCGCTGCTCGGACGACCTCGGGCTCCCCCTTCATCAGCAGACCCATCGGAATGAAGTACATATTGGCGATGCTGTGCTCGAACCCCGAGGCGACGAAGGCCGTGATAGGGAACAGAATAGCCAGGATTTTGTCGGTGACGCTCCGTCCGCTCAGAGTAAGCCATACAGCGAGGCAGACCAGGGCATTACAGAGAATGCCGCGAGCCAACGCTGTACTGAACGACAGGTTCACCTTGGCGTAGGCAATGTTCAGGGCGGTCGCGCCGACGTGATGATCCGAGAAGGCCCATTGGTTCGTGAAGTACATAAACAGGACGGTAGCCAGGGAGCCAACGAGATTGCCGACGTAGACAACGATCCAGTTGCGCATCACCTGTCCCAGGGTTAGCTTCCCTCCCACCCAGGCCATCACAATCAGGTTGTTGCCGGTGAAGAGCTCTGCGCCGGCGATAACCACCAGAATCAGGCCCAGAGAGAAGACGAGTCCACCCACCAGCTTGTTCATGCCGAAGCCCAGGCCGCTGTCGGTGACGACCAGCGTAAAGAACTCGGCGCCCAGGCCGATGAACGAACCGGCCAGGACGGCGAGGAAGAACATACTCCACAGATCCATCGTTGCTTTGGCGACGCCGACGTTCTCCATCCGCTCTGCCATCTCGAGCGGTGGGTGGGCGTCTATACTGAGCTTGTCAGTCACGATGAATGATCTCCCATGCGTCTGGGTATCAGTCCTTGAAACCGACTAGCGGGAGCCGCCTTCCCGGGCAACCTGTCTGGAGGCCACCCTGGGTCTGGGAATCGACTCACGGACAAGCTGGAATACACCGATGACCAGCAATGTCCACACGGTGGCGGGAACGAGGAACGTGATGCCCAGATCGAAAATGTTGAGTAAGTAAGCCATCCTCGTCTGTTCTCCCTATCTCTATATGCTCGGAGGTTGATTGGGGCTCTCAAGTACCGCCGTCGCAAGGGCGCCCCTTCGCCGAGGCGCCCAGCCGGGTATCCATGTCTACCAGGCTTCTCGTTGCAGCATACAGTTCAGGAGGGTGCACTGACGGTCGGTCAGCTTGCCAACGTGGCTCTCTATCCAGCGGATGTCCCCGCTCACCAGTGCCGCCTTCTCCTGCAGGGTGAGACGGTAGCCGCTAAGAGCCGCCGAGCCTCGTTTAGCGATCTCCGCAATGAAGCCCATGTCCTGTGCCGCCCTTTCCAGCACGCGTAGCATCTCTCTTCCGTTCGCCCTCTTGTACGTCGGATAGGCCACCGGTGCCGTAAGCGCGCTCGGCTTTGTCACTCTTTCTGTTAGTCTTGTGTCGCGTGTTCGAGTTTCCATTTTCCTCTCTCCATATCAACTGATAGCGCAACCCTTCCTTACCAGGTCACTCAAAGGATAGCACAGAGAGATGATAAACGTCATGATGAACGCATGACAGCGGTGTGACAATCTGCCACGGGAGTTCGAGGCAGGGCAGCGGCGGGTGGGGCTAAGAATCAGTGTGGACGGAAAGGCCGTAGCCGAGACCGGGGATCGTCTCGATGTAGATCGGCTCGGTCGGATCGGGCTCGATCTTGTTTCGCAGCCGGTGTACCAGCTGGCGCAGCATGTCCCGGTCGGCGCCTTCGGGCCCCCACACGTGATCGATGATGTTGCCATGGGTAAGGACGTGGCCTGCGTTGAGCATCAAGTAGTCGAGCAGTTGGCTCTCTAATGAGGTCAGCGAGATCGGTTTGCTATCCTCGATGCGTACCTCCCTCCGACTGGGATCCAGGGTCAGATTCCCCACTTGCCGGATACCCGGCGTCGGGGTCATGCCGGCGCGGCGCAGAACGGCGTGCATACGGGCGACGAGTTGACGAGGACTGAACGGCTTCGGAATGTAGTCGTCGGCGCCCAGCTCCAGGCCCCGTATGATGTCGTCCTCCTCGCCCCGAACGGTCAGCAGGATGATCGGTGTGTCCGCCTGGGCTCGGACGCGCCGACAGACAGCGAATCCGTCGAGCTTGGGCATGTTCACGTCTAGCAGGATGATGTCTGGATCTTCCTCTTCCCAGCGCTGCAGAGCCGCTTGACCATCCCGTGCTTGAAACACCTGAAACCCCTCGCGTCGCAGGGTGAAAGCCAGTAGATCTGCCAGTACAGGATCGTCATCCACAATCAGTGCTTTCATGCGCCCTCCACCATTGGCAAGGTGAACCAAAAGATCGATCCTCCCTTGGGCCGATCATCGACCCCGACCTGACCGCCGTGGGCGTCTACGATGGCCTTGACGACCGAGAGCCCGAGGCCCGTCCCATACTGGGCCTCATTCGCGCCCGGCGACGGAGGCATGAAACGACGGAACAGGATCTTCCGATACTCGCGAGGTATCCCCGGTCCGCGGTCTGCCACTGTCACCCGAACCCAGCCATCTTCCGTCGTGGCACCGATGGCAATCTCGGCGTGGTCGGGGCCGTACTTGCTGGCGTTTGCCAGCAGGTTGACGAGCACCTGCGCTACACGGCGGGGATCGGCGCGCACCACCGGTATCGCCGCTGGCAGCTGCACGGCGAGCCGCTGTCCGCGCTTGTCCAGCAATGGTTGCATCGTTCTCATAGCGTCTGCGATGATCTCCCCCAGATCTGTCCGGCGCGGATAGACGTGGAAGCGACCCGCCTCGATGCTGGCACTTTCCAGCAGATTATCCACCAGGGTCTGCAGGTTGACGACACCCAGATGGAGTGAGGTCAGCAGTTGCTCTAGTTCGGCGGGACTGAGCTCTGACGCTCCATCCAACAGTAGCTCGGTGGAAGCCGCAAGGGCCGATAGCGGGGTGCGGAACTCATGGGCAATATTCGCCAGGAAATGGCCCAGGAGGCGGTGGACCGCCTCCTCTTCGCTGACGTCCCGAAAGACCAATGCCACCTCAGCATCTCCCTCTTCCGGGGGTGTCAGCCGCGCCCCAGTGACGGCCAGCGTGACCTGACGTCCACCTGCCAGCTCTACGACCACTTTGTGCTTTCGCCCTGGAGCGGGAACGAGCTGGCTAAATGGCTCTTCCCTGTCAACGGTTCGAAAGACCTCATCGCAAGCTCGGTTCAGAACTTCATCACGGCTCCACCCCGTGATGCGCTCGGCCCCGTGGCTAAAGAAGGTGATGCGGTCGTGTTGATCTAGCGTGACGATTCCCTCGACGATGGCCTCCAGGAGGTGATCGGTCCACGCTTTCTCGTTCCGCAAATGGGATAACGTGTGTTGCAGGTCGGCCCGGGCATTGTCCAATGCCTGAGCTACCAGGGCTATCTCGCGTACTCCGGTCTCGACCGTCACCGGCGAACTCAAATCACCCTGGCTCATCCTCGTTGCTGCTCCCGTCAGGCGACCCAGGGGCCCACCAATACGCCGAGCCAGGATCACCCCAATGACGGAACCTGCCGCGGCGACCGTTACGATACTGCCGACGAGGATTCCGACCAGGCGACGCTGCGTGGCGGCGGTGTCACCCACGTCGAGGGCCACCTCATCCTCCAATTCCGTGCCCTCCCAGGAGAGACGGGCGAAGTAATAGGGACGACCACGGATGGTACACGTGCCTTGCGTCGCGCCGACGGAAGGAGAAGGTTGGAATACCCGGCAGTCGATGTCGGACTGGGCCGTGAGACCTCCGGAGAAACTCGTGGCGACTGGCTGTCCACCCATCAGCAACGTATGTTCCAGCCCGGTCTGTTCGCTTAATCCCCTGGCGAATGCGTCATCCACCGCTATGCCCACAATTACCTCGCCGAGACTGGCCCCCTCTCCTCCAAGGGGATGGGCAGCGAGTAGCCACACCCGAGGGGGCGATCCCACCTGCCCGACCTGAAACTGGCTCAGGCGTACATCTTGGCACACGTCGGTATCAAGGGGTCCACTAGCCTGCGCAACCTGTTGGCCTTGCGTGCAGATGACCATCAAGTCGAGACCCGCGCCCGCCCGCAGCGTGTCGAGGTACGCAGACAGTGCTTCCACCTCTCCCGAGGTCACAAGTTGCCGCAAGGTGGGGCGTTGAGCGGTGAGCACTGCCAGATCGATGATCTCGCTTCTTCTGGCGGTGTAGAGAGCGCGCGTGGCCCGACTTCCGTGCTCGACCTGCTGCCAGGCTTGGCGGCTCATCTGCTCCCGCATCAGCCATATGGCCGGAACTCCGACGGCGGTCACTGTCAGAAGGACCAACGCGGTGAAGCTCAAAACCATCTGAGTCGAGAGGCTGCGGAAATTCACCTCAACCCGCTCCCCTGAAGAAGAGCCGTCCTTGGTCCTGGTACCCCTGGGAGAAGTCCAGGGATCCAGGCCAATGTCGGTTTACGGAATGACTGTGGCTGTGAATTATAGACTCGAATACGTACCTGAGCAAAATCAGGGAAACAGGCCAGGATCTGCCCTGACCTCGTCCGCGTGGAGGGTGACCTTGGGAGATTGGGCTGAGGGATGCTCTGAAACACTCGGAGCGACCGACCCATGTCGACCTGGGTAGATGAAGAACGACACCGCCCATCTGTGGCGGTGTCGTTCTTCTGGAAGCATGCCTGCCTCGCGATGAGTTCGTCGAGTTACATGTCCGCCGGAAGATCCTGCAATCGATGCTACGGGAATACACCCCGGGATTCCACCGCCCCTGCCACCCTGTCTACGGCGAGCATATAGGCACCGAGACGAAGCGGCACGTCGTTCTCCAGGCTGAAATCCCACACCTCTTTGAAGCTCCGTTCCATGATGCGCGTGAGGTTAGCGTTGACCTCTTCCTCATCCCAGAAGTAGCATTGAAGATCCTGCACCCACTCGAAGTAGCTGACCACCACCCCGCCTGCATTCGCCAGCACATCGGGCACCACAATCACACCGCGATCATTCAGGATCTCGTCCGCCTCCCGCGTCGTGGGGCCGTTGGCGCCCTCGACAATCATCTTCGCGCGCACGTCAGACGCGTTGTCGGTGCGAATCTGATGCTCCAATGCGGCAGGGATCAGGACATCCACCTCACTGGTCAACAACTCGTCATTGTCAATCTGCTCCACGCCCGGAGCGTCATATCCCTCCAGTAGCCCCTTGGGATGCTCGGTCACGTGCTTGTTGATACTTGAGATGTCCAATCCGTCTGCCCTGTACAGGCCTCCGCTGACGTCGCTCACGGCCGCGATCTTGCAGCCCATCTGGTTCAGAATCGTCGCTGCGTGGGAGCCGACGTTCCCGTAGCCCTGTACGGCCACTGTCGTGTCTGCCGGATCCTGTCCCTGGCGCTTCAACAGCTCGCCCGTGGTGATCGCTACCCCGCGTCCGGTGGCCTCCGTGCGTCCCTTCGAGCCACCCAACGGGATCGGTTTTCCGGTTACAATGTCGATAACCGTCTTCCGCTCCAGCATACTGACGGTGTCAGTGATCCAGGCCATGGTCTGTGGGTTGGTATTCACGTCGGGCGCAGGGATATCGCGCCGCGAGCCAATGATCGGCATAATCATTGCTGTGAACCGGCGGGTCATGCGGCATAGTTCGTCCTGGGACATCCCGGCTGGCTCGCACTGCACGCCCCCCTTGGCGCCGCCGTAGGGGATATTGACCACAGCGCACTTCCAGGTCATGAGGGCTGCCAATGCCCTGACCTCGTTAAGGTTCACATCTGGGTGATAGCGGATGCCCCCTTTGCAGGGCCCTCGGGCGCTCGAATGCTGGATCCGGTAGCCGGTATAGACCTCGATGTGGCCGTCATCCATTACCACGGGCACCGAGACCGTCAATTCTCGCTCTGGCTGACGCAGCATTGCGTGGATACCCGGATCCAGGTCAAGCCGTTCGGCCACATCGTCCAGCTGTCCCAGAACGGTGCCCCATAGATCGTGTTCACTTGAATCCTGCACAACAAATGTCGGTTGTGCGCTTCTAGTCATCACGTCAAGTTGTCTTTCCATATCTTCCTCCCTAAACGTAGAGTCCGGTCCCTTGCTATTCTTGGCGGACGTTCATCGTTCCCAGATCTGAATGGGGCGGTTATAAATTGACGAAAGGAGCGCTCCGTAGCCTGCCCGATCCTCGACATCCCCATCGTCAACAACCTGGACATCCAACAGGCGCGTGAGTTGGGGAGCATCAATCATGCTCGAGTACTCTTGAACCAGCGCCCGATCCAGTGCGCTCACGAGTGCGTCTAGAGCGTCTGTCTTGCGCACAGCCCAGACGATCAGATGGATCGGCGATGTCTTCGCCTCGTCGCTGAAGCAACGGTCCTCGGGGGTAGCGTCGTAGTCGAGGGTGTAGACGGCCTTCACGTTCTCGTCCAGGTTACCGATTGATTCGGCTACCTTCTTGGCCAGGCCGTAGCGGCAATAGTGATGGACAGCTGCGTCACCTTGTCGTAGACGCTCTATGACTGTCTGAATGTCCTCAACGTCTGCTTTGCGCGCACAGAATGCCAGGCCTTCGTCGAAGATAACCTTGGCCGTGCTGGACGCATCAGGCCATCGAAACGGGGCTGCTGCAGTTTTGACATCCGTCTCTTCTGTTCGCTGTACCGTAGAAACCTTACTCATCTCAGACCTCCTTGTCTGTCTGCTCAATATCGCCTTTCGGTCGGCGTTTTTCACTTAGGCACAGTGTAGCAGAGAGAGCCCCAAAATGTCATAAAAGCGCCGGAGGTCTTTATGAAAAACCCATGAAGAAAGCGGCCTTCCACCGGTGGAAAGCCGCCTTCATAAAAAAAGCGCCGGGGGCACTCCAATCCAGTACCCCGGCGCCTCGATGAACACTACAAATCGGGTAGAAGGACTGTTAACCCTCCTCCGGGCAGACAAGCATATAGCCGGCACCCTGGCTGGTCAGGATGTATTCGGGATTGGACGGATCTGCCTCCAGCTTGCGTCGCAAGTAGCGGATGTAGGCCCGCAGATAGTCAACATCGTCTCGATATTCCGGGCCCCACACCTTTGCCAGTAAGTCGCTGTGCGTCATCACGCAGTTGGGATGCTTTGCCAGCTGACGGAGTAGAGCATACTCTGTGGGGGTGAGCGAGACGCGTTTGCCCCGTACCTTGACCGTCCGCCGGGCGAAATTGATCTCCCATTCACCGCACTTGCTCGTCGCTCCAAGCCTCTCCTCTGGATGTCTCGTGCGCCGGAGGACGGCCTTGACCCGCGCCACGAGCTCCTTCGCGTTGAATGGCTTGGTCAGGTAATCATCGGCCCCGGCATCGAAGCCCTGTAAGATGTCTTCGTGCCGAGCCTTGGCCGTGAGCATGATCACTCCCACGTCAGAGAACTCACGGATGCGCCTACAGACCTGATAACCATCCGGTCCATTAGGGAGTCGAATGTCCAGCAGGATCAGATCTGGCTGCTCCAGAGCCACTGCATCAATACCTGGCTCTCCGCTCACAGCGGCGACTACCTCGTAGCCCACAGCCTCCAATACTGCACGAACAAGTTGCACAACCCGGGGCTCGTCGTCGATGATCAAGATTTTCTCATTCATCCTCTCGGATCTCTCTTCCTACTGATTTTGTGAGTCTGATACGCCTCGACTGATACCATCAAGCGGAAGCGTGAAATGGAACGTGCTCCCCTGTCCTACCTTGCTCTCCGCCCAGATACGACCGCCGTGAGCCTCCACGATAGTGCGAGAGATAGGCAATCCCAGCCCCGAGCCGACCACGTGGTGTCCTCGTCCTGAGTCGACCCGGAAGAACTTGTCGAATAGGCGATTTAGATGCTCTGGAGAAATACCGACGCCCTGATCAGCCACGCTGACCACGATCTCATCCTCGCTACATTCGCCTCTCGTAATGACCAATCCACCATCTGGTGAGTACTTCACTGCGTTGTCTAGTAGATTCCTCAGCACCTGTCTGATGCGGTCTGGATCAGCATCCACGATGGGGAAGTGCTCCGGGAAGTCGACCATGAACCGATGATCCTCCGTTCGGTGCGCTATTTCGTCGATCGTCTCTTCCGATAGCTTCGGCAGCATAATCGGTTGAGGCTCGAGCTTCAGCAGCCCTGCGTCAATGATCGACGATTCGAGGAGGTCGTGGACCAAAGATTCCAATGTGTTACATTCCTCATCGATGATCTCCAGGAATTCCCGCTGAGACTCCGGGTCGAAGGAGGCCTCCTGCAAGAGGAGGGCAGTCGAATAGCCCTTGATTGAGGTCAGCGGTGTACGCATCTCGTGGGCCAGGATGGAGAGCAGCTCCCCCTTTAGACGGTTTGCCTCATCGAGCGCACGGGTCTCCTGGAGCTTTCTCCTCAGACGGGCATTCTGCACGGCCAGGGCGACGAGATCGACCACGGCCTGGAGGAACGGCAGGTCCGTCTTCACAAAGCTATCTGGCTCCTCCAGGTTCTCCAGCATGAGGACCCCCACCTTGCTCTCGCCCGTGAACAAGGGCATGCAGACGGCGCTCTGGGGCCACCGATCACCCATGATGGCCTCTCTGAACGCACGCGCGTTGGCCGGGGTGAGACTTCTCCTGGACTCGGCCAGGGCCCTGGGGGTCGGGTAAAGCTGAGGCTCACCGGTTTGGAAGGTCTTGCCGCATGTCGCCTCCCCTATGGCAAGACGGACGTTCTGCAGGCCGGATAGATCATAGCCATGTGCTGCCCTGACGGTCAATCGCTCGTCCGCAGGGTCATGAAGCAGGAGCACCCCCGCTTGTGCCGCATCCAACGTCTCCACGAGGCTGCTCAGGGATCGGGCCAGCATCGTATCAAGATCCTGTCGGGTGGCAAAGATTCCGGCGAGCTCGAAGAGCACGGAAAGCCTGGGATCTTCCCTCAGAATAGCGCTTCTTTCCGCGTCATCCTGGTCGACGGAGACCGGTTCGCGAGGGTCGGACGACGTAGCTCGGTCAGGCAGCGTCATTAGCGACTTCTCCTCTGATGGTCAAAGGGAGCCCTCGGAAATGAGCTCCTGCTGACGGACGGGATGGTCGGCGAGAAGATACCATTCTCCTCTCAACGGTCTTCTCTGTAAAAAGGATAACGCTATTGGTATGAATTGTCAATGTGTAGCTGACGAAAGATGAACCCTCACCATCACTTCTGGGTTGACATCCGCTCCGGGATATCCTCATCCCGGAGCATTCGATTAGCTGATCTCCCCGCTGACGTAAGCCCGCGTACGTTGCTCTCGAGGGCACTCGAAGATGTCTCGGGCCGGACCACTCTCTACGAGGCTCCCCATGTAAAGGAAGATGACGTGGTCTGCCAGCCGCTCCGCTTGGCGCAGGACGTGTGTCACCAGTACGATGGTGTAGCGTTGTTTTATCTCCTTCAGACGGGCCTCTATGTGCTGAGCCGATATGGGATCCAACGACGACGTCGGCTCGTCGCACAGCAGTACTTCCGGCTCGACAGCCAGTCCGCGCGCCAGACACAGCCGCTGTTGTTGACCGATGGAAAGCTGGGTAGCCGGCATGTTAAGCCGATCCCGCACTTCCTCCCACAGGCCCGCCACCTGAAGATAGTGCTTCACTGTCTCGTCCAGGCTCCGTCCGTTGCACAGCCCGTGGATTCGCGGGCCAAAAGCTACGTTGTCATAGATCGACATCGGTAGTGGGTACGGCCGCTGGGCGAGCAAGCCAATCCGCTGCCGAATCTTTGTGACGTCCGCCCCCGGGTCAAGGACTGAATCTCCGTCCACGAGAATCTCACCCGAGACACGTGCCCCATCCGTCAGGTCAATCAGGCGGTTGATGCTCTTGAGGAACGTGGTTTTACCGCACCCCGAAGGTCCGATGATGGCCGTAATCTGATTGGCAGGGATGTCCACGGAGAGGTTCTGTAGCACGTGAAGCGAGCCGTAACGGACGTTCAGATCCCGTACACGTATCTGAGCTTGATGCCGAATCATTCGACACCTCCTACTTCACCACGTACTTAGAGAGCCGGTTCGAGGCCAGGCGGGACAGGACGCTGATAACGAGCACCATCGCCGTCAGCGCCAACGCCGAGGCGTAGGCCCGCTCTTGCACCGCTGGGAAAGGTGTCGCCAGCTGGAAGAAGACCGCCAGTGGGAGTGAAGCAACCGGGCGCAGCAGCGACGTGGGTACGTGGTCAGTGTAGCCAGCGGTGAAGAGTACCGAGGCCGCATCCCCGATCCCCCGCCCAAAGGCCAGCAGCACCGCCGAGGTGATACCCGGCAACGCTTGGCGCACTATCACCTTCCGAGCGACCTCCAAGCGCGTCGTGCCTAAGGCATAGGCCGATTCCGTCAGCTCGAAGGGCACCATCTTCAGCACTTCCCCGACGGCACGGCATATGATTGGTAGCTCCACCAATGATAGGGCGATGATCCCGCCCAGCAACGAGGCTCGCATCCCCAAGAAGAGCATCAGGCCGAAACCGAACGCGCCGTAGACGATAGATGGGACACCCCACAGGACATCCAGCGACAGCGCCACCAGCCCGGCCAGCCAGGAGCGGTTGGCATAGACCTGCAGATAGAGCGCGATGGGCAGGCCGAGGAGCAAAGCCACCAGCGTGGCCCCCATGGCCAGGTAGAGCGAACCGAGGATGGCGTTAAGGATCCCACCCCCGGCGCCGGTATAATAGCCGCCCCGGGGTGCCTGAGTGATCATCGCCATGTTCATCGCCGGCAAGCCCTTCCACACCACTGCAGCCAGGATGAGTAGCAGGCAGCCCAGGGCCAGTGTGGTTGCCGCTATCATCAGGCCCTTCATCACTATCTCTTCAATTTTCCACAGCAGACTACGTTTCATCATGCCCTCCTCGCCGTCCGCCGCAATATCGACCGGGCCAGCAGGTTGAATCCCAGCACTACCAGCAAGAGGAACAGCCCGGCTGCCATCAGCGCCGCGTCGTACAAAGGTACTGACATCATCTCACCGTAGTTGTTGGCGATGAGCGCGGTGAGGGGATAGGCTGCGTCGAAGAGCGACCTGGGTACCTGCGGCACGTTCCCTACCACCATCAAGACGGCCATTGTCTCGCCAAACGCGCGAGAGAAGCCCAGCACCACGGCAGCGATGACTCCGGGGAGTGCCCGACGCAGAAGCACCTTGCGAACCATGAGCCATCGTGTGACACCTAGAGCCAGCGTTGCCTCCCGCAGCCCGTCGGACACCGAGTGCAGCACCTCCTCCATCACGGAAATGACGATGGGGAAGACCATCACCGCCAGGACGATCCCGCCGGCCAGCACGCCGTAGCCCGTGGGGTTAGCCACCGTGGAGAAGAGGGGCACGTCCCCCAGACGCCGATCCACCCAGGGGCCAACGTGTTCGCGGATCAGAGGGACCACGGTCAGCACCCCCCATAGCCCGTAGACTACCGAAGGGATACCCGCCAGGAGATCGATCAACGGCTTTGCCAGCTGCTGTACCATCGACGGTGCGTACTCAGCCAGGTAGATTGCCGACAGCGTGCACAGCGGCACCGCGATGAACATCGCCAGGCCGGTCACCCACAGCGTACCCACAATAAAGGGCCAGAAGCCAAATGCGCCCTCCAGGGGATGCCACGTTCGGCCCAGAAGCAACTCCTCCAGTGGTTGGGCTTCCAGAATTGGCCACGCCCGCACCAGCAGCGCCGTAACGATCACCGTCACCAGCAACGCTGCGCCAATGCTTAACCCCCCCATCGCTATGCCACCCATGCGGTCCAACAGCCGGCGCCACTTCGTCCGCATCTCGCGCGACGCTATAGCTTGATGCGTCCTCTCCCTTGGTATCGGTCCCCGCCTCTCGATCCAACCCTCTGCCATGACTCACCCCCCGTCCTGCTAAGTGCACAGCGGCAGCAGACAGCGCCCGGCACCCCATACCCTCACTTACTCCAGCTTCATCAGCCCTTCGTCGAGCTGCTCCTGAGAGAGGTGGATGTACCCTACTTCATCCAGATATTGCTGACCATCGGTCATCACCCACCGGATGAATGTCCTGACCAGGCCTTCGGGCTTTCCCTGGGTCACCAGATTCAAAGCTCGGGAGGGAGGCGACGGGTAGCGTTCCTCGGCGATGGCCCCCATCAAGTCGCCCTTCGTCTTGTAGAAGCTTTCGCCCGGGTCGATCTGTCCGTTCTCGTCGAGGTCAAGGGGCACCACCTGGATGCCCTCCACGGGCTCGCCCGTATCCGCGCTGTACGCGAAGTTGAGATTGTTGTAACCGATGGCTAGTGCGTCTTGATTCACCGCTTCAGCCACACCGGGATCGGCCTGGACAGCGACGCCCTTCAGATCCTCCTGCGAGTAATTACCTAGATACTCAGCCCAGGTCTGCGCTGCGCCGCAGGCGTCGGCGCGTGTGTAGACGTGGATCGCCTCCGTTGTCTCGCTACCTACCATTTGGCCCCAGGTCGCGGCCTCCTCCGTGATCCAGATGTCCCTGACGGCATCTCGTGTAAGACCCCGCGCCAGAAGTTGATCCAGGACCGGGTTTTCGGCGTTGACAGTGACCACGACTGCGTCCTTGGCAACGGGGACCCAGAAAGCCCCCTTTTCTATCTCGACGTTGAAGACGGGACGTGATACCATGCCGATGTCCACGGCTCCACTCAGGGCATCGGCCATCCCCTTGCCTGCGCCGCCGGCTGAGACGTCGAAGATGACACCCGGGTGGAGTGCTTGAAATTCCTCCCCCCACCGGATCATCATTGGGTAGAGGGCAAAGGCACCGGAGACGATGATGGTTCCCTCCCGTTCCACCGCTCGTGAACCTGCCCCTACTTCTTTGGGCGCACAACCGGCAGGGCAGATTCCCATGGGTAACATGAAAACCAATACCAGGTATCCCAGCTTACGTGTAAAAGGCATCGTGTCTCCCCTCCTTACAAGATCACACGGACCGGCGCATAAGCTCCCAAGCCGGTCGACAGACTGCCGATCAGCAGGGTAAGTCGAAGGCTCACTTCCATTGTCTTGCCTCCTTGATCTCTTGCTCTCCTTCTTCGCTGACGCCAAAAGACCGCAGACAGTTCTGCGGTCCTTACCTGGCAGACCTGCCCCCTCCACTGCCAACGGGGTTAGCTGACGGGTTAGGGTTAGAAGGTACCCCTCTCGCCACCGCGAGATGCACCCCGAGTACTGGGTCCCCCGCCCGATCCGATGATCGATTAGGCGACAGATGAATTATTCTCTTGTCCTGGCCCGTCAGTCCCCCCACCTGTTGGCTGACCAGGTGCAACCAATCCGTGTCTTCTGAGCGAGTTTCAGCTCATTTGGTGACCAGCACCGATCGGTTGACAGTGTGCATCAACGAAATTACCAAATCGCTGATGGGCAGCCGCTGCATCCTATCCTGAGAAGCTGCAGCGATTATAAGCAGATCAAACCGACCTTCCGCTATCTCCCGTCGAATCCCCCACTCAGGTGAGCCCTGCCGCAAGCGGAGCGTGCCTTCTATCTGTCCGTTCACCAGCTGTTGAGCTACCTGGCGCATCTGTCGGCCCAGGATCGTATCCGTAGTCAGCAACTCAGCCAGTCCCTTCTCCATCCGAGTCAGACCGTGGTACATAGCGGGGACGGGTGGAACGACTGCGAGAGCAGTGACGGAAGCGCCGCTTGGGCCAGCCAAGCGGAGTGTCCAGTCTGTCGCTTCGCTGTCTGACGTGATACCCTGGATGACCAGAAGGACTCTTTGGAAGGGCTGAAGTGGCCTTCGGGCGATCAGAAGCGAAACAGGCAGTCGGTCTTCGACTCTGCGACCGGTCAGCCCGGAGAGCAATCGCTGACAGAACAACTTGTCTGATCTTCCTGTGATCACCAGCTCATAGTTATCTCTTGCTTTCTCGACCAGCGCATCCAGCGGGGTCTCCCCGGGGACGTATTCAATGCTCGCATTCAGAAGATCACCTATGTATTCAGCATACAATCTTGTCTCATTGAGACGATCACCCGTCGGTGCGTAGGCCAGCAGGTGCGGGCTTTTCCGCCCTTTCTTGCACCAGAGCTGAGCCAGCAACTGGTCAATGGATGTCCGATCGCCTTGTACCACATACGGCTCGATACCCAGCTCGCTCGTCACTGCTTCAAGGCCTGCCTTGTCCGTCGGATCCGCCATCGCCACAGTCATCCGACGATCCTTGGCAGCCACGGGAAGCACATGATGGCGTGAAGCTACATCAGCCGATAGGCGTCGAGCCACAGTCGGGTCCAGATCGAGATCGTCCAGAATAAACGATCGGGCCCGCGATGAGTCCATGAATCGTCGGGTGTCTTTTTCCTCCATCTCGACCTCAGACTAGCACACCGAGATCACAAACGTCGTGATGCACTCATCACAAAGCTGTGACAATACGGGGCGTCTCGAACGGGATGAAGCGGTCGAGATCGCTGGCGGCGTGTTCTGGTTGTCAAAGATGAACATTGGCGCAACCATTCCCAGGAGTGCCTCCACGGCGAAGAGGAAGCTCAATCAGCCCTCGGAGAACATCAAGCTCAGCTCCCGTTGCTTGCCAGGTCGGTGGCATCGAGTGCCAGGGAGAGATCCAGCGTAATGAAGATGATCTTCTAGATCGCTCAACGGGTCGAGCCATGCGCCTGCCAAAGGCCTTGAAGCTCACCAACACGACGGGCTATCCTGCAGCTTGCGTCAGTCCGGTTTCAGCGTGATCCCCGCAGAAAGTATCCGTAATGCGTCCCTTCTTGCTCTCGATTGACGGATGCTCTATACTAATGCGGTCGACTACCTCATTATCCGGGAAGGATGTAAGCCATGGACAAGATCAGGATCATGCTGGCGGAGGACCACGTCTTGGTGCGAGAAGGCACCAAGGAGATGTTGGACCGCGAAGAGGACATGGAGGTAGTCGCCGAAGCAGGAGACGGCGAGGAGGCCGTGCGTCTGGCCCAGGAACAGGATCCCGACATCGTTGTCATGGACATCGCGCTCCCCAAGCTTAATGGCATTGAGGCGACAAGGCAGATCAAGGAGACTAGCCCTGGAACGGCAGTGCTCGTTTTGTCGGCGTATGATGACGATGAGTACGTCTTTGCTCTGTTGGAGGCTGGGGCTGCGGGCTATCTGTTGAAGGATGTCTCCACGGACGAATTAATAGAAGCGATCCGCGCCGTGCAGGCTGGCGAGTCCATGCTCCACCCCGCTATCGCTCGCAAGGTTGTCAATCGTTTTAGCCAGCGCGTGGAGGAGGGTGAAGAAGCTCCTTTCGATGAGCTCACCGAACGGGAGACAGAGGTTCTCCAGCTGGCTGGCAAGGGGATCACAAACCGGGAGATAGCCGACCACCTATCCATCAGTCATCGGACCGTGCAGGCTCATCTTAGCCACATCTTCAGCAAGCTGGGAGTCGGCTCCCGAACTGAGGCCGTGGTATACGCTCTGCGCAAGGGCCTGCTCGCTTTCGAGGATGTTTCGTGATAGGCAATTCCCTTTGAACGTTCTGGAATTCTATGCACGCTCAAAGGTCATCAGATGTGACCTCCCGATCCGACAAAGGATGCTCAGATGGACTGCTGAGACCGAACAACCCTCCATAGTCAGACTATTTGGCAACTGGAAGGATAGATCTCAGACATGAAGAAGGTCGTATCGTCAATACGGCGGCTCCGCAGCGCAATGACCACCCGCAACTTCTGGATCTTAGTGGCGGTGATGGTTGGAATAACAGCTATCCACTACCTGACACCCCAGATGCGGGTTTTGTTGCCGGATCTGGGCATATTTTTGCACCGGCATGCCGTCGAGCGCATCCTCTTCGTGCTACCAGTTGCTGCCGCTACGGCTGTCTTTGGACAGATCGGAGGAGTTGCCACGCTCATCCTAGCGGTGTTGATCATGTTGCCACGAGTGATCTGGCTCTCCGACCATCCCTGGGACGCCATAGTGGAGACTTTGGCCGCGGGAGTGGTTGGATATCTCGTGCTCTCGATGGTCGATAGTGAGGAGAGAGAGAAATCACTTCGTCAGGAAGCTGTCGCCCGTATGAGATCCTTCAACGCAATGTGCTCCATTGTGGCCAAGTCGCTGGAGTTGGAGCAGATCTTGAATGAGGCCCTTGACAAAGCTTTGGAGGTGACCGACCTCGAAGTAGGTTTGATGTACCTCTTGGATCGACAGTCCGACGAATTGGCGCTCTCCGCGCACCGTGGTCTAGCAAAGAACAGCGTCCGAGATCTGAACCGCTTGCGCCTGGGAGAGAGTCTCTGTGGAGAAGTGGCGCAAACTGGGGAACCAATCGTTCTGGACGATTCCTCGCAGGATCCTCGGCTGACGAGAGTAGCTGCGAGAGAGGACGGCCTGAAGGCTCAGATTATCGTGCCGCTGACATCGAAGGGAAAGGTCCAGGGAATCATGGCCCTGGCGTCCCGTAAGCGACGAGAGTTTCCGTCTGCAGACCTGCAACTCATTAACACCTTCGGAAAGCAGATCGGCGTGGGGGTTGAAAACGCTCAGTTGCACCGCGATGTCGAGAGGCAACTCCAGATTCAGCAGAGATTGAACGAGGTCGCTGAGAAGGTCACTTCCGAGTTGGAGCTGGACAGGATCTTGCCAAAGGTACTTCAGATTGCCGAGGAGCTCATTGACGCCGAATGTGGGTTTATTGCCCTATTTGAACCAGCTACTAGTCGGCTCAGCTATCCGTATCTCCATAACCTCCCGCAAGACCTGACGAACGTCACAGTCCGTGAGGGAGAAGGGGCAGCAGGCGAGGTAATGGCTACTGTCACTCCGGTTAGCATCTCAGATTATCAGAGCTACCCCAATGCCGTGCCGGCGTTCCTCCATGCGGGGCTTGTCAGCATTGTGGCGGTACCTATCGTGAGTGGTAATCGATCATTTGGTACGTTGGCCGTGGGCAGCCTCCAGGAACCGAGGGAGTTCTCGGCAACTGAAGTTTCGATCCTCACTGGCGTGGGACGTCAGGCCGGCATTGCCATCGACAACGCGCGCCTGTATCAGACCATGCGCCGCTATGCCCGGCAGATCACTCGCGCGCAGGAGGATGAGAGGAAGCGCATCGCGCGCGAGGCGCACGACGAAACGGCACAGATTCTGGTTGCGTTGTCCCGCCGGCTTGATGCGCTCATAGCCTCGCCCGAGTTGCCTTCTACCGCTCTCAAAGAGCGTCTGGAGGCGGTAAGAGGCCTTACGACAGACGCCTTGCAGAGCGTGCGACGCTTCAGTCAGGATCTCCGTCCACCAGTCCTGGACGATCTCGGCTTTGTGGCCGCCGTCCGGGGTCTGGCGAGGAATTTGGAGGAGGCCAGTGTCGAGACGGAGCTTCGAGTGTCCGGGACTCCCTACCGGCTCTCAGCTGAGGAAGAATTGGTGCTGTTCCGGATCGCTCAAGAATCCCTCAACAACGTTAGACGGCATGCCCATGCTTCTGAGGCGAAGGTAATGGTGTCCTTCCATTCAAAGAACGTGCGAATGGTCATTGAGGACGACGGGCAGGGCTTCGATGCGCCGGATAAGTTCGACGACCTCGTGGCTTCGGGAAAGCTTGGACTGATCGGGATGCACGAGCGCGCACGCATCCTGGGCGGGACGATGCGGATCGACTCGGAACCTGGTAAGGGCACAAGAGTGACCGTAGACGCTCCTGTGCACAAGAGAGGACGAGGGGCTTCCAGAGGACAATCCTAGACGGCTAACGTGCTGCTCTGTAAGCTGTGCCTCATCACGCCAGGGCAGATCGGCCAGGTTCGCTAAACGGACCCATCCAGGACTATCGGCTTCTGCGACAGGAGCGACGAACTGGAGTCCGTGTCCAGCAAGCCACCAGGCGATTCTTCACTCAATCTCAATACTATCTAGCCGCAGGTCATCGCCGCCGACGGTGACGACCTCCTTTCCTCCGCAGGCTGGACAGGCGAAATCCTCACGATTCAACGGGAATGTGTGCCCGCAAGCCAGACAGCGCAGTCTTCCCTCAACCCGTTCAAAGTGCAGTTCGGCCCCCTCAGCGATCGTATCTTCGCTGACGATATCCCAGTAGAACTGGACCGAATCGTCCACGATCGATGAGAGTTCCCCAACGACGATGTTGAGTCGCGTGATCCGCTCCGCGCCAGCTTGTTCTGCATAGCGGAGTGCGATCTTCAGGAGGTTCTCGGTAATAGATAGTTCGTGCATCGGGCTTTGGACATTATACCGTGTCGACTCGCCAAGACAAGCTGATTATCTCCGAGCGGCGCGCATGGGGGACGAGGTCCCGGAAGGCGGTAGGGCCACTGGAGAGCGAGGCCGCGGAATAGCTGGGCCATAAGGAGCTCCTGGAGATCGTAGTCCGCCAATCCGAGGGGACACTTGCCACGGATTCGCGGCTGAGCGTCGTTGGAGAAGGGGATGAAGTGGCACCTCAATCCTCGCTACGCCTACTGCCAGGTTCTCGATGCCTTGCGTCATCAGATAGCGACGGATCCAGAAGCCGTCTCGTCCAGCTTCATAACGGCCCATCACTCGCACTTCAGGTGGCACGTGAAACCGCCTCTTGACGAAACCAATCTCTTCCCGAAGTGCAGCAAGATTGCCAGCACCGATGAGACGCTCGCGGGGTTTCCGTCCCACCCCTACGGTGAAGCCGAGCCTCCATTCCTCGCTCAGCTCGTAGGCCGTTGACAGTCGGGGGGGGTTCCATTATAATCGATAAGTAGGGAATGCCGTGGCGTGTGGGAAAGGTGGCTCAGTGGACGACTGGAAACGAGTGGGTCTGAAGCTACGCAGATACCTCCGTTTCGCCATCCAATGGTTGCCTATAGGGATGGGTATCAAGCGCTGGTTGGTGGTTCTGGTAAGCGGGGTCGCGCTTCTGAGTTTGGGATTCAGCTTCTTGCTCCGGGAACTCTATCCCCTTCCAACTGTCTTCTACTATCTCACGCTCCAGTTCATTCCCCGGGGCCTTCGGGCTGGTCTCTTCGTCATGGTCGGTTGTGGTGCCGTTATGATAGGTTTAATCGGCCTAAACCGATCGCTGCTGAGACCGTTCGTGGATCCCCATCCAGAGACGGTGATGAGGGCTCTTCAGCGCTACCGTCGGCGCCAGCGAGGTCCCAGGATAGTCGCCGTTGGAGGCGGGCATGGCCTGGCCGCGCTTCTGCGCGGGCTAAAGGAGCATACGACGAATATCACCGCGATTGTCACCGTGGCCGACGATGGAGGCAGCTCAGGGAGGCTGCGGCGAGAGCTGGGCGTGCTGCCGCCCGGGGACTTTCGCAATTGTATCGCTGCGTTGGCCGACGATGAAGCGCTGACCACACACCTCTTCCAGTATCGTTTCGGGAACGGCAGCGGCCTCAATGGACACAGCTTCGGCAACCTGTTTATCACAGCGATGGCGGAGGTGACGGGGAGTTTTGAACGAGCGATCCTGGAATCTGGACGTGTCCTCGCGGTGCAGGGGGAGGTCCTGCCGAGTACGCTGCAAGACGTGACACTGACTGCAGATCTCCAAGCCAGCCCCTGTTCTGATCCGGATCAGACCGAGCCCGCCAGACTCAATCGGGTGAGCGGCGAGTCGAGTATCCCTGAGGCACGGGGCGCTATTCGGCGCGTGTATCTGGATCCCAGCGATGCACCGGCCTACCCAGGGGCAGTGCGGGCATTGCTGAACGCCGATCTGATCGTAGCCGGCCCGGGCAGCCTTTACACCAGCGTGCTTCCTAACTTGCTCGTGCCAGCGATAGCCAAGGCAATCGAGGCTAGCCCGGCGCGCAAGGTTTACGTCTGCAACGTCGCCACCCAGCGGGGCGAGACGGAAACCTACACGGTCGCCGACCACGTCGTGGCCCTTGAGCGCCATATCCAGGGCTCGCTCTTCCCCATTGTGCTGGCGAATGACAACCTGGCGGTGGACTTTGAGGCTCCCTCCGGCGTCGAGCTGGTCCCACCGGAGGTTCCTCCAGATGCTCAATACCGTGTCGTTACAGAAGATCTGGTCGATGTGGCTCATCCCTGGCGCCACGACAGTGGCAAACTGGCGCGAGCGCTGCTCCGTTTGGTTGAGGAAGACTGAGCCTCCTGTTGCTCCCGCCTCGTTTAGGGAAATCGCCGACTGGAAGCCGAGCTTTCTGGAGTTTAGCGAAAGGAGTAGGCCAACAATCTGTTTGAAGCGAATGATCGGGTGCCGAAGCTTGGGATCACCCAACAGATAGATTCGCAGTTTCGAGCAGATGAGAGGAGACCACGATAAAAGGATAGAGAAATCCTGTCTCTCTGGGATGGTACCCAGTCAAGAGAAAAACGGTTAACGATTCGCAGGTATATCTAAGAAAGGAGAATCACAATGGCTAAAGTAGGAATCAATGGATTCGGACGGATCGGTCGGGCTGCATTCAAGATCATCCTGGACACGCCAGAGCTGGAGTTGGTTGGGGTCAACGACATCATGCCGCTGGACAACCTCGCCTACCTTCTGAAGTATGACACCGCCTATGGACGGTACGAGAAGGATGTCGAGGCCGGAGACAGCGCGCTGATCGTGGACGGCAAGGAATACGAGTTCTTCGCTGAGAGGGATCCGACCCAGCTCCCTTGGGGCGAGCTTGACGTGGATATCGTGTTCGAATGCACTGGTATCTTCAGAAAAGAGGAGGATCTGAAGAAACACCTGGAGGCTGGCGCGAAGTTCGTCATCCTTTCAGCCCCGGCTAAGAGTGAAGGCGTGCCCACCATCGTCCATGGCGTGAACGTGCCTGAGGACGACTCGGTTCGCTATCTGTCCTGCGCGAGCTGCACCACGAACTGCATCACCCCCGTTGTTGAGGTGATGAAACGACGGATCGGGGTGGAGAATGCGATCATGACGACGATTCATGCCTACACCTCGACTCAGGCCATCGTCGACGGGCCTAGCAAGAAGATCAGAAGGGGAAGGGCGGCCGCTGCCAACTTCGTCCCGACTTCGACTGGCGCGGCCATCGCGACTACAAAGGTCCTTCCGGAGCTTGAAGGTCGATTTGATGGCGTAGCAGTACGCGCACCGATTCCAGTGGGCTCGATTTCCGACATCATCTTCGTGACCAAGCGGGAGACGTCGATAGACGAGGTCAATAACATCTTCCGGGAGGAAGCAGACAGCGATAAATACAAGGGCATTCTCGGCGTCGCCGAGGACCCAATTGTCTCCTCGGACGTCATCGGTGATTCACATGCATCGATCGTCGATCTGGGCATGACCCAGGTAGTAAACGGAACGTTGGTCAAGATCATGAGCTGGTACGACAATGAGTGGGGCTTCACCAGCCAGATGATTCGGGAGGGAGTTAGGGTCGCCAAGACGCTGTAGGCTCCCAGAACAGACATATGTGGTACTCCAGAGGAAACTGAAGAGGACAATCTCTCAACTCAGTTTCGCTGTAGAATCCAGAGTAAGTGAGGATTTGAGTAGTGCCTCACTTACTCGTCTATGTGATTGAAGTGAGGTGCGATGAACAAGAAAACCGTGCGTGATGTTGATGTAAAAGGGAAGCGCGTCATCGTTCGTGTCGACTTCAACGTGCCGCTCAAGGAAGGACAAGTTTCCGACGACACGCGCATCGAGGCCGCATTGCCTACGATTGAGCATCTGCTCGATCAGGACGCTGCTGTGATCCTCATGTCCCACTTGGGCCGCCCGAAGGGAGAGATCGTCGACGACCTGAAGATGGATCCCGTGGCGGAGAGGTTGTCAGAACTCCTGGACTGTCGGGTCACCAAATTGGATGACTGCGTTGGGCCGGAGGTCGAGGAAGCCGTCGAAGCAATGGAGCCCGGCGATGTTATCCTTTTGGAGAACACCCGTTTCCATGCCGGGGAGAAGGCGAACGATCCGGACTTCGCCGCGAAGTTAGCTGCGCTGGCCGATGTGTACGTCGATGACGCCTTCGGCGCCGTACACCGCGCTCACGCATCAACGGAGGGAGCGGCGCAGGCAATGCGAGAAAAGGGCGGTCCCGCGGTTGCTGGTCTCCTGGTGGAGGAAGAGCTGCAGCTACTCGGCAAAGCAGTGGAGGATCCCGAACATCCTTTTGTGGCCATACTGGGCGGGGCAAAGGTCTCCGGTAAGATCTCTGTCATCGAAAGCCTGCTGGAGAGGTGTGATCGACTGCTCATCGGTGGCGGGATGGCCAACACGTTTTTCAAAGCGATGGGCTATGAGACAGGCGATAGCCTGGTTGAGGATGACGCGATTTCGACTGCCAAGTCGCTTCTAGATCAGGCCGGGGGTAGGCTTGTGCTTCCCGTAGACGTCGTCATCGCAGAGGCTTTCGACAACGACGCCGAGAGCAAGGTGGTGGCTCCTAACGAAGTCCCCGCTGGCTGGCGCATTCTCGATATCGGCCCAAAGACAGTTGCGACCTTCGAATCAGCACTGCAGGGCGCCAAGACGGTCACCTGGAATGGCCCGCTAGGGGTGTTCGAGATGCCGGCGTTCGCTGTGGGGACATTCGACGTGGCACGCCTTCTCGCTGAGTTGGATGCCACAACGATCATCGGCGGCGGGGAGTCGGCGGCGGCGGTCAAGCAAGTTGGTCTTGCCAATCAGATGACTCACGTTTCCACAGGTGGAGGCGCCAGCCTCCAGTTCCTGGAGGGGAAGACCCTCCCGGGGGTCGCAGCACTTGACGACAAATAGAGGAGGGGACGTGCGCAAGCCATTCATTGCTGGCAACTGGAAAATGCACAAGACCACTGACGAAGCCGTCGCATTGGTCAGTGCCCTGAAGGCGGAGCTTGAGGGAGTTGAAGGATGCGACGTAGCGGTCTGCCCGCCCTTCATAGCCCTTGTACCGGTGCGGGAGGTCCTGGAGGGCTCGGACATCGGGCTCGGTGCCCAGAATATGCATTGGGAGGAAGAGGGAGCCTTCACCGGCGAGGTGAGCCCCTTGATGCTGGAAGGCCTCTGCGACTACGTGATCATCGGTCACTCCGAACGCCGCACCATCTTCGAGGAATCCGATGAGTGGGTCAACAAGAAACTCCACGCGGCGCTGGCGCATGGGCTTAAGCCAATCGTCTGTGTCGGCGAGAACCTGGAGCAGAACCAGTCCGGGCAGACAGAGACCCTCGTCGGCGGTCAGGTGCGCGCCGCCTTTGAGGGGATTACCGCTGGGCAGGCGAAGGAAGTGACCATGGCCTACGAGCCCATATGGGCAATCGGTACAGGGGTACCGGCCCACGGCGAGGACGCCAATCAGATCATCGGGAAGGCAGTGCGGGGCACGCTAAGCGAGCTGTACGGCGCGGAGATCGCACAGACGATCCGCATCCAGTACGGCGGCAGCGTCAAGCCTCATAATGTCACCGAGTTCCTAAGTCAGGACGAGATCGACGGGGCACTGGTCGGTGGGGCGAGCTTGAAGGCGGCCGATTTCTCGGAGATCGTCAAGAAAGGACTGACAGCCAAGAAAGACCAATGAGCTGGCTTCCCTGGCTTGGGCTGGCGGTGACACTGGGGCTCTTGCTGGTTATCGAGCGCTGGATTCACCGCCACCTGCAGGGAGCAATGCTGCTGCTGGTCGGGGACCGTGAGATTGCCGTAGTGCTATATGCCCTACCGTTGATGCCGGGCATCGTGCTCCACGAAATTAGCCATGCGCTCACAGCCAGGCTCCTTGGTGTGCGTGCAGGTCGCGTCTCCATCGGCCCCCGACTGGCAGATGGACGGATCCAATTGGGATTTGTGCCGGTCGAAGAGACCGATTTCGTGCGAGCCAGCCTGATCGGGCTGGCTCCACTGTTGGCCGGGACCGCTGTCATCCTGCTGATCGGCTATTCCGTCTTCGACATTGGGATGATGCAGCAGGACTTCGTCAATGGCGATTGGGCAAAGGCGGCTAAAGGTCTCGCTGAGACGGTGAAAGCACCGGATGTCTGGCTATGGCTCTATCTTATCTTCGCCGTGAGCAACACCATGCTGCCCAGCGAGTCAGATCGAGAGGCATCGATGCCCATTCTCTTGTTCATGGGACTCGTTCTGGTGCTGGCCTGGGTGGCCGGGCTGGGGCCCAGAATCGTCGACTACGTGGGCCAGTCTCTCGACTTGGCAGCCCTCTGGCTTACGGCTATGTATGTCTTCACGATTTCGGCCGATCTCCCATTCGTTCTTCTGATTGCACTTCTCGAGCGGGTCCTGGGCCGCCTGAAAGGGATGCGCGTCGAATATTGAGGACTCTGGCCTTGCTAGAAGCGGGTCCAGGTTGGTTAGCGCCAGGGCAGAGAAGCGTGGCGAGATTCACCCCGCGCAAGCTCGAAAGAGAAGACCCGGGACTTCATCCCCGGGCCTTATCCCATCTCAAAGTGCTTGAAGATGATGGCGCTTACTTGGACACGCTCTCCTCGAAAGAAATGCCCAGACGGTGTAACTCGTCCAAAACCGGCCCATAAATCTCCGGCAAGACGGGGATTTGTACCCCGTTCACGTTGATCTCGCCCTCCAAAATCATTCGCGCACCGACCGCCGCGGGCAGTCCCACCGTGCGGGCCATCGCCGTTTCACCATCGGGATCTCCGAAGTCGATCAGCGTCGCGCTGATGGTTTCCTCGTGATCAGGATAGTCCACTTCGAACTCGTGGACCAGAATCACCATGTCGCGCTCTCTCTCCCGATAGGGCATTTTCTCCAGCATCTGATCCGCCAGTACGTCCAGGAGTGTCGTCTTCTCCGGTACCGGCTCCGCATCTAGCAATCCCAGCCATTCCAAGGCCATCACAACGCCACTGTTAGGAGCAACGTTGAGGTGAGTCGCCAGGTCGGCTCTCAGATCAGACGTTTCCTCTTTCTCGATAAGCTCAGCCATAATCTGCCGGAACGTTTTAGTCGGCAGGTCAGGCCGTTCCTCCAATTCGAAGTAACCCAGTTCGTTCAACTTCAGCATTACGTCGCACCAGCCCAGGTTGCGCAGCGTGCCTCGGTACATCGTCTCAGCCTCTGGGATGCCGTACCGTTCAATGTAGGGGAGGGAATCACGATTGGGGTAGGCTTCGTAATCCCCCAGGCCCCTCACCCAGGTTACATAGTGTCTGGCAAAGAGCCGTTCGTTAGGCACTTCCACGATACGTCCGTTCTCCAAGTAACGAGCGTCGTTACGCCCCGCCAGCACCACGCCTCGCGGACTCCACGAGAACTTGTATCCCAATGGATTGTCGTTAGCCTCTGGCGCTGGCAGACCTCCGCAGAAAGAGCGAAAGGCTTTGACCTGACCACCAGCGTCGTGCGCACGGTCGATGACGCGCATTGCCGACATATGGTCGATGCCGGGATCGAGGCCAAGTTCGTTCAGGAGGATGACGCCAACTTCCCGTGCATCCTCGTCCAGTTCCTCCATCTCGTCACTGACGTAGCTCGTGGTGACTAGTGGTCTCTGATGCTCGACGCAGGCTCTCGCTACCCGAACGTGATAGATATAGGGCAGGAGGCTGACGACGAGACTGGCCTCGGTCACCAGATCATTGAGCTGGGCTCCGTCCTCTGTGATATCAAATTGGACAGCCCGTCCTTTCGGGTGCCCGTCTATCAGATCCTGTGCCTTGTCGAGGGTGCGACTGGCGACCGTCACTTGATAATCATGATCGAGCAGATGGCGGACCAGCGGACCCGCCACAAGACCCGCACCCAAGACGAGAACGTTCTTCATCAATTCCTCCTAGTTTCTGAGATATGCTGCGCTTCCAGATGTGCTAAGCAATGACAAAGGGAGATATCCCCAGATCTAATGCACTAGATTGAGTAACCTACGGCAGATGGTCCTTCAGGTAGCGATAATCAGGGGTAAGGTCTCCTTGATAGACGATCACTGCCCGTTTGATCTCCGGCGGCAAGTCCAGTTTCTCGAAAGGGACTGAGTAATCAGCCTTGGCGATGGCGGGCACGTAGTCCATCAGGACACCACTGAAATAGGTCGAAGCTTCACGAGGGAGCTCGCTGGGCAGGATCTCGACGGCCAGGATCACGGGACCGCGTCCGGCGACCCCGTCGATGGCTCGGTCCTCAAAGGGGTCGTAGACGTAGACCGGATTCCCTGGCTCCGTGCATTTCACCGTGGCCTCGATCGCACCCTCGATGTCGCAACTTGCATCGCCAATGACCCGTAGCCGAGGTTGCCTCGTTCCACGGTAGAGCTCCCGCAGAGACTCTTTGGTGACCAAACGAGGATACTTCTCCTCCCAGTAGACGCAATTGACCAGCAGTGTCAGATGTGGCAGATATGTGTCGAACTTGGATCGATACTTCTCGGGATGATCGTAGTAGTCCTGTAGCTCGAACTCGTCTCCTGGTGAGATCGGCTCCACGGTATCTTCCTCTCTGAACACGACTTTGTATATCACGTCGCGAGCGTCATCTTGACTGGCCACGTCCGCCACCTGATCAGGCTCAATCTCCTCCACTGGCAAGAGCTCGATGATGTCGTTCGCACCGCCAAAGACATTTCCGTATCCGGCAAAGCCGCAGATGAGCGGCGCGATCGATTGAGGCAACCCGTGTTGACCAATGCGCTCGCCCACTGCGGACACTGCAGCGTTCGCCTCTTCGAGACCGTCATATTCGACCATCTGTTTTAGTTCCGAAAAGGGATTGGGGATCCCTTCGGCCTCTAGTCTCCGCCCGAAGGCCCACAAGGTGTCCACCATGCCGGCCACCCCTGCGTGGTGACCGAAGAAGATCAGGCGGCGCCCGCGTTCGTCAGTCACCTTCTCATAATCGATCAGCTGACAGCCCTTGTCCAGCAGACTTTGGAGCATGGGCATATTGTATGGTTGCCCCTTGATCACGTGTGCAAAGAACATATAGGTGTGCCCAGGCCCGAAGAAGCTGGCAGGCATCTCCTTGACGGCGAACACGATGGGACATTCGGAAAGGTCCTCCCGGAGGGAAACCCCTACCCTATCATAGGCCTGATCAGGGAAGACGCGAATGTCCGAGGGTTGCACCCAGACCTCGATATCGTGCTCCTCCTGAAGCTGATTGGCATGCCTGGGGATGATGGGCACGCGGCGTTCCCACTTACTCTTGTCCTCACGACGGATGCCGATACGGGCGCTCATATGTTTCCTCCTGGATCTCAATGTATCGTGTCTGCAGACTGTCCCGCTCTCGCTATGCTTCCACCATAGTCTCGATACCGGGACTCAGCGCAGAAGAACTCGATGAAACGTGTTCGCTTGGTTGATGTGGATCGACGTTCCCGAACAAGACATCCATTCGAGGGGACGGCTCGGACCGAGGAGCAAGTAATGCTGAGCGCGTTCCACCTTCACAAGAGGCCGTCGACTTCTTCCTTACTCTCACGTGAGAAAGTGCCGTGGGCAACAGCCTCAAGCCACCCCTGAAGCCATAGGCGCGCGCCCGGCGGTATTACCTGCGAGAGTACAAGAATGAAGTCACGGTGATTGCGGAAACGAGTTCTCTCCTTCTCATCGCCGAGCACCATTTCGTGCTCCATTGCCTCGATCATCAACATCACATTCTCCTCCGGCCGGCTCAACCAGTCAAGTGCAATGTTCTGGTAGGGAAAGGCCTCGATCTGAGCCAGCAGCGCCTCTACATCGACGCCGTGCTCGTGAAGACCCACCAGGAGGGAGAAAGCCTCGTCGTAGGTGAGAGGGCGGTACCGAAAGCCAAACAGCGACGGCTCAGGGCAGTCGAGGCGGTCCGTCAACGCTTGAGCGGCGCGACAGAGAGTCGGGTCGAGCCAGGGCTGGCGCAGGCGGGCAATGAACTCCTCCGCAGATGCCCCGTCCGACTCGACAGGGAATGGCTCATAGTCCGCCGCAGGGGGAAAGTTGGGGACAGTGCCAGCCTCTTCCGCTTGCTCGACTTCCCACTCCTCGAAAGCCTCTTCCTGTTCGGCCCAGAACTCATCCCACCCTTCGGGGTCGTAGCAGGCGAGTAGGGGACAGCCACCCCCATCGTAATACCAATGCCAGCCCGGATCCTCCCCTGCTTCGAGGGCCGCCATAACCTGCTCGAACTCAGCCTGACAGATGGGGCAGTCATCAATGAAGAACTCATCCAGACGCTCTGGATGGACAGGGTTTGGTTCTCCCTTACGTTCGGCCCAGATAAGCTCTCGCGGAGCGCAACCATGAAGCTCGCGCTGTGGGGTGAAGAACCACTCACGGATGATTCCGTCCAGACGTTCTCGCTCATCCTCGACGTCACTGTCTCCATCGGCCAACAACTTGGCCAGACGATCACGTAGATAGAGCACAAGCTCACCGTAAAGCGCGGCCTCCTGAATTGACAAGGGCATACCTCCTGGTAAGATAACAGCTACTCGTCGGCGGTAAGTATATGCAGAACAGCTTCATTGACAAGTTATCTGGTCTCGCGCTATCTAACCCCTTGATCTCCGATTGACTCGTGGACCAGAAATCTGTATTTCGCTTCGAATTTGCCCTCTCTGCAGACACCAGGCTCGTTCACCTTTGACTTATTCTGATCCCTGGTCGATGTGTCAGATGAACTGCAAGGCGCGTTTCGCCGTATATACACCGCCAGTCGAGTTGAAGTTTCGCCCGGATACGTCGAGCAGTATCGTTCTCATACTATGAATGCTACTCAGCCATCTTCTGCACCCACCCCGATAGGTCCCAAGAGGCGTGTCGAGGCAATCGATATTGTGCGTGGCTTCGCCGTCCTCGGCATGTTCACAGTAAACATGCTGAGGTTCTCCGGTTACGCCCACGTACCACTTCAGGAGCTGGGCTCCGTGAACCGGCTCGTGGCATTATTCATTAAACTCATTGCCGAGGCAAAGTTCTATCCGCTTTTCTCCTTCCTCTTTGGCTGGGGCGCAGCGATCCAGATGAGACGTGCAGCCGAGCGAGACGAGCCATTCCTCCGCCTCTACGTGCGGCGCCTGGCCGTTCTCCTCTTGATCGGACTCCTCCATGCCGTCCTCATCTGGGAGGGTGACATCCTCGTGACCTATGCGCTCTTGGGCCTTCCGCTACTGCTGTTCCGCAGGCGTTCGGACAGGACCGTCCTCCTTGTAGCAATCGTCTGTATCCTGATACCGGCTCTGCTCAGTACACCCGGTCCTGCCGCGTCGATACGCGATTGGCACACCAGAGCAGTCGCGCCACTTCGGCAAGGAATGATGGAAGGCCACCACAGAAATCTCTACGGCGACGGTAGCTACCCGGCGATGGTCGTGCAACGTTTGAAGGCCCTGTCCTTCAGCTACAGCAATGTTGTCTACTGGGCCTTCCACATTTTCGGGATGTTCCTATTGGGTCTCTACGTTGGTCGGCGACGCATCTTTCACAACATCGACGCCCACCGCCCTCTGCTCCAACGGACGATGTGGGTGGGGCTGGGCGTCGGGCTCCCACTGACGTTTATCTTCGCCACGTCTAGCGGTAGCCCAAGCCTCGTACCGGTTGCCTATCGAGAGTTAGCCGTGCGGGGCGCTCGCACGATCGGCGGCTCGGCTCTCTGTCTCGTCTACATATCAGGGATCATTCTTCTTGCCCGGAAGGGGCAATGGAAGCAGAGACTGTCCCCACTCGTCTTCGTCGGGCGCGCTGCGCTGAGCAATTATCTGTTACAGTCTGTCATCTGCACGCTGGTCTTCTATGGGTACGGCTTGGGGCTCTACGGAGAGCTGGGACCGGCCGCTACCATCTTCTTGACGGTTCTCATATTCCGCGCGCAGGTGGGCCTGAGCCGCTGGTGGCTGCGACGACACCGGTTTGGCCCGGCCGAGTGGCTGTGGCGGTCGCTCGCCTACGGGAAGCCTCAGCCTTGGAAAGTGTCGTCGGAAACAGACGTTGACTTGGCCAGGTCCTCCGCAGAGGTGGCGGAGAAGGAGAGTGCTCTCTTCAGCGGAGTCGTCTTCTTGGTACAGCGCCTGGCATTCATCGCGGTCATCGCTTTCGCCATTGTCTACTTCTGTGCCCTAGGCCTGCGGCTCAGCGCCAACTCGCGGCTAAGAGTCGATCAGCAACCTTACCGCGTTCGCGACGTGGCGCAGCCCGCGTTTGAAGAGACTATCGATTTCTTTGAGGGGCTCTCACGAGGGGAGCTCGGCCTTGTTGCCCCAGGCGTTTCGGGTCGCGATTGGGAATCGGCAACCAACTTGTTGGCGGATTCGTACGTCCACAGTGCCCGCTTGTTAATTGTAGCTGTCGGTGCAGCTGCTATTATCGGTATCACCGCCGGTGCCTTCGCCGCGGCACGGCGCCATTCGGGAATGGTCTTGCCTATGCTCACCGCCACTGTCGTGGGCGTCTCGATTCCCAGCTTCTTCCTCGCTCTGCTAATCCAGATTGGGAGCATCGAGTTCTACCAGTATACGGGCATCCGCGTAGTATTCTTTGGACCCAACCCAGGCGGCGGTAACAGCCTTCTTCCAAGGATAGCGCTCCCCGCACTCGTCCTAGTTGCGCGCCCGCTGGCGCACATCAGCCGGGTGACATTCGTCTCTCTATCAGAGGTTCTGGAACGGGATTTTGTACGCACGGCGCGGGCTAAAGGAGTCAGAGAGCTGCTTGTCTTCTGGCGTCACGTTCTACGGAACGCCGGCGTCAGCATCCTGACCGCTATAGGCGTCTCGCTCCGCTTTGCGTTGGGAAGCCTTCCAGTGGCCGAGGTATTCTTTGATTGGCCTGGTTTGGGTGTCACGCTGCTCAACGGCATCTTCCAAAAGGAGACGAACGTAGTCGCGGGTGCGGCTCTCGGGCTAGGGGTTACCTTCCTCCTAATCAACATGGGGTTGGACCTTATCTATCGTATGATAGATCCTCGTCTGCGGGGACAGAGCAACGGCGGTGCTTCGTGAACCCAATGGAAACCCTGACACACATCGCGCGACGCGTTCTGAACCCTGGTGCCGATCTCTCCGAGCTTCGCAGCGTGGCCCACAGCGATGAGACGCCTCCTCAAAGCCCTGTGCGTCTGCGCCATATCCTGCTGAACGGGCCGCTGATCGTCGGGGGCCTGATCGTACTCGTGTTGTTCCTCGGCGTGCTCTTCGGGCCGACGGTAGCGCCAAAGGATCCATATCTGAGCGGTCGCCACGTCACGGAATACGTGGACGGAGAGCTCATCTCACCACCCTTTCCCCCCTCTCCTCAGTATCCTCTGGGCACCGACGAGCTGGGGCGAGATACACTGAGTATGCTGCTCTATGGGGCACGTAACACGCTCGTGGCGGCGGCGTTTATCACCTTGGCACGGCTGTCCGTCGGCCTTCTGCTCGGCGGCTTAGCTGGATGGAATGCGGGGCGATGGATCGACCGACTTGTGATGGGCGCAATTCAGACCCTGATCTCGCTCCCTATGTTGCTATTGGCGATAATTCTGATCCTCGCCCTCGACATCCGGCGGGGGCTATCGGTGTTTGTCTTCGCCCTCTGCGCCGTGGGCTGGGGTGAGATTGCCCAGTATGTGCGAGCCGAGTTCATACAGATCAAGGAACAGCCATATGTGGAGAGCGCGCGAGCGATCGGCCTGAATGCGCTGGAGTTGGCTGTACGACACGTCCTCCCTAACGTCCTGCCTACCCTGGTTGTGATCACACTCTTAGAGATGGGTGCCGTGCTTATGATCCTGGGCGAGTTGGGCTTTGTGGGGGTCTACATCGGCGGGGGCTCGAGCGTTCAAGTGGGCGACTTCACACAAGAGCAGTACTTCACTATGCCGGAATGGGGCGCGATGATGGCTGGCTCACGCCAGTGGGCCCGCGCCAAACCCTGGATGGTCGTCTTCCCAGCCCTCGCCTTCTTCATATCCGTCACCGGCTTCAATTTGCTGGGCGAAGGACTGCGACGGCTGATCGATCGAGGCGTTTTTAACACAGCCAGGCTGCTCAGCTGGCGGGTGATCGTGGTAGCCGCGCTCATCACGGCTGGCAGTATCTACGTGATCATGACGTTGGGACCGGCGCCTTCGTATCGGCATCTGGCTCAGCAAGTTGACCAGGCTAACCTTAGGGATCATGTGGAGTTCCTTGCCGCGCCCGAGATGAGGGGCCGAGGGGTGGGGAGTCCTGAAGCCAGGCAGGCAGCCGAGTATATCGCTGAGCAATTCGAGCGGCAAGGGCTCAGTGCTCCGCTTGGAAGCCGCCTTCGGGAAGTGTCAATCACGCTTGCGCGCCCGAAGGAGCCGCCAGAATTAGCCCTTGTGGATAAGGACGAGGAAACGCTCACCACCTTCACGCGCTGGGCTGATTACAGCGAGACAGTCCAGCGCCACGGGGGTAGTGGAGAGGCGGTAGCACCGATCACGCTGGTGCTCTTTCCAGCGGGCGGAGCCGGTGATCCACGAGGAATTGAGCGTTATACCCGTTTCAAGGGGCTCGATCTCAGGGGCCGTATCGCCATGGTCCTCTCCGGCAACGCTCCGCCTGATTTCGACACCGAGGCGTTGATCCGTGGCGCGGAGGGGGTACTAATCATCTCCAGTGACGTAAAGCCCCGCAATCAAGTCCTGCCCGGCGACTATCTGGAGCAGCCAACCCTCCCGGTCTTCCGCATCACGCCGCAGACCGCGGATACCATTCTTGCGAGCAGTCCGCTGGATGTTGAGGCGATTCGGGAGGAGGCTCGAGTCCTCTCGGATGAGGAATCAGCCTGGGTGGCAGAGCCGATCGATGCCCGGGTGCATATGGAGGTGGCGCTGGGTGCGCCAGAGACGGTCACAGCCTACAACGTTCTGGGGCTGATCAGTGGCTCTGACGCCGCCCTGGACGATGAGTTAGTCATTGTCGACTGTCACTATGACGGTTTAGGGGTAGGCCCGGGCGGTACTATGTACCCTGGCGCCAATGGGAATGGGTCGGGCGTCGCAGCAATGCTGGAGATCATCCGGCAGTGGAGCGAGCAGGGGTTCCAGCCGCGTCGCACCGTGCTTTTCGCCGCCTGGGCTGGTGGCGAGCTGCCCTATTCCGGGGCCCACATCTTCCGCGATCAGAGCACATTCCTCTCGCGCTATGAGATCTCAGCCGCTGTGCACCTGGATCGATTGGGAGGCACCGGGGGAAGCGGCCTGGTTGTGCGCAACCTGGGTGCGCGCGACAATCTTTTCGATCTGCTGGTTACAAGTGCCCATGAGCTCGACGTGAACGTCAGCGAAGGGGTAGCACTACGCCGCCACTACCAGCAGTTGTTCACCGAAGAATATGATGACGACTACGGAGGGCTCTACGGGTCTCTGGTGGTCACGTGGGGGGATCCAGAGCCGAACCTGGATGGTGACACGCTGGGTCGCATCGATTCCGAACATCTGCGTCAGGCGGCGGAGGCGGTCAACCTGACGTTGATTACGGCGGCGCACGAACCAAGATATTGAGATATCAACTGCGGGAATAAGGTCCTCCCCTCACCTGGCGACCTAAGCACGACACTCGTATGATGACAAAGATGACAAACAATCGACGGATCCACGTTGCCCTGGTCTTTTCTGTCGTCCTCATCCAGGTTGCCCTGTTGGGCTGCCTCCTGAGCACGACACTACCTGACGACATCGCAACTCGATCCGACCCGACCCCGACAAGCCAAGCAGCACCGCCAACCGCCACGCCCACCATGGTCCCGGTCCCTACATCCTCGGAGCAGGTCGTAGAGGATGCGGGAGACGAAACTGGGACCGGGTCACCGGTACCGGCGACCGATATCGGCGCCATGGCTCGCGCCTTCGACGAGGAGAGAGCGCTGGAGCACCTCGCCTACCTCGCCAGCGACGGACTGGGCGGCCGTCAGCCCGGGTCTCCCGGCGGCGAGGCGGCTGCGGATTACCTCGCGGAGCGTTTCAGGGCGTACGGCCTGGAGCCGGCGGGGATAGACGGAACCTACTATCAGACCTTCACGGTCCCTTATGGCCGAATCACGAACCTGCCCACGTTGGAGATCATACCACCCGGCGGAGAAAGGGTGACGCATACCCACGCCTATCGCACCGACTACCGCGCTCTCACCGGCGGGTACCTCGGTGCAGGCAATGGGAAAGGGCCCGTTGTCTGGCTGAACGACTGCCTACACGAGGACTACGCTGGCCTGGACGTGGAGGACCAGATCGTCTTCTGCAACTACAGCGGCAATCCCACCGTCTATCGTGAGGCCATCGAGCACCAGGTCGGAGGCCTACTGCTGCTGGATCGAAAACAGCCTGATGAGCCCTTCCGACGTGGCGGGTACCGCGAAACGGCGTGGGTCCCGGAGACCATTCCCGCTTATCTGATCTCCGAGAGCGTGGCGAAGGATCTGCTCATCGGCAGTGACTACACCCTCAATGACCTGAGTCTCCGTTTCTCTGCCACCCCCCTCTCGACCACAGTTCACATGGCCGTGAAGACAGAGGAACAAGATGAAGCCGTGGCCCGAAACGTCCTGGGATTGCTCCCGGGTTCTGTCCCCGGGTATGAGGATCAGGTAGTGGTAATCGGTGCGCACTACGATCACCTGGGACGCGAACCAGACGGCGCGGTGATGAACGGGGCCAACGATAACGCATCCGGCGTCGCCACCATGCTGGAGATTGCCCGGCTGTGGCACGAACAGGCTGTCCGTCCTGCCCGCACCGTCGTCTTCGCCGCCTGGGATGGGGAGGAACAAGGGCTGCTGGGCTCGCGCCACTACGTGGAGCATCCTACCCAGTCGATGACCGAGACGGTGGCTGCGCTCAACCTGGATATGGTAGGCGCTGGAGGGACGCTCCAGATTGACGGTGAAGGATCTATCGGCAGGCAACTCGAGGCTAGTGCTGTCACGTATAGCATCACCTATACGCGGTCCTTTCAGGGCCGAAGTGACCACATCCCTTTCCGCGAGGCAGGTGTCCCGGCGGCGATGCTCATATACTGGCCCGATACCCGTTACCATACGTCGACGGACGAGATCGATGCCATCGATCCTCAGAAGGTGAAGACAGTCGGCGTCCTATCGGCACATACGCTGGCCGCGCTGGCGACGGGACACGTCGAGCTGGAACAGACCGTCGAGCGCTTGGAGACCAGCGTCACCGCGGGCGACCGGGAGGCGTTCCTGACATTCCTCGCCCCCGCCAGCTCTACCGCAAGCCTCCCAACGGGCTCGAAGCCTCATTCAGAACCGACCGCCTTCCGACGTGCTCAGACAGCGTGGTTCGATGATTTGCACTCTCGAGAGTTGACCGCCGTGACCTTCGAGCCCAGCCAGTTTCGCGTCGGTGACAGTGAGGCTACGGTCAAGATCGAGATGGCCTACGACTGGGCAGACGATGGCCCCCGTCCGCCCCGGGTCTCCCACGATGCGCGCTTTCTGCAGCAGGATGGCGTGTGGAGGTTCGCCGGCTATGGTCTGGAGAGGCTTGAAGGAGACATGGTAACATTGGAGCGCTTCTCCGACGTCTCTGTTGACGCGAGTCAGCTGCTCTTGGTGACTGAGGAGGCATACGTCTCAATTGCCAACGATCTTGGTACAGCCCCAGTTCCTGGCACACGATTTGTCATCTACCCTGACAGCGACACCCTGCGTGCCGTCACGCAGCCAGCCAGCGCCGTCGATATCGACTGGCTGGTGCCTTCGGCAGGAGTGGCCCATATGGTCTGGGGGGAGCCGATGTCGCCCGCCCTGGTCAGCTTGATGCTCAATCAAATGGGGTTGCCGCCCGGCGAAGGAGCATGGTTGCGCGAAGGGCTTGGTCTTCATTACCAGAGCAACGCTGAAGAAACTCAGCTCCCCCTCCTGGCCGCAGGTGAGAGTCCTCCGTCTTGGTCCGATTTCGCTAATCTGAAAGCGGCGTCGAAGGAGGAAGCACCAATGCTTCGGGCCTATGCCTGGAGCGCGACCGAATATCTCCTCGACCGGTACGGGACCGAAGGCGTGCGGGCTCTCTGTGCAGCCTGGGGACAAGGAGGCGCGGATGTCGCCTTCGAGGAAAGTCTTGGCCTTTCGGCCCAACAGTTCGCAACCGACTGGCGTGCCGAGCGGGTTCATCCGCTACGCACCGATGTGAAGGGGATTCAGACTACCCTCAGTGATCGGCAGGACGCCGTGCTTGAGGGCAACGAAAAGCAGTTCCTTGCCACGGTTACCACGTCCGATCCAGTGCTACGTGCCGAGGAACGTCTTTGGTTCGAGGCATTGACCGCTCGCCCGATTCTCAGCTACGCCGCAAGAGCAGAGATTGTCGGGTGGGAGCCGACTGACTCAGAGGCGAGAGCCACTGTCCAATCACGCACCGCTATCAGTGGTGAACGCTCGGTCGAGGTCACCCAGGATGTTCGATTGGTGCGTGAGGGAGATCGCTGGCGCTACGCCGGTCTGTCCTGGAGCGAACGCACGAGCGAGCATTTCGTCTTGAAGTATCAGAATCAAGACGAGACGTGGGCGAAACACATCCTGACTCAGGCCGAGGAGGCCTACGCGCAGGTGACCGCCGACCTGGACGCGACGTCGCCGTTACCGCAGGAGATCAAGGTCTACGAAAGCGAAAAGGTCTTCCGGGCTGCCATTCCTTCCTCGGCCCCTCGGAATACCCGCAGCTGGACCGCGGAGGGAGCCTCGATTAAGCTCTGGGTTGAAGAGGGTTCAGAGGATTCCCTCCGAACAGCCATCGCTCGCGAGCTCACCCGCGGCATCCTGCTCGCACAAGGGGTGGAGATTGCGTGGATTCGAGAGGGAGTCGCCGCTTTCGAGGTGGATCGTCTCCGCCCACTGGGTACCCACTGGGGGAGCGCGTGTCGGGAGGGTCTGGTGCGGGATGGTATAACGCAGCATCGTACGCCGGACTGGGAGCACCTTCCCTCCTTCGACGAGCTTCCGGAGAACGATTTCGAGATGGCACAAGCCCAGTCCTGGTCGTTGGTCAAAACCATCGTCGGCAATCACGGCATTGCTGGACTGCGCCGCTTCATTGCCGAAGCTGCCGCGAACTACGACCTGAGATCCAACCTGCGGACCGCCCTGGACGTCAACCCGGATGACTTCCTGGATGTATGGCGAGAGGAGGCACGCGTGTTCAGCGCTCCGGCCGACCTCACGTTGCTGGCAAAGCGCTTCGACGTCTATCGGGCTATGGAGGACATCAGGGTCCTCGCGAGCCCTGAGCTTGGCGGACGAGAGGCCGGCAGTCAAGAGGCGGAGAGAGCCGCGACGTACGTGGCGGAGCAATTCTCCAGCCTCGGCCTGAAGCCGATGGGGGACCGGCTTACGGAAACAACAGGCGTAACCGGGACGGGAGCACTGACCGGAGAGCACAGCTACTTGCAGCGGTTTCCCGTCTCCTACACGCATCTGCTCACCTCCCCAACGCTGACGGTGCTAGGGTCCACTGGTGGCGACGGGGAAGCGTTCACCCATCGCCGCGATTTCATCGAAATATCGGGGGGAGGCACTGGCGAGGGACAGCTGATCTGGGTCCCCGCTAATGACTTGGAGGGACTGCGCTTCGGCGGCAGTGTGGTGTTGGATGGGACGACAGGGGACCTTACGGAACGAGCCAGAGAGCTGCAACGCCACGGAGCCAGCGGACTGATCGTCGTGGGGGATCGAGAAGCCGAGGACTTAAGAACAGCACGGGGCTACGGAGGTGAAGGGGAGCCAGCGGACGCGATTCCGGTCTTCGAGATCACGCCGCTTGCCCTGGATGCGCTGCTAGATCAGCTCGGGATGCGTCCTGACGAGCTTGCTTCCACGCCGCCGGCGCTCCCGCTGGGGGTGCACGTGCGAATGACGCTCCCACGTACACCGCTCACGACCACCACCACGGCCAACGTGCTGGGCGTCGTTCGAGGAAGCGAGCCCACGCTGGCGGATGAACTGCTGGTGGTCGGCGCGCACTACGACCACATCGGAGGAATCCCAAACGGCGGCCATTTCCCCGGCGCGAACCAGAATGGTTCTGGCGTGGCTGCGATGTTGGAGCTGGCGCGCGTGTGGCACGCTACCGGGTACAGACCTGCACGGAGCGTTCTCTTCGCCGCCTGGGGAGCGGAGGAAAGAGGGAACGCAGGTGTCGCCTGGTATCTCCAAGATCCGACGATACCGTTGACGCGGACCGTGGGGGTCGTCTCTCTGGACAGTATTGCCGACGGAGAGGGCTATCGGCTGTGGTTCAGGGGCGATCGGGACGAGGATCTCCCACTGATCGATCGCTTCGAGGTCAGCGCATCCCAGCTAAACAGGGAAGCGTGGCGCAGAGGAAGCACCGACGAAGGGTGGCATGCCCTCTTCAGCCGCGAAGGGATCCCAACGGTGAAGCTCACCTGGGCTGAGTCGGAGGAGCTGGCCTACCGACTGACAGATACGGTTGACGCCCTCGACCCAGAGCGACTGGCAAACAGTGGTGAGATCCTCACGCTGGGTGTGAGCTGGTTGGCTGATCGGTAGACGGCGGAAGGACAACCGCAAAGCTAAGACGCCTAGAGACCCAAGCGATCCGACCGATCCTTCATAGCATCCAACACGATACCGACGAACGCCTCCAGCGGTACGTTCAGTTTCTCTTCACAGAGCTGAATTCTCTCTCGATCGGCCCCGGAGGCAAACGACTTCGAGTCGAACTTCTTCATCACCGATTCTACCGAAACACCATCCAACTTCGTCGGATGCACGAGTGCCACGGCCACGATCAGACCAGTCAGATCGTCGCAGGTTATCAGAGACCATTCCATCTCCGTCTGCGGTGCGATGTCCAAGCGCTCGTAGTTGTGTGCCTTGATCGCGCGGACAATGTCCTCCGAGATACCTCTCTCCTCCAGTTGCTCGGCAATGACGACCGCGTGGCGCTCGGGGTCGTCCTTGGTCTCCTCGTAGTCGGCGTCGTGCAGCAGGCCTACAATCTCCCACTTGTCGGGATCCCCGCCAAATTCCTGGGCCAGAGCTCGCATGGCCGCCGCCACGGCGTAATGGTGCTTACGGAGGTTTTCGTTGGAGATATTCTCCTTAAGTATTTTCAAAGCTTCGTCTTTCGAGATCATGTATGCTCCTCCTTCGATGGGATAGACACTTCTACCGAGAGTATACCCGTCGTGACAATGTCTGGCAAACTCGCTGTCGCGCGGGCTTTCGCAGTGGGGAATCTCACAAGAAGGCGGACCGTTTCAGCCTCGATTGACCATCGAGACACCGACGATTAGGACTACCGCCCCCAGCAGCAGGGCGAGGGTGATGGGCTCACCCAGTAACCAGTGACTGAAGGAAACGCTGAACATCGGGACGAGATAGATGAAACCGGCCACCCGGGTCGCATCCATACGCTTGAGGGCGTTGAACCAGACCAGAAAGGCGAAGACTGTGCAGGGCCAAGCCAGAAAGAGTACTGCCCCCCAGAAAGAAAGGGGGAAGGTGGGAAGTTTGATCAGGAATGATCGGCGGACGAAGACCAGGGAGACGAGACCAGCAAAGATCATCGACACACCGGTGACCAGGAGTGGTCGATGGCGAGTGATGACCGATTTCCCGGAGACAGTGTAGATTGCCCACGTAGTCGGCGCCAGCATCGTGATGAAGACGTATCTCACATCACTAACAGACAATAACTTTCCGCTACCCCAACGGATGATGATAAACAGCCCGCCAAATGCGATCCCCAATCCAATCGCGCGACGCCAATGGAACGTCTCGTCCAATAGGACAAGGGACAGGATGTAGATGAAAGCTGGGTTGAGCGCAATGATCAGGCTGGCTGTGCCGGCCGGAACTCGAGTCTGGCCCCAGGCGAGAAACACATTGTAGAGCACCGCCCCGGTCAGGCCCAGAAACACCAGACGCCAGTTCTCCTCCCGGATCATTTGCCAAACCTTTTCCCGGCGCGTGGCAAGAAGGATGAGGATGAAGGTTAATCCTACGGGGACGAAGCGAAGCGTAACAAGCTCCAGAGGCGAAACGTATTCGATGATGTGCTTGATGGCGATGAAGGAGTTCCCCCAAATAAGCGTCACAAGAATGAGTAGAGCACTCCACAAGAGCGATCCACCTGATCTGCGTTTGAATAAAGATTGCATAGATGGCTTCCAGTTCAGTCCGTCTGTCCCCACACCTCTCACTGAGTCAGGCAACAATACCGGGGCTGTGCGTCCGTCGATCCTATCGGCGCGCAACACCCGGCGGCGCGACGTGTTATTGTAGTTGCTGATTCGTGTTTGTCCAGTCGGGGGCCCGGGAGACATGACCTCGATGGACAAGAAGAGAGAACTCACTTAGAATGGTTACAGCCCGTCAACCCCATCGATGATTTCCGAATGCGCTGCTGAGATCGCGACATGGGGCGTATGATTACCGTGAGAAGATGGTCGAACAAAGGAGAACTCCTGTGATCAGAGTAGAGAAGATTGACACGACATCGAAGGCCCAGGTAAATCGCTTCGTCGACATCCCGTTCAAGCTTTATGCTGACTGCCCACAATGGGTTCCTCCGTTAAGGACCGATGTCCGGACAATGCTTGACCGTGACAAGCACCCGTTCTATGAACATTCTGATGGCGACTTCTTCATCGCCATGGACGGCGACCGAGAGGTAGGGCGGATAGCAGCGCTAGAGAATCGGCACTTCAATGAGTACCATGACACACGGCAGGCGCAGTTCTACTTCTTCGAGTGTGTCGAGGACCAGAACGTAGCGAATGCTCTCTTCGAGCGGGTCTTCGAGTGGGCACGGGAGAGAGACCTCAACGAAATCGTGGGGCCAAAGGGATTGAGCCCCTTCGATGGCTATGGCATCCAGGTGGAGGGAACGGAGCACCGTCAGATGATGATGATGATGAACTACAACTATCCCTACTACCCCCGCCTGGTCGAAGCCCTCGGTTTCGAGAAGGAGGTCGACTTCGTCTCCACCTACATCCGGGTTGCCAATTTCGATCTACCGGAGCGTATCCATCGCATCGCCGAACGAGTCAAGGAACGCCGCAGTCTCTCCGTGCATCACTTCAGCTCCAAACTTGAGTTGAGAAGGTGGAAGGGCCGCATCGGAGCTGCATACAACAAGACGTTCGTCGATAACTGGGAGTACTACCCTCTGACGCAGAACGAGATCGATTTCGTGTTCAACGACCTGGTTCTGGCGGCAGACCCCCGGCTCATCAAGATCATCATGCACGAAGACAATATCGTCGGCTTCATCCTCGGTTTCCCGGACGTCTCCAAGGGGTTGCAGCGAGCGAACGGGCGGCTCTTCCCCTTCGGCATCATCCATGTCGTGCTGGATATGCGACGCACGAAATGGATCTCGCTCAACGGCGTCGGAATAATCCCCGAGTTTCAGGGCCTGGGTGGAAACGCCCTGTTGTACTCCGAGATGGCAAAGACAGTCACAAGTGAGTTGGGATTCATACACGCTGAGTTGACACAGGTTGCGGAGTCGGCGGTGCAGATGAGACATGACCTGGTCAATCTAGGGGCGAAGCCGTATAAGAATCATCGCGTCTACATTCGAGAGCTCTAGCGACTGCTCACCTGCTATCTCAAGTGCAAAGCTCTACCCGGCCCCCCCAATACCCACACCCGTAGTGGGTAAGCTGTCTACCGGATCGTTTGCGAAAGCCGTCAGTTGACACTTTCAATCATCGTGATACAATCTCAGTGGCCGAAATTCTAAAGACGGTGGGAGTGGCGCTCTGCTTCGCAAGAACTAGCGAATAGGCAGGTGCGCTTCTTTTTTTGACTGTGGTTAAGTGTTGCCTCCGGTCACCTCGCTCCATTTCACCATCAGGTGAGCATTGGATTTGATGCAGGGTGAGGCGGCCTCGGAGTTAGCGCGAAGAGAGCAAAGGAGCACAGACGTTGAATCAGCCAAATTCGGATATCATTCGCCCTCACGGGGGGACGTTAGTCGATCGCGTGTTACGCGGTGAGATGCGGGAGGCCGTGCATGAGCGGGCCGAGGAGATGACCCAGGTCCAACTCGACCCGATGGCGCTTTCTGACCTGGAGCTTATCGCTACCGGGGCCCTCAGCCCTTTGACTGGCTTCATGCGTAAGGCCGACTATGAGCGGTGTGTCGACGAGATGCGACTTGCCAACGGCGTCCTCTGGTCGCTGCCTGTCACGTTGGCGGTGGAACAGGACGTGGCCGCAGATATTGAGGAAGGGCAGGAAATTGCCCTCTGCGAGGACGAACGTGTTCTCGCTATGATGGAGGTAGCGGAGAAGTTCCCTTACGACCGTAAGATCAAAGAACATGAGGCACAGGAGGTCTACCGGACGACTGAAGAAGCCCATCCCGGGGTGGCCCAGCTGTATCAGCGCGGCGACGTTGTCCTGGGAGGAGACATCTGGATGGTAGACTGGTCCACGGCCATGAAGACGGAGTTTCCGGAGCTGCGTCACACGCCCGCTCAATCCCGGAGGATGTTCGCTCGACGCGGATGGCGTAGTGTGGTCGGCTTTCAGACCCGCAACCCTATCCATCGGGCCCACGAATACCTCCAGAAAACAGCGCTAGAGATCGTCGATGGGCTTTTCATCCACCCATTGGTCGGGGAGACGAAGGAAGGGGATATTCCCGCCGACGTCAGAATCGCCTCCTACCAGACCATCTTGCGAGACTACTACCCGGTCGACCGCGTGTTGTTGGGCGTCTTTCCGGCGGCGATGCGCTATGCTGGGCCTCGTGAGGCGCTCTTCCACGCTATCGCCCGGAAGAACTACGGTTGCACACACTTCATTGTGGGCCGTGACCACGCCGGCGTCGGCGACTATTACGGCACGTATGACGCCCAGGACATTTTCGACCAGTTCCCCTCGGAAGACATCGGCATCGTACCCTTCAAGTTTGAATACGCTTTCTTCTGCAAGAAATGCGGTGGTGTGGTATCCGCCAAGACGTGCCCACACAATCAGGACGACTGGATCTACCTGAGTGGTACCCAGGTGCGGGAGATGTTGCGGCGTGGAGAGATGCTGCCGGAGGAGTTCACCCGTCCAGAGGTTGCCAAAGTGCTGCTGGAAGGGATGAAGGATTGTGAGTAGATCATCATGCTGAGGTTTCTCAGGCAGCAGAAGAAGCGTAAGGTACTCGTCTTCGGCCTTGACTGTGCCCCGCCTGCGGTCCTTTTCGAGACAGGCGATGAGAACGAACTGGGGTTGAAAGATCAGCTGCCCAACCTGAGCCGACTTGTTGATGAGGGTATTTACGGGCCACTCTCCAGTTCCATTCCCTGTATTACTGTCCCGGCTTGGACATCCATGCTCGCCAGCAAGGATCCAGGCATGCTCGGGTTCTACGGTTTCCGCAATCGGGCCGATCATTCCTACGATCGCATGAACATCGCCACAGGGAACGCCGTCCACGAACCCAGAGTGTGGGACGTGTTGGGAGAGGCCGATAAGACATCTGTGGTGGTCGGCGTACCCCAGACCTATCCCATCAGACCACTCAACGGATACCTGATCAGTAGCTTCCTCACCCCCAACACCGATCGTCAATACACGTTCCCCAACGAACTACGCTACGAGATCGACCGCGTGCTGGACGGCGAGACGTACGATGTCGATGTGCCCCAGTTTCGTACCGAGGACAAGGACTTCCTACTGCAGCAAATTCAGGAGATGACCGAGAAACGGTTCGAGGTCATAAACTACCTGGCCCGAGAGAAAGCATGGGACTTCTTCATGTTCGTGGAGATCGGTCTAGATCGTATGCATCACGGAATGTGGAAGTTCTGGGACCCAGGACACGCCAAATACGAACCAGGGAATCCCTACGAGGATGCCATCCCGGCCTACTACCGCTATCTGGATCGTGAACTGGGCAAGATTCTTGGGATGCTGGACGACGACACGATCGTGATGGTGGTGTCTGATCACGGCGGGCAGGCAATGGAAGGTGGCTTCGCCGTCAACGAGTGGCTTCGCCAGGAAGGCCTCCTGGTACTCAAGGATGAGCCTATGTACGAGGGCCTGGTTCCGTTCGAGAAGGTCGAAATCGACTGGGAGAAGACCACCGCTTGGGGCGCTGGGGGGTATTACGGACGCATCTTCATGAACGTGGAGGGGAGGGAGCCCCAGGGCATAATTCCCGCCGATGAATACGAAAAGGCGCGCGATGAGATCAAGGAGAGGATCGAGGCCATCCCTGATCATGAAGGGAAACCGATGGGCTCAGTCGCTTTCAAACCGCAAGACCTCTATCAGGAAGTGCGGAACGTCGCGCCAGATCTGATGGTCTACTTTGGGGATCTGCGGTGGCGTTCGGTTGGATCCTTTGGCATACCCAACATCTACACCTTCGAGAATGACACGGGGCCGGACGACGCGAATCACGCTCAAGACGGGGTATTCGTCCTCTGGGATCCACGCAAGAATCACGGAGGTAGGTACGTGAGTGACCTGCAGGCGATGGATGTGGCTCCGACTATCCTGGAGGCAATGGATGTTCAGGTCCCATCCGATATGCAGGGAAAGAGCGTCAAGCGTTAGACCCGTCCATCTGTCCCTTGACACCGTGTTGAATCGGTCTAGTCCACAAGGGCCCGAGGATAGGACAGGAAGGGTGTCCGTGAATAACCGGCCCCTCTCCCACGCTCTACGATCGGCTATACAGGGATGAAGTCCACCAAGAAGATAAGGGCGCTCGACCTATTTGGATGGGGAGCGCTGGTTTCTGTACTGGCGGCGGTGGCCTACTTGGGTGGCGCAGCGCTTGCGCGTCGTTGGACGGTGCCGTCCCTGGCGCTCCTCGATAGCACGGCTACTCCTCCCCCGAAGCGTGCGCTCCGCATCGCGCCTGGTGACGTCGAGGAGGGGACGCTTGGCGCCGAAGAGCCTGACGAATGGCAATTCCTTGGTCAGACCGGACAGTCGGCGACCATCGAGATGTGGTTCCACGTGGGCTCAGGCTCGAACGCTGACGCGGAGATGGTCGTCCGTCTGCTTGCCCCGGACGGAGCCCGTCTGGCCGAAAAGCAGGGATCCGTCTTTCTCCCCCCCTATATCTTCGAGTCGGCGCTCCCCGCTGATGGATTGTACCGCGTCGAGGTTGTCCCTGTAACGGGATCATTGGGGCGGTATTCTCTTGGCCTGACCTTATCAGAAGGGATTGCTGAGGCAACCCCAGGGACGACGCCGGGGGTTCCGTCTGGTGCAACCCCGGACAGCCCTGCTGCAGCAAAGCTGTTCCAGTGGCCGACTACGCGACGTCGGATCTCTGGTTGGACCTATCACGATCCTGACAAACTCGGCCACATCGGTCTCGACATAGCAGCGGAGATCTGGGATCCTATCGTCGCCGTCGCCGACGGAGAAGTCGTTTTCGCCGATTGGGGCGGCGGCTATGGGAACCTGGTCATCGTGGAGCATGAAAACGACTGGCAATCGTACTACGCCCATCTCACCGAGATCACGGTCGAGGTAGGGCAGCAAGTGCGTCAAGGGGAAACCCTCGGGGGAGCGGGGACGACGGGCTTCTCGACGGGCTCACACCTGCACTTTGAGTTGCGCTACCAAGGGCGTCCAGTCGATCCTCACATCTATCTGCCTTAGGATAAACCGGTTGCTGTTTCACCCGTCACGCTTTGGTCTCGCGGGCAAAGGGCTTCTTGATCAGTCTGCCGTAGACAGATAAGATGAGTCGCTTGAGACCTGATCCAGACTCATCGGACTCGAATGACTGAAGAAAACAACCGCCTTCCCGTCAGAAGATACGGGAAGGCGGTTATTTCTCACGAACTATTTCGTGATCTTCTCAGCTCTGCTTCTGGAAGCTACTCTCCAACGTGGATGATTTCAACGGGACACCCATAGGCTGCGTCTTCCACGCAGTCCTCTAGATCATCGGGCACCTCTCCCACGCCCAGGTCGTCGTCGACCCGGTACTCTTCCATGATCTGGCTGAAGAAGTCTTCCGGGCTTTCCTCGAAGACCTCGGGGCAGTCAGCGTAGCAGGCTCCGCATTCAATGCATTCTTCGCGGTCTATCGTTACTCTCATGTTGCCTCCTTGTAAAGTGTTTGATAATGAGCTTCAGCTGCCTATATACACGACCTCCATTTATAGCATGAAATGAAGATATGTCCAACCTTCGGTGGCACCTTTTGACTTTTGCGTCTGGGCACACTAAAATTGCTTACTGTTCACCAGCCTGTTCACCAGCGGGGATTGCTTTATACGTCACTTGATCGATGAACTCACTTTCGCTAAGACTACCGTTGTGGAAAGCTTTCAGATGCGTCACAGGGACGGCGGCATAGATCCGACCAAGTTTCTGGTCGCTCCGGGACCGGACATCGATCCGAATCTCGACGCGAGAGAACACAGCGCATCGATCTTCGGCCAGAGCTGCAGCGACGTCGAAAGCCTCCCAAACCTGCTGCGCCGCGTTGCCGAGGCTTTCGGCCCCCGTGTCCCGATATGCGAGATCCAGCTGGAGGGCCCCTCCCGGGACGACGGCAGCTGCTCCACTGAGACCGGCCTGCGACATCATCTCGGCGGCACGCTGCTGGCACTCCTGTGAGGAAAGATATCCTGGAGGATAGGTCGGGACAGCCGTGGGCAGCAGCGCGGACGAAGCGGAGCCCCAGAAACGCGTTATGAAAAGAACTAGGCCCAGGATGATGACCGCATTGGTGACCACTAATACACCAATGATACGCTTCTGTCGCGGTGTCATAGGCGAAGTGTAGCACAGATGCATTCGCGGCGCAAAGGAAAGAAGGCAAGAATATGACAAGTTCCACGTCGTTAAGCGAAGAGAAGCGACTGGGAGTCGTGAGTACCGTACTCTCCAGCTTTTTCCTCGGCTGGGCGCCGATTTTCGGAAAGATGGCCTACTCGGGGGGCGCCACACCATTCACGGTTGTCGCATTTCGGACGGCAGCGGCGGCACTCCTGCTCTGGCTGGCTTTCGCGCTTCTCTGGCGTCGCGAAATCCGTATCGGCTGGCGGGACTTGATCGGATGCCTCGGTGTCGGGGCGGTCAACGGATTCGGCTCACTGCTCTATTACTCGAGCCTTTCACGGCTCGACGCGTCTCGAGCGGCCCTTCTGAATACCCTCTATCCGCTCTGGGTGGTGCTCTTTCTGTTCGCCGCCGGGCAGCCATTGACACGACTCACGCTGGTGCGACTGGGACTCTCAATGGGGGGAACTTACCTTCTCACCCAAGCAGGATCGGGGGAGCTGGACTGGCTTGGGGTCGCCCTGATGATCGCTTCAGCAGCGACTTATGGATGGCACTTGGTTCTGGGACAGTGGGTGCTGGCCGACGTCCCGTCGCGCAAGGCGACGCTCTACATTGTGACTGCGATGGCTTGCGTCGTCGGCTTGGCAAGAGGATTGCAGGATCATCCCCTGGAGCCAGTCACGACGGCCGGCTGGCAAGCCATCTTTGGATTGGGACTGACAACCGCACTCTCTCGATTGGCCATGTTCGCCGGACTGGAGAAGTTGGGAGGCATCGAAACAGCATTAACCAGCTTGCTCGAGCTTCTGGTCAGCCTGATCCTGGCTTTCTTGCTGCTGGGAGAACGATTGACAGCTGGTCAATGGGTCGGCGGTATTTTACTGGTGGCTAGCCTAATGTTGATGACGCGCGACCGGGGGATCCGCTTGGCCGAGGGAAGTGCTCCTCTGGAATGGGAGGAGGTGACAGGCTAGCTGTCACCTCTTCCTTCATCTCTCAAGGCATCTGTCAGAGGAAAAAGGATGTGAAACGTACTTCCTGGAAGCTTCTCCTCGTCGTAGCCCTCACTTTCGACCCACACCTTCCCCCCGTGAGCCTCGATTATCCCTTTGGTCACTGGGAGGCCCAATCCGAGCCCGCCGCCTTTGAAATCTGTCTTACTCGAGCGGTGCAGGCTCGTGTCCTCCAGCACGTAGAAGCGGTCGAAAATACGCTCCTGTTCCTCCGGAGGGATTCCAACCCCCTCATCCTCAATAATAATGTGGACCGTCTCTTCAATTCTCCGTCCCTCAATTTGGATCCGCCCACCGTCCGGCGTATACTTCATCGCGTTGCTGATGACGTTCCAGAACGCCTCGTGGAGACGCTGCGTGTCACCTCGGATGATTGGCAGGTCAGACAGTCCTTCAAACTCGATCTCAATATCTCTAGTCCGCCCGAAGCTCTGCAGATCATCCACCACGGCGCGCAATAGTGGCTCCAGCTTCACGAGTTCCTGAGCTAGATCCAGACGGTCGGCATCGATCAGCGAGACGTTTCGAATTTCATCAAATACGCGATGCAATCGCTCGGAGGCATCGGCAATGGCGTGAAGCATCTGCTTTGGACTACCTTGCTCTTCAGGATCGCCCGGGATCTCTGACTGTTGGAGAAGTATCTGGACATACCCATAAATGCTCGTCAGCGGTGTGCGGAGCTCGTGGCTGGCAAGCAGAATGAAATCAGTCTTCATCTTGTCCACACGCTGGAGCTGAGCATGCGCTTCCTGGAGCTGGTGAACCTTCTCCTCCAGCCGCTTGACCAGGCGCTGGCTGTAGGCCTTCAAATGTGCAGCCTCTTCCTCAGGAGATTCGATCTGCTCCTTAAGACCATCCATGTAGGAGCGTACCTGGTCGGGGAAGCAATCCACGTCGATAGGCTTTGCGATGTAGCCATCGCAACCGGCGATCAATGCTCGTTCTCTATCACCGTGTAACGACGCCGCGGTAACGGCAACGATGGGAACCTCTCCCATGTCCTCGAGAGACCGCAAGCGCGTCGTCACTTCATAGCCATCAAGCCCACCGATGTTGATGTCCATGAGGATGATATCCGGCTGAACACGCTGAGCGACCTCCAGGGCAGTTACGCCATCCCCCACGGCTTCGACCCGGTACCCGTCTGCCTGCAGGATCCGCTGCACCAGGGCCCTGCTCGCAGGATCGTCCTCTACGTATAGGACCTGTGGCTGTTTGCCCTGACTCAAGCCTCTGCCTCCAGCGCATCCAGCACCTCGTGAAGCAAATCCTCGTCTGTGAAGTCTCCTTTCTCAAGAAGCATCTGGATCTGACCGCCGAGTCGTTTCTCCTCACTGGATGTCAGTTCCTTGGCGGTGATGACGATAACAGGAATATCACGCAGTTCCTCGTCTTCTTCTATGGCTTCCAGGACTTGGAAGCCATCCATCTCCGGCATCATCAGGTCCAAAAGGATCACGTCGGGCTGCTCACTGCGTATCATATTCAGCCCGGTGCGACCGTCTTGAGCCTCGAAGATCTGATAGTCACCCCGGGCCTGTAGGATGCGACGCAGCAGCCGAGCAGCATCGGGCTCGTCTTCCAGGATAGCAATGCGCTCCACGCCGCGGTCCAAACTTTCCAATGAACTGAGCAGGCCATCTTCGGTCGCTGGTCTGGCCTCTGGGGGCTTCACCTCCCGCGCCCACTCGTCCCTCAAGAGATGCTTCTCCACAGGGAAGGTATGGCCGGAACAGTTAACCACGACAACGTCGTCCCGATCGATCACGCCCTTGCTAATCAACTCAAACAGGCCGGCGAAGGCTACCCCGGCTGCACGCTCCATTGATATCCCGTCCAGCTCTGCCATCACCCTGACGGCACGAAAGGTCTCCTCGTCGCTGACTGCTTCGAATGCCCCGCCATGCTCTCGAATGACCTTCGCCAGGAAGACATAGGCCGGTCCAGGGCTGCCGGTAGCCAGCGTGATGACGCGTGTGCGAGGATTGAGCACTGGTTCGGCCTCCTCCAACCCTTCCTCGAAGGAGTGGACCATCGGAGCGCACCCTTCAGCCTGGATACAAGCCAGCTTCGGCATCTTGTCGACCAGCCCCATCCTGTTAAGCTCTTCGTATCCCTTCCATACTCCGACCGGTCCCATCCCTCCGCTCACGGCCTGAACATACCAGTCCGGTGTTCCCCACGGGGTTTGGTTCGCTCCGATCAACCGGGGAAGTTGCTCCGCAATCTCGAAGGCGACCGTCTTCATACTCTCCCGGGCAGCAAAGGATCGAATACCCCGGTCGCGGAAGAGTCCCTGGCGATCAGCGAAGTCAGCCGCTACCTGTTTGGTCTGATCGTAGGTGCCGGTGACCTTGATGACCTCGCTACCGTAGATGGCCACCTCCCGCATCTTCTCTGGGGGAACCAGGCTGGTGAGGAATGCCCAGAGCTTGATCCCGGCCAGGGATGAGTAGGCGGAGTAGGCGATGGCTACGTTTCCTGTCGAGGCGACGACCCCCTCGGTGACCCCCATTTCCTTCATCGCCGACACAGAAAGGGAAGCCTGTCGATCCTTGAATGAGCCAGTGGGGCCCTGACGCTCATCCTTGACGTAGATGTGGGGGCACCCCATCATCATCCCCAGGTTGACGGCGTGCAAAAGAGGGGTTCCGCCCTCGCCCATAGTCACGCGATTGGCGGTGTCCAGCAAGGGGAGCAACTCGTGATAGCGCCACATATCCCACGGGCGGTCGCGTAGTGCAGCGGGCCACGCTTCTGCTAGATGCTCATAGTCATAGACGACGTCGAGCCATCCACCCCCGCAGCGGGGGCATTTCTCCGGAGGATGATCCAGCGGTTCCCGATATCCGCAGTCGGTGCATTCGAGGTAGGGAAACGCCGGTCGAGTACTCATGGTTCCTCCTGAATCGGGTCTGTGCAGCTGCCGGGAGGAAATTATACCATGTAGAAAAGGGGTGCCAATCGCTTTCGAGGGACTGGTGCTCCAAGCGGTACAAAAGTACCCCCTCAAGTCGGCTGACGGAACGGTGGGGGATAAGAAACAACCTGGCCACGCGCCCTGTCACTACCCGCGAGCACACCAATCACCCCGCGGATATCCTCTTGTGTTCGCTTGTAGAGCACCCGACCGACAAGGAGGATGGAGTAGGGCGATGGATGATGGTGGTCGCTCTGGACTCAGGAATGCCGTGCGCGGGGATCCTCATCCTCTTCTGCCTGTTCCCAGCGCGCTAGCAGATAGGGCCTCAGATCCTCGAATGTTCTGGCCTGAGACTGGATCACTTCTTGCTCGAACGTGGCATTGTCCATCCCTTTGCTCTCTACTACCAATCCAGCGGTACGCCCATAATAGAGCGGCGTCATACTATCAATGATCTGATCCTGACTCAGACCGCTCTTGTTATAGGCAACCGCGAAATCGAAAACGATAGGAGCCCACTCTTCAGCGCCGAACTGATACTCCTCGACGGGCCGAGTCAGGATGGCCTCAAGCCTGCTCTGGTTCTCGGTCGAGAGGAACCCTTCCCAGAAGGGGCTCCACGTCTCTTGTCCGTCCTTAAATTTCTCGATCAGACCTGAGAGAGAGACGTCCACAGGCTCTGGAGACACATCCTTCCGCTCGCCGACTATCGGCGCGGGCTCGATGGTCTGCGCCATCTTCCAGTTGTCTTCGTATTTATCCATCAAGCCGAAGAGCGTGCCCACCACCTGGCGGAACATGGGACCCAATGCCGCGGACGGGTCCTTTGCATCGTGGATCTTCGCACCGAGGTACGCCTGGCAGACATCGAATCCAGCGTTAATGGCGGTAGTCGTCATCCAAATGTCAATACCGAACCGTGCCACATCCGTCTCCCAGACGTCCTGAGCCAGGTACTGGTCCACCAACTCGGCGCTGACACCGAAGTCGCCACCGATAGGCTGTCGGACCGCCAAGCCGTAGAGCATCCGGGTCATCGGATAACAAATATTGTTGGTGATGGTGGCGTCGTACTTGTGGCGGACATAATAAGGGGTTACGTAACCGTAACCTGCCCTGACGATGGGTCCTGCCAGTCGCTCGATCCATCCCGGGGTGATGCTGCGCAAGTCACTATCCACGACGACGCACACTTTTGCTTCCAGTGCCTCAGCCGCCTCGAATACGGCCCGGAAGGCACTGCCTTTACCCGGAATGCCCTCATACTCGGCAGTGATGACCTCCACTTCCTCAGGCACCGGCGTGTCGAGCGCCACCTGGCGTGTGCCATCTTCGGAACCGCCATCCGAGTTGATCAACACGGGCTTCATATCAGGGAAGTACGTCGCCATCCCTTGGCCTGCTGTCTGCACCACGTGACCGATGGTGTCTGCATTGTTATAGCTGGGGATGCCCACCAAGATGTCGGCCTGCCCAATCTCCGCAATGCGCTGTCGGGCTTGCTCTTTCAGGGCGCTCTCTTTAGTCATTGAAAACCTACCTCCGATGGGTCGGACACCGACCCCCGTCCGGGCCTGCAGAAGGATCGGCGACCAGCGTTGTGCTCAAAGCGAACGGGTCTTGGCGGGCCGGTGAGAACTGCGTCACAGCTTCCATCCGGTGTCCAACAAGCCCCTCAATCCTCTTTCCAATGTGCGGTACGAGTAATATCTCTGTCCGACTTCGTAATTGTGTTCTACTACCTCGGCTCCGCGAGCTGGGTCCTGAAGGAGAGCTTCGACTTGCCGAACCGTTTCCTCAGTAGCGAAACCGTCGAAGGCGATGACTTCGAATCCCTTCGGCTGGATGTCGGTTCTGAAGACCTCATATCTGTTGACCACGACTGGGCGACGATGGTAAACCGCTTCCAGGAAAGCGTTGCCAAAGCCCTCCTGGTTGGAAGGGTAGGTGACTAAGTCGGCCACCTGATACACGTCCCCTAAATCGTAGACCTTGCGACCGTCTGGTGTCTCTCGACGACGATGATCGAACATATCGGCCGCAAATAGTACCCGTACCCCCATCACCTTCGCGTAATTCTGCAGATACGCTTCGTAGGCTGTCCCTTCATCGCCAGAGGCGTGCGAGATTACGAGAGTCGCCGCGGAGTCGAGACGAGCTACCAGCTCGATGGCGCGCTCGATGCCCTTTCGGGGCACGATGCGCGTCGGCTGAAGGATCAGCCATTCATCGCGCGCGATCCCCAATGTCGAGCGCAGGTCAGCGGCATAGTCGTCTGAGTCAGCCGGAGGGGACTCGAAATCCATCACGTTCGGGATGAGCATCGAGCCTACGCCTATGCGGAATGCGAGCTGCTCGGCGGCGATAGAATTGATCACCACGTGGCGTACTGAGGGGAGGGTCGGCGGGAAGGCGCTGCACAGGTAGTCCGAGGCAGCGTTGGGCCAGAACCTCGCTCTCTCCCAGGAAAAATCGTGGTGGTGCCCAATCGTGGGCATCTCGGTTTCTGCTATGAATTCAGTCAGTGCCAACCCCAACGGCACATTCATAGGAATCGCAAGAGCGTTCTCCACGATCAACAGATCCGGGGCAAAGGCGTCCACGAAGCGGTAGAGGTGGGATGTCAGGTGTCCTTTGAGTGTCTGAACAGCCTGGGAGGTCTCGGACGATCGAACGCTGTGTCCGAAGAGGGATTCGCTCAGTGCCCGGACCTCGGGATGATTGAAGTGCGCTTCCGACACCACGTAAGAGCGTTCCGGCGGCCAGTCGACCTCTCCGGCGAAGCAGAAGCATTGGTGATCGAGGGAGGACAGCATGTCCGCCCACTTCCTCGCTTCCAGGGAAACCCCGTCGGTGCCTGCCAGACGGGTCGACACAAAGCCGATTTGCATACTCTATCCCTGCTGCTTCCTCGCCCTCCGTTTCTCCGAACGTCAACCCTTTACGCCACCCGCCGACAGTCCCTCCTCCAGGAACCGTTCCAGAGCGAGGAACAGGATGACCACTGGTAAGGTCATGATGGTCGATGCCGCCATCACAACGTGAGGACGAGGTGTCGGATCATTGAATATGGTGTTGATCTGGATCGGCATCGTGAACATACGACGGTCATTGAGGAAGACCAAAGCATATAGGAACTCGTTCCAGGCGATCATAAACGTATAGATGGCAACCGAGACAAGCGCAGGTACCGCCAGAGGCAGTGTGATTCGCCAGATGACCCCGAGTCGGCTACAGCCGTCGATCAAGCCAGCTTGCTCTATCTCGGCGGGAATGGTGCGAAAGTAGTTGGCCAGCATATACAAAGCTACCGGAAGTGTCTGCGCCAGATAGGTGAGAATCAGTACCGGGAGGTTGTCCTGCACTTCGAAGCCCAGGGTGCTACCGATCTGAGCGATCATCGCGAACAAGGGGATCACCAGAAGAATACCTGGGAAGAGGTACACAATCAGAATACCGTTGAGCATCGCCTCTTTCCCGCCGAACTCGAGCCGCGCTACCGCATACGCGCCTAGGGTTGATAGGATCACAGCGATGATTGAAGTCGGTACAGCGACCCTGACGCTGTTGAAGACATTGTTCGCAAATTGCCAGTACCCGAAGAGCTCTTGATAGGCATCCAGACGCAAGGCGCTCGGAATGTAGACGGGGTGCCGGCTTCCAATCTCGGCATAGGTCTTGAACGACGAGCTAGCCATCCAGTAGAATGGAAACAAGATACTTGTCACGAAGAAGGTCAGGGTAATGGCGAAGAGAAACCGTGGCCAAGTGATCCACCTGGCCAGGTGGTCTATGAGGGTCAAGCGCTCACTGCTGGAAACAGACTGTGTTCTTGTCATCGTCGTCTCCTATTCCTCCGCTCTCCGCATCACGACACCCACGTAGATCACCAGGAAGACCACCAGCATCAGCAGCAGGATCATCGCGTTGGCCGCGCCCTTGCCGAAATTGTACGAGCGGAAACTGAATTGATAGGTTAGAACTGGAAGCACGTTCGTGCCAAATCCGCCGCCCGTCAGCAGGAAGATGTCGTCAAATTTGTTGAAGGTCCAGATCAAGCGAAGTAGGAACGTAGCGCCCAAGACATAACGCAGCTCAGGCAGTGTCACGAACCGAAATTTCTGCCACGCACTGGCACCATCCACCTCTGCAGCCTCGTACAGGGTCGTGTCGATTGCCTGCAGACGCGCCAAGAGCATCAACATAGCGAAGGGAAAGTAGCGCCAGGCTTCGAAAACGATGACCAGCAAGAGCGCAAGACCCCGTGTCGCCAGATAAGCCTTCGGCAGTTCGATAATGCCCAGCCTCATCAGGATGTCGTTGAGCACTCCGGATGGTCGTGGATCGAGTATCCAACGCCAGACAAAGGCTACGCTGACGATGGGAGCGACGTACGGAAAAAGGAAGATCGCACGGGCCAAACCGCGGGCACGGAAGGGACGATTGAGCAGTAGAGCTGCAATCAACCCGACGATCAAAGTAAGGACCGTGGAGCTGAACGAATAGACAACGCTCGTGACGGCTGCGCCCCAGTTTCTGAATCCTTGCCACTTGAAAGCGAAGTCGTTGATCACCAATCGATAGTTCTCCAAACCCACGAAGGGCGCTTGGAAGACGTTGTTCAGATTGTTGAGGCCGACGCTGCGAAAGCTGATCCATATGCTGAATATGGCCGGAAAGAGCACCAGGCCGAATACGATGAGCGCGGTGGGAAGAACCATGGCCCAGGCCAGACGAACCTCGCGTGCTTTCAGGGAATTCCATCGCTGTGGTAGTAGCGATGGCCGCTCTTTGCTGGAGAGAGACATACTCACCTCCGTAGCCACGCTCTGAAAACTGAGGAGCAGAGGGCAAGAGACGTGGCTCATAAGCCAGGGGCGCAGACATCAAGCCTGCGCCCCTGATGGTTCTGTCTACTCCGATGCCGCCTGTCGCTCGGCGTAGATACTTTCGACCTGTTCCTGCAGCCACTCCGCGCCCGACTCGGGCGTCATCGTGCCTTCCAGGGCGATGTTGCTGATCACTTGGGGGATGAGCAAGCGACCCTCGATGTCACCTACCACGGCTCGCTGGGTGGTGTCATAGTCGGGGCGGAACAGCCAGCGCTGCATCGACTCATAGCCGTTCGCGATCTGCTCCAGCGTCTCCTCGGAATAGTTTTCGAAGAACGGGCTCAGCTCTTTCCAGCCATCTACCGCGCTCTTCAGAACGGGAACCTTGCCAAAGGGGGCCAGAGCCAGAACATCTTGGTAGTTCTGCCCGGTTAGGAAGTGCTCGACCACGTCCTGGGCCGCGGAATCGGCGCCTTCCATAATGCCCAGGGTCACGAGCTGGCCGTAGGATGCGGAACCGTTCGGGCCCTCCATCTGCGGTGCGAATCCGGTCTTGAGCGCCAGATCCTCGACCGCGATCTCGATCGTGCCGCCCTCCTCTGTGCCGGAGCCCTCTACGAGGTCGTCCATGATATAGGTGCTGTAGAAGAGCATCCCGGCTTGGTCAAGCTCGTAGGCCTCCCGAGCGCCGCGCCAATACTGTGGACCGGCGGGCGCGCAACGCTGGAGATCGGTGTAGAAGCGTAGGGCCTCCACCATCTCCGGTGTGTTCATCGTGACGTTGCCTTCTTCATCGAACGGCCAAGCATCGTTCGATATCGCCACCTGCTCGAAGACCTGGTGCGGATAGTTCTGGCCTGGGTCTGTGCCCAGAGTAAGCGCGTAGAGCAGATTGCCCGTACCCGGCAACTCGTCACAGGCGGCGTTGATGTCCTCCCAGGCCACCGGGGCATCGAGACCCGCCTGCTCAAACATATCCGTGCGGTACCAAATAGCCTGGATCCAACCGTCATAGGGGACAGCGGCGTACTGGTCCGTGGCGGGATCGGTGACCATTTGCAGCGGGCCGGCCCGGAAGTCATCCTCGCCCACGCTCTCGATCACAGCCATGGCCGCGTCTTGATCCAAGATACCATCGGCAGCGAAGGCCGCCACGCGCTCGACGCCCATGCGGACGATGTCAGGTAGGCGGTTGGCTGCCCGCGCCGTCGCGATGCGCTGAGAGATGGTGGCCTCGTCGATGGGGACGATGCGGAGATCGATCTCAGGATTCTCTTCCATAAACCGCGCTGCAACAGCCTCGTACGTATTGACGCGATCTTCCTCGTTGTCGGTAGTCCAGAACTCCACCACCGTCTGCTCAGCCGGCTCGGCCGGTACTTCCCGGGTGACCTCGACTTCCTCTCGGACGATCTTGGTCACTTCCACCTCTTCCTGCTCGGTCACCACGCGAGTGACCTCGACCATCTCTGGCGTTGGTTGCGCACATGCCGCCAACAAGCCCAGTACCAAGCCCCCGAGTACTAACAGACGTGCGTATTTCCTCATGGTTCGCTCCTCCTTACTCTGTAAGCCTATTCGATCAGCTAATCCTCATCGGAACACACGCGGCTTCATTTGGTCTCCTTCCACCTCCTTCCTATCCATCGATACCGGTACTCGATGTCCGGATGATAAGCTCGGGTTTTAGAAGCACTTGTTGGTCTTCCAATCGACCGTTTTCCAGTATGCGGACTAGCATATCGCATATCCGACGTCCGATCGTGTAGATCGGTTGTCGCACGGTGGTCAGCGGGGGATGGGCGTGCGCAGCAAGAGGCACATCATCGAAGCCGGTTACTGCCAGGTCACGACCGACCGTCAACCCAAGCTTCCGCGCTGCGCTGATGGTTCCCAACGCCATGAGATCGTTGCAGGCCATGACTGCGTCAGGTCGCGGATCATGAGTCAGGACGCGGATAGCGGCCTCGTGACCACTACGCTCCGTCAACGTGCCCACGACAACCAGCGATTCGTCGCAGGGGATATCGTTGACTGCCAGGGCTTCCTTGTACCCTGCCAATCGACGCGAGGCGAATACGAGGTGAGGTGGAGCGTTGATGTAAGCGATGCGCCGGTAGCCCAGGTCAATCAAGTGCTGGGTGATTCGTCGCATCCCTTCCCGCCCGTCGACATCTAGGTAAGGAAACTCGGCCTCAAGATCGGACCGACCAAAGGCGACAAAGGGGAAGCCCTCCTTGAGTAGGTAGGCGATGCGCTGATCCTGGCGCCGGGTGCGCACCACAATCATACCATCCACCCGCTGCTCCATCACCATCCGCTCGTACGTCTTCAACTCCTCTCGACCGGGTGCGCGTGTGGAGACCAGGAGGTCGTACTCTTGCTCGGCTGCCTGATTGCCAATGCCTGCCAAGAGCTCGCTGAAGAAAGGATCGGAGAAACGCGGCCCATGCGTCGGGATGACGAACCCTAACGTCTCGGTGCGCTGCTGCTGCAGCCTCCGTGCGCTGATGTTGGGACGGTACCCCATCTGCTCGGCAGCCTGAAGCACTCGCGCCCGCGTCTCATCGGCAATATCAGAGTACCCGGCCAGCGCTCTTGAGACGGTCGGGACGGAGACACCCAATCGATCAGCGACGTCCTGCAACGTCACCGGCATGGACCACACCTCAATGGTAGAGAAGGTCCGAAAACGCTTTGGAGTTAGTCCAATTATACTCTAAAACGTTTTAGAAATCAAGGTGCATTTTTGCTGCTTGGTCTATTGGCTATCATACGTGCGACGGCAGCCAATTTCCGTCCGACTGCCGTCACACGACCTTGAGAAACCACGCGTCTAGCCCTGTGCATTAAGCACCATCAGTGGACGCACCGAGGTTGGACGCCAGGCTGTCAACAGGGCAGCCATCAGCGTCAGGCCGACGGCGACACCGACGATGAGCAGACCGGAAAGGAGGTCAATGGTCAGCACCCCCTCGGTAACCTCCTGCACCATTGTCAGTATCACCGTGAAGGCGACGACCCCGAGCAATCCCAGTACGCTGGCGAGTGTGCCCACCAAACCGTACTCGAACAGGATGGTGCGCAGTACCTGGTTCCGACTGTATCCCATAGCTTTCAGCACGCCAATCTCATACTCCCGCTCGATCATAGCCAGGCTCACAGCGTTGGCGATGAGGACGGCCCCGGCAACCAGGGCAAGCCCCGCCATAGCCACGGCGAAGGTGGAGAGGTTGCGGAAGGTCCCCTTGAAGCTCTTGTTCAGATCGGTGGCCGTGGTGACCATCATCTCCGGGACGGCGGCACTGACCTCTTCCGCAGCCGCCTCCAGCTTTCGAGGGGGGACCTCGGCGGCGACCAGCGCGAAGGCGTTCTCACCGTTGAGGGCCCGCAGCGTCTCGGACGAGACCACGATGCCCTCGGGTTCTGGCAGCAGGAAGCGGTCCCACTGTCCCGCTACCTGATAGGTGCCGGCGACGGTAAGCTTCAACATCGCCCCGTCGTGACCGGTGACGATAAGCGTCTGGGCTCCGATGTCGAGACCGGCAGGAAGATAGGCCGCATCGTCCACTTCCCCCCACGCTTCGCCTTGCACCGTGACGTCCCACAGCGTCTCGCGCCCTTGCAGGCTGAGCGTCCCGAGTTGCTCGGAGAGATCACGCCCGTCGCCCGTGGTGACCGCCTTAAGCGGCGCTTCGTAGCGGAGCCCGATCTTTTCGGAGACGGCGACTGCTGCTCTTTCTGCTGCACTAGCCTGCGCCGGATCAGCGAGGATCACCAGGTTGGTGCCTTCCGTGGCGAACATTTGCAGCGCCAGTTGCTCCTGAGCGCCGCGGATAATCGTCATCGCCAGGCCCAGCGTGAAGGTGCCGACGCACAGAGCGATCATTGCGAAGATCAGCGAGAACCCCCGCCTCCGCAGGTTGTTCCGTGCCATACGTAGCAGATGCAGGCGGAACGTGGGCAGCAAGCGCACTACGACCCACCTGATGCCCCCCAGCGTTCCGCCGATGAGGAACAACCCTGCTAGCGCAGCTGCCAAGACCGTAAGACCCTGCCAGACCGAGCCCAGTATCAAGCTGGCGATGGCAGTGAAGGGTACGGTCATCACGGCGAACGTGGCCAGCGTGCGCAGGCGTCCCCGGCGACCCGCCGGGAGCTGACGGAAGACGTGCATCGGTCGCACGTCACTGGCTTGCAGGATAGCGTTGGTGGCGAAGAGCACGGTGGTCACCACCCCAACGGCCACGCCTCCCCCCACCAATCCAGGACGGAATTGCCAATTGATGAAAAGTGTGACGATATCGCTCGCCACGTCAACGAGAAGCACCGACAGTCCGACGCCCACAGCCGCCCCCATCAGGCTCCCGGTCAGACCGATCAGGGCAGTCTCCAGCGCGAAGAGAAACAGTATGTCGCGGCGCGCATAGCCCAAAGTTTTCAGTACTGCGACCTCCTCACGGCGGCGGAGCAGTAGTACGTGCATCGTGTTGGCGATACCGATGCCGCCTACCATGAGCCCTAGCACGCCCGCCCCCTTCAGCATCAAATTGAAGGTGCTGCGCATCTGCCGGGTGCGTTCGTCCATTGTATCCGGCGCGAAAACCTTCCACCCCGCGTTAATCAGGGCCTCGCGAGCTTCTCCACCATCCCCCGTCCATGTGACGGCGACATTGGTCACGGGGTTGGGCCGACCCATCAGCCGGGCTGCCGTCTCCATATCGTAGTAGACGGTGCTACCGTGATAGGCGGGCGTCCGTGTGGCGATGCCGGCCACGCGGTATGGCTCCGCGCTCCCCCCGAGCTGGTTGCCGATCAGGACGATGTCACCCACCGCCAGGTCGCGCTCGGCGGCGATGTCCTTGGTGATGACGACGTCAGCTGGCTCGCGGAGCACGTCCGTCAATGTGCTGCCGGAGCGGAGCACAATCTCCCCCATCATAGGATAGGTGCCCGGCTCGAAACCGACACCATCGCGCAGGAAGGTCACCCGCCCGGAGTCGGGCACCTTGAGCATCAACGTGGAGCTATCGGAGACCGGTGCCCACCGCTCGATCGGCCCGCTCGCCGCAAACGTTGCGATCTGCCCCAAATCCTCTTCCGAGAGATACCTGGATTCGCGCCAGAACCACGCATCGCCGCCGATCTCATAGCGCGGATCGGTGAGCAGAACAGTGCTGATGGCTTCAGAGACCGAGGCCATGGCGATGAGGGACATGACACCGAAGGCCACGGCCGCGACGGCGACGAGCACACGCCGGCGATCCTGACGGATACCCGCCAGGGCGTAGTGGATCAGATGTCGCAATTTCATACGGCGCCCTCCGTCTTCCTGCGCTGCAGAGGCACGCTCGCATATCCGCCGACGTGCCCCTTCCCGTCCAGGTGATCGACCAGGCGTCCGTCAAACAGGTGCAGCTCCCGCTCTGCCACTCGGGACACAGCCGGATCGTGGGTTACCATGATAACGGTCAGGTCGAGCTCGCGTCGCAGACCCGCAATAAGGCCCAGGATGCGCTCCCCGGTCCCGCTATCCATGTTGCCCGTCGGCTCGTCAGCCAGGAGGACCCGGGGCTCGGTGACCAGGGCCCGTGCGATAGCCACACGTTGCTGTTCGCCACCGGAGAGTTGATGAGGACGATGATCAGTCCGGTCGCCCAACCCCACCCGCTCCAGCATCTCGGCAGCACGCCTTGTGGCTTCGACCGCGTGCGGACCGATGTAGAGGGGCACCTCGACGTTCTCTAGTGCCGTCAGCGTGGGGATCAGGTGGAAAGACTGGAAGACGATGCCGATTTTCGCATTTCGGATGCGCGCCAGATCGCCCTCGCGCATCCGCGTTACGTCGACACCGTCGAGCACCAGTCGGCCACCCGTCGGGGTGTCTAGACCTGCCAACAGGCCCAGCAGTGTCGATTTGCCCGAACCCGAGGGCCCGGTCAGCGCCACCCACTCGCCGCGCCCGATCTCGAAGGAAAGGCCCTTCAGGATCTGCAGCGTGCGGTCACCGATGGAGAGTGCGCGGCTCAGATTGTCTGCACGGATGATGTTCGAATGGTGTCTCTGCATGATTAACTCCTCTATACTGGGACGACGTTAGCGCTCCTACAGTCCGCAATATACAGGAGGTTTGTCGTGCAGCCTTCAGAAGAATGTCGCAGAAGTGTCGCCTGCAGGCAGTGTCATGCGGGGGTTAGGAGGAAGAGGCGCGCTAGTTCGACGATCGAACCAGGGAGGAGGATTCAGATTATCAACATCGCGTCGCCGAAGCTGTAGAAGCGGTATCGCTTTTCGATGGCCTCGGCATAAGCGCGGTCGATTAGCCCTTTGCCAGCGAAAGCGGTCACCAGCATAAGAAGGCTGGAGCGTGGGAGGTGGAAGTTAGTGATCAAAGCGTCGACCGCGCGGAAGGCGTAACCCGGATAGATGAAGAGGTCGGTCTCCCCTTCGAAGGCAGCTACCGCTCGCCACGGGCAGGAGTCAGCGCACATGTCGTCATCGACCGCTCGTAGGGCCGCTGTCTCGAGGACGCGCACACTCGTCGTGCCCACGGCCACGACTCGCTTCCCCTCCAGCTTCGTCTGATTGACCTGCTTGGCCACCTTCGGAGATAGCGAGCAGTACTCCGTGTGCATCTCATGGTCCTCCAGATGCTCTTCGCGTACCGGTTGAAAAGTGTCCAACCCGATGTGAAGGGTGACGAACTCAGAGCGGACCCCTTTCCCCCGCAGCTTGAGCAGCAGCTCCGGTGTAAAGTGAAGTCCGGCGGTGGGGGCCGCTGCAGATCCCGGCTTTGACGCGTAGACAGTCTGGTAGCGTTCGTCGTCCTCGAGAGCTTCGTGGATGTAGGGAGGCAGTGGCGTGATTCCGATCTCCTGTGCCAGCGACAGCACGGGGCGGTCAAATTGGACGATGCGTACCGCGCGCTCACCGCGCTCAAGCACCTCCGCTGTCGCGCCTACGGGGTTCCCATCCCGGCCATCGAGAAGCGTCAGGGTCAAACCCGGTCGCACCCGCCTGCCGCCGACCAGCACCCGCCAGGTTCTGTCGTCCTGCTGTCGCAATAGCAAGATTTCCACCTTGCCGCCGGTCGGTTTCAAAGCAAACAGCCGGGCGCGAACCACCCGGGTCTGGTTATGGATGAGCAAGTCTCCCGGCTCGAGTAAGCTCGGGAGGTCGTAGAAATGGTGGTGGGCGATCTCCGCCTCGCGACGGTCCACCACCATCAGGCGTGACGTGTCCCGAGGTGAGACGGGCTTCTGAGCAATCAGCTCAGAGGGCAGATCGTAGTCGAACTCAGCCGTCTTCACCGGCTCTGACTGCCCCTCCCTGTGAGGTCCGACGTGGGCCCCAGTTCGACCTCCTCCGCTCCACTGCCCGACATCGCCTGCCAGATGGCGATGATAAGGCAGGCGACGGCCACCACGTCGAAGATGCTGTAGCAGCAGCCAACGCCTACGCTGGCTAGACGGATGCCGGAGACGGTACGATGCGACAATAGCCTGATCAGCGGCCCGCGGGCGACGTTCGCCAGCTCAAGGATGGAGAGGAGACCGAAACCCAGTAGGGCGAATATCGCCGGAGTACGTCCCCTCTCAATGCGGACCAGCAGGATAATCGCGACGACGACTCCGACCAGATGGACGAGCAGAGTAGGGAGCAGCGGAATCAGGTTGACAAGCCCGGGTACTCGGGTCACGGGTTCCTCCTCTCAGCGGTTAATGAGTCGTACGATGATGTTCAACACGATGGTCAGCAGAATGCTGAGGATGACCGAGCTGGCAATAGGGATCAAGCAGGTGAAGCCGTCGCGCTCGATGCGGACGTCCCCCGGGAGTTGCCCCCAGAACCCCGTTCTGGAGAGCAGCCAGACCAGCCCTCCGAGCAGAACCAGCGTGATCCCTAGCCCAACCAACAGCTTGGCCATCGGTTCCAGGCCATTCACGTTGCCCCCTTCCCTCCTCGAGCGAGACAAGCTCGCCCCCGGGCCAGGCTCCTACTCCAGATCGTACGCCACACCGAGCTCGTCTCCAATGGCTCGCAGGTCGGCTGCGACCTTTGGATTGAGAGGCACGCCCTCGCGGGCATTCCGCTCCATCTCCTCGTACTCCTTCTCACCGTGGACGTAGATCCGATCCTGCCCCTCCGCCTTAGGCGCATTCTTGAGTCGTCGTTGCAGATCGTCCATCGCAGATTTGAACTCATCCACGGGCCGGAAGGCGTCCACGCGCCAGGCACCAAAGAAATGCCCGATCGCCGAGGGTAGCGGATGTCCTTCTTCGTCTTTAGGATAGACCAGATTGGCGTACGCCGCGCCCGGGAGGACAGCGGACATAATATCGACCAGGAGAGTCAGACCATATCCCTTGTGCCCGCCCAGAAGCTCCCCGGCCCCGCCCAACGGCAGCAGCCCTCCCCCGGCCCGCTCTTTCAGATTGTCCAGCACGCGTCCTGTCTTGGTGGTGGGCTCCCCCGTCTCATCAGTAGCCCAGCCCAGGGGGATCGACTTCTCCAGTCGACGGTAGACCTCGAGCTTGCCGCGAGGCACAGTGCTGGTCGCCATATCGAGCACGAAGGGCCATTCGTCTCCCGCTGGCGCTGCCACAGAGATCGGATTGGTGCCCAGCATGGCGTCCCGCCCGAAGGTCGGCACCACCAGCACTGCGGCGTTCGTCATTGAGATACCGATACAATCGTGCTCCAGTGCCATCATCGAGTAATAGCCTGCGATACCAAAGTGATTCGAGTTGCGCACCGTTGCGAATCCGGTCCCAAACTCCTCCGCTTTCTGAATCGCCCTTTCCATCGCTCGGTACGACACCGGCTGACCCAGGCCGCCATCGGCATCCATGAGGAGCGTGGTCGGGGTCTCCGTCACTACCTTCGTATCCGGCTGTGCGATCATGACGCCATCTCGAAGGCCATTTACGTACCGCCGAAGCCGGGCCACGCCATGGCTGCTTATGCCCCGGGAATCAGCGGCAACCAGGACGTCGGCCGTGATGCGGGCGTCGTCTTCAGGAACGTCCATCTGCCGAAGCGCTCGTACACAGAAATCCTTCAAGGTGTCGGGCTGAACACGAATTTCGGTCTTATCTGCCATATTTCCCTCCACAGATTGGTGATGCGTCTCAGTCACTCAAGTCGGTTCCTCATAAAGCTCCAATAGCACGCCATGGGCGGATTTGGGATGAATGAAGACGTAGCGCGTACCATCGGCGCCCACTTGAGGCTCATCCGTAATCAGATCGGCCCCGGCCTCTCGCAGCTGCTCCATTGCGCCGACGATGTCATCCACGACGAGACAGATGTGGTGCAATCCCTCCCCCCGCTTCTCCAGGAAACGAGCGACCCCTCCCTCATCGCTCAGAGGTTGAACCAACTCGATCCTACTCTGGGCGAGGGGAAGGGAGGCAACCTCAACACCTTCCTCCGGGACGTCACGACGTTCGGTGACGTCTAGCCCCAGTGCATCCCTGTAGAAGGCGAGGGCTTCATCAAGATTGCGCACGATGATAGCAACGTGGTCGATGGGTAGCGTCATCAATCGATCTCCAACAGGATCCACTCAGATGGTTACTCGTGCCTGATACTCACCCCACTCAGTTCGCATTACGCCGCAGATCTCGCCCAGCGTGCAGTCGGCCTCCACTGCAGCGATGAACAACGGCATAAGGGGCATATCTTCATCTCGCGAGGCCTGTCCGATACGAGCCAGCGCCGCTGATGCGCGCTCCTCGTCCCGCTTGGCCCTCAGTGCGGCCAAGCGCGCCCGTTGTCGGTCGCCAATCGCTGGGTCGACGGTCAGCTGTTCCAGCGCCACCGTCTCTTCCTCGATCTGGTAGTCATTGACACCGACGATGATCTGGTCGCATTCCTCGATCTTTTTCTGATACCGGTACGCTGCGTCTGCAATTTCCTGCTGGACATACCCCTGCTCAATAGCCGCCAGCGCACCGCCCAGCGCTTCGATCTTCGCGATATAGTCTCTCGCCTGCTCCTCAACCTCATTGGTGAGACGCTCCACCGCGTAGGAGCCGGCCAGCGGATCGATCGTGCTGGCAACGCCGGACTCGTGAGCGATGACTTGCTGTGTCCGGAGTGCGAGACGAACCGATGCCTCCGTCGGTAGCCACAGCGCCTCGTCGCGAGAGTTGGTGTGGAGTGACTGAGTTCCACCCAGCACCGCTGCCAACGCTTGGAGCGTCACTCGCACGACGTTGATCTCCGGCTGCTGCGCGGTGAGCGCAGACCCGGCAGTCTGGGTGTGGAAGCGCAGCATCCAGGAGCGCGGGTTTCGGGCCCTAAAGCGCTCTCTCATCAGCCGGGCCCATAGGCGACGGGCAGCGCGGAACTTCGCAATCTCCTCCAGGAAATCGTTGTGCGCGTTGAAGAAAAAGGAAAGCCGGGGAGCGAAGGTGTCTACGTCGAGACCCGCTTCCACCGCCGCTTCGACGTACGCGATAGCATTGGCCAGAGTGAAGGCGATCTCCTGAACCGCGGTGGACCCTGCCTCGCGGATGTGATACCCACTGATGCTGATGGTGTTCCACCGCGGTATCCTGGCGGCACAGTAGCCGAAAAGGTCGGTCACCAGGCGCATCGACTCTCGCGGAGGAAAGATGTACGTGCCGCGGGCGACATACTCCTTCAAAATGTCGTTCTGAACCGTGCCGCGCAGCCGGCGGATATCGACGTTCTGCTCCTTTGCCACAGCGATGTACATGGCCAGGAGCACCGCCGCTGGGGCGTTGATCGTCATCGACGTGCTGACCTTGTCCAGGGGAATGCCGTCAAAGAGCCGCCGCATATCGTCCAGGCTGCTGATCGAGACCCCCACCTTCCCGACCTCGCCCTCAGCGAGTGGGGCGTCGGCGTCGTAGCCCAGCTGAGTGGGAAGGTCAAAGGCCACGGAGAGGCCAGTTTGACCTTGCTCCAACAGATACTTGTAGCGGGCGTTCGACTCTTCAGCCGAGGCATATCCGGCGTATTGCCGCATCGTCCAGAGCCGCCCGCGATACATCGTGGGATAGACGCCGCGGGTGAAGGGGAATTGGCCCGGGAAGCCGAGGTCATCGAGGTAATCGATGTCGGCGTCGACGGGTGTGTAAGCGCGTTCAAGTGGGATGCCGGAGGGCGTTTCGAACGCCTCCCGCCGCTCGGGGAAGCGTTCGAGCGCCGGCGCCACGGTCTCCTTCTGCCACTCCTCCTTGGCGCGTCTCAGTTCGTCCAATGATCCTCCGAGGCTAGCTGAAACTGACGGGGGGATAGATGTTCAGCGAGTGTCTCATCTCCTCAGAGCTACGCTCGTGCCTCTCGAATCATCCGGGAGATCCACGGTAGCCCAGGATGATCAAGCCGTTCCATTTCTTCCAGAACCCGCTCACGGTCGTACCCTACCCGGTGCACTGCGACCTTACAATCACCATCCAAGTATACTAAGATGCAGCTCAATAATCAAGTTCCGGTTTGACAGGCTGGGGAGATGTGTTATACTATACCCCTGGTAAGTATAGTGTCAGGTTAAGCTGCAGGTGCGTCCTGCGAGGATGGAGGAAACGTACACTTATGCCCATATACGAGTATCACTGTGAGAACTGCGGTAGGGACTTTGACTTGTTTGTCCGTTCCGCTACAAAACGGAGCGAGCCTGAGTGCCCCCATTGCGGGAGCACCAAAGTCAAGAAGGCCGTGTCGCTGTTCGGTGTTGGTGGCGCTGGCGGGAGCAGTAATACCGGCGCCTCCTGTGGTCCCGGTCCCATATGAGGGACAAGCTGATCGGGGGCCGTGAGCCTCCACAGGAGGATGAAGACGTGAAGCTAGCCGACCCAGAGGCCAAAGTCAGATTACTGAGACGTGTCAGGAGAATTGAGGGCCAGGCGCGCGGAGTGGCGCGGATGATAGAGGAGGACCGTGATTGCAGTGAGATTCTGCAGCAGCTATCTGCGGTGCGATCCGCCGCACACCAAGCCACGGTCTCGTTAGTCCGGTCCTATGCCACCGAGTGTGTCGTTTCGGACGCTTCGGCAGAGGAAATCGCAGATGCGTTGGCCATGGCCTTATCCAGATTAGCATAGAGTCCAGTTGGCGCTGGAATAGCAGCGCTCGGATCAAAGGAGACAACGAAATGCCCTTACTCAATGAAGACGTCAAAGAGCAAGTAAAACAACAGCTGGCCGATCTGGCCAGCCCCGTACGCTTGGTTATGTTCACCCAGGATTTTGAGTGTCAGTATTGCGCCGAGACCCGCCAGCTCGTTGAAGAAGTCGGCGAGCTGTCCGAGCAAGTCACGGTAGAGATCTACGACTTCGTCGAAGACAAAGACAGAGCGGACGAGCTTGCCGTCGACAAGATCCCCGCGGTCGCCGTGATCGGCGAAGAGGATTACGGTATCCGCTTCTACGGCATTCCGTCGGGCTATGAGTTTACCTCGCTGTTAGAGGCTATCCAGACCGCCGCTGCAGGAAAGCCCGACCTGAGTGAGGATACCCTCGGTGCGTTGTCCGAGTTGAGCGAGCCAGTCCACATTCAGGTGTTCGTCACTCCCACCTGTCCCTACTGTCCACAGGCGGTCGTGCTGGGGCACAACATGGCTGTAGCTAGTCCGATGGTGCGAGCTGACATGGTCGAGGCACAGGAATTCCCTCACTTGGCAAACAAGTACCAGGTTATGGGCGTCCCTCGAACAGTAATCAATGAATCGACGCACGTAGAGGGCGCGGCCCCGGAGCCGATGGTGCTCGATAAGCTTCGGGAAGCGCTGGCCGCTGAGGAGGAGTAGCGGTAATGGATTTCGAACCGAAGATTGCGCCCGCAGAAGCAGGAGGAGACGGGGGGGATAGCGCTTACGAGCTGGTCATCATCGGCGGGGGGCCAGCCGGTTTGACCGCTGCGATCTACGCAGGCCGCGCCCGGATCGCTACCCATGTCTGTGCCGGAACCCTCCCCGGTGGTCAGCCCGCCAATACGGCTGACGTAGACAACTTCCCTGGCTTCCCGGATGGTGTCGACGGGACAGAACTGGCTCAACGATTCCAGGGTCAGGCCAAGCGCTTCGGGGCTGAAGTTGTCCCGGAGACGGTGACAGAGGTTGACTTTTCCAAGCACCCCTTCGCCATTCGGTGCAACCGAAACACCTACCAGGCCCAGGCAGTGATCGTGGCTACGGGCGCTGCCCCTCGCCGTCTGGGCATACCGGGTGAAGACAAGTTCTACGGGCGAGGAGTGTCGTCGTGCGCCACTTGCGATGGCTTCTTCTATAGGGACAAGCAAGTGGTGGTCGTCGGTGGCGGGGACGCGGCCATCGATGAGTCGCTCTTTCTGACCAAGTTCGCGGAGAAGGTCACGGTCATCCACCGCCGCGACGAGCTACGAGCTACAAAGATCTTTCGGGAGCGGGCCTTCGCCAACCCAAAAATCGACTTCGTCTGGGACTCTGTCGCAGAGGAAATCTTGGGGGATCAGACGGTCACCGGCGTTCGCGTGCGCAACGTCAAAAATGGAGAGACCTCGATGTTGAAGACCGATGGTATTTTCATCTACATCGGCATGGAACCCAAGTCAGACCTCTTCGTCGATCAGTTGGAACTGGACGACAACGGCTACATCGTCTCCAACCGCCGCCAGCATACGAACGTGCCGGGCGTCTTCGTTGCCGGTGACGTCCAGGACCCCCACTACCGCCAGGTCGTGACCGCGGCAGGCACCGGTGCCATCGCAGCGATGGAAGCGGAGCGCTACCTCGGCGAATACCCCTATTGATAGGAGGAGAGCGACTCAGATGAACCTGGATTTGGTTGCCCAAGAACCCTCAAAGCCAGACGCGTACGATGTAATCATCATTGGTGGCGGGCCGTCGGGAGGCAGTGCTGCCATCTACACGGCCAGAGCTGATCTCAGTACGCTGGTGATCGACAAAGGGCTTACCGCTGGAGCGCTGGGTATGGCGTCCAAGATTGCGAACTTCCCGGGCCTCCCCGATCCGGTCGAGGGAGCGGGACTCGTGCATCGCATCCGCGATCAAGCACGTTCTTTCGGCGCCACGTTTATCGACGAGAAGGTATTGCGCACGGATCTCGAGGGGGATCTCAAGCAAGTCTGGACCGGGACAGGAGGACACAAGGGGCGCGCGGTGATCATCGCTACCGGGGCCATGGGTCGCACCAGACGCTTCCCAGGAGAAGATCGTCTGCTGGGCCGAGGCGTGAGCTACTGCGCCACCTGCGACGGAGCTTTCTTCCGCGACCAAAGCGTGGCTGTCGCCGGGAGCAATGACGAGGCTGCAGATGAGGCATTGACGCTAACTCGCTTCGCGTCTGCGGTCCACGTCCTGAATCCCACACCCGAGTTCAATGCCCCTGAAGGGTTGGTGGAAGAGTTAAGGGCTCACGACAAAGTGACAATTCATCCATCTACCCGAATCGCGGAGATTGTCGGTGAGGATCAGGTGGAAGGTATCGACATCGTGGAGCAGGGCGAGGAAAAGACTCTGGAGGTTGAAGGCGTCTTCATCTACCTTCAGGGAAACCTACCGGTCACCGACTTCCTGGGCGAGGAAGTGTCGATTAGTGAGGATGGATGCCTCATCGTTGACGAGAACTTCCAAACGAATATCGACGGGGTTTTCGCAGTAGGCGACGTGTTGTGCAAGCACGTGAAACAGGCCGTGATCGCCGCGGCAGAAGGCGTCGAGGCTGCAATAGTCGTGGATCGTTATCTCCACGGCCGTGAGGAGTTCCGCCCGGATTGGTCACGTTAGATAATCGAGGCTGGCTATGATCACGCATCCACCTGCGTCGAAGGTTCCCCACATCGACGCGAGCGAATGTCAGACTTGCAAGAGATGTGAAGCGCGCAAAGTGTGTCGAACCAAGGCAATTCTGGCCCTTGACCCAGGGGAGGCGCCATTCATTGATGGGAGTCGATGTCACGGATGTATGGTCTGCGTGCCAGCCTGTCCGTTTGAAGCTGTCGTGGCGTAGCTCGGTTTGATCAGAGTGAAGGCCCGCCCCTCTCTGGGAGCGGGCCTTGATTATTTGCTCTCCCCTGTTACGGTGTGCTATAATCGGCCGCACTTTCGAGTGAAACGTCCCCAAAATTAGGAAGGAGTTCATATGAGCAGCTGGCGCTACAAGGTCACGGTTCATAGTGCCGACGATATCCTGGAGAATCTCCCTCGGACAGTAGAGGAGGTGCCTCCAGCAATCTATTGCGACGACGAAGGGGCCTGCTACTTCGACAAGGAGCCCAACCCTTTTACTGAAGCTATTCAGCACCTTCTTAGTGAGATCGGCGGCGAGGGTTGGGAGTTGGTTCAGGTTATCTTCAGACCAGATCAAATGATCAGCTTCTGGAAGCAGCCGCGCTAGAGCGGGCGATGCGCTACGACGTCATCGTCGTCGGGGCAGGTCCGGCCGGCGCCTCGGCCGCATATTGGCTGGGCGAGGCCGGAAAGCAGGTTCTCTTGCTCGAGAAAGAAAAGCTGCCTCGGTATAAACCCTGCGGGGGCGGCGTTCCCCAAGCTGTCCTCGATCGTTTCCCCTTCGGCTTTTCCAGCGTCGTAGAGCGGTGGATTCGGCAGGTTCGGTTCCGCTTCAGAGATGGGCGAGAGTTCATGGCTAGCCTGCCGGAACGCGCTATCGCGATGGTTATGCGAGACCACTTTGATTTTCACATCCTGGAGCACGCCAGGGCTGAGGTGCGCGATCAGTCGGCCCTCACGTCAGTGGAGCAGGACGAATCGGGAGTAACAGTGACGACCGCCTCGGGTGAGGACTTTCGTGCCAGGTATCTCATCGGCGCCGATGGAGCGAACTCGCGCGTGTCGCGACTGGCTGACCTTCGGCAAGAAAGTTGGACGGGAGGGGCTATCGAAGCTGAAGTCCCCGTCGGCGATGACCTGCTGAAAGCGTACAGGGATACAGCAGTTTTCGTCTTCGGTACGCCGCCAAAAGGATATCTCTGGATCTTCCCCAAAGCCGAGCACTTGTCTGTGGGGATCGGTGCTTTGCAGGAGCGCGTGCCGAATATGCATCGCATCTTGAAGCGGGAGATGGGACGCCTGGGGATCGAAATCGATGGAGCGCGGCAACGAGGCCATCCACTGCCGATTCATCTGCGGCGCGAACCGCTACGTCGGCACCGGGTCTTGCTCGTGGGTGACGCCGCGAGGCTAATGGATCCTCTGCTGGGAGAGGGCATTCGCCATGCGGTCGATAGCGGTCGTTTAGCAGCCGAGTGCATACTGTCCGGTGATCTCCAAGGCTACTCGAAGCGAGTACACCGGGAGATCGGTCGTGACCTGCTTTGGGGGCAACGTTGGGCGCGGCTGTTTTATGGATATCCGCGCATGAGCTTCGAACTCGCTGTGCGAAATCCCCGTTTTGTGAACGAGTTTCTTCGTCTATTCGCTGGTACCATCTCCTATCGCCGGATGGCGGCGCGTGCTATTCCCAATCTTCTGTTAGGCTTAGCTCGCAGATCACCGGTGAAGCGAGAGACACGTGATACTTGCTAGTTCTGGAGGATGCTATGTTGAGTCGAGATTATCGCGACGTTCCCGAAGAACCCGTGGGCGAGGACAAGTCCGTCCGCTGGGTCATCGGGGAGCCCGAAGGGGCCCCCAATTTCGCCATGCGCGTGATCGAGTTCGAGCGCGGAGCAGTTTTTGAGACCCACCAGCATCCTTATGAACACGAAATCTTCGTGATCGAGGGTGAAGGCGTAGCAGAAGCTGCCGACGGGAAAAGGGTAATGCGCCCGGGCGTCGCACTCTACGTACCCCCCAACCAGCCTCACGGCTACCGGAATACGGGAGACGGACCGCTCCGCTTCATCTGCGTTATTCCGCATCCAGAGGATTGAACGAGTCCATCTCAGCTCATCGGCGCAGGTCAGGCGTTCGAGTGCAAAACTCGACCCTCTGGCCTGCGCCTTGCGCACCCAGCGGGTCCCTTGGATCTACCGCAAACAAGGGAACGATCTGCGCACAGCGGGTCGTCGTCTGACCCGATCACCGGGAGAAGATATGTCACGACGTTCACCGCTGATACCGAGCTTGCTCCTACTCGCTGGCATCGCGGGGCTTGTTCTCATCGCATTCACGCTTGCCTCGACCGAGGACGCATCTTCTCCATCGACACCTACGGCATCGGGTTCGGCCCTTCCCCCATCACCTCCGCCAACCGGGGCGTCCGAAGCTGTCATTCCCCCAACATCTTCTACTCATTTGACGCCCACCCCACCACCAGCCTCCCGAGCGGTGCCTACGCTTACTCCGACGGCCTCGCCGACGCCAACCCCTTCGCCGACACCCACACCTCTGCCGACTCCTACCCCAACGCCGGCGCCTTTTCCCCTCTCTCCACCCCTTGTCAGTTCCAGTGGTCGAGTGGCCTACGTCGAGGGTGGCGAGCTGACTGTCTTGGAGAGTGATGGCTCGAAGAGAATACTTGCGGAGACCGCCGTCTCTCATAGTGCCAGAACCGTCGCCTGGTCTCCCGACGGACGATGGTTGCTCTACATGACGGAGCCCCTGCAGAATCAGCCCGGCACATATCATATTTGGGAGAGCGAGACGGGAGAGACGCTTCAACTTAGTCGGGACGTTGCCGGTTACCCACCCGACGGGGAGACCTTATCCAACCATCGCTGGTCCCCCAAAGGAGCACGCATCCTGTTTGAAGCGCCCTCGGATCAGTCTCCCAAAGGTATCTGGGTGCTGGATTTGAACGCCCGCCGGATGTGGCAGATATCTGACCAGCCAGTCGTCAACGCAGCCTGGGTGGACGATAGACAAGTTCTCTATGCACCCATGGGGGAAGGGGAGCCACTGCCATCACGCCTGGTGAATATCGGCCCTCCGAGTCAACCCCATACCGGGACGGTAGCGCTGAGTGGGCCCTGGTCCCTCGCGCCCGATCGCCATTACGCGGCGGGACTGGAAGACCATGGCGCCGGCGACCAGCGACTGCGAGTGATCCCCCTGCCGGGTCACGCACCACTGACCGTGTCTTCTCAGCCAACCGGCACGGTCGCGGTCAGCCCCCCTCTCTGGTCGCCGGATGGAAGGTGGATCGCCTACGGAGCGAAAGCGATTGAGTCCTCTCCGGCCTCAGAGACGCACACGGTAGTGATCGACACCAACGGTGTTGGTGGAACTCGCATCATTGACGCTTTCACTCCGCAAACCTGGTCGCCAGACAGTCGTCTCCTGACCGGCCCCAGTTGCTCGGATGCCGGCTGTGGCTTGGCTGTGGCAGCGGTTTCCTATGATCTCCCAGGGAGGCTGACCGGAACTGCCAGGTCTTTGATCGACCAGGGTACAGAGAGTCACCTCTGGAGTCTCGCGTGGTCGCCTGGGGGTGCTTACCTGGCCTACAGTCTGACTGGGTCAGACGTCGATACAGAAGGCGTGATGCTTTGGGATCGAACGACGGGAGAGCATCAGGTGCTGCTCTCCGGGGATGAAGCACACCCTCTTACCGATTTACAATGGTCGCCTGATGGGTGTCGCTTATACGTCGCCCAGCGCCGGAGTAGCGATCAAGAAGCAATGCCGGTAGAGTCAATCTTGGCCTTGGGGCCAGCCTGGGAAGACCGATGGGCCATCGCCTCGGGCGCGTCAAGCAATGGAGATGCATCGGCGGAGGCTTCGGAGGTTGCACAGGGTGATAGGCCACAACCGTGCCCGGTCTCCCCACTGATAGGACGTCGTCTGATCGCCTACTATGGAACCCCGCTGGGACCAGGGCTCGGTGTTCTCGGGCGCAATGGGCTCACCACGACGCTCAAGCTCCTGAAGGAGCAGGCCCAGGTGTACCGGGACCTTGACCCGAACGTGGAGACGGTGCCGGTCTTCCATATGGTGACTACCATCGCCGATGATTATGCCGGCCCCGATGGGAACTATAACCACCGTGTCTCCCATGAGACGATCCGGCCCTGGATAGAGGGCGTCGAGGCAGCGGGCGGCTGGGCCGTGCTCGACATCCAGCCGGGCCGGGCCGAACTAGACGAGGAAATCGATCTAATCGAGGACCTTCTGATGGAGCCAAACGTCCATCTTGCTGTAGATCCAGAGTTCATCGTGAATGCGGAAGAGGTGCCGGGAGAGGATTTGGGACGTATCACCGGCCCACAGGTGAATCGAGTACAGGCACGCATGGAGCGCATCGGGCGCGCCACTGGCCGCCGCAAGATGCTCGTCATTCACCAGTTCGACGATCGGATGATCGAGCAGAAAGACGTTATCCTCGACTATCCCTTTGTGGAGCTGGTCTGGGATGCTGACGGTTTCGGCACCCCGGGTTCAAAAATAGCCGACTATGAGCAGTACCGCGCGGAGGCTGGATTCGAACGTGGCGGCTTCAAGCTGTTCTACAACTATGACGATCCTTTGATGACAGCGGAGGAAGTGCTGGGATTGGAGCCGCCCCCCGCCCTCGTGATTTACCAGTGAGTCGCTCGCAAGATCCTGGGGTCTCGATCGAGGATCGACACTCATAGAGCGAGCAAGAATGAGGCCCGCCTCCCTACTGCAGAGGCGCCATCAAGGCGTGTAATCGCGCAGAATAGAACCTCCGACGAACTCCCGCAGAATGGAGTTATCGGGGATCAACTCCGAACCGCAAATCTCGAACCACCGCAACAAAGCCAGGAGCCGTTTGACCTCCACGTACCGCGGGCTGGAGGGCTTGACCTGCAGCAGTAGCGGTTCGGCTAACTCCTTGAGCACCGCCAACTCATACACGAGTGCTGAGTTGAACATAATATCGGCGTGCTCTTGGTAGGGGAAGATATACTTTTTCTCCCCTCGGCGAACCATATCCCAGTGGTCCAGCGTCTCTTCGGCCGTGTAACCTCTATATGTGGCATCCCGCACGATGCGTCGAATGAGGCGTGTGTCCGTCGTCGGAACCCGGTTGTGGCGATCGATGTTGAGCTGGGTCAGAGCCGACACGTAGATGCGGTAGATGCGCTCGTCCGGCACGCCGGCCACGAGCCGGGGATTCAGCCCGTGGATGCCCTCAACGATAACGACGTGATCTGGTCCAAGCTGGACTTCCTCTCCCTCTTCCCGCCTGCCGGTCCTAAAATTGAAGCGCGGAAGCTGCACCTTCTCGCCCCGCATCAAAGCCTGAAGATGCTCGTTGAAGAGCGATACGTCGAGGGCTTCCAGGGCTTCGAAGTTGAAATTGCCGCTCGCATCTCGAGGCGTTTTCTCTCGATCCACGAAGTAGTCGTCAAGCGCGAGAGGGAAAGGCTGAATCCCCTGCGCCAGCAACTGGATGGACAGACGTTTAGAAAAGGTGGTCTTACCGGATGCAGATGGGCCTGCAATCAGTACTAACCGTACGCTCTCGTGCTGATTGATCTGATCGGCAATCTGCGCAATGCGTTGCTCATGCAGTGCCTCCGATACGAGGACAATCTCTCGTATGCGTCCGCTGTAGATGGCTTCGTTCAGTCCGCTTACTGAGTCGACACCTAACAAGCGCAGCCGCTTACCGTACTCTCGGAAAATGGCCGTGAGCTGGGGATAGACCCGGACAGGGAGAAGGTCCGTCGGGTCCGTCCGACGAGGATACTGTAGCACGAATCCGGGTGACCACTTGTGAAGCGTGAAGTATCTCAGGTATCCAGTCGAAGGCACCATATAACCATGGAAGTAATCCCGTGAATCCCGCAGATTGTACAGCTTTAGGTCGTCTTTCTCACGGCGGTTCAGCAGCTTAGCCTTGTCCGTTTCGCCCCGCCCACAGAAAAGGTCGATGGCTTCATCAAGCGGGACGCGCTCCCGCCTAATCGGGAAATCATCATCGACAATCTGATGCATTCGGCTCTCAATCTCGGCCAAGTCCTCCTCGCTGAACGGCTTTCGCCCTCCGACCTCACAGAAGAACCCTCCAAAGGGAAGCGAGTGATCCACGAAGATGAAGGCCTCGGGGAACAGCTCGCGGACGACGGTGATAAGCAGAAAAGAAAGCGATCGTCGGTAGATACGGATGCCGTCCGAGTCGGACAGGAATAGCGGTTCGACTCCCGCGTCAGTCCATATCTTGTAGGTCAACTCTCGCAGTTCGCCGTTGACCAGTGCTGCAATAAACGGCACCGCAGACTCCCCCAATCCAGCACGGAAGTAGTGTTCCAGTTGCGTACCAGCAGGGGCTTCGAATGTACGACCATCGGGGAAATATACCTGTGCCGTCTTCCGGGGCGCCGAGGTCCAGACAAGAGTCGTGTCGCTATTCATCTAGTTTTCTTTCTACTTCGTCGATGAGAGATACGAAAGCCGCTGAGAAGCCAGCTACGTGCCCTTCAGCGGCTGGAGCCCAAGCTGGATTTTTGCCAGCAGGGATGTTTCCAAGTCTTAACTGCCAAGCGACGGACTAGAACGTGGGCAGGACACGCCCGATCATCACCAAACCCATACACCCGCACAGTGCCACGTCGAAGAAGAGCAGTACCGCCAAGATCAGGCGCTGCCGCGGCTGCAGCCCAAGGAGAACCTGAGCCGCCCCTTCGTCTTCCTCCTCAAACCCGGCTTCCTCGTCCTGGATCATCTGTTCCCGTAGATCCTCGACCATGGGTCACCTCCGTGGTTGTGCAGCGGTCCTGAGAGCGACGACGGCGTCTTCAACCAACGTAAGATACCTTCAAAGTCGTCAAAAGTCAAACGCCCAAGCGCAACGACTCACTTACAGTGTGACTATGCACGGCTCGAGTATCGGGGGTGATCGGGTCACGCTAGGGACAAAATCAGAGGGGAGCGCCGGTGCAGGTAGCCGATAGCCGTCCGGTACCACTATGGAAATTCAGTTCTTGGTTACGACGTTCAATTTGGGAAGCAGGATGTACGGCAGGCGAATGCCCCCATAAACCCATTCTGATTCGAGGCTCAGGGCCTCGATCTGTTTCAAATCCTGATAGATGTTTCCTGCAACCGAGATGTCCTTGACCCGACCCACGATCTCACCACGCTCGATCTTGAAAGCCAGGCTCAGGCTATTGGAGAAGGCGCCGCTGATAACATTGCCTTGACCTAGCCCCAGAGGCGTCTCAACCAACAACCCTTTGTCGACTCCGGCGATGATGTCGCCTACGGGCGTCTCTCCGGTTCCGACAATCATATTGGAGAAGGACGGGGATGGGGGCGAGAAGAGACTCCGCTTTCCGTTACCCGTGGGCTCGGTTCTCGCCAGAGCGGCAGTCTTGAGGTCGTAGATGTATCCTGTGAGTCGGCCTTGATTGACGAGGATATTGCGCCGGCCCGGGACTCCCTCGTCGTCGTGGGAGCTACTACCGGGTCGCCCATCCAGCGTCGGGTCGTCCACCACGGTCAGTTTCTCATCGAAGAGTTCCTCTTCCTCTCGACCCGCCATCGGCGAGATGCCACGGTAGACGTTCTTCCCGTTGAGCCCGTGAATCAAAGGTAGGCCCAGCACCGGAGCCCCGGTCGGCGAGAACAAGACGGGCATCTGTCCCGAGGAAAGGGTCGCGAGCCGTCGGGCCAATCGGAGTTTCTCAGCGACACGAGCGACGAAAGCGCGGTAGCCGTCGTCCAATGTGGCAGTGCTGAAGTACTCGAACAGAGTGATCACGTCGTCGCCTCGGACCCGCTCTACCTCCAGCGTAATCGAGAAAGGTGCTTTCCTCACCGCGACCTCAGCTCCTGCGCTGTTGCGAACCGTCGTCTCCCGCACGCGCCGCGTCAGGTCAATACTGACGCTGGCTTCCTCGTCAGCCTGTAAGATCGTATCCACCATCTCCTTTCCCATCTCGATCAGTCGGGATGGCGGGAGGGTGGCTAGCTCCGGGCTGTAGACCTCGACCGCGGGGCCACGTTGTGGCTCCGGGAAGTGGAGTGGGACCTCATCGCCCAACTCCGCCGACGCCAAGACGTTCTCTTTCAGCTGATCGAGGGCGGTGACGTCACTGGAGGCGGCGAATCCCAGGCGTCCGTCTGCCACCACCCGGGCGGCTATGCCCTGAGTCTCCTCCACCTCGAAAGACTTCAGCTTATTGGCGTCGAAGCCGATTTTCGTCGCTTCGCTCTGGATCTCGAACACCTCAGCCTGCTCAGTCTCTTGCATCAAGCGTTCTAGCATTGGTTCGTGCCTTTCCGATAGTCCGAGTTTGCGTCTTTCCGAGGCTCCGTTGCTTTCTGCAAACCGTGATCCCGTCGAGCCGCGCTACTGACCGCCGATGAGCACGTCCTGGATACGGATGTGGGGCGCGCCCATCGTCACCGGCAATCCACCCTGCCCTTTGCCACACCGGCCCCATTCGGCCCACTGGAAGTCGTCGCCAACGGCGTCGATATGCTCCAGCGTGACGAAGAGATTCCCGCTTAGTACAACATCTCGCACCAATTCGCCGACCTCCCCGTCGCGGATCATGTATCCATAGGCGGCGCTGAATGAGAAGTTCTCGAGAGCTGTCTGTCCACCAAACGCATCGCAGGCATAGACGCCCTGGTCTATGTCGCTGATCATCTCCTCAAATGATGTGTTGCCACCCTCAATGAACGTATTGGTCATACGGACGATGGGCGGGTAGCGGTAGCTTGTCGCGCGGGCGTTACCCGTCGGCTGCTCGCCCATCTTCGCCGCCGTCTCACGCGAATGGAGCCGTCCGACCAGGATGCCGTCCTTGATCAGGTCCGTGCGACCCGTGGGTGTTCCTTCATCGTCGTACTTGTGGGTGCCACGCAAACCGGAAATGGAGCCATCGTCGGCTATCGTCAGGATATCACGACCAAAGCGTCGCCCCAGCACCATCATTTCCTGAGCCTGTGGGTTATCGTAAACGAAGTCAGCCTCGGAGAGATGTCCGAAAGCCTCGTGAACGAAGACTCCCGCCATCCTCGGGTTGCACACCACGGTGTAGCGGCCCCCTTCCACCGGAGGCGCGGAGAGAAGATCAACTGCACGCTGCGCCACCACCTGCACCAGGTCGTGATGTCCCTTAACAGCATCAAACCCCGCCACCTTCGACACCGCCTCGAAAGCCCGCTGGACGTTATCGTCCTTGCGGGAGACGGCGCTGAAAGCGATGTTGACCATCGGACGCTCCTCCTCGACGTAAGTGCCATCGGAGTTAGCAAATGTGACGCGGCTAAACGTGTCAGAGTAGGTCGTGTGAGTGTCCACAATACGCGGATCGAACCGAAGCAGAATCTCGTTGTACTCTTGGGCCAGTGATTTCTTCTCCGTCACCGGGACACCGCGGAAATCATTCTCGAGAGAAACAGTGGTTTTGTACTCCGAGGCAGGAATGGGAGCCAGTTCGATGGGCTCAGCCTGTACCGCGCGCGCTCCCTCGTACGCCTGTCTCGAACGATGCTCGAGATCGCTCAGATCGTTGAACGTAGCTATCCCCCATCCACCACCGTGGACGAAGCACCGCACGAGACCCCCTCGGTCAATCACGACGTCGGCCGTCTCCAGATCTGGGCCTCGGTAGGCAACACGCGTGTTCTGTCCCTCTTCCAGGCGAATCTCTATGTAGTCGGCTTCACTGTTTCGAATCGCTGACTCGATTTGTTCTCGCATTCAGTCCTCTCCCAACGCCTCAAGGTCAAATACTATAAGGTAGATCGCACGCCACGAGTCACGCATACTGGGCAGGACCCGGTGCGCACTCTACTTCCGTGAATCTCCGTTAAGGCCGAGCTTCGCCGCTACTTTCCCTGGTGTGATCCGCTGAGCCCGCTCCCATTGGCGGTCAATCCACCTCTTGAACGCGTTGATCGGCGTGCGCTGCTGACTTTCTGCCATAGCCCACTTGAGAAACTCGTAGTCCTGTCCTTTTATCTTGGGCTCGGTGGGATTGCGGCGATAGGAATCGTAGTCGGTGATGCGGCTTAGGTCGTGTTGGATTGTGTAGTTATAGAGGTCTGTTCCTGGATGCGGGGTAAAGAACGCTGGGCTATAATAGTCCGGATCAATCTCCTTCATCAGCCGGACCGTGTCCATAACCTCTTCTCTAGTTTCGGTCGGCAGGCCCAGCATGTAGTTGGCCCAGATCTTGATGTCGTGCTCGCGGCAGATTCGCGCAGCCTCCAGGTTCTGCGCTACCGTCGTACCCTTGCGAATGAAGCTCAGGACGCGGTCATTGCCGCTCTCAAAGCCGATAAAATAGCCACGAAGCCCTGCCTCCGCCATTCGAGCGGCCATGTCTTCGTGCTTGACGATGATATCGGCCCGACTCTGGCAGAAGAAGGGCATATCAAAGCCCTGGTCGACATACTTCTCGGTGAACTCAGTCACCCATTCCCGATCCTCGGTCAGACAGTCGTCGTGGAACATGAACGAGGCGAGGTCGTACCTCTCCACCAACTCGTGGAGTTCAGCGATGACGTTGTCCACACTGCGACGGCGCGTCCGTTTACCGAACAGATAATCCTCTCCCGGTTTGCAGAAAGCGCAGTTGTAAAGGCAGCCTCGCCCGGCGATGACCGTCGCGAAAGGTGGGGGGAGTTCCGGTACGAAAGGGACCTCCGGCGAGTCCAGATCGTAGCCCCATTTCTTCCACTCATCGAGGAAGAGATTGCGGTCGGCGAACGGAACCTTATCCAGGTCGGGGGGGGTACCGCGGAGCACACGATTCGAGGGAGGATCGCCACCTTCGATCAATCTCAGAAGACGCGGAAACGTGTCTTCTCCCTCGCGGGTCACTAAATAGTCCACATGGGGAATCTGGAGAGCATCCTCCAATGCAATGGTGACATGCGGCCCCCCGATGACCGTTATTAAACCTGGTTTCATCTCTTTAGCGATGGCGATAGCCCGGGTAGCTGGATTATAATCGACGCTCATCATTGTGATCCCCACGACGTCTGGGTCCCGCTCCGCGAGTACCTCGCGGAAGTGGTCCCAGCCAGAGAGGGCTCGGAGGTCGATCAGGTCCACGGAGAATCCTTCAGCCTTGGACGCCGCGCTGAGGCGAGCCAAGCCATGGGAGATCCACCCGGCTTCCATCCCTTGTTGCAGGGATCTGAACCCTTGGCCCGCGATGCCAGAATAGATGAACGTCGTTTTCAGTGACATACCATTCCTAGAACCGTAGACTCAGACTGGTTTGATCACGTATATGCAGTGCCGTGGAGGGCTGGCGACGCGCTTGATCTCTTCAGAGGAGACTCCCAAGAGCTCTCTCAGCATGGTTTGATCGATTCTGCACACCTCACTGTGTCTTCCAGCCACTCCCTCATATGGGCAGTTCGCCACCTGAATCCGATAGTTGCCATCCGCCGTCTTTTCCCAATCCGCCATGTATCCTCGCTCGTCCATGAAGGTGGCGGCGACGACCACGCGTTCTTCAAGACCGGCGCTTGGGGAAATGGTGATGCTCCTCGCGATGCGTTTCCCAATGCGCACCATCATTTCCTCAACCTCTTCGTCTGAGAAATGAGAGCGGATTTCGTCAAACATAAAATCGATCAGGCGCTCATACCGCTTGGGAAAGAAATCGCTGGCTTCTTCTGTCAATGTGTAAACGTGTTGAGGACGCCCCGGGGCTTTGCGATGGCGGACATCGGGTGCTGCCACGAGATCTTCTCTGCGCAGTGTGTCGAGATGGTGTCGGATGGTGACCGTTGTCAAATCCAACACTTCACTCAACTCCTTTACCGTGGCTTGACCGCGTTCTTTCAGGATCTTGAGGATCCGTTCTCGGGTAGCTTGCATACCTTCACTCCCTTTAGGTATCGCACTGTGTAGTTTACGTCACGAAGCGATCGCTTATGATACGATTACCTCAAGCGATTCTAGCACGTGTGCCCCAATTTGTCAAACGGTCATCATTGTAATTGAGAGCAAGGGCATCCAGGTCTATGCCAAGAGGGTGCGACCGAACACCACCTTGCCAAAAACGGTTTGCCCATTTCCTCAAAGCATTGTAGAATTATGTGGTGCGTTCTGGCAAGCATTGTACACTAAGTGCTAATGGTCTGCGCTTTACATCCCCGACGAACGGTACATTAGTCATTTATGGCCTTTACCTCGATCGGTTGAGCCCCAACAACGCGAGTTCTCTCTGCGATGGTGAAGGCCAATTGGATAGACAACTATATCAAGAGGACCATCTAGTCTAATGAGCTCTCAGGAATCACAGCTCTATCCCTCTGACTATCCAGAAGAAGCATCTGGAATGAGGCGCGGGGGCGGTACACAGTGATGGTTTCACGCGACGAATCGACGCGCTCGGACTTCAGTGACCAGCTGATTGCAGGCGTCCGTTTTCAGCCGTCGGGGAAGATCTACCACTTCAATGCAAGCGAAGTCGATGATCTTCGTCCCGGAGACTTCGCAGTTGTCGAGACGGTACGCGGTATGCAGCTGGGCGAGGTCGTCAACGTGCGTCCGCCGCGGCGAGGTGAAGACGTGAGGGTGCTCAAGCCGATCAAGCGGCGGGCTGGGGGACGCGAGCTCGCATTGCGCCAACAGTGGCAGAAGAAGGAAGAGAAGGCGTTAGAGCTTGCCCGCAATGAGGCCGAAAGGCGGGGCCTGCCAATCAAGGTGGTGCTTGCCGAGTACACGCTGGACGGGAAGCGACTGACGCTACTCTACAGCAGCGAAGAGCGTCATTTGAAATTGGACGATTTGGAAAGACAGCTTCGGCGTCGGCTTGATACTCGGGTCGAACTTCTGAAGGTTGGTCCGCGGGATCAAGCGAAGCTGATGGGGGGATGCGGCGCCTGCGGAGGGCCGCGATGCTGTTCGAATTTCCTCCCAGAGTTCACGTCCATCTCCATCAAGATGGCTAAGAAGCAAGGTGTATCCCTCCATCCCTCGGCGATCACCGGTATGTGCGATCGACTGCGCTGCTGCTTGTCCTACGAGTACGATCACTACCTAAGATCGCTCAGGACGCTACCTCCACGTAAGAAGTTGGTCAGCACGCCGTATGGCGAAGGGAGGGTGATCGATCTTGTGCCACTGAAGCAGGCGGTCATCGTCAAGATTGAGGACCGTCGCGTTGAGCTTTCGGTCGGGGAGATAGAACCGATCTCGAAGTAGACCCGGTCTTTGTGTTAGGTCTTCCCTGTGAGATCGTGCAGGTCAGCAACAAAGATACGCTAACGTCAAGGATTCGATACCGACTTACACGACGAAAAGGAGAATACAAATGGAAACAATTCTGACAGGTACGGAGGAAACAATCCGGATCAGCCTCGATCTACCGACGGTCATTATCGGGGAGAGGATCAATCCCACCGGGCGTAGTTGGCTCACGGAGCAGCTAACCGAAGGAAACCTCGAAGTTCTCGCGGACGAGGCCGTTAAGCAGCTTGAGGACGGCGCTCACGTACTGGACGTTAACGTTGGCGCCGCCAGCGTTAACGAGGCGGAGATCCTGCCCCGAGCCATCGAGATCGTCCAGGATGCTGTAGGGGTTCCACTTTGTATTGACACCGCAGACAATGATGCCTTGGAAGCGGCCCTGGAAGTTTACCAGGGGAAACCTCTGATCAACTCCGTCAACGGTGAGGAGAAAAACCTCGAGCGTGTGCTGCCCCTGGTCGCCGAGTATGAGGCCGCAGTTATCGGTCTCGCTATGGACGATGATGGCATCCCGAAGGATCCTCAGAAGAGACTGGAGATTGCCAGGAAGATTGTCGAGCGTGCCGAGTCGTTGGGTATTCCCCGCGAAGATGTCTTGATCGACTGCCTGGCTTTGACCGTCAGTGCCGAGCCTGATGCTGCCATTATCACGCTGAAAGCCATCGATCTGGTTAGGGAAGAGCTGGGCGTTAACCAGGCGTTGGGGCACAGCAATGTCTCCTTTGGTCTGCCGGATCGCGCTGTCATCAACCGTGTGGCCCTGGGTATGGTCATCCGGGCCGGTGTCAACGCACCTATCGTCGATGCCGCCGAGGTGAAGCAATCCATCCTCGCCGCAGATTTGCTGTTGGGGCGTGACCAGTACGCGATGAACTATATCAAGTACTACCGAGAGCAGAAGAAGTAGCGGTGCTGACCGCAACGAAGAAACGGTTTCCGGCGAGGTGAGCTGTTTGCGGCTGTCTGATTGGCTCTCGCGCTCGGCTCGTATGGAGGAATATCCGCAATCTCGCTGGCTGGGGAGCTTTTCCCGATATCTGAGGGAAGAGCCCCCGGCCTTTTCGCTTGATAGGCACTAGGACGGTGCGTATGTCGAAGAAACCTGAAGCTCCGCAAAAAGGGCTGGTGGGCGGACAATACAAACCCTTGACCGATGAGGAAGTGGAACAGATACACGAAGCATCCCTGGAGGTATTGGAGCGGACTGGAGTTCACGTCGAGGAATCCGAGGCGCTGCGATTGTTCAAGGAGGCTGGAGCCAGCGTTGAACAGAATCGTGTACGGCTTCCCCGCTCGCTAGTCGAGGACGCCATTGACAAAGCTCCCTCGAGCGTGCTGCTGGCGGGCCGTGATCCTGAGCAGGATTTGATCCTGGAAGACGCGCGTGTTCACATCGGAACCGGAGGGGCCGCGCTCCAGGTGCTGGATCTGGACACTGGTGAGATCCGCAAAGCGGTGTTGGACGACGTGAGTGATATGGCCCGCATTGTGGACGCGTTGGATAACATCCACTTCTTCCTCATCCCGATTTATCCCACCGATCTCCCCGAAGATCAAGTGGAGATCAACAAGTACTACGCCTCGCTGGCGAACACCACCAAACACGTGCAAGCCGGCATCTACACTCAGCGCGGCATCCACGATGTGGTGGCAATGTGCGAGGAGATTGCAGGTAGCGCGGACGCGCTACGCGCTCGCCCCTTGGTCTCTTTCATCACCAGCTGGATGGTCAGCCCACTTAAGTTCGCCACCGACGTAACGGCGCTCCTCATTGAAACCTGCCGGCAGGGGATCCCCGTAGTCCTCTCGGCAGCACCGATGGCCGGTTCGACCTCACCGGTCACACTGGCTGGCACGCTTGTTCAGCTGAACGCTGAGCAATTATCCGGCCTGACGTTGACGCAATTAGTCAAGCCCGGAACCCCGGTGGTTATGGGCCCAATCCCTGCTACCGCCGATATGCGGAGCGGTAAGTATCTGGGGGGGTCGGTAGAACTGGGAATCAGTAATGCAGCCATCACCCAGCTGGCCCACCGGTATCGAGTCCCCATCTACAACAGCGCCGGGATGACAGACTCGAAGCTCCCCGACATTCAAGCGGGCATCGAGAAGGCTCAGTCGGCGATCCAGGTGGCGCTAGCCGGCACGAATTTCATCCACCACGCTGCCGGGATGCTGGAGGATATGTCCACCATTGCCTACGAACAGTTTGTGATTGACAACGAAATGCTGGGCATGGCTATGCGGGCGGTTCGAGGCATCGACGTCAGCGATGAATCCCTGGCGGTCGACGTAATCGACCGGGTTGGCCCAGGTGGACACTATCTGGCCGACGAGCACACGTTGCGCTACATGCGTACAGAACACTACTACCCATCGAACGTGTTTGACCGACAGGGACGCGACGAGTGGGAGGCAGACGGTGCCGTTGACGCGTGGCTCCGAGCCAAAGAGGCTGCGCGCAAGATCTTGACCACGCATGAACCGGAGCCGCTGGAGCCCGAAGTTGATGCCCGGATCAAAGCGCGGTTTCCAGACTCTCTGGTACTCTGATTGAGGCCGTGTCCCGCCGACCGTCTCTTCACTATGGTCCTGGGCCGTATGAAAGTAATGTTTAACTCATCTGGCCCTGGACATCTCACACCTATTCCTTACAACTTTGGAGGTAACTTTTCGTGACGGAACAACTGCCGATTCCGACATTACAGCCGTTCAGCCGTGGCCTGTCCGATGAGCAGGTACGGGAGGTCCACTACGCCACGCTGGAGATTCTGTCGCAGACCGGCGTCGATATGCAGGATCCCCAGGGACGTCAGATCCTCTTGGAGGCCGGGGCATGGGAGTCTGACGGGCGCCTCAAGATTCCAGAGCACCTAGTCACAGAATCAATCGACAAGGCCCCGTCACGCATCCCGATGTACGACCGACTGGGTAACCTGACGATGCCACTGGAATTGGGAAAGGTCTTCTTCGGCGCGGGCTCCGATACGACCTTCACGCTTGACGTCCACACCGGCAAGCGCAGACGTACGACAGCCCAGGATGTGGAGGACATCGCGCACCTCTGCGATGCCTTGGAGAATATCGACTTCATCATGTCGATGAGCAACCCGTCGGACGTGCCACCCGACGATCTCTACATTCATGAGTTTGCCGGGATGATTCGGGGATCTGTCAAGCCCAACGTCTACACGGCCAAGGATCGTACCGATGTGGAGGATATCTATCGGATCGCGGCGACCGTGGCTGGCGGTGAGCAGGCGCTGCGGGAAAAGCCTTTCTTCCTGCTCTACGCCGAGCCGATTTCGCCGCTTATGATCATCGAGGAGTCGCTCCAGAAGTTAATCTTCTGTGCCGAGAAAGGCGTTCCGTCAGGATATATTCCTTCGCCGAATATGGGCGGCGGTGGCCCCATCACTTTGGCTGGGGCTCTAGCTTTGGGAAACGCTGAATGCCTGGTTGGCCTGGTCATCGCCCAGTTGCTCAATCCCGGCACACCCTACATTTACGGGATGAACACGGCGGCTATGGATATGAAGACCACGATCATTAGCTACGGAAGCCCTGAGTGGCCGCTGGGGATGATGGCGCAGATGGATCTGGCGCGCTTCTATGACCTCCCAGCCTGGTCGGCAGCTGGAGCCACCGACAGCAAAGTCGTCGACGCGCAGGCGGGGATCGAAATGACCTTCTCGATCCTTGCCAACTTCCTCGCCCGCGCTACGCTGGTGCACGATGTCGGCTATATTGAGTATGGCTCTACCTCCTCGATGGAAGCGTTGGTCATTGCCAATGAGATCATTCGCGAGACCCGTTTGCTGACCGCCGGTGTTGAGGTCAGTCCACGGACGTTAGCGCTGGACGCCACGGCCCGCGTACGACCAGGCGGAGGCTACCTGGCCGATGATCATACGCTCGAGAACTGGCGCTGGGCCCAGTGGCATCCAGATCTCATCGACCGTCAGCGATACGATGAATGGGTGGAAAACGGCAGCAAGGATATGTTCACCCGGGCCAATCGACGTGCCAAGGAGATTCTCGAGGAGCACGAGGTGCCGCCACTGACGGAGGAGACCGAAGCCGTGATCCAAGAGATTCTAGAGGAGCGAGCTGCGAGGAGGTAGACTGACAACTCGCGAATAGGTGCAAGATAGGCCCGGAAGAGGAGTCTTGCACTAAGCCTAGGGCCACATGGAGAGCGGCCCGGAGGCGCGGAAGCTGTTTCTTAAGAGGCCCTGATGATCCCAGGGCCTCTTCGCGTCACGCCCTGACGACTTCTTGGATCCAGTCGAGATAGTCCTTCGACCCCGCAGCGAGAGGCAGTGCGATGATCTCTGGTACATCGTACGGATGGACGTCTTTGACAGCGGATACCAACTCTTCGAAAGTTGATTCGGTCGTCTTGATTATTAGCAGCAGTTCCTCATCGACACAAACTTCACCCTCCCACATATAGAAAGACGAGATTGAGGGAACGATATTCACACAGGCTGCGAGCTTACGATCGAGCAGTGTCCGAGCGACATCTTTTCCCACGTCTGTCGAGGGCACCGTGACCAGGGCGATGAGGTAGGCTTTCATTCAACGTCTCCTTAAAAGAATCGTGGAAGGGTGTCAGGCGAGCTCAACCAGTGTATCGATGTGGGCGATGGCATCATCCACGAATCGCTGATCTCCGATCGAGAGGTCGATCGCTCCCTGTGGGCAGATGTCCACACACCGCCCGCAGCCCTTGCACGTGTCGTCGATTATCGCCTTACCCTCCTCCAGGCGGATCGCATCCATAAAGCAGACGTCTTCGGTACAGGTTCCGCATCCGACACATCTATCGTTTACAGCAACCTCCACACCGGGCATCCGTTGGATCTTGTCGCTGATCCGTGGCGTCACGTATGGTAGCACGCCCCAAAGACAGCAGCAAGGGCAGCAACTACACACCGTCAGAAGCTTGTGCCCCGGCCCGATGCCCAGCCAGACCGTGTCTAGCTTGTTGCGGCCCACAAAGTGAACCAAACCGGCTTCTTGACAGCGCCGCACGTGCTCCAATGCCTCCCGTTTGGTGACGCGGCGACCTAGCTCTGGATTGATCCCTAGGGCTGCCTCGCCCAGAAACAGACATCCCAGGTCGATTGGGTAGTCCTCGCATTCTTCCGCCGCGCGACAGAGACAGAAATCCATAATCCAGTGGACACGGGCTTGCTCGACAAAATGCTCTACGACACGGGACGGCAGGACCATCTCACCTGGTTGGTCGACCGATTGGTTGACGGGAACCTTCCGTGCTACTTGGTCTTGGGGTAGGAAGATCAGGCCATCTCCGTTGAACAGCCAGTGGTCTATGAGTCGACCAACGGCAGGGATCTTAGACGCTTTGGCGACCAAGAATCGCTTCGGGTAGATCTTCTTTAGAAAGTCGACGACCCAAAGAGGACGACTCATTCGCTATTTCGCTCCTAGTCTTTTTCTTGATCCGCTCATCATCTGCGGGCGGTTCGAGACACTCTTTGGCCTATCCATCTGCTGACAAGGGGTATTTCTGTATGGTATTCAATCAGTATACCCGGCCTGAAGACGACAGACAAGTGACCTATCCTTGGTTTGCTGCGCATATGCTTGACAGCCCCTTCACGGTCAGTATAATCTACCATTGACAATCGAACAGACATCTTCGGGGCAGGGTGAAATCCCCGACCGGCGGTAAAGTGAGCCAGAAGCTCACTGAGCCCGCGAGCTGCTTAGGTGGCCGATCCGGTGACGATGGAGTCTTCGCCTCCTCTTCCAGTGAGGTGTAGCCATCCAATCCGGGGCCGACGGTGAAAGTCCGGACGGAAGGAGATGAACAGAGCTGCATTCTGCGGCAGCGAGGATCTGCGCCCCGAAGACTCAATCAGTCTTCGGGGTTTTCGTTTTCTGCATACCCCGGTGGATGAGGATTAACCACTGGGTCTTTGCCTTTAGGGTGGACATATGAGCCGTAGACATCTATCGCGAATCGGGTTGGCCGTCCTGAGCCTGAGCGTATTTCTGCTTCTCTGGCAGGGAGTCGTCTCGCTTGGTGGCTATCCGACGTTTATTCTACCTTCGCCGCGGGCGGTCGTAGAGCGACTCGGGAGTCTTCTGATGAGTGGTGCGCTATGGCGCCACGTTCAGGTCACGTTGAAGGAAATACTCGGAGGGCTGGCGCTGGGCACGTTTGTGGCCACGCTGCTGGGCTATCTACTGGCCCACTCACCGGTCGCAGAGCGGTTGCTGGCCCCTTACATCGTCGCCTCCCAATCAGTGCCTACCGTCGCGATTGCACCACTATTGGTCATCTGGTTCGGCACCGGGCTACTGTCCAAGGTACTGGTCTGTGCCCTTATCGTCTTCTTCCCCATCCTCGTCAACACGGTCGTGGGAGTGCGCTCCGTAAGTCGGGATTTGAGGGATCTGATGCGCACTCTTCAGGCCAGTCGCTGGCAGATGATCTGGATGTTGGAGGTGCCAGCGGCGCTGCCCACGCTGTTGGGAGGACTAAAGGTCGGCGCTACGCTAGCTGTCATCGGAGCAGTAGTTGGAGAGTTTGTTGCGTCCGATCGTGGTGTGGGCTACCTGCTTAAGCAGGGACAGCAGCTGTACGATACGCCGCTGGTCTTCGTAGGGATTGGCACGCTGGTCGTCATGGCCCAGATTCTGTACGGCACGGTGGCTCTCGCGGAGCGGTTATTGCTCCGATGGCAAGATTAAGTGACAATTGAATCAGGAGGATGATCGTGAAGAAAGAAATGCTCTGGCTTGCGGTGCTTTTGGCGATGGGACTGACAGCTTGCGGTGGGATCAGTGAGTCGAGCCCAACGCCGAAACCGACCACGATTCGGCTGCCGATGGGGTTCGTCGCCGACGTCCAGTTCGCGCCCTGGTACGTAGCAGTGGAAAAGGGCTATTTCGCCGAGGAGGGAATCGAGCTTGAGTTCGATTACAGCTGGGAGACGGATGGGGTGCGGCTTGTTGGCTCCGGTGAGTTGCCCTTTGCCATCGCCAGTGGCGATCAAGTGATTCTGGCTCGAGCTCAGGAGCTGCCCGTCACCACCATAACTAGCTGGTTCCAACGGTTTCCCGTTTCCGTGGTGGCTCTGGAAGGGAACGGAATCGAGGAACCGATAGATCTGGCGGGGCAAAAAGTCGGAATCCCAGAGACGTTCGGCGCCAGCTACATCGGCTGGCGGGCGCTGGCGAGCGAGTACGGGCTCGAGGAAGATGACGTTGAGCTCGAAGTCGTTGGTTATACGCAACTCGCCAACTTGACCGAGGGCCGCGTAGACGCAGCGGTCGTATATGCCAACAACGAACCCGTCCAACTCAAGCAAGCGGGTAGGGATTTCGTTCAGTTCTTGGTTGCTGAGGAGGTATCATTGGTCTCCAACGGTATCATTGCCAATGAGACAGTCCTTGAGGAGAGACCGGAGCTAGCCCGGGCCTTCGTGCGCGCCTTTTTGAAGGGGTTACAGGACACCCTTGAGGACCCCGAAGGGGCTTTCGAGATCTGCCGCCAGTACGTTGAAGGCCTGGAGGAGAACGAGGACGCGCAACGGGCCGTTTTGGATGCCACGATTGACTACTGGCGAGGCGAACAGCTGGGTGAATCCGATCCACAAGCCTGGCGGAACACGTCTGAGGTGATGCGAAGCGCTGAATTGCTGCAGGAATCGATCGATCTGGAAAAGGCTTTCACCAACGAGTTTCTGCCCTAGTCAGAGAGGAAAGGATGGCATCAGGGGATGGGCAGAGTTGTCTTCTACTCCGCCCCTCGCCTGGCGAATGGAGTATTGGGACGAAAATGTGCGAGAACAAGCCCTTTTTGCAGGTCGAAGGATTGAGCACGTCGTATCGGCAATCTAATGGCCGACTTTCAGTGCTGGACAATATCTCCTTTCAGGTACAGGAGAGAGAATTTCTCTGTCTGGTTGGACCGTCGGGATGCGGAAAGACGACGCTGCTCAAGCTAATCGCGGGATTGGAGCAGCCGCTGGCGGGGCAAGTTCACCTCGCTGGCGAAGCGGTCAGGCAGCCAAGCCGCGACGTGGGGTTCGTCTTTCAAGAGCCGACACTGATGGACTGGCGCACCGTGGAGGCCAACGTCACCCTTCCTCTGGAACTGAATGGGGTCAGCACGAGGGAAGCTAGGGATAAAGCACACGGGCTGCTAGACCTGGTGAGGCTGACCGGTTTCGAGGATGCCTATCCAGCCCAACTCTCCGGCGGAATGGCGCAGAGAGTGGCCTTGGCCCGGGCGCTGGTGCACGACCCGCAACTCCTCTTGTTAGATGAGCCCTTCGGCGCCCTGGACGCGCTGACTCGGGAGCGGATGGGGCGGGAGTTACTGCGGATCTGGCAGGCTCACCAAAAGACGGTAGTTATGGTAACACATTCGGTGCCCGAAGCCGTTTTCCTTGCCGACCGTGTCCTGGTCCTCGGGCCCCGGCCTGCGTCCATCGTGGCCGAGGTTCCTGTTGATCTGCCGCGTCCGCGCACGCAGACAATGCGTGATGACCCTGCTTGCAGCCTGATGGCTCGACGCGTGCGGGAGGCGCTCGACCAGGTCGGTGTTTGAGCGGCCCACTCGGTGAACTCTAGCAGACGACAGGAGATGTGGTATAATCGCGAGCCGTGGATCCTCAATGAGTCCGGGACAG